>Ga0070675_100000013_pt1 | contig 206266 bp, 162 predicted proteins | sample KBSM43metaG_FD_65343 | JGI IMG/M metagenome (GOLD analysis project Ga0070675, IMG submission 65343) | Miscanthus rhizosphere microbial communities from Kellogg Biological Station, Michigan, USA - KBS M4-3 metaG | ecosystem: Host-associated > Plants > Roots > Rhizosphere > Soil ... | reverse complement strand
GCAGCGGAAAGGCGAACGTCCAGAACATCGCCGCGCGATCGCGCACGTAGAGCCGCCACTCGATCTTGAACTGGCGCCAGAGAAGCGCGGACAACTTAGGCATGGTCGTCGGTTGCATTCGATTCACTCTCGCAGGCTGCGTCCGGTGAGTTGCAGGAAAACGTCCTCGAGGGTTGCGCGGCGGACGTGCACCTGCTGGTAGTCGACGTGCTCGCTCTCGATGGTCGACAGAAGGCGCGGCAGCAACGTCTTCGGATCCGTGGTCGGAATCTCCCAGATGTCGCCGCGCGCCTCGACCGCGCTGCCGAGGCGGCCGGCGAACGGTTGCGGGTCGGGAGCGGCGCCGGCAAACGTCAGCTCGACCACGCTCGGGATGCCGAGGGAAGCAATGAGCTCGGGCGGTGTGCCCGAGCGAAGGATGGTGCCGTGATCGAGGATCGCCAGGCGGTCGCAAAGCGCTTCCGCCTCGTCCATGTAGTGCGTGGTGAGAACGACGGTGCGCCCTTCGCCTTTCATCGCCCGGACGATTTCCCACAACGAGCGGCGGCCCTGCGGATCGAGTCCGGCGGTCGGCTCGTCGAGGAAGACGACTTCCGGATCGTTGACCAGGGCCAGCGCCAGCGCGAGCCGCTGAGCCTGCCCGCCGGAGAGAGTGACGTGATACGCGTCAGCCTTGTCTTCGAGCTGCACGAGCCGCAGCAGCTCGTCCGTGCCGCGCCGCTTCGGGTAGTAGCCGCCGAAGAGATCGAGCGCCTCGCGCGGCGTGATCTTGTTGTAGAGACTCGTGGCCTGCAGTTGCACGCCGATCCTCGAGCGAATCTCGTGTGCGTTCCGAGTCCAGCTCAACCCGCCGATCGAGATCTCGCCGGCGTCGGGCCGAGTGAGACCCTCGATCATCTCCAGCGTCGTGGTCTTGCCGGCACCGTTGGGACCGAGCAGGCCGAAGACTTCGCCGGCGGCGACGGTAAGGTCGACGCCCGCGACGGCGAGCACCTTCGGAAACTGTTTGCGCAGACCGCGCACGACGATCTGGTCGGACATGGCGGGCCGAAGACTAGCAGCTTCGACCGTCGGCCGAATGGTCCGCTTCGTACTTCTTCTGGCGCCGCCGGCAGGCCGCGCGTTACCCTCTATACGCGCTCATGACTCCTGCAACTCTCGCTCAGACCGACGTCGTCGTCCTCAGGCGCTACGCCCGCGCCGCCGGCGTCGCCATGCTGCTCTCGCTCGTCTTCGGCACGATCGGCGAGATGTACCTGCCGGGCAGAATCATCGTCTCCGGCGACGCCGCCGCGACCGCCGCGAACCTCACCGGCAATCCGATGCTGCTCCGCCTCACCTTCGCCAGCTACCTGGTCGAAGGCTTCTGCGACATCTTCCTGTGCGTCTTCTGGTACATCCTGCTCCGCCCCGTCGACAAGAATCTCGCGCTCCTGAGCGCGTTCGTCGGGGTCGTGTCGATGGTGACGTTCGCCGTCGCGCAGTCGAGCTTCTTCGCCTCGTCGCTCGTCCTCCAGGAAAAGGGCGGCATGCTGTCGTTCACGCTGGAACAGCGCCAGGCGCTGGCGCTCCTCTGCATCCGCGTCGCCAGCATGATTGCCTGGCTCTTCGTCGGCTTCTACGGAACAGCCTCGATGATTCGCGGCTACCTGATCGCCCGCTCCGGATACTTCCCGAAGGTGCTCGGGATTCTGCTCATGATCGGCGGCGCCGGTTTCTTCCTGCGCTCGATCACCTACATCCTCGCGCCTTCCCTCAGCTCGCCGTTCCTCCTGATGCCGATGGCGCTCGCGGGCATCCCGTTGACGTTCTGGCTGCTGTTCCGCGGGGTGCGGGTAGACTCGCCGCGCTCGGGATAGACTCCGTGCGGCAATGTCCAGTCCGGTTCTCGCGATCGCCCTCCTGGCGTTCGCGGCGCAGTCTCAGCCTCGCTACGTGCGCGAGTCGTGGAACACGGCGCAGGGACTTCCTCAGAGCTCCGTCCGCGCGCTCGTGCAGACGCGCGACGGTTACCTGTGGCTGGCGACGTTCGGCGGGCTGGCGCGGTTCGACGGCATGCGCTTCGTCGTGTTCGACACGGCGAATACGCCGAACCTGAAGAGCAATCGCATCATCGCGCTGTTCGAAGACCGCGGCGGCACGTTGTGGATCGGAACCGAGACCGGGGGGCTGTCGAGCCATCGCAACGGAGTCTTTCGATCGTTCGCGACGCCCGCCGAGGTGTGGGCGATCGGGGCGAACCGCGACGGCAGCCTGTGGATCGAGACGTCCGATGGTCCGTTGCGGCAGCGCAACGGGCGATTCGAGAAGGATCGCTATGGCGGACCGCGGCTGGATGCAGCCGATGGATCGTACTGGTTCAACGATCGCGGAGTTGCGGCGCGGGCTCGCGACGGCATCGTGCAGCGTTACGAGTCGATCGTGCTCGATCGATTTCCGTTAGGCGCGTTTCCGATCTACTCCAGCATCGCCGAAGACACGCACGGCATCGTATGGATCCACGCGCAGACCGGATTGTTTCGTGTCGCGAACGGCGTGAGCACGCAGGTCGCGAAGCCGGGAGACGTGCTCGCGATGTCCACCGATCCGAAGGGCGAGATCGCGCTGCTCACACCTCGGGGACTCGCAAACGGCCGCATGGAGCCGACCGGTCTCATCGAGATCGCATGGAAGGACGATCTCTATGGCATGGTCGTCGATCGCGAGGGAAACGTCTGGGTCGGCACCGGCACCTCCGGGCTTCAGCGATTGAAGCGCGCGCGCATCACGTCATACGCGGAGAAGGAAGGACTGAGCGACCCGAGCGTCGTCGCCATCACCGGCGACGGCGCGGGTGGATTGTGGCTCGCGCACCGGCAGCTCTATCGATTTCACGACGGCACGATCACGACAGCGTCGCCGGCGGTCGCGGCAAGGACGTTGTACACCGATCGCGACGGAAGCCTGTGGCTCGGCTACAACGAAGGAGTGACGCACCTCGCCGGCGGGCGCATTCAATCGACGTATCCTGAGCTCGGAAAAATCAGAGCCATTCAGCGCGATCGATCCGGAACGCTATGGGCCGGAGCGTTCGGATCGACGGCGGGTGTCTATCGATTCGTGGATGGGACATGGCAGCGTCACGGCGCGACGCGCGCCGACGTGAACACGATCGTCGCGAGCCGCACCGGAGCGCTCTGGATCGGAACGACGCAGGGACTGACGAAGATCCAAGGCAACGCCAGCCGCCGTTACACGACGAAAGACGGCCTGTCCAACGACTACGTGCGCGCGATTCACGAAGACGCGGACGGCGTGCTGTGGATCGGCACCTACGGCGGCGGTCTCAATCGCCTGAAAAACGGAGTCATCCGGCCGATCACGCGGGATGCAGGGTTGTTCGACAACGTCGTCTCGTCGATTCTCGAAGACCGGGGAAATCTCTGGATGAGCTGCAACCGCGGAGTCTTCCGCGTCAGCAGGACCGAGCTCAATGACTACGCCGACGGCCGCCGCCGCTTGGTGCGCAGCATCGCCTACGGTACCGGCGACGGGATGAGGGCCACGGAATGCAATGGCGGCGGCCAGCCGGCGGGCTGGAAGGACGGCGACGGAAAACTCTGGTTCCCGACGATCGCCGGAGCCGTTGCCGTCGATCCGGCTCCCGGCAATGCCGTTCCGCCGCCGGTGGTCATCGAGGAGGTCCGTGTCGATCGCGCCCGAGTGAGCTCACACTCGACCGTGGTCATCCCGCCGGGCCACAGTGACCTGGAAATCCATTACACCGCCTTGAACCTGACCGCGCCGGAGAAGACGCTGTTCCGCTATCGCCTCGCGGGATACGACCCCGCCTGGATCGACGCGGGCGAGCGGCGCGTCGCGTATTACACGAACGTGCGGCCCGGAAAATATCGCTTCCTGGTGACCGCCTCGAACGAGGACGGAGTGTGGAACGCGAACGGCGCATCGCTCGACATGCAATGGGAGCCGCGATTCGTCCAGACGCCGTGGTTTGTCGCGCTCTGCATCGTGCTCGCGGTGGCCATCGCCTTGATCGGGTACCGGCTTCGCGTCAGGCAGCTGGTGCGAACAACGACGCTCCTCGAGGCGAAGGTCGCGGAGCGAACCACGGAAATCGCCGCCGCCAATGAAATGCTGGGGCGCAGTCACGACGACATGCTGACCATTCTCAATCAATGGCAGACGGCGGTCCTCACGACCGATGCCGGCGGGCGCGTCGTCTTTCTCAATCGCGCGGCGGAGCATCTCGTCGGACGCAGCATCACCAGCCAGGACGATCTCCGCTGGTACGACCTCCTGCCGATGGAAGACTCCGATCGAAAGCAGTTGACGGCGCTCATCGAAACGCCGGCGGAGCAGCGCATGGGCACCACGATTCAGTTGCATGGCCGCAACGGAGCGCGCATCTGGATGGAAGCCGAAGTCGAGCACGATCCGCGCGTCGCGGGGAGAACCATGTTCTTCCTCTACGACATGACCGAGATCTACGACCTGCGCAGCCTCCTCGGCGAGAAGGCGAAGTATCACGATCTCGTCGGCCAGAGCACGGCGATGGCGCTGGTCTATCAACAGATTCGCGATCTGTCGGACGTCGACACCGCGGTCCTCATCGGTGGAGAGACCGGCACCGGCAAGGAGCTCGTGGCGCGGGCGATTCACCACACCAGCGCGCGCCGGCTCAAGCCATTCATCGCCGTCAATTGCGGCGGCCTGACCGAGTCGCTGCTCGGCTCCCAGTTGTTCGGCCATAAACGCGGTGCCTTCACCGGCGCCGTCGCCGATCAGAAGGGCGTCTTCGAGGCGGCGCACGGCGGGACGCTGTTCCTCGACGAGATCGGAGACATCCCGCTCAGCACGCAGGCCGCCCTGCTGCGCGTCCTGCAGGAAAAAGAAATCACGCGCCTCGGCGAGACGCGCCCGCAGAAGATCGACGTGCGCCTGATCGCCGCCACCCATCGCGATCTCGACCAGGAAGTCGCCGCGGGACGATTCCGCCAGGACCTGCTCTATCGCGTGCGCGTGGTCGAGATCCGCCTTCCCGCGCTCCGCGACCGCCCCGAGGACATTCCCCTGCTGGTCACGTGGTTCCTGGGAGAGCTGCGCCGCGAACGCGACGAGCCCGTGCCGGAAGTGAGCCGCGAGGTCATGCGCGCGTTGATGGCGCATTCGTGGCCCGGGAACGTGCGCGAGCTGCGAAGCGCGATCGAAGCCGCGCTGATCCGCCGGCGCGGCCCGATCCTACAGGTCGAAGACTTCTCGTTACCGGCGCCCGATGCCGACCACGCCGCCGCTCCCGCGCGCGATGCACGCCGCAAACGCGTGCTCGAGGCGCTCGACCGGACCGGAGGCAATCGCGCCGCCGCCGCGCGTCACCTCGGCATCGGACGCTCGACGTTGTATCTGTGGCTCGAAGAATTGGGCATCCAGCGAAGCTGAGTGTCCAGCGCCATCGCACAGCGTTGGACACTCACTGGACACTTTCTGTCCGATCCGGACACCGTGCGCTCCACCCGCAAATCGGCCTAACTCGCGTCCGCATCAGCAGTTGACTCGATTCGGACGGGTTGGCGGCGTCCTTGCGCTCGGCGGACGGCCATCCATGACACCTCTACTACAGGCCATCGTGAACGGCGACGTTGCGTTCGTCGCGCAACTTCTTCGCGGCGGCGCCGACGTGAATGCGGCGACGCACGACGGATGGACGCCGCTGATGAAGGCCTGCCTCTGGGAGCGCGCGGAGCTCGTCGCGCTACTGCTCGACCACGGCGCAGCGATCGACGCGCAGACGATCGACGGATGGAGCGCGCTGACCATCGCCCGGCACAAAGGAAACGACGACATCGTCCGGATGCTCATCCGGCACATGCCGTCCTGATCGGTCCCCGATAGAGAAAGGAGAGAGTATGGACACCCCGGATGAAACCCTCGCGACAATACGCACGAACGTCGTCACCATCAACGACCAAAACAAACAGATTCGAGCCATCAGTTTCACGTACGGCTCGCTCGTCGTCACCAAGGGGCAACCTTACAAGGAACCGCCGACGATCACGTCCTCCCCAGGCGTGTTCAAGATCACGCTGGAAGCCGGACGGAGCAAGTCCACGCCGGTGGCCGACGCATTCAATAAAAGGTCCGGCGGCAAGGCGAAGGAATACGCTCCGCACGGCGATCATGGCACTCCCGACCGGCTGAATTTCACGTTCACGATCAACATCTTTTTCGAGACCGGCGGAACCGTCTTCGTGAATCTCGGCCAGGGAAGCATCGACTCCGTCAACAACTGGTGGATCGGCGGCGATGCGATCTTCAAAAAGGACAAGCCGCGGCTGGAGTACTCCCACGGCAACAAGGTCTACACGTTCCACATGTCGGGCAACCACGACACGTTCAATCTCAAACTGGTCGACATCCGTCCCGTCTCGCCGATCAAGAACGTGTTCGTCCTGATGATGGAAAACCATTCGTTCGACAATATGCTGGCTCTCTCCGGGATTCCGGGCCTCATCGCCGCGACGCCGGCGAATTCCAACTCCTACAACGGCACCGTGTACCCGGTCAAAGGCAATGCGCCGGGCAGCATGCCGACCGATCCCGGTCACGAATTCAACGACGTGGTCGAACAGCTCGCGGGAGCCGGGGCGAAATACGTGCCGTACGGCAACTATCCGCGAATCAACAATTCGGGATTCGCGTCCAACTACGCCACCTCGAAGACAGAGGGTCCGACGCCGCCGGCGAAAGACATCGGCGACATCATGAAGTGCTTCAACACGCAGTCCCAATTGCCGGTGCTGTATCAACTGGCCTCGCAATTCGTGGTCTGCGATCAGTGGTTCTCGTCGCTTCCCGGCCCGACCTGGCCGAATCGCTTCTTCCTGCACGGCGCATCGTCGAACGGCCTGGACCACAGCCCCACCAGTGGAGAAATGGCCGAATGGGAGAGCGTGAAGGGATTCAAGTATCCGCACGGCTCGATCTTTCAGGCCATGAACGCCAGAGACATCACCTGGCGCCTGTATCACGACAACAGCGGTCCCATCGAGGGCAGCGTCTCCCAGGTGTCGTCGCTTCACGGGATCGAGATGTGGGACGTGCACTCGTTCTCGAAGTTCGAATCGGATGTGAAATCCAAAAACTATCCCTACCAATACACGTTCATCGAGCCGAATTACGGCGACGTCGTGAACGGGAGCTACGAGAACGGCTCCTCTCAGCACCCCAAGGACGGCGTGGCCAATGGAGAAGCGCTGATCGCGAAGGTCTACGAGAGCATCCGCAACTCACCGCTGTGGGAGTCGAGCATGCTGATCATCACCTATGACGAGCACGGCGGCTTCTACGATCATTTCGCTCCCGGCCCCGCAACGCCTCCGGGCGATGGCGGCGACCTGAGCAAGTACAACAAATACGGTTTCACGTTCGCCCAATATGGCGTTCGGGTACCGGCCGTGGTCATCTCTCCGTTGCTGCAGAAGTCCGTCGATCACACGATTTACGATCACGCCTCCGTCCTGGCCACGTTGGAGTGGCTCTTCGGCATGCCGCCCCTCACGCAGAGGGATGCCACGGCCAAGGTCATCCAGGGCGTCGTCCCGCTTTCGACGGCGGATCCACTGGAAGTACGAACGGATTGTCCGGAGACGCTGGACCGTCCCGAGTCGCAACCTCAAACGTCCTCTCTCACACTCGAACAACGCGCCGCGCTCGAGCTGGAGCCGGTGCCGGAAGGGAGCACCCTCATGGGCTTCCTCGGCGTGCTTCTGAAAGCGGACAGCAACCTCGCCGCGACTCCCGAGGAACGCCTCGCCGCCGTGGCCAGGTTCAATGCTGTCCGAACCAGAGGCGACGCCAGGGCCTACATGCACGAGGTGATGGCGAAGGTCCAGGCAGAAAAAGCGAGAAGGGGAATGTAGCGGGCTGCGTCGATCCGGGGAAACGCCGCCCGAAGGGGCGGCGTTTCTCATGCGATGATCCGGCCGGCGATGCGACTCCGAGAGCCCCGGCTCATTCTCTTCCTCGCGGCCGTCTTCGCCGTCAAGCTCGTCGTCGCGCTGCAGTTCGACGCGCATCCGCTCCTGCAACCGGACACGGGACTGGACACGACCGCGTACGTGGAGCTCGCGAAGCGGGTCGTCGCCGGGGACGTCGCGCTCGGCCCTGGTCTCTACTACGTCTCGCCGCTCTACATCTACTTTCTCGCGCTGATCTACGGGCTCACGAAGTCCTTCACCGCCGTGCGCGTCGTGCAGGTATTGCTCGGCACGATCGCGGTGGGGCTGATCTTTTTCACCGCGCGCGAGTGGTTCGGGCGCCGCGCGGCGTGGGTGGCGGCCGTGCTGGCGGGTCTCTGCGGCGTCTTCACGTATTACGAAGCGCTCCTTCTTCAGTCGTCGCTCGACGTCTTTCTCGCTTCGGTCGCGCTCTGGCTGCTCACGCAGGCGCTGAAGCGCGACGGATGGCGCTGGCCTTTCTTCGCAGGGATCGCCTTCGGCGCCGCCTCGCTCAACCGGCCGAACATGATCGTGCCGGCGATCGTGATCGTGATGCTTCTGGTCGTGCTGCGGCGGTTGCCGGCGGCCGCGATTCTCTTCGCCGGTGTCGTCGCCGCACTGGCCCCGGTCCAGATCCGCAACGTCGTCGTCGCGCATCAGTTCGCGCTCGTCTCGTCGCACGGCGGCATCAACTTCTACATCGGGAACGGCGAAGGAGCCACGGGGTACTTCCACGCCGTGCCCGGAATGCGCTCGAGCGTCGAAGGGCTCGCCGGCGATGCCCGGCGCGTCGCCGAAAAGGCCTCGGGGCGCCGGCTCACCGACGCGGAAGTCTCGTCGTACTACTCGGGTCTGGCCTGGACGTGGATCCGCGGTCATCCGTTCGCCTGGATGCGCCTCCTGGCGTGGAAGCTCTACGCCGTCCTCAACACCGCGCACGTCTCGACGCCGTTCAGCTACACGTTTTACGCATACGACGCCGGGACGCTGCTGAAGGTGCTCGCGATCGGACCGTGGCTGATCGTGCCGTTGGGTTTGACTGGGCTTCTGATGCGGCGCTCGCACATCGTCTGGCTTTCCTTCGTGCCCGCGTATGCGGCGTCGGTCGTTCTGTTCTTCATCACCGAGCGATACAAGCTGCCGCTGTTCGCCGCGCTCGCGATCTGCTCCGGTGCCGGCGTCGAGGCGCTGCTCGACCGCACGAACAAGCGCCGCGCGTGGGCGCTGGCCGCGTTCGCGGCGCTGCTCGTCGCGGCGAACTGGCCGCTTGCTCTCGATGATGGCCGCGCCGAGGAGCGGACGCGCATGGCCGAGACGCTCATCGGAAACGAGAAGTTCGACGAGGCGGCACGCTGGGCGCGTCTCGCGCTCGACACTCCGCGCAATCCGTTTCCCGCTCGCACCGAGTACACCCTCGGACGCGCATTGCTCGGCGCACACCGGCCTGCCGAGGCACTGCCGCATCTGAAGAACGCGGTCGAACAGCACGTCGATGTTCCACTCGCCGGTTACGATCTCGCCGTCGCGCTCCAGCAAACGGGCGATCTCACCGGCGCGGCGCGCGTGTTGAGCAAGGTGCGCCCGCCGGACGATTCGGACGTCGTGGTCTGGCTGCAGCTCGGCCGGCGTGCGGCGGAAATCAATGCGCCCGAGGTCGCCGAGCCGTTCCTGCGACGCGCCGTCGCGGCGGATCCGCGGAGCGCGGCCGCGCACCAGATGCTCGCGATCGATCTGCTCGTCCTCGGCCGATGCGACGAGGCCGTCCCCGAGTTTGCCGAGGCGCTCCGGCTTCAGCCGCGGAATGCCGATGCACTGGCGCTGCTCGCGGTGTGCGAGCAGCGCCTCGGGCGCACGCTGAAGAAGCCCTAGAGCTTCTTCAGCGCACGAAGCGCGAGAGTCTTCGCCTTCCGGATCTTCTCCTCGGCGGTGCCGGCTCCGCCGACACTCACGCGAACCATCGAGTCGCCTTTGCGCACGAACAGCGATCCCGTTCCGCGCGCGCCCACCCAGAACGCCTCGCTGCCGACGCCGCTGACGCGTTGCAGCGCTGCTTCCTTTTCGTCCTCTTCACGCTCGCGCTCGCGCCCTCCCTCTCCCTCGAAGTTTTCTTCCCAGTACTCGTGAGCGCCGCCGCGCATCACATCGACGCTGATCGAGTCCGAGAACGTCGGCAGTTGATAGAAGCACGTCGTGAGCTTTCCGCGCGTGGAGAGCTTCGCCTCCGTGAACGACTCCCCCTGCACCGCGGCCACGTCCTCTTTCGAGAGGACGTGGCACGCGTCGAGTTGTGCGGCCAGAAGCAGACTGGCGATGATCATCATCGGGTTCCGTTCGGCGTCGCCGCGGTCCAGAATTCGACCGGGCCGACGCTGAGGTTGATCACCTTGACGACATAGATGCCGCCCTTCGACACCGGGACGGTCATCGCCGCGACTCCTGACGTGTTGTTGGCCGTGGCCAGCGTGAGGCCGGCCGGATCGACCAGCGCCACGCTGATCGGCAGATTGCCGGTCGCCTCGGCGAGAATCGAAACGGAGTACGCGTTGGCCGGAACATTCACGGACGACGAATTGGTCGTCGCACCCGGACCGCTCGCCGGCGTTCCCGTGGAAGTCGCGTTCTCCATGCAGAAACCGTCGAGATACACATTGCCGGTCATGTTGCGGATCTCGAAGGTGTGCGCGCCCGCGGCGAGGCCGCCGTACGACACGCTCGCGCCGAGGGCCGGCGCCTTCGTCGAGCCCTGCGTTCCGGCGTAGCTGATCGTGCCGCGCGACACACCGTCGATGAAGATCTCGGCGCTGCCGCCCTTCGGACTGGTCGCGTACTGATAGGTGACCTTGCCCGTCTGTCCGGACGCTACGTTGATCTGCAGCGTCACCGAGTCGTTCTTCGCATTCCCGACGTGCAGGCGAACCTGTCCGAGGTCGTGCCAGTTGTCGGAGTATCCGATCGACGGATCGTCTTCATCGATGCAGACGACCTGCGGCGGCAGACACACCTTCCAGCTCGCGCCGAAGTTGCCGACGTTCGGTGCACGGTCGGCCGGTTGTGTGAACCGCACTGCCTGCTCGTGAATGATCGTCAACGCATACGGCTCGATGACCGCAGGCAAGGCCGCAGGGTCGGTGACGGGAATCGCCGGATTGCCGAGCAGCGAGAGCGGAACGTTGACCTTGAGCGTGCCGTTCGCCCCCGTCGTGAACGAGCCTGTGACGACCGTCGAGGTACCGACGAACGCGTCTTCCGCCTGGTCGTATTCGCCGAACCGGTAGACGACCGTACCCTGCGCGGTGACCTCGGCGCGCGTCGCGTACGCACGCGTCGTCACCGAGCCGTTCGCGTTCTGCGTGGCGCTCGTCCAGGTCGTGTAATAGAAGGTGCCGAGGGAGCCGGTGACCGGCTGCGCGGTGAAGTTCTTGATCGTGAGCGTCGTCGTCAACGTGGTCTTCGCATCGTCGACGGCGAAGGACACGCCGGTGATGTCGACCTGATCCAGGCTCACGCCGCTATCGAGAAGCGGATGGACGGCGTCGCCGGCCGCGTCGGTGACGACCGCGCCGTCGCACGACGTCGGAGGCGGCGGAGGAGGCGGCGGCAGCGGCGGAGTGATGTCGGGACCGGCCTGCGAGTCGAACTGCGCATACATGCGCTTGCCGCTCGACTGCCGCGCGATCACGGCCTTCGCGGTGAAGTCGTTCCCCGCGGTCAGGCCAAACGCGCGCGTTCCGGCGATGCAGTTCGTGCTGATGCAGCCGTCGGCATAGCCGACGAGCACGCGCCCCTGCTTGTCGATGGTCACGCCGAAGAAGTCGAGCAGGTTGCGGCACGCGCCGCCTTCGCAGACTCCGCCGCGCTGGACCGGATCGCCGGGCGTCGCATTCTGCGTGACCCAGGTCAGCCCGCCGTCGAACGTCGTGGAGACGAACAGATACCAGACGCCCGGGAAGTCCGGCAGGTTGTAGTTCGAGCCGTCCGTCTGCGTGCCGAGGTACGCCACAGCGGCGCGCGGCCCGTCGCCGGCGACCGCCTGTTGGAAGAGGCTGTTGTTGATTCCGAGTGAGGCGCCGACGTTGGTGTCTCTGATCCAGGTCAGACCCTTGTCCTTGGACACCGCGACGTGTGAGGTGCCGTCGCTGGCCATATATGCGAAGTACACCGTGCCATCATCGGCGATGGCCACGGACGGATCGCGATCGCCCGGAGTGGACGTCGTGACCGAGCGCACCGACCAGGTGATGCCGTTGTCTTCCGACACGATCAGGCCCTGGTGATCGCCGTCGGCAAAGTAACAGTGCTCATTCGGGACGTACGCCGTGCCGTCGCGGGCGATCTTGATGTGACCGTGAATGCCGACGCAGTCGTTCAGCGTGTACATCGGCACCGCCGGGCCGAACGTGATGCCGCCGTCGACGCTGATCGAGCAGACGGCGTAAGCGAGGGCCTGCGAGCAATACCAGACGCCGTTCGGGTACAGCGGATTGAGGCCGGTCGGAACGGGCGTGTGATACGGCCCGCCGCCGATGGTCTCGTGATCGATGCCCGACGGCGCGCCGGAGCCGGTGCTCGGAGTGAACGGCGCATCGTCGTTGTCGGTGAACTCCATCGTGCTGCCGAGCGGCGTCAGGCCCAGCTCCTGCGCGACGAACGTGCGGCCGGTGTCGCGGTCGGTGAAGAGGTATGGATCGCCGTACGCGCGGGGCAGATTGGCCATGACCAGCGGCACCTGCTTCCAGGTCGTCGTCGCCGGTTTCGTACGATCGTCGAACGTCACGCTGAGCATGTACGGCAGGAAGCCGCCGAAGTAATTCGCGGTGCCGCCGTTCGGGATGCCGCCGAAGACTTTCTCGCTCTTGCGGTTGACGCCGATCAGCGGCTCACCAGCATCCTCGGCGACGCCCGGAGGCGCGTGATAGTTGTAGAAGCGCGGGGTGCCGGGAGGCACGGTGGTATTGCCGAGGTTCGGTCCCCAGGCCGCGCCGCCGCCGCCGCTGGCAGTCGCCTCGAGCGATACCGTGGCGCTGAACGGAACCGTCGGCGAGGTGTCGTAAGGAACGACGTAGATCCTGTACGTTCCGTTTGCGACGGCGAACGAAGCGAGCTCCGGGTTCGTGTTGCCGGGACCCTGCGTCACCTTCGTGCCGGTGAGATCCGGCGAATAGACGTAAACGTCGTAGTCGCTGTTGCCGGATCCCTGCGTCGTCGTTCCGCTGTTCGACCAGCCGACCGACAGGCGCGCCTTGTACGCTTTGGTGTCCGATGCCGGAATCGAGATCGTCAGCACGAACTCGCTGCACGGAATGTCCTGCGCACACGCAGGCGGCGTCTCACCGAGCGGGCTCGATGGATTGGAGACGGCGAACGGTCCACCCGTGTAGGTGACCGTCGAGCTTGCCGGCGAGAGCGTCGCGCTTGCCGGAGTGGTTGCCGCGAATGCGGCGGTAGAAAGGATGAGAACCAGGATTCCAACCAGGACTCGAAGCACGGCTGCAAAACTTTTCATCGATCTCTCCCTGCCAAAGAGTGCGACCACCATAGTCGCGCCACTACTAACTCGGTGGTCGTGATGCTACCGCCGTGCCTAAGTGAGTTCAGCTGTTTCAGCGCGGCCGCTTTGGCGGGCCATAAGTCTCATCGGAACAATTGGTTGGAAAAATGTGGGGACGTGAGGTTCAGAGGTGCGGACTCGAGTTTTACGGCTGTGAACTCGCATTTCACGGTCGTGAACTCGCAAAACACGGTCGTGAACTCGCAAAACACGATCGTGAAATGGCAAAACACGATCGTGAAATGGCAAAACACGGTCGTGAACTCGCGAAACACGGTCGTGAACTCGCAAAACACGGTCGTGAAATGGCAAAACACGGTCGTGTTTTCGCGTTTCACGGTCGTGTTTTCGCATTTCACGGTCGTGTTTTCGCGATTCACGATCGTGTTTTCGCGTTTCACGGTCGTGTTTTCGCGTTTCACGCGCGTGAACTCGCGATTCACACGTGCGGACCCTATTGCTGCGGCGCCTTCGCGCTCTCCGCCTGCCCCGGAGTCGGATACCCGCCACGGTCCGAGATCGCCCACATCGAATCGACCATCAGCAGCCCGTTGAACACGGCGTTGTTCGTCTGGTAGACCTCGAGCGCGTTCGGATTCGGAGGGCTGGTCTGGAGATAGGTCGAAACGCGGCCTTTGTCCGGCTTCGTGCCCGGAGTCGTCGGCGGCCACGCCGCGCGGTGGTGGCAGTTCATGCAGTTGGTGGTGATCGGGTGCGAGGCCGCGAGCTCGATGTACGGGTTGTACGCGACCGGCCAGATCGGCCCCTTGGTTCCCGGCGGGGAGTAGTAGTTGCGGTTCCCGGCATTCTGGGTCGTGCCGTAGGTGGTGGTGATCATGTAGTTCTTGTAGGTCGTGACGCCGCCCGGAACGGTATTGGGACGGTCGCTGCAGTAGCGGCTGGTGGCGGTCGGGCACGCGAGCGCGTCGGGATGCCACCACGCCGATTGGAACGTCCAGTCAGGCTGCTCCTTGGTGATGACGTGCATGGCGATCAAAGCCAGCGAATCGCCGGCCTGGAACGCGCGCTTGTACGTCCAGTACGCCGACGCGTCGAGGATGGCCCGGTCGCAGTCCGACAACGCGGCCAGATCGCCGTCCGTGTATTTCTTACTGTAGAAGCGATCGAGGCCAACCAGCTGCGCGTCGTTGTAGGTGTTCGGTCCCATCGGGTTGCCGTTGCTATCGAGGACCCCGAAAAGGAACTGCACTCTCTTCTGCTCGGCCGTGGTCACAGGGCCGCTGGAGATCGCCACCGCGCGGCGCCAGAAGTTCTGCATCTCGTAGCCGGCGTACTGGTTGTCGGACGAGGATCCCGGCTTGTTCGCATCCCAGTCCCAGATGGGCAAGGCAGTGACGGCAGTCCACGTCGAGCCGCCGCCGTTGACCGGCCAGAGCATCACCTTGAGGACGATGGAATTGGGCGGCATCGGCGGAATGGTCGTGGACGGACTGGACGCCGTGGGAGGAAGCTTCGAGTCGAGGTAGGCGGCGTTGTAGAGACTCGTGCCGAGGATGTTGTCGAGGGCGGCCTTGTTGTAGCTGACCGTCGCGACCATGATGTCGCCGTTGCTCTCGAAGTTCACGCCGTCTTTGAGGGTCTGGTAATTCGTATTGGGGACCCGCTGCAGGCAGGGTTTGTATCTGGGGTTGTCCCTGATCACCGGGACAGCCCCGGCGTCATAAATGGGTGCGGGATTGTTGATCCCGCCGACTGCCACCGCGGCGTTGGCGAAGTTCTTCGCGTTCAGAGTCGATGGCCGCGGGGCCTGCTCCCCAGCACCCTCCGTCGCCGACTTCTGCCAGGGGTTGTACTGAAAGGGAAACGCCTGGGTCGACGTGCCCCACGTCCGCCAGGTCGGCGTCGCATTCGTGAGCTGGTTCAACCCCGCGAACACGCAATAGGCGTGGTACCGCATGCGGTCGCCCCCACCGGGCACGACCCAGCCCTTGAGCGTGGTCGCACTCTGCGGATAGTCGAACCCCGCCGGAAACTGCGAAATGGCCGGCGGGACCAGGTTGTCGCAACTCGCCGGAACCGTCTGCTTGACGACTTCCTTCTTCGCCGCGGTCACCTCCGCCGACCGATCCCCCGCTTCCTTGGACCGCGAGCAGGCGAGGACCATGGGAATCATCGAGACCACGACCAGAACGCGGAGCAGTCGGGACATCGCGCACCTCCTCTTCGGAGTTGATTCGGTTGATTCGAATCATCCCACCATCCACGCTCGCGCTCAATGCCCCAGCGCCCCCGCCCAACCCGTCACCATCCGCACCTCGCGTTTCGGCTCCGCTTTTTCTTTCATGCGGATGATCGTCAGTTCGCCGGGGGCCGGGCCGCGTTGGGCGAGGGCGAAGGACTCGGCGGCGATCGTCGTCTCGCGGCCGCGCTCCACGCCGCCGACGCGGAACGTCAGCGGGACGCCGACGATCTTGTCGCCGCTCTCGTAGTACAGCGTCGCGCCGTCGGCGGACCAGAACGGCTGCCATCCGCCGTCGGTCGAGATCTGCCACTTGCCCCTGCCCTGCGGGAAGTCCTGCAGGTAGATGACCCACTCGTTCTCCTCGAACGACGCATACGCGATCCACCGCCCGTCCGGCGAGACCTCGGCGACGAGATCGGCGTTGGGCGATTGCACGAACGGACGGTTTTTCCATGAGCCGCCGGCCGCGCGCGCGAGCAGGTGGATGTCGACTCCCGTCACCGGGCTGGTCTGCGAGATCACGAGGATCTTCCCGTCCGGACTCCAGAACAGCGGGTACTGGTGCTGGCGGCTCTCGAGCAACCGTTCCTCGGCGCCCTGGCCGTTCGCGCGGCGGCGGAAGATGTTGTACGGACCGAGGCGGTTCGAGGCGTAGTAAACCCACTCGCCGTCCGGCGACCAGACCGGCTCGATGTTGAATCCCGCGAACGTCAGCCGGTTCAGCGTCCCGCTCTTCAGGTCCGCGATCCAGACGTCCGAGCGATCTTCCTGGAGGATGGTCACCGCGGCGTGCGCGCCGTCGGGCGCGAGCTCGAGGTTGCGGTAGTAACGCTGCGGCGTCGGCAGCGGCGTGAGATTGCCGGCCGCATCGCGGCGCACCAGCTCGCGCACCGGCGTGTCCTTCGGCTCGCCCGAGAAGTAGACGATCGTTCCGTCTTCCGCGACCTCCAGATGCAGCAGGCCGAGGAACGGATTCGCCATGACGTCGCGCAGCACGTCGACCGGCGGACCGGTGATCTCCGCCTTCGCCGCATCGAACGGCACGATGCGCACGCCTTCCGCCGACGAGTACACGAGATGCCCGCCCGGAACGTAACGCGCGCCGCCCGCGTGCTCGAGGATCACCCGGCGCTTCTTCGTGTCGAGCGAGAGCACCGCGACCTTGGCCGCGTGCACGGTCGTCGAGAAGATCGTGAAGAGCACCGACTTCCCATCGGGAAGAACGTGCGGCGCGACGTGGCCGACTTCGCCGCTCACGCTGTCGGGAACGGTGAGCGTCTCCGGCGTCCCGCCGCCCGCGGACACGCGACTGAGGCCGCCCATCGGATTGGCGAAGACGATCGTGCCGTCGCGCAGCCACGTCGCACCGCCGCCCCCGGGCGCACGGCAGATGGTGATCGGCTCGCCGCCGTTCAGCTTCACCTTCATCAGCTTTCCGTCGCTGATGAAGCCCACCCATTCGCCGTCGGGCGAGAAGAAGGGAAAGAAGCCGTTCTTCGTGCCGGCGAGGGCGCGCGACTCGAAGTCGTCGAGCGAGCGGTGATACAGCATCGCCTCGTTGTTCTGTTTCGCGGCGTAGATGACGTTGCGTCCGTCCGGCGAGATCGCGAGCGACGACCATTCCCGCAGCTCGCCGACGGTGGAGATGGTGACGTGAGCCGGCTTCGCCGGCGCGGGCGCGCGGCGGGTGGCGAGGATTGCCACCGCGGCGATGACGGCGATGATGATCGCCGCGATCAGGAACGCCGGCGTCCTCGAGGTCTGGAGTGCGGCGACGCCAGTCGCCGCTTTCGCTGCAGACTCAGAGCGGCGACTGGCGTCGCCGCAGTCCAAACGAAAGCGGTAGCCCCTGCGGTGCACGGTCTCGAGGTAACGCGGATCCTGCGCGTCATCGCCGAGGGCCTGGCGGAGGATGCTGATCGCCTCGGTGAGCGACGTGTCCGCGACCGCGGTGCCGCCCCACACTCCGTCGATCAGCGCCTGCTTGCTGACCACCTTCCCCTGCCGCTCGAGCAGGAACTGCAGCAGGCCGCCCACCCGTGGCGGAAGACGGATCTCCTCGCCGTCGCGCGTGAGCACCCGCTCGGCGTGATCGAATCGGAACGGTCCGAACTCGACCGTCTCCGCCCCCGGCAGATGGCGGGGAAACGGCGAGCTGGTGTCGGTGATTGACATGTTCCTGAGTGCCCTGAGAAGTGCGCTCAGAGAATACTAGGCTTTCGCGCTCAGAACCTCACCGACCGCCGCTTCGCAGGACCCGCGTACGCCAGCTCGACCTGCATGCGGTCGAGCTGCACGGTTCCGGTGAGGTCGATGCGCACGTCGTTGGTGCCGGGGCGGAGGAGCGCGGGGGCGATGTCGAGCGAGCGGTGCACCCACTCCGCGCCGGTGGCGCCTTTGACGGTCGAGGCGGGCGGGAGCTCGCCGGCGTCGCGGCCGTTGATCGAGAGGCGCGCGGTGCCGGTGCCGGTGCCTCCGACGGAGCGGATGTCGTACAGGAACTGCACGCGCGCGGGAGCTCCGACCGGCGGCTGCTCGAAGTGCAGGGTCACGCCGTTCACCGGCGAGGGGCAGAAGAACTGGAACGATGAGCAGTACGCGAGCGACTCATAAAGGTTGTAAGCGACGGGATTCGGTTGCGGCGCGCCTTCGACGTCCGGGCCGTAGCGCTGCGTGTCGCGCAGGTCGAAGGACATCCAGCCGTTCCGCCGCGACTCCTGTTCCTTCGGCGTGGCGAGCGTCGTGGCGTATTTGACCGGCTCGACGGAGATGTTCCTCCACGCCAGCTCGCGCACCATGCCGAGGTAACAGTCGCCCTGCGGGTGGTGGTCCGCCTCGTAGGCGACGGCCATGAAGTGGACGTAGACCTCTTTCCACGGGATGGTCACGTTGTAGCTGTCGATCAGCTCCATCGCGCCGTGGTCTTCCGCCATATAGAGATCGATGCGGTCGGGCCGGTATTCGAGCCGCCAGTGATACAGCTCGTCGATCTCCGCGGGATCGGTGCCCATCAGCTGCGAGATGAACTGGTACTTCCTCACGGAGTCGGTGACCACGCCGCCGTGGCTCGCCTTCACGCCGAAGCGGATCTTCCATCCGGTGGATGGATCGCAGGGGATGTCCGGGAATCCGGTGGCGATGAAGTTGATCGAGTCTTCCGCCGGACGGTGGCCCGGTCCCGGCGTGCCTTCCGAAAACGGCAGCGGATCGGCGAGCGGATCTTCGACCGCGGGAACGGCGGTGTACTCGGCGCCGAAGACCGGTCCGTTCGCGGGCGTGATCGCGATCTCCCACCAGTGCGCGCTGGTCAGGAACCGCGGCGCCCAGAACGACACGACCGCGGGACGTTGCGATGAAATGACCATCGGATTGCGCAGGCGCGCGCTGATGATGCCCTGAAAGTCGGTGTGCATGATGGCGACGCCGGGATCGCCGTTACCGCCGACGACGTCGCCGTTGGCCACGCGCCCGTCGGCCGGGTCGGCGGATGCGGCGCGATGGATGTCGGTGTGAAATCCCGCGCCGAGGCTGGCGACGGCGAGGAACGTCGAATCGCCGCGCACGTCCCACGAGTCGGCATCCCACCAGACGGTCGTCCCGTGAAGATCCTTCGTCGTCGCGGCGTGAGCGCCACGCCAGGCGAAGTTCTCAGTGAAGCGGCCGGACGTCGAGACCTCGCCGCCAAGGAGCGACGCCGCGAGCAATGTGGACAGAAGAATTTGGAAACTGCGTATGGACACGACGCGAGCAATCTAGGCACCGCGCGCCGGGCCGGCTGTAAGGCCGCTCACATCTTTACCGCTTCACACTACGTTGCGACTTCGCTTCCGCGGCGCGAAAAAGGTCGCCAGCCAGAGCTCGCGCGCCGTGGGGGTCAGTTCGCCCGGGATCAGTCTCGCTTTCAGCGACTTGTCGGCACGGCGGACTTGCAGGGTGATCGCCCGTCCCGGCTGCAGCGTGGCCACGTATCTGAGGAACTCGACCTCATCGCGGAACGCGATCTTCCTGCCGTCCCATGCGGTGATTACGTCGAGCGGCTGTAGTCCCGCGCTGGCACCCGGCCCTTTCGGCGCAACGTTCTCCACGTGCAGAAACCTCTCACCGCCGGCACCCTGGTGCAGCGATACGCCGACTCCAAGCCATGCTCGCGGTTGCGGCTCGACCGGCGCGGCCATCAGCGTGGCCGCGATCGCGAACATTGCGACTGTACGAAAAGACAAAATCAATCGTTTCTCCAGATCGATGAGCACGTCCCCGCCGGGGACAACCGTTCGCGTTCCGCACGCCGTGGCGGGACGCTGGATGCAGACGGTGTATTGACCCGGTTCGACGTCCGCGGCAAATCCGTCTTCGGAGAGCCCACCGGGATAACCGGCGGCGTTGGGCGGATAGAGCAGCAGCGACAGAGACACCGGATCGCCAGAGCTTCGGATCGCCGGCCACGGAGGCGCGCCCGGGAACCGCACGCGGAGCCGTCCGCCGATGGGGGCGGCGACGACGCGCACCGGTTCTGCGAACGAGTAACCGGCCGGAACCTGGATCATGCGGATCGGATGACCCGGCGCGAGCACGATCACCGTGATCGCCGCTCGAGTCGAAGGAAGCGCCAGCTCGAACTTGCCGCTGCTTCCCGTCACCGCGCTCGCGATGCCGTCGAAGCCGCTGCTTGCGGCACGCAGAATCGCGCCGGCGATCGGACTGCCCTCGCGCGTCACGACGACTCCGCGCATCGTCTCCTGGCTTCGCATCACGAGCGCGACTTCGGTCTTTTCGGTCACGTCGATCGGCAGCAGCTCGGACTGCGACGTCGGTGTCCGCGCATCGATCTGCGCCGCGCCTTCGCGAACGCCGGCGATATCGAAGGTCCCGCCTTCCGCAAAAACCTGCGCGACCATTTCGTGGCCGCGATGCACGACCACGATGGCGTCGCTCGGCTTTCCGGAGGCGTCGGTGACGGTTCCCGCGACGCGGCCCGCCGGCAACTCGATGTCCACGCGCGCGAACTCCTCGCCGTCGCGCCGCTTCACCTCCGCCTTCATCAGCCGGAACAGCCGCACTCGCGGCTTGTCGCCGCCCACCTCGACATGCCACGTGCCCTCGTGCGGCAGCGAGATCGTGTACTCGCCTTCTTCATCGGCGGCCGCCGGCACGGTCGCACCGTCGTCGTCGACAAACGTGATCTGCATGGCTCTGGCGTTGCTCCCCGCCGACACCTTTCCGCGCACGGCGACGTCATCGAGCAGGAGTGATAGAACGCGCGTTCCCTGGTCGAGAAGCACGGTCTCGCGCTTGCGGATCCCGCCGTCTTTCGCGCGAACCACCAGCGTGTACTCGCCCGGTTCGAGCCGCTCGGCGCGCCAGAATCCATTCGTTCCTCCGTCGCCCTCCGCGGCCGTCTTACTTGCTCGCGAGGCGGGAGAGAGACGCTTCGTCAGGACGAGATGCCACGGGTTTCCGCCGCGATCGACGACCGGCGTGACGTACACGTCGATCGCCTGAAGGCTGCGCTGCACCAGCGAACGATCGAGTACCGTTTCATCGCCTTCCCTGATGTCGACGAGCCCGCCGTCTGCAGTTCCGTGGCTGGCCATCGTCGACTCCAGATGCCACGTGCCTTCCGCAAGCGCGGGGATCTGGAAGAATCCGCGTTTGTCGGATCTCGCATGCAGGCTGCGCACGCGCGCGTCCTCGCCGGACGGCGCGACCGGAATCGCGGCAACATCGGCGCCCTCGAGCGGCACGCCCGATTCAGACCGCACGTATCCGCTGACGGAGCCGCCCCTTTGCAGCCGTTGAATCCCGAGGTCGTTTTCGCCGCGCGCCTGGAACACGCTGCCGAACCAATACAGCGGCGCGAAGCCGCGGAGTTGCAGTCTCAGGTCGAGCGCGACGCCCGCCGGGACGTCCGCATGCCATTTCCCATTTGCGTCGATGCGGCAAGGCGCCGGCCGGGCGGCCGCGTCGCCGGACGACGGCCGCAATGTCAACGCGCATTCGCGCCAGCGTTCGCGCGTATCGGCTGCGACCGTTCCTCCCACGCGAGCCGCCGGCTCATCGGCGCTCATGAGCGCGGTGAGCGCAACGACACAGAACGCGGCCGCTGAACGGAAGTTCAAAGGGAGCACCTGACGGCGAATCAGATCTGCATGCACATCTGCCCGTCGCAATAGGTGATGCAGCAGCGCTGGTTTTCACCGCACTGCATGCACTGGCTCCTCGCCGCGCACGAAGCGTATTCGGCGGACCATGGGTACATGTCGAAACAGGACTCGTACTCGGTGCCCGCGTTGTTGCACTTCCACGTGCAGGCGGCGACATCGGGAACGATCAGAATGACGATCAGCAGCGCAACAGCAGCGATTCTGAACATCCCAAAAAGCTAAGTCCGCAAACGCGGCTATGGCAACCTGAGCGGCTGGGTCCGCTCTCAGCAGCGGTCTTTGACGATGGCCGCGGCCTGTTGCTGGAGAACTTCGCAGCAGGTGACCCACATCGCGTCGAACCAGCCGTTTTCGCGGGCGTGGATGGAGACGGCGGTCACGGGCTGGCCGTGTTCGGCGCAGAGCAGGGCGGCGGCGCGGTCGAGGCGGTCGTTGAGGCGTTCGCGCAGGGAGCCGCGGCCGCGATCTTCAATCGTGACTTGCATGGCGCAGGCGCTCATACCGCACCCGCCGCCTGGGTCATCGCCCGCGGCGGGAGCATCGAGTGCCAGCGCTCCACGGAGTCCTGCGGCAGCACGAACTCGTACGTGCGGCTGTTGCAGCGCAGGCGCAGCACCTTGCCCTGTTCGACAGCCTGCCCCGTCGCCAGCTCGTTGTCGTACTCGATCTCGCGCACCCACTGCAGATCGAGCGAGGCCTCCATGTCGGCGTTCTCGTAGAAGAACGTCGACGGCGTCAGCGCCAGCGAGACGTCGAGGTGTTGATTGCCGTCGACGAACTCGCCGCGGCCGACCATGCGCGAGCCCGCGCGACGTTTCTCATTGAGCGCCGCGATGCGATCGGTGCCGAAGCGGCTGAACAGATTCCAGGCGAGAAATCCGAGGACGATGATGGCCACCAGCGTGATCCACGACGACATGAGAGTCTCCTTCTGAGAGGAAGAACGGCATGCGCCGTCCTTCCTCCACGTGACGTCGGTGGACTCAGAAACGGGCGGCGTCTTTGCGCGGACGCGCTTCGCTGACCTTGAGGGACTGGCCGTTCACGTCGCGGCCGTCGAGACCGGTGATCGCGGCCTTCGCTTCCGCCTCATCGCTGTACTCGACGAAGCCGAAGCCCTTCGACTCGCCGCTGGTGCGGTCGACGGCGACGCTCGCGGAGAGCGGCTTTCCATACGGCACCGCGAGCTCGTTGAGCTGCGCGTCGGTGACCTGTTTGGAGAGATTTCCTACATATAGTTTCATTTGAAGCTCCTGGGCCGGCAGGGGCCGGCGTCTCCCGGGTTGCGGAGACCGGAAGCTAAGAGGAGTGAATCCAGAGGATCTGACTTAGCTCAGATGTACCGAAGTGCCGCGGAAGATTCCACGACGTGCCTTGACCATACGCGCTTTCCTCCCGAATGTATACCGCACTCCTCAGCAAACGCTCAGACGATGCTCAGGCTCTTTCGCGATGCGGCGCCCATATTCGCGCTCATGCGAAACGTGCTCTTGCTTCTCTTTCTCATCCTCACCTGCTCCACCCACGCCGCCGACCGCGAGCTGACCCTCGCGCGGGAAATGCTGGAGGACAGCATCGTCCGCAACGACGTCGAGGGGATGCAGTTCGCGCGCGCCCGGCTCGTGCGGCTGACGGCCGAGTCCGATGACCGGACCGTCCAGCGCGATGCGCACTATCTTGCCGCTCTGTCGGTCTCGTTCGAGTCGTTCAGCGGCCTCGGCGACGTCTCGCCGGCGCTGATCATGGCCGGCGTTCGCCACGCCGACCGCGCCGTCGAGCTCGATCCGCAGTTCGCCGAGGGCTGGGCGATGTCGGCCATGCTGCGCGGCATCGCGCGGCGCGCGGGTCAGACCGTGCCGGACGATCCGCCTGGATCGCCGAACCGCTTCGCGCGCGCAAAGGAGCTCGACCCGAAGGCGCCGGCGGTGGCGTTCTTCAACGGCATGCTCACCTCGATGAACCCGAACGGCGCGGCACCGCCCGAGGGCGTGAAGATGTTCGACGAGCTGGCGTCGCGGCTCGAGGCGGAGCGCAAGGGCGGGCGGCGGTTCGGACTCTGGGATGCGGAGACCGAGGCGTGGAGGCTCTTCGTGCGCATCGCGCAGGACGAGCCGCAGGCGGCGACGCTGCGTCCGATGGTCGCGCGGCTGCTCGAACAGCGTCCCGACTTCGCCCTCGGGCGCGAGATCGCGGACTCCGTGAACGAGCGCCGCTTCGTGGCGCCGCCCGCGCTCACGTGGCAGCCGCTTCTCACCGACGCCGCGAGCGACGGGAAAAATCCGAAGCTGCCCGACGTCATCAGCGTCGATCGCGCCGAGGATGCGGAGCGGATCTGGGTTCGCGTGGGGTTTCGCGAAACGCTGCCGCGATCGTTCGGCGTGAACCTGGTCGTCGACCGCGACGGCGATCCGTCGACCGGGATGAAGTGGTGGGGCAACGGCTCGAGCTTCCGCTTCGACCGCCTCGTCACCGCGTGGATCTCACGCGACGGCGATCGCTACTTCGGGCGCGTCGGCGTCACCGACGACACCGGCGCGCGCGCGGCGAAGCTGATGAAGATCACGACCGACGTCGCGGTCGCGATGGGCGCCGACGAGCGCAGCGTAATGATCGGCGTTCCGCGCGGCGCCCTCGGATGGACGCCCGCGAGCACGATGATCGTCGCCGGCGGCAGTCACCTGGTGTGGAACGATGATGCGGCGAGCGCGGTGAACTCGCGCTGACCACGCAGCGACGCATACGCCGGGTGAACGGCCAGCCACAGCGTTCCGGGCTCGTGCCGGCGGACGGACTCCTGCAGCAGGGAGATCGCCTCGCCGGCGCGGCCCGCGCGGGCGGCGTACAGCGCGAGCATGCTGCGCGGGACGGTCTGGTTCGTTCGCATGCGAGCGAGCCATGCCTCGTACACGCCGTGCAGTCCCTCGGATACGAAGACGCGATCGTAGGTCGCGAGCCGCGACTCCGGCACGCCGGTCAGCTGCATCGCGCGGCGATAGGACTGCATCGCCTCGTCCGCCTCCCCGCGGAGCTCCAGGCAGTAGCCGAGGGACAGCAGCGCGCCGACGTTCGCGGGATCGAGATGCACGGCTTCGCGATAGAGGCGCTCCGCCTCCGGCAGCCGGCCGGCGAGCACGTACGTAAACGCGAGGTCGCTCGTCGCGCCCGCGGAGGTCGGGGCCATCTCGAGCCCTATGCGGGCCTGTTCGGTGGCCTCGGCGAAGCGGCCGCGCGCGCCGAGGAGGTAGGAGTAGCGGCGATGGGTATCGGGCAGCGACGGATCGAGCTTCATCGCGTGGCGGAAGCTCTGTTCGGCGCGCTCGGCGTCGCGGTCGAGGACGAACTGCACGGACGCCAGCGCGGCGTGCGAGAGCGCGAGCTTCGGATCGAGGTCGAGCGCGCGCGCGACTTCGCGCCGCGCCTCGGCGTCATTCGCCTCGATCTCCGGCGAGCCGATCTCGATGAGCCGCACGCAGACCTCGGCGAGCGCGGCGTGCGACTCGGCGAAGCGTTCGTCGAGCGCGATCGCCTTGCGAAACTCCGCGCGCGCCTCTTCGAGGTCCTCGCGCGTCGTCCGCTCGCTGAAGAACACGCCGCGGGCGTGTGCGCGCACGATCGCGTTCGCCTTCTCCATCGACGGCATCGGCTGCGGCGGCCGCGCCATCGCCCACACCAGCGCCGCGACCCCGCTCGCGATGAGCAACACGATCACCGCCGCATACGGCGGCCGGGAAGTCGTCTTTTGTGGAGCGGCGCCCGCCTCGGGCGCCGTCGTCGTCCCCGCCTCCCCCGCAATCCACCGATACCCCCTCCCCCGAATCGTCTCAACGAACCTCGGCGACCGCGAATCGTCATCAAACGCCTGGCGCAGCGCATACACCGCGACCATCACCGCGTCGTCGGTGACGAACTTGCCGCCCCAGACATCGGCGATCAACTGGTCGCGGCTGAGCGTCTCTTCGGGATGCGCCGCAAAGTAGACGAGGAGATCGAACGCCTTCGGCTCCAGCCGCGTGACCCCGCCCCCGGGACCGGTGACCGTGCGATGCACGGCGTCGACGCGATATCCGCGGAATTCCATGATCTCCAGCTTATGTTGTTGCGAACTCGAAACGGGCTGGGATATCTTCCCGCTCCCGATCTGCTCCGATCTTTTCAGACCCCTAGCTCAGCTGGTTAGAGCGCCACCTTGACACGGTGGAGGTCAGCGGTTCGAGTCCGCTGGGGTCTACCATCCCGCCCGTGGGATGACGCCGCAGTCAGGTACCGGCGGGGGCGGCGTGTTCTGCCATGTCACGTTGCTGACAGAATCTGCGCCATGTCATGACTCCCCATAGAACACTCAAGCCGATGCGTACCCATAGCGGAGGTGCAGCACGAACCATGGACCGGGGCCCTTCGGGCGCAAGCCCATCGATGCCCAGCCAAAAGCTACCCGGTACAAGAAAAAGGGCGAACAGAATCGCGACGGCTCCGAATGCGATGACGAGCGCCAGAGCCGATGCGTCTCTCGTCGTTTCAGTCCTGCCCGATAGACGAAACGTTGTCAGAGGAACGGACAGCATCAGGAACGGAAACCAGAGCGTGTAGTCTTCCGGCCGAATGAAGAGCAGTGTCAGCGCAACGGCGCTGAGCACAACACCGGCACCGAAGACGATCCACCTCAACATGCTTGGGCAAGAGTATCGCGTAATCAGACGGCGGCGAGCAGCAGGCATAAGCCCGCCCACAGCAGTCCTACGCCGGCAGCCAACGGGAGCATGACGAGCGGCGAGACCCCGCGCTGGAGCGCGCTCACAGACGGATGCGACGGGCTATGAAACACGGACACCTCATCGCCTCGTCGTAGCGCCCGGGCCACGTTCGCCGACCAGGCAAACATCCCGTAGGCGTCGAAGCGCACGCGGGTGCCTCGGTACGTCTTCCCCTTCACCGAGTACGAGTATTCGAGCTCGCGCCGCGAAACCTCGTCGCCTTCACTATTGAGTTTCTTCAGGACTCGCGATGCGCGAACGACACCGGTCACCATGGGCCACGAGCGGCTGAGAAGTCCGAGCACGAGAGTGACGGCCGCGCTCAACGTGAGCCAGCCCCCGAGGATGAGACAGGTAACGGCGATGAGCTCGCGCATGCGGCAAGAGTAGCGTGGGACGCTGAACGGACATCTGTGCGATCCTGAAGGCCGGTGCGGATCGCTTCAGCAACGCTCGCATGCTTTCTCCTGGGTGCATCGGCCGCAAACGCCGCGGATGCTCTCCAGTGGAGCGGCTTCGCGTTGCTGCGCGCGTCGAACGGGGTCGAGAGCGGGCCGCTGCGCGAGGAGCAGGTGTCGTCGCAGGTGCAGCTGGGCATCGACTGGCTGCCGTCGCCGTTCGTGATGGCGCACGTGCATCTCCTCGGACGCAGCGACGACGCCGATGCGCGGCGCGGGCATTTCGGGATCGCCGAGGCGTATCTCGACGCGAACTTCCGGCCGGGCGGCGACCGCCTGCGCTTGCGCGCCGGCGCGTTCTTCCTCCCGACCTCTCGCGAAAACGTCGACGCGCTCTGGGAGCCCGCGTACACGCTCACGCCGTCCGCGCTGAACAGCTGGCTCGGCGAGGAGCTCCGCCCGATCGGCATCGACGCCGCCTGGACCCATCGCGGCCTCACCGCCGGCGCGACCGTCTATCGCGGCAACGACACCTTCGGCGCGCTGCCGGTCGCCCGCGGCTGGTCGCTGCGCGATCACTGGATCACCCTCGGCGAATGGATTCCGGTCGATCCCGAGTACGTCACCTCCGTCTCCGCGGAGAACGACCGTCGCCGCGGCTGGTCGGCGCGCGGCGCGTGGATCGGTACGTGGACCGACACTAGCGCGCTCGTGCAGCTCACGCACATCGACAACCGCGCCGACGGTCTCGACTACGGCGCGCTCTTCAACTGGGGCACGCGCTTCGACATCGTCAGCGGCGAGTACACGAAGGGCGACTGGACGTTGGCCGCGGAGAGCGGCTGGGGGCCGACGTTCCTGATCGTCGAGGGCACGAAGTACACGACCGATCTGCGCGCCAGCTACGCGCTGATCTCGCGGCGCTGGGCGCGCGGACGCGCGACGATCCGCGGCGATCTCTTCGAGGCGGCCACACGCGGGAGAGCGCTGACCGTCGCCTGGCTGTGGAATCTGCCCGGGCATCTCCGCCCCGGCATCGAGGTCTCGACCTCCGGCGGCGACCAGCGCGTCATCGTCGAGCTGCGCTACAGCTTCTCCGGACGTTGACGTTTCGGCGGGCTGAAGCCCGCCGCTCCACAGGAACGTGACATTTGAGGGGAATCCGGGGGGATGCGGCGCGCTTGAGACTTGCAAGTATGTCCCGAACGATTTCCCTCGTGCTCCTTCTGTCCCTGCCCGCGGCCGCGCGCGCAGCGACCATCACTGTCGACGTCCGCGATGCGCGCGGAGCAGGCGTCGCCGACGCGGTCGTGTATGCGGTACCCGAGGGACGTGAGCTGCCGCTCGGGAAGAAGACGGCGATCATGGATCAGAAGAACCGCACCTTCGTCCCGCACATCCTGCCGATCCAGACCGGCACCTCGGTGCGCTTCCCGAACAGCGACGACATCCGCCATCAGGTCTACTCGTTCTCGCCGGCGAAGGTCTTTCAGCTGCCGCTGTACGAAGGCACGCCCGCGAATCCGGTCGTGTTCGACCGCGCCGGCGTGGTCACGCTCGGCTGCAACATCCACGACCGGATGAGCGCGTACATCGTCATCGTCGACACGCCGTACTTCGCGACGACGACGAAGAAGGGACGCGCGCAACTGCCGCAGATCGGCGCGGGCAAATACGCGCTGCGGGTCTGGTATCCGGAGATGGCGAACGAGCCGGCGCCGGTGCCGCTGATGCTCGGCGCGTCGGAGAACAAAGGGTTGGTCGTGACGATCCGGAAATAGCGATGCAGTTGCGCAGCTTCCAGGCGAAGCTCGTTTACCTCACCGTGGCCGTGCTGGTGCTGCTGCAGACGGCGACGCTGATCGCGGTGCACGTCGCCGGCGAGCGGACGATGCGCCTCGGCGTCACCGACGAGCTGCGCGTCGGCAGGGGCGTCCTCGACCGCACGCTGACGGTGCGCGGCCGCCAGCTCTCGATCGCCGTCAGCGCGCTGGCATCCGACTTCGCGTTCCGCGAGGCCATCGCGCTCGCCGACCGCCCGACCATCATCTCCGCGCTCGGCAATCACGCCAACCGCGTCCATGCCGAGGCCGTCTTCGTCATGGGGCTCGACGGCATCGTGGTCGCCGACACGCTCAACGAGCGCTACGCCGGCCGCCCCTTCCCGCTCCCCTCGCTCGTCCGCGAAGCGGAGCGCCGCGGCGAGTCGACGGCGATCGTGGCGTTCGAGGGCCGCCCGTATCAGTTCGTGCTCGTTCCCATCCTCGGCCCGCGTCCGATCGCCTGGGTCTGCATGGGATTCACGATCGACGAGACGGTGCTCAACGACATCCGGCGCCTGACGTCGCTGGACATCTCGCTCTGGAATCCGTCGGGCGAAAATCCGCTGGTCGTCTCGACGCTGCGGACGAACGAGCGTGCGGAGCTGGTCTCGCAGATCGGCGCGCGCCCGCCGAAAGGCGGCGACGCCGTCGACACGGTTTCGCTCGGCGACGACGCCTTCGAGGTGCTGATCCATCCGCTGCCGACCGCCGACGGCTCGCCGATCCAGGTGGTGCTGCAGCGCTCGATCGAGGAGGCGCGCCGGCCGTACCGCCGGCTCGAGCTGCAGATCTTCGCGCTCTCGACACTCGCGCTGATCGTCGCGGTCATCGCCGCCTATTTCTTCGCGCGCGGCGTCAGCAGCCCGCTGCAGCGGCTCGCGCAGGAAGCGCAGAAGATCGAGCGCGGCGACTACTCGACCGCCCTGCAGATGCCGCAGAAGGACGAGATCGGAAAACTGGCGAACGCGTTCGACAGCATGCGCACCGCGATCGCCGAGCGCGAGGAGCAGATCCGCCTGCAGGCCACGCACGACAGCCTCACCGGCCTGCCGAACCGCACGCTGTTCTTCGACCGCCTCTCGCACGCGATCGCCAATGCGAAGCGCAACGGCGGGCTGGTCGGCATGATCATGATGGATCTCGATCGCTTCAAGGAGATCAACGACACGCTCGGCCATCACTTCGGCGACGACCTGCTGATCGAGATCGGGCGGCGCCTCAGCCAGACGCTCCGCGCCAGCGACACGGTCGCGCGCCTCGGCGGCGACGAGTTCGCCGTCACGTTCCTCGCGTCGGATCCGTCCGAGGCGAACAACGTGGCGTTGCGCATCGCCGCCACGCTGGAGACGCCGTTCCTCCTCGGCGGCGTGTCGATCGAAGTCAGCGGCAGCATGGGCATCGCCCTCTATCCGCTCCACGCCGAGGACGCGGCCACGCTGATGAAGCGCGCCGACATCGCCATGTACGACGCGAAGAAGAATCACATCTCGTATGCGATCTACGAGCAGGGACGCGACGAGCATTCGCTGCGCCGGCTGGCGATCCTCTCCGAGCTGCGCCACGCCATCGCCCGCGACGAGCTCGATCTGCACTATCAGCCGAAGATCGATGTCGGCAGCGGCAGGGCCGTCCATGCCGAGGCGCTGGTGCGGTGGCGGCATCCCGTGCATGGGAACCTCTCGCCCGACGAGTTCATCCCGCTCGCGGAGCAGTCGGGCAACATCAACGTCATCACCAAATGGGTGTTGCGCAAGGCGATCGGGCATTGCGGCGAATGGAACGCGGCCGGCGTCGAGCTCACCGTCGCGGTGAATCTCTCCGCGCTCGATCTCTTCGATCCCGAGCTGCCGACGTACATCAGCGGCCTGCTCAGCGAGGTGGGACTGTCGCCCTCGAAGCTCGTGCTCGAGATCACTGAGAGCGCGGTGATGAAGGATCCGGCGTACGCGCTGCGCATCCTGCGCGACCTGAAGAGCCGCGGCGTCACGCTGGCGATCGACGACTACGGCACCGGCTACTCGTCGCTCGCGCACCTGAAGCGGCTGCCGGTGGACGAGCTGAAGATCGACAAGTCGTTCGTGCTGAACCTGCGCAACGCGTCGACCGACGACATCGTGATCGTCCGGTCGACCATCGAGCTCGGACACAACATGGGACTGCGCGTGATCGCGGAAGGCGTCGAGACCGCCGAGGCGTGGGACATCCTGAAGGGCCTCGGCTGCGACATGGCCCAGGGCTACTTCATCAGCCGCCCGCTCCCCGCCGCCGAGTTCCGCACCTGGATCACGAAGGCACAGAACGGCGGCTTCGGGACTTCTTCGACCGCACGCGCTTAGAGACGGTCAGGTCGTCGGTGAGCAGTACGATCTTCTCGATGATCGTCGTGACGCGCTGGAGAAACTCGGGACGGACGGCCGCGAGACGATCGATGAGCGGCTTGAGGTAGCCGATGTCGCCGATGTCGTTGGGAAGGAGATTGCCCGGCTTTTCGCCGAGGGTCTCGATGATCCGCACGAAATCCTCGACGTAAAGCCCTCGCTGATTCGATTCGAGCCTGGCCAGTTGCGCCGGCGAGATGCCGACGCTTCTCGCCACTTCCGCCTGGGCTCTTCCCTTCGACTCGCGCAGTTGCTTGAGGATCCTTCCGTACATGACGGCGGTGCATGCACGGCGGTTGCCAGTTGGGCAATTTGGCAACGAATGATTCCGAATGGGAAATCGGCTCAGAACGGCACGATCACCATGATTCCGACGGTTCTGTACCAATAGCCATCCGCGGCGGCAAAGCCGGCCGAGCGGTTGTAGGACGCGTGCAGCACCAGGTGGGTGTCCCTGCCCAGCGTTCCCTCCGCGCGCACCTCGGCGAGCAGGGTCGCCTGTCCGTCCTCCGAGTCGATCTGTTCCCGCCCCGCGGCCAGAGCCCCGGACCAGACCCAGCGACCGGAACGCTTGCGCATCGCCAGTCCGGCCTGCCACTCGCGATAGCGCTCGGGATTGAAGTATGCGCCGCCGACGTCCAGTTGCCCGGACTCGTACTGCCGCAGGCGCAGCTGAGCGCTGAGTCCCTGCTCCGGAATGAGCATCCAGATCAACCGGCCGCGCAGGTGCACGCGCTCGTTCCCATCGGTGAATCGCTGATAGCCGGCCAGGCCGACCGCGGTGAGGCGCGGCGTGAGCTGCCGCTCCACGCTGACGCCGAGAAGCGAGTGCGCGGTCGCGCGCTCGAGCGCGCGCTGCGTCTCGACGAGATCGGCGGCCGCGAGGATCTCGATGCCGGTCCGCGCGGAGGGCCGCAGGCTCCATGTGGCATCGCCGATCAGCCGCGTGCGGCCGTTGACGCGCACGACTCCCGCCTCGGCGATCGTGCCGGCCAGCGTCTCGCGGTTCTGTTTTCGCCAGACGAAGAGGGCCGCCGGCGCATCGCGGCGCCATCCACCCTGCGTGTAATGCGTGGACTGCGCGGCGACGCCGGCGTAATCGAACGGCGACGCGTAGTCGAACAGCGCGCCGGCGCGCAGGCGCAGCGCGTCGAAGTGCTCCGCGTCGCTGGTGGCGCTGATCTCGCCGAGGCCGGCCGTCTGCGCGAAGGCAGCGCCGGCGGTGAAGATCGCGAACAACGCACAGAGCACTCTCACTTCGTCCCCCAGTGCTTGCGCAGCCCGAGCAATTCCGACACGTAGCCGGCGGCGCTGACGGGTTGCAGGACCAGGCTGTAAGCGAAGACGTACATCAGGAATCCCGAGACGTTCCGGCGCACGCGCAACCCCTGGACGTCGAACATCTTCACGCTGATGCGGTACATCAGAACGTTCATCAGCAGCGCCATCGGCAACAGCGCCAGGGTCATCACGCCGGCAATCCAGTAGATGCCGAAGAGAGCGAGGATCAAGCCGGGGATGAAGGCCACCGTGTAGACGAAGTCGAGCCACGGGAAGAGCAGGTTCCAGCCGACGAAGAACGTCGTCATGCGGGGGACGAGGAGAATGCGCGGGTGGCGGCGAAAGGCTTCCATCAACCCGCGCGCCCAGCGGCGGCGCTGGTGGATGAACATCGCCAGCCGGTCCGGCGCGTGGGTGAAGCAGCAGGCATCCTCGGCGTGACCGATCCGCCAGCCGCGCTCCAGCATCGCCCACGTCAGCACGATGTCCTCGCCGACGCACTCGACCCAGCCGCCGACTTCCTCCAGCGCGGCGCGCTCGTACAGCGAGAACGCGCCCTGCGCCACGAGCGTGCCGTGAAAGAGCGACTGCATCCGCTTGACGGCGGCGATCCCGTGAAAATAGTCCCACTCCTGGGCCCTGGTGACCCAGTTCGCACGCGAGTTGCGCACCAGCATCGAGCCGGCCACGGCCTTCGTGCCGGGAGGGTCGCTCAGGTAGCGCTCGACGAGGTTGCGCAACGCGTTGGTGTGCAGGCTGGAATCGGCATCGAGCGTGATGATCAGATCGAACCGGGCCACGGCGAAACCGCGGTTCAGCGCGGCGGACTTGGCGAGGTTCGTCGTCTGTCGCAGCAGCCGCAGCCAGGGATACTTCAGCTCCTCCACGATGAGCGGCGTGCGGTCGGTGGAACCGTCGTCGATGACCAGCACCTCGAAGTCACCGGGGTAGTTCTGAAGCGCGATGGACTCGAGCGTGTCGAAGATGAATTGCTGTTCGTTGTACGCCGCGATCAGAATGCTGATGCCGGGGTAATGCTCGAAGGAACGGCGCGGAGGGCGGCGATCGAGCAGGAGGCTCGCCGCCAGGAAAGCGTTCATGAGCCCGGGCACGAGCGCGATTCCGCCCACCACGAACAGCGCGACCGGCCAGCTCGCGAGAGCGGCGAGGTCGCGCATCCACGGCAGCGCGAGCCACGCCGTCAACGCGAACCAGATCAGGCTCACGAGCATGGCCAGCGCGAACTTGGCGCGAACGTTCAGATAGACGACGCGCCAGGGCGGCAGCGCCGCATCATAGGAGGACATGGGGCCCTGCCTCTGCAGGAGTCTCGCCATGTAGGCAATGATCGTAATAATCATTGCCGAATCGGAAACGGCGCGCTATACTGACTTCGTTACTTCCGCACACGCCTGATCCAGGCGGTCGCGACAGGCGCACACGAGTCCGGCGTGCCACTTCGGCATCCCCCGTGCGCGCTCCGCAAACCGCTTTCATCCTTCAGACGGGTTTCCCGAAAGGATGGAGTCCATGGCAACCACCACTGTCCGCGTCGCCGGCATTGGGGCATCAGCAGGAGGGCTCGACGCATTCCTCGAGCTCGTCTCGGCCATCCCCGTCGACACGGGCCTGGCCTTCGTCCTGATCCAGCATCTCGATCCTCATCACCACAGCCTGCTCGTCGACATCCTCTCCGGCGCGACGGCGATGCCGGTACTGGAAGCGACCGACGGGATTCAAATCGAGCGCGACCGCGTCCATGTCATCCCGCCGGATACGCAGATGACCATCCAGGGCGACGTCCTGCGGCTGGCGCCTCGGACGCCGAAGGTGCCGCATCGTCCGCTGGACACCTTCTTCCGCTCGCTCGCGCAGGAGCGCGGAAGCGGTGCGATCGGCGTCGTGCTCTCCGGCAACGACGCGGATGGCGCACTCGGACTGAAAGCCATTCGCGACGCGGGAGGCATGACCTTCGCGCAGAGCCCCGACAGTGCGAAGTTCGACATCATGCCGCGAGCCGCGGCGGCCGCGGCGGACTTCGTCCTGCCGCCGGCCGGCATCGCCGAACGGCTGGTGAGCATGGCTCGCGGTGACGGCTCGGAGAAAGCGGCGGAGCTCGACCGCGTGCAACAGTTGCTGCGCGCGCATTACCCCGTCGACTTCAGTCACTTCAAGCAAGCCAGCGTCGAGCGCCGGATCATGAGGCGCGTGCTCCTCGGCAACCACGACAGCCTGGCCAGCTACGCCGACACGCTCGAGAAAGACAGCGCGGCCGTCGAGACGCTCTACCAGGACCTGCTGATCGGCGTGACCTCGTTCTTCCGCGAGCCGGCGCGCTTCGAGGCGTTGAAGACGGTCGTCTTCCCGGCGATGTTCGAGAATCGCGCCGCGGGGTATGGCGTGCGCCTCTGGGTGGCGGGCTGCTCGACGGGCGAGGAAGTGTATTCGCTCGCGATCACGCTGCTCGAGTTTCTCGAAGGACGCGCCGGTGCGCCGCAGATCGCCATCTACGGCACCGACATCAACGAGAAATCGCTCCAGACGGCGCGGGCCGGGTTGTACTCGCAGCGGGCGGTGAGCGGCATCTCGCCCGAGCGTCTCGAGAAATTCTTCACCGCCGCGCCGGGCGGCTGGAAGATCGCCAAGGCCGTGCGCGAGCTCTGCGTGTTCGCCGCGCACGACGTGACGCGCGATCCGCCCTATTCGAAGATCGATCTCGCGACCTGCTGCAACGTCCTGATCTACTTCGACCCGGAGCTGCAGAAGAAAGCCGTGGCGCTGCTGCAGTACGCGCTCGCGCCGGGCGGATTCCTGATGCTGGGAAGCTCGGAAAATCTCCGCGGCGCGACCGGCCAGCTCACCGCCGTGTCGGCGAAGCCGCTGATCTACCGCAAGGTCCACGTGCCGGGGGCGCTGGCCACGTTCGACGTCGAGCGGCGCGCACTGCAGTCGACCATCGCCGCGGCGGCGCCGGCTGCGCGGCGCGTGGCGGACGCTCACGATGCGGACGATTCCTTCCTGGCCGGGCATCTTGCTCCCTGTGGTGTGCTCATCAACGAACGGATGGAGATCCTCCGCATTCGCGGCGAGATCGCTCCCTTCATCGCGCTGGAGCCGGGCGAAGCGTCGCTCGATCTCTTCCGGCTGATCCGGCATCACGAAGTCCTCGCGGTGCTGCGGCCGGCGGTACGCCGCGCGTTCCGCGAAAAGATCACCGTCAGCAGGAAAGACATTCTCGTGGTGGAAGGCGACGCTCGCCGCTGTATGTCCTTCGACGTGATTCCGTACGGCTCTCCTCCGCCGGAGCATGACCGCTGCTGGATCGCGTTCCACGCCGCGCCGGCGAAAGCGAAGCGCAATGCCGCACCGGCCGGCACACGCTCGGAAATCGAAGGTCTGCGGCACGCGCTTGCGGCCGCCATCGACGATCGCGAGCTTCTTGCGGAAGAGGCTTCCGCCGCCGCCGAGGAGGCGCAGTCGAGCGACGAAGAGCTGCGCAGCACGAACGAGGAACTGGAGACGGCGAAGGAAGAGCTCCAGTCGGCGAACGAGGAACTGAGCACGCTCAACGACGAGCTCCGCCTCCGCAACGCCTCGCTGGTGAAGATCAGCGACGACATCGAGAACCTCCTCGGGGCCGTGGAGATCCCGATCCTCTTCGTCGGCACCGACCTGACCGTGCGCCGGTTCAACATCACCGCCGGCCTGTTGCTCAACCTCCGGAACGAAGCGATCGGAAGGCCTCTCCTCGAAGCGAAGTCGATCCTCGACATCGCTCATCTGGAGAAGCTCGTCGGCGCGGTCATCGAGACGGCCACCGCCGCCGACGTCGAAGTGCAGGATGCCGCGGGCGACTGGCGGCTGCTGCGCATCCGGCCGTACCGCACGAGCGACGGAAAGATCGACGGAGCGATCGTGGCGGTCGTCGACATCAACGCGCTGAAGCGCAGCGTGATCGTCGCCGAGGAGGCGACGCGCGCGGCGGACATGCTCTCCCAGGCCAGCGCGCTGCTGGCGTCGTCGCTCGACTACGAGACCACGCTCGAGTCGCTCACCCGCCTCTCGACGGCGGCGTTTGCCGACTGGTGCGCCGTGGACCTCGTCAACGCGGACGGCACGATTCGCCATCTCACGGTCTCGCACGCAAATCCCGTGCTGCGCGATCTGGCGCTGCAGTTCCAGGAAATCGCGTTCCGCGAGCCCGAGCACGCGCCGGGCGCGCCTCAGGCGCTGCTGCTGCGCAAGTCGGTGCTGCTCACCGACATCGCGGAGTCGGATCTGACCGGCCTCCAGCCCGAGGCGAAGATCATGCAGCTCATCGGCGCGCTCGGCGTGCGGTCGCTCATCAGCGTGCCGCTGATGGTCCGCGACAAGGTGCTGGGCACGACGACGTTCTCGTCCTCGCGCCGGCGCTATGACGAAGTCGACCTGCAGCTCGCCGAGGAGTTGTCGCAGCGCGCCGCGGTCGCCATTGACACGGCCATGCTCTTTCGCGAGGCCCAGAGCGCGAACCGCTACAAGGACGCGTTCCTCGGCACGGTCGCGCACGAGCTGCGGACGCCGCTCACGTCGATCATCGGCTGGGTCCAGCTCGCGAAAGCGAATCCCGAGATGAACGTCGAGGCGCTCATGCGCGTCGACGAGGGCGCGAGCCTGCTGCGGCTGTTCGTCGAAGACCTGCTCGACGTCACGCGCATTCGCGAACAGAAGTTGCGCATGGACACGGAGGAGGTCGATCTCGCCTCCATCGTCGCGTCGGCCGTCGAGATGACCGCGCTCAGCGCGAGCGGCCGCGGAACCACGGTCCGTGTCGATCTCACGCTTGCGTCCGCACCGCTGAGCGGCGATCGCGTACGGCTGTTGCAGGTCGTCTGGAACCTGCTGAGCAACGCCATCAAGTTCACACCGCCCGACGGCGAGATTCACGTCCGGCTCGAGCGGTACGGCGACGACGCGCGGCTGTCGGTCATCGACAACGGCGCCGGCATCAGCGCCGAGTTTGCGCCGCACGTCTTCGAGCTGTATCGCCAGGCCGACGGCACCGGGAGCCATCTGCCGGGACTCGGGATCGGCCTGTCCATCGTCTCGCAGATCGTGAGACTCCACGGCGGAACGGTGCGCGTCGAGAGTCCGGGCCTCGGCCACGGATCGACGTTCATCGTCACGCTGCCGTTGCTGCCGGCCGCGGCGGAGACCCCCACCCCTTCGCGCATCGGGCGCCGGTCCGGCAAAACCCGCCGAGCCGACGGCCGGCGTGTCGCCAAAAAAGAGGAGCCTTCATGAGCAGACAAGTCGTTCGATTGACCGCGGGCAGAGTCCTTCGCAGCGAGGACCTGATCGGCGATGAGAAGGAAGTGGCCGCGGGGATTCTCCGCGCGAACCCCGCATTCGGAAACCCCCACGTCGTGCGCTGTCCCTGGTGCCGCGAGACCCGAACGCTCTTCCGCGACGAGGATGACGGTCCGTTCGAGCTCACCGCTCGCGGATGGCGCTGCAATACCTGTGATGTAGGAGCAGCCAGTCAGGAAGTCAGATTCTGAAACCGCCGTATTCTCGAAAGGAGCTTCCCTTGAAGCGTACCCTCACCATCCTCGCAGTCACAGCGTTTCTGTTCGCCGCCTCGCCGCTGTTCGCCCAGATCTCACTCGGTACCGCCCAGAATTTCGGCGTGCTTGGCGGCTCCACCGTCACGAACACCGGCGCGACCACGGTCAACGGTAACGTGGGCGTCAGCCCAGGCAGTGCGGTGACTGGTTTCCCTCCCGGCGTCGTGGTCGGGGGAGCGATCCACACCAACGATGCCGTGGCGATGCAGGCGCAGAACGACCTCACCACCGCCTACAACAACATCGCGTCGACGCCTTGCACGGTCGATCTGACCGGTCAGAATCTCGGAGGCCTGACGCTGACTCCGGGCGTCTATTGCTTCTCAACGTCCGCGCAACTCACCGGCACGCTGACTCTCGACGGCCTCGGTAATCCGAACGCGCTGTTCCTGTTCAAGATCGGGAGCACGCTCACGACGGCGACCGGCTCGACGGTCACGGTCACCAACGCCGGCACCGGCTGCAACAACGTGTACTGGCAGGTCGGCAGCTCGGCGACGATCGGAACGGGCAGTGCGTTCGCCGGCGACATCCTGGCCCTCACCAGCATCACGCTCACGACCGGGGCAAATACCAACGGCAGAGCGCTGGCGCGAAACGGCGCCGTGACGCTCGACACGAACCAGGTGAATACCTGCGGCCCGGGCGTCCTCTGCCCGGTCATCACCGTCAACCCGGCGACGCTGCCGAACGGCGCGGTCGCCGTGCCCTATAACCAGATCGTCACCGGGTCCGGCGGGACGGCCCCGTATACGTTTTCCGTATCGAGCGGCGCGCTGCCGACGGGTCTGATCCTCAATCCCGCCACGGGAGCGATCACCGGTTCGCCGACGACCCCGGGTACGTTCACGTTCACCATCACGGCCAGGGACGCGAACGGCTGCTCGGGCAGCCGCTTCTATACGGTGAACATCGCCAGCAGCGCGACCTGCCAGGTCATCACGCTGAGTCCCGGCACGCTGCCGCCGGGAATGCTCGGAACGCCCTACTCCCAGTCGGTCACCGCGTCCGGAGGAACCGCGCCGTATGCGTACACGATCGCCAGCGGCGCGCTGCCGCCCGGCCTCACCCTCAACGCCGCGAATGGACTCATCAGCGGAACGCTGCTGCAGGCGGGGCTCTTCAACTTCACGGTCCGTGCGACCGATGCGGGGGGATGCATCGGCCAGCAGCCTTACACGATGACGGTGTTCCCCGGGGTTCCGGGCGGGGCGACGCTCGATTTCACAGGGCTGGTCATCCTCGCCGCTCTCATCGCCGGCGCCGGGTTATTCGCGATGAAGAGATTCTGATTACGAAGGAGACATGGTCACATCCGATCGACGCAGTGAAAATCGTCCCGGCTCGCCGACGCGCCGCAGCATGCGGCGCCCGGCGCTCTGGCTCAACCTCATCGTGCTTTCCGCCGGTCTCGCCGCTCTGGCCGGAGCGCGGCAGCACCGCATGCGGCTCGATGAGAAGTTCGAGCGGATCATGCAGACGCACGCCGCCTCGCCATATCCGATCGCGAAGATCCGCGGCGACCTCGCGTCGATGGATCTGACCCGCGAGTCTCTCGACCGCGAGCTGAAGGAGCGCCTGGCGATGGCGCGCGATTTCGAAGCGGCGGAGTTCTATCTCGCCATCGACACCGCGAACCGCAGGCTGCGGCTTCAATACGGACCCGAGACCGTGCGCGAGACAGATGTGGTCATCGGGCAGCAGTCCGTTCCCTTGAAGGCCGCGCTGACCGTCATCGGAACGCTCGTCGATCAGCCGTGGGGGAAGTACGTGATCCTGCTGCCGAACGGGTACGTGATCCATTCACCGCCGCCGCCCGGCGGCCCGCTGACCGGCGCGAAGCCGGGCTCGTTCATGATCGCCGAGGAAGAGATGCGGGCGATCTGGCCGCGGATCTCGGCCACCACACGCGTGTACATCTATTGAGGCCATGACATGAAACGAACGCTGGGATTCCTCGCATCATGGGCGTTTCTGATCGCCGGCCTGGCGGTCTGTTCGATCGCCATCGCCGCCGAAACGATGAACGTGCGCGAGATGCGCCGCTTCCGCCGCTACGAGATCGTCGACGACCTGCTCGCGAAAAATCGCGGCGCCATGTTCGGCGCGCTCCAGACGCAGGAAGCGGAGCGGCGGGCCGGCATCGATGCCCTCAACTCGAAACTCTCGGAAGCCCAGACCACGCTGCGCGACTTCGAGGACACCGACCAGACCATCCTTGTCTCCACGGCCGAGAACAAGGTCTACGTCCGGAGGGATCGCAAGGTCATCTTCGAAGCCATCTGCTCGACCGGAAAGGGAACGACGCTGGTCGACAAGGGCAGGACGATGGTGTTCGACACCCCGATCGGCAAGTTCCACATCGTGTCGAAGGAAGAGAATCCGGTCTGGGTTCCGCCCGACTGGCACTACGTCGAGGAGGCCCGCAAGAGCGGCCTTGGTGTGGTTCGTCTCAATCGCGGCGACTCCATCGACGCGGCCACCGGAAGTGCCGCGGCGCCGGCGCGTGAAACGGGAGTCTGGGACCTGCTCGGCGTCAGCAAATCCACTCACGTGACGACGTTGCGGGTGAAAGGCGACACGATCGTCGCGGTCACGGACGGCGTGGAGCGCGAGCTGCCGCCGGGAGAGATGATCCGCGCCGGGAACACGCTGGTGATTCCGCCCCTCGGCGTGAAGCAGCGCCGCTTCGAGAAAGTCCTCGGCAGCTTCCGCCTGAATCTCGGCGACGGCTACGCATTGCACGGCACGCAGCAGACCAGTCAGCTCGGCCGCTCGGTCTCTCATGGGTGCGTACGGCTCGGCGACCAGGACATCGCGGCGCTTTATGCGATCGCGAACGTCGGGGATGAGGTGGTGATCTACTGATTTGCATGACAATGGCGCGGTGATCGAATACCGCGACGTGTCGGTGCTCCGCGGCGGCAACGCGATCCTCGACCGGGTCACGCTGCGCATCGGCAAAGGCGAGCGGGTCGCGTTTCTCGGACGGAGCGGCGCGGGGAAGACGACGGCGCTGAAGGTCATCAACGGATTGATCGCGCCTACCTCGGGCGACATCGTCATCGATGACCGCTCGATCCTGCACCACACGCTTCCGATTCTGCGACGCCGCATCGGCTACGTCATGCAGCAGCCGGCGCTCTTTCCGCATCGCACGGTGCTCGACAACGTCGCCACCGTGCCGCGGCTGCTGGAGTGGCCGGAAGAGCGCATCCGCACGGAAGCGGGGCGCCTGCTCGAACTGCTCGAGCTGCCGGTGGCGAGCTTCGGCGCGCGCTTTCCGCGCATGCTCTCCGGCGGGCAGCAGCAGCGCGTGGCGATCGCGCGCGCGCTCATCGCCGCGCCGGAGATCGTGCTCTGCGACGAGCCGTTCTCGGCGCTCGATCCGCTGATCCGCGCGGAGCTGCAGGCGCTGTTCGGCGGAGTGGTGCACACCACTCCAACGACGCTCGTGTTCGTGACGCACGACGTGCGCGAGGCGCTGCGCATCGCCGAGCGGGTGATCGTCTTCGATGTGGGGCGCGTCGTGGTCGACACGCCGGCCGCCGGATTCATGACCCACGAGCATCCGCTCGTGAGACGATTCGTCGAGGCATGAGCGAGTTGCTGCGGCTGACCGGCGAGCATCTGCTGATCGTCGCGATCGCGGTGACCATCGCCATCGCCGCGGGCGTGCCGCTGGGAACGTTCGCGCATCGCCGGCGGCGCATGGGCGGTGTGGCGCTGCGGATCACCGACGTCGTGCAGACCATTCCCTCGCTGGCAATGTTCGGATTTCTCATTCCGCTGCCGCTGGTGGGCGGCATCGGCGCGCGGCCGGCGATCGTCGCGCTGGTGCTCTACTCGCTGCTGCCGATCGTGCGCAGCACGCTGGTGGGACTCGAGCGCATCGACCCGCACGTGCGCGAGGCCGCGACGGCGATGGGGATGACCGAGCAGCAACTGTTGTGGAACGTCGAGCTGCCGCTGGCGACGCCGGCGATCGTGGCCGGCATCCGCATCGCCAGCGTCACCGCGATCGGCGTGGCCACGATTGCCGCCGCCGTCGGCGGCGGCGGCCTCGGCACGCTCATCTTCCGCGGCGTGGCCATGGTGGACACGCGCCTGATTCTCTCGGGCGCCCTCCCCGCCGCACTGCTCGCGATCGGCGCGGACGTCCTGCTGACACAAGTCGAGCGCCATTTCGCGCGCAAGCGAGGCGAAGCATGAGGAAGCAGAAAGCTAAAAGCAGAAAGCTCAAAGTGACTTTGCTTTTTACGTTCAGCGTTTTGCTTTCAGCGTTCTGCACGCGCGAGCAGCGTCCGGTCGTCATCGGCTCCAAGAACTTCACCGAGTCGGTGATCCTCGGCGAGCTCCTCGCCCAGAAGCTCGCGGACCACGGCTGCGAAGCCGAGCGGCGTCTCAACATGGGCGGCACGTTCGTCTGCGACAACGCCATCCGCGCCGGCGCGATCGACGCGTACGTCGAGTACTCCGGCACCGCGCTGACGGCGATCCTGAAGCAGCCCTCGGCGAACGTGGCCGATGCCTACGCGAAGCGCGGACTCCGCTGGTCGCCGCCGCTCGGCTTCAACAACACCTTCGCGATGATCGTCCGCGAAGCCGACGCCGAGCGTCTCGGATTGCGGGCGATCTCCGATCTCGCGAAAGTCGCGTCGACGTACCGGCCCGGCTTCGGCTACGAGTTCACCGAACGCCCCGACGGCTGGCCGGGTTTACAGAAAGCGTACGGCCTGCAGTTCACACACGCCCCGCGCACGATGGACCTCGGACTGACCTACAAGGCGCTCGCGTCCGGCGAGATCGATCTCATCGCCGGCAACTCCACCGACGGCCTGATCGCCTCGCTCGGCCTGGTCGTCCTCGCCGACAACAAACAGTTCTTCCCGAACTACGACGCCGTGGTCGTGCAGCGCAACGACATCGATACGCGTTGCCCGAGGGCGTCGGCCGCGTTCGAATCACTCCGCAACACCATCGACGAAGCCACGATGCGCCGCCTCAACTACGAGGTCGACGGAAAGAAGCGCGAAGTCGCCGATGTCGTCCGCGAGTTTCTCGGAAACGGAGGTCGCTAATGCAAAGAACGAATGCCCTGCTCCTCGCCCTGCTACTGGTCCTCCCCTCCGGCGCACAACAGGTCCCCTGCTCACCGCCGCCGAAAGGCGTCGATCCGGCGATGCCGCTCAACCAGTCCGACCGCTTCGCGTGGCAGCTCTTCGTCGAGGTCAATCAGAAGGCTGCGGCGCGGTATCAGCAGACGATCACCAGCGGCGGCAAGACGTTCACCACGAACAGCGCGGTGTGGGAGACGTGGGCCGACGATCCGCTGACGTTCCCCGAGGATCCCTATCCGGCGAATCCGCCCAAGTGGCCGGATGCGCCGTTCCTCAAATCGCTGCGGCAGAAGGCGAAGGGCACGCACGCGCCGCGCGCCGTGCACGTGCTCGACACCGGCAGTGAGGAAGTGCATCGCAACAGGGCGACGTTCGACTATGTGCTCGCGAACAGCCTCTGGTACCAGCAGGGCATCGCCGCGTTCGTGAAGAGCGGCACGGCCGCGAACTTCCCGGCCGATTCCATCGAGGTCAAGGCGAACTGGATTCCGATCACCGAGTCGCAGAAGAGCCAGTACCACTGGAATTACGACGAGAAGGGCAACCTCTACGGCCTCGTGGCCACGCACATCACCTCGAAGGCGATTCCGAACTGGTTCTGGGCGACGTTCGAATGGGTCGGCAATGCCGGCCGCTGCGACTTCATCGGCTGCTCCGACTGTTTCGGCACGACGCCGGCGTTCGTGCCGTCGAACACCACGACCGTCGGGCAGGTCTATCCCTCCGGCTCGATCACGCCCGCGCTGCAGGCTATGTTCGCAAAGGCGGGATACAGCGGCGAGTGGCTCGCGCAGTATCAGAACTACCGGCTGAAGGGATCGCAGACCGACTTCACGCTTCCGACCGGCAAGCCGATCCTCCTCGGCAACTCGGTGACCGAGTCGTCGTTTCTGCAGACCGCGTCGTGCATGACCTGCCACGCGCGCGCCGCCGTCACCACCGCGGGTGCGAATGCCTTCCCGTTCTTCGGCGAGGCCCAGCCGCTGCCGCTGCAGAACAGCATCCCCGCGCAATACCAGACGCAGGACACCACCTACAACGGCACGCCCGACCCGAATTGGTACACGACGTACACGAGCAACGGGCCGGTCAAGCTCTACACGCAGATGGATTTCGTCTGGGCGATCCCTTTCCAGGCGCAGCCCGCTAAAACGAAGTGAACGTCCTCGAGGCCATCGGCAACACGTCGCTGGTGCGGCTGCGCAAAGTCGTGCCGCCGCACTGCGGCGACGTGCTGGTGAAACTCGAGTGGGAGAATCCGACCGGGAGCGTCAAGGACCGGATGGCGCAGGCCGTGATCTCGCGCGCCGAAGCCGACGGACGGCTGAAGCCGGGCGGCACGGTCGTCGAGTACACCGGCGGCAGCACCGGTGCGTCGCTGGCGCTGGTCTGCGCCGCGAAGGGCTATCGCATCAAAATCGTCACGTCGGACGCGTTCAGCAAGGAGAAGCTCGATCAGATGGCGGCGCTCGGCGCTGAGCTCACGCTCGTGCCGAGCGAAGGCGGCAAGACCACGAAGAAGCTGATCCTCGACATGATCGAGGCCGCGCGCAAGTTGAGCGAAGAGCCGGATACGTACTGGACCGACCAGCTCAACAATCACGACAGCATCGCCGGCTATTACGCGCTCGGCGAGGAGATCTGGAACCAGACGAACGGAGAGGTGAGCGCGTTCGTGCATTCGGTGGGCACGGGAGCGTCGTCACGCGGCGTCGCGACAGTGCTCAAAAAGCACAACCCGAAAATCGAGATCGTCGCCGTCGAGCCGGGCGAGTCGGCGGTGTTGTCGGGCGGAGAGCCGGGACCGCACAAGATCGAAGGCGTCGGCATCGGCTACACACCGCCGTTATGGGAACCGTCGCTCATCGACGGGATCGTGCCGGTCAGGACCGACGACGCGAAGGCAATGGCGCGGCGCCTCGCGCGGGAGGAAGGCCTCTTTGCCGGCACTTCCTCCGGCGCGAACGTCATCGCCGCGATTCAGGTCGCCGGGCGCCTCGGCCCCGGCTCCCAAGTCGTCACGCTGATGGCCGACTCGGGACTGAAGTACCTGAATACCGACGTCTATCGAACCGCACAGTGACTATGGGATGTTGGACGCGACGACGTTGACGAAATTCACGTTGCCGCACGTGCCGGTAATCCCGGCCGGACACGGAGTCACCGTGTAGCCGATGTCGACCGGCGCCTTCCTGAAGAAGGCCTGCAGCAGCACCTCGCGATGCTCCGCCGGCGCGAACAGCGACAGACTTCCGCTGCTGATGAAGAAGCGCGTGCCGTTGCCGGTGACCTGCACGAGCGTGATCTTGCCGCTGAAGTTGACCGCCTGCGCGTCGGTCGCAACCAGCAGCACCAGGACCATGAGGGTTGCCATAATCATGCGATACATAAATCACTCCTGCCGGGATCATAACGAACCGGCTCACAATACGTGATCGAAGTGCGGCACTTCGGCGCCGGCGGTCATCGGCTCGAAGATCTCGCGCGGCGCGCGGACCGGCAGGCGCGATCCCGCGCCGCGCAACAGCGACTGCAACACGCCCACGCCGGCGTCCGCCCAGGCGACGGCGACCGCGTCCTGCGGCTCGCTGCCGGCGCCAAACAACTCCCCCGCGGCGCGCCAGGTGGCGTCGGCGCAGTTGCGGAACTGCGCGCGCGGCCCGAGCTCGCGCGTGAGCGCGCGATACCAGATGCGTCCCGCGACTTCCCACGCGCGGCCGCCGAGGAGCGTGGCCACGCGGTAGAAAACGTGATTCGGAATCCCGCTGTTGACGTGCACTCCGCGGTCGTCGCCCGGCGTGCGGACGTAGTCGCTCATGTGCGAGGGCTGCGGATCGGTGCCGAGGATCGGATCGTCGTAGGCGGTGCCGGGCGCCTTCATCGAGCGGATGGCGTCGCCGTTCACGCGGTCGGTGAAGAGGCCCGCGCCGATGAGCCAGTCCGCGCGCGCCGCGGTCTGGCGCAGCCAGTACTGCTTCGTCAGCGCGCCGAAGACGTCGGAGAAATGCTCGGAGAGCGCGCCCGGCTGCCCGCTGAAGGCGAAGCCGGCGGTGTACTGCGACACGCCGTGCGTCAGCTCGTGCGCGATCACGTCGAGCGCGGTGGTGAAGCGGCGAAAGTACTTTCCGTCGCCGTCGCCGTAGATCATCTGCCGGCCGTTCCAGTGCGCGTTGTTGAAGCGGTCGCCGTAGTGGACCGACGCGTCGAGCCGCAGCGCGCGATCGTCGACCGAGCGGCGGCCGTACACGCGGCGATAGAAGTCGTAGGTGCGTCCGGCGCCCTCGTAGGCCTCGCTCACCGACGCGTCGCGCGTTCGCGGCGCGCCTTCGCCGCGGACGATGGCGCCGGGCAGCTCGGTGCCGTGGCTCGCGTCGTAGACCGCGCGCCGCTTTCGCAGCGGCGGCAGCACGGCCGGACCGACGGCCATCACCAGCGCCTGGCGCTCGCCGCGCGGGCGCTGCGATAGCTCGAGCGTGGCGAGCGCGCGGTGGCGGTCGTCGTCATCGCCGCGCACGGCGATGCTGCGCAGAATGTGCGGCGGCACGACGCTGCAAAGCGTGGGACGGGAAGACATCGCTGGGATGGAAAGAATCCTACCGCGAGTGGAGCCGCAGCGCATCCGGCAAAGATGGACACGGTGTGACAGCATCGTCACCCGCCGCGCGTTCCACGGGACTAGCCTTGTCCCATGCGCACCAGGACCGTAGCACTCGCTGCCGCGTTACTCGTGTCCGTTCCCCTCGCCGCTCAGTTGCGCGAGTCGATCGAGGTGTCCCTCGTCGAGATCGAGGTCTCGGTCATCGATCGCGCGGGGCACGCCGTCACCGGCCTCACCGAGGGAGATTTCGAAGTCGTCATCGGCCGGCGCGCCGTGCCGATCGAGAGCTTCTATCAGGTCAGCAACGGCCGCATTCTCGCCGACAATCGCACGGCCGTACCGGCGGCAACGCCGGCGGCCGTCGTCGCCCCGGCGACGTCGATTCCGACGAGTCTGGTCATCTTCATCGACGAGCTGCACCTCAGCCAGCGCAGCCACAGGCGCACGATCGAGGCGCTCAAGAAATATGTCGCCGGGAATGTCGGCCCGAGCACGAGCGCCACGCTCGTCCTCTACCGCGGGGAGCTGAACGTGCGTGTGCGGCCGACGGAAAAGCCGGGCTACATCCTCGCCGAGCTCGACACGATCGGGCGCGAGCCGGTCGGCGACGAGTCGGTGCGCGAGCGCAAGCGGATGATTCAGCTGATCGACGACATCTTCTTCTCCCAATCGAACTTCGGGAAAGGCAAGATGTGGGAGCTGACGTTTCAGCAGCTCCAGGAATACGCCGAGGGGCAGGCGCGGGAAGTCGACCGCACGATCGCCGCGATCAAAGAGGCGGTCGAGCTGACCTCGATGTTCGCGGGCCGCAAGGTCCTGCTCTATGTTTCGGACGGCTTGCCGCAGGAGCCCGCCGCCGACATGTTCGACTACTGGGATCGCTGCGCGAGGCTTTCCCCCTTCTCGGCCGATGTGAAGTTCGAGACCTCGCACATGAACAGCGGTGAGTCGATTCGATACGGCCGCACCGAGGAATTCCGCAAGGCCGTGCAGGCCGCGCAGCAGGCCGGCGTGGCGATCTATGCGTTCGACGCCGGCGGCGCCCGCGGCTACGAGGACAGGGGGGCCGAGAGCGCGACGACCCGGGCGCGGTACGACACGATGCTGTTCCAGTCGAATCAACGCGGCGGCCTGCAGTACATCGCCGACGAATCCGGCGGCATGTACGTCGCGAACGAGAACGACATCGACAAGCTCCTCGGCCGGATGTCCGAGCAATTCACGTCGTACTACTCCATCGCCGTGCGGCCCAGCCGCGGCGACATCGTCGTGAAGGTCAAGAACCGGCCGGAATTACGCGTCTTTGCGACGCGGCGGAGACCGCCGCGGACGAAGGAGGAGACGCTGGAGCAGGACGTCCGCCGGCGTCTGTACACGCGCGACCAGCAGAATCCCCTCAGCGCGAAGCTCGACATCGGCACGCCGGCGCGCCTGAAGGGCGACTGCGTGGTGCCGGTGAGAGTGGTCGTCGCGGAGCCGGCGCTCCAGCCGCAGCTCGAACCGGAGCTGCTGGACATGCGCGTGGTGATGTTGAACGAGAACAACGACGAATCTGCGATGCAGCGCGTCGGCGTGCCGGTCGTCCCGGGACGCACGGTGCAGTCGATGATGCTTCGTGTGAGGCCGGAACATCAGGTCCTGTCCCTGTCGGTCTCGAATCCGCTTTCGGGCGAGTCGAGCTTTCTCCAGGGCGACATCGACGGCTCGAGCTGCCGGTAAAAAGGGAACGGCGGGCTGAGAGCCCGCCGCTCCACCTTTGATTAAGGCGTCTGCCCGCAAGAATCGGGCACGTGCATGTACAAGCCCGAGCCGAAGCTCTCGCACCCTTCGGCGGTGCGGTATTTTGCCATTGCGTAGAAGTAGCCGGGCGACAGCGCCTCGATGGTGAGCTGCGTCGTTCCCTGGCCGCTGACGATTTGCGCGTTCGCGCCGTCGATCCACCAGATGATCTCCGCTCCTTCGGGCGCGCCGTACGCGGTCAGCGTCGTGGTCGTGCCGGCGCAAAGCTCGCTCGGCCCGCTCACGCCGAGGTACGGCAGGATCTTCGCGTCGACATAGGTGTAAGGGCTGCCGGCGGTGGCGCCGTTCGCGTCGGTCACCACGACGTACAGATACGTGCTGCTGCTGACGAAATGCGTGACGGTGGTGCTGCTCGTGGTGACGCTCTCGCCGGTATCGCTCCACCACACCGTGTACGGCGCGGTGCCGCCGGTGATGGTCGCGGTCACGGTCGCGCCGCACGACTCTCCCTGCTCCGATGCCAGCGTCACCGACGGAGGCGCGGGAAGGACGGTCATCACGCGCGACGCCTCGAACGCAGTGCCGCACTGCGTGGTGCCGTAGATGCGCACGGTCGACTGTCCGGGGCCGTGCGAGCTGGTATAGCGAACGATGTACGTGTTCGGATACGGATTGCCGACGATCTCCATCGCATCGCCGAGCGTGTTCTCGAAGCCCCAGCTCGCGGTCTTCGGATCGAGCGTGACCCAGATGTCCGTCGAATAGCCGTCATAGACGCCGTAGAGATCGAAGAACGGCCCCTGCACGTACGAGTCGAGCGGCAGATACGCGGACGCCATCGGACTGCAGGCGCCGGGCGCGGTGACCTGCACATTGACGCTGACGCCGAACTCGCCGAGCTGGATCTGGATCGACGGCGTTCCCTGTCCGGAGACGATGTTCGCGCCGTAGACGAACCAGTTCACGGTCGCGCCGTCCGGCACGGGCGTGGTGAGCGTCGCGGTGACGGTGCCGTTCGGACACGCGATCGCGGGATCGAGCGTGAATTCGGGACGCGGCAGGCCCACGAAGTCGAACGTCGCCTCGCCGGTGATCGTGCCCGGTCCGTTCGCGTCGGCGAACTCCACGAGCGTGTAGGTGCCGCCGCCGGTCGGATAGAGGAACGCGTACGGGTCGTAGGCGATGAACGTATCGCCGGTGCTCCACTTGCCGGTGAACGGCGCGATGCCCGACAGCTCGGCGATGACGCCGTAGTCCTGGCAGCTCGAGCCGAACGCGCGCACGCGCGCCTGGGCGCCGACCGGCGTGCCGCCGTCGATCGTGAGCGTGGTCGTCGCGGTGGCGGACTGGCCGCAGGAGTTGTTCGCGTTGGCGGTGATCGTCGCCACGCCGCCGCCGCTCGTGGAGCGGTACTCGTAGCGGATGGTGTTGCCGGTACCGTCGAGGAACACGAGCGGATCGCCGAGGGAGCTGCTGACGCCGCTGCTGCGCACGAAGTTGTTCAGCATGGTCATCGTGACGACGGCCGTGCCGCCCGCGCCGATCATCGACGGCTCGACGGAGACGGCGATCTCGGGAGCTCCCTGGGTGAGGATCCAGGGATTGACGGCCGGCTGCGAGTTGCAGCCTTCCGCGTTGCGGAAGACGACGCTGAGCGGAGTCGGGCCGGGATTCGTGCCGGTGAACTGCACGACGTCCGTTCCCTGGCCGGAGACGATCGTCCCGTTCTCCACGCTCCAGACGATCTGCGCGCCGGCCGGAGCGGGCGCGGTGAGGCGTGCGGTGCGCACGAGACCGGGGCAGGTGTCGGTGGCGTAGTACCAGCCGTCGACCATGTCGTCGAGCGCGAACTCCGGAACGGGAAGCGACGCGCCGACCTGCGCGCTGCCGCTGACCGTGCCGCTGCAGCTGGCATCGATGAAGTTGGAGATCGTGTACGTACCGGCGACGGTGACGGTGCGCTCGAGGTGCGTGCCGTTGGTGAAGAAGTATTCGCCGTCGCTCCAGTAACCCTGGAACGGCGCGTGGCCGGTGAAGTCGGCGATCAGCGTTCCGCTGTCGCAGGAATTGGTGTTCGCGGCGTTGACCGTGGCGGTCGGCGCGCATGGCGTCACCGTGAAGGTCCGGGTGAACGTGCGCGAGCAGCCGTTCTTCGAGAGGGTGACGCCGATGCTGAAGCTGCCGGTGGCCGGCGCGATGACGGCGATGAAGTTCGAGCCGGTCTGCAGCAGCTCGGCGCCGGTGGCGACGAACGTCGCCGTCTCACCAACGCGCGGGCTCGGGAGATAAAGACTGAATGGGGCCCCGGCCGCTGGCTCGACCGGACTGGTCTGGATCAGCGGCTCGGCGATCGAGCACGGCTGCTCGATCGGCACGACGTTGCCGGTCGACACCTCGCACGAGTTGCCGCGCGCGACGAAGACATTGATCGAGACGCTGCCGCTGGTGCCGGCGGTCACCTGGATCGACGCGCCGCTCGTCGCCGACGGCGTCCCGTTGAAGACCACCCAGCGCGCGGTGTGGCCGGGAAGGAGATCGATCGACGCGTTGATCGTCCCGCCCGGCGCGACGGTCGTCCGATCGAGGTGCAGCGCCGGGGCGATCACGTTGCACTGCTGCACGTGATACTTCTGCGTCTTCGTGAACGTGCCGCAGTCGGTGACGACCGTGAGCGTCACGTGCTTCTCGCCGGGCGTGTCCGGCACGTAGGCGTAGCTGGTCTGGTTCGGAGCGAGCACGACCGGCTGCTCGAAGTCGTGGCCGGTGAGCTGGATCGACTGCGGCACGACGCCGCCCAGCGACCAGGTGATGAAGACCGGGGTTCCGGTCTGCGCGTCGCTCGGCGTCAGCGCGCGGATCGGGTTGTCGCAGGGGGCGGCGAAAACAGGTAAGCCAAGGAAACACAGCAATAGGACGGCAACGACGATGCGAGCTCTCATGAAACCTCTCCTCTGGTTATTGGCGATTATGGACTAAACGCATAATAACTGTATTTATTCGTAAAGATAGCCATCATTAATGGTGAATTGCATGGAGATATGTCATGCAAGAGGGTGACAGGAATCACCGGCGCTGAGCGCGTGCTATACTCCGCGACCGCTTTATATGTCTCGAACGACGACGACCAACACGCAGACTCGAACGGCGGGCACCAGCCCGTCGCCCTGTCGCTGATCGTCCGTTGCAATCCCCAACCGAATGATCACGTGAGACAGGGCCACCCGGCCCTGTCGCTGTTTTTGCGAGGCAACCATGAACGTACAGCTCCCCGATGGATCGATGAAGGAAGTGCCGGAGAACGCGACCGTCGCCGACGTCGCCGCGTCGATCGGCAAGCGCCTGGCGAAAGACGCCGTCGCCGGCAAGGTGAACGGCAAGGTCGTCGACGTCTACGCGCCCGTCCCCGACGGCGCGAAGGTCGAGATCATCACCCCGAAATCAGAAGCGGGCATCGACACCATCCGCCACTCGACCGCGCACCTCATGGCCATGGCGGTGCAGGAGCTGTTTCCGGGAACGCAGGTGACCATCGGCCCGGTGATCGAGAACGGTTTCTTTTACGACTTCGGAACCGACCGTCCCTTCACCGACGAGGACCTGCGCCGCATCGAAGAGAAGATGGCGGAGATCGCGAAACGCGACCTGCCGATCCGGCGCGAGGAGTGGAGCCGCGACGAGGCCATCGCGACCTTCGACAAGCTCGGCGAAAAGTACAAGGTCGAGATCATCCAGGCCATCCCCGGCGATGAGGCGCTGTCCGTCTATCGGCAGGGTGAATGGTTCGATCTCTGCCGCGGGCCGCACGTCCCCTCCACCGGCCGCCTCGGCGCGTTCAAGCTCCTCTCCGTCGCCGGCGCGTACTGGCGCGGCGACGAGCGCAACGCCATGCTGCAGCGCATTTACGGCACCGCCTGGGGCGACAAGGAGCAGCTCGACGCCTACCTCCAGCAGCTCGAGCAGGCGCGCGCGCGCGATCACCGCAAGCTCGGCAAGGAGCTGGGGCTGTACATGTTCAGCCACTTCGCGCCGGCGATGCCGATCTTCCTGCCGAAGGGCACGGTCATCTACAACGAGCTGATCGACTTCGTGCGCGAGAAGTACAAGCGCGACGGATACAGCGAGGTGATCGCGCCGATCATTTTCGATACGGAGCTGTTCAAGATCTCCGGCCACTACGACAACTACCGCGACAACATGTTCTTCTCGGAGATCGAGGAGCGCGAGTACGGCGTGAAGCCGATGAACTGCCCCGGCCACACCCAGGTCTTCGCGCTGGAGCGGCGCTCGTACCGCGACCTGCCGATCCGCCTCGCGGAGTTCACCCGCCTCCACCGCTACGAGCGCTCGGGCGTGACCTCGGGGCTCGTGCGCGTGCGCTCCTTCGCGCAGGACGACGCCCATCTCTTCGTCACCCCGGAGCAGATCGAGGCGGAGATCGACCGCGAGCTGCGCCTGATCAGCGAGATCTACGACACGTTCGGATTCACCGACGTGCGCATCGCGCTGTCGACCCGCCCCGAGAAGCGGATGGGCCACGATGCGCTTTGGGACAACGCCGAGTCGGCGCTCGAGAACGCGCTGAAGAAGAACAACCTCGAGTACCACATCAACCCCGGCGAGGGCGCGTTCTACGGGCCGAAGCTGGAGTTCCAGGTCCACGACGCGATCGGACGCGCGTGGCAGCTCGGCACCATCCAGCTGGACTACACGCTCCCGGAGCGCTTCCAGCTCGAGTACATCGCCGCCGACGGCGCCGCGCACCGCCCGGTGATGATCCACCGCGCGATCCTCGGCTCTCTGGAGCGCTTCATTGGCATCATCATCGAGCACTTCGCCGGCGCGTTCCCGTTCTGGCTCGCGCCGCTGCAGGCGATCGTGCTGCCGCTGTCGGAGAAGTTCGTCGACTACGCGGAGGAGGTGGCGGCGAAGCTGAAGGCCGCCGATCTGCGCGTCGACGTCGACCGCAGCAACGAAAAGCTCGGCGCGAAGATCCGCGACGCACAGATGCAGAAGGTCCCGTTCATGCTCGTGGTCGGCGAAAAAGAAGCGGCGGCCGGGACCGTGACTCTCCGCAAACGCACCGGCGGCGATCAGCCGACCGTCAGCGTCGAGGAATTGATCGCAATTGCGAAAGAAGCCGTACGGTTACGCGCGTTGACTTTGTAATCGCTTTGTCCGTACATTGATCGACTCAACAACAGGAGGACTTCCGTATTTTCCCACCACGCCGTAATCCGAGATTCGCCCCACGACCCGCCGAGCCCGAAAACCGCATCAATGACATGATCCGCGCCGCCGAGGTGCGTCTGATCGATTCCGAAGGAAAACAGGTCGGAATCGTGCCGATCGCACAGGCGCAGGAGATGGCTCGCGAGAAAGACCTCGATCTGGTCGAGATCTCGCCGACCGCCAACCCGCCGGTCTGCAAGATCATGGACTACGGCAAGTTCATCTTCCAGCAGAAGAAGAAGCAGAGCGAGGCCAAGAAGAAGCAGAAGGTGATCGTCGTGAAGGAGGTGCAGTTCCGCCCCCGCATCGACGAGCACGACTTCGACTTCAAGAAGAACCACGTCATCCGCTTCCTCGAGCATGGGGACAAGGTGAAGGCCAGCGTCCGCTTCCGCGGCCGCGAGATGACCCACATGGAGCTGGGCCGCGCCGTCATCGACCGCCTGCTGATCGAGATCAAGGAGTTCGGCGCCCCCGAGAGCCCGCACCCCGACGTGCAGGGCAACCGGATGACCATCGTCATCGCCCCGAACAAATAGGGAATCAACCGCGCTGCAACCCGGTTACGCACCAAGCCTTTAGGGGAAAGTTATGCCTAAGATGAAAACGCATCGCGGAGCCGCGAAACGGTTCAAGAAGACCGGTTCGGGCAAACTGCAGCGCAATCACGCCTTCCATTCGCACATCCTGACCAAGAAGTCGCCGGGCCGTAAGTCGAAGCTGGCCGGCGAAGTCGAGGTCTCGCCCGCGAATGCGAAAACCGTGAAGCGCATGCTGCCGTACAAGTAAGGACGGCGCTGACGGAGCGCGCCCCGGGTAATCACCTACTCCTGACCCGGCCGCTCGAAACGAAAGGAAACGAGGAGAACCATGGCAAGAGTCAAACGAGGTCCCAAGAGAAAGAACCGCCGCACGAAGATCCTGAAGCTCGCCAAGGGCTTCTACGGGATGAAGTCGCGCGGTCACCGCATTGCGAAGCAGGCCGTCGACAAGGCGCTGAACTCGGCGTTTACCGGCCGCAAGGATCGCAAGGGCGACTTCCGCAAGCTCTGGATCGCGCGCATCAACGCCGCCGCGCGCCAGAACGGCATGTCCTACTCCCAGTTCATCAGCGGCCTCAAAGCGGCCGGCAACACGATGGACCGCAAGGTGCTCGCCGATATCGCCGTCAAGGACGCTGCCGCGTTTACCGCGCTCGTCGAAGCGGCGCGCGCGGCTACCGCGAAGTAAGTGGAGCGGCGGGCTTCAGCCCGCCGAAATGCGGTGGGCTAAAGCCCACCGCTCCACCTGCTCACCGCACCCGTCGCCGGCACCCACGTCACCAGCTTCCCGTCCGCGTTCACCGCGGCGAGCTTGTCGTTCGCGGCGAAGCGGCGCAAGCGCGTCTCGGAGAAGTTCGGCGTCGGTCCCTTGATGTCGTTCAGCGTCCGCACGATCGTGCCGCTCGCGGGATCGATCACGAACATCTTGCGTTCGCGGCCGGTCTCGCCGTCGTTGATCTTGTCGTAGCCGATCGCGATCAGCTTTCCGTCGCTGGTCTCCCCCGAGATCCAGGCGAAGTGCGCGGGCAGCGACATCGTGCGCAGCGGCGCGCCATCGAGCGCGAAGAAACTCGCCCGGGTCACCCTCGGCGTGTCGCGCTTGAACACCACGACCGTGTCGTTGCCGAGGATCGCGCTGCTGAAGATGTTCGGCGTCGTGAGCGGCACCGTGCCGATCACCGCGCCGGTGCGGCTGTCGGCGACGATGCCGCTGCGCGGGAAGAAAATCCGCGAGCCGTCGCGCGAGGTGCGGATGCCGTTGTAATGCCCCGCCTCGGTCGTGACCGCGCCGGTCTGCACGAACGCCTTCGTCCGCGTGTCGAGCTCCCAGATAGTGACGTCCGGCGAGCCGTTCTGCGCCTGGTAGACGCGCACGACGTCGGGGCTCGCGAAGAAGACCGCGACCGTGTACGCGCGCGGGTTGCGGCGCGCCGACGCGAGGATGCGGCGGGCGTCGAGATCGTGCACCGAGATCGTGTCGCCGAGCACCGCCAGGCGCGAGCCGTCGGGCGACAGCGCGAACGAGCCGCTTCCCTTGCGGATCCCGGTCGCCTTCGGCTGCGCGCCCGGCTGGTCGAGACGCTGCGTGTACACCTCGAGCTCCACGATCGTGCCCGCGCGCCATAGCGCCTGCAGCCACGCCACCCGGCTGCCGTTCTCCGAAAACACGACGTCATACCAGGGCGCCGCGGAGATGCGCGCGTACTTGCCGGTATTCATGTCGGCGAGAAACGCGGCGCGATAGTCGCCGTGCGCTTCGCCGGCGATGAAGATCGTTCCGCCCGGCGCCTGCTCGAGGCGCTGGAACGTCTTCAGCGTGGCCGGCGTGGCGTATACCAGCCAGGACACATAGACCGCGGCAATCGCCAGCACGACCGCGACCGGCATCCAGAGCGCCTGTGACAGCGCCGCGTGGCTGCGCTTGATGTCGCTCCGTCCGCGCGCGAGCTGCCACACCGGCGCGACGAGCGCGATCAGCGCGACGGCGGCACCGATGGCCATCGAGATCCACGGCGCGAAAGAGCTGCCCCCGAGATACAGCGGGCGCACGATGAGATACGTCCCGCCGCCCGCGATCGCGGCGAGAATGAAATCGATGCCGATCAGGCCCGAGCGCGAGCGCACCATCGTCGCCAGCACGTGGCTGAAGAGAAAGAGCGCGAGCGTGAGTCCGCCGAAGTACTGCAGGAGGCGCCAGCCGCCGAGCGTGCGCTGCCACTGATTGCCGGTGGCGATGAACGCCGGCCCGGCGACGATCGCGAAGCAGAGCGCGCTCGTCAACATCGCCGCCACCAGCTTGCCGAACCAGATCGCGGCCGGCGAGACCGGTTTCGAAAAGTAGAACGACATCCGCCGTGCGACCAGCTCGCCGGCGATCGTCGACGATCCCTGCGCCACGGCCAGGCCGACGGCCATCGCCACCGCGACGAATCCGCCCACGCCGGCGATCACCATCGCCTGATCGTTGCGCGCGGCCGGCACCAGCGCGGCCAGGAAAGGCAGCACGGCCATGGCCGCCGCCATCAGAAAGATTCTCGAACGTTCGCGAAGCTCGCGGCTCGCGATCACCAGAGTGCCGCTCATGTTCATGCTCCCTGCTCGCCGGACACGGCGATGAAAATCTCTTCGAGCGTCATCGGCGAGACGTCGGCGGCATGCAGCTGCGCGGCGTCGCGGAATCGCTCGAAGGCGAGGTCGTCGTAGTTGCTGATCACCGCCTCGGTACCGCTCCCCCACTGCCGCACCGTCGCGGCGATGAGGTTCGCAGTCGTCAGCGCGACCGGCTGGCTGGCGAAGCGGATGCGGCGGAAGCGCGACTTCAGCGTCTCGACCTCTTCGTCGAGCACGAGCTTCCCGTCGCGCAGGATGCCGACGCGGTCCGCCACCGCCTCGACCGGCGCCAGGTCGTGCGTGGTGATGAAGACGGTGATCCCGAAGTCGGCCATGTGCGCGATCACTTCTTCGAAGAGCGACTTGCGCGCGACGACGTCGAGTCCGAGCGTCGGATCGTCGAGGATCACCACCTCCGGCTTCGTCGCCAGCGCCAGCGCGAGCGTCACCTGCTTCTTCTGTCCCTTCGACAGCTCGCTCATGCGCGCGCCGGGACGGATGCCGAAGCGCTTCACGCGCTCGTCGAACGCGCTCTGCTGCCAGCGCGAATAGAGCCGCGACGAGAACCACGCCAGATCCTGCACGCGCATCTCCGGCGGCGCGTCCGGCTCCTCGCCGACGATGCTGACGCGCTCCATCAGCGCCTGCCGCTGCGTCCAGACATCGTGGCCGAGGATCTCCATGCGGCCGGAGTTGGGGCGCAGCTGTCCGGTCAGCGCGCGGACGAGAGACGATTTGCCGGCGCCATTGCGGCCGAGCAGCGCGTACACCGCTCCGGGTGCGACGTCGAGAGAGACATCATCGACAGCGGTCCGCCTCCCATAGCGGATGGTCACGTTTGCCGCGCGTATGGCGGTCATGCTTTCCTCCTGTGATCGCGCACGAGCCGCTCGAAGCTGTGCTCCAGCTCGCGGGTGGCCTCGCCGAATGAGGCTCCGACGGCGACGGCGGTGCCGGCATAGCGGCCGGCCGCGTCGCGCAGGGTCTCGTTGCGCTCCGATTTCTTGAGTTGGGTCGGCTGTTCGCTGACGAACGTTCCCTCGCCGCGCCGGACGGCGAACACGCCGGCGTCGGTGAGCCGCTGATAGGCGCGGGCCACGGTGTTGGGATTGACGCGGAGCTGCTGGGCCAGCTCGCGCACCGACGGGACGGTATCCCCGGGCGAGAGCGAGCCGAGGGAGATCATGCGGCGCATCCCTTCCTCGATTTGCCGCCAGATCGGGGCGGCGTTGCTGGGGTTGATGTCGAACATAGTCCTGTCCTGCTGCAGCACTGTATTAGATACCTAATACACTAGGTTCGTGCGCTGCGATTGTCAAGGGGTGTGTTAACTTTCCCGCTCTCCCATGCTCCTCGGCGCCCTGATCCTCGCGGTCGCTCCCATTTCCAACGCGGAGCATGCGGCGGTGCGGATCGCGGCCGATTACCTCAGCCGCGGATCGCCAGCGATCGAGGCGCGCGCCGGCCCGCGCGAAGGCGCGCGGTGGGAGCTGCAGACCATGGTGCCGGCCCTCCGCGACCGGATGGCGGCGTTCACCGTCACGTATCCCTCGGGCCTCGACGACACGGTGATCTTCGAGATGGTGAACGAGGGCGGCGCGTACAAGCTGCGCGACATCCGCTCCCTCGCGCAGCCGTCGATGCGCAAGCCGCTGTTTGCCGCGGTTCAATCGGCTGCGCCTACCGAGATCCGCAACCGCAAGCCGCTGGCGCTCGCGTTCGCGCTGTTCGCTGCCGCCCTCACCGCCGCCGCCGCGTTCCTCGGCGGGTTCCGCAGCCTCCAGCTCGCACTGCTCGCCGCCGCCGCCGCGCTGGTCGTCACCTCGACATGGCAGCTCGTCCCTGTGGAGCGGCGGGCTTTAGCCCGCCGGGAGGACGTCGGCGGGCTAAAGCCCGCCGCTCCACAGGAGACCATCAAGCAGATCCAGTTCGATCTCCAGCAGAACCACGTCGACGCCGCGAAGCGCGCGCTCGCCGCCTTCCCCTCCCCCTCCACCATCCCCCTCGTCGAGATCCTGCGCGGGCGGGTGGCGCTGATCGACAGTGACGAGTCGGGCGCGGCGCTCGCGTTCGAGCATGCGCTGAACCTCGGGCCGGGACGCGACGCGATCTGGCTGGAGACCGCCGACGCGCTGATGGCCCTCGGGTACGACGATCGCGCGGCCGCGTATCTCCAGCGGCTCGCCCGCATCGGCTCCCGCGACGCCGACGTCTACTACTCGCTGGCCGTCCTCGCCGCGAACGCGGGACGCGCCGATGAGGCCGAGGCCTGGCTGCGCCAGGCATGGAGCCTCCGTCCCGTCGAGCGCGAGCGCATCCTCGGCGCGGATGCGTTCGGGTCTTTGCTTCGCCGCCCGAGCGTCGCCAGTACGATCAGCCTCAGCGCCGCCACCGATCCGCTGGTCGTCTCCCCCGATGTTTCCACCCGCCCGGTCGAATTGCCGCCGGGCGCGAAAGCGCGCACCTCGGGCGAGTTTCTCGAGATCACCATCGGCGAGCAGCAGCTGCTCGTCCCCGGCGGCGCCGCGCTCGCGCCGGCCGGAACGCCCGTCGTCGCGGCGACGGAGTTCGCGCGCAATGAAGAGGAGCAGCACCTCGCCGATCTTCCGCGGCTCATGACCACCGGGCGCAACGCCTCCGCGTACGCGCAACCGGAGCTGCGGCGTCGCATCACCGCGACCGCTTCCGCGCTCGCCGCGCGCAACCGCTGGAACGACCTCGTCCAGCTCACCGATCAGCTCTCCGCATCCGCGGAGTACGTGCCGCCGTCGATCTTCTTCCTCCGCAGCACCGCCTTGCAGCGGATGCAACGCGCAAACGACGCGAAGCGCGTCCTCGCCGACGTCGCCGCGAGCCGGGCGCTGCAGCGGAAGAAGGACGCATCCGCTCTGATCGAGCTGGCGGAGCTGTTCGCCGGACACGATCTCTACGATGCCGCCGTGCGGATGTACGACCGCTCGCAGCGCATCCGCCCGAACGCCGCCATCGACGAGCGCGTGCGCCAGATCCAGATGAACAAGCGGCTGGCCACGAAGTACTACACGACCAGAACGCCGCACTTCGAGATTCACTATCCCGCCGAGGTGAGCCTCGCGACGGCGGCGCAGCTCGGCGAAGTGCTCGAGCTGGAGCTGCACAGATTGCAGGAGTGGATTCCGGTCGCCGACTTCAAGCCGGTGGTCGTGAACGTGGTCTGGTGGCAGGAGTTCCGGGGCACGTACACGCAGTCCGACATGATCCTCGGCTTCTATAACGGCAAGATCACCGTGCCGCTGGCCGGCGTCGAGCTCTCGCCTCCGATCGTCGGGATCCTCGGCCACGAGCTCGCGCACGCGATGATCGCGCAGGCGACCAACGACCAGGCGCCGCGCTGGTTCCACGAGGGGCTCGCGCAGCGCATCGAGCAGCGCCCGGTGCACGCGAGCGGCTGGAAGATCGAGCTGCCGGTCACGCTGCTCGACGTCGTGCTGCTTCGCTCGCACGATCCGGAGATGATCGCCATGGCCTACGACATGGCCTTGCGCGAGGTCGCGCGTTACGACCGCGCGCGGGTGCATGCGATGCTCCGCGCGTTCCGCGACGGCGCGACGACCGAGGAGGCCATCGCACGATGATCGTCATCGCCGCCGGCGGTCTGATCTGGCTCGCGCTGGCCGCGACGCGGAAGCGCGCGCCGATGCTCGCCGCCGCCGCCATTCTCGCCGCGGCGTGGATGTGGACTGCGCCGGCGGAGCCGGCGCTTTCGAAAGCGGCGGCGTTGCCGCCGCAGTCCAGAACCCAGAAAGGCTCGTGCGCGTCGGTCGCGCCCGGAATGAGCGCGGACGAGGTGAAGGCGCGCGTCGGCGAGCCGGACGAAGTGCGCGGCGACGAAGAGACGCGCGGGCCGGGCGCGTCGATGCTCCTCTACCGCGGCTCGCGCTGCGCGGTGCATCTGCTCGACGGACGCGTCGAGTTCATTGAGTAGCGGCGGACTTCGCCTCCGCCACCAGCACCCGGCGCAGCACCTTCCCCACCATCGTCTTCGGCAGCTCCGTGCGGATCTCGATCTTCGCCGGCACTTTGTAGTGCGCGAGCTTTTCGCGGCAGTACGCGCGCAGCGTCTCCTCGTCGATGGTCTCGCCGGGACGCGGCACGATCCACGCCGTGACCACCTCGCCCTTGCGCGCGTCGGGAACGCCGGCCACGCCGACTTCGGCGATGGCCGGGTGCGCCGCGATCACCTCTTCGATCTCGCGCGGCCAGACCTGGTACCCGCTGGTCTTGATCAGATCCTTCTTGCGGTCGACGATGAAGAGATAGCCGTCCTCGTCGAGGTATCCGAGGTCGCCGGTGTAGAGCCAGGTCGCACCGTCGGCGGCGATGCGCAGCATCAGCGCCGTCTCCTCGGGATTGTTCCAGTAGCCGCGCATCAGCTGCGGCGCGTGGATGATGATCTCGCCGACTTCCTTCGGCGCGAGCTCCTTCGCCCCATCGTCGGAGTCGACGATGCGCACGAACACGTCCGTCACCGGCATCCCGACCGAGCCGATCTTGTTCTCGCCGCGGAACGGGTTCACGCAGGTCGCCATCGTCGCCTCTGTGAGCGAATAGCCCTCCACGATCCTGCCGCCGGTCAGCTCCTCGAAGCGCTTCTTCGTCTCCGCCATCAGCGCCGCAGCACCGGAGAAACAGGCGCGGACCGAGTGGAAGTCGACTTTCCCGGCCACCACGTCCTTGTGATTGAGCAGCGCCTGGAAGAGCGTCGGCACGCCGCAGAAGAGCGCCGGCTTGTCGCGCTGGATCGTCTTCACGACGTCATCGAGGTCGCGCGGATTCGGGACGAGGATCAGCGGATTGCCGTTCATCAGCGCGATCGTCTGCGCCCCCGCGCAGCCGTACGTGTGAAAGAGCGGCAGCGGCAGCATGATCCCGGCGTTGCCCTCCAGCGCCTCGCGCAGCCACGCCGAGATCTGAATGCCCGCCATCACGATGCTGCGGTGATCGCTCATCACGCCCTTCGGCGTCCCGGTGGTCCCCCCGCTCATCAACACCACCGCCGGATCCTGTGGAGCGGCGGCCGCTTCGGCCGCCGGCGGCCGGGAGCGGCCGCCGCTCCACTTCATCAGCGATTGAAACCAGTAATCCCCCGCCTGCAGCTCGATGCGATGCCCTTCCTTCTTCTCCTTCACCAGCGTGAAGAGCACGCGCAGCACGCCCGGCAGATACTCCTTGATGTTCGTGGCGATGACGCGCTTGAGCGAGGTGCCGGCCTGGATGCGCTTCACGCGCTCGTAGAACGGCGTGAGCACGATCATCGTCTCCGGCGTCGTCGCGGCCAGCGACTCCTGCAGCTCGCGCTCGGTGTAGATCGGATTCTGCGGCGCGATCATCGCCCCGAGCTTCCAGGCCGCCAGCTCGGCGATGATGAACTGCGGCGCGTTCGGCAGCACCAGCGCCACGCGCTCCCCCGCCTTGACGCCGATTTCGCGCAGCCCGCGCGCGAACGCGTCGCTGGCGCTGTCGATCTCGCCGTATGAAATGTGCTTGCCCTTGAAGACGAGCGCGGTCATCTCCGGCGTCGCGCGCGCGCGCTCGGCGACGAAGTCCACCAGCGTCTTCTCGGGATAGGCGTCGATTTTCTGAGGAACGCCGGGATCGTAGTGGGAAAGCCAGGGTGCGTTCATCGTTCCTCCGCCGTCACCATCTCTTTGAGAATCACCTCGTCCGGATCCATGACCACCGACGTCGGCGCTTCCACGGATGCGAACTCGATCTCTTCGCGCCGCTCGTCGACGAGCACGGTCTCGCGCTGCACGCGCGCGTTGCCGCGAACCTCGACGACGACCGGCATGCGGAACAGCGCGCCGGTCTGCCTCTGCTCGATCGTCACCGCCACCTTCCCCGCGTCCCACTTCCAGGCGAACGCGTACAGCGGATGTCCGGCCTCGAAAATCCACTGTTTGAAAAACCAGCCCAGCGGCTGGCCGGCGTGACGCTCCATGATCGCGCGCAGATCCGCGGTCGAGGCGTTGCCGTTGCGATGACGCATGTAGTACTCGTGCACCGCCGCGAAAAACGGGCCGTCGCCCATGACGCCGCGCAGCATGTGCAGCACCCACGCGCCCTTCTCATACGTGAACGCGCTGAGGAGCTGCATCAGCTCGGCGGGCCTGTCGTAAACCGGCCGCGGCTTCTCGCGGTTCGCCTTCAGATAGATCTCGCGCTCCCCGCGCATGTGCGCGAGGAACGCCTCGCGGCCGTCCGCGCGCTCGAAGAACACGGCCTCGAAGTAGGAGGCGAACCCTTCGCTCAGCCAGACGTCGGACCACTCGTTCTGCGTGACGGCGTCGCCGAACCACTGATGCGCGATCTCGTGCGCGACGAGCGGTTCGAGCGACACGTTGCCGCCGATCTTTTTTTCGTCGAGGAAGATCGCGGTCGCGTTCTCCATCCCGCCGTAGCGCGTCGATGACTCGACCAGCGCCAGCTTCTCGTAGGGGAACGGCCCGAACATCGTCGAGAAGATCCGGACCATCTGCCGCGTTCGCCCGAGCTGCCGCACCCCGGCATCGCGGTCCTCCGGATCCAGGTAGTAAGTGATCTCCGTGTCCTCCACGGAGCCGACGCCGACGACCGAGAGCCCGCCCGCGCCGAAGACCATGCAATGCACGGGAATCGGCATCGACTCGCTCCAGTGCGTCTGCTTCCGGCCGTCCGGCAGAGTCGCCGTTCCGACGCGCAGGCCGTTGGCGATGACTTCGTAGGCCGGAGGAGCGTCGATGATGAACTCGACCGTCGCCTTGTCCGAGGGATGATCGACCGAGGGAAACCAGAGATGCGCGCGGTTCGGCCAGTTGTCCGCGAACACGCCGCGGCGGCCGTATTTGTTCGCGCGGATGATCAGTCCGTCGCTCGGCTTGCCGTGATAGCGGACGCTCGCGCGAAACGTCTCGCTCTTCCCGCCCGTTGCGATGCGCAACTGACCGTGCTCGCGCGTGAACGGCGCCGGCTGGCCGTCGACCGTCACCTCGTCGATCGTGTATCCGATGAAGTCGAGATCGAGCGTCGCCAGCGGCTTCGCGACCGGCATCACCGTCAGCTCCACGCGCGCGTCAATCTCCTCGCCCTCAGCCGGAACGCCGACCCCGATGCGGTAATGCAACACATCCACGGCAGGATTCTGCGCCGCCGCGACGGCGGCGCAGAGTATCAGCGCAACTGCGAGCGCGAGACGGGGCACTAAGGGCAGCCCGTCGTCGTGATCGTGTCGGTGCCTTGAATCGCCTGCGCGGAGAAGGTCTGGCCGGTCAGCGTCGCCGAGGTCGCGCCGCATGGAATGGCCGCGTCCTGGGTCTTGAAGTGCAGCATCAGATCGAGATCGCCGTCACCGTCGACGTCGCTGATGTGTCCCGTGCCGTGCGCCTCGGCCGCGTTGCCCGGGCCGAACTGCACCGTCGACGGATCGACGGTCGTCGCGTCGAACGTGGGCGTCGTGAAAATCACCACCGGGATCACGCCCTTGCTGCGCGGATTGATCGTGCTGCGCACGTCGATCGTGACCTCGATCGGACCGGGAGGCGGCGGCTCTTCGACGCTGTAGGCGAGCCCGACGAAGAACTGCGACGCGCTGCCGGTGATCGACGGCGAGGTCGGAACCGCGCCGGTGGACGTGTCGACGGTATAGATGCGGTAGTCCGACTCCGCGCTCGGCACGCCGATGAAGAAGAAGCGATTGCCGCTCGCGTCGAGCGCGTTGACCCCGCCGGGAACGCCGAGAGGCGGCGAGATGCTCGCGCTCACGACGGTCGCGGCGCCGGTGGCCGGATCGAGCCGCACCAGCTGCTTGCCGCCGTCGCCCGGATTGCGCTGCGCGTACAGCACGCCCTCGGCGGCATCCCACTCCAGACCGAGAATCGATGTCGCCGGATCGACGGTCGGATTGCCCAGCACCGCGCCGGTCACCGTGTCGACGGTGTAGATCCGATGCACGAACTCCGCGGCGGGTGTGCCGATGAAGAAGAAGCGATTGCCGGCCGCGTCGAGCGCGGTCACGCCGCCGGGGACGCCGAGTGGCGGCGAGATGCTCGCGCTGATCGGCGTCGCGATTCCTGTGGCCGGATCGTAGGTGACGATCTGCTTGCCACCGTCGCCGGGATTGCGCATGCCGTAGAGGACGTCGGCCGCGTCGTCGTACTCGAGCCCGAGGATCGACGTGGCCGGATCGATGGCCGGCGAGGTGACCGCGGCGCCGGTCGTGGTGTCGACCGTGTACAGACGCCAGTCCGTGCCGGACGACGGCATGCCGACGAAGAAAAAGCGCCCGCCGCCGGAGTCGAGCGCGACCACGCCTGACGACGTGCCGTTGGGAGGATCGATGCTCGAGCCGAGCGGCGTCACCGCCGCCGTGGCGGGATCGAGGATGACGAGCTGCCGCCCGCCGTCACCCGGATTGCGAAGGCCGAAGAGCGTGCCGAGAAGGACGAGAACCGCCGGAGACATTCCGCACCTCCTGTTGTTGAGCGAGGCTGGAAGGATACACTCAGCGGCCTTGATGGAAGAGGATCGCGTTCAGACGCGCCGCGCGCCCGCGGCCGGCGCGATGCCGATTCTGTACGTGCTCACCGCCCTCGCGCTGCGCGCGGTGATGATCCTCCGCTGCCGCTACAACACCGACGAGCCGCAGCACCTGCACGTGGCGTGGGAGTGGTCGCGCGGCCTGATCGCCTATCGCGATTTCTACGACAACCACCTGCCGCTGTTCCACCTGCTGGTCGCCCCCTGGATCGGCGCGGTCGGCGAGACGCCGCGGATCCTGTTGTACGCCCGCCTGTTCATGATTCCGCTCGTCCTCGGCGTGCTGGCGCTGACCTGGCTGCTGGCCGCGAAGCTCTACGACTCGACGGTGGCGTGGTGGGCGACGCTCGCCGCGAGCATTTCGCCGCCCCTGCTGCCGACGATGGTCGAGTTCCGCAATGACACGCTCTGGATCGCGCTGCTGCTCGCCACCGTCCTCCTGATTCTTCGCGATCGGTCGTTCGTGGCGGGGATCGTCCTCGGCACCGCGCTGATGGTGTCGATCAAGACCGCACCGTTTGCGGTCGCTCTCGCGATTGCGTTCCTTCTGATGCGATACGGCTCGCTCTTGCGGCTCATTGCCGGGAGCGTCGTCGTTCCGGCGATCGTCATCGCGTTCTTCGCCTTCCACGGCGCCGCGGACGAGCTGTTCCGCTGGAGCGTGCTGACCAATGGCACCATGCCGGTCGATCCGGGCCGGCGCCTCGCGGCGATTCTCGCGGGTGTGGCCATCGCCGTCGTCGCCATCTGGCTCGCCGTGCGGTCGCCCCGCAGCCAGCGCAGTTTCGTCGCGCTCATCGCGGCTCTCTACATCGCGCTGTTTCTTGCAACGGCGCCGCTGATCGGGCCTCGCGATTTGCTTCCCACCTATCCCATCTGGTGGATCTTCGCCTTCGCCTTCCTCGGGCCGTGGACGCGTCACGTCGCGGCGATGCTCCTGGTCCTGCTCACAATCGCGGACGCCCGCCTCTGGCAGCCGCAGTTGCCCTATTACCCGCGCCTCATCGCCGACACGCTGCGCTTCACGTCGGCCGCCGATCCGGTCTTCGATCAGAAAGGCGAGACGGTCTTCCGGCACCGCGCAACTTACATCGCGCTGGAGTCGGTTGCGCGGAGGCTGCTGGAGGCGGGGACGCTTCCCGACACGATCGCCGCCGACGTCATCGCGTCGCGGGCTCATGTCGCGGTGCGCGACTCGACGCGGATTCCGCCCGCGTCGCGGCGGTTTCTGAATCGATACTTCATCCCATTCGGCGCGATGCGCGTCGCGGGGCAGTACGTCCGCAAGGACGGAACGTTTGAAATTGCCGTGCCCGGTAATTACACGGTCGTTCACAATGGCCGGGTCTTCGCCGGCAGCCGCTGGTATGAGCCCGGCACCTATCGCGGGCCGTTAGGCGCGGTGGTTCTATGGAGCGATGTCGTCGGCAAGACAAGCGACCTCGCTCTGGAACTGCAGAGGCCGGAATGGCCGGCCGAATGAAGCGTTGCTGACGCCGCTTGACAAGGCGAAACTGCGACGAGATAGTTATGTCCAAATTGACTGCCATCCATAACACCGGCTCCGTCTGATCCGCGCCGAGCCGGCGCTATCAAACTTTTGAACGGCGTACCAGTGGGGATACGTATGTCCATCGATCGAGAGAGTAGGTCGCAGACGGTCGTCGTGATTGCACCGAGCCATGTCCCGGTGCAGGTGCGCGCCGCGAACGCACCGGTTCTGCGCTTCGAGAGCTCCCAGGAATTCGAACAATGGAGCCACGGCTCCGCCGCGCGCGTTGCAGCGGCGGTCTATGTCGCGCTCGCGGAGTGGAATATCGACCTGGCGACCCGCTCGCCGCGCACACAGGAGATCATCGCGCGATTGTGCGAGCGCCCGACCATTCCCTCTGTGAAGGAATTGTTCGCGGCCTGCTCGTCGCGGCGCTCCTGCTACAGATCGTGGAGTGAAGACATTCCGGTCACGCCGGCCGAGTTCCTCAAGCGCGTGCGACTGCTTCACTTGCGCGCCTCCGCCACGGCGGAAATGCGTTAGGCCGTCTGGCACAACATGGCACGCCACGCCGCGCCGACATGGTGCATATTTCCGATGTGAAGACTGCGGCCGCAGCTCAATACACACAAAGGAGAAGCCTGTGAAAACTCGTACTACTCTGGTCGTGGCGATTCTTCTTCTGTTCACCGTTTCCGCATTCGCGGGAGATTCCGTACGCGCCGCCGGTGCCGCGTCCCGCGAGAATCCCGGAAAGGGCAACCTGGAGGATGTGTATAACCGCACGCCGAAGAAGCCGTTCATCTTCGACGGCGTGGCGATGCCGGCGGGAACCCAACTGCCTGACAAGCAGCTGCACTGGGTGATCTCGAAGGAAGACTACGAAAAAGGCACGTTCCGCGTTTATTCGTCGCCCGAGGCGGCGAAGGCGTACATGAAGACGCGGCAGTCGGATCCCGGCAACACCCCCGGCCGCGGGCTCAAGCAGAACTGGCCGGGCAGCTGTTCCTGGACCAACGGCTACACCCGGTTCGAAAAGTCGCGCTGGTGCGGCGACTCCGCCTGGCTCAGCATGTATCCGCCTTACGGCGAATACCAGCAGCTCGACAGCATCAGCTGGAACAACAGCATCTCCTGCGTCTACGCCGCGTGCGACTGGTACTGGACGACGCTCTATGCGTGCCGCTACTTCTCGACGACCTACAGCTATCCGGACTGTCAGGACCCGGACAGCCTGTACATCGAGGGCGGCCTGATCGTCGGCGACCTGGACGACTTCGGCTTCAACAACCGCACGAGCTCCACGCGGTTCGAATAGCAGCAGCGCCCTTCGGGTATGATGCGCCGCCGCAATGCGGCGCATCATACTCATCCTCTCCCTCCTCCTCGCCGGCGCCGCCGCCGCTTCCACGAGCATCTACACGGGCGGCTACGGCACGGCCTGGCATACCACGGACGGCCATCACGGACACGACGTCGATTGTCCGCCGGACCAGCAGCACGACCGCTGCGAGAGCTCCGATTTCGCCCGCGCCAACCTCGATAACTCGATCGGCTTTCGCATCGGCGCCGAGCGGCGGCGCTCCTGGCTGGTGTATGGCGCCGAGGTGAGCATCGACAGCACCGAATACAACATCAGCCAGCGCGACCTGTACATCGGCTCGGGCGTCGTGACCGCCGGCGCGGTGACGGACTTCTTTCGCGTCACCTGGGGTTTCCGCGCCGGTGCGGGATTGAGCGCGAGCGACGACGGACACGCCGGCGGCGCCATCCTGGCCGAGGCCTCGGCGGAAGTGCCGCTGACGCACGCGGTGCGATTCCGGATCGCGCACCGCGAGTCGGCGTTTCTGCTAGGCGGCGAGTCGCTGCGATCCCGCGACACGGCATTCCTGATGGTCTTCACGGACGCGCCTTCAGACGCGCCCTGGAGCTTCAGCGCCGGCGCGGGCATCTCCTCGCCCGGCCTCTTCTTCGGCGACGACCTCGGGTTGTCGCGCGCGCCGTTCACCCGCTTCACCGCCAGGCGCGTGATCGGCGACCGCCAGGCCGCCGGCATCACCTACATCACCGCCGCGCACGAGTCGACGCAGAAAACCGTGTTCATGGGCTATCCCGAAAATGAGCGCGGCAAGACGATCAACGGCCTCGGCGTCGAGTGGACGATCGAGCTGGCCTCGGCCCCACGCTACTTCGTGGAGCTCGGCGCCGGCGCCGAGCTCGCCGACTGGTCCGACGAGCATCAGTTGCTCGGAACGGTCACCGGCGGCACCGAGCTCGCCCCCGCCCTGAAGCTGGCCGTGGGCTTCCCGATCACGAACCAACTCGCCCTCGTCGTCACAACCGAGCACCTGTACTGGCCCGGTATCGACCTCGCCGAATCCCGCTTCTCTCTAGGAGTGCGGCGGCAAAGCCGTCATTGAGCCGCAGTGTTATTTGACGTAAGCTCAGCCTGATGCGAGCACGCTGTCTTGCCTTCGCGCTCCCTCTCCTGATGGGCGTCGCGCCCGCAGAGACGCCGAAGCCGGCCGTGAACCTCGGCCCCGAGGTCGCCCTCTCGCGCAATCGCGACAGCGGCCCCGCGGCTTTCACGCAAGCGTCACCCGCGCTCGTGACGGACGGTAGCGAGTTTCTCCTGTCATGGATTCATTTCCATGAGCTTAATTGGCCGCGTTTTGAATTGCGCCTCGACTCGCTCGGCCAGCCGCTGGAGCCGTTCGGGCGGCGGCTCGATGACTACCGAGGATACGCATCCACCGGCGACGGTGATTACCTGGCGACCTGGCGCGACGACATGTACTTCTGGGTGCAACGCGTCGACGCGGCCGGCGAGCCGGCCGGGCCTCCGAACCCGGTTCTGAGTCACGGCCGCTACTACGGCATTTACGGTATTGTCGCCAACCGCAATCGCTATCTGTTGGTCGTCAGTGTCGGCGACCCGGCGAAAATCATCGCCATTCTTCTGGATCGCGTCGGAAGAGTCATCCAACAGCGCGAGCTCGGGCTCGAGTACTTCACGAGTGCGACTCCTTACGACGGCGGGTTCGTCGTCGCCGGCTGTGACGGGCTCTCACCCTGCTCGGCGCGGCTGTTGACCATCTCCAGCTCCGGTACATTGACCAGGCTCGCCATTCCAGGTCTTCCACGGACACCGCTCTATGCCGTGCGCGCGTCTGACGATCGGCTGATGATCACCTGGTGGGAAAAGACCGGACTCGCGCATTTCATGATTCTGGGCTTCGACGGAAACGTATTGAAACCGCGGTTCACGGTTCCAATCCCCGCAGAAGCGTTGCCGGCCGGCCTGCTGTGGGATGGGAGAGAGTTTCTGTTACTCCTCCGCGATATGGGCCAGCTCCTCGGAAAGCTGCGGGCCATTCGCATCAGCGGAAGCGGCGACAGGCTCGACGAGCCCTATTTGTTGTCGGAGACCGCGTATTCGTCGCCCGTATTTGCGGCAAATGAGACGATCGGGCTGCTGATCTGGTCCGACACGCGATTCTCGTCGGAGCCTGATCTGGTGGGCCTGCGATTTCGCTATTTCAGCGAGCTTGCGGATTCGTTCGACCGCGCCATTGTGATGTCCCGCTCCATCACCGCGCAGTCGGCGGTCCAGATCGCGTCGTCGGGCTCCCACAGGATGGCGGTGTGGACGAATGAGCCTTCGCACACGATCTCCGGCTGGATGGACGGCACGGAATTCGACGTGACGAACGCCGCGCGGCGGGAAGTCGATCTTCCGGCGGTCGCGGGGAGTCCGAGCTCCTTCCTCGTCGCCTGGAACGAGTTCTCGGCCATCGGCGACGGCTCGCTGTTCGTGCGCCGGTATGCATTGGACGGCACTCCACTGGATGAACGGCCCGTCGCGATCCTCGAGCATGTTCCGAGATCGTTCCTGCAGCTCGAGGGCGACTCGTGGGCGCAGTCCACCGTCAATCACAAACCGGCGCTGATGTACGACGGTACCTCCTTCGTACTTTTCGAAGCCTTCGTACTGTCCGAAGGGAACGCCTACGCAATGCGCATTGCGCGCATCGACCCTCAAACGGGCGCGGTCACGACGTCTTCCGTGCCGCTGTCGACGCGCAGCTTCGGGTTTCTCCGGCCGATGACGACGGCCGCGGGATGGTATGTCCCGTTCGCCAGAGTGTCGTACGGCATTCCCTATTACAGTCCGAACCTGGCCATCTCCGTTGCGACGATTGGACCCGACGGGGCCGTGCGCGACGTCGAGACGCCGTATTCCTGCTCGCCCCAGGGGTGTTCCTCGTTCAGTGCCGCACACGCACCGGGCAATGTGACGCAGCTGCTGACGTGGCACGGTATCTCTCTCTGGCGAAGTACGCCGGCCGGCGAATCCCTCGGCGAGCCGATCGACATCTCCGATCAGGGCAACGTCGTGGCCAGCGACATCGCGTGGAACGGCTCGGAGTACGTCGCCGCCTGGATCATCAACACCGGCATCATCCGCGTGCGGCGGTTCGCGGCGGATGGCCACCCGCTGGACCCCGAGCCATTCACGATCGCGACGGACGCGGAAGCCATCGGGCCGTCGATCGCGGTCACGCCATCCGGCGTGGTCATCGCCTACAGCCGGCACGACGACGCATACGGCGGCGTTCCGCGCGCCCGCATGCGGACGCTCGAACGGCTGACACCATGATTTACGCCGTCGCCTCCACCACGGCCGGCTCCTCTTCTTCCACCCGCCGCCTCCGCGCAAACCAAGCCCCGATGTCATCGAACACTGAGTACATCACCGGCGTCGCCAGGAGCGTGAGCAGCAGCGCCAGCGTCTGGCCGCCGATGATGACCGAGCCGATGGCGCGGTTGGTCGCCGCGCCGGTGCCGCTCGAGGCCACCAGCGGGATCATGCCGGCGACGAAGGCGAGCGTGGTCATCAGGATCGGGCGCAACCGGTCGCGGTTCGCCTCGCGGATCGCCTGCGGGCGCGGCATTCCTTCCGCGCGCAACTGATTCGTGTGATCGATCTGCAGGATCCCGTTCTTCTTCACGATGCCGAACAGCACCAGGATGCCCAGCATCGAGAAGATGTTCAGCGACTGGTTGAGCACGAGGATCGAGAACAGCGCGAACGGCACCGTCAGCGGCAGCGCCAGCAGAATCGTGATCGGGTGGATCCAGCTCTCGAACTGCGCCGCCAGGATCAGGTACATGAACACGATCGACAGCAGGAACGCGAACATGAAGTTCGCGAACGCGCGTCCCTGCTCGCGCGAGCGGCCCGTGAATCCCGACTGGTATTCGCTCGGCATCTTCAGCTTCGCCGTCTCGGAGGTCAGCATATCCATGACGTTCTGCGCGGAGTGGCCGGGTGCCATGTTCGCGGTGAGCATCACCTGCCGCTGGCGCGAGATGCGGTTGACCGTCGACGGACCCGAGCCGGGCGTCATCTTGACGACGTCGCGCAACTGCACGCTGCCCGTCTTCGACGACGGCACCTGCGCCTGGGCGATGCCCTGCGGATCCTTCCGGTACTCATGCTCCGCCCGGACGTGCACTTCGTACTGCTCGCCGCCTTCGTAGTAGTCGGTGATCTTCAGGCCGCCGACGAGCACGTTGAGCGTCGAGGCGATGTCCTGCACGCGCACGCCGAGGTCCGCGGCTTTGTCGCGGTCGATGCGCACGCCGAGCTCCGGCTTGCCGGTGATCAGCGTCGTGTCGGGATCGACGACGCCGTCCTTCTTCATCTCGTTGAGCTTCGCCAGCAGCACGTGCGAATACTTCTCGAGCTGCTTCAGATCGGGACCGCCGATCCAGTACATGATCTCGGCGTTCACGCCGCCGCCGAACGTGTTGACCGGCGACACGGACGTGCGCAGATGGAGGCGGCGGTACTGCGGCATGATCTTCTCGCGCACCTCGGCCATGACGTCGAACTGGCTGCGCTTGCGCTTCTCGACCGGCTTGAGCTTCACGTACACGCTGCCGAGGTTCTGCGTGATCTGCGGATCGTCGCCGATGGTCACGACCGTCGTGTCCACCTCGGGGATTTTGCGCACCTGCGCGGCGATCGACTCCATGATCGTCTGCGTCGTCTGCAGGCTCGAGCCTTCCGCGGCGCGCGCGGAGACCGCGAACTGCGACTCGTCGTCCGACGGCAGGAAGTTCTTGTTGACCGCTTTGCCGAGGAACGGAATCGAGATCAGCGCGCCGAACATCGCCACGACGATCACCCAGCGGTGGCGCATCGACCAGTCGAGCATCCGCAGATAGGTGCGCTCGATCATGCCGTACATCCCATGCTCGCGGGTGGCAGTCCCATGATGCAGGTCTTCGGGGCGCAGCCAGCGCGACGACATCATCGGCGTCAGCGTGAATGAAACGAGCAGCGACACCGCGATCGCGATGGCCATGGTGATGCCGAACGAGTTCATGAACCGTCCGACGATCCCGCCCATGAACGCGACCGGCAGGAACACCGCGATCAGCGACAGCGACGTGGCCATGACCGCGAGACCGACTTCCTTCGTCCCCTCCACCGCGGCCTCGCGCGGCGTCCGCTTCTTCTCTTCCATGTAGCGGAAGATGTTCTCGAGCACGACCACGGCGTCGTCGATGACGATGCCGACCGCCAGCGTCAGCGCGAGGAGCGTGATGACGTTGAGCGTGAAGTTCTCGTAGCGCATCGCCGCGAACGTGGCGATGATCGAGCTCGGGATCGCGATCGCCGAGATGATCGTCGGACGCGAGCGGCGGAAGAAATACGTGAGCATGCCGAGGGCCACCAGGATGCCGCCCACGCGCATCGGCACGGCCATCTTCGGCGCCACGTCGTGGAAGCCGAAGAGGAGCAGGTAGACCGCGAGCGTGGCGATGACCAGCGCCAGCGCCGTGCGCAGCTTCGGCGAGGAGAGGAAGAACCAGACGATCAGCGACGCGAAGAGCGAGCCGAGGATCAGATGCTCCTTCACCGCGTTGACCGCGGCGATGACGTAGTCCGACTGGTCGCGGATGACCCGCATCGACCAGCCCTTCGGCAGATCCTTCTGCAGCTCCGCGGTGCGCTCCTTGAGCGCGTTTACGACTTCGACGGTGTTCGTGCCTGACTGCTTGCGGATCTGCAGCACCACCGCCGGCTTGCCGTCGACCGACGCCACCGACTCCGGCTCCGCGACCGAGTCTTCGATGCGCGCGACGTCGCCGATCTTCACCGGATAGCCGTTCTTCGACATGATTGCGACATCGCCGAACTCGCCCGGCGCGGTGACGCGCCCGTAGGTGCGCAGCGTGAGGTCATGCTGCCCCTGCTCGACCTTGCCGCCCGGGATCTGCACGTTCTGCGACTGCAGCGCGCCGATGACCTGGGCGGTGGTGAGGCCGAGCGAGGCGAGCTTCTCGGTGTCGACGACGACGTTGATCTGCCGCGGGCGTCCGCCGACGATCAGGACCTGCCCGACGCCGTTCAGCGACTCGAGGCGGCGGCGCAGTTTCTTGTCGGCGTACTCGGTGATGTCGCGGATCTGGCCGGGACCGCTCAGCGCGATCGACAGCACCGGCACCGAGTCGGGATCGAACTTCTGGATGATCGGAGGATCGGCGTCGGCCGGCAGCTCGCGCAGGACCATGTTGACCTTGTCGCGCACTTCCTGCGCGGCGACGTCGGCGTTCTTCTCCAGGACGAACTGCACGATGACCTGGGAGACGCCCTCCGACGAGACCGACTGCAGCTGATCGATGCCGCTGATGGTGTTGACCGACTCCTCGATCTTGTCGGTGATGTCGGTCTCGATCTCCTCCGGCGCCGCGCCGGTCAGAGTGGTGGTGATGGTGATCGTCGGAAAGTCGACCTTCGGAAAACGGTCGACCCCGAGCTGCAGGTACGCAAAGTACCCGACCACCACGAGCGAGAGCACGAGCACCGTCGCAAAGACAGGGCGGCGGACGCAGATTTCGGCGAGTTTATGCATTTGATAGTTCCTGAGTTGCTAGGTTGCTGGGTTGCTGAGAACCAGGCCGCCTTTAGCAACCTAGCAACCCAGCAACTCAGCAACTATCTAGCTGCCATCTCCACTCTCGCAAACAACCCGGGTTTCAACTTCCCCTCCCGATTCGCAAACTCCGTCTCCACGACCAGCGAGCGGGTGGCGGAGTCGATGACGCCGCCGACGGTGCTGACGCGGCCGGTGAAGACTTCGTTCGGATACGGATCGACGGTCGCCTTCACGTCGTCGCCTTTGTTGACGACGGAGAGATAGCGCTCGGGGACGCGGAAGCGGAGCTTGAGCGGCGAGGTCTGGACGATCACCATGGCGACGGTGGCTTCGCCGAGGCGCTGGCCGACGTCGGTGCGCTTCTCGGCGACGACGCCGTTGATCGGCGAGCGCAGCGTGGCGTCGGCGATCTGCTGGCGCAGCAGCGCCGCCTGCGCCTCGGCGCCCTGACGCGCGGCCGCGGCCTGATCGTAGTTCGCCTGCGAGCGGTCGTACGTCGCGCGCGGGATCGAGTCCTTCGCGATGAGCTCCTTCTTGCGGTCGAGATCGCGCGACGCGTCGGCCTCCATCGCCTTCGCGCGCGCCACATCCGCGTTCGCGCGCTGCAGGTTGATGCGCAGGTAGTCAGTCTCCAGCTCGAGCACCGGCTGTCCCTTCGACACGCGCGAGCCTTCTTCGACGTACATGCGCGCGACGCGGCCCGGCGTCTTCACCGCCAGCTCCGAGCGCGTCGGCGCGACGAACTCGCCGGTGGCGACGATCGTGTCGCCAGAAGCCTCAGCAACCATGGGAGCCTCGGTAGTAGTAGTGGCTGGAGCACTCACCGACGCCACGTCGGCCGGCAGCGGCGGCGCTTCCGCGCTCGAAGTGGTCGTTTGCGTCGCCGGCTTTTTCGCGCAGGCGACCGTCAGAAGCAGCAAAACAAAAACGCGTTTCATCGATTGACTCCCACGGCATCCTTCATTGCGCCGGCGGCGAACCACACGCGCAGCTCGGCGAGATCCTTGTTGAGCGTTTCCTCGGCCACCGCGCGCCGCGCGTCGGCCAGCGACGCCTCGGAGGCGGCGACGTCGAGCGACGTGGCCTCCTGCGCGCGGTACAGCTCGAAGGCCTGGTCATACTCCGCCTGCGCGGCCTGGAGCTGCTCCTGCGCGAGCTGCAGACTCGTCTGCGCGGCGTGCACGTCGGCGATGGCGGTGTGCACATCCTCGCGCGCGCCGGCCTTCACCGTCTCCACCGCGAGCTCCGCGGCCTTGGCCTGATGCTTCGCGCCGGCGACGCGCGCCTGCACCTCGCCCGACTGGAACAGCGGGACATTGAAGTGCAGCGTGCCGTACTTGTACTGATCGGCGGGGAACGACGTCTTCTGATTGATCCAGCCGCCTTCGAACGTGACCGTCGGGAACCAGAAGCCGCGCTGCTTCGAGACTTCGAGGTTGGCGATGCGGAGGTTGTTCTTCGCGACCTCGACGTCGGGGCGCGTCTCCGTCGCCTTCGCGACCAGCTGCGCCTCGTCGGGCATCGGCGGCACCGCCTGCGCCGGCGCCTCGACGGCGATCGGCCCCTGCAGGTCGAGGTCTTCGCGCAGCTGCGACGCGGCATGCTCGCGCGTCTGCGCCGCGACCTGCATCAGCCGCTGCGACGCCTTCATCGCCGTCTCGGCGCGGAGAACGTCGACCTTCGTGACTTCGCCGGCATCGTAGAACGCCTGCGCCTGTTTGAGGCGCCGCTCCGCCAGCTCGACGTTGCGCTTCTCGATGTCGATGCGGCGGTCGGCGTTGACGACCGCGAGATAGCTCGACGCGACGCGCAAGAGCGCGGCGTCCTCGGAGAGCCGCGTGTTCTCCTTAGCGTTGGCGACGTTCAGCTTCGCCTGCGAGTAGGCGCGCTGCTCGCGCAGCCCGGCGAAGATCGGCTGCTGCAGGATGAAGCGATAGCCCCAGTTGTTGCGCGGCAGGATGGTCACCGCGTCCCCGCTGCTGCCGAACGTCTTGTCGATCGAGTTGCGCGTCAGGTCGCCGACGAGGCTGATGCGCGGCATGACCGCCGAGAAGAGCCCCGACTTCTGCGCCTCGGCGACGCCCACGTTCTCGCGCGACTGCTCGATCGAGTTGTTCACTTCCAGCGCGCGGCGCAAAGCGCCGTCATAGGTGAGCGTGGTTTGTGCGAATGCGGTGGCCGCGACCAGCGCGGCCGAAATTGCAGTGATGATGTATTTCAACGTTTGCGGACTCCATCGAGGATCAGCCGGACCATGAACTCGACGTCGTCCTCTTCGGGCGGCGGCGTCTCCTCGGTCAGCCGGTCCAGAATGACTGCGGTGCTGCCTTCGATGACGAAGAGGGCCAGGCGATATTGTTCGACGTGGCGGATTTCTCCGCGCTCCATCGCCTCTTTCAACACCTCGGCGAATTTCTGTACGCGCGTGCGGTACTGCGGATGACAGGTCCGCTTGTGGCGGCGCTGCTGCTGCGGCGTCCCCTCGGGCATGCGCAGCGAGAGATACAGGCGGAAGAACTCGCGATTCTCGCGGAAGAACGCCAGCCGCACCGCGATCGCCTCGCGCAGCTTGTCCTCGAACGGGAGGTCCTTCTCCAGCGCGGCGTCGATCTGGTCGCCGAGCAGGGCCATGGCCGTCTCGAACGTCTTCTCGACCAGCTCGTCGCGGTCGCGGAAGTAGAGATAGATCGTCCCCTTCGCGACCCCGGCCTCGTCGGCGATCTCCTGCATCGTCGCCGCCGACATCCCCTTGCGGGCGATGACCCGCATGGTCGCTTCCTGGATCGACTGAATCCTGAATTCCTGAACGACTTCTTCTTTTGACTTCATAGAGCAGTTCACTGAACGCGCGGTCAGTCAATCAGAATTTCGGGTCATAGGTCAAGTTACGAAACGGTTGCGCGGTATAGAATTCCGCTGACTTCGCATGCTCCAACCCGGATCCCGCCACGGCCGCTACGAGATCCGCTCCCTCATCGGTGCGGGGGGTATGGGGGAGGTTTACCTCGCACATGACGCGCAGCTCCAACGCCCCGTGGCGCTGAAGGTCCTGGCCGGCGAGATGCGCGACAACGACGAGCTGCGCGTGCGGCTGGAGAACGAGGCCCGTGCGGCCTCGGCGCTGAACCACCCGAACATCCTCACCGTCTACGACGTCGGCCTCCTCGGCGAGGATCACTTCATCGCCACCGAGTACGTCGACGGCGTCACGCTGCGCCAGCGGATGCAGCGCGGCGAGCTGCCGCTCGCCGAGGTGCTGCACATCGCCAGTCAGATCGCCTCGGCGCTCGCCGCGGCGGAGGTGATCGGCCTCGTGCACCGCGACATCAAGCCCGACAACATCATGGTCCGCGCCGACGGCTACGTGAAGCTGCTCGACTTCGGCCTCGCGCGCACCATCGACACCAAGACCAAGCGCACCAGCGAGCCGTTCACCGTGCGCGGCACGGTCTTCTACATGTCGCCGGAGCAGCTGCGCGGCGTGCAGCTCGACACGCGCAGCGACATCTGGAGCACGGGCGTCGTGCTCTACGAGCTGATCAGCGCGCGGCTTCCGTTCGAGGGACTGAACGCCGCCGACATCGCCGGCAAGATCCTGCGCATCGATCCGCCTCCGATCACGCGCCGCGGCGGCGGCCCCGTACCTCCGCGCCTCGCGTCGATCGTGCAGCGGATGATGATCAAGGACCGCGAGCAGCGCTACCGCAGCGCGCGCGACGTGTACGAGGACCTGCAGCAGCTACGCGTCGACCTCGAGCGCGATGCCGCGGCGGTCGTCGGCACCGAGGAGTCGCAGACCACGACGACGGAAGAGCTGGGACTCGCGATCGCGCCGCCGTCGAACCTGCCGCATCACCTCACCCCGCTCCTCGGACGCGACGCCGAGCGCGACGACGTGCTGAGCCTCCTGCGCCGCGACGAAGTGCGCGTGGTCACGCTCACCGGTCCCGGCGGCACGGGAAAGACGCGCCTGAGCCTCGCCGTCGGCGCGGAGCTGCTGCGCGAGTACGACGACGGCGTGTGGTGGGTCTCGCTCGGCCCGATCCTCGACTCGCGGCTGGTGCTCTCCGAGATCGCGGCGACGCTCTTCGTCCACGAGGGCGGCGTGTCGCTGCTCGACGCGGTGAAGAACGCCCTGCGCGGCCGCACCCTGCTGCTCGTCCTCGACAACTTCGAACAGGTGCTCGACGCCGCGCCGGCGATCGCGGAGATCCTCACCGCCGCGCCGCGCGTGAAGGCGCTGGTCACCAGCCGCTCGCCGCTGCGCATCCGCGGAGAGCGCGAGTACGCCGTGCCGCCGCTGACGCTGCCGCCGCTCGACCTCCCGCTCGCGCCGGAGGCGCTGACGAACTACGCTGCGGTCGCGCTCTTCGTCGAGCGCGCCACGGCGGTGAAGAGCGACTTCGCGCTGACCGCGGAGAACGCCGGCGCGATCGCCGAGATCTGCGTCCGCCTCGACGGCCTCCCGCTGGCCATCGAGCTCGCCGCCGCGCGCATCAAGCTCCTGCCGCCGAAGGCGATGCTCGCGCGCGTCGGCAATCGCTTCAAGCTCCTCTCCGGCGGCGCGTCCGACCTTCCGGAGCGGCAGCAGACCATGCGCGCCGCGATCTCGTGGGGCTACAACCTGCTCGACGACGCGGAGAAGGAGCTGTTCGCGACGCTGTCGGTTTTCCAGGGCGGGTTCTCGTTGGAGGCCGCGGAGCGGCTGGTCGACGGCGACGCGCTCGACGGCATCGCGTCGCTCCTCGACAAAGCCTTCCTCCGCCGCGATCCCGGCGCGCCCGACGACGATCCGCGTTTCGCGATGCTGGAGACCATCCGCGACTACGGCGTGGAGTGCCTCGTCGAGAGCAATCGCAGGAACGGCGTCCAGCTCGCGCACGCGCGGGTCATGGCCGGCATCCTCGAGGAAAACGAGCTGGAGACCGACCGCCTCGCGGCCGACGAAGATAACTTCCGCACCGCCCTCGAATCGGCGACCTCCGCGGGCGACGCCGAGCTGGCGTTGCGCCTCGGCGCGGGGATGTGGTGGTTCTGGTACGTGCGCGGCGCGTACAACGAAGGCCGGCGCTGGCTCGACGAAGTACTGGCCATGAGCGGCGGCGAAGAGGTGCCCGTCCGCGCCAAGGCCACGACCGGCTCGGGGGCGATGGCCTTCTTCCAATGCGACTACGACCGCGCCACCGAGCTGCTCGACACGGCCATCGACCTGTCGCGCAGGCACGGCGATCCGGTCAGCCTCGCGCGCTCGCTCCAGTTCCGAGGGAGCATCGCCCGCGAGCGCGGCGAATACGACCACGCCATCGACCTGCATCAGCTCTCGCGCACGTTATGGCTCGAGCTCGAAGACCGCTCGAACGTCGGCCGCTCGCTCAACTACATCGCCTTCTCCTCGTGGCTCAAAGGCGACTTCGCGCGGACCTCGGAGCTGTGCGAAGGAACGCTGCAACTCTTCCGCGACCGCCGCGACGTCGAAGGCGCGGCCTGGTCGCTGCTCAACCTCGCCGCCGCGCTGCTCTACTCCGGCAAGCTCGCGGTGGCGGAAGAGCGGCTGGAGGAATGCCTCTCCTGGTCGCGCGCCGGCGGCTTCAAGGAAGGCATCGCCTGGTCGCTGCACCTCCTGGGCCTCGTCCTCCGCGCGCGCGGCGACAAAGGCGCGGCCGGCATGCTCGCCGACAGCCTCCGCCTGCAGTGGGAGCTCGGCGACCGCTGGCGCAGCGCCAGCCTCCTCGAATCCCTCGGCGGCGTCCGCCGCAACCCCCGCCTCCTCGGCGCCGCCGCCGCCCTCCGCGCCCAACTCCGCGCCCCCATTCCCCCCGTCGAACGCCCGCAATACGACGCCGACGTGGCCGCGGTGGGCATCGAAGAGTGCCCGATCGACGAGGCGATCGCCCTGGCTCTGGATTGATGTGGACTGCTTCGCTGCCACACCTGCCGCGCCGCATTGCTACACCGACGCGCCGCATTTGCTACACCCCCGCGCCGCACTGCCACACGGCAGCGCCGCATTGCCACACCGCAGCGCCGCATTGCCGCACGGCCGCGCCGCATTGCCACACCTCAGCGCCGCATTGCCACACCTCAGCGCCGCATTGCCACACCTCAGCGCCGCATTGCCGCACGGCCGCGCCGCATTGCCACACCGCCGCGCCGCACTGCTACACCGCCGCGCCGCACTGCTACACGCCCGGTGCACGCGGTGAACGTTGCGTATTGGTGGTTACCAGTACGACGCGACGCCGAGGCCTTTCGCGCGCTTCGCGAGCTTCTGGTCGAAGGTGGCGATGGCGTCGTATCGGTGGGTGGTGGCCACGGCGACGATCGAAGCATCGGCGAGGCCGGGGAGAGGGCTCGGCCAGATCTCGAAGACGCGGCGCCAGGGGCACGTGTCGATCGTCTGCACGCCGGGTGTAGTGACGATGTCGCGGATCACGGACGCGAGGGTTTCGCCAGTGAGGCCGTACTGGCTTTGCAGGACGTACGCGGTCTCGAAGACGACGAACTGCGGGACGATGGCGGCGATGTCGCCGGCTTCAGCGAGTTGCAACAGTGCGTCGGCCGCGTCGCGCTGTTTCGGGTTGCGATCGACGAAGAAGGAGACGAGAACGTTTGCATCGACGACGATGGTGCGCACGTCAGATGCGTCCTCGTGTCTTCCGCGCTTCGTGTACGGCCTTCACGGCGTCGTTCGGACCATGCTTGATGAAGCCTTTCCAGCGCCAGAGTCCCGGCCGTTCGGTGGTGACGGCTACGCGGCCGCCGTTGACTTCCCACGTGATCTGATCGCCCGGGCCGACGTCGAGAGCGTCGCAGACTTCTTTCGGGACGGTCGTTTGGCGCTTGCTGGTGATCGTGGAGCGAGCCATCGAGAAGCCTCCTTACAGATGCTACCACGTGTAAGGAGCTCTCAAGGCGCCGGTATTCCGTTCGGCGTGTCCGAGTTGACGACGACCACGACCGGCACTGGTAAGGCTCGCTCCAAGTCACGGAGGCATTCACATCACGTGGCAAATCTTGAGCTCGCGAGCTGAATTTTTAGCTCGGGAGCCAAAAAAAATGCTCGCGAGGTAAGCGATTTACCGCCCGAGCTAAACGACTGGGGTCCGGAGCTAAGCGAATGGGCTCCGGAGCTAAGCGAATGGGATCCGGAGCTAAATTTTTTGCTCCGGAGCTAACGCGCTTGGATCTCCGACTCGAAAGGCGGAACGTTGATCAGGATCACCAGGCCGTGAATCGCTGCACGCGCAGCCGCACTTAATACGTGAACGTTGCGCGCACCCGGCCGGTACCGCTGTTGGTCGTCGACCACTCGGCGTAATAGAAGTCCAGCCCGGGTGGGCGCGTATCCGTCGAGAGCGTGCTGCCCATGTTCACTTCTGCCCAGTTGCTCTGGGCCGGGTACGGCGAATCACCGTTGGAGCCCATGGCGATGCACCGGGTCGTGCCCGTGACCGACGGCGGCCGGTCGCACCCGGAACAAGCCTGCGTGCTCATGACGTCCGCGCTGCAGTCCGCCGAGACCAGATGCTCCCTCAACTTCAGAGAATCGAGGAACAGCCTGCCCATGAACGAGTTCGTACTGTTTTCCCGCGCGCGCGCGCCTCCCGTCGCCGTCAACGTCGATGTGGCGACGACGCGGCACACGCCGCCCGCGCCATCGATCCGGACTTCATAGAGCACCGTCGCGGTGGCTCCTCCGTCCGTCGCCGACAGCGTACCGGTCGTCACGGGTTGGTCCGCGGTCACGGTCCTCGATGTAGGCTGAGCCCGAGATGGTGGCACACACCGGATTGGGAAGAATGGTCGCCGTCACGGAACGGGAATCGTTGATCGTCACGGTGCACGCGTCCCCGCTGACGGAATCGCAGCCGCTCCACCCTCCCAGGTAGGACGCGGCGGGATCGTAAACCGCCGCGAGCACGACCAGCGTGCCGCTTCTGTAAGTCTCCGAGCAATCGCTCGTGCCGTTGCCGCAGTCGATGGGGGCATAGGGGGTCAGCGTCGTGCCGGCGACATTCGTGACCTTTCCTCCCCCGCCGCCGGCTGTGGCCACGGCCAGGACCGGGCATTGCGAAGGCGGAACGATGTCCGCCGGCCGGTTGGTGAACCAGGGCTCGGGATTGATCGGTTGGGAGCCCTCTTTGAGGACGTAATGCAGGTGCGTGCCGGTGGTCCGTCCCGAGTAGCCTTGCGACGCGATTTGTTCGCCGGCGTTCACGCACATCCCTTTCGCGCTCTTCGGCCAGGTCTGGCTCTGCAGCCACGGCGTGATGAACGAGGTCACGGCGTTTCCGAACCAGTCGCGCTGAGCGTCGCGCACTTTCGTCCCGACGTGCCAGTACTCGGTCTCGATGGCTGCTCCGTTGAGGGTCCCATGCCTGATTCTCACGATATGGGGATACGACGGAGTGGGATCCGATTTTTTCGGCTGCGCCACCTCCGCGAAGTAGACATATCCCGCGGTCGCCGCGTAGACGGGAGCGCCCTCGAAGTCGTCGCAGACGCCGTCGTGGTCATAGTCTCCTGTGGTCAAGGGCGCGCCATTTCGGTCCACGCTGCCGGCCTCCGCGCGGCAGAGGGAAGAGGACACGGGTGGCGGCGCCGACTGGAGATCGACTCCCTGGCTCGCCTCGCCGGCGTGCGCCGCGAAGTCCTTTGTCACCCCACCGTCCGTCGGCTTCTGGAAAACCTGCCGGACCGTGGCCGCCACGGGTTTCGCCATCGGCGTGGCCGTTTGTGGTGGAGACAGGGGGAGAGCGGCGATGACGGTAACGACCCACGCAGGAAACGCAAGATGCATGGTGGCGCTCCTCCCGGAATGATGAAGACAATGTGCGTCCCTCGAAGCGCTGTGACAACGCCGAATCGGGGAATGTCGCCGGGAAGCATCCATCAGCCGGGGATGCGGTACTGTTCCCACACTTGTCCCCGCTCGATCTGCGAAGCGCGGTTTTTCTGATTGCCGTCGGCAACGCGCTGGCCGCGACGGGACTGGCGCTGCATCGCGAGGTGACCGGGGTGTCGCGGACGTACATCGTGGCGCGTGTCTGTCAGTCCGCGGGCTGGTTCCTGATCTGGCAGATCGGCAACGTTCCCCTCTGGCTGAACTTTCTGGTTGCCAACGTGCTCCTCCAACTCGGACTCACGCTCGAAGCGCTCGCGGTGTTGTCCGTCACGAAGCGGCGGCGAGGCGTCGAGATCTTCTATTCGATCTGGTTCGCGGTGATCGTCGCAGGCACTGCGGTCCGATACTTCGTGCCGTTCACCGCGGCCGAGCTCAATCGCGTCAACATCGAGGCGTCGCTCTACGCGATGGTGATCTTCGCCGTGCCGGCGGTGCTCAAGGGCCGCGGCGCGGCGGGATCGCGGTTCAAGCGAGTGCTCGCCATCCTCTACGCGGTGTTCTCGCTCAGCCTTCTGGCCCGGGTCGTCATGCTGCTCTCGGCGCGCGAGCCGGTGCCGCTGTTCGCGCCGAACCTCGTGCAGACGCTCCTGTTCGTCACCGTGTTCGCCGTGCTCCTGTTCGCAACGCTCGCGTACGTGCTGCTGCTGACGGAGCGGACCGTGGGGCATCTGCAGGCCACTGAAGAGAGTTCCCGGCAACTCGCCGATCATGTGTCGGCCCTCAATCAGCGACTGCGCGAGGAGTCGATCCGCGATCCGCTGACCGGCCTTTACAACCGGCGCTATCTTCAGGAGAGTCTCGCCCGCGATGCCGCGATCGCCCTCCGCTCCGGCGTGCCGCTGCTCGTGGCCATGCTCGACGTGGACGGATTCAAGGAGGTGAACGACCGCGGCGGCCACGAGGCGGGTGACGCGCTCTTATGCCAGATCGCGGGCCAGCTGTCCTCTCAGGTCCGCTCTTCGGACCTGGTCTGCCGGATGGGAGGAGACGAGTTCCTCGTCGTGTTGCGCAGCGCCGATCCTCCTGCCGCGATTTCGCTCTGCGAGCGTTGGCGGGCGTCCTTCACGGCCGCGGCCACCGTATCGATCGGCCTCGCGGTGTATCACGCCGGCGAGGAGACGATCGAAGAGACCGTTCGCCGCGCGGACGCTGCGCTGTACGACGCGAAGCGGGCGGGCCGGAATCGCATGGTGATCGCGGATGCGGTTGCTTCGATCTAGGCGCTGGATTGAACGTTTCGCGAGCTTCTGGTCGAACGTGGCGATGGCGTCGCGATCGACGAAGAAGGAGACGAGAACGGTGACGGCTTCGGGACGGTCGTTTGGCGCTTACTGGTGATCGTCGAGCGAGGCATCGAAGCTCCTTGTCAGAAATTCTTCGACCACTCCACGAACCAATATTTCGTGAAGTCGATGGGGAACTGCACGGTCGTGCAAGCCTCGTTCTTGAGCCCCGCGTCGCTCATGATCCGCATGCACAGCGGCTTGCTCGATCCCCCGGGCGTGTCCTTGAGCGTGGACTTGAATTCCGGCAATCCGAACTGGACTTTTGCCGGACGCAAACGCGCGGTCGTTTCGGCGCCGAAGACATCGATGTCTTCCTCGACGTACGTGTGACCGTTCATCAGCGATTCCCACGGCGATTGCGCCCAGGTGGTCAAATCGGGCGTTGCCGACCACACATGTTTCTGGTAGCCGAGCTTCGTCTTCGGCAGGTCGACCTGCGCGAAGATGCCGAAGTCCGGATTCGGCTCCGCATACTGGCTGCCCTGGAAAAAACCGAGCGCCGGCACGAAAGGACGCGGTGACTTCTGATCGAGGTGCACCGTAAAGGACCCCGCCTTCTCCGAGACGACCACCAGACCGTAGCTTCTTCCGCCAGGAGCGTTCGGGATGAAGCGGATCATCGGCCGCGTGTCCGGTTCCTCCGAATAGGACCAGACGACTTCCGGGTCGTGCGAGCTGATGGCATCTGCATCCGCGGGCAGCAGGGCGATGCTGAGAAGCTGGCCCTCGAGCGGCTCGACCATCACCGACGTCAGTTTGTCCGGTTCGAGGGTGAACAGTGAAACGACGCGAACGAGCCGGTCGTCTTTCGGAAATGTCTTCGAGCCCGGCTCCGTCCAGTCGCCGCCCGAAAACTCGACCGTATACGGATCCGCATCCGCTTCCCAGAGGGCGTCTCCCTTGACCTCGGCGTAGCGCTTTTCCGTGACGATCCCGCCCACCTGCAGCGCATTGAACATGACCTCGCCGCATGGATTGGGAAAGAATTCAGCCGGAGGAACCGGACAGGTCTCGGCGATGTCGCCGATCGGATCGGTGAGCAGCTTGTCTTTGTAGAGCCGGAGCGTCTTCGGCGTCTTCGACCTGACCGAAATGACGTTCCAGGCAAACTCGGGCTCGAAGACGTAGGCATGAGGAACTTCCGGACCGAAGGGGCCGTCATCGCCGGTCCACGGCGACGGAAAACTCATCGGCTTCGTGGCGAGCGGATTGCGAAACTCGTAGTCGATCGTGTTCTGAAAGCACCCGGCGAGGAGTTTCACCTCCAGGTTCTCTTTCTTCTCCGGTGTGTCGTAGTCGTCCAGCCCGCTCATGTGAGCGTAAAGCGCCTCGATGAAGTCTTTCAGCGATGCCGGCTTCTCCTTCTGCATCGCTTTGAAGATCCGATTCCGCACGTGGCCGGCCTTGAAGTCGTCCCATGGCGTGAGCTTTTCGTTGTCGAGACTATTGACGTCGTCGGTCAGGTCGCGCAGTGTCGTCGTGACGCGTCCCTCCACGTTGTCGCCGTGCGGCCACTGCTTGTCCTGCTCGTCCTTCCATTTCCAGCTCGGCTTCTCGACGGACCATGTGTGGACCTGTGGCGGCAAGAGTTGCTTTTGCGAGAACGTGTCTTTCCCGGAGACGAATGTCGGGAGCCATCCGGCAAAACCCTCTTCCCACGCGCAGTGCGGGGTATTCGGTATGTGCCACGAATGACCAGCGCAGACCTGGGCGCCGGTGTCGTCGTAGAGACGGTATTTCAGCGCGTGAGCGATCTCGTGAATGATCGCGTCGGGGTAGTTCGCAATCTCTCCCTCCATGAAGATCAGGTCGTTGTGCGGATTGCCTTCCTCCGGCGAGAAATAGACGTCCTCACCCAACTGGCTGTGGAGGATGTTGATCTGGCGGCATTGATCGTATTCGTCGAAGCCCCAGCAATCGTTGGACTGGAGCTTGTCCCACGCCTGGCCCGCGACGTCGAAGATGTAAAAGGCGGTGTTGGTTTGTTTGATGTCGGGAAAGACGTCGTCGAGAAATTTGGTCTCGTTGCCCGACGGCGTCGGGCAGTTACAGCCGGTCATGGAGAACGCGGCTTTTCCGTCTTTCGTCACGCGATAGCCGCGGTTCTGGCTGGTGAGGTACTCGGCGAAGATCTCGATCTTCATGATTCCGGTAGCGTTGATGTCGCAGAAATAGAATTTACCGTCGTCTTCGGTCACCATCTCGGCGACCGGCTCGTACTTCGCATCGTCGTCATCGGGCTTCACGGAGAGCTTCGCCAGCCCGCGCTTTACCGGCTGGGGATTGCCATTCGGATCTTTGTATTTCGCGTATCCGTAAACGCCTGCAGAACCGACGCACGAGCCCCCGAAGTCGAGCGTGTGCACCTCGAAGGTCTCCCGCGGCGGAAGCGTGAAGCCCCAGCTCGACGCACGCTCATCGAGCGTCATCGCAAGCCGAGCGTACACACTGAGCCCCTCGCGCAGGCTCTCCGCGCGCACGCGAATCGTCGAAAGCCCGCCGCCGCGCACCGTGATCGGCACGATCAGCGTCTCGGGCGCCGACGTCCTGAAAAAAAGCTCGCCGCTCGAGACCACGTTGGTCTCGTTCTGGGTGTACAGCCTGCGTACGGTGGCGCTCCGGAAGCCCCGCAGCTCGCCCAGCTCGATCGCGTCTTCCACTTCGATCGAGACCGGCACGCGCCCTTCGTCCGCTTCGCGCGGCGTGACGGTGATTTGCAGGAACCCTTGCCCGCCGATCGGCGGTGGCGCTGCGAGCGGGCGCCCTGCGATGTCGACGAGTTGCACGCCGACCGAGATGCGCGAGGCGGCGAACTCGTTTCGCGCCTGAGCCGTGTTGATTGTTGCGGCGAACCCTGCGACGAGCAATGCGCACCAAAGCGTCGGCGATTTCATGCGGACGAAGTTAGGCCGCTCTCGCCGAAAGCTCCTGACGATTGAGTGACCCTTTGGTGACGTCAGCCTCCCCTCACGGGGCGGGAACCCCCGCGTTCTGGAACGCCTGCACGACCACGCTGGTGATGTTCGCGCCGTTCGGCGTGTCCGAGTTGACGACGACCACGACCGGCACGGTGCCCTTGAAGATGCCGGCGAAGGTGTAGAGCCACACCTTGCCGTCGGTGCCGATCAGGATGCCGTTCTTGCCGCGGAAGTCGGTCTGCGTCTGCACCGAGCAATCCCAACCCAGGCAGTTCGCGTCCATGTCCGCACGCTGCGGTTTCGTGAGAAGAGTCGTGCCGCCGGTCAGCGCGAGCAGCAGCTTGTAAACATCGGCGGCGGTCATCACCCACCCGCCTCCGCCGCACGTGGACGTCCAGTCACCCCAATCGGTGCCGTTCGTGCTGCCCGGCGGCAGCGGATAGGAGAGGATCTTCTGCGTTCCCGCCGGTGCCTTGCAGGCGGCGCCGGTAACGCCCGCGGGCTCCAGGACGTTCTGGCGGATGTAGTCGCCGTAGAACGCCGAGGTCGCGGAGTCGCGCGTGGCCGCTCCGGGATCGTTGAAGCCTTCCATGAAGGGCAGCAGGACGCGAAAGATGGCGAAGTTGAGGTTGTTGTACAGCGGCTGGGCCTTGTTCGGGACCGTTACCCCCGCCGCGATCTGGGCCTGCAATCCGGCGTAGGTGTTGTTCGACTGCAGTCCCGAGTTGCGGAAGCCCGCGCGATGCGTGAGCAGCTCGCGAAAGGTGATCGTGTCGACGTTCGCCCCCGTCGTCCAGTCCGGCGGGAGGAACGGCGCGATTTTGTCGTCGATGGTTCGGTTATGGTTCGCCAGCGACCGCAGCACTCCGATGGAGGTGATCAACTTGCTGATGCTGGCCACGTTCGTCGGCAGGTCGGTGTCCATCGGCCGCGACGGCGCGTCGGCGGCGGTGCGCGCGAGCCCGTCTTTGGACACGACGGCCAGCGCGCCGACGGTCGTGACGTAGCCGGCGCTCCCCTCGTAAAGTACGGGCGGCTTCCCGCGGCACATCGCTTGCGTAAGGAGCCCGCCAAACCCTCACCATTCGATGAGTCACGCAGACGGATCGGCTCTGCAGTTCGGCGCTTTTCATCTTCCGCACGGCGTCGAGTTGCTCTATCGCGGCGACGAGGTCGTACCGCTCGAGCCGCGCGCGGTCCGGGTGCTGCGCTATCTCGTCGAGCACAACGACCGCGTGCTCTCGAAGGAAGAGCTGCTCGAGGAAGTGTGGTCCGACGTCTTCACCACCGACGGGGTGCTGAAGAAGGCGGTCTCGCAGATTCGCCGCACCATCGGCGATGACGCCGAGCAGTCGCGGTTCATCGCCACGTACCATGGCCGGGGCTATCGTTTCATCGCGCGGGTGACACGCATTGGCATCACGGCGCCGAAAATTGTCAGTGCGGCGCCCGCCGAGACGACGGTCGCGCTCGTGCCGAGCTACGACCAGCTCGCGGCGCGCGACACGGAGCTCCTCACGCTGCGCGCCGAGTTTCTCAGCGCCCTCGAAGGCTCGCCGCGGCCGGTTGCGATCACGGGCGAGGCCGGGATCGGGAAGACGCAGCTCGTGCGGCACTTCCGGCGATGGACGGTCCAGCAGGGGGCGATCTCGCTGTACGGCCGCTTCTTCGATTACCGCGGCGCGCGCCTCGCGCCCTACGAGCTGTTCATCGATCTCCTGCGCCGCGCCGTCATCAACGGCAAGCCGCCCGACGGGACGCCGCTCCGCGACTCGATCGAAGCCGCCTCGGGGATCCGCTTGCCGGCGGAGCTGTTCGAAGAATCGAATCGCGGAGAAATCGGCGGCGGCCAGACCGGCGATCACTTCCGCTTCATCGTTCCGATCTGCCGGGCCTGGCTCGCGCTGAGCCGGCGGCAGCCGATCGTCCTCGCCCTCGACGATCTGCAGTGGGCCGATCCGGCCAGTCTGGACATCCTGGGCTGCCTCATGCGGATGATCAGCAGCGAGCCGCTGATGGTCATCGTGGTCATTCGTTCCGACGAGGTCGAGAGCGGCGATCATCGCGTACGGACGTGGCTCGCCGACCAGGCGCTGCGCCGGACGTATACGACGCTGCGCCTGCAGAGTCTCGCCGAACACGATTGCCGCGAAGTGATCGGCAGGATCTTCGGCATCCGCCGCCGCGGGGAAGTGCCGCCGGGCGACGTCGAGACGCTGCATGGACTCACCGGCGGCAATCCCTACTTCCTGGTCGAGACGCTGCGGCATCTCGTCGCCGTCGGAGCCATCGCGCCGGACGCGTCGCGGAGCTGGCGGTGGAACGGCGTGCGCGACCGGCCGCTGCCGGAAACGATCCTCACCGCCGCGCGCGCGAAGGTCGATCGTCTGCCGGAGCATGTGCGCGGGATGCTCGAGCACGCGTCGGTGATCGGCGACGAGTTTCACGTCGAGACGCTCTGTGCCATCACCGGCGCCACGGTTGCGGACGTCGAAGCGGTGCTGAGCGAAGGACTGCGCGGCGGCGTGCTTTCGATTCAAAACCTCAGCCCGGGAGAGGACTGCCGGTTCCAGCACTCGATCCTGCGGCATGTGGTGTACGACGCCGTTCCGCCGCGCCGCCGGCGCGAGCTGCACGCGCGTGCCGCGGGCGCGCTGGAGTCGGTGTACGGCGCGGAAAGCGAGCGCGTGGCCGAGGCGCTGGCGGCGCATTACCTGGCGGCAGGGGACCAGCGGCGCGCGTTCGAAGCGGGCATGCGGGCGTGGCGCGCGGCGAGCAGCCGTTCGGAATGGCGGAAGGCGCTCGCGCTCATCGAGCGCGCCGAAGAAACGTCGCGCGGCCTCACGCTCGGCACCGGAGAGTCGATGGAGCTGCTGCTGGCCCTCGGCGAGACGTGGCGTGCGGCAGGACGGCTGCGCGAGTCATTGACGGTCCTCGATCGCGCGGTTGCGCTTGCGCCGGAGGATGGCCGGGCGCTGCTTCTTCGCGGCCTGACCGAATACGCGCTGAGCGACTACACGGCCGCGCGGGCCTCGCTGGCGCAGGCCCTCGATCTCTTCCTCGAGCGGGACAACCGTCCCGCCATCGCCCGCACGCTCGTGCATCTCGCGGCCGTCGAAGCCGCGACCGGGCGCTACGAGCGCGCGGCATCGCTGGTCGAGGAACTGCACGCCAAACAGCCCACTCCGGAGCTCGCGGCGCTCGCCGACGGCATCATCGGCTGGTCGCTCGCGCTTCGCGGCGAGTACGCGGAGGGGGCCGAGCTGCTGGCGCGTGCGCTCGAGTATCACGATCGCGCCGGCGCGATCCGGGAGCGCGCGATGCTGCTGCGCCGCCTGCACTGGACGCATCTCTCGCGCGGCGAGTACGAGCAGGCCATCGAGCTCGCGACCCGCGCGCGCGGCGACTCGGTGACCGTCGGTGACGTGAACGGCGAGGCCAAGGCCAACATGGGCATCGGCCAGGCGCACCTCGGACTGGGGCAGCACGACCAGGCGGTCTCGTTCCTCACGCGCGCGATCCCTCAGCTCAAGTCGATCGGCGATGCGCATTGCGAGGCCGAATGCCTCTGGCTCCTCGGCCGTGCGCGCTGTGAAACGGGCGCGCTCGCCGAGTCGGCGGCACTGCTGGATCGCGCGCTGACGATGGTCCGCCGCATCGGCGACCGCGACGACGAGTTTCGGGTTCTCACGGACATGGCGCGGTTGAAGATCGCGCGCGGCGACTCCGAAGCGGCGCGCGCATGCGCGCTTGCCGCGCGCGACATCGCGGCCTCGCTCAAAAACCAGCAGGGCGTGGAACAGGCGGAGGCCGAACTGGCTCGCGTCACCAAAGGGTCACCCAACCGTCAGGAGCTTTCGACGAACGCGCTCTAACTTCCTCCCAGGAGGAAGCAATGGCCCGTTCCATCGCAATCGTGTGCCTTTTCCTGGTGTGCGGCGTCGTGTTTGGTGATGAAGAGGAGAACGAGATCGGCCGCTGGCTGGAGCAGCCGCCCGATTTCCAGCAGCGGCTCGAAGCCTACGAGCGCCTGCGCGAAATGCGCGGGGCCCTCGGGCTGCGGCATCTGCCGCCGGCGACGCAATTCGAGTTCGCCCGGCAGCGGCACCTGCAGCCGCATGCGCCCGGAGTGACCGGCCCGAACGGATGCGCGTGGTCGAGCGCCGGCCCGACGAATCTCAACGGGCGCGTGACCGCGATCGCCATCGATCCGGGGAACAACCAGCGCATTTACGCGACCACGTTCGGCGGCATCTTCCGCTCGCTGGATGCGGGGCGGCGATGGCAGCGCGTCTCCGACGACTGGCTGGCCACGGTCTTCAGCTCGATCGCCGTCAACCCGACGGACACAAAGGAGGTTTTCGCGGGCGGCGGCGACAAGGATCTCAATCCGTCCTACGTCGGCGACGGCCTGTGGCGCTCGGACAATTACGGCGCGCCCGGCTCCTGGACCAAAGTGTTGAGCGGCACGGCGTTCCCCTTCGTGGACAAATTCAAGAACACCGTCATCTATCGCATCCGCGTCGATCCCAAGCCGCCGTACAACGTCTATGTCGCCGCCAGCAACGGCATCTGGCTGGGCGTGCGCAACGGCTCCACCTTCGACTTCTCCGCGCCCATGGGCGGTTGCAACGCGGTGGTCGACGACGTCGCGGTCGATTTTTCCGCCACTCCGCGGAACGTCTACATGGCGGTGCGTGAGGGTCCCGGCGCCGTCTCCATCCCGAAGTTTCCACGCGGCATTTACAAGTGGGACAACGTCAGCAAGGCATGGGAAAAGAAGGACACCGGCATCGAGACCGACGACACCGAAGTGATCCTGCTCGCCCTCGCGCCCTCCAAGCCCACGGTGCTGTACGCGAAGGTGACGCAGACGTCCGGGCATCATCAGGGCTTTTACAGGACCACCACGGCCGCGGAGGGGGACCCAGCCTGGACGATGACCCACGACAGCCCCAAGCTCGGTCATGCCGGTAAATTTTCCTGGTTCTGCAACAGCGTCGAAGTCGATCCCATCGATGAAAACCACGTCATCTCCTCCGGCTGCTGGCCCTTTGTGACGCCCGACGGCGGCTACACGTTCACCCAGATCGATCTGGGGATGGATCCGGATTATGAATTCCAGGTCCACGGCGACATGCACACCGCGGCGTTCGATCCGAAAAACCCGAACATCGTCTACGTCGGAAACGACGGCGGCATCGACAAATCGACGGACATGTCGGATCCGAAATGGCATTGGACCGATTCGTCGCACGGCATGGTCGCGACGATGTTCTGGAACCTGACCTCCAATCGCGTGTTCCCCACGACGATCGCCGGCGGGTCGCAGGACAACGGCATCGACATCACGTTCGGCAATCGCACCTGGTACAGGCCGGTGTGGTGCGACGGTCTCGACGTCGGCACCGACGCGGAGAACCCGATCACGCTCTTTGCCAGCTGCAATGGAGGGCTGACCGAGTACACGAATCCGATCCCCGGCACGGGCGACGGAGTCACGACCGTACCGTTCGTGAACATCATTCCGAAAGGACCGGTGGCGACGGACGTCGTGTCCGGCCGCGCGATTGCCGTCGCCCCGGCCGGCAGCGCATGTGCCGCGGAGCAGATCGTCACGACCGTCGACGGCAAGACGTGGAATTCCACGAGCTCGAACTTCCAGGCCGGCGCGCGCGTGACGGCGCTGGCCATCGCGCCCAAATCCAATTTCCTCACGTTTCTCGTGGCCGTCACATCGGCGACGGGTTGTCCGACGTTCACTCCGTTCGTAAGCCGTACCGACGACGGCGGGTTGAACTGGAAGCAGGTCTCCGGTCTCCCGACCGTGCCTGCGACGTCGATCGCATTCGATCCGGTCGACGTCAAGCGCGCGTACGTGATGTACGACTTCGTGGGCGTGTTCATGACCACGGACAAATTCACGTTCAAGCCGATCACCGGCTCTACGCCGACGGCACTCCCTGCCGGCGCCACGCGTCTGGCAATCGACCCGTGGGATTCGAACGTGCTCTATGCCGCCACGCCGGTCGGCATGTTTCGCGGCGTGATTCCGATTTCCAATCCGTTCAACCCGCCGACCGCGGAGTGGAAGCCGTTCGACGAAGGGTTGCCGGACGCGCTCGACATCAACGACATCTGGGTCGACCCGACGCTGGGGATTCTGACCATCGGGACGTTCGGCCACGGCGCCTATCGCCGGGACATCAGCCCCGGTGCGAGCTGCAAGCCGTCGATGCTCCTCGTGCGCGACAACGTCTACGACGATGGCCGCGAGCCCGACGCCACGACGGGCTGGCCGGACGCGGAACATCCGATCAAGGACCTCTCGAAACCGGGGTTCTACAAACCGGACGACACGATCGGCGGACGGGTGTGGTGGTACACGTCGCGCGACATCCGCATCGACGTACCGTGGGCGGCCCCGCATCAGAATCAGATCGAGAACGCGGACCACGTCGAGTTCGAGCTCTGTCCGATCACGGCCTGGCCGTGCGAGGCGGGAGGAATGCTCGACCTGCCGCCGATGGCGAAGAAGGAAGCGCGTGTGTACGTGCAGGTGACGAACCGCGGAATCGAGCCGGTGACGAAGACACGCGTCATCGCGCTGTGGACGAAGTCGGCTGTCGGGGCCCCCGATCTGCCGGAGTCGTTCTGGAAGACGACCTTTCCGTTCAACGCCCCGTGCGGCGCTCTCGATGAGAGCACGGGATGGCATCTCGTGGACAAGCCCGGCCCCTGCCGCATGATCAACAGCATCAATCCGGAAGTGCCGGAGCTGGCGCGTTTCGACTGGACGCCGCCCCAGGACGCGGACGGCGGCGCGACGATCCTGACGATCGTCGAGTCGGCGGACGATCCGATCGAGGAGTCGATCCGCAAGGAGAACAAGCTCGATCCGTCGGTGATCGTGCCGGGCTCGCGGCACATCGCCTTGCGCAACATCAAGATCGTGCCCTACGACTACGGCGTGCGCGACCCGTTCCTGTGGCCGATCGATTTCCCGCACATCCCGTACGAGCCGATGGGCGAGATCGAGATCGTGGTGTCGAAGCCCGACTTACGCGAAGGCGTGCGCATCGTCCTTCCCGCGGGGATGAGCGCGCGCGCGGGAATCGGTTCCGCGCGCCGGACGCGCATCGAAGAGCCGGAGCTCGTCCGCCAGCTCCAGGAGATGCGCCTCGACCCGGCGAACGCATGGGAGCTCACCGGCGACGACGCGTCGCTCTTCCTCAGCCTGCGTCCGGGCGAGCGCGTCACCGCGGGCGTGATCGCAACCCCGGCGGACGCCAACGCGTCCTCGCGTTTCTATCTGACGCAGAGGAGTGGCGAGAAGGTCGTGGGCGGGGTGATGGTCTTGTTCCGGCCGCAGGGGGAACTGCGCTGACACCCTGTCCCCCGTCGCTGGGAAGGGCGGCCGCGAGGCCGCCCTTCCTGTTTGTGGTCACGGAATCGATTCGGAGCAGATCCGCAGCAGGCCCGATGGCGTTTCGTCGGAGTGCACCACACCCGCCTCGACCCATTGGAAGACGGCGCGCGAGGTGACGCCGCAGAAGAGCGCCACTTCGTCGAGCGTCATCGGCGCGGTCCAGCGACGGCAGTTCCGGCACCACCGCAGAGCGTTGGCGTGCCGGCGCACCACCAGCAGCCGCTCCTTTTCGAACGTGATCGCGGTGCGCTTCACCTATTTGCCGTCCCAATTCCCCGCCACCGGCAGATCGCCGACTTCCGCGAACCGGAACGACTGTTCCGTGACGCCGAAATCGTTCGTCAGGTGCATGGTGGAGTCCGATTTGCGATAAACACCCACGCTGTCCACGCCGTCGCCATCCCAGTCGCCGGCAATCGGCAGGTCGCCTTTGGTCCCGAATACGAACGTCCTCACCGGACCGCCGAGGAAATCGTTGACCAGGAAGAATTCCGAGGTCGACGGCCGGTACAGACCGACGGTATCGATGCCGTCGCCGTCCCAGTCGCCGGCAACCGGGAGGTCGCCGGTCTTGCCGAAGAAAAACAGGATGTCCACTTCCGCGACCACGGCCTCCTGCGCATGGGCGTTGGCGAGCAGGAAAAGCGGCTCGGCCGCCGTGCTCGCGTAAGTCCCGATGGTATCGAAGCCGTCGCCGTCGAAGTCGCCGGCCAGCGGAAGATTCTTGGGGGCCGGCTGGAAGAACTGCTGGATCTCCGTCGAGTTTTCGTCGATTCGCAATGCGAAGTCTCCCGTGGTGCGGAGCACACCCACGTCCGTCACGCCATTCGCGTCCCAGTCGCCGGTCACCGGCAGATCACCCTTCTGGCCGAACGGGATACGGAGGTCGGCCCCGCCGCTGGTATTGGAGTTCCGCAGAAGGAAGTCAGGCACCGACAGGCGATAGAGTCCGGTGGTGTCGCTCAGCGTCGATCCGATCTTCGCCACGAAGGCGTCCGTATCGCCGCCGCCGAAGGCTGTCTGCAGCGCGCCATTCGTCGCCGGAAACTCGCCGCCGGTCGTCCCGGCGAGATAGACGTTGCCTTTGGGATCGACGGCGATGCCGTGCGCCTTGGCGTTTTTGCCGCCGAACGTCGTCGCATACAGAAGCTGCGCGGGCGCCGTGGTGGAAACGGTCGCCGCGATCTTCGCGACGAACGCCGTTCCCTGCTGCGCTTCCGGGAACACCGGCGCAATCGGTCCGACCGGAAAACTCGCGCCGGAGGTGGTGCGGCCGGTAACGTACACGTTCTGGCCGGCGTCGAGGGCAATGGCCATTCCTTCTTCGCCGTCTCCTGCTCCATTGCCGTTGGCGCCGCCGAGGAAACTGCAATAGAAGCGCGCGGTGCCGTCGGCGTTCAGTTTCGCCACGAACGCCTCGCCGTTGAACTGCGCCGAGTCGAACGCGTTGAGCAGCGGGAACGTCGCCGCCGATGAATTCGTCGCGCCGGTGATGTACGCGCGCTGCGCGGAGTCGACGGCCACGCCCTCGACGCGGTCATTCACGTTTCCGCCGAAATAGGTCAGGTACGTCAGCGACGCGTCGCCGCGCACTTTGGTGTCGATCTTGGCGACGAAGCCGTCGAACTGGCCGCCCTGAAACGTCGCCTGCAGCGGCGGCAGCGGCTGCCCGGCCGGGCTCTTCGTCTGCAGGTCGGTCGAGCGCGTGCTGCCGCCGACATAGGCATTCCGGGACGCGTCGACGGCGATGCCGAGGCCGGTGTCGTCCTCGCGGCCGCCGAGGTAACTCGCATAGAGGAGCGTGTCGTTGCCCTTGGTGATGAACGGATCGAAGACGGCGATGAAGGCGTCCTTGCGCCGGAACGTCGCTCCGTTCTGGAACTCGTTTCGGGTCGGGAGACCATTGGAGTTCGTGAAGCCGGTGATGTAGATCCGCTGGGCGGAATCGAGGGCAATGGCCTGGCCGACCTCGTCTCCCTCATCGAGGTACCCGCTGCCGGCATAGAACGTCGAGTAGACCAGATCATCGCCTGCGGCATTGAGCATGGTGACGAACACGTCCAGGTGGCGGCCCGGCACGGCGCCGCAATTGATGAAGCACGGGAACCCGCGCCCCTGAAACGCGTTCTCGGTCGTCGGATACTCGCTGTCGTTTTCGTCGTTGTCGAGACCGCCGGTGATGGCCGCCTTGCCGTCCGCGGTGATGGCGATGCCATTCGAGATCACATCGCAGAAGTCCTGACCGCAGTTTCTGAGGTCGGTTGGACCCGATCCGATCAGGGCCGTGTAGAGCGGCTCGCTGCCGTCCGCATTCAGCTTGGTCACGAAGACGGCGAAGTCGCCGAACGTCCTGGTGAAGCCTGCCGACTCCGACCCGGGCTCCGATCCGGGAAAGTCCTTCGTCCCGGAGTCGGCCGTGCCGGTGACGTAGGCCTGCCCGTCGCTGTCGACGGCGATCGCGAATGCCTCCTCGGCGCCGGTCCCGCCGAGGTAGGTCGCGTAATTCAGCACCGGATCGATGACCAGCGGCCGGCTGCGATCGTATCGCCCGATCTCGAACCCGATCTCGAGGCGGCCTTTCAACGCGTATTTGCCGCTGACGGTCGTGCGGCCGTGCGGACCGTCCTGATAGACGACCGGCGCGGATTGCACGACTTCCCCGGCCGCGGTCTTGGCGATCAGGTTGCCGGCGCGGTCGAGCCGGAGCCGTTCCGCGCCGCCGAAGGCGACGCGAATGCGCGCGGGATCGGAGCCGGGCTGCACGATGAAGTCGTATTCGAGCGCGCTCCGCGTGCCGTGCCAGACCAGATCGATGCCCGGCCACACTTCGCGGTACCGCACGCGGCGATACGTCGGGACGCCGGTGTGCCATTGTCCGCGGTCGTTGCCGATCAGGTAGTTCACTTTGCCCTGCAGCGGCTCTTCGGCCGCGGCCGTGGCCTGCTGATTCGCGCCGGCGAGCCGCATCCGCAGCACGGCCGGATTCGCGCCACCTCGCAGGGTCATCACCGCCTCATGGCCGGTGAGAAACAGCGTGGCATTGCGGCCGCGCGAGAGGTAATCGACCTCCGCGGCCGCCTGGCCCTGGTTGCGCTCGAAGCCGAGCGGCAGCTTGGCGTAGGCGGCCTCGATGTTCGTACCGGCGGAAACGTCCGCCGCGAACAGTGTGGCCAGGACCGTGACGATCAGGAAAATGGACTTGGTGCTACGATCGCGAACATTCACTCGATTGCTCCTTTTGTGTTCGCCGAAGATAGGCGCGACGCCGATGAACGTCCTGACAGCGCGTTGAAATCTCCATGAGATTTTCCTGAAAGGGGCTTTGAGACGATGGCCAGTGCCGGGAAGCGCTTCTTCGTATTCGCCGGCTTTCGGATCGATGCCGGCGAGCGCGTTCTCTTCGGCACCCTCGGCGTGGTCCAGCTCACGCCGAAGGCGTTCGACACGCTGCTCTTCCTGGTCGAGAACCGCGGGCGCGTCGTCGGCCGCGACGAGCTGCTCGCGCAGGTCTGGCCGGGGACGTTCGTCGGCGATAACACGCTCGCGCAGAACATCTCCACGCTCCGCAAGGTCCTCGGCCCGAACGGCGCCGCGCTCGTTCAAACCGTTCCCAAGCGCGGCTACCGGTTCACGGGTGAAGTCGCGGAGATCGACGAGCCGGAGAGCGAGTTGATCGTGCGCGAGCGGACGCGCGCGCGCATCGTGATCGAGGAAGACCAGCCGGCGCCGCAACCCGACCGCCCGCCCGAAACGAAGTACGCGCGCAGCGGCGACGTCAACATCGCCTACCAGGTCATCGGCGACGCGCCGCTCGATCTCGTGTTCGTGATGGGGTGGGTCTCGCACCTCGATTACTTCTGGCGCGAGCCGAGCTTCGCGCGGTTTCTGCTGCGGCTGTCGTCATTCGCGCGGCTGATCCTGTTCGACAAGCGGGGAACTGGATTGTCGGACCGCGTGCCGAACAACGAGCTGCCGACGCTCGAGCAGCGGATGGATGACGTGCGCGCGGTGATGGACGCCGCCGGCTCCGAGCGCGCGGCGTTGTGCGGCGTTTCGGAAGGCGGACCGATGTGCAGTCTCTTCGCGGCCACGTATCCCGAACGGACGGCGGCGCTGGTGATGATCGGCACGTATGCGAAAAGGATTCGGGACGCCGACTACCCCTGGGGACCGACCGCCGAACAGCGCGAGCACTTCTTTCAGGAGATCCGCGCCAACTGGGGCAAGCCGGTGGGCATCGACGAGCGGGCGCCGAGCATGGCCGCCGATCCGGCGTTTCGCGAATGGTGGGCGACTTACCTGCGCATGGGAGCCAGTCCCGGCGCGGCGCTGGCCCTGACGCAGATGAATGCGGAGATCGATGTCCGGCACGTGCTGCCTTCGATCCGCGTCCCCACGCTCGTGATTCACCGGTCCGACGATCTCTGTCTCACGGTCGAGGAAGGACGCTATGTCGCGAGCCGGATTCCGGGCGCGAAATTCGTCGAGCTGCCCGGAAACGATCACCTGCCGTTCGCCGGCGATCAGGATGCGATCCTGGACGAGGTCGAGATGTTCCTCACCGGCGTCCGCCACGGACCACAGCCCGATACCGTGCTGGCGACGGTGCTGGTCACGCGCATCGCCGGCGAGGACGCCCGCGAGCACGGGGCCGATCTGCTGCGCCGCCTGCACGCGCACATCCGCAAGGAGATGGAATGGTTCCGCGGACGCGAGATCCACGCGGCCGGAGATCGGACGATGGCGATCTTCGACGGTCCCGCGCGCGCGATCCGCTGCGCGCTGGCGATCACGGAGTACGCGCGCCGGCTGGAGACTTCGATCCGCGCCGGCCTGCACACGGGCGAGTGCGAGATCGCGGCGTCGGGCGTGAGCGGCATCGGGCCGGACGTCTGTCTCGCCGTCGCCGATGCGGCCGCACCCGACGAGGTGCTGGTGTCGAGCACGGTGAAGGACCTCGTGGCGGGATCGGGACTTCGTTTTCACGAACGCGGCTCGGCGAGGGAATGGCGCCTGTTTGCGGTGGAGCGGGAGTGAAGTTAATACAGCAGGTACTTGGCGCGGCGCGCCAGGAACGCGTCGAGATTCCACGCCGGCTTTTCCCCACGGCGGATCGCGTCGAGGGTCGGGCGGTGGCGTAAGAGCGGCTGCACTTTTTCGAGATCGAACTGCGCCGGATAGAGGCGGGTGAGGGCGGCGGCGATGGCGAGGCCGGTGTCGACGGCGCGGAGGAGTTTGCGGTCGGTGATGGTGATACGGACTCCTCTGCATTCCTGGCCGGCGAAGACGCTGGCCGTGGGCGTGAAGCGCACGGGGGTGAACACGAGGCCGGGCACGCCGTGGAGCGCGGCGGCGAGCCGGGAGCCGTCGATCCAGGGCGCGCCGAGGATCTCGAAGGGGGTGCTGGTGCCGCGGCCGACGGAGATCGCGTGCTCGAGGAGACCGATGCCGGGATAGAGCGCGGCCGCGTGGAGCGAGCGCATGTTCGGCGACGGATTGATCCACGGCAGTCCGGCCTCGTCCTGCCAACGCTCGCGTTCCCAGTCGCGCAGCTGGATGACCTGCAGGTCGACGTCGATCGCGCGCTCGTCGCGGAACATCTTCGCGAGCTCGCCGACGGTCATGCCGTGCTGCACGGGCAGCGAGTGCCAGGCGGTGAACGCGGTCTCGCCTTCGAGCAGCGGTCCCGCAACGACCGCGCCGCCGATCGGGTTCACGCGGTCGAGCACGATGAACCTGATCTTCGCCTCCGCGGCCGCCTCCATCGCCAGACCCATCGTCGCGTAGTAGGTGTAGAAGCGCGCGCCGACGTCCTGGATGTCGAAGACCAGCGCGTCGAGGTTCGCGAGCTGTTCCGGCGCCGGCTTGCGGCGCTCGCCGTAGAGGCTGTAGACCGGCAGTCCGCTGACGCGATCGACGTCGTCGGCGACGTCCGCGTCGGCCTCGCCACGGATGCCGTGCTCGGGACTGAACAGCGCGGCCAGCGTGACGCCCGGCGCGCTGCTCAGGACGTCGATGGTCGGGTTGCCAACGCGATCGATGCCGCTCTGGTTCGTGATCAGACCGATCCGCATTCCGCGCAGCTCCCGGTAGTTCATCGCTTCGAGCACGTCGATGCCGTTCGACGCGCTGGAAAGCGCGGTGACGACGCCGGCGCGCGGATGCTGCGGCGCCCAGGTCACGCCGCGCAGCGACTCCGCCACCAGCGTGCCGAGCTGCTTCTGCAGCGCGATCACGCTGCCCTTGCCGTCGGGATGCACGCGGTTGGAGAGGAAGACGAAGAACGACTTCGAGCCCGGATCGATCCAGAGGAAGCCGCCGGTCCAGCCGGTGTGTCCGAATGACGTGCCGATCGGGAAGTGCTCGCCGCGCGGGCGGCTGTAGTTCGAGTCGATGTCGAAGCCGGCGGCGCGCTTCACGGCGACGTTTGCCGGCGTCGCGACCTCGGTCATCGCGCGCGGGAAGAAGCCGCCGCGCAGGATCGCGCGCGCGAACTTCGCGAGATCGGCGGCGGTGGTGAAGAGTCCGGCGTGCCCGGCCACGCCACCCATCCGCCGCGCGGTCGGATCGTGCACGACGGCGCGCAGCACGAGCGGCGACGGCGACAGCGGATCGTCGCGCATCCGCTCGGTCGGCGCGATGCGGCGCGTGGCGTTCGGCCAGAAGCGCGTGTCGGTCATCTCCAGCGGCTCGAAGATGTTCTTGCTCGCGAACTCCTCGAGGCCGCTGCCGGAGACGCGGCGCACGATCTCGCCGAGGAGGATGTAGTTGATGTCGGAGTAGCGGAAGATCTGGCCGGGACGGTTGCGCGGCGTCTCCGCGAGCGCGCGGCGGACGCCTTCGTCGTAGCCGCTCCAGTTCTCGTGCAGATCGAGGCTCGGCGGGAGGCCGGAGGTGTGCGTCATCAGGTGGCGCACCGTGATCGTGCCGTCCGCGAGCTCCGGCAGATACGTTTTCGCGGGCTCGTCGAGCGCGATCCTGCCGCGGTCGATGAGCAGCCAGACCGACGGCGCGGTGGCGACGACTTTCGTGATCGACGCGACGTCGAAGATCGTGTCCTCGGACATCCGCTCGCGCACCGGCTCGACCGCCCGGCTCCCATAGGCGCGGGTGTACGTCTCGCCGTCGCGCTCGATCCACAACACGCCGCCGGGGATGCGCTCCTGCGCGATGGCGGTGTCGATCGCCTCGTCGATCTCCAGCAGCTTCGCCGCGTCGAACGCCGTCGGCGGCGGCGGTGCCGTCGCGCACGCGGCCAGGAAAAGGAGGATGGGGAGCCGTTTGATCACAAGGTCACGGGTAGTCTGCCAGACATCGGTGCTTCTCCCCGAATCGCGCGGATGGCCGCCCGCTGCATGACCGGCTGAATTCCGTACGCGCAAACCGCCGTGCGGAAGTCGCGGAGGACGTAGGGGCTGCCGAAGGAGATCGCGATGACTTGCCGCCGGGCGAGTCTTTTCGCCGCGCCCGGCAGTGCGATGCGGCCGGCGCCGGAGATGGGGCGGAGGGCCAGGAGCATCACGATGATGCCGTCTTCCACCTCGACGTCTCCGCTGTTCGCGTCGATGGTGATCACGCGCTGCGGTTGTAGCGCGCGCACGGCTTCTTCGAGAGGGTTCGGCTCGGGGGCGTCGGTGACCACGATTGCCGTGACGTTCGTTTTCAGGGGGAGGAGGTGGTCGTCGTCGCGGAGGAGAGTGACGGCGCGCTGGGCGATCCTGTGGAGCGGCGGGCTCTCAGCCCGCCGGGTTTCTCGCGAGAGCCCGGCGGGCTGAGAGCCCGCCGCTCCACAGGAGCGTTTCGCAAACATGATTCGTTCGACGGATTCGTCGATCCGCGCCGTGGAAATGCGTCCGCTTCGCACCGCATCGTGAACCGCGGCGATCGCGGCATCGGTGTCGATCGAAAACAGGATCTGGTCTTCGCCGGCTTCGACGGCGCGGACGGCGGCTTCGCCGGGAGCGAAGTGCGTGGTGAGGCCGGCCATGTCGAAGGAGTCGGTGATCACGAGGCCATTGAAGCCCAAGGTTTCGCGGAGGAGGCGGATGATGTTCGGGGAGAGGGTGGCGGGCAGGTCGCCGTCGCCGAGGGAGGGGATGGCCAGATGAGCCATCATCACCGAGGCCACGCCGGCGTCGATGGCGGCGCGGAAGGGGACGAGCTCGACGGCGTCGAGGCGCTCGCGGGTGACGTCGAGCAGCGGCAGCGCGCGGTGCGAGTCGATGTGCGTGTCGCCGTGGCCGGGGAAGTGTTTGGCCGTGGCCAGGCAGCCTTCGCTCTGCACGCCGCGCACGAACGCGGCGACGTAGCGGGCGACGTCGTGCGGATCCTCGCCGAAGCTGCGCGTATTGATCACCGGATTCTGCGGATCGACGTTCACGTCGGCGACCGGCGCGAGGATGTGATTGACGCCGATCGCCAGCGCCTCGCGCGCGGTGACCCTCCCCTCCTCTTCGGCAAACGACGGATCGCCGGTCGCGGCGATGGCCATCGCCGACGGCCACCAGTCGGCGTCGGTGAAGCGCATCCCCATCCCGGCCTCGAGATCGGCGCTGATCAGGAGCGGCGTCTTCGCGAGCGACTGCAGCTGCGCGTTGGTCTCCGCGGTCGCGCGCGTCGTCGACTCGAACCAGATCACGCCGCCGATGTGGTTGTCGCGGACGTGGCGGGCTACGTCGCCGCGCGCGGGGACGACGAAGAGCTGGCCGATTTTCTCGAGAAGATCCACGCGGCGATGATACCTACGCCGAACGTCGTCAACGAGCCGACCACCGTGTACCACGGCCAGGCGACGCGCGTGAGGAAGGCCACCGAGAGCACGGCCGCGAGTCCGGCCATCATGCCGATGAGGGCGGCGGACGTCTCGTCCGCCGCGTGAGGCGGGCGGGACGCCCGCCCCCCGGTGAAAAAGCCGAGGAAGAACACGCCGAGGATCGGGCCGTTGATGAGCGAGGCCACGGAGAGCGCGGTGTTGAGCGCGGAGCGCTGCGTGTGCTGCAGCGCGACGCCGACCGCGATCTGCGCGATGCCGGCGAGAACGACGATGATGCGCGAGGTGCGCATCGACCGCTTGCCCGGCAAGAGGTCCGATACCACCGTCGCGGCGATCGCGCTGAGAGACGACGACATCGCCGCCGCCAGAATCGCGGCGACGACGAGTCCCGACAGGCCCGGCGGCAGGTGGTTGGCGATGAAGTGGGGGAAGACCTGGTCGGGCGCCGAGACCGGCGCATGCGATCCGTAGAACGCAAACAGCAGCACGCCGATGAAGAGGAAGCCCGCGAACTGCACGAACACCACCGCGCCCGAGACCAGCAGCGCCCTGGCCGCGCTGCGCGGGCGGTCGGTGCACAGATATCGCTGCACCAGATATTGATCCGTGCCATGAGTGGAGAGCGTGAGGAACGTGCCGCCGATCACGCCCGCCCAGAACGTGAACGTCTTCGTCAGGTCGAACGAGAAGTCGAACATCCGGAACTTCTGATGCGCGCTCCCGAGCGCGATCGCGTGCCCGAGGCCGACGTCGTTGATGAGAATGACCGCGACGGCGACCGCGCCGCCGATGTAGATCGCCAGCTGCACGACCTCGATCCAGACCACCGCCTCGATGCCGCCCAGCAGCGTGAAGAGGATCATCACCACGCCGAGGGCGACGATCGAGGTCGTGATGCCGGCGGTCTTCAGGACCGCGGCGATGACGAACGCGGTCAGCAGCAGGCGCACGCCATCGGCAATGGTGCGCATGATCACGAACAGCGTCGCCGCGAGCGCCTTCACCGGCGCGCCGAACCGCGTCTGCAGCAGCTCGTAGACCGTCACCAGCTCGCCGCGGAAGTACCACGGCATGAACACCGTGGAGATGAAGACGCGCGCGATCAGATACCCGAGGACCAGCTGCAGGAAACGAAAGTCCCCGCCCTGCGCCCACGCGATGCCGGGAACGGAGATGAACGTGATCGTCGACGTCTCCGTCGCCACGATCGACGCCGCGATCGCCCACCACGGCACCGCGTGCCCGGCGGTGAAGTAGCGCTCCGTGTTCTTCTGGCGGCGCGCGAAGAAGACGCCGGAGGCGAGGACGGCGGCCAGGTAGGTGGCGATGATGGTGATGTCGAGAGGGTGCATCAAAACCACCGAAAGTGCCCCGTCACCTCGTACGCGAGCAACACGTCCTCGATCTGCGTGCCGCTGCCGATGTTGTGGACCATGAGGTAGCGGTCGCCGCGGCGGACGTCGGAGACGATGCCGATGTGGGGGACGCCGGATGAGAGGCGCCAGGTCACGATGTCGCCGGGTTTGTAGTCGCCGGTGACGGCGCGGCCTTTGCGGCGGAAGAAGGTGGCCAGGTTGGGGACGCGGCGGTGGTCGATGTTCGTGTCGGGTGCGCGCAGGCCCCAGTTGCGCGGATACGCGCTGAAGTTGCGCTTCATGTCCTCGTGTACCAGCACCTGGAGATCGAGTCCGGCGCGGCGGAAGGCGCGGATCACGACGTCGCTGCAGACGCCGGTCTCCATCGGCACGTCGCCGCCGGGATAGCCGAGGCTGCGATAGGAGGGATCGTAGCCGCGCGTCTTTCCGACCTGGGCCTTCGCGCCGGCGAGCATTTGCTGAAGCGGCGTGTCGCGGCTGAGAAACGGCAGCACGTCGCGCCGGTAATACGGCTCCTCCGCGAACCAGAAGATGTAATCGGCGTGGAGATACTCGTTCGCGAACTTCGCCAGCTCGGGAACGCTGCCGAACTGATAGTTCCCTTCCTGCGCGGCCACGCCCACCGGCGCCTCGCTCGTCCACGCGTGCATCAGCTTGTAGCCGTGATTCATCTGGCCCTTGCGGCCCGGCAGCAGATCGGGATTGCCGACCGCGACGCCGAGCTCGCGCGCGCGCTGATACACCGACTCGAGGTAATGCTTGTTCGTCCCCGGCAGCCACTCGCCGGGCATGAAGTTGGCGTACTGCATCGCCACCGATCGCGGGAACGCGCGCTTGAGCGCGGCCATGTTCCCGAGGATGGCGTCGCGATACTTTTCATTCGTGAAGCCGGGCGGCGCGAAGGCGTTGTCCTCGCCGAAATCGATCGACGTCTCGGCCAGGACGATCCCCTCGATGCGGCCGTCGAATTCCTTGCCGAGGGCCTGCAGCAGGAGGTGAAACCTCTGGCTCGTGGCCGGATCCCAGCGGGGCGCGACCCAGCCGGCGGGCTTGCCGTTGTCGTACTGGCGGGCGGCCTTGATGTAGGCCGGCGTGTTCACGATGGTCGGATAAAACGACACGTCCTGCAGCTGGATGAACAGCTTCTTCCCGCGCGATTGCAGGAACGCCTGATCGCTGCGAATCGCGGAGAAGTCGTAGCGCCCCTTCTCAGGCTCCAGCTCGCGCCAGGTGTACTTCAGCTGCGCGCCTTCGGCCGCGGAGCCGAGAAACGCCTCGCTCCTGATCTGCGGCCGGTCGAGGTTGAAGAAGATGAAGTTGTTGACCGTCGCGGCGAGGATGAGCACCTGCAGCATGCGTCAACTTTACAATGCGCCGCATGCATGGGTTCCAACTCGGCGGCGTCTACGTCTGGGCCAGCGTGCGCGAGGTCCGCGACGATGACGGCCGCCATCTGCTGATCGCGCGCGACGAGAAGGAGATTACCGTCGTCACCGCGCCCGAGAACCTCGGCGCGCTCGACGTCATCGAAATGAATCGCGACCGCTGGCGCCTGATGGTGATCGAGCCGGAGACGCCGTTCTACTGCGTCGGCTTCATCGCCCGCCTCAGCGCGCGTCTGGCCGCGGAGGGAATGGACATCCTCGTGCTCTCGACGTTCACGCGCGATCTCTTCTTCGTGAAGGAGGATGAGGGAGAGCGCGCGGCCGCGGTCGTGCGCGAGACTATTGAATCGTGGCGTTGACCTCGAACGACGAGGCGAGGCTCGGATCCTTCTTGCCGGTCACCTTCACGGTCTCGTGCAGCGCGCCCGCTTTCGCGCGCGCGCCGTCGATGGTGACGGTCACGGTCTCCTTCCCCTTCGGGGGGACGAGGTCGCGGTATTCGTAGTAGAGGCAGCGGCAGGCCGAGCGCGCGACCTGGATCGTGACCGGCTCTTCGCCGCCGTTGCGCACCTCGAACTGCCGCGTGGCGCGCGTGCCTTTGCGGATCGTGCCGTAGTCGGCGGCGGGCGGCGTGACGCTGATGACATCCGCAACCGTGGGCGTTGCCGGCGTCTCTTCGGCGACGGTCGCCGGCACCGCGACCGTGGTGGTGGTGGCAGTCGTGGTCTGCTCGACGATGTCGCCCGGCTTCTTGCGGTCGGAGCTCGCCTTCCAGATCAGCCAGCCGATCGCCGCGAGGGCGATGAGCGCGGCGACGGCGATGAGGCCCAGGCGCGAACGGGAGTCGCGCTGCACGTCGTCGTAGACCGCGCCCTGGTCGATGACCGACGGCGGCGCGACGAGCGGGCGCATGCCGGCCTCGGTGCGCGCGCGCGCCGACACTCCCGACGTCACGCCCGTGGTCAGGCCCAGCTCGTCGACCTTCAGCATCGCGGCGTCGACTTCGCCGAGGAGGCGGCGGTACTCGGAGGAGAGATGCTCGGTCGGCGCGTCGGCGATCAGCTTCTGCAGCGCCTCGCGATGCCGCGTGTACTGCTGCCGCAGCGCGTCGATCTCCCGCGCGCGCTCGGCCTTGCTGACGTTGACGGTTCCGAAGTCGTCGGACATGAAGCCGATTTTATATCGGCAGCCAGTACGAAAACTTGATCAAAAACACATCCTCGCTCGGTGCGTTCGGCAGCGCCGAGAGATCGCGGCGCACGCGGAAGTCGCCGATCGGGGCGACGTCGGAGCGGTTCTCGTTCCAGACGACGTACAGCGACGAGCCGGGGCGGAACTCCCAGCGCACGACCGCGCTGCCGCGCACGCTGCGGAAGTTGAAGTTGGGATTGAACGCACTGCCGTCGACCGGCGTGTACTCGTCGTCGCGCGGACGCGTGAGCTGTTTGTAGTCGTGATAGTCGCCGCTGGCGACGAACGGCTGGAGGTAGAGCTGCGCGGAGAGGCGCGAGTTGATCGTCCACTCCGTCCGGATGCCGAGCTCCAGCGAGTGCTGGTCGATGGTCGAGAAGATGTAGCGCTTGCCGTACGTCGGCGCGTACGTCGCGTCGCTGACCGTGGCCACGTACTGCGTCTTCGAGGTCGTGCTGCCGTACGTCGGCGAGAGCACGAAGCGCAGCGCCGGGCTCGGGCGATACGAGTGATAGGTTCCGATCCAGTTCTCGTGGCCGCCGTCGTCGATGTCGACGTGCTCGCCCCACATTTCGGTGTAGAACTTCTTCCGGCTGTCGTTGCCGAAGCCGACGTTGATGAAGCGATTGCCGGAGCCGCGCAGCACGGGGCCGCCGCGGGTGCGCTGATCGTCGATCGCGGCCACGCGCCCGCCGGTCGAGACCCACATGTAGCGGTAGTTGAGGAACTGGAAGTAGAAGTTCGACGAGATGCCGTTCGCGGTCATGTCGCCGTCGAAGTTGAAGTTCTGATACTTGCCGATCCACCAGCTGATCTCGCGGGTCTTCTTCGTGACCTCGGGGTTGTAATACTGCAGCACGGCGTGCGTGGCGATGTGATCGACGCGCGTCTGGAAGCCGACGTCGTTCACCTCGAAGCCGGGCGAGAGCATCTGCACCTGGAAGTTCGGGCGGAGCTTGCCGTTCTGCTTGGCGAACATGGCCCGGGTCATCCAGCCGGTGAGCGAGGTGCGGGTCGGGTCGTACTCGACGTGGCTCGCGTCGGGACGCTGGTAGTAGCGCGCGCTGCTCAACTGCGTCGCGGCGATCGCGTTCGCCGAGCCGTCGACCAGCGTCGTGCCGCCGAGCCACTCGAGCAGCCAGCTTTTCTTCTTGAAGAACTTGTAGCCGTCGATGCCGCCGAAGTAGGCGTCCTCGCGCAGGCGCGGCTCGAGGTTGTCGGTCAGCTTGCGGTTGACGGAGGTGAACATCATGCCGACGCGCGACTCCGCGCCGATCTCTTTCGTCGCGCGAGCGACGAAGTAGTTGGTCAGCGGCTCGACGGTCTGCTGCCCGACCAGCGAGCCGGCGCGGAACCAGGCCTTCTCCTTGTCGGTCACGGCGTCGAGCACGCCGATCGTCCAGCTCTTGCCGATCTTGCCGGTGATCTTCGCGGCGCCGAGGATCGTGGTCTGGCCGGGACCGTCGACGAAGTCGACATCGTCGAGCGCGCTCATCCCCTGGATGTATCCCGGATCGACGAAGCCCTGCGGCGAGCGGCCGATGCGACGCGAGTAGAAGAATGTCGGGAATCCCATGTTGAAGCCCCAGCGGCTGTCCGCGGGGCCGCTGCCGAAGTTGAAGATGTTCTTGCCCTCGGTGAAGAACGGGCGCTTCTCGGGAAAGAACGTCTCGAACGCGCTGAGATTGATGACCGCGGGATCGACTTCGACCTGGCCGAAGTCGGGATTGATCGTGCCGGTGAGGGTGAGGCTCGAGGTGAGGCCGTACTTCACGTCGAGGCCCGCATCCATCCCCTGCGACGACGACTGGATGAACGGATTGTCGTACTTCGAGTGGAGGTCCTGCCGCGCGACGCCGTACGGCATCACTTCGAGCGCGCGCTTCGGCTTGATGCCCTCGATGCCGGTGAGGTCGGCGAATTTGGAGATGAACACGCTCTCGCTCTTCGGCGAGAACACCAGGCGCGAGCTCTCGTGCAGCCGCGCGTTCCAACGGCTGATGTTGAAGCCCCAGGTGTGCACCGGCTTGTCGGGGAAGCGGAGCTGCGAGTACGGAATGCGCAGCTCGGCGATCCAGCCGTTGGGAACGATCTTCGCCGCCGACTCCCACACCGCGTCCCAGCTCGGGTCGTCGTAGATGTCGTTGTAGAGGGTCATGTCCATCTGCACGTTCGAGGCGTTGACCACGAAGGCGGCGCCGTTGGCGCGGTCGTGCTGCGAGTCGATGCTGATGCGGACGTAGTCGCCGTTATTGAGGTCGGCGTCGCGGCGCGCCAGGAGCGGCGTGGCCTTGCCGCTGTCTTCCATCATCATGCCGAAGTAGATGGCGTCGTCGTCGTAGACGATGCGCACCCTGGTCTGCTGCGTGGCCGGCTGCCCTTCGTTCGGGTCGCGCTGCGTGAAGCCGGTGATCTCCGGCGCCGCCGCCCAAGCCTCGTCGGAGAGGTCGCCGTCGAGGACGGGCGCCTTCGCCGCACGCACGGCCTGGAACGCCGGGCGGGGACCGGCATCCTCGGCGCGAACAAACGGTGCGGCAATGATGTTGAAAGCAAGGAGGGCGAAGGCGATGCGAAGAAGTGGGTGCTGCATCTGTTTCCTCTCGCGTCGAAGTGAGATACGTTGTCGTTTCAATGAGTACAGACGCATCGACGATCGCGAAGTTAGCGTCGGTTGACAAAAATGTTTGGTGACTCGAACGCCGCATGAAGGTCTACATCGGGCAAATCAATCCCACCGTCGGCGCGCTCGCGGCGAACGCCGAGCTGATCCGCCGCGCGTATGACGACGGCGTCGCGGCCGGCGCCGACGTGGTGCTCGTTCCCGAGCTCGCGGTGACCGGCTATCCGCCGCGCGACCTGCTCGACCGGAAGTTCTTCGTCGACGCGACGCTCGAGACGCGCGACGCGCTCGCGGCGATGACCGGCGAGACCACGCTGATCTTCGGCTGCCCGGTGCGCAACACGCTCTGGTGCGGCAAGCCGCTGCGCAACGCGGCCGTCGTCGCGCGCAACGGCAGGATCATCCTCGAGCAGCACAAGAACCTCCTGCCGACGTACGACGTGTTCGACGAGCTGCGCTACTTCGAGCCGGCGCAGGAGGTCTCGCTCGTCGAGATCGCCGGTAAAAAGGTCGGCGTGTCGATCTGCGAGGACTACTGGTACGACGACGAGATCTTCGAGAAGAAGCTCTACTGCCGCAATCCGGTCGAGGAGCTGGCGCGGCAGGGCGCCGAAGTGCTGTTGAACATTTCGGCCTCTCCGTTCAACGCTGGGAAACGCCGATCGCGCTGGGAGATCTTCTCGCGCATCGCCGCGCACTACGGCGTGCCGCTGGTCTATGTGAACCAGATCGGCGGCAACGACGAGCTGCTGTTCGACGGCTCGTCGATCGTGTTCGACGCGAAGGGACAGACGATCTTCTGCGCGCCGGCGTTCGAGGAATACAGCTCGCTCGTCCAGCTGCAAGGCTCGCCGTGCGACTCGGTGGCCGCGCTCGAAGCAGACGAGGAGATCGGCCGCGCGCTGATCCTCGGCCTGCGCGACTACATCCGCAAATGCGGATTCACCGACGTCGTGATCGGCCTCTCCGGCGGCATCGACTCGGCGGTGACGGCGGCGATCGCGGTCGAGGCCATCGGTCCGCAGCACGTGACCGGCATCGCCATGCCGTCGCAGTTCTCGTCGCAGCATTCGGTCGACGACGCGCGCACGCTGGCGAAGAACCTCGGCATCGCCTTCCACATGGTGCCGATCGCGAACATCTACACGCCGTACGAGCGCGCGCTGGACAAGCTGTTCGGCGAGAGCAAGTTCGACACGACGAACGAGAACGTGCAGGCGCGCATTCGCGGGAACATCCTCATGGCCTGGTCGAACCGCACCGGCGCGATGGTGCTGTCGACCGGCAACAAGTCGGAGCTCGCGGTCGGCTACTGCACGCTCTACGGTGACATGGCCGGCGGCCTCTCGCTCCTCGGCGACGTCTACAAGACCATGATCTACCGCGTGGCGAAGTGGCTGAACCGCGAGCGCGAGCTGATCCCGCGCTCGACGATGACCAAGGCGCCCTCCGCGGAGCTGCGCCCGAATCAGACCGACCAGGACACGCTGCCGCCGTACGAGGTGCTCGACGGAATCCTGAAGCTGTACATCGAGGAGTGGAAGGAAGTCGGCGAGATCGTCGCCGCGGGGTTCGACCAGAAGCTCGTCGAGCGGATCCTGAAGATGGTCGACACCGCGGAGTTCAAGCGCCGCCAGGCCGCGCCGACGATCCGCGTGTCGGAGAAAGCCTTCGGCAGCGGCCGGGACATGCCGATCGCGCAGCGGTGGCGGAGGGAGCCGGCGAAGTGGGTGAAGTGAAACCGGTCGTTCCCCATCCTCCGCTCGAAAAGTATTACGGCGATCCGGGACATCGCGAGGAGTACGTGCGCGAGCTCTTCGACGAGACCGCGCCGTGGTACGACTGGGCGGTCCGGTTCATGTCGTTCGGCTCGGGCGGGTGGTATCGCCGCGAGGCGCTCAAGCGCATCGGCCTGAAGCCGGGCATGCGCCTGCTCGATCTCGCCACCGGCACGGGCGTGGTCGCGCGCGCGGCCGCGGAGGTGACGCAGGACGCGCGTGCGATCGTCGGCATCGACGCGAGCATCGGCATGCTGGCGTCGGGACGGACGCACAACCCGAAGGTGCACGGCGCGGCGGAGCGCATCCCGGTGCGCTCGAACACGTTCGACGCGCTGACCATCGGCTTCGCTTTGCGCCACTTCGCCGACCTCGGCGCGGCGTTCGGCGAGTGCCATCGCGCGCTGCGACCGGGCGGACGCATCCTCATCCTCGAGATCACCGCGCCCGAGCGCCGCGTCCCGCGCGCGCTCCTCGGCGCGTACATGGGCACGATCGTGCCCGCGGCGATGCGCGTGCGCTCGCGCAGCCGCCGCGCCGCGGAGATGCTCCGCTATTACTGGGAGACGACGCGCGACTGCGTGCGCCCCGAGGTGATCGTCGACGGGCTGCGCGCCGCGGGATTCGAAGACGTGAAGCGGAAGGTCGAGCTGGGGATCTTCAGCGAGTACTCTGGGACGAAGTGACGTCCTGTCATCCCGAGCAGAGCGAGGGATCTGGGCGGGCGGCCCCGCACGAGTCTCGCAGCACCACCCGACCAGGTCCCTCGCTCACGCTCGGGATGACATCTCGCGCTGATCCTCCAGCCGCTTGATCTGGATCTGCAGGAACTCGCGCAGCGACTGTTCCTGATCGGCAGGGATGGCGTTGAACTCGATGGCGGTGCGGAAGACGTACTCCGCGCCTTTGTCGCCGCGGCGCACCTGCACGATCGAGCGGAGCACCTCGCAGGGGATGTAGATGCCGCCGTAGCTCGGGAACACCAGCGTCGCCGACGATCCCGATTTCACCGGCGAGCGGTGAATGACCGCGGCGCCGTGCAGGCTGAGGTCGATCAACTCGCCGTTCACGTCCGAGAGCTGCACCGGAATCGACGCGGTCGGAGTGCGCTCCGATTTGCGGCGGTCTTTGGCCGACATCGAATTGATTATAAGTGCCCGCTCGCCTGCAGCCCTGCGACGAAATCGTGAGCGGCCTTCGCGGCGGCGAATTCGGCGGAGCCGGCGTTCTCCGCGATCAGCGCGAACGCGATCTTCGGATGGTCGGCAGGTGCGAACGCGACGATGAGCGCGTCGTAGCCGTTTTCACGCGCGCCGGCGGTGCCGGTCTTCAACGCGAGCGCGACTCCGTCGACGCTCGCACGGCGTCCCGTTCCCTTCTCACGCGTGACCACCGCCTGCATCGCGGTAATCACGCGCTCCGCTGCTTCGCGCGGCGCGATCTGTTCGGTCTTCTCCGGCGGACGATCGGTGACGTCGCCGAGGAACGTGCGGCGCTCGCTGTACAACTTCGGCGTCGTCAGCGCGCCACGGTTGGCGAGCATCGACGCCAACATCGCCAGGTGAAACGTGGTGATGCTCTCGTGCTCGAGGCCGATCGCGTAGAAGCCGGTCTCGAAGTTGTTGAAGATCGGGCCGCGCGTCTTGCCCAGCTGCACCGCGAAGAGCCCGAGGTTCGCGATGCCGTCGAAACCGGCGCGCTCGTGCAGCGCACGGAGTTTCTCGCGGCCCGTTTTCAATCCGATGTCGGCGAAGACGACGTTGCACGACTCGGCGAGCGCCTCGTCGAGGTCGGCCAGCTGCCCGTGGCCTCCGGGATGCCAGTCGCCGAAATGGCGGCCGTCGATGTCGAGCCAGCCCTTGCAGGTGTAGGGAAAGAGCGGCTGCACGTCGACACCGTTCGACAGCGCGGCGAGCAGCGTGAGCACCTTGATCACCGAGCCGGGCTCGTAGTGACGTGCGAACGGATTCGGCCCGGTGCTGGCGACGGCGAGGACTTCGTGCGTGCGCGGATCGATGGCCACGAGCGACGCGCGCAGCCCGCCGAGCGCGGTCATCGCGGCGTGCTGGGCCTCGGGATCGAGCGTCGTCGTGACGCGGTGTTTGAGGCCGACGCGGTTGGCCTCGAGGATCGCGCGGAACGCTTCGTAGTCGGCATTCGCCGTCAGCGGCTGGCCGCTGCGGTCGTAGACGAACGGATGGACGCCGCCGCGGCGCTCGAGCGCGGCGGCGCGGTACGCGGCGACGTGATCGGGTGCGGCAGGCTCGGAGGAATCGCAGGATAGAACGATCGCCGCGATCAGCGATGCGATGATCCGGCGTCGCTTCTCCATAACTCCACTCTCTCCAGACGCCGCAACTGCAATCGTTCTGCCGCGCTCGCGTTGGCGACCGAGATCTCGACGCAGCCGGTCGAGCCGACGACGAGAAACGGCCCCGGCGCGGCGTTGCCGTACGTCGTCTCCACGCGATCGATCACGATGTCGCGCACGCGCAGCGCAAACGCGTCGAACGGCACGCGCGCGCGTTCGATGTCGGTGATGGCGTTGCCGAAGCGGTCGATGGCCACGATCGAGCCGCGCGTCACGTCGCCATACTCCGGCGGCTCGTATGGCAATGTAACGATGCTCTCGATCGCCGGCCCGACTTCGTGCAGCGCGAGCCCGTTCGCGAGCGCGGCGGCGACGGGAGCGAAGCGATCGCGCCCATGGAAGGTGGTGCTGCCGTTGGGGAGGAAGAGGGATTGGTTTTCGACGGCGAAAATGGGGGCGCGATTCCAAACGAACGTCAACAACCCGTTATCCGGCGCCAGGAAAATCTTCCCGTCCTGCTCCAGCGCCACGATCTTCCGCTCCGTCCCCACACCCGGATCGACCACGCAGACGAAGATCGTTCCCGCCGGCCAGTACGCGACGACGGAGTGAAGGAACCACGCCGCGCCGAGGACGTCGTACGGCGCGATCTCGTGCGTCAGATCGTACAGCGGCGCCTCGCAGCGCGACGCGAGCACGCCCTTCATCGCCGCGACATAAGGATCGCGCGTCCCGAAGTCGGTGAGCAGGGCGATCGCGTGCATCGCGCGAACTATACTCGGCGCTCGTGTTCGCCACCGTCCCGCCACCGCCGCAACGGCTGCTTGTGTTCGCGCGACTGCCGGAGCTCGGGCAGGTGAAGACGCGGCTGGCCTCGGCGATCGGCGACGAGCGTGCGCTCGCGGTCTACGAGGCGATGCTGCGCGACCTGATCGCCGCCATCGGCGACTCGACGCCGGAGACGGAGATCGAGTTTCTCTGGGTGCCCTCGCCGCACGCCGACGGCGCCGCGCTGCGAGGCGCGTTCGCGCATCACGCCGTGGCGATGCAGACCGGCAAAGACCTCAGCGAGCGTCTGTCGATGGCGTTCTCCGAGCGCTTCTTCTTTCACCGCACCGAGAAGATCATCGCCATCGGCGTCGATGATCCGACCCTCTCCCGAACGCTCATCGATCACGCCTTCGCCCTGCTCGACTCCTGCGAGTGGGTCGTCGGCCCGGCCGCCGACGGCGGCTACTACCTCATCGGCTGCCGCGCCGGCGCGTTCGATCCCGAGGCCTTCAACGGCATCGAGTGGGGCACGCCGCGCGTCCTTCCGGCGACGCTGGAGAAAATCCGCGAAATGGGACGGACTTATGCACTGCTCCCCGAGCGCTATGACATTGATACAGTGGAAGACCTGGAACGATTCGAGCGGGAGCAACACGCGCTGAAATGAAGATCCTCACCGCCGACCAGATGCGCAACATCGACCGCCGCGCCACGGAGCGTTTCGGCGTGCCGTCGATCGTGCTGATGGAGAACGCCGCGATCGCGGTGGTCGACGCGATCTTCGCGCACTATCCGAACAGCGAGCGCGTCGCCATTGTCTGCGGCATCGGGCAGAACGGCGGCGACGGGTTCGCGGTGGCGAGGCACCTGGAGAATCGCGGCGTCGTGCCGGTGGTGATCATCGCCGGCGACCGCGCCAGGATCTCCGGCGACTCGCTGACGAACCTGCTCATCTGCGAGCGCCTAGGCATCCCGATCTACGACGATCTCACCCATGCGGCGGACGCGGATCTCCTCGTCGACGCCATCTTCGGCACCGGTCTGAATCGCGCGCCGTCCGGCGTCTATGCGGACGTCATCCGCGACATCGCCGAGCTGCGCATCCCGGTCCTGGCCATCGATCTCCCGAGCGGCGCGAACGCGTCGTCGGGCGAGCCGTTCGAGCCGTGCGTGCAGGCCGAGGTCACGGTCACGTTCGCGGCCCCGAAGCTCTGCCACATCTTCGAGCCGGCCGCGCTCTACTGCGGCGAGGTGATCGTCGCCGACATCTCGATCCCCGACCACGCCGTCGACGAAGAAGCGGTGTCGCTGGCGCTGATCACACCGAAGAGCATCCAGCCGCACATCGCGCCGCGGCTGGCGGCGACGCACAAGGGCACGTACGGCCACGTCGCGATGATCGCCGGCTCGGAAGGACGCAGCGGCGCCGCGGTGATGTGCGCGCGCGGCGCGATCCGCACCGGCGCCGGCCTCGTGACGGTGATGACCGACGAGACGACCGCGAAGCTGGTGCACGTGGGCTGCATCGAAGCGATGACGTATTCCTGGGGGGCGGGCGTCCCGCCCGCCCGGGACAACGACGGCGGGCGGGACGCCCGCCCCCCTCTCGAAAACAAAACAGCGGCGCTCATCGGGCCCGGGCTCCCTGACAACGACGACGCCTACGCCGCCGTCCGCGACGCCGTCGCCGCCATCGAGCTCCCGCTGATCATCGACGCCTCGGGCCTGAACGCGTTTGCGTCACGCGCAAGCGAGATCAATCCGCGCGGGTTGCCGCGCGTCATCACGCCGCATCCCGGCGAGCTCGCGCGCATCCTCGGCGGCGACGCGAAGTCGATCAACGCCGACCGCATCGGCGCGGCGCGCGAGGCCGCGCGTGCGTGCAACTGCGTGGTCGTGCTGAAGGGACATCAGACGCTGGTCGCGGAGCCGGACGGACACGTGTTCGTGAATCCGACCGGCAATCCCGGCATGGCCACAGGCGGCATGGGCGACGTGCTCTCCGGCGTCGTCGCGGCGCTGCTCGCGCGCGGCGTCGATCCGGTCGACGCCGCATGCACCGCGGTCTACGTGCACGGCCTCGCGGGCGACCTCCTGAAGGAGGAGATCGGCGACACCGGCCTCTTTGCCACCGAGGTCGCCGATCGGATTCCCCGCGCCATTCAGCGCGTGCGCAGCTTGTGAAGCTGCGCCGCGGCCTTGCGGAAGTCGGCGATCGAATACGCGCGCGGCGGCGGGGCGGGCTCGGGTGCCGCTGCCGCCATCGCTGCCACTTCGAGCGTCGCCGGCGCGGCCGACGCGCCCTTCGGATACATCTGGGCGATGAACTTCTTGTCGGCGTCGGAGAGATCGGTGTTGTTGTTCGTCGCCTTGCCGCTGGCGATCAGCTTCGCCGGAAACGCGTAGAGCATGATCGACTTCCCGTCGAAGTCGGTCGCGTTCAACTGATCGATGCTGTATTTCTGAACGATGTTGAAGTCGATCTGCTGCTTCGACCAGTTGTTCGGCGGCCCGCTGAAGGTCCTGTAAACCTCGGCGAGGTTCCACTGGATGCCGCTCTTCGGATTCTGATGCTCGTGGATCGCGCTGAGCGCGTGCCCGAACTCGTGCAGCACCACGCGGCGCCATTCGTTTTCGGCGGTATCGTCCTTCAGCCAGCCGTAGTTCATCGTCGGCGCGGTTTTCGGGAAGGCGTTGGTGAGCAGGCAATCGGTGCCGAGGGCGGACCATGAGCCGCTCTTGCGGAACGAGATGCGGATCTCGGCGTCGGCGGCGCCGCTGAAGTCGAGGCCGACGTTCGCGTACTGCAGCCACATCTCCGCGTACTTCTGGGTCTGCTTCTTCTGTTTCGCGCTGCCGTCGAGGAAGCGGATCTTCAACTTGCGGCCGTTGTTCCAGCGCTTCGGCGTGGCCAGAGCCATCTCCAGCGGATGAACCGGCGCGCCGGGACGCATGATCAGCGGCGGCGGCTCGTTCGCGCTGTTCTCACTCATCGCCAGCACGGCCGCGTCCATCGCGGCCTCGGTCGGAACGACGCGGTCGACACACAGCCTCAGATCATTGAGCGGGTCTTTTTTGCCCTTCATGCGAGGTCTCCTTTGTTGTTCGAAGGAAATCATTGTGCGCCTAAAATCGCGCGCCATGCATTACGTTTGTGCGGCTGAGGCCGACACCGAGCGCGCCGGCCGCGAGATCGCGCGGACCCTCGCTCCCGAAGCCATCGTGCACCTCGTCGGCGACCTCGGCGCGGGGAAAACCTTTCTCGCGCGCGCGATCGCCGCGGAGCTCGGCGCCGACCCGAAAGAGGTCGCCTCGCCGTCGTTCGCGATCGTGCACGAGTATCCGCGCCGCGGCGCGCCGCCGGTGATTCACATCGACGGCTACCGGCTCTCCGAAAACCGCCGCGAGTGGCTGGAGATCGGGATCCCCGAGCTACTCGCCGGTCCGGGCGTGAAGCTGATCGAGTGGCCGAAGCGCGAATTCGAGGAGTTCGAGGACGCGCACGTCGAGGTGGCGATCCGCGTGCGCGACGACGGCGCGCGCGAGATTACGGTGACGTAACCCGCGCCTGTTCCACCAGCCTCATCGCGTTTCGCCGTCCCGGCGCGTCGTGCAGCACGCGTTTGGTCTCGGCGATCGCGTCGTCGCGCTTGCCGTCCGCGAGGAGCATCTCCGCGAGCAGTTCGCGCGCGGGGATGATCGCGCCCGGCGTGACCGGATGCTTGTCGGTCGATGACTCGAGGTCGGCGGCCGCGCGCATCAGCTTCAGCGCCTCGTCTTTCTTCTCCTCGGCCTGCGCGATCCACGCGGCGACGGACAGCCGCTGAACTTCCACGCGGTCGGCCCACTCCATGTTTTTCTGTTCGACCAGCGCCTTCTGGATCGCGGCGAGACGCGCGGCCGCGTCACGGGCGACGTCGAGCTGATTCGATCGAGCGCCGCCGATGCCGCGCGCGAAGTGAATGTTGGCCTCGGCGTACGGCACCTTGCTCCAGTCGATGATCGTCGGCACCTTCAGCGCCGCCGCCTCTTTCCACTCACGCCGCTCGAGCGCGAAGCGCGCCGGCACCGCGCTGATCGCGTGCGCCGCCGCGAACTGGTTCGGGTTGTCGATCTTCGTCACCGCCATCGTCTTGTCGACGAGCTTGCGCGCGTCGTCGATGCGTCCGAGCTGCAGATAGGCGTAGACCAGATAGTCGATCGCGTGGAGCTCGTCGAAAGCCGTCGCTCCGGGCATCGTGCGCTCCACGTACTCGTGCGCTTTCTGCGCGGAGGCGAGGTTCGAGGCGATGGCCTCGTCCCACAGGCCGAGGCGCGTGAAGATGTGCGAGGGCATGTGCAGCGCGTGCGGCGAGCCGGGCGCGAGCTTCGCGTAGACGCGCGCGGCCGGCAGCGCGAGCTCGGCGAGATCGGGGTAGTCGAAGCTGTGGATGAGATAGTGCGCGACGCCGGGATGCTCCGGCTCCTCCGGCAGCACGCGGTTCAGAATCGCCGCCGCCTCTTTCTGCCGCGCGTAGGTCTTGTCCTTCGGCGACGCGATGCCGATGAGCGAGAGCGCGTGGAAGATCGCCGCCTCGCGGTCCTTCGGATAGCTCGCCTCGATCTTCGCCATCGCGCTTTCGTACGCGCGCATCCGCGCGGGGTGATCCTCACCGCCCGAGTAGTACGTATTGATCGCCGCGATGTACGCCTTCTCGCGATCAGTCTTCGCGCCCGTCGCAGCCGCTTTCTCCGCGGCATCCTTCCCGGTCTTGAACTCGTCGGGCGTCGGAGCCGCCCAGACCGGATGCAGCGTCGACATCGCCACGCCCCACCAGGCCATCCCGCAGTCCGCGTCCAGTTCCGCCGCGCCGCGGAACGTCTTCTCGGCGGGCGCATACCAGAACGAATGCATCAGCGCGAGCCCGCGATCGACTTCCTTTTGCGCCGGCTCGTTGCACGACGTCTCGATGTGCGCCTTGCCGATGTTTCCGAGATCGGCATGGTGGGCGGGGTCGTGGGTGTGATCGGCGAGGAAGAAGAACGCGAGAACGGCAAGCATGCGCATCGCGGTAGCCTACCGCTAGAATCGCGCTGATGCACGAGACGCAGATCACACCCGCAGTCATCGCCTCCCACGGCCTCACCCCCGACGAGTACCAGCGCATCGTCGAGATCCTCGGGCGCGAGCCCAACTACACCGAACTGGGCATTTTCTCGGTGATGTGGTCGGAGCACTGTTCGTACAAGTCGTCGCGCGTGCATCTGCGCAAGTTCCCGACGACGGGTGCGCGTGTGGTGCAGGGTCCGGGAGAGAACGCCGGCGTGATCGACATCGGCGACGGGTGGGTGGCGGCGTTCAAGATGGAGTCGCACAACCATCCGTCGTTCATCGAGCCCTATCAGGGCGCGGCCACCGGCGTCGGCGGCATCCTGCGCGACATCTTCACGATGGGCGCGCGGCCGATCGCCTGCCTCGACTCGCTGCGCTTCGGCGAGCTCGACGCGCCGCGCATGAGATATCTCGTCGACGGTATCGTGCGCGGCATCGGCGGCTACGGCAACTGCATCGGCATTCCGACCGTCGGCGGCGAGACATCGTTCCACGCCTCGTACAACGGGAACATCCTCGCCAATGTCTTCGCCCTCGGCGTGACGAAGCGCGAGAAGATTTTCAAAGGCACCGCCACCGGCGTCGGGAATCCCGTGATCTACGTCGGCTCGAAGACCGGACGCGACGGCATTCACGGCGCGACGATGGCCTCCGCCGAATTCGACGAAGCCTCGGAAGAGAAGCGCCCGACCGTGCAGGTCGGCGATCCGTTCACGGAGAAGCTGCTGCTCGAGGCATGTCTCGAGATCATGGACTCGGACGCCATCGTCGGCATCCAGGACATGGGCGCAGCCGGTCTCACGTCGTCGTCGTTCGAGATGGCGGGGCGCGCTGGTACCGGTGTACGTCTGCACCTCGATCGCGTGCCCATCCGCGAGAGCGGTATGACGCCGTACGAGATCATGCTCAGCGAATCGCAGGAGCGCATGCTGATCGTGGCAAAAAAGGGTCGCGAGCAGGAGGTCATGCGGGTGTTCGAGAAGTGGGACCTCAACGCGTCCGTCATCGGCGAGGTGACGGAAAGCGGATTCGTAGGGGTCTACTGGAAGGAAACGGAAGTCGCGATGATTCCGGTCGACCCCGTCTCCACCGAGGCCCCGGTCTACGAGCGCCCGATCACAAAGCCGGCCTACCTCGAGTGCCTCACCCCACGAGTGGTGCGCGCCTCCGGCGCGCCTTCGGATCAAACCGACACGCTGTTGCGCCTCCTGGCCTCCCCCAACCTCTGCTCCAAGCACTGGATCTTCGAGCAGTACGACACCACCGTGCGCACGAACACGATCGCCGGCCCGGAGAAGCGCGACGCCGCGATCATCCGCATCAAAGAAACAGGACGCGCGCTGGCGATCACGTCGGACGTCAATCCGGTCTACTGCTATCTCGATCCGTACGAAGGCGGCAAGCAGGCCGTCGCCGAGGCGGCGCGCAACGTTGCCGTCAGCGGCGCGCGGCCCGTGGCGATCACCGACTGTCTCAACTTCGGCTCACCGGAGCGCCCGGAGATCATGTGGCAGTTCGCGGAATGCATCCGCGGGATCAGCGACGCCTGCCGCGCGCTCGACACGCCGGTGGTGTCGGGCAACGTCTCGTTCTACAACGAGACCGAGGGGCGGGCGATTGTGCCGACACCGACGGTGGGGATGGTCGGCTTGATGGAGAGCGAGCGTGACGGCTGCGGTCTCGCGTTCGCGGACGCCGAGCTCGAGGTGATCCTCCTCGGCGACTCGCACGATGAGCTGGGCGGCTCGGAGTGGCAGCAGCTCTTCGCGCCGGACGCGCTCGCGGTGCCGCCGCGTGTCGATCTCGATCGCGAGAAAGCGCTGGTCGAGCTGCTGCTCGAGCTGCACGAGGCGAAGCTGCCGCGCAGCGCGCACGACCTCGGAAACGGCGGCCTTGCGGTGGCGCTGGCGGAGATGTCGACCGGCGGCATCGGCTGCCACGTGGAGCTCGGCGGCCACGCCGACGCCCTCGACGCGACCGCGCTGCTGTTCGGCGAGTCGCAGGCGCGTGCGGTCGTCGCGACTTCGGACGCGGAGTCCGTGCTGCGCCTCGCTCAAAAGCACGGCGTCGCCGCGATGCGGATCGGCCGCACCGCCTACGGCACGTTTCTCATCGAGCGCGGCGGCGTCCCGCTGGTGCGCACGTCAGCACAGGAGCTGACCCGCGTCTGGCGCACCGCCTTCGCCCTCCTCCTCGGCGGCGACTCCATCGACGACGTCCTGCACGGCGTCGGCGAGGAGGCCCCCGAGGTCATGGCGCACTAGTTCTTCGCTTCTCTGCTGGTCACGTTCGGGGTGAGACCCCAATACCCGCAGAACGAAGTGATGACTGCCTGGCACAACGTGCACGGCGTGAGCGACGACGTCAGCGTCAGCGTTCCGCCGTTGACGCTGGCCGCGGGATATCTCCACGCACCGCCCGCCGTTTTTGCGTAAAGCTCGTCGTTCAACTTCTCGAGCGCGCGGATCTCGGCGTCGTATCGGTGCTTGTTTTTGTGGGCCCACGTCGAAGTGCGATAGATGTTGTACGTCCACTGCTCATTCATCGCCTGACTGCCACTCTTTCCCGTGACCGTCGCCGTCTTGGTAGTGCCGTCGGCGAGCGTGACATAGGCGGAGGCGTCGTTCTGGCCGCTGGCAATCACGAGAGCGACCGAGGCGGACTTGCCGACGTAGTGCTTGAAGGCCGGCTGGCGTACAGCAGGCGGGAGCGTGAAGCGCGTGAGGCGCTGGACGAGCCGGTCGGCCTCCGCCTCCAGCATGCGGTCGCGGACGATGGCCGTGCCGGTGCCGAACGGGTTGCGCACGCGGCCGGCGCGCTGCTGGATGACGTGCACGAGCGCGCGCCCGAGCATCTGCTCGCCATGCGGTGTGGCCGGGTTGTACTGGCCGGCGGCGAAGTGCACGTTCGGGCCGTGCGTGAACGAGACCGCGCCGAGGCGGGAAGCGTACGGACCGACGTGCACGCGGACGTCGGCGAAGCTCGTGCCGAAGAACGCCTCCATCTTCTGCCGCACGGCCGGAGCCAGCGGAGCGCCGCCGGCGGTCGGAAGAGCCGCGATCTGCGGCGCCAGCAGCACCGCGTCGGTGTGCACCGGCCGGCCGGGCGCCTGCTTCGGCTGTTGCACCGCGACGCGAACGAGTCCGTTCGGAAAGGTCCCCTGTATGACGGCCATGAGTAAAAGATAGGTTCGAGATGGAATTGTGGCAATCGGAGGACGCGGTGAAACTAGTCGATCACGCCGCGGCACTCGCCGAAGCCAATGCGCGGCAGGCCCTCGCGCTCGCAGAACGCGCGCAGGATCACCTCGTCGCCGTCTTCGAGGAACTTGCGGGTCTCGCCGGTCGGGAGCTGCAACGGCTCGGTGCCGCGCCACGTCAACTCGAGCAGGCAGCCGCGCGAGTCCTTCGCCTCGCCTGAGATGGTGCCGCTGGCGAGGAGATCGCCCGGCCGCAGGTTGCAGCCGTTCGAGGTGTGATGCGCGACGAACTGCGCGACGGTCCAGTACATGTCGCGGAAGTTGCCGCGGCTGACGCGCACCGGCTCGGTCATCTTGGCCGTGCGCAGCCAGACTTCGACGGTGATGTCGAACGCGACGTCGTCCTCGAGGTACGGCAGGACCGGATCGTCATGCCGCGCCTTCGCGCGGTACGGCTCGAGCGCGTCGAGTGTGACGATCCACGGCGAGATCGACGTCGCGAAGCTCTTGGCGAGGAAGGGGCCGAGCGGCTGGTACTCCCAGGTCTGGATGTCGCGCGCCGACCAGTCGTTGACGAGGCAGAAGCCGAAGACGTGATCGAGCGCCTTGTTCGCGGCGACCGGCTCGCCGAGGGCGTTGCCGCGGCCGATGACGACGCCCATTTCCAGCTCGTAGTCGAGGCGCCGCGACGGACCGAAGAGAGGCGGCGCGTTGGCGTCGTCGCGCGTCTGGCCGTTGGGGCGCCGGATGCGCGTGCCGCTGACGACGATCGACGACGCGCGGCCGTGATAGCCGATCGGCATCCATTTGTAGTTCGGCAGGAGCGGGTTGTCGGGACGGAACATCGAGCCGACGTTCGTGGCGTGATGGATCGATGCGTAGAAATCGGTGTAGTCGCCGATGCTCGCGGGCAGCAGCATCGTCGCTTCGCCCATGGGAATCAGCTCGACGTTCGTGTCGAGCAGCTTGCGGATGCGCTGCTTGATCTCGACGGTTTTTCCGGTGGCCATGAACGCGTTGAGCGTCGGCTCGCGCAGGGACGGCTCATCGAATCGTCCGTGTAGATCGAGAACCTTGTCCTCGATCGCGGTACAGATGTGCGGCTCGCCGCCGGCGTCGAAGACGCCGAACGGGAGGTTCTCGATCGGGAAATCGGTCACAGCCATCCCAGCTCCTTCAGATCGGCGATCGGCTCTTCGAACGAGCACGATCCGAACGAGAGCGCGAATTCCTTGCGCGTCTTCGCCAACTCTTCCGTGCTCACCTCGTGTCCGCGCCACGAGGCCGCCTCGTTGGTGAACCCAAACGCGCCCGCGTCTTCTTCGCGCAGAATGTCGAGGGGGGCGGGCGTCTCGCCCGCCTGGCGCGCGGAACGCGCGCCCCCCATCGCGAATGCCGCGGCGATGAACACGTTCACAAAGCCGTGCATCGTCCCCATCGCGGCGTTCGGCTCGTAGGTCAGCGGCTTCACGCAACGCAGCGGATGGTGCAGACCGGCCGTGGCTTTGAACGCGACGCCCGCGTCTTTGCACGCGCGGATGAACGCCGCGACGCGCTCCGGCGACGGGAATGCGTCGGCGGTGATGCCGCCGGTACGGATCTTCGCGCGCAGATTTCTCTTCGCCAGTTCAGGGAGCAGCGCCGTGTCGGTGAGCTCGACGAACGCGCCTTCGCGTGCGGAGTCGAGGTCGTCGGCCTTCACTTCGTCGATACCGAGGACGCTCAGCGGAAACTCCGTCGGCACCTCGCGCGCGCGTTCCTTCGGGACGACGAAACGCCCGAGGGCCCAGGCGTACTCGCCGTCGCGATAGCGCGCGTAGTTGCGCACAGCGTCCTGCATCGAGAGCGCCGCGGGCGGAAAGAGGCCGGCGTAGTCGATGAGGTGCTCGAGCAAAACCCGCAGCGACTCGGTCATTCCGGCTTGAATTGCTTGGCGAGCCCCTGCCAGCATTTCCAGTAGTCGCGCTGCAGCGCCGGCGTCTCCAGGGCGAAGCGCGTCGGATGGATGATGAAGCGGCTCTCGAACATGAACGCGAGCGTGTCGCCGAGGTAGCGCGGCTCGAGCTTCGCGGTCGAGGCGGTTTCGAACGTGGCGGCGTCGGGACCGTGGCCGGACATGCAGTTGTGCAGGCTGCCGCCGCCGGGGAGGAAGCCTTCGGCCTTGGCGTCGTACTCGCCGAAAATCAGCCCCATGTATTCATTCATGACATTGCGATGAAAGTACGGGGGCCTGAACGTCTCCTCGGCGACCATCCAGCGCGGCGGAAAGATCACGAAGTCGCAGTTCGCGGTCCCGGCGATCTCGCTCGGCGAGGTCAGCACGGTGAAGATCGACGGATCGGGGTGATCGAAGGAGACGGTGTTGATGACGTTGAAATTGGCGAGGTCGTATTTGTACGGCGCGTAGTTGCCGTGCCACGCGACGACGTCGAGCGGCGAATGATCGATGCGCGCCGACCAGAGGCGTCCGCCGAATTTCGCGACCAGCGAGAAGTCGCCTTCGCGGTCTTCATACGCCGCGACCGGCGTGAGGAAGTCGCGCGAATTCGCGAGTCCGTTCGAGCCGATGGGCCCGAGGTCCGGGAGACGGAACGGCAAGCCGAAGTTCTCGCAAACGTAGCCGCGTGCGTTGTTGTCCCCGAGCTCGACGCGGAACTTCGCGCCGCGCGGGATGACCGCGATCTCGCCCGGCTTTACCTCGACCACGCCGAGCTCCGTCCCGATCACGAGCGCGCCGCTTTCGGGGACGAGCAGCAGTTCGCCGTCGGCGTCATAGAAGAAGCGCTCCGTCATCGAGCGATTCGCGGCATAGATGTGAATCGCGACGCCGGAGTTGCCGCCGATGGTGATCAGCCCGTCGACAAAGTCGCGCGGCTCATCGGGAAGCGGCATCGGATCCCAGCGCAACTGCGACGGCGGCGCCGGCACTTCGTCGAACGCGCCGCGCAGCAGCCTCGGATCGATCGCCTCGAACGGCTCGTGCAGCACGCTCGGACGGATGCGATACAGCCACGAGCGCTTCTGCATGTGCCGCGGCGCCGTGAAGGGCGACCCCGAAAACTGCTCCGCGTACAACCCATGCTTCACCCGCTGCGGCGAGTTGCCCCGGCTCGGCAGCGCGCCAGGCAGCGCCTCGGTGGCGAAGTCGTTGTTGAAGCCGGATTGGTACATGGTTGCTGGGTTGCTGGGTTGCTGGGTTGCTGAGCACTTAGGAACCCAGCAACTCAGGAACTCAGCAACGCTCTACAAGTTACCCCTCTTAGCCTGCTCCCGTTCGATACTCTCGAACAGCGCGCGAAAGTTTCCCTTCCCAAACCCCCTGCTCCCCTTGCGCTGGATGATCTCGAAGAACACCGTCGGCCGGTCCTGCAGCGGCTTGGTGAAGATCTGCAGCAGGTATCCCTCCTCGTCCTTGTCGACGAGGATGCCGAGCTCCTTCAGCTTCGCCATCGGCTCTTCGATCGTCCCGACGCGTGCGGGCAACTCCTCGTAGTAGCTGTCCGGCACGGTGAGGAACTCGACGCCGTTCGCGCGCAGCTTCGTCACCGTCTCGATGACGTCCTTGCAGAGCAGCGCGGCGTGCTGCACGCCGGGGCCGTAGTAGGCCTCGAGATACTCCTGGATCTGGCTCTTCTTCTTCCCCTCGGCCGGCTCGTTGATCGGGAACTTCACGACATGCGACTCGTCGGACATCACGATCGACATGAGCGCGGAGTATTCGGTGGAGATGTCTTTGTCGTCGAAGGTGATGTAGCGCGAGAAGCCCATCACCTTCGAGTACCACTCGCACCAGCGGTGCATCGCGCCCAATTCGACGTTGCCGACCATGTGATCGACGGCCACGAGTCCGACCGGATCGCCTTCGATCTCCGCCGCGACGAATCCCGGCAGAAACGCGCCGTCGTACTCGCGATACGAGAGGAACGAATGAATCGTGTCGCCATAGGTCCTGATCGCCGCCCGCCGCACGACCCCGCGCTCATCGCGCATGTCGTACGGCTCGACCACCGGCTCCGCCCCCCGCCGCACCGCCTCGGCGAACGCGAAGTCCGCATCCTCGACGAGCAGCGCGATGTCCCGCACTCCGTCGCCATGCCGCCGGATGTGCTCGCTCGCCGGATGCTGCGGATCGAACGGCGTCGAGATCACGAACCGCACCCGCCCCTGCCCCAGCACGTACGACGCAAACTGCCGGTTCCCCGTCTCCAGCCCCGCGTACGCGACCTGCGAAAACCCGAACGCCTTCCGGTAGAAAAAGGACGCCTGCTTCGCGTTCCCCACCCAGAACTCGACATGGTGGATGCGCTTCAGCTTCAACGGATTGCCACCCGAGGCGGCGACTTCGCGGAGGGAGGGGGTTTCGGTGGTGGTGCTCATGAGCGGTTGTTTATCACAGGGAATGCCTGCCCGCCATCCGAGGTACCTTCCACCCTCCTCCCCTGACCGAATTTCCCTGCGATAATCGCAGTTACCACCGAACGAAGCCCCCATGTTCGACAAGTTCCACGAAGAGTGCGGTGTCTTTGGCGTCCTCGGCCGCGCGGACGCGGCGAACCTTGTTTACCTCGGGCTCTATGCCCTGCAGCATCGGGGGCAGGAGAGTGCGGGGATTGCTTCCGTGGGGGGCGACGGGCGGATCATCTCGGAGAAGGAGATGGGCTACGTCGCGGACGTGTTCACGCACGAGCGGCTGGCCCGGCTGCCGGGGGATGTGGCGGTCGGGCATGTGCGGTACTCGACCGCGGGCGGCTCGATGCTCTGCAACGCGCAGCCGATCGTGGCGATGACGTCGAAGGGGCAGATCGCGGTTGCGCACAACGGGAACCTGACCAACGGCGATGAGCTGCGGAAGCAGCTCGAGGCCGAAGGGGCGATCTTCAACTCGACCGCGGACAGCGAGATGATCGTGCATCTGATCGCGCGATCGAAGGCATCCGATCTGGAGGGAGCGCTCATCGATGCGCTCGGGCGCGTGCAGGGAGCGTATTCGATGGTGCTGCTCGCGCCGGGGAAGATCTTCGCGGCGCGCGATCCGTACGGCTTCCGGCCGCTGGTCCTCGGCAAGCTCGATGACGTCCACGCGATCTCGTCCGAGACCTGCGCGTTCGATCTCATCGGCGCGGAGACGGTGCGCGAGATCGGCGCGGGCGAGATCATCTCCATCGACAAGAACGGCGTGCACGTCGTCCGGAACGCGCGCGCGGAGCGCGAGGCGCGCTGCATCTTCGAGCACGTCTACTTTGCGCGGCCCGACTCGGTCGTCTTCGGCAACAGCGTCGCCGACGTCCGGCAGCGGTTCGGCGCGCAGCTCGCGCGCGAGCATCCCGTGTCCGCCGACATCGTCGTTCCCGTTCCCGACTCCGGCGTCTTCGCGGCGCTCGGCTACGCGCAGGAAGCAAAGCTGCCGTTTCAGTACGGGCTGGTACGCAATCACTACGTCGGCCGCACGTTCATCGAGCCGAAGCAGACCATCCGCAGCTTCGGCGTGAAAGTGAAACTGAATCCGGTGCGCGAGCTGGTCAACGGCAAGCGCATCGTGCTGATCGACGACTCGATCGTGCGCGGCACGACCTCGAAGAAGATCGTGCGCATGCTGAAGGACTCCGGCGCCTCGGAGGTGCACATGCGCATCTCCTCGCCGCCGACGTCGTGGCCGTGTTACTACGGCATCGACACGCCCGAGCGCAAAGACCTGATCGCCTCGACGCAGTCGCTGGACGAGATCCGCGAGTTCATCGAAGCCGACTCCCTCGGCTATCTGAGCGAAGACGGCCTGCTCGAAGCCGTGCGCAACGGCGACGACCCGCGCTCGCTTTACTGCACGGCGTGTTTCACCGGAAAATATCTGAAAGCCGGATGATCGACGCCGTTCTTCGCTTCCGCCATCTCCACGAATCGGGCTGTTTCGTCATGCCGAATCCCTGGGATGCCGGCAGCGCGAAGCTGCTCGCGAGTCTCGGATTTCCGGCGCTGGCGACGACGAGCGCCGGCTTCGCCTGGACGCTCGGCCGCCGCGACAATCACGTGACGCTCGACGAGGTGCTCGCGCACCTGCGCGCGATCAGCTCCGCGGTCGACGTGCCGGTCAACGCCGACTTCGAGGGCGGCTTCGCCGTCGAGCCGGCGAACGTCGGCGAGAACGTAGCGCTCGCGGCGAGCACCGGAATCGCCGGCGTCTCGATCGAAGACTCGACCGGCGACGCGGCGAATCCGCTGTTCGACTTCGAGCTGGCAGTCGAGCGCATCCGTGCCGCCCGGAGCGCGATCGACGCCAGCGGAACCGGGGTCGTGCTCACCGCCCGCTCCGAGGGATTCATCGCCAACCGGCCGGACCTCGAGGAGACGATTCGCCGGTTGCAGGCGTTCTCGGAGGCCGGTGCGGATTGTCTTTACGCGCCGGGCATTCGCGATCACGCGCAGATCAAAGCGGTCGTCGACGCCGTCGCGCCGAAGCCGGTCAACGCGCTGGTGTACGCGGACTTCGCGACCGTCGCGGAGATGGCGGCGATCGGGGTGCGGCGGATCAGTGTCGGCGGCGCGCTCGCGCGCGCCGCCTGGACCGGCGCCATCGAGGCGGCGCGGGAGATCGCGGAGAAAGGGACATTCACCGCTCTCGCCCGCGCCGTGCCGGGATCCGAAGTCAACGGCTGGTTTCGCTAGACGCGATCTTCATCGCGCACGACGACGTCGCGACGCGGTGACGCTGCCGTCCGCACTTCGTTCTCGCTGGCGAGATCGCGCGCGACGTCGCCGCCGAGCAGGTCCTCGAACAGCGAGCGATAGTGCAGCATCGCCTGGCGCAGATCCTCCGTGGACGCACTTCCGGGCGTACCGCTGATGACGCGGTGTCCGGCGCGGTAATGCTCGACCACGCGCGGATGCTTTACCGACAGATGCGCGGCGTGCTTCTCGAAGTCGCCCATCGGATAGCCCTGCACGCGCATGATCTCTGCGACCAGCTCGTCGGCCTCGACGACCGCGGTCGTGGGACGCTCGACGAAGCGCCGCTCCACGAGCAGCCAGTCCTTCTGATAGCGCGACTGCTCGGCCGCGGTCAGCGGGCGAATGTTGAACTGCTGCACCTCTTCGGCGCGCGCGACGAGCTCGCGTTCCGCGCGCGTCCGGCTTCCGGTTTTCTCGACGACGTGCTCGTACTCGCGTCCGAACTTGTCGCGCAGCTGCGCTGAGTGCGAACGGCGTGCGCCGCGCGCGAAGAGTCCCGCGACGAGCAGCAGGCCGAGGACGCCGACGGCGATCCAGATCAAGGTTGGGTCAACTGACATTTGTACCTCCGGGTACGGCCGGCGGCCTGAGAGGCCGCCGCCCCACAGGATGCGCACGCACGAGATGTGCCGTGTGCTCTACGCGCTGAGGCGGGGCTCGCGGGCGATCAGCAAACGCCGCGTCAGGAGCGACTCGGTGAGCTCATCCGCACCGACGGGGCGGCTGAAGTAGAAGCCCTGTGCTTCGTCGCACTTACGGCTGCGGAGGAAGGCGAACTGAGCCGCGTTTTCGACGCCTTCGGCGACGACGCGGAGCCGCAGGCTGCGGGCCATGCCGATGACCGCGGAGACGATGGCCGCGTCGCCCTCATCCGTAGCGAGATCGTGGACGAAGGCGCGGTCGATCTTCACCGCGTTGATCGGAAAACGCTTGAGATAGTTGAGCGACGAATACCCCATCCCGAAGTCGTCGATGGAGATGCCGACGCCGATCGCGCGCAGCGCGCGCAGCACTTCCACCGACACGTCGGCGTTCTGCATCGCGGTCGTTTCGGTGATCTCGAGCTCGAGCGCGGATGGATCGAGATCGACTTCGTCGAGCGCGCTCTTGACCATCTGCACGAGATCCTGCTGCTGGAACTGGCGCGCGGAGAGATTCACGGCCACGCGCAGCGGACCGGCGCCGCCCTCGTGCCACTCCTTGGTCTGCCTGCAGGCGGTGCGCAGCACCCACTCTCCGAGCGGCACGATGAGCCGCGTCTCCTCGGCGATCGGAATGAACGTCGACGGCTCGACGAGGCCGCGCTCCGCGTCGTGCCAGCGCACGAGCGCCTCGACGCCGATCGTCTTCCCGGTCACCAGATTGATCTGCGGCTGAAACGCGAGCGTCAGCCGCTCGTCGCGGACGGCGATGCGCAGGCGGCTCTCGAGCGACAGCCGGTCGAGCGCGCGCTTCTTCATCTCGTCGGTGCAGAGCTGATACGTGTTGCGCCCCGCTTCCTTCGCGCGGTACATCGCGCTGTCGGCATTGCGCAGCAGCGCCTCGGCATCGCCGCCGTCGTCGGGATAGAGCGCGATGCCGATGCTCGCCGACGTCGATACGGGCGTCGCGCCGATCGCGACCGGCTTCTGCACGGTCTCGAGGATTTTCTGCGCGACCGCGAGCGCGTCCTCGGGATGGCGCAGGTCGGAGAGGATGATCGTGAACTCGTCGCCGCCGAGCCGCGCCACGGTGTCGTCCTCGCGCACGCAGTGGCGGAGGCGCTGCGCCATCTCCAGCAGCAGCTCGTCGCCGGCCGTGTGTCCGAGCGTGTCGTTGATGCTCTTGAAGTGATCGAGATCGATGAACATCACCGCGACGGACTTGCCGGAGCGCTTCGCATGCGTCAGCGCGTTCCGCAGGCGGTCGGTGAAGAGCTTGCGGTTCGGCAGATGCGTGAGGACGTCGTGGTAGGCGTGAAACTCGATCTGCTCCTCGGCACGCTTGCGGTCGCTGATGTCGACCACCGTCGCATGCACGACGCCGGTCATGCTGTCGCCGACGAGCACGAGATTCTCGAGCACCCAGAGCGGCGTTCCGTCGGCGCGGCGCAGCTCGACCTCGACGCTGTTGAGCGAGCCGGTGTTCGCGAGCATCTGCCGCAGCTCCGCCGACTCGTCGCCGCGCACGAACAGCGAGGCCATGTGCCGGCCGATGAGCTCATCGCGGCGGAAGCCGAGGAGCGCGGCGAAGGTCGCGTTGCAGTCGATGATCTCGCCGCCGAGGCGGCTCACGCAGACGCCGGCGGCGTTCTGTTCGAACAGCAGCCGGTAGCGGATCTCGGATTCTCGCAGCGCGGCCTCGGCGACGAAACGCGCGGTGACGTCGCGGAAGCTCCAGACGCGCATGTCGGCGATCTCTTCGATGTGCCGCGCGATCGAGTAGCGCTCGAAGCGGCGCCCGTCCTTCAGCTCGAGCAGGTCGAAGCTCTCCGCCTCCGGCTGCAATGCCACCGAGCGCATCGTGCGCGCGAACTCCTCGGGCGAGGTGAGCTGCTCGGCGATGGCGCGCATCACCCGCGGATCGTCGCCGCTCTCCATCACCTGCTGCGGGATGTGCCACATCTCGACGAAGCGCTGGTTGTACGAGACGACGTGGCCGTCGGAGCCGATGACCAGGATGCCGTCGGCGGTGGAGTCGAGCGTCGACTGCAGCAGCGTCACCGCCTGCAGCACTTCGCGCTCGGCGCGTTTGCGGTCGCGGATGTCGCGGCCGATGATGACCGCGCCGGTCGAATGACCGTCGCGCAGCACCGGCGCGATGGAGAGCGTGAGCTCGACGCGCTCGCCGCTCTTCGACGCGAATACGTATTCGTCGTTGCGCAGCGACTTGCGGCTCAGCTTCGCCGACAGCGTACTTTCCTGCGCGAGCAGATCGTCGATGCGGCGGTGGACGAGCTCACTCTCGGAGTAGCCGAGGAGCGTGGCGGCGGCGCGATTCGCGAACTCGATGCGGCCGTTGCGGTCGCACACGAACAGCGCGTCGGCCATCGTGCCAATGATCTCCGGCGCCGCGAGCGACGGCGTGATGGAGACGAGGTCGTACTTCCGCATCGCGTACGCGGCGATGAAGACGAATCCGAGGATCGCCGCGTAGCCGAACGGATACGCGGGGATGCCGTACTTCGGGAGATAGTCGACGGAGCCGAGGTAGGCGACAGCGAACGCGCCGATCACGCAGGCGATCCGCTTGCGCTCGAGTCCTTCCGAGGCGGGATACGCGCGAATCAGCTCGACCAGCGCCAGGACGAGGAAGCCGAAGAAGAACGTGAGAAACAGCGCGGAGACCGAGGGCCGGTAGCGCGGATAAAAGCCCCACCAGTAGTGCTGCACGCGCGGGATGAGGCGGTCGGTGGTGACGGCGATGGCGCTGAAGAACGCGGCCACGGTCCACGCCAGGCCGACCACGATGCGGCGGCGGTTGTGAATGCGCAGCAGCTCGACGGTGAACCAGTAGAGCGTCGGCGCGATGAACGGAACGCCGAGGTAGGCCAGGCGGGACCAGAAGAGCGCCTCGCGCGCGTCGCTGGTCGAGTAGAGTAGCGTGAAGGCCGCCATCCAGACCGCGACGACGAGCGTCATCGCGAAGAACGCGGCGGTCAGACCGTTGGCGCGCTGCACGAGCACGCGCGTCCCGAACGCGAGGATCAGCACGGCCGTCAATGCGACCGGCACTGCATACGCGGAAAATGCGTACGCGCCTGGAGTAAGCGCCGCCATCACACGTCCTTTGTTCGGAGAGAGAGAGGATTATTGTAAACGCAATGCAGTGGAAGAGTGAAGTCGTGATCGCCGGAGGCGGAGTCATCGGTGCCAGCGTGGCCTATCACCTCGCGCGCCGCGGTTGCCGCGACATCCTCGTGCTCGACCGCGGCGACGACTTCGGCGCGGGCAGCACGTCGAAGGCGACGGGCGGATTTCGCGCGCAATTCGACAACGAGACCGAGGTGCGGATGTCGCTGCTCGCGCGCGCGAAACTGGGGTCGTTCGAGGAGGAGACCGGCACCGGCTCCGGCTACTCGCCGCGCGGCTATCTCTTTCTCGCGTGCAACGACGCGGAGCTCGAGGAGTTGCGCCGCGCGCAGGACGTGCAGCACGCGTGCGGACTCGCCGAGGCGCGGATGGTGTCGGCGAAGGAAGCGCGGGAGATCAATCCGGCCATCGGCGATGACTCGATCATCGGCGGTGCGTTCTGTCCGACGGACGGCTTCATCCGGCCGATGAACATCCTGCGCGGCTATGCGGAAGCGGCGCGGAGGCTGGGGGTGCGATTCGAATTCGGCGCCGAGCTACGCGACTGGAACGACGTCGATGCGGACGTGAAGATCGAGGCGCGCGGCGCGTGGAGCGGAGCGCCGGTGGCGCCGCTGCGGCGCAACATCGCCGCGACAGTGCCCACGAACGTGCTTGATGAGGCGACGCCGATGACGATCTGGTCGGGCGACTGGTATCACCTCCGCGTGCGCGATGGGCGCGTGCTGTTGCTCTGGCCCGACGATCCGCCCGATGACTCGGTGTGGCTCGCCGAAGTGCTGCGGCGCACGCGCGAGCGCGTTCCGTGTCTGCGCGACGTTCCGATCGAGGATTGCTGGTCCGGCTTCTACGAGATGACTCCCGACGGCCACGCGCTCCTCGGTTTGCACGACGGCATCTACTACGCGACCGGCGCGAGTGGACACGGCGTCATGCACTCCCCCGCCCTCGGCCAACTGCTCGCGGAGCTGATCGTGGACGGAAAAACATCGATCGACATCAGCGCGCTGCGCCCCGATCGCTTCAGCGAAGGATGAGCGAGCAGCAGGTCACGCCGCCTTCGGCTTTCGCGAGCTCGGAGGCGTCGACTTCGCGCACGTCGAGGTGGCGCAGCTTGTCGCGCGTGCGCGGGAACGCGTTCGGATAGACCACCGTGCCGCCGGCGAGGAGTGCGTTCGCGGCGAACGGCTCTTCGACGTCGATGAGCGTCCAGCCGTCGAACGGCGCGACGTCGATCCAGCCGCGGCTCACGAGCAGCTCGCCCTTCGAGACGCGCGTGATTGCCGACTTGAGATGCAGGCAGCCGTGCACGCTCACCGGAATCACTTCGCGGCGCGTGTGAACGCGGAGCTGCGCGAGCGCGGCCTCGTTCGTGCGCTGCGAGAGGCCGACGTAGATGCGGTCGTCGAGCACGAGCACATCGCCGCCGTCGATCGTGGCCGGCGCCTCGATGTGCGCGAGCGGGCGATATCGTTCGAGCACGTCCGCGACCGCGCGCGTTTCGCCGCGCCGCGACGCGGCGCCGGGACGCGTGATCACCGCGACGTCGTCGAGCACGATCGCCGTGTCTTCGATGAAGACGCAGTCGGGATACGCGGGATCGGCGGGGATGCTCACGACCTCGATGCCGAGGGACGCGAGCAACTCGCGGTACTGATCATGCTGCGCGCTGGCCATCAGGTAGTCGATCGTCTGCGGCTCGAGATGCGTGAGCTCGCAGGCGTTGATCGACGGGCTGACGTCGCGGGTGATAGCGATCATGCCGCTGCCTCCAGGATCGCCTCGCGAATCGCGTCCGCGTGCGCGACGAGGCCGTGGTCGCCTTCGGGAAACTCGATGAACTTCGAGCCCGGCGCGAGCTGACCCGACGCGCGCCAGCGCTCCCACGTCTGCGCGACGAGGTCGTATGGCACGGTCTCGTCCTGGCGGCCCATGATCACGGTCACGCGCGACGGCGGCGGATCGTCGTCGACGTGAAGGTTCTCCATCTGCGCGAAAAAGGCGCGGTGAATGGGCGCCTTCTCTCCGCGCGCATAGTTGAAGAGCCAGACCGGATCGCCGGCGGGAATCTTCAGCTTCCAGCGCGCGGCGACGCCGAGGGCGGGCGCAATGAGCACCATCGGAACGCGCACGCCCTGCTGCGCGAGCGAGAGCGCGATGAGCGCGCCGAGGGAGCTGCCGACCATCGCGCGCGGCGGCTCGAGACGCGCGGCTTCGAGCGCACGCGCGACGACGGCGTCGTAGTCGAGCCGCTCGAACGACGGCACGTTGAGATCGGGCGTGTTCAGAGTGATGCCGTCCGGCTCGAGCAGCGGGCGGAGCGCGGTGATCTTCGCGCTCGCCGGTGACGAGGCGAAGCCGTGGAAGTAGAGCACCGAAGGCATGAAGGGGTGATTTTAGGAGATCGCTACGCGTCGTTCACAGCGGCGTCATACCTCAGCGCCTATGATCGCCCGCGAAACGAAAGGAGTCCCCATGCGCCGTGCCCTCATCGCCTCCGCGGTCGCGCTGCTCGTCACCAGCGCGGCGTTCGCCGAGCTCACCCTTCCGCCGGATGGCGACAATCAGCATTCCACGGTCACGCAGCACATCGGTCTCGTCACCGTCACCATCGACTATCACAGCCCCGACGTCCACGCGCCCGACGGCAAAGACCGCCGCGGCAACATCTGGGGCAAGCTCGTACCGTACGGCTACACGGACGACGCGTTCGGCACCTGCTCGCAGTGCCCGTGGCGCGCCGGCGCGAACGAGAACACCACCTTCACCGTGTCGCACGACGTGAAGATCGAAGGCCAGCCGCTTCCTGCGGGCTCGTACGGCCTGCACATCCTCACCGCCGCGCCGCCCGACGACTGGACGCTGATCTTCTCGAAGAACAGCAAGTCATGGGGCGCGTTCTTCTACGACCCGGCCGAGGACCAGCTGCGCGTGAAGGTGAAGCCGGGCAAGAGCGAGTACCACGAGTGGCTCACCTACGAGTTCACCGACCGTGATCCCGATCACGCCACGGCCGCGCTGAAGTGGGAAGACGTCGAGCTTCCTTGGAACATCACCGTCGACAACATGACCGACCTGTACCTCGCCGCGATCCGCAACGATCTGCGCAATGACACCGGCTTCCAGTGGCAGAACTGGGTCGGCGCGGCCGAGTACGCGCTGCAGGAGAAGCGCCCGAACGACGCGCTCGAGTTCGCGGACGCGGCCGTCAACCGCCAGTTCGTCGGACAGGAAAACTTCCGCACGCTGTCGGTGCTCGCGCGCGCGCAGGAGGCGGCCGGCAAGACCGCCGAGGCCACGGCGACGCGCGACAAGGGGCTGAATCATCCGACCGCGACGGCGATCGATCTGCATCAGTACGCACGCCAGCTGCTCAACAGCGGGAAGAAGGACGATGCGCTGAAGGTGTTCGAGCTGAACGCGAAGCGGCATCCGAACATGTGGCCGGTGAACGTCGGTCTCGCGCGCGGCTACTCGGCCGTCGGCCGCTACAAGGACGCGCTGAAGTACGCGAAGCTCGCCCTGGCGCAGGCGCCCGACGCGCAGAACAAGCGCGTGCTCGAAGAGGGCATCAAGAAGCTCGAAGCGGGCAAGGATATGAACGTGTAGGTCACTCCGGCGTCGCGACCACGCGCACCGACAAGCCGCCGCACGAAGACAGATACATCTGCCCCGTGTACTCGTTGCCGGAGCGCGCCAGTACGCCGTAGTCGTACCGGCCGCTCCGCACGTACATGCTGTCGCCGATGAAAACCGCCTCGGCGGTGCCTTCAACGGGAACGCCGAAGATGCCGTCGCGCTCGAGCCGCCAGTTGGTGGCCTGCTGTGCCGCGCATTCGCTGCCGAAGACGACTTTGTAGCGCTGCTCCGCGACGGATGCGCCGGGACCACGCACCGAGCGGCGGCGTGCACCCGTCGCCGGAAGCGAAGTCTGCGCAGCGACTGCCGCGGCCCGGCCGAAGTAGAACTGCCCCGGGATGTAAACCGGCGACGCCGTCGCCTCGGCGAAGAGGTCCGTGGTTCCGTCGCCGTGGAGGTCGGCGCCGGTCAGCATCAATCCGGGAAGGCCGGTGACGACGCGTCCTGCTTCGGCGAGCTTGTTTCCGCGCCACGCGAACACCACCAGGTCGCCGTCATGCGTCCCGCCGGCGATCTCCACCGCATTCTTGCCGGTGAACTGGCCGACGACGAGGTTCTTCGGCGCGTTCACCCTCTCCGCGAGACGCGGATTGGTCGACGCCGATGACTCGCGGGTGAAGTGCCCGCGTCCGTCGCCGAGCAGGACTCGGATGATGTCCTTCGCCGTGAAAATGAAGTCGAGGTTCCCGTCGCCGTCGACGTCCGCGAGCTGCGGCGAGACCGTACCGAGCTCGCGCGGCAGGTAGCGCGTGATCGGCGCGGCGAACGTGCCGTCGCCTTTGCCGAGGAGGATTCCGAGCTGATCGAGCCCGCGCAGCACGAGGTCTGTGTGGCCGTCGCGATTCAGATCGCCGGCCGCGAGGTGATAGTGACGCACGAAGTCGACGTTGTAGAACGACGGCGCGAACAGCGTGCCCTTCTCGTCGAACGTGCCGTCGCCGCGCGAGACCAGGAAGTCGACGCGCGTGCCGGTGTCGATCACGCCTTCGAACTCCGTGTTCGCCAGCACGACGTCGTCGCGGCCGTCGGAGTCGAGGTCGGCGATGTACGCGATCTTCCCGACCGGGAACGCCGCGATCTGTTTGTACTGCATCGCCGCATTGCGTGCGAAGACGTGGAACTGCACGGCCGGCGGCGCGGACGCACCCGGGATCTGGAGCGACTCGCTACGCGTCAGAAACTCCGGGACGCCATCGCCGTTGATGTCGAAGACGTCGGCGATCGGCTCGGCGACCACGAACGGGCCCGGCGACTCGAAGCCGGCGCTTCCGGTGTTCACGTACAGCTTGTTGTCGTAGACGATGTCATCGCGCCCGTCGCCGGTGATGTCGGCGAAGTGGAGACTCGAGCGCGCGGGCGGCAGCGGCGGCGTCGGTCCGGGAGCGAGTTGCGCGGAAAGCGTGGACGCGAGGACGAACAAGAGCAACGCGGTTGTCTTGCGCATGCCCAAAATTATTAGCGTTTACGAGCGGAATGCAATGGTTATTTCGGATACGGGAGCACCCGCCGCGTGAACGCGACCTCGGATGGATCGAGAGGGAACTTGCGCAGCAGCGGCGCGTAGCTGGTCGCGTCGCTGTCGGTTGGTTCCTTCGGATGTGCGCCGATCAGCACATCCGGCGCGACGCCGCGCTCCACCCACGCCTCGAGCGCGCTCAGATAGTCGATCGCGAACGCGCCGTCGCCGCCGCCGCAGTGATTCATACCGGGAACCAGAAACAGGCGAACGGTATCGCGCGTGGCCTTGCCGCCGCCCAGCACCCTGCCGGCGGTCTCGTAGTAGTCGATGGTCCTGCGCGCGAGCGTCGACTCGTCGTTCCACCCTTGATAGATGAGCAGCTTCCCGCCGGCCGCGCGGAACCTGCGCAGATCGGGATTCGCGGCGTTGAACAGCGGCTCCTGCGCGCCGGAGGCGAAGCGCTTCGGATCGCGGTCGAAGTCGAAGTCGCGCACCGACCACTGCGGTCCGGCCGGCGGCAGGGTCATGTAGCGGAAGTAGATCTGCGCCCAGGCCTCGTTTTCGGCGAAGCCTTCGAGCCAGTTCAGCTCCGATCCCGGCATCGCGCCGCCGGAATCGAGTCCCTGGTAGACCTTGCGCGCCGCATCGGCCTTCGCGGCGGTGAGGCCGGACGTGCGCGGATCAAAGGCGCAGCGCGCGGGAACGCCGATCACTCCGTCCTTCACGCCGTCATCCATGTCGCAGGCGGCGAGCGCGGCATCGTGCACGCGCTGCAGATCGTCCTGCGACAACCCGCCCTCGCGCAACGCGCGCGCGGCCCAGATCGCATAGGCCGCCGCGTCGGAGTCGTCGATCCACGGCGCGCCGGCGATGATGCCGTCGAAGTCCCACGGAAACCGCTGCGCCTCGATGAGCGCCTGCCGCCCTCCGGTCGAGCAGCCGAAGAAGTACGACTGCTTCGGTGCGGAGCCGTAGTGCTTCTTCACGATTTCCTTGCCGGCGATCGCCACGACGTGAATCGCGCGATACGCGAAGTCGGTCAGCGCCTCGAGATCGTTGTACGCCCATACCCCGCCCTGCCCGCGATGACCCGTATCCGTGGCGATGCACGCGTAGCCGCGCCGCAGCGGCCCGCGGCACGCGCCGGCATTGATGAACCCGCAGTCGCCGCCGCACCCGAGCGCGAGCAGCTTTCCGTTCCAGTTCTCCGAGGGGAGACGGATCTCGAATCCGACGTTCGGCGCGACGTAGCCGGTCACCTGGCAGTACGCCGGCTGGTCGCCGCCGGGAACTGCCTCGACGAAGTTCGTGAACGGTCCCCACACCTTGATCAGAGTGCCGTCCTGCGCGAGCTCGATCCCCTTGAGCGCGCGGCAGCGCGCGGCGTCGGCGAGGAGCGGCGCGGCGATGGCGAGGCAGACAACGGCTGACACGAGTCTCGATCTCATCTCGTGCATCATGACGCCGCGGCGGCGGCTTCGTTAGACACGCGCCGCAATCGCATCATCGCCAGGATGCCGAGGAGCGGACCAGGTGCAAGAAACGCAAACGCCCACTCCCATCCGAACCGCGCCACGAGCAGCGGCATCATGCGGATCGAGACGGTCGTGATCAGAAAGCCGATGCAGGTCTGCAGCGTGAGCGCGGTGCCGAGGTAGCGCGGATCGCCGAACTCGGTGACGCAGGCGGAGAACTGCGCTGAGTCGGCGACGACCGTCGCGCCCCAGAACGTCGCCACGAGCAGCAGCGCGACCGGCGCCTTCCCGTACAACAAGCCGATGACGAGACAACAGGCACCGCTGCCGGCCATCGCCGCGGCCGCGACCACAGGGCGGCCGATGCGATCGGCGACGAGTCCCGCGGCGACGCAGCCGATCGCACCCGCGCCGATCATCACGAACGACGCCGTCTCCGCGAACGCGGGAGAATCGCCGCTGGCGGCGACGCTCGCGCGGATCATCGCCGGCGCCCACGTCCACATCGCGTACAGCTCCCACATGTGTCCGAAGTAGCCGAAGTTCGCGAGGCGCACGCCGCGATTCGCGAAGACGCGCGTGATCTGGGTGATGTCGAACGGCTGATTCGGCAGCGCGTACGGACCCTCGCCGACGAACGCGAGCACGATCAGGGCCGACGCCACCGCGAGGATCGACAGCATGCCGACGTTCACGCGCCAGTTGTGCGAGCCGATGACGTTCACGAGATACGGCGAGGCCTTGCCGAGCGTCAGCGCGCCGATCAGCACGCCGAGGGCGAAGCCGCGGCCGGTCTTGAACCAGGTGGCGATGATCTTCATCCCCGGCGGATAGACGCCGGCGAGAAAGACGCCGGTGAGAAAGCGCAGTGCGATCGCCGCGGCCACGCTCGTCGCGAGCCAGGCCAGCAGCGCATTGGCGACTGCGCCGAGGAGCGCGCAGTACGCGAAGAGGTAGCGCACGCGGATGACGTCCGGCAGGTTCAGCGTCGCGCTGAGGAGCGTTCCGGCGACGAAGCCGAGCTGCACGGCGAGCGTGAGCCAGGCGGTGGTAGCGGCGTCGAGGTGCCACTCCGTGGCGATCTGCGGCGCGACGGCCGAGACGCCGAACCAGAGTCCCATCGCCAGCAGCTCAGCGACGGAGACGAGCGCAAGCGCGCGATAGCGATGCATGGCCGCGCGCGCATGGTAACGCGCGCGGCTCGTTTCAACCGCCGACAGCCAACCTTACTCGCGGAACGACACTCTTGACCTGCATAGTGACGGCATTATGCATATCGTTCCCGAAATAGCAAGCGAGGTCTGCGTCGATGACTTAGGTCGACGCGGACGGCCTCACCGGCAGCTTCGCGTCGCCCGGGCCCGGCTGCTGTTTCACCGCGCGCATGGCCATCTGCAGCATCGAGGTCACGTCCGAAAGGTTCGCCGGGACGATCATCGTGTTGCCGGTCTTGGCGAGGTTGCCGAACTCCTCGATGTACTGCTCGGCGAGCCGCAGCTGCATGGCCTCGAAGCCGCCCGACATCTTGATGACTTCGGCGACCCTGCGGATGCCTTCCGCGGTCGCGGTCGCGATCGCGAGCGTGGCCTGGGCCTGACCCTCGGCCTCGTTGATCTGCGACTGCCGCTTCGCTTCCGAGTTCTTGATGGTCTGCTGCTTGTGTCCCTCGGCGGTGTTGATCGCCGCGTCGCGCTCGCCTTCCGACTGCAGGATGACCGCGCGCTTCTCGCGCTCGGCGCGCATCTGCTTCTCCATCGCCGCGAGCACGTCTTTCGGCGGGGTGATGTTCTTGATCTCGTAGCGCAGCACTTTCACGCCCCACGCCTCCGAGGCCTTGTCGACTTCCTGCACCACCTGCGTGTTGATGTTGGTCCGCTCTTCGAACGTCCGGTCGAGATCGATCTTGCCCATCTCGCTGCGGAGGTTCGTCTGCGCGAGCTGCGAGATCGCGTAGGTGTAGTCGGAGATGCCGTACGACGCGCGCTCGGGGTTGAGGATCTTGAAATAGAGGACGCCGTCGACGGCGACCTGCACGTTGTCCTTGGTGATGCAGATCTGCTCCGGAACGTCGAGCGCGATCTCCTTGAGGGAATGCTTGTAGCGGACCGTATCGAGGAAAGGCCAGAGGATGTGCAGACCGGCGCCGAGCGTCTCGTTGTATTTGCCGAGGCGCTCTACGACCCAGGCCTGCTGCTGCGGAACGACGCGGACGATCTTCGAGATCATGATCATCGCGAAGAGAGCGACGACGGCGAAGACTATGAGCTGACCCATGATGTGTTTTCCTTTATCTCCTGTTTATGAAGCCTTGACGTGAATGACCAGACCCTCGAGACCTGCCACGACGCAGCGCTGACCGCGCATCAGCACCACTTCGCCGACATTGCGCGCGCTCCACGTCGAGCCACGAAACTCCGCTTTTCCCAATCCCGCGACGGCGATCTCGTCGAGCGCCATGGCCTGCTCGCCGATCATCATGTCCACCTGCGGCTTGAAGTCGAGCTTCAGCTTGCGCACGAGGATTGGACGGACGAACGCGAAGGCGGCCACCGACACGATCGTGAAGATCGCCAGCTGGCCCCAGAGGGGGAGATCGACGCCGAGGCCGACGAGCAGCGCGACCACGAGCGCACCGACGGCAAAGAAGCCGATGTGCATCGTCGTCGACGCGAACTCCGCCGCCAGTAGAGCGAGACCTGCGAGAACCCAGATCCACCAGGACATTTGCGTTGTGCGCGGGAGATTAGCACGTCTCGAAATGGCGCCGAAGAAGCGAGTATTCCTCGGCATGCGGGACGAGATCGAATCGGGCGAGCTCGTCCGGCGCGGCGAGCGCGACCGCTTCCACTTCGGCGGGATCGAGCGAGAGCGCGGCGGGATCGACGTCGAGGCGGATGATGTAAATCTCGTGAACTTCGTTGTCGAGGTACGTCCCGCCGTTCAACACGCAACGCTCGCGCGTCGTACCAAGATGCAGGAGGCCGCCGCGGCTGACGTCGAGACCGAGCTCCTCTCTCGCCTCGCGCACCGCGGCGTCTTCCGGTCTCTCGCCCGCTGAGACGTGCCCCGCCACCGACACGTCCCACTTCCCCGGCCAGTTCTCCTTCGCCATGGCCCTCTTCTGCAGCACGAGGCGCCCGTCGCTCCCGACGATCCAGAGATGTGCCGCGCAGTGCCAATCGCCGTCGCGGTGAACGTCCGCCTTCGACTTGCGCTCGCCCGTGGGCGCGCCGGATTCGGTGAGAACGTCGATGAGCTCCACGTTGCAATACGATAGCGCGATGCCCGAGCCGCTGATCCGCAACATCTCCGACACGGCGCGGTGGGTGGCGATCTATCGCGCCATCGAGAGCGAGCGGCCGGATGCGTTGTTCCGCGATCCGTATGCCCGGCGGCTGGCGGGCGAGCGCGGCGAGCAGATCGCGGGGGCGATCACGGAGCGGCAGCAGCCGGCGTGGGCGTACATGGCGCGCACGCTCCTCTTCGATCAGTTCATTGTCGAGGAAGTGACGCGCGGCGCGGACATGGTCATCAACCTCGCGGCGGGACTCGACACGCGTCCGTACCGCCTCGCGCTGCCGCCGTCGCTGCAATGGATCGAGGTCGATCTGCCGGAGCTGCTCGCGCACAAGGAGGAAGTCCTCCGCGGCGAAGAGCCGGCGTGCAAGCTCGAGCGCGTCGCGCTCGACCTCGCCGACGTAAGCGCGCGCCGCGAGCTCTTCGCGAAACTGGCGGCGCGCGCGCGGAACGTCGTCGTCGCCTCCGAGGGATTGCTCATCTATCTGACCGAGAACGAGAACAGCGTGCTCGCGGCCGATCTCCGCAAGCACGAAAACTTCCGGAGCTGGGTCATCGATCTCGTCTCGCCCGGCCTCATGAAGATGGTCCAGAAGCAGGTCGGTCAGCAGCTCCGCGATGCGAACGCTCCGCTGAAGTTCGCGCCCCCGAACGGCCTGCAGTTCTTCCGCGAGCGCGGCTGGGAACCGGTCGAGGCGCGCGAGATGCTGAAGGCGGCCGCGAGGCACAAACGGGTGAACCTGCTGTTCCGCCTCTTCGCGAAGTTCCCCGATCCGAAGGACGGCATCGCCGGATCGCGTCCGTGGTCGGCGGTCTGTTTACTGCGGCGCGCGGATCAGGGGATATAGCGCCGCGTCGGGATGCCCTCGTTGCGGCTGATCGAGAGCGCGGCCAGCATCTGCGTGAGACGCCGCCCTTCCGCGCTCGTCATCTCCCACGTCCGGCAGAGTATCTCGACCTGCTCGGAACCGATGTCGGACGAGACCGTGAATCCGTGCGGAGGCTGATCGGCGTGCGTCGTCTCGGTCTTGCGCCATTCGCCCTTGACCAGCTCGCAGCGGCGATAGGTGTCGCTCTTCCCCGGCTGGTACATGTAGGCGGAGAGCGGCGGGATGCCGCGCGCGTTGGCCTTCTGCTCGTCGATCGCCTTGACGATGCGCATCGCGATCACCCCGCGCAGTTTCTCGTAGGCCTCGCCGAGGGACTCGATGATCTGGAGACCGGAGTGATAGATGCTCTTCTCGCCGAGAGACCGGGTGAGACGGTGGAGAGTCGAGCGCACCAGGCGGCAGAGCAGATCGACCTTCGTCCCCTCGCATTCGAAGACGAGATGATTGACCTCGCCCGGCGCGTAGCGCGCCTCGTGCGCGACCATGAAGCCGCTCACCGACAGCTCGAACACCGCCACCCGCGCCGCGCCGAAGCGGCCGGGCAAAGGCTCATCCAGCTTGATGCGCCCGAATCGGCGCCGCTCCCTTGGACGATTCAATCCATTCAATAGACCGCCACGGGCGCCGCATTGTCAAGGCCGCGCGGTTACAATCCTGTCGTTCCTATGTCCTTCACACGCCGATACCTCGCGTGGCTGCTTCTGCCGCCGCTGCTCATCAGCATCCCGCCCGCGCTGTTGTTTCTGTCGCAGGTCGTCCAGCTCACCTGGTCGAGCGGCCTCGGACTGGCGGCGATGCTCGCCGTCACCTACGCGATCGGCTGCGTCGTGTTCTCGATCGCCGTACGGCCGTATGCCGAGGCGGTTGAGGACGCGCGCAAGGGCCGGGGCGACGTCTCGGCGGCCATGTCGGCGTGCCTCGTGCGGACCACGAACCTCTCGATCCTGCTGTGGGGCGCGGGCGGAATCTTCTTCGCGATCCTGGCGACGTACGTATTCATGCGCAGCGCCCTCGGTCTCGCGTACTTTCTGGTGGCCTCGCTGATCGCCGCGTTCCCCTCGATCGTCTGGGGCTACGCGATGGGCAAGCATCGCCTGCTCGAGGCGGCCGGCGACATGCGCGTGCACTACGTCGGCCGCGAGCTCTCACTCGGCAAGAAGATCGCCGCCGTCTTCATCGGCGCGTTCACGATCTCCGCGGCCGCGCTGATCCTGCTGGTCTCCTCGCGCGTCTCGACGACGCTGGAGACGCTGGCCGTGACCACCGAGGCGGAGCGCTTCCAGCGCGTGTACGACAACGCCAAGATCCTTGCCCACGTCGACGCCGCCGCGCTCGACACGCTGCGCATCTATCTGCCCGGCGAATACTCGCTGCACGTCATCGATTCCGCGGGCAAGCTGACCAGCACCCGGGACACGCTCGATCCGGGCGAGGTCGCGGCCATCCGCCGCATCCGCAACGGCGACAGCACGGCCTTCATCGGACCGCACGTGAGCCGCTTCGGGACTCTGAAAGACGGCTCGATCCTCGTGCTCTCGATTCCGTGGACGCCGTACAAGAACATCCCCATCCAGATCACGTTCTACACGATCGTCGTCGGCCTCCTGACCACGATCGCGTTCGGCGCCGCGACGTGGGTGCTCTCGCGCGACGTCACCGTGCCGCTGCGCGAACTGCGCCGCCTGGCACGCGAGATGGCGCAGGGCAACTTCGACGCGACGCCGCGCGTGTTCGCCGATGACGAGGTCGGCCAGCTCGCCGACAGCTTCGGCGAGACGCGCTCCAACCTCCGCGGCCTCCTCGGCCGCGTCGGCGGCAGCGGCACGACGATCACCGACGGCGTCCGCCTGATCACCGACGGCACCGGCCTCCTGCTCGTCCGCTCGCGCGATCAGTCGGAGCTGACCGAGAGCTCGTCGCTGGCGCTGGAGAACGTGCGCGGCGGCATCCGCAGCGTCCTCGGCGCCGCGGAAACGGTCACCGATCTCACCCAGGACGCGTCGAGCCGCGCGCTCGAGCTCCAGGCCTCGGCCGAGGAAGTCGCGCGCAGCATGGACTACCTCTTCCAGTCGGTCGAGAAGACCTCGTCGTCGACGACGGAGATGAACGCGTCGATGAACGAGATGTCGAAGCGCACCGAGGTGCTGGCCGGGATCGGCGACGAAGTGCTGTCGTTCGTCTCGGAGATGGACTCCACCGCCGGCGAGCTGCTCGCCGCGTCGCGCTCGACCGCGGAGATCGCGCAGCAGGTGCGCGAAGACGCGCGCGGCGGCGGCGAGGCCGTGAACCGCACCGTCGAGGGGATCAACGTCACGCACGAGCTGACGATGAGCACCGCGAAGACGATCGACGAGCTTCAGCGCAGCGTCGGCCAGATCAGCCAGATCCTCACCGTCATCGAAGAGGTCGCGAACCGCACCAATCTGCTCTCGCTCAACGCCGCGATCATCGCCGCGCAGGCGGGCGAGCACGGCGCGGGATTCACGGTCGTCGCCGACGAGATCCGCGAGCTCGCCGAGCGGACGCGCGGCTCGACGAAAGAGATCGGCACGATCATCAAGGCCGTGCAGAGCGGCTCGCGCCAGGCCGTGCAGAAGATGCACGAGGGCGTCGCCAAGGTGACCGACAACGTGCGTGTCGCGCAGGACGCGGCGTCGTCGCTGGCCAAGATCGTCGAGAGCGCAGCCAAGTCATACGACATGGCCACGCGCATCTCGCGCGCGCTGGAAGAGCAGTCGCAGGCCAGCCGGCGGCTGCACGAGGTGACCTCGCGGATGTCGGATCACATCTCCGAGATCAACCGCGCCACGCGCGAGCAGGCGCGCGGCACGCAACTGATGACCCACGAGTCGGAGCGCGTGCGCGACATCGCGGCGCAGGTGAAGAACGCGACGCAGGAGCAGTCGACCGCGGGCCGCGGCATCACCACCGCACTCGAGAAGATCGCCGCCGACGCCCGGGCCATGCGCGACCTGCTCGAGCGCCAGCTCGAAGAGACCGACCGCATCGCCGACGCCTCGCGGACGATGCTCGACATCGCCCAGCAGAATGACACCCTCGCGCGCGACTTCAACGACACGCTCCAGGACCTCGTGCGCAGCGGCCGCGACTTCGAGAGCGAAGTCTCGCGCTTCCGGTACTCGGGCAGCGACGCGTAAGAGGGGGGCGGCCGTCTCGGCCGCCTGGGCGGGCGGGACGCCCGCCCCCCTTAGCTAGCCGAGTTTCGCGATCGCGCGTCCCTCGGAGTCGGCGACGATCCAGGCGCCGTCGACGCGGGTGATGCGGCGATGCTCTTCACGCAGGCGGGCATGCCGGCCGAGGAGGCGCGAGGAGAGCATCTCGCCGGAGATGTCGGAGATCGAGAGCGCGTAGTCGGCGCCGGCCCGGTGGATGTTCTCGACGTTCCGCGCGTGATTGACGCGCGCGATGATCGGCACGTCGCCGGTCAGATCGCGGGCGATGACGGTGGCGAAGAGCGTCGAGTCGTCGCTGTCGAGCGCCAGCACCAGCGCGCGCGCCTCGGCGATCCCGGCGCGCTCCAGCACCGAGGAGTCGAGCACGTCGCCGACGACGTCGACGTCCGCGCCGGGGCCGCGCTCGATCACGCGCACTTCTTCTTCGACGTCGGTCAGGAGCTCGTGGACCTTGCGTCCGACCTCGCCGAAGCCGCCGACGAGAAACGGCCCGCGGTCGCGCATCAGCTTCGCCCCGGCCATGCGCGCGGCAGCTTCGAGCGCGTCGGGATCGCCGACCAGCTCGAGCATGCAGTGCGGCTCGATGAGCGTGTCCGGCGAGGTGTGCAGACGGCTGCGGTGCCAGACGCCCACGACATGCGCGGGAAGGCTGGTCTCGCGGATCGTTTTCCCGATGAGCGGACTCGATGACGGCACGCGCAGCTCGCGGCGCGCAACACCGTCGAGCTGCTCGAGCCCCGGCAGCCGCGGGCTGATGCGGTCGCTCGCGTGCGCGGCCAGCGCGGCGGCGATGATGTGCCGCGGCGTGTAGACCGCGGTCGCGCCGGAGAGCTCCATCGGCTTGCGGTGCGAGGGATCCTCGACGAACGCGTAGATCTCGCCGGCGAAGCCGAGCTGCCGCGCGCGGAGGATCAGCGCGGCGTTCTCCTGATCGCGCCCGTTGGCGACGATCGCGCGCGCCTGCGCGAGCCGGCAGACGTCGAGCACGTCTTCCTCATTGCGCGTGAAGACCACCGGCTGCTCGCTTTCCATCACCGCGCGCGCCTGCGGCTCGTCGATCTCGACGACCAGCGAGGGGACGTCTTTCGCCTTCAGCCGCTGCAGCAGCGTCTCGACCGCGGGGCCGAAGCGATAGACGATCACGTGGTTGGCGAGCTTCGCGTCGGCCGTGCGCGGCACGCGCTCCTCGAAACGCTCTTCGAGAAACGGCACGAGGTAGATCGGGATGATCAGGAAGACCAGGAACACGCCGACGAACTGCACGGCCACGACGAAGATCACCATCAGCGGATGCCGCCACGTCGAATCCGCGCCGTACCCGGTCGTGCTCAGCGACTCCCCCGCCCATCCGAAGGCCTGCCAGAACGTGCGCGGCTTTCCTTCCAGCCGCGCCATCCCGATCTGGTAGAAGATCGCGGTGATGATGACGAAGGCGATGAGCCCGATGACGAGCAACGCGAGTCTTCGGGAGGAACGCTGCATGGGCTCATAGTAGGCTGACAGGCTCATAGGCTCATAGGCGCAAGAACCTCTATGAGCCTGTGCGCCTATGCGCCTCCTCTGCACTGTCCGCACCTGTCACGCGCCGCTCGAAAAGCAGGCGCAAACCTATCGCTGCGCGAACAACCACACTTACGACATCGCCCGCAGCGGCTACGTGAACCTGCTGCAGCCGCAGGACCGGCGGTCGCGCGTTCCGGGCGACACGGCGGAGGCGGTGGCGGCGCGGCGGCGGTTTCTCGATGCGGGACATGCCGAGCCGCTGGTGCGCGCGGTCGTCGAGGCGCTGCCGCTCGCGGCGGGTGACGCGCTGCTCGACGTCGGATGCGGCGAAGGACATCACCTCGCCGCGTTCCGCGGCGCGTACGACGTCGATGCGCACGGCGTCGACATCTCCGCCGCGGCGATCGACCTCGCGGCGCGCCGCTATCGCGACTGCAGCTGGATCGTCGCGAATGCCGATCGCTTCATCCCGTACGAAGATCGTGCGTTCCGCGCCGTCACCTCGATCACCGCCCGGCTATTGCCGAAGGAGTTCCATCGCGTGCTCGCGCCGGACGGCACGCTCCTCGTCGCTATCGCCGGCGCGGACGATCTGGTCGAGCTGCGCGGCATGGAGCGCGACCGGGTGGAACGGACGATCGAGATGTTCGCTCCCTGGTTCGCGCTCCGGCGGCGCCTGCACGTCCGTCACGCCGCACATCTCGATCCCGGCGCGATCCGCGATTTGATGTCGGCGTCCTATCGCAGACGCCGTGAGCCGGAGGACGCGATGGACGTCACGCTCAGCCGCGACGTGCTGCTGTTCAATCCGACGGATAGTTCCGAACGAAGCCGATGAGCGACAGCGCCCACGGCGCCACGTACAGCCGCCAGTCGCGCGTGAGGAACGTGGCCGTGAGACCGAGGATGGCGCAGGACTCGAAGAGGGCGAGCGTGGTGACAAAACGCGGGTGCGGCTGCGGGATCCCGCGCGGAACGATCAGCGCGGCCACGAACATCGCCACGGCCGCCGCGTACAACCCGAGGACGACGGGCTGGCGCGCCGAGGCCTCGAAAAGGCCGGGCCGCGGCCAGCCGCGCGACAGCGAATACACCATCACCGCGTAGACGAAGGTGCTCATCAGGATGGCGAACCAGATCATCTTTCGCTGACTCACGCGGATCATTGTACGTAGAATCCGCGCATGCGCCGTTCACCGCTTCTTCTCGTCTGTCTCGTGGTTTCCGCATCGGCGCTGGCCGCCGCGCCGCTCGTCGACCTGCAGCACGCGGAGCTCGTCGACCTGTCGTGGCCGTTCGACAGCACCACGCTCTACTGGCCGAGCTCACCGTCGGCGTTCGAGCTGAAGTCGCTCGCGTACGGCCCGACTCCGGGCGGCTACTTCTACTCGTCGAACGCGTTCAGCGCGCCCGAGCACGGCGGCACGCATCTCGACGCGCCGATTCACTTCGCGGCCGGCAAACACACATCCGACCAGATTCCGCTCTCGCAGCTCATCGCGCCCGCGGTCGTCGTCGACATCTCCGGCCAGACCGCCGAGAACGCCGACTATCGCCTGACCGCGGATGACGTTCTGGCATGGGAGAAGAAGAACGGCGCGATCGCGCCGGGAACCATCTTCCTGCTGCGCACGGGATGGGGATCGCGCTGGCCGAACCGCAAGGCCTACTTCGGCGACGATACGCCCGGCGCGACCGACAAACTGCACTTCCCGTCGTACGGCGCCGAGGCCGCGAAACTGCTGGTGAACGAGCGCAAGGTCGCCGCGATCGGCATCGATACGGCGAGCATCGACTACGGGCAGTCGAAGGACTTCATCGTCCATCAGATCGCGATGGGCGCCGACGTGCCGGGCTTCGAGAATGTCGCGCATCTCGAGAAGCTCCCGGCACGCGGCGCATTTGTGATCGCGCTGCCGATGAAGATCGCCGGCGGCTCAGGCGGGCCGCTGCGCATCGTGGCGCTGGTTCCGAAACGTTAGTGCTTGGCCGCCGCGGGCGCGTTATCGAACGAGATGTCGCGCACGTAGTGGCAGGTGTAGCCGGCCGGATTCTTGACCAGGTAATCCTGGTGGTAATCCTCGGCGCTCCACCACTCCTTCGCCGGCACGATCTCGGTGACCACGGGACGCCGCCAGGCGCCCGACGCGTCGACCTTCTGCTTCACGCGCTCCGCGGCCTGGCGCTGCTGGTCGCTGTTGAAGAAGATCGCCGAGCGGTACGACGTGCCCAGGTCGTTGCCCTGGCGGTTCAGCGTGGTCGGGTCGTGCATCTTGAAGAAGAACTCGAGGATCTGTTCGTACGAGATCTTCGAGGGATCGAAGGTGATCTTCACCGCCTCGGCATGCCCTTCGTGATGCTTGTACGTCGCGTTCTTCACGCTGCCGCCGGTGTAGCCGACTTCCGTGTCGATCACGCCAGGCAGCTTGCGGATCAGGTCCTCCACGCCCCAGAAACAGCCGCCGGCGAGCGTCGCGACTTCGACCTTCGCGTGCGCCTTGTCGACCTTCTTCCCGAAGAGCGACGCGTACTGGCCGTAGCCCTCGGCCTCGAGCTTGTCGGCCGGGATGAAGCGCAGCGACGCGGAGTTCATGCAGTAGCGCTGGCCGGTGGGCGCGGGTCCGTCATCGAACACATGCCCGAGGTGCGAGTCGGCGTGCTTCGAGCGCACCTCGTTGCGGGCCATGAACAGCTTGCGGTCGGTCTTGGTGGTCACGTTCGCCGGCTCGAGCGGACGGGTGAAGCTCGGCCAGCCGGTGCCGGAGTCGAACTTGTCGAGCGACGAGAACAACGGCTCGCCCGAGACCACGTCGACGTAAATGCCGGCCTGGTGATTGTTCCAGTATTCGTTACGGAACGGCGGCTCCGTTCCCTCGTGCTGCGTCACGTCGTACTGAATATCGGTCAGCTTCTTGCGCAGTTCTTCGTCAGACGGCTTGGTGTACTGCGACATCGATTTGGATCCTCCTTTGGATTCACTTCCCGCGGCGGAGAGCGGCGCCGACTGCGATTGCACGCAGCCGATGAGGAGTACCAGGAACCAGGGTGAGAGAGAGCGTTTCAACGCGTTGCCTCCTGTGCATCGGATAACGGCTTTCGGGCCGCACGTTATTCGATGCAGATGGGGGTGCGGGGTTTCAAGGGTTGCTGAGTTGCTAGGTTACTAAGTTGCTAACACCAGCAACTCAGCAACCCAGCAACTCAGCAACCTGCTTCAATGCCGCACCGAACGGTACTTCGGCGTCGTCACCTCGACGTTGATCGTCGAACTGCTGGCGTCGCCGCAGGCGTTGAGCACTTTCACCCAGAACTGCGTTGGCGCACTCAGCGGTCCGGAGATGAACGAGTTCGAGTCGGTTCCGACCTTCTTCGACGTGTCGCCGGACGCGCCCTGATACCACTCGTAGTGCCGTGTCTCGCTGCCGCTCGCGGTCACGACGAGCGTGATCGTCTGTCCCTTCGTCGTCTTCGGCGCGGCCGGACTGAGCGTCAGGATCGCCGGCTTGTCGCACGCCGGGCCGCTGACGGTGACAGTGGCGGTTTGCGTGGCGATCTCGCCGCAGGTGTTGCCGACGCTGGCCCAGAACTGAGTCGTCGCGGTGAGCGGGCCGGTGTTGAACGACAGTCCCGTCCCGACTTCGGTGGTCTTGTCGGGCGCGACACCCCGGTACCAGTGGATCGTAGCCGTCGGGGGCGTGACCCCGACGCTGAGCGTCGCCGACGCGCCGCTGGCGATCGTCTGATCGAGAGGCTGCGTGCCGATGACCGGCAGATCGCACGGCGCGATCGTGACCACGCCGAGGCTGTTCGCGGACTTCTGACAGTCGTTGGTGGCGCGCGCCCAGTACGAGACCGGCGCGGTCGGCGCCGGAACGACGATCGGCTTTCCTTCACCGATGAACGTGCCGATGCCGGACACGGTTCCCTGGAACCATTGATAGGTCAGCGGACGCGTGCCGCTGCTCGCGGTGACGTCGAGGAGAAACGAGCCGTTGGACTGCTTCGTGGCGGTGGGCGCGCCGACCACCACGTCGGGACAGCTGGACGGATTGACGGTGACCTGCGCCGCATTGCTCAGGGCCGCCGGATCGCACTGCCCGATCACGCGCACCCAGTACGACGTGGTGGCGTTCGGCTGCACGCTGATCGAGTTCGTATTCGTCCCCGTCGGCGACGACGTATTCGGAGGCGTGCCAATGAACCACTGGAAGGTAAACGGACCCGTGCCGCTCACGCCGACAGTGAGGAAGGTCGACCCGCCCTGGGTGATGGTCTGGTTCTGGGGGTGGTTGGTGATGGAGGGCGGGGTGCAGGTGGCAGGGTTCACGTTGACCGTGACGTTGTTGCTGTCGGCGGTCGGCGCGCACTGGCCCGTGACGCGAACCCAATACATCGTCGTTGCTGTGGGCGCGTGCGTCAGCGTCACGCTGGTCTGTCCCGTAACCGGCGACGACGTATCGCCGCGATTGCCGATGTACCACTGGAACGTGAGCGGGCTCGTTCCCGCCGCGGCGATGGTGACGTTCGCCGGCTGTCCGGAGGTGATGGTCTTGCTCGCCGGCGGCTGCGTGGTGATCGAAGGCGGCGTACAGGTCGTGACGCCGGTGCCGTAAACGTGCGAGGCGGCGTCCTGGTCCCACGCGCGAAGCGTGGCCGTGCTGGGCGCGGTCGAGTTCATGAGCGCGTTCGAAGAGCTCGTGGTTTGTCCAGCCTGCGGCTGATTCGAATGCCGGAACCCGATGCAATGGCCCATTTCATGGCCGAGGATCGCCTCGAACTGCGCGCCGGTGAACCCGACCTCGACGACGATGTCGCAATCGACGGTCGTGAAGTAGGTGTCGGAGCCATTCGTGTTTTCCCGCGAGCTGGCCCAGATGTTCGCCTGCCCGACCGTGCTGCCGGCGAGCGGTCCTGAGTTCGGCTGATCGAAGAACACCAGATTTTGCCCGTCGTTGTTTCCGTAGGTTCCGGTGCCGGTGCCGCTGAGGGTGATGTTGATCGTCGAGCTCGGGTCGTTGTTCCAGGCGCCTCGCGCGTTGTTGATTGAAGCCGTGAGATCGGCCACACCCGTCTGTACGCCGACGCGGCTCATCGAAAGGCTGGCCGAGGCGGTTTCACAGCTGGCGGGAAGCGGCGCACAAACAACCGCGCGGGTGCCATGTGTCGTACTTGTGATCGTCAACTGCGAGGTGTAGTCGTTTCCGGGGATCGGCCCGTTCTCCACGATGCGCCTCGGCGACGGTGCGGCGGCCTCCACGAAGTAATCCGCCGGTGCGTTTTCACCAGCAACCACGCGCTCGATGTAGCGGAGGAAAGTCGCGGCGTCACGTCCGCGCTCAACGTGACTGTTGCCAGCCAGATCCCAGCCGAAGATCTCGCCGAGTGACGCGCCGCGCAGCAGCAGCTCGCGCGAACCGGTATCGGTGACGAAGCTGAACTTTCCGAGCTCCGCGGAGATCGTCGTGAACCGGCGCACGCCCGTCCGCTCCATCAGCAGCAGCGCGCGCTCACCCGCCGCGAACTGCGGCTCGCCCGAGACCGACAGCGCGAGCTCGCCCACGCTGCCGCCCTTCTGCGTCAACACGATCGTCCCTGCAGCGCGCGGCGTCCCCTTCAACGTCCTCTCCACCACCGCGCTGTAGTCGGTCGCGATTCCGCCGTCCTCGGCGAAGTAGCTGTGACTCGACTGGATGGTCACGATCGCGATCGCATCCGCCTCCCGAATGAGATCGGCGTCAGGCGGGACGATGTACGACGCGGCGTGCAGCAGCGGCGAGAAACCGGCCGCAATCAGCAGCGTTGCGAAAAAACGCGAAGCGAGCGTACGCATGTCGAGAGAGTTGCCTCCGAGAGATTTGCTCCGCGAGCGGAACGGACCGATTAGACAAAGTATGCCCGCGGGCGGCGGCGGGTCGTGACGTGGGTCACGCCGGCCTCGCTCCGTGGTGAAACATCGGAACACGAGATCACGTTAGTTCTTCCCAATGAGGACACTGCGCGCCTTTGCCGCGGGATCTCCCGCGCGCGTCATCCTGGTCTCCACGATCTGGTTCTCGCTCTTCCTCTACGCCGGCCGTCCGGTGCTGGCCGGGGCCGCGGCGGCGGGTCTGCCCCGCGGCGCGGCCTGGGCCGCGCTCCTCGCGCTGACGCTCATCCCCGCGCTGCCGCTGGCCACGCGGCGCGCGCACTTCATCGGCTACGCCGTCCTCGGGCTCTTCTCCACTCTCTTCGTGCTCGAGCTCCTCGGCGACGTGGTGCGCGGCACGTACTTCCTCGCCCGCTGGGCGATGTCCGCGCACACCTGGCCGCTCCTCGATCCGCGCGCGGTCAGCCTGACCATCCTCGGCGCCTCGGGCGCGCTCACGCTGATCGGCCTGATGCAGGCGCGCTGGCCCGGCGTCCGCCGCGTCGACGTCGCCATCGACGCGCTGCCGCCGGAGCTGGAGGGATACCGCATCGCCCAGCTCAGCGACGTGCACGTCGGCCAGACCATCCGCCGCCGCTTCGTGCAGGGACTGGTCGAGAAGACGAACGCGCTCGAAGCCGACGCCATCGCCATCACCGGCGATCTGGTCGACGGACACCTCGACGAGCTCCGCGACGAAGTCGAGCCGCTGCGCGGGCTTCGCGCGCGCGACGGCGTCTTCTACGTCACCGGCAACCACGAGTACTACTGGCGCGCCAGCGAGTGGATCCCCGCTCTCGAGAGCCTCGGCCTGACCTTCCTCAAGAACGAGCATCGCGTCATCACGCGCGGCGACGCGCGGCTGGTGATGGCCGGCGTGACCGATCCGATCGGACGCGACACGCACAAACAGGATCCGCCGCGGGCCCTCGCCGGTGCCCCCAAGGAGGCGGTCAAGGTGCTGCTCTCCCACCGCCCGCAGACGATCAAGGCCGCCGATGCCCTCGGCGTGCACCTGCAGCTCTCCGGACACACGCACGGCGGGCAGTTCTTCCCCTGGAACTTCGTCAGCCGGCGGGTGCACCCGGTCGCGGCAGGCCTGCGCCGCTTCGGCCGGACGTGGCTTTACGTGAACCGCGGCACCGGTTACTGGGGTCCGCCCTCGCGTCTGGCGGTGGGCGGGGAGATTACTGTGATCCGGCTCACACGCGCGTAATTCATACTCCGTCTCCGCCACATTTGCGCCACAGTCCGAGCCCACCTTGAGGGCGTATGAAACGCACGCTCTCTCTCGTGGCCCTCGTGATGGTGACCCTCTCCCTCTCGGCGCAGACCGTCGAGATCGCGCCGATGGCGCCGGCGACGCGCCAGGTGCGCGAATACGTCGACGCCTCCGCCTCCGACGTTCGCGCCGACGTGCGCAACTTCTACGGTCCGATCGCCTACCGCTTCGCCTGGATCCGCAACAGCCGCCCGAGCGCGCAGGCGCTGGCGGTGATCGACCTTTTCGAGAACGCCGACGCGAAGGGCCTCAACCCGCTCGACTACGACGGCGGCCGCTGGCAGCCGCGCCTCCAGGCGCTGAATGGCGACGCCGCGCTCGCGGAGTTCGAAGTGGCCATGACCGCCGCGGCGATCCGCTACCTCTCCGACCTTCACACCGGCCGCATCGACCCGCAGTCGGTCGGCTTCGACTTCAACGTGCAGGCGAAGGCGTTCTACCGCCCCGACGCCGTGTGGCAGCTCGCGAATGCGGCCGACCCCGCGGCCGTCGTCGCGCAGGTGGAACCGCAGTCTGAAGACTACAAGCGCCTCGTGACCGCGCTGGCGACCTGGCGCGGCATCGCCGCCGACGCGTCGATCGACGCGCCGCTGCCGGCGGTGACGAAGCTGACCCCGAACAACGACTACGAAGGCGTCCCCCAGCTCGCGGCGAAGCTCCGCGCGTTCGGCGACCTCGCGGCCGGCGCCCAGGTGAACGGCACGCGCTACGAAGGCGCGATCGTCGACGCGGTCAAGCACTTCCAGATGCGCCACGGCCTCGACGCCGACGGCGTGATCAGCAAGAAGACGCTCGCGCAGCTCAACGTGACGGCCTCGCAGCGCGTGAAGCAGATCGAGCTGGCGCTCGAGCGCGCGCGCTGGACCCCGGCCGCGGCCGACGGCCCGTCGATCGTCGTCAACATCCCCGAGTTCACCCTTCGTGCGCGCGACGAGCGCGGCGAGCTGGCGATGCGCGTCGTGGTCGGCAAGGCCGCCGGCCACAAGACCCCGGTCTTCGGCGGCGACATCCGCCACATCGTGTTCCGCCCCTACTGGAGCGTGCCCCCGGCGATCCAGCGCAACGAGATCGTGCCGCACGTCGAGAAGGACAGCGGCTACCTCGCGCGCAACAACTACGAGATCGTCGACGACGCCGGCGTGTCGCACGGCTCTTCGGTGAACGCGGGTACGATCGCGCGCCTTCGCTCGCTGCAGCTGCAGGTGCGCCAGAAGCCGGGCAAGGGCAACGCCCTCGGCCTGGTGAAGTTCCTCTTCCCGAACGACAACAACGTCTACCTCCACGACACGCCGTCGCAGTCGACGTTCGCGCTCGCGCGCCGCGACGCCAGCCACGGCTGCATCCGCCTCTCCGACCCGGCCGCGCTCGCGGCGTGGGCGCTGGCGTGGACCCCGGAGAAGGTGCAGACCGCGATGACCGGCGAGCGCAACGACAACTACGTCAAGCCGGCGCGCCCGATCTCGGTGTCGATCACCTACACCACTGCGGTCGCGCGCGAGAACGGCGACGTGGCGTTCTTCGACGACATCTACGGCCACGACGTGCAGCTGATCTCCGCGCTCGACGCGCGCACCGCCCGCCCGGCCACCGCGGCCGGCGTGCTGATCGCGGCTCGTTAAGAACAGATAATGCGCGGATGCAAACGCGCGACTACCCGGTCTGGAAAGTCATCGCCGCCGCGGCTGCCGGCACGATGATCGAGTGGTACGACTTCTACATCTTCGGCAGCCTCGCGGCGATCATGTCGGGTCTCTTCTTTCCGAAGGAGAACCCGACCGCCGGCTTTCTGCTGACCCTGGCCACGTTCGCCACCGGCTTCGCGGTCCGTCCCTTCGGCGCGATCGTGTTCGGACGCGTCGGCGACCTGGTCGGGCGCAAGTACGCGTTCCTGGTCACGCTGCTGATCATGGGCGGCGCGACATTCGTGATCGGCCTCCTGCCGACTTACGAGAAAGTCGGCATCCTCGCGCCGATCCTGCTGGTCGCGCTCCGCCTCCTGCAGGGCCTGGCCCTCGGCGGCGAGTACGGCGGCGCGGCGGTCTACGTCGCCGAGCACGTACCCGACAAGCGCCGCGGCTTCTACACGAGCTTCATCCAGACCACCGCGACGCTCGGCCTCTTCGTCTCCCTCGGCGTGATCCTGCTCGTGCGCACGCAGATGACCGAGGACGACTTCAAGCAGTGGGGCTGGCGCATTCCGTTCCTGCTCTCGGTGCTCCTCGTGGCGATGTCGCTCTACATCCGCCTGCGGCTGAAAGAGTCGCCGCTGTTCACGCAGCTCAAGAGCGAGGGAAAGACGTCGGCCACGCCGCTGCGCGACAGTCTGGGCAGGGGCAGCGGCCGTAACTGGCGCGTCATCCTGCTGGTGCTCTTCGGCGCGACCGCGGGGCAGGCGGTGGTCTGGTACACGGGCCAGTTCTACGCGCTCTTCTTCCTGCAGAAGATCCTGAACGTCTCCTTCATCGCCTCGACGGTCATCGTTGCGATCGCATTGGCCCTCGGCACGCCGTTCTTCATCTTCTTCGGCGCGCTCTCCGACCGCATCGGGCGCAAGAAGGTGATGATGGCCGGCAATCTCATCGCCGCGCTCTCGTACTACCCGATCTACATGGCCATGAAAGCGGCGTCGTCGCCGCTGCAGCCGGTGGTGATGACGCTGCTCGTCTTCATCCAGGTCATCTTCGTGACCATGGTTTACGGCCCGATCGCCGCGTTCCTCGTCGAAGCCTTCCCGGCAAAGATCCGCTACACCTCGCTCTCGCTGCCGTATCACATCGGCAACGGCTGGTTCGGCGGCTTCACCCCGCTCATCGCGCAGTCGCTGTACGAGGCGACGCACCACAACACCTACGCGGGACTCTGGTACCCGATCGGGATCGCGACGCTCACCTTCATCGTCGGCTCGCTGTTCCTGAAGGAGAGCAAGGACGTGAAGATCTGGGACGAGGTCAGTACACGATCCGCATCGGCAGGCCCGTGAGGTCGGCGCGGGCGTCGCCGAGCTCGCGGGAGCGGCCGCCGAGGATGCGCTCGGCGGTCCAGAGCGCGGCTGTTGCGTCGAGGAGGTCGTTCTCCTGGGCGTACTTCGGCACCGGCGGCAAGGTCCCGAAGTGGGCCTCCGCGAGCGCGCGGCGCGCCGCCAGTCCCTCTTTCGAATGCTTCGACTCCTCGATCGCCTCCCCCTCGTTCCAGGCCGCGAACGACACCTCGGGATGCACTTCGTACACGCGCCCGCGCAGCTGGCGATGGCGCTGCAGCAGCCGGTCGACCTGCGCGACCTTCGGCACGATCGCGAAGCCTTGCTTCGAGATCCCGCGCTTCTGCAGATCGCGCGCGACCTTGTTCGCCTCGGCATAGTCGCGCAGCGCGAGCAGGGGCCGCAGCGGCGCTGGAAAGACGCTGCTGGAGCGCTTGCCGAGGAAACGGCGGGCGTGATGATCGCAGGAGCGCGGGCCCGACTCGGCGAGACCGATCGGCGTATCGATGGCGACGACCGCGCAGGCGTTGAAGAGCGCGAGCAGTTCCTCGTCGGACATCAGCATGCGCGCCTCGAGCGCGCCGGCGTCCTTGATCATCGCGATCCAGCCGCGGCGCGTGCCATCGACGCCGGCGATGCGCGTCATCGGCTCGACCAGCACGCGCGGCTCGCGATCGCTGGCGTTGCCGGCCGCGAAGACGTGCAGCTCCGCGCCGCCGTCGTTCTCGATCGCGTAGGCGTGCAGCGGATCGATCTCGATCCGCACCGCGCCGGAGCCGCTGAACGCCCGCCTCTCGACCGGCGTCCCTTCGCCGGAATCGAAATGCAGCGTCCACCGGTCGGCGTACAGCACCACGATCGTCTCGCGCGCAATGCGGTGGAAGTAGTTCCCGCGCACCGCGCCGCTGCGCAGAGTCTCGGCCTGCTGCTCGCCCTCTGCGGCTCCGATCGGTGTGACGCGGACGCTCATACCATCGCCGCCGAGCCGATCTCGCGATGCTCGCGCCAGAACCGGACCAGCTGCGGCATGTAGTCGCGCAAACGCGGCACGGCGATTCCGGAGCCGGCGAGATCGGCGGTCGTGTTGGACGTGTCGTATAGCGTCGGGTGGACGAAGTAGTCGACCGCGGCGGGTGGAATCTGCATCAGCCGGTAGACGCCGGGAACGTACTGCAGCGCGCCTTTCGCGATTCCCTTCGTCAGCGGGACGCGCAGCACTTTTCGTCCCGCGGCTTCGGCGAGCGTGTCGATGGTCTCGTCGACGGTGAGCGGCTCGGGATCGGCGATCGCGTAGGTCTTGCCCGCCGACCGCGGCAGCGCGCTCAGATACTCGATCGCGTTCATGGCGAAGTCGCGCGGCACGACGTTGAACCGGTAACGCGACGGCCGGCCGACCACCGGCAGCAGCGCGATCCTCGGCTGCCGCATCAGCCATTGCAGGACGAAGTACGGGCCGTCGAACTTCTGCGTGACGCCGGTGGCGCTGTCGCCGACGACGACCGACGGGCGGTAGATCGTCGCCGGCAGCCCGCGGCGCATCCGCTGGCGCACCTCGATCTCGGCGAGCTGCTTGGTCTCCTCGTAGTAGTTGTTGAACGTCTGTCCTTTCTCGAGATCCTCCTCGCGAAAGACACCGTCGTACCTGCCGCTGACGTAGCAGGTGCTGACGTAGTGCAGGCGCTCGAAGCGCGGCGCGCGCTCCGCGAGATCGAGGACGCGCTGCGTGCCGGTGACGTTGACGCGCATCCCGATGTCGCGGGCGACGGCGAGGTCGTAGACCGCGGCCAGATGCCACAGCTCGCGGATGCCGCCGGCGTCGATGTGATCGAGCGCCTGCGTGAGATCGCCTTCGACGAGCGTCACCCGATCGGCGAGGCCCAGCGACCGCGCGCGCTCCTCAGCGAGCGCGCGGAACTTCGGCTGCACGAGACAGAGCGCCTGGTCGTCCGTCCGCGCGAGCACGCGCCGCAACAGCTCCGAGCCGAGGAAGCCGGGGAAGCCGGTGAAGAAGATGTATGGCACGGTGGAGGGATTCTAGACCTGGTTGCCCGGTCGCCCGGTCGCCCGGTCTCCCGGTCTCCCGGCCCTCACCGGGCAACCGGGAAACCGGGTGACCGGGAAACCGTATCCTCTAAGCGATGACCGCCTCCGCCACCCTCACCCCCGCCCGGCGCTCCTACGGCTGGCGCACGTGGCAGGACGCCGTGCGGGAGGCGCTCATCGCGCTGCTCCTCGGCGTGCTGGTGTCGTTCATCGACGGCATGCCTACCGCGCCGACCCTGACTCACAACACGCTGACGCTCCTGCTGATCCTGATCGGGGCGCGGGGCATGGAGACGGCGCTCAGCTGGGCGATCGAGCAGAGCCGCATCCCGCTTTTCTTCCGCTGCGTGATCTACGTCCTCGGCGGCGGCATCGCGCTCTTCTTCGCCGTCGGCCAGAAGAAGTTCGATGTCTTCGACTCCGCGATCGTCGGGCTCCTCGCCGCGACCACGGTCGGCTTCATCCTGCATCACAACCGCAAGCGCAACGACCGGCTGCGCGCGAGCGTCGAGCGGCTGAAAGAGCACGAGTTCGCTGAGAAAGAGCTGCAGATCGCGCGCGAGATGCAGCAGCGCCTCCTGCCGCCGCCGCTGATCGAGCGCGACGGATTCCGCGTCACCGCGCGCACGCAGGCCGCGCACATCGTCGGCGGCGACTTCTACGACGTCCTCCGCATCGGCGACGATCAGTCCGCAATCATCGCCGCGGACGTGTCGGGCAAAGGCATCGCCGCGAGTCTGATCATGGCCTCGTGCAAGGCGATGATCCCGTTCCTCGCGGCCAGCGGCGGCGCCGCCGAGGTGATGCGCGAGCTGAACGCGCGCCTGTGCGAGCAACTCCAGCGGCGCGAGTTCGTGGCCATGGTGCTGGTGCGCTTCGACAGCGCGACCGGCACCGCGGAGATCGTGAACGCCGGCATGCCCAATCCATTGCTCGCGGGACGTCCGGTGGTCTGCACCGGCGAGCGCCTCCCCCTCGGCGCGATGCGCTCCGCGCGCTACGAGTCGACGACGATCGCGATCGCGCCGGGCGAGCGCCTGCTGCTGTTCAGCGACGGACTATCCGAGGCCACCGTCGACGGCGCGCCGATCGGCGACGAGCGCGTGGAAACGATCGCCGCGCGTGCGGCCAGCGTCGACGCGCTGATCGACGAAGTGCGCGCGATCCCGGGGCTGCAGATCGAGGACGACGTCACGGTCGTCGAGCTTCTCCGGCGGTAGAGTAGTAAGGAACAGGAGGAGCTCAGCCGATGAAGCGCGTGATCGTGCGTGTCGTCGTGGCGGCGCTGGCCGTCATCTCGCTGTCCGCTTGCGTCTCGTTGCGCAGTTACCGCACCAATCCGCCGTACGGGCCGGTCGAAGAGCCGCCCTTCAAGGACAAGTACGGAAACCTGATCCGCATCGGCTTCGTCGAGCTCGACGACCATGGTCTCTTCTGGTCGGACAAGCAGCTCCCCGCGTCGATGAAGATGATCGAGGCCGCGGGGGAGCCGAACGGCGCCATCGTGGCGGTGTTCGTCCACGGCTGGCTGAACAACGCCCGCTATCCCGATCAGGACAACTTCGACCTGAACAACTTCAAGAACGACGTGCTGATGGTGATGTCGCAGCACGAGACCGTGGCCGCCCGGCGGGAAGGACGGCCGCGGCGCAACGTCGTCGGTGTCTACGGCGCCTGGCGCGGCAAGTCGCTCAGCGGCCCGCTGTTTTTCCTCTCGTTCTACGACCGCAAGGACGCCGCGCTGCGCGTCGCCGACACGCAGGCCACGGTCACGCTGCGGTCTCTGATCGCGAAAACGCGCGAGAACCCGCATTCGCAGATCATCGTGGTCGGTCACTCCTTCGGCGGCCTGATCACCGAGCGCGCCATCGGGCCGGTGCTGATCACCGACGCCATGCGCGCGCAAACGGGAGCCGCAACCGAGACCCTTCTGAAGGACGCACCCGACCTGGTCATCCTCGTGAATCCGGCGACGAACGCCACGCGCGCGCTGGGAGACGTCTGGACGCTCAAGGAGTCGCCGGAGCTCACTCCGCGGCGCCGGACGATCTTCCATGCCGCCGGGCAGGCGCTCACCCGCTCGCCGCTCATCGTCTCCATCACCTCGGCCACGGACCAGGCCACCGGCATCGCCTTCCCCTTCGCCGAATATCTCGACAGCATCTTCCAGAGCTTTCGCGGATGGGGCGGCACGCCGATGAACGGGGTCTTCCCGAGCGAGCGGACGGTCTACGCAAAAACGATGGGGCACCTTCCGCAGATCTGGAGCCATGACGTCAACTTCACGCAGCTCCCGGAGACGGGCGTGGACGCGGCGACGGAACCGGCCAAGCCATGTCCTGAGGGAGCTGCGAGCGGCGAGATCTGCTTCGTGGTCGGCAACGACATGTTCGCCATGACCCCGCGTAATCCCCGCTTCAACGACACCCACTACTGGATCATGCAGGTGCCGAAGACGATCATCAACGGCCACTCCGATGTCTGGAACCCGGTGTGGGTGAACATGCTCATCGGAATGATGGAATCACTCGGGCCCGAGCGGAGATAGAGCCCACTCGAGGCCTTTCGCGCGAATGTCCGGCGGCACGGTGTGATCGCCGTCGAACTCCTCGTACTGCACTTCGTAACCCGCGTCCTGCAGCCCGCGCGCGAGGCGGCGCCCGCAGCGATCGATCGGCAGGATCTGATCGTTCACGCCGTGCGAGATGAAGATGCGCGGCGTGCCGCGCGGTTTGGACGAGAGGGAGATGAAGCCGGGCGAGAACGCGGCGATGCCGGTGAAGAGATCGCCGTTGAGCAGCCCCCACGACAGCGCCGCGGACGCGCCGTCGGAGAAACCGGCGATACCGATGCGCTTCGGGTCGACGGAGTACTTCGCGAAGATCCTGTCGAGCGCGCGGTCGATGAACGCGACGTCCGCGCTCTCGTCGCCCGACACCATGCCCCATGTGTCCTCGCGCGAGTCCGGCGCGACGACGATCACCCCCAGCCGGTCGGCGTCGGCGATGAGCCGCGGCATGGCCTGGCTCGCCGAGCCGGTCGCGCCGTGCAGGTAGAGGAGCAGCGGAGCATTCGCGGCCGCCGGCGCGTAGAACAGGCCGTCACGCTCGATGCCGAGTCCGAGGCGCTCGGGACGCGCGGTCTTCGCGGCGGGAGAGCCGACGTGCGGACGCGCGTGAAAGAAACCGTCGGAGGAGGTCATGGCAGCAGGCGACTCCGCGCAGCGCGCCAGCAGTATGGGCGGCCCCGCGAGTGCGAGCTTCAGAAATGAGCGGCGTTGCATGTTCGCGAGACTGTCCGGGAACGAGATGTTACCGCCCGAGCCGACGGGGAGACCAGCCGCCGAGACGGGGCGGCGTTCCACCGCGTCGCGGTGACCGACGCCCTCATCGAGCACGATGACCGGGGCAGTCGCGGTGACTGACGCCCTCATCGAGCACGATGACCATGGTCATCGTCGACCACTGACGCCCCCATCGAGCTCGATGACCGGGGCACTCGCGGTGACTGACGCCTTCGTCGAGCGCGATGACCCGGGCAGTCGCGGTGACTGACGCCCCCATCGAGGGCGATGACCATGGTCATCGTCGATGACGCGCACCGCGCGGCATCCGCCGCCGCAGCGTTTCCACGAACAAGCGATCCGCCTTTTTCGAGAATAAGCCCACCGGCGAGTAGCCGCGCTTCCATGCGAGGACGAACGTCGCCATCAACAAGGCGATCGTGATCGCGAAGTTCTGCCAGGCATTGAGGAACCACTGGCCGTCCCACGACAGCATCACCGAGTCGGAGAACGGATAGAAGTACGGGATCGGCCACTGGTAGCCGTCCGGGCCGCGCGAGCCGATCACGTCTTCGAAAAGGTGCAGGTGCACGGCGAGGAACGCGAGCAGCGCGACGCGAGGGCGGCGCGTGAAGAGCGCGGCGAAGGCGCCGAAAATCAGCGCGAACAGCAGGTTGTGGCAGAGCGTGTGATGGTAATCGGTCCACCAGAACAGCGGGTGGCGCGAGCCGCGCGTGAACAGCTCCGGCAGCATCCCGAAGCCGTCCAGGTCGGGCGCGACCGCGCCCGCGGTCACGATGGCGCGGTCACGTCCCGAAAGCCCCGGCACGGCCTCGGCCAGACACCAGCCCGAGAGCGCGTGCGCGATCGGATTCATCTCACCAGATCTTGCACTCTTTCTCTTTCACCATCGGCGCTTTGTCGCCGCAGTTGAACGCCTTCTTGAACTGCGGCAGGTTCGCCACCACGCCGTTGATGCGATAGCGCGGCGGCGAATGCGGATCGGTGATCGCGTTCGCGCGCAGGTTCTCCGGGCGGTCGTTGTTGCAGGCCCACTGCGCGAGCCCGACGAAGAAGCGCTGGTCCGGCGTGAATCCGCCGACCGGCTGCAGATTGTCGTCCGCGGTCGCCTCTTTCCAGGCGATGTACGCGAGCAGCGTCCCGCCGATGTCGGCGATGTCTTCGCCGGCGGTCAGCTTCGAGTTGATCCTGATGTCGTCGACGACCACGTACTGCGCGTACTGGTCGCGCACGCAGTTGGCGCGCTCCTCGAACGCCTTCGCGTCCTCGGCCGTCCACCAGTCCTTCAGGTTGCCCTTGGCGTCGAACTGCCGCCCCTCGTCGTCGAACGCGTGGGTCAGCTCGTGGCCGATCGTCGAGCCGGTGTTGCCGTAGTTCGGCGCGTCGTCCAGCTTCGGGTCGTAGAGCGGCGGCTGCAGCACGCCGGCCGGGAAGTTGATGTCGTTCATCTGCGGGCTGTAGTACGCGTTGACGGTCGGCGGCGTCATGCTCCACTCGCCGCGGTCGACCGGCTTGCCGATCTTGTTGAGGTCGCGCTTCGACTCGAAGGCCGTGGCGCGGATGGCGTTGCCGAAGAAATCGTCGCGCTTCACTTCGAGGCCGCTGTAGTCGCGCCAGCGGTCGGGATAGCCGACCTTGTTGACGATCGAATGCAGCTTCTCGAGGGCGCGGGTCTTGGTCTCGGCGGTCATCCAGTCGACCGCCTTGATCTCGTTCTCCATCGCCTTCTCGATCAGGACGGTCATCTCGATGGTCTTCTGCTTCGTCTCCGGGGTGAAGGTGCGGCTCACGAACTCCTGCCCGAGGGACTCGCCGAGATCGCGGTCGACCCAGCGGACGCACTGCTTCCAGCGCGGCGGCTGCGCGGTCACGCCGCGGAGCGTCTTGCGATAGAAGTCGAAGTCCTCCTTGACGAACTTCGAGGAGAGGTACGGCGCGAGGTCGTGCGCGGCGTGCCAGCGGAGATACGCCTTCCACTGCGAGAGCGGCGTATTCGCGATCTGCTTTTCGACCTCTTCGAGGAACTTCGGCTGGGTCACGTTGATGCTCTCGACGCCCGGCAGGCCGCGCTTGGCGAAGTACGCGCTCCAGTCGAACGACGGCGTGATCTTCTGCAGATCGGCGAGCTTCAGCTTGTGGTAGATGTTGTACGGATCGCGGCGCTCCACGCGGGTCAATGACGCCTTCGCCAGCGCGGTCTCGAGGTCCATCGCGCTCTGCGCGTCTTTCTTGGCCTGCGCCTTCGATTCGCCGATCAGCTCGAACATCTTCCCGACGTGCGCGAGGTACTTGTCGCGGATCTCCTGCGACTTGGCGTCGGTCTTCGTGTAGTAGTCGCGGTCCGGCAGTCCGAGGCCGCCGGCGCCGATCTCGGCGATCACCTGCGTCGCGTCGCCGAAGTCCTGGTCCGAGCCGAAGCCGAACAGGTAGCCGCTGCTGTACGTGCGCGCATGCTGCGCGGCGAGAAACTCCAGGAGCTTCTTCGAGTCCTCGATGGTGGCGATGTCATCGAGGACCGGCTTGAGCGGCTTCGCGGCGAGCTTCTCGATCTCCGCGGTGTTCATGCAGGCGGCGAAGTAGTCGCCGAGCTGCGCCTGCCGCACGCTGCGCGGCGAGTCGTCCCTCGAGACTTCGTCGAGGATGCCCCAGAGGAACTGCGCGTTCTCGTTGGACGTCTTTCCGTAAACGCTCCAGCGGGCCTGGTCGGCGGGGATCGGGTTGTTCTTCATCCAGCCGCCGCAGGAGAACTGATAGAAGTCGACGCACGGGTCGGCGCCCTTGTCCATCGACGGCACGTCGAGGCTGGGCGTGTACGGGAGCTGTTTGAGCGGCTTCTCGTCCGCCACGAGCGAGGCGGCGAGGAGCACGGACACGACGAAGACGAAAGTTCTGCGCATACTCCGGACTCTACAACGCGCTCGAAGCGTTAGGGCGTGACTTTCCGGCAACGGAGCTTCGACGGGAAGCTCGTCACCATCAGATGACGGACACTCGCCTTTTTAGGTCATCCAACGCCTTGATAGACTTCGCGCCATGCAAAAAGTCAGTGTCGGTGTGCTCGGCTCCGGTGACGTCGGCAAAGTGCTCGCAGCGGGCTTCGCCAGCCTCGGTCATGACGTCAAAATCGGCTCGCGCGATCCCGAAAAGCTGCGCGAGTGGGCGTCGGCGAATGCGCGCGTGTCGACCGGCACGTTCGCCGAGGCGGCGCAGTTCGGCGACATCCTCGTCCTGGCGACCCTCGGCGCCGGCGCCGCCGACGCGATCAGGCTGGCCGGACTCGACGCGTTCGACGGCAAGGTCCTGATCGACGCCACGAATCCGCTCGACTTCAGCAAGGGAATGCCCCCGACGCTGTTCGTCGGCACGACCGACTCGTTAGGCGAGCAGATCCAGCGGCTGATCCCGAAGTCGCGCGTGGTGAAGGCCTTCAACACCGTCGGCAACGCCCACATGATCAACCCGCAGTTTCCCGGCGGCCCGCCGGACATGTTCATCTGCGGCAACGACGCCGAGGGAAAGAAGATCGTGTCGCAGATCTGCGACGCTTTCGGCTGGGGCGTGATCGACCTCGGCGGCATCGACGCCTCCCGCTACCTCGAGCCGATGTGCCTGGTCTGGGTGCTCTACGGCGCGCGCAACTCGTCGTGGAACCACGCCTTCAAGATGCTGCGGAAGTAACGCGAGCGTAACAACCGGGCGGGGCAACAAACTTGCAGCCGGTGCCCGTTCGGTGTTCATCTAATGGCCGAGGTGTTTGATGCGAATCGCAGTTCGTGCAGTTATCGTTTCTCTCCTCCTCACCCTTCTCACGGTCCCGGCAGGCGCGCAGTACTTCGGCCGCAATAAAGTCCAGTGGGAAAACTTCCACTTCAAGGTGCTCCAGACCGAGCACTTCGACATCTACTACTACGACCAGGAAGCGGACGTCGTGAACGACGTCGGCCGGATGGCGGAGCGCTGGTACGCGCGGCTCTCGCGCGTGTTCAACCACTCCTTCCGCAAGAAGCCGATCGTGCTCTACGCGAACGCCGCCGACTTCCACCAGACCACCACCACCGGCGGCCTGATCGGCGAAGGGACGGGCGGATTCACCGACGCGTTCATGAACCGGGTCGTGCTTCCGCTGACCGGCGACTACTCGCAGAACGACCACGTCCTCGGCCACGAGATCGTGCACGTCTTCCAGTACGACATCGCCTCGAACGCCAACCAGAACCGGCGCCGCTTCGCGCTCGAGCAGATGCCGCTGTGGCTCGTCGAAGGCATGGCCGAGTACTTCTCGAAAGGGCGCGTCGACCCGCTGACGTCGATGTGGATCCGCGACGCCACGATCCACGACCGCATGCCCAACCTCCGCGATCTGAGCCGCGACTCGCGTTACTTCCCGTATCGCTACGGCCAGGCGCTGATGGCGTACATCGGCGCGCGCTTCGGCGACGAGGCGGTGGTGCGCTACTTCCTCGCGGCCGGTGTGGTCGGCGTGGAGGAAGGCGTCGAGCGCGCGGTCGGCATCTCGCACAAGCAGCTCTTCTCCGACTGGGCCGCGTCCGCGAAAGAGCTGTACGACCCGGTCGTGCAGGCGCGGCAGGACAGCGCGCTCATGAAGCCGCTCATCGGCCGCAAGCCGGTGATCCCGCCGGCCGATGAGGAAGGAAAGCGAAAGGGCAAGCGGCGCCGCGGACCGTCCGAGCTCAACGTCGGCCCGGCGCTCAGTCCCGACGGCCGCTATCTGGCGTTCCTCTCGGCGCGCGAGCTCTTCTCGATCGATCTCTATCTCGCCGACGCGTCCACCGGAAAGATCATCCGCAAGCTGATCTCGTCGGATCGCGATCCGCACTTCGAGTCGCTGCGCTTCATCGAGTCGGCCGGCGCGTGGTCGCCGGACAGCCGTCGCCTGGCGTTCATCACCTTCGCCAAAGGCGACAACTTCCTCTCGATCGTCGACGTCGAGACGCGCGACGTGACCCATCAGAAAGTGCCCGGACTCGAGGCCATCAATAACGTGGCCTGGTCTCCCGACGGCCATCAGATCGCGATCTCCGGCCAGACCACCGGCGTGAGCGATCTGTTCATCTATGACCTCGACTCGAAGGACGTCACCCGCCTCACCAACGACCGCTTCGCCGATCTGCAGCCGGCGTGGTCGCCGGACGGACGGACGATCGCGTTCGTGACCGACCGCGGACAGGGCGCGATCGTCGAGCAGCTGCGCTTCAGCGAGATGCGCCTGGCGACGATCGACGTCAGCACGCGGCAGGTGCGCGTCATCGACGGCTTCAAGGGCGCGCGGCACATCAATCCGCAGTACGCGCCCGACGGGAAGTCGATCTACTTCATCGGCAATCCCGAAGGCATCCCCGATGTCTATCGCGTGAATGTGGCCGACGGCGCGCTCACGCGCATCACCTCGGTGACCACCGGCGTCGCCGGCATCACCGACCTCTCGCCGGCACTGTCGGTCGCCTCGCGCGCCGGCAACATCGCCTTCTCGCTGTTCGAGGACGACAACTACAACATCTACGCGTGGCCGGCGAACACTCCGGGAACGCCGCCGAACGTGCAGACGCCGACGAGCGAGACCGCGGTCGCGCGCGCGGCTCTGCTGCCGCCGCTGCGCGGCGCGGGCTCGGAGATCACCGGCTACCTGATGCGCCCCGAGGAAGGACTGCCGCCCGCTTCAACGCAGTTCGCGGAGCGCAACTACAGCCCCGATCTCCATCTCGCCTACCTCGGACCTCCGACGCTCGGCGTCGGGATCAACGAGTTCGGCGCCGGCGCGGGCGGAAGCGTCACCGCGTACTTTTCCGACATCCTCGGCCAGCAGAACATCGGCGTGACGTTCCAGGGCGGCGGCGGCAGCGGCACGTCCAGCCTCGCCGAGCAGCTCGGCGGCGAGGTGTTCTATCTCAATCAGACCAGCCGCCTCAATTGGGGCGCCGATCTCGTGCACGTGCCGTACGTCTACGCGACCGCGTCGTACGGCCGCGGTGACATCACGATCGACGGGACAAAGTACACAAACGTCGACATCTATCAGCAGTACCGCGAAGTGCAGGTCATCACCGACGCCACGGCGCTCGCGCAGTATCCGTTCAGCACCACGCGCCGCATCGAGGCCGCGGGCGGAATCCAGCGCTACTCGTACAAGCAGGAGGTGGAGACGTTCGTCATCAGCGGCAATGACATCATCGACCGGACGACCGAGGACCTCGGCAATTCGTTCAGCGTGAACCTGAGCAAGGCCTCGACGGCGTTCGTCGGCGACAGCTCGATCTACGGCTTCATCTCGCCGATCAACGGCACGCGCTACCGCTACGAGGTCGAGACGCTGCACGGCGATCTGAACTTCCAGACCGCGCTGGCGGACTGGCGCAAGTACTTCTTCAAGCGTCCGGTGACGCTGGCGGTGCGCGGCCTGCACTACGGCCGCTACGGCAGCGGCGCCGACGACACGCGCCTCACGCCGCTCTACCTCGGCCAGGGCTCGCTGGTCCGCGGCTACGATCCGTACTCGATCGACGCCGTGGAGTGCACGCCCGATCCGGGAACGAGCGCGTGCCCGGTGTTCGACCGCCTCGTGGGAACGCGCATCGCCGCGGCCAGCCTCGAGTTCCGCGCGCCGCTGCTCGGCACCCGGGAGTACGGCCTCATCGACGCGCCGTTCCTGCCGACCGAGATCTTCGCGTTCGCCGACGCCGGCGCCGCGTGGAGCAAGGGCGACAGCGTGACGCTCAAGTGGGCCACGCGCAGCAACGAGCACATCCCGGTGGCCAGCGTCGGCGCCGGCCTGCGCATCCTGCTCAGCTACATCCCGATCGAAATCTACGCCGCGAAACCGTTCCAGCGCCCGGACGAGGACATCGTGTACGGGTTCAATATCATTCCGGGGTGGTGAACCGTTCTGAGTTCGAAAGCGTGGTCGAAGAGGCAATCTCCGACCTGCCGCCGCAGTTCGCGGAGCTGCTGGACAACGTCGCCGTCGTCGTCGAGGAGGAGCCGAGTGATGAAGATCTCGAGCTCGTCGAAGACGACGGCGGCGAGCTCCTCGGGATCTATCGCGGCATCGCGCTCACGCACCGCCGCCACGACATGCTGCCGGCGCTCCCCGATCAGATCGCGATCTTCCGCGGCCCGATCCTGCGCGTGACGCGCAACCGCCGCGAGGCGTTGCGGCAGATTCGCGAGACCGTCATCCACGAGCTCGGCCACTATTTCGGGCTGCACGACGAAGACATGGTTTTCTAAATCCGCGCTCGCGTTTCTAACGGAGCATGAAACGCATTCTGACGGTGCTCCTCGTCGTCACTCTCGCCTGCTCGAAAAATCACAAAGAAGAAGAACGCTTCGCAAGCGGATCGGGCGGCATCGCCGGCCTCGCCGGTCCCGACGCCGCTCCCAACGCCGCTCCCAACGCCGCTTCCAACGACAGAATGCTGGCGTATGCGGTCATCACGCCCGAAGCTCCGGAGCCGAAACCGCAGTACGCGAAGATCGAAGAGCACGGCTTCAAGACCGCGAAGGAAGAGCCGGTGACGACGTTCGCCATCGACGTCGACCGCGCGTCGTACGCGAACGTGCGCCGCTTCCTCACCGCGGGACAGGTGCCGCCGCCCGACGCCGTGCGCATCGAGGAGATGATCAACTACTTCTCGTATCACTATCCGCAGCCCGCGAGCGACGCGCCGTTCTCGATCACCACCGAGGTCGCCGGATGTCCGTGGAACACGAGCAATCGCCTGCTGCGCATCGGCATCCAGGGGCGCAATCTCGAGCAGTGGAAGATGGCGCCGAACAACCTGGTCTTCCTCATCGACGTCTCCGGCTCGATGGAGCCGCCGCAGCGTTTGCCGCTGCTCAAGTCGGCGTTCCGGCTGCTCGTCGACCAGCTGCGCGCCGAGGATCGCGTGGCCATCGTGGTGTACGCGGGAGCGGCCGGGCTGGTGCTTCCGTCGACTTCGGGCGCGGACAAGAGCGCGATCCTCGCCGCGCTCGATCACCTCGAGGCCGGCGGCTCGACGGCGGGCGGCGCGGGAATCGAGCTCGCGTACGAAACGGCGGCCGGGAACTTCCTCCGCGACGGCAACAACCGCGTGATCCTCGCGACCGACGGCGACTTCAACGTCGGCGTGTCGAATGTCGAGGAGCTCGAGAAGCTGATCGTGAACAAACGCAAGTCCGGCATCAACCTCTCCGTCCTCGGCGTCGGCGACGGCAACTACCACGACGCCAGCCTCGAGACGCTCGCCGACAAGGGCAACGGCAACTACGCCTATCTCGACACGCTCAAGGAGGCGGAGAAGGTGTTCAAGCACGAGCTCACCGGCACGCTGGTGACGATCGCCAAGGATGTGAAGGTGCAGCTGGAGTTCGATCCCGCGCTGGTCGCGTCGTACCGCCAGATCGGCTACGAGAACCGCGCGCTCGCGAACGCGGACTTCGAGGACGACACCAAGGACGCGGGCGAGCTCGGCGCCGGACACTCGGTGACCGCGCTCTACGAGATCACGCCGGCCGCGAATGCGCGCGGCGCGATCGCCACGGTGAAGCTGCGCTACAAGGAGCCGAACGGAGAGACGAGCAAGCTGATCGCCGCGAGCGCGCGCGATGAAGGAAAGAGCGCGTTCGACGCGTCGCCGGACATGCAGTTCGCCGCCGCCGTGGCGGAGCTGGGCATGCTGCTGCGCGACTCGCCGCACAAAGGCACGTCGAGCTTCGCCGACGTCCAGCAGCTCGCGCGCATCGCCCACGGCGAGGATCTCGACGGCCTGCGCGAAGAGTTCTCGCGCCTCGCGGACTCCGCGCGGGTGATGAGCGAGCACCGCGTCGCCGAGAAATAGCGTGTCACTTGATCTCGATCAACTCGATGTCGAAGACGAGCATCCCCTGCGGCTTGGTGCGGTCGTTGGCGTACGCGAGCTTGGCCGGGATCCAGAACCGCGTCTTCTCGCCGACGTGCATCAGCTGCATGCCCTCGGTCCACCCGCGGATGACCTGATCGAGCTGGAGCTCGGCGGGCACGCCGCGGAGGACCGAGCTGTCGAACATGTGACCGTCGGCCGTCCAGCCGCTGTAGTGCACGAGCACCTTGCTGCCGCGGAACGGATGCCGCTCGCCGCTGCCGGGACGCAGCACTTTGTACGCGAGCCCCGAGGCCGTCTTCGACGCGTCCGCGGGAGGCGCGGCGACGTCGGCCGGCACGGTGGGACGCGGAATGATCTCCAGCAGCTCGGTATCGAACAGCAGCGGGAGGTCGATCTTCCCGCCGTTGAGCGGCTGAGGAACCCACGCGCGCCGACGCTCGCCGGCGACCATGAGCTTCACCGCCTCGCCCCATCCCGGAACCATCTTCGGCACCGCGATGACCAGCGACTGCGTGCCGGTGAGATGCTGGATCAGCGTGCCGTCCGACTTCCAGGCCGTGTAACGCACGCGTACGAGATCGGTGTCGACCGGATGCTCGCTGCCCGTTCCGGGCGCGAGCTGCTTCGTGACCAGACCGGTCGCCGTTTTCTCGGCATCGGCAGGCGGAGTCGTGAGATCCGTTGGTGGCTGCGGCTTGTCGGCGGCAACGAGAGGGAGTGCGAGGAAGAGGAGCGCGAGAAGTGACCGTGTCATGTTCAGTCAACGATAGCAATCTTCTCGACCAGCTCGTACTGCTGTTGCGCGATCGCGTCAGCGACGGAGACGCGCACCGTGTACTCGCCCGGCTTGAGCCTGCTCACGTCGACCGTCGCGCCGACGCCGTAGTGTCCGGGAACGCCCTTCAGCGGGACGGCCTGCGCATCGCCGGCGAGTCCCTTCTTCGTCGTCCCGTTGCCTTCGAGCGTCACCGTGGTCGCGAGGTTCGGAGCGCCGTTGGCGTCGACGCCGGGATTCTGAGCCTCGTAAAAGATCCAGACTTCGTCGGCGCGGTGAAACGTGCGGTCGCCTTTCGGCACGACCTTGATGCCGCCGAACGCGAACGGCGCGTCGGCGAGCGGCGGTTTATAAAGCGGAAACACCTGATTCGAGACCAGCAGCCGCGACACGCGCCGCGCTCCCTTCTCGATACCGGGCAGCAGCATCGGCGCGCCGGCCATCGCCACCGGCTCGCCCTTCACGGCAAAGCCGAACGTCGCGTTGCGGTTGCCGGGAGGGAACGCGAACGACTGCTCGTAATACGCGGTGCCGTCCGGCGCGCGCAGCAGCGTGACCTGCTCCTCGAGCGACCAGAACTCGGAGCCCGAGCCGTTGTCGACGAGGCCGAACAACGTCGCCTTGGTCACGTCGGCGGGCAGCGCGGCGTCGAAGTGCATGGCCACGAAGTAGTGGCCCGAGGCGGTCAGGTAGTCGCCGAAGGTCAGGTGCAGCGGGTCGACGCGAAAGTCGTTCTTCTGGAAATCGCGGATGGCCTCGCGGAGGCGCGCGCTGCGCAGCTTCGTGGCCGTGGCGTTGAAGTCGCGGCGCGCGGCCAGCTGGTCCTGCGCGCGCGCGATCTCACGCGCGCCGATCGGCTGGCGCTCAGCCGGCGTTCCGGGCGTCTGTGCAAAGGATTCGACTGCCGCCAGGACGAGGAAAAGCGACACTGCTGCGCGGGTTCGCATCGCGCAGCAGTGTAACGCCGTCAGTCGCGGGGCACGTGAAACGGAACTTCGTCATCCGATTTCGCGTCCCGCTCGACGCGCTCGTCGTCGGGAAGGTGCCAGTCGTTGTCGTCGTCGACGCGGTAGTTGCGAATGTCTTCCATGCTCTTCTCCTAGAACTGCGCCGCCTCGGTCGATCCTTCGAGCGCCGTGGTGGACGACTCGCCGGAGCTGACGATCTTTGCGACTTCATCGAAATAGCCGGTGCCGACTTCGCGCTGGTGGCGCGTGGCCGTGTAGCCGTGTTCCTCGGACGCGAACTCGGCCTGCTGCATGCGCGAGTAGGCGGTCATGCCCTCGTCGCGGTACTGCCGCGCGAGCTCGAACATCGAGAAGTTGAGCGCGTGGAATCCGGCCAGCGTGACGAACTGGAACTTGTAGCCCATCGCGCCGAGCTCGCGCTGGAACGTCGCGATCTGCTGCGCGTCGAGCTTTTTGGCCCAGTTGAACGACGGCGAGCAGTTGTACGCCAGCAGCTTGCCGGGATACTGCTCGTGCACTCCCTCCGCGAACTCGCGGGCCTCGCCGATGTCGGGCGTCGAGGTCTCGCACCACAGCACGTCGGCGTACGGCGCATACGCGACCGCGCGCGCGATCGCCGTGTCGAGACCGCTCTTGATGCGATAGAAGCCTTCCGGCGTCCGCTCGCCGGTGATGAACGGATGATCGCGCTCGTCGACGTCGCTGGTGATCAGCGAGGCGCTGTGCGCGTCGGTGCGGGCGATGAGCAGCGTGCCGACGCCCATGACGTCCGAGGCGAGGCGCGCGGAGACGAGCGTGCGGATGAACTGCGCGATCGGCACGAGCACCTTGCCGCCGAGGTGGCCGCACTTTTTCTCAGAGGCCAGCTGATCCTCGAAGTGCACCGCGGCCGCGCCGGCCTCGATCATCATCTTCATCAGCTCGAACGCGTTCAGCGGCCCGCCGAAACCGGCTTCGGCGTCGGCGATGATCGGCGCGAACCAGTACGTTCCGCTGCGGCCTTCCATGTGATCGATCTGGTCGGCGCGCTGCAGGGCCTGATTGATCCGCTTCACGACCTGCGGAACGGAGTTCACGGGATAGAGGCTCTGATCGGGATACATGTGGCCGGCGAGATTCGCGTCCGCCGCGACCTGCCAGCCGCTGAGGTAGATCGCCTTCAGTCCCGCCCGGACCTGCTGGATGGCCTGGTTGCCGGTGAGGGCGCCGAGGGAGTTCACGAACGGCTCTGTGTTGAGCAACTGCCAGAGCCGCTCCGCGCCCATCTCCGCGAGCGTGTACTTGACGTCGATCGAGCCGCGCAGACGAAGGACGTCCTCGCCGCTGTAGTCGCGGGTGATGCCTTCCCAACGCGGGTTGTTGAACCACTCCGTCTCGATCGCCTTCGGGTCGCGCGCTTCTTTCAGTCGTGTCATGTCGTCTCCAATTGCAGTAATTCGGCGTACGCGGGGATGGTCAAAAAGTCCGCGAGCTCGGGATTGAGAATGAGCTCGTCGAAGATGCGGGCCGCGCGCTCGAGGTTCGCGTGCGTGCCGAGCGACGCGAGCTCTTCGTCGCGAATGCGGCGATAGAGCGACGGCGTCACCAGCTCGCCGGCGTCGGTCGTCGCGCCGTGCTGCACCCACTGCCACAGCTGCGTGCGCGAGATCTCGGCGGTCGCCGCGTCTTCCATCAGGTTGTACAGCGGCACCGCGCCGCTGCCGCCGAGCCACGCCGCGAGGTACTGAATGCCGACGCTGACGTTGTGGCGGATGCCCTTCTCCGTGACCGCACCGTCGGGGAGCTCTAGGAGTGCGGCAGCAGAGCTGCCGCTTTCAGAGCTGCGGCTCTGCCGCAGCACTCCTAGATTGTTCGGCCCGGGCATGTACGCGTCGAACACGCGCTTCGCGACCGGAACGAGTCCCGGATGCGCAACCCACGTGCCGTCGTGTCCCGCCTTCACTTCGCGCAGCTTGTCGGCTTCCACTTTCGCGAACGCCGCCTCGTTGGCCTGCGGGTCGTCCTTGATCGGGATCTGCGCGGCCATGCCGCCCATCGCGTGAATGCCGCGGCGATGGCAGGTCTGGATCAGCAGATCGACGTACGCGGCGAGGAAGGCCTTGTCCATCGTCACCGACGCGCGGTCCGGCATCGTGAAGTCGCGGCGCGCCCTGAATTTCTTGATGAACGAGAAGATGTAGTCCCAGCGCCCGCAGTTGAGCCCCGAGGAGTGCTCGCGCAGCTCGTAGAGGATCTCGTGCATCTCGAACGCGGCCAGGATCGTCTCGATCAGCACCGTCGCGCGGATCGTTCCCTCCGGAATGCCGAGCTCCTGCTGCGCGCGGACGAAGACGTCGTTCCAGAGCCGCGCCTCGAGGTGCGACTCCATCTTCGGAAGGTAAAAGTACGGGGCGGTGCCGCGGGCGACGCACTCCTTCGCGTTGTGGAAGAAGTAGAGCGCGAAGTCGAAGAGGCTGGCGCTGACCGGCTGGCCGTCGACGTAAACGTGCTCCTCCAGGAGGTGCCAACCGCGCGGCCGCACGACGAGCGTGGCGGTCTTTTCGTTGAGCTTGTACTGCTTGGAGCCGCTATCGAAGGAGATGGTCCGCCGCACCGCGTCGCGCAGGTTGAGCTGCCCGTCGATGCAGTTGAACCACGTCGGAGAGTTCGCGTCTTCGAAGTCGGCCATGAAGACGTTCGCGCCGGAGTTGAGGGCGTTGATGATCATCTTCCGGTCGACCGGACCGGTGATCTCGACGCGGCGGTCCAGCAGATCGCGCGGGATCGGCGCGACCGTCCAGTCGCTCTCCCGCACCTCGGCGGTCTCCGGCAGAAAGTCCGGCAGCTCGCCGCCGTCGATCCGCAGCTTCCGCTCTTCCCGCGCGCGCAGCAGTTCCTCGCGGCGCGGGTTGAATTCCTTCTGCAGCATCGCCACGAACGCGAGGGCCTCGTCTGAGAGGATCTCGTCCCACTCCGGCCGGACTTCACCGCGGACGTCGATGTCGGTCAAAAGAGCTGAGGAATTCGTCATTGCGACCTTCCCATCCACGTCGTCGCTATGTTCGCGAGTCGTGCCACAGGTGCGTTCGCCGCCCGCCACAAATTTGGTACGAAGAGGCGAATGGCGCGACAGACGATGGCTAACACCCACAGCCCAAGCACCGCATCGTGCGCAAACTCGAGCATTTGCGCGTGCACGAAGACGTGCGGACCGTTGTCGGCGACAAGGCGGATCACCGCGAAAAGCTTGAGCAGCGCGACCGTTACAAGCGTTTCGGCGACGAACCCGGCGATTAGCTGGATGGCGCTACAGAACTCCCGCTCGAGCGAGAGAAGTAGTTCGCGTCGCGGCGGTAATTCGGGACGCACCTTCGGCGTGCGCATCTCGCCTGTTTCGACACGCACCTTGGAGGCGGGAACCTCTTCTAATTCGGACGGCGCCGGGGCAATGTGTATCGGCCCACGGATGATCTCGAATTCTGGGGCAATCCAACGGGGTTCGGGTGACATAGCCAACTCCATGACATTGTAAATACTCGCACGCCGTTTGCCAGATTGAGCTATGAACAGCCTGTACCGTAAGTTACGTTGTGAATGTCGGTAAATGTGAAGCTGTAAAACAGTAAATTGTTGTAAATTACGTTATTCCGAGCGGAGCCCTCATTGGGGAGATCCCTCGCTGCGCTCGGGATGACAGGAAAGAGATGACCGATGCCTCCACAATCCAAACTCGGGGCCAAGGTGCGGGCGTTTCGCCGCCGCGAGCAGCTCACCCAGGTCCAACTCGCCGAAAAGCTGCAGATCTCGTCCAGCTATCTCAATCTGATCGAGCACAATCAGCGGCCGCTCCCCGCGCACCTCCTGGTGAAGCTCGCGCAGATCTTCCACGTCGATCTGCAGGCCTTCGCCGATGACAGCCAGGTACGGCTCGCCGACAGCCTGCAGGAGGTCTTCGCCGATCCGCTGCTCGAGGAGCACGCGGTGACGACGCACGACGTCCGAGAGCTGGCCGAGAACGCCGCCGCCTCGCGCGCGATCCTGTCGCTGTTCCACGCCTACAAGTCGTCGGTGCAGTCGATGCGCGATCTGTCGTCGCAGCTGTATGACGGCCGCGCCTTTCACGGACTCGATCCCGCGCATCTGCCGTCCGAGGAGTCGTCGGACGTCATCCAGGAAAACCTGAACTACTTTCCCGACCTCGAGTCGGCGGCGCAGGACATCGCCCGCCGCGCGAGCCTCGACCGCTCCGATATGTACCGCTCCCTCGTCCACTACCTCGGCACGCGCTACGGCGTCCAGGTCGTGCTCATGCCCGTGGTGCGCGACCGCGGCCTGATCCGCAAGTACGATCCGGAGACGCGCACCCTGTATCTATCCGAGGTGCTGCCGCCGTGGAGCAGGCAGTTCCAGATCGCGCATCAGCTCGGGCTGCTCGACGCCTCGTACGCGATCGACGCGGTGATCGCGCGCTCGCAGAAGAACCTCACCACGCAGGAGTCGGTGCGCCTCTGCCGCGTCGCGCTCGCGAACTACTTCGCCGGCGCGCTGCTGATGCCGTACGACGACTTCTACAAGCTCGCCGAGGATGTGCGTTACGACATCGAGCTCCTGCAGCACCACTACACCGCGAGCTGGGAGCAGGTCTGCCATCGCCTCACCACCCTGCGCAAGCCGGGCGCGACCGGCGTGTCGTTCCACTTCGTCCGCGTCGACATCGCCGGCAACATCTCCAAGCGCTTCAGCGGTACCGGAATCCGCTTCGCGCGCTTTTCGGGCTCATGCCCGAGGTGGGACGTCCACGCTGCGTTCCTGACGCCGGGGCGGATTCGGACGCAGCTGTCGCGAATGCCGGATGGGACGGCGTACTTCTGCGTCGCGCGCACCATCCGCAAAACGTACGGCTACGCGGCCGGCGACGCGCTGATGGCGGTCGGCATCGGCTGCCCGGTGAAGGACGCGCGCAAGATCGTCTACGCCGACGGCTACGATCTGGACAACCTCGACGCCGCGGTGCCGATCGGTACGACCTGCCGGCTGTGCGAGCGTCTCGACTGCGAGCAGCGCGCGTTTCCGCCGCTGCAGTATGGGTTGAAGGTCGACGAGAACGTGCGGGGGCGGTCGTTTTACGCGCCGGTGGATGTGGAAGAGGCGGGCGGGACGCCCGCCCCCCGGGGGGCGAAGAAGCGCGCGGCTCAGGTGCCGAAGCGGTACTGAAGGGCCCGGCGGATCTCGTCCAGCTCCTGCGACTCGCCCGCTCCCAGCGGTTTCGGGATCTCGATCGGCTTCACCTCGGGGTCGCTGAACGTGATCACGCAGTAGTCGGCGCCGGGCGGCTCGGTGACGTCGCTGATCTCCGCGCCGTCGCGTCCAAGCTCGCCCATCGCCTCGCGGGCCATGCGGCGAACGCGATCTTCGAAATCGGTCATGCCCCCGACGGGGAACAAGAACCGCGCCACGTGGGGGGCGGGCTTAGATCACGAAGAGCAGCACCGCGCCGATCGAGCCGACCATCACGCCGATGAGCGCCAGGATCAGCGCGTGCTTGCGGCCGAGATGCTCCGTCACCGGCAGGAAAAACGCGCGGACCGGCTTCACGATCGCGGCGAAGATCGCCGAGAAGAAGAGCCACCAGACGCCGGCGACCAACGCGATGTAGCCGGTCTCGACGCGCGTGCGCTCGATCGTCTCCGGTCGCGTGTGCGGAATGCCTTGCAGGAAATGGATGCGGCCGTCGCTGAGGCCGAGGCCGGACAGACCGGCCACGGGCAGAATGAGCGCGACGCCGGCGGCGGTGAGGAACACCAGCCAGATCGACGGCAGCACCAGCCAGCGCCGTGCGCCGAGCGATTCGCCGCGCGTGCTCAGCAGCTCGCATTCCGCGCGCCCGAGGAGAAACGCGCAGACGAGAAACACGAGACCGACGCCGACCGGCAGCGACAGCAAGCCGAGCGCGAACATGCCGAAGGCGAGATACGCGAGCCGCCAGTCTTCGGGGCCGGTCGACACGCGCTGCGCGATCCGCCGCCACCACGGCAGCTCGTCCTCCGGCAGCCAGCGCTCGGGAGGTCCGAGCTGCGCGAGCACCGCGTCCAGACGCTCCGTGCTCACCGGTCCTGAAGCCTCGGCGAGCGCTAGCTCCACGTGCTCGCGCACGTTCTGCTCGATCTCCGCCGGCTCCACCGCGCGCGTGCCTCGCAGCGCGCTGCGCATCCGCGAGAGGTACTGCTCGAATCGTGTGCGTGCTTCCGGCGTCAGGTCGATCATCGCTTTTTTTCCTTCCGAAGAACTCCGAGTGACTCGTGCAACTGCTGCCAGTGCTGGTTCATCCGCCGCAGCTCCTCGCGCCCGCGCGGCGTGAGGCGGTAGTACTTACGTGGCGGACCCGAAGAAGATTCTTCGATGTAGCTCTCGACGTACTCCTCGTTCCGCAGCCGGCTGAGGATCGGATAGATCGTCCCCTCGGTGATCACCAGGCTGTCGACGTCGCCGAGGCGGCGGACGATGTCGTATCCGTAGAGCGGCCCCGCGCTGAGCGTGTTGAGAATCGCCAGCTCCAGGACTCCCTTGCGTACCTGCGTCGTCCAGTTGACGTAGAACTCGTCGGCCATGCTTGGTGATGCAATATAGGGCGTGACAAGCTATCTGTCAATACGATGTAGTGAGATATTAAAAAGCGGCAGCTCGCGCTGCCGCACTCCTAGACTGATACGGGCTTCGCGCAGAACTCGTCGAACGCGCGGGTCAGCTCCGACGCGATGTCGTGGGCGTGGCGGCCTTCGATGTTCCACCGCTCCAGCATCTTCACGACCTGGCCGTCCTTGAACAGCGCGATCGCCGGAGATGAGGGGCGGTAGCCGACCAGATACTCGCGCGCGCGCTGCGTCGCCTCGCGGTCGTTGCCGGCGAACACGGTGATCATCTTGTCCGGAACGCTCTCGTGCTCGAGCGCCATGGCCAAGGCCGGGCGGGCCATGCCGGCGGCGCAGCCGCAGACGGAGTTCACGACCAGCAGCACCGTGCCCTGCTTCTCGCCCAGAACCGCATCGACCGCATCCACCGACCGCGTCTCCTGGATCCCGAGCCGCGTCAGCTCTTCGCGCATGGGCGCGACAATCATTTCGTCATACATCGTGCGTACCTCCAGCTCCGATGATAATGCAGGTGGAGCGGCGGCCGCTTCGGCCGCCGCCCCGATACCCGTCCTAATGCGCGTGCTCGTCGATCTGAATCGACTTCACCACGTTCTGCAACACCGAGGAGTAGTTGGCCGCTTCCTGCTCCGGCGTGACGAACACCATGTAGATCAGATGTGCGTCCGGAAGCTGGCGCGTCACCAGCGTGACCCGCTCGGTGATGCCGGTGTTCGGATTGCGTCCCCGCAGCGCGGCCGAGATCGCCGTCCGCCCGTCGAGGTTGAACTGCTGCGACGAGCCGCGGATCACCGCCAGATGCGGCGAGTTCCGCTGCACTTCGCGAAGCAGGTCTTCCGTGGCCGTCTTGAGCGTGGTCCCGCTGCGCGTTCCCTGCTGCTGGAGATATGAGCCCGCGGTGTTTCCGAACGGGTCGTAGTGATTGATCATCATTCCGTACACGATCTCGTTCGAGGTGCCGACGCTGCCCACGCCACCCTCGGGGGCGATGGTCACGGCGCTCGTTCCGCTCTCGTACACGCGCCAGTTCGACGGATACTGGACTGCGAAAAGGCCGTTGCGATCGCGATACGTGCGCCACGTGCGCGACGGAGCGTCGACGGAAATGGTGCCGCTGTTCGAGGTCATCGGTCCGTTATTGCCGTTCGACGACGGCGCGGTGCCCTGGGCAATCTGGCCCATCGTCGGCGCGGCGCCGTAGCGGCGCAGGTCCGATTTCACCGCGTTCAGCTCCGCGACGTTCTGCGTCGGCGTGGCCGGCTCGCGCAGGAGCTGGCGCTCCTTTTCGATGCGCGCGATACGGTCGGGCGGCGCGGGGTGATCCGAAAGCCACGTGGTCTTCTTCGACTTGTCGACGCTCTCGAGCGTCTTGAAGAAGCTCACCATGTCCGCCGGGGTGTAGCCGCTGGCCGCGAGGATCTGCGCGCCGCGGATGTCGGCCTGGGTCTCGAGATCGCGGCTGTACTTGAGGAACAGCGCGTTGAGTCCGATGCCGCCGACGGTGTTCAGGATCTGCGCGGTGTTGCCGCCGACGCGGCCGCCGAGGAGCCCGCCGAGGATCTGCAGGCCGGCCTGCGCGCCGTATGCCTTCGAGGCCTGGTGCGTGCCGTGACGGAGCGCGGTGTGCGCGATCTCGTGCGCGACGACGCCCGCGACTTCGCCTTCATTGCGCGCGTTGTCGATGATGCCGCGGTTGATGTAGACGAAGCCGCCCGGCAGCGCGAACGCGTTGATGTCCGAGGCGTTCACGACGCGGAAGCGATACTGAAACTGCGGACCGCCGGCGTTGGCGGCGAGCTTCTGTCCGATGCGATTGACGTAGGCGTTGACGTTGGAGTCGTTGAGGATCGGCAGCTGCCGCTCGGCTTCGACCGCCGACTGCTGTCCGATTTCAACGTCCTGCTGAGGGCTGAAAAGGTTCCAGCCCGGCTTGATTTGCGTCTGCGCGTTAGCGATGCCCGCGGTGAGCGACATGGCGATCATCAGAGCGATCACCGGGCGCGCGATAAGGTGCGCTGATCGATTCATTTGGGTGCCTCCCTTTTAATAACTTCCACCCGTCACCATTGCATCCCCGGTGCCGCCCTGCGTGTCATTCCGAGCCGCGAAGACGGCGAGGAGCTAGTGCCGAACCGAACGCGGCCGCACGAGCTGTCTCATTAAGGCGGCGAGATCGCGCGAATCGATGACACGATCGGCGTTCGCGTCGCACCCCCATGAGCCCGCAAACGCGCCGTCCTGCGCGCGGAGCGCCGGATGCGGATCGCCGTCGCCGAGCTCGCTCGAGAGAGCGCCGAGGTCGCGCCAGTCGACGAAACCGTCGCCGTCGCAGTCGCCGCGGCGCGGCACCGCGAGGTGATGAATGTGCGACACGCTGGGAAAACGCAGCGTCGCGAAGTAGATCTCGCCGCCCGGCGCCTGCGTCGCGTCGATCACCGCCTCATCGAACTGTTCGATGATCGGCAGCGGATCGTCGACCGGCGTCGCCGTATCGGGAAAGTGGATATCGGGAAAGTAGTAGAGCGCCTTCGTCACGAACGCGCCGCTCAGGTACCCGCGGCCGAGAATCGGATTCGCGTCCGGCGTCAGCCGCAGCAGGCCCGTCGGCGCCACCGTGACCGGAAAGACGTAGACCGGTGGAACCGTACCATTCACCTGCGGCTGATGACCGACCGTCAGCGGCCAGCCGCAGTTGGCACCCTCGTCGATGATGTGCAGCTCGTCGCCGCCCGCGGGTCCGTTGTCGGAAACGACGATGCGCTCGAGCTCCGGATCCCATGCGAGATCGTACGGATTCCGCATGCCGCGCGCGAACTGCGTCACGTGGCCGTTGCGCTCGATGCGAAAGATCTTTCCGCCGTTCCACTCCGGCTGCTGCGCGAGCGAGAACTCGTTGTACTCGCCGATGCCGACGTAGATCGCGCCGTCCGGCCCGATCGCCGGATTGCCGCCGTGATGCTCGGCCGACGCGCCGCGCTCGCGCACGTCGATGTCGCAGACGAAGTCGTGCAGCACCGTCTCCGCGCCGGTGACGAGATCGACGAGCGAGATCACGTCGTCGAGCACCTTCTCGCCTGACCAGGTCGTGTAGTGCACGGCGGCGGTGCGGTCGTCGAGGAGCGCCATGCCGAGGAGTCCGGCGTTGCCGCCTTCGTGCGTGGGGAACGAAACGACCGGCACGGCCGCGGAGCCTTCGATGCGGTAGAGCGTTCCGCTGGTCGTCGTGCAGTAGAGCGCACCGTGCGAGTCGGCGACGAGCGAGCTGACGATGCCCGGCACGCTGGTAAGCGTGTCGACGCGAAAGCCGGGAAGCGTGGCCGCGTGGAGAGATGCAGTCAGGAAGAGGAGAGGGGTGAGGAACTTCATCCGAGCGGCGGTCTCAAGAAAGATCCGCGCCAGCATATCGCTAACGGATTCTTCGTCGTTCGTTCACATCTCGCCTACAACGCATCCGTAACATCGCGGGATGCGAAAAATCGCCGTCGTCGGATCCGGCATCATCGGCCTCATCGCCGCGCACGCGCTGCGCAAACATCGCTACGCCGTCACGCTCTACTCCGACCGCACCGCCGGTCAATGGCTGAATGAAAGCCGCCCCACCGGTACCGCCGCGCGATTCGACATGGCCCTCGATTTCGAGCGCGAGCTCGGACTCAATCACTGGGACGACGCCGCGCCGCGCGGCGAAGGCGTGTTCCTCACGTTCTGCCCGAAGCTGCACAACCAGCTGATCCGCCTCCTCGGCCGTGCCCCTCGCCCGTTCCAGGCCGTCGATCTCCGCCTGCAGTGCCATCGCTGGATGAACGACTTCGACGGCGACCTGCGCATCGAAAACGTCTCTCCCGAGCGCCTCGACGCGATCGCCTCGGAGAACGATCTCACCATCGTCGCCGCTGGCCGCGCCGATCTCTGCAAGCTCTTTCCGCGCGACGACGCGCGCAGCACCTACACCACGCACCAGCGCAACCTCGCGATGATCGTCACCACCGGCGGCGCGATGCAGTTCGAAGGCTGTCCGTACACTCCCGTCAAGTTCGAGTTCCTCGGTACCGACGGCGAGGCGTTCTTCGTCCCCTACTTTCACAAGGACCACGGCCCGGCGTGGAACATCCTCTTCGAGCCGAAGCCCGGCTCGCGCATGGATCGCTTCAACGACGCGAAGAGCGGCGACGATGTGTTGGCGATCGCGAAGCAGGTCATCCACGAGCTCTTTCCGTGGGACGACGAGTGGATGGGCCCGATGCGGCTCGCCGATCCGAACGGCTGGCTCACCGGCCGCGTGACTCCGATGGTGCGCAAGCCCGCCGCCACGCTCCCCAGCGGCCGCGTCGTCGCCGCCCTCGGCGACACCGCCATCTCCTACGATCCGATCGCCGCGCAGGGCGCGAACAGCGGCGTGAAGCAGGCCCGCCACATGGTCGAGCAGATCGTCGCGCGCGGCGATGAGCCGTTCGACGCGCCCTGGATCACGCGGACGTTCGACGACTTTTTCAACGACCACGCCCGCTTCGCCTGCGACTTTACGAACCTCTTCCTCGAGCCGATCCCCGCGCCGGCGAAGGAACTGCTCATCACCCAGTTCGGCAGCGACGGGCGCGCGGACAACGACAGCGGACCGCAGCGCATCGCCGACGCCTTCTTCGCGAACTTCAACGATCCGCGCCGGCTCACCGGCACGTTCCACGACATGCCGCGCATGCGCGAGTTCATCGCCGCGACCACCGGGCGTCCCTGGATCGCCAGCGCGATCCGCGGCCGCGCCGCGGTCATCCGAAATCAACTATTCTGAGCGCGATGAGCTCCGCTGCGGAGGCGACGCTGGTCGCCGGCCTGCGCGCCGGCGACTCGACGGCGTTCGAGACGCTGCTCGACAAGTACGGCGCGCGCCTGCTGCGCCTGGCGCGGCGGTTCTGCGGGAGCGAAGAAGACGCGCGCGACGCGCTGCAGGACGCGATGGTGTCGGTGTTCAAGTCGATCGGCAACTTCGAGGCGAGCTCGATGCTCTCGACCTGGCTCCACCGCATCGTCGTAAACGCGTGCCTGATGAAGCTGCGCACGAAGAAACGCCGCGACGAAATAGACATCGAGGAAGTGCTGCCGCGTTTCCAGGAAGACGGACACCAGCTCGTGCCCTCGCAGCCGTGGACGGAGTCCGCGCAGTCGATGCTCGAGCGCGACGAGCTCCGCGCGCTGGTGCGCTCGTCGATCGAACAACTCCCCGAAACGTACCGCGTCGTGCTGCAACTGCGCGACATCGAAGAAATGAGCACGGAAGAGACGGCGGAGCTGCTCGGCATCACCCCGAATGCGGTGAAGATCCGCCTGCACCGCGCGCGGCAGGCGCTGCGCGCATTGCTGGACAGGCACATGAGGTCATGATGGTCTGCAGAGAAGTGATCGCGTTCCTCGACGACTACGTCGCCGGCTCCCTCGAGCCCGCGCGCCGCGCGGAGTTCGACCGCCACCTCGCCGCCTGCACCTCCTGCGTCGCCTACCTCGGCAGCTACCGCGAGACGATCAGGATGGCGAAGGCGGCCGCCCCCGCGATCGAGGACGTGCCGCCCGAGTTGATCGCCGCGATCCTGGCGGCGATCGCGAAGTGACCTGCCGCGCCCGATCGCCGGAATACCCTCCGCCCTCGCCAAGTTGTACGGGACCTTGACGCGAAGTGGCCCGGTCGAGATAATCCCGCCGCTTCGCAGCAGTCCTTCCAAAAGCACGGTGACGCGGGGTGGAGCAGTCTGGTAGCTCGTTGGGCTCATAACCCAAAGGTCGCAGGTTCAAATCCTGCCCCCGCAACCAATCCCGAGCAGAGAGTCGGCCCGCCGGCAGCGCGGTGCCTTCGTTCGGACCCCATAGGTTGTCCATGATGCGCATTTACCCTTCTGAACGACACGCTTTCTCCGTTGCCAAAGAGCGAAGAGCTGTTCCGGGCGTCGTCGACCCACGAGTCCTTCAGACGCTTCCCTGACATCTCTCGGGAAGGACTTGGCTTCCGGCAAGCCGATGACCTACGATAATCTCCAGGTCCAGAATCCGATGATGAATGTTCAACAGCTGCACACGCGCTTTCTTTGGCCATTTGTGATCGGACGGGACGACTTCCATGGCGTCGAAAAAGCGTTGGGAACTGTATGGCGGCGACGAGAGCTGCCGCATCTCTATCTCGACGAATTGCTAGAGCACGCGCGAAAGTTTTTGAGCGATGACCGCGACGTCAAATACCTGACGTTCGAGAATCAGGCCTCACTGTTTCCGCGAGGCCTGACCGTCGAGCTCTCGGAAGGGATCACAGCACCGGTGCGAACCCCCACCGGGGAGGCTATCGAGCTGTTCATCACCCGCGACCGAATCGGCATCCTGTCGATCACGCTCTCGCCGGGGGAGGACATTCCCGCATCCGTCGTGCTCGACTTCAACTATCGCCTGGCACGTAAGACTGCAGCACAGCCGGCGAGACTACACGTCATGCATCCGGCCGAAGACGCGGTGCGGTGGTCCCAGATCAAACCAGAGCATCGCTCGAAGATCCATCCGGCGCCGGCGAAAGACGCTTCCGCGCGCGACCGCATCGGCGCGCCAGGTGGAACGTTCACTCTGGCGGAAGTCGTAGAACAGCTCTTGGCCCCGCTCCGCGCGCGCGCCTTGCAGGCGCAGTTTTCGATCTATGCGGTCGCTTCGTTCGAAAACACGGTCGTCTTCGACGAGGAGTCCTGCGTATCATGGGCCGGGCCCCTGCTTTCGGGTCTTACGCAGATCGAGGAGCCGACGCACGCCGGAGCGAAGGCAGGCACTGTGGATGCGCCGAATTTGCTGATGAATCGCTGCCACTGGGCGGCGGTCGGCGTGCTCGGAGCCGCGCACCTCATCGCGGACCAACCTCCACCCGAGCGGGCGATTGACCATCCGTTCAATGCCGAGCGGATGGTGCGTATCCGCGATAAGTACTTCATCCCTTACCTGATCGGACTGATTCAACTCCACGTGCTGAACAAGATGGCGGAGCAAGCCGTGAATTTCGTGCGCGACCCCGACAAGTTACGCGCGCTGCGCGTGAGTCTTCTGGAGTTCGGGATCGGCGGGCGATTCAGTCAGCTGAGCAGCCGCCACGCCCTGCATCGATATTATCGGCTCGTGCAAGACGGACTCGACGTGCGTGAAGCGTGGGGAGACCTGCGTACGGCACTCTCCGAGATCGACGCCTCCAACCTCACCATGGATGTCGCAAAGAACGTCAGCTCGATGAGTCGCCTGCAACACGCGGCACATACGCTCGAGTACGTGATCATCTCCGTCTATGCCGCGAAGTTGTGGCACATGTTCGCGGGAGACAATAAGCATCTGCACGAATTGGTGCTCGGGTGGCTCCAGCCGCTGATGCCTGCGAATCGCACCCTTCCTGAAGACTGGTTCGTCGCCTGGGGCGTTCTTCTATTCGCGGGATTTGGGTTTCTCTTCGCCTACAGCAACAGCCACCGCCGGAGCGATTAGAGCTTGGCGACGAACGTGGCCTCGCCGAGCTCGGAACACGCGCGCACTGAAGCGCGGAGCCGGATTCGATCCGCCGGCGGCAACGGCAATCTTCTTTGCACGCGCGGCGCTCAGTCATCACAGTATCGTGCTCGAAGGCAGCGAGCTGTTCGCTGTTCGAACGAACTCATCTGAGGCCCTGCCGGCCTGGGTCCCCGAGGTCTACCGGCTCCATCCACGGACCGTTCGCGGGGCCTACGCGATCTCCTATCCACTCGAAAGCCTGATGCGCGGAATTGTCGGCCAGCGGCACTGCGTCCGAAGCCATTGATTCGCGACGCGGTGAGCGAGCCGCTCAAGCCACGCGATGTCCACGATGCCATACTCTTTCGAGATCCAAGATGGAGACCGGTTCTCGGTTCGAAGCAGGTGAAGGAGCGGATCGATGACGTCGTAGCCAACGCCAAGCACCTCATCGTCGTACCAGTAGTCCTCGCAGCCTGGCCGTTGATCCGCCAAGGTGTCGGTCAGCCCGATCGCTCTCGCGATGTCGATGACCTCGGACTTGTAAAGCGACCCCAGCGGCTCAAGTTGGCCGTAGAATGCCTCCGTCTGCCGTCCCAGCAGCTTCTCGCTCAGGTCGCCCGTGGAAACGACGGTCGACTGATGGCGATCGGCGACGCCAAAGACGAGATCCTGTATCAGCCGCGTGTCCGTGTTAATGCCGCTCCACGGTCCGGACGCAGGACACGCGTCCAGCATTGCGCGCCGGACATCGGCAGCGTCAATGACGAGATGATCCACGCCAAGCCGGTGTGCGCACTCCTGGCATAACGCGGCTCGCTCCGCGTCTCCGGGCCTGCCGAGATTCACGGTCACGGCGCGCACGGACCGAGCGCCGCCAGCAGCCATCTGACAGAGTCGAATCGTCACGACCGAGTCCAGCCCACCCGAAAGTCCGATGACTGCGCCGTGGAGCCCGATTTCCTCGAGTGCCTTCCATTCGGTGACGAGGAAACGCACGACGACGTCTATCGACGCCTCGGCCGTCCCGTGCCGGAATCTCACCGCTTCGAGCGCCTGCGCGTTCCATGGGCCTTGCGGCGCCCCCGGGAACGACGCCAGCACCTCCTGCGGGACGCGTGACGTTGCCATTACTATCGTTCGGCCGGCAGGTAACGGTGCAGTAGTTGACGGACGATGCCATGCGACACCTGAGTCAAGAGCAGGCCGCACAGCGCGCAGACGACCACCACACCGAACACCCGGACCGGATCGGTGGGATTACGGGCCTGCGCGATGAGGAACGCGCCCAAACCTTTGGTTGCGCCCGAGTACTCGACGACGATCGCTCCGATGAAGGCGAAGCCGGCAGCGGCGCGCATTCCCGCAAGCACGGTCCCCGTACAGTTCGGCACGCGAAGCTTCCAGAAGACGTCGCTCCGGCTCGCGCCGTACGTCGCGAAGAGCGCATGGTGCTCCGGCTCGACGTGCAGGAGTCCGTGGGTCGCACTTACCACCAACGGAAACCAGCACAGCCACGCCGTGATGAAGATACGGGAGAACAACCCATCGCCGATGATCGTCGCGAGCACGGGCGCTACCGCGACGAGCGGGATGGTCTGCGATGCGATCACGAGGGGGAACAGAGCACGGCGGACAGGCGCCCACAGTGCGAATAGAGAGGCCGTCGAGTACGCGATCACGATGGCGATGACCAATCCGCCGACCGCCTCAAGCATGGTCAGGGCTGCGTTTTCCAGATAGAAGCGGGAGTCGCTCGCGAGTGACTGCAAGATCTGCGTGGGGGCTGGCGTGTCCGCATGGGTGACGCGCGCGGCGACCTCCCACAGGGCAAGAAGGCCGATTAGCGCAAGGCCCGGCGAAATCCATTGACGAATTCCTGTGAAACTCATGAACGGTCCCTCCGTAGGCACTGGCGGACATCGCGAACGCATTCGACGAAGGAGGCGTCCCCGAGGAACTCCCTCCTCCGCGGACGCGGTCTCTTCACCTCGATGATCCCAGCGATCTTCGTCGGACGCGGCGAGAGGACGACGACTCGGTCCGAGAGGAAGACTGCTTGCTCGACATTGTGGGTCACGAATACCGACGTTGAGGTGGACGTGTGCAATAGATCCCCCAGCACCAGCATCACCGACTCGGCCGTTACCTCGTCGAGACTGCCGAACGGCTCGTCGAGTAAGAGGATCTCCGGGTTCGTCACGAGCGCCCGCGCGATGGAGGCGCGATACGCGAGACCTCCCGAAAGTTGCCGCGGAAGGAAATCCCCGAATTCCGCGACGGCAGCACGCTCCAGCGCCAGGTCGACCCGCTCCTTCCGGCCATCGCTGATCCGCAGGAGCTCAAGGGGCAGCTCGACGTTCTCGCGCACCGTCCGCCACGGGAGCAACGCCCGGTCCTGATAGACCCGCGCCATCCGGCCGCTCGCGGCACCCGGGGAGCAGTAGACCTCGCCACGACCCGGAGGGAAACGTCCTTCCAGCAGATCGAGCAGCGTCGATTTTCCGCTCCCGGACGGTCCAACCAGCGCGACGACTTCGCCCTGTCCCACCTCGAGATCGATCCCATCGAGGACCGGCGTCGACAGGCCGCCGTTCGCAGCGTAAGAGTGTCCCACTCCCGTGAGCCGAATTCGGCTGGCGCTCATGATTGCTCCCGATCGAGCCAGCCATCCGGAGGCTGTTTGAATGATAAGAGACCGATAGTGCGACAGTATTGATCGACCACAACGGAAGGCCTCCCCGCGTCCTCAATCCAGGCGTTCATCATGTCGCACCTCACGAAGTTCATCCGGTTTCCACCTCCAAACGTGACCTTCCCGATTTTCGCGAACCGAAGCAGGCACTCGGTGAACTCCATCAGACTTCCAGGTTGCATCTTACAGCGAGCAAAATCGATACCTGTCATGTCGCTCATCATCTCGCGATCGGAACTTTCTCCAAGCTTCGGAAGGATCCCGCTAAACTTGATCTCGGCGAATTCGCAGTCAAGAAACGCCGCCGATTGCAACTTGCAGTTTTCAAATGTCACATTTGCCAGCGTACATCCGATCATAATTGCGCCCGGCATTGTGCAACGTACAAATGCTACGTTCTCCAGAATGCAATCAGTAAGACTCAGCCCGGGAAACTCGCAATCCTCAAACCTGACTTTCGTAATTCTCGTCTTCCCTCTAGCCTTTAGCGAGCATCCGGTCCAGGTCTTTTTCGTAATCGTGAATCCCTCTCTGCCGCCCAGTTCTCGCCACGCGAAGCGCTCACCGACCACGTCGACAGGAGACCCCAGAAGGGTCTCAGGGCTCTTTGGGAGATCCTCGGACCACTTCCGCACATGCTGGGAAAGACCATCATGAACCAACTCGCACGACTCGTCCCTGCCGCTACCCGACATCTTGAGTATTCTTTTCTCCTCTAGGCTGTTTATCGTCGCCCTGAAGTCTACGATGCAGTGCCGGATCAGATTTCGCGTGTCCTCGAGCGCCTTTGCGCGCTCGGCGGCGGTTTGCGTTGAACCGTCGGCACCTTGTTGCTTCAGATCCCTCAGGTCCATGGCCTCCAGTTTGAGTTCTGAATCGCCACCGTTGTGCAGCCACGACTCCACGCGACGCTTGACAGTCTCGAGCTTGCCCCATCCATCAGACAGCCGATCCGCGAGGTCAAGACAGAGGTCCAGCAACGGCAGGTGTTGTTTGTAACCCCCTTGCGTCGAAAGACGAGGAAGCACGGGCAGAAGCATCCAGCGGGCTCGTTTACCACCGTCGGACCGCGAATCGCCGACAGCGAGCTCGAGTTGGTTCTCCACCCAGAACTTCAGGGCCGTGCGGCCCACACCTGCCGCCATCGGACCTCCGAAACCGCGACTTGACGTCCAGGCGGGGAACCCGTCGGACGCCGGTTCCTTCGTGAGGTGCTCCACGTACTCATCCCATAAATTCAGCGGGAAGTCCGAGGCCCCTCGCGTCGTCGTGCACCACGCGTCATAACCATTAAGGAGTGCTTGCGCTTCAAGGACTGACACATTCGAGCCGTCGTCCCCCTTCGTCGCGCCGCTTGCCAAAGCCACCTTCTCTGCAAACTCCTCAATCTCCCCATTCGGCGTGTTATCACCGGAAACACCCTTGACAATTTGGACAATCGATTTCGACGGCAGAGGAGACAGATCGATCACTCGGCGGTCCAAGTTGGGAACAAAGAAGTTCAAGTACCGCTGGAGGGTCCGACAATACTCGGTCCGCAGCGCAATAAGGATCCTGATCTTCGGCACATCGCGAAAGAGCCGGCCAACCGCTTGAGTCACCCTTTCCGCATTCCTCTGGTCGCCTCCCGCTTCCGCAGAAGCGCTTCCCATGAACTCCTCAAATTGATCGAGAATGAGGATCAGGCCCTCTTCATCGCTCAGCGCGCCCAGCACCTCCGTCATGCTCGGACCACTGGGCTTCCTCTTGAAGTCGAACTGCCCGAGGACCTCAGTCAGTTTCCGATGATCCCCGGCGATGCTCGACGCGATGTCCTCGGCTCGCTTTCGGAGTGTGACGTCAGACAAGGTGGGCGCCCGCTTCGCCCACATTTCGGACCGAGCGGGAAGTTGGCCGACGGCCTCTATCGCCCCGTCACGTATTCGGTCCTCGGCCTCCGACGCGCGGCCACCCCATGCCCGCAGGAGGAGGACCGGTGGCACTCCCCTTTTCGTCGCTCGAAGCCTCCGCAATTCTGGAATGTATCCGGCGGCGAGGAGAGAACTTTTCCCGGCGCCGCTCTCCGCGCTCAAGACGCCGAGCCGCTCGAAGGTTGCATTGATCATCCGCTCGACTTCGCGCTCGCGCCCAAAGAACAAGTGATGCTGATCCTCTTCGTAAGGCTTCGGTCCTGGAAATCTGTCTGAAGGTTGTGCGGTCACGGCTTCGCTCCATCAGGCTCGTACTGTCTGAGGCTCAACGCCAAGTCCTTCATCGCTCTGCCCAACGATATTTTCTGGTTCTTGAATCCGGCTCGCTCGAGATAGTGGTAAACGAAGCCGGCAGGCGCCGGAGACGGCTGCGAAAGGTACCGAGGCTTGTTCTTGGGGTCCTGGCCATCGTCGCTCGCCGGACGCACATCCGCTACAATGCGGGCCCTGCGCCCGTGCTCCTCGATCGCGTAGCCCAGAAAAAACAGCTCAAATGGCTTTTCAGCACTGTTGTGAATGGCATTGCGGAATCCCGGGGGCATGGAGTCCTGCTTCTGAACCATGTCTTTGAGAATTGAGACATCGTCAAACAGAAACCTTCGCGTTATTGGGTAGAACTTCCCTCGGCGATCCACATCTACTGGAAAGTTGCGGAGCTCCTCCTGTGCTCGCAGGACAGCCTTCTCGATCGGCTCAGTCGGCTCGAGCGGAGCTCCGTATGGTTTGATGACCAGGATGCGGGGGACATCCTGCCAGTCGATGGTTCGACCACAGTCGTCCCACAGGACTGAGTATTCGAGGTCTGCTTTGGCCGGACGAGGAAATCGGCGCATTGCCCACGCCGGATGCTTGATGTTGTCTTTGTCAACGATATCGATTGGATAGATAACCGCATACTTCCCGCCAATCATTTTCAAGGATTCGCACATTCGTTGATCGAATGTGGCATCGACGACGAATACTGCATTTCCAGCCTCTAAGCGGCATTCGGAGTCCTCTGTTCCCTCCCGGTCTGGCGCTGTTGGATAGGTGTTCAGGTGCCTCATCTTCAAGCAGAGATCCAGCGCCTTCGCGATGACCTCATACGGATCCTGCCACGCCCTTTCTTTGGAGGTGCGGGCTGAGTTCTTTGCCCTCGTTTCCCTTCGCCGAGACCAACTCGCCAGATACTCTTCAAGCTCCGACGCACCAATGGAGAGCGCTGTGCCGCTGGAGGCAAGCGTGTGCGCTAAGGCGGCCCCCCCACGGACTGGAGACCCTCCCATCCCTAGCGAAAGCTGAACATTCAACGCTTGAGAGTCGGGGTAAAGGGACGCGTCCCATCGCAAAGCGTGCCAGACCAGGTCACCAAGCCACGCAACGCTGGTCACGGACAGACGCTTGTCCGACACCTCATCAGCTCCAAGAACATGGAGACCATCGGCAATTGCGTCGACGCCCAAATCAGTGCGATCACCCTCCGACATCGTCCGATCATTGTGGAGGGACTTCACGAAGTCTCTCACTGTTCGGATTTGCTTCATGAGCGGCTCTACGTCACCGTCGTCCAGAAGCTCACCGTTCTCAGTAAACGCCGTGCCCCATTTGGACAAGGAGCGTCCGAACGCCACGGTCGCCTGCGACGCTAGTGATGCCAACTCGCCGACAAGCCTGGTCCGGAGAGTGTCGCAAGACCCTGATGGCCCCGCGGCGAGGTCAGGGATGTCGAGGTTAAGCCGATCAGATACTAGTCTCGCCAGGAACCCCGCGAGAGCTGTGTACCGCTCGTCGCCAACGACGGTCCGGGCACGCTCTACGACTTCGGTTGCCCCGGGGCTATCCGCGTGGTCCGGCGAACCGAAAGCGGGCCCGATCAAGGGCAAGAAACGCCCACATTTCGCACTGACAAACATGGGGCTCTCCGGCAACTCGGTCGCCCCTACCACTGCACTCTCGAAACTCTCGAACTGGTTTTCACTTTCCAGCCGCGGGAATAACTCTACGGCGTTCCTCTCGTCGTTCTCATCGTCATAACGGACGTACCAATAGTCGGCGGCACTCAAGTCAAACGCCTTCCTCGTGAGTAACTTGCGCACCGAGTAGTCCCGGTCGGCGGCTACATCCTCCCTGGACCGCAGCTCGTACTTTCCGAGGTGCTCGGCTGCCTGAAGCATCATCCACTCTATTCGCTCCCGCATCGCCTGCGCGATTGAGGGCGCGACATGCGGCAATCTGGCAGTGACATTGGTGGGTACACCTTCGGCATTCGGCTGCGCCGTCCCGTGACTGTCTATGTTACGAAAGGGCACAAAATCACTCATGGTGTCCAGCCATGGACGGCTGGTGCCTTTCTCCAGGTCGTCGAAGTCCCTCTTAAATCTGTCCAAGTCGGGTTCTCTAAGGTAGGCTCGAACGAGATCTTCCACTTTCTTTAGTTCGACGAAGCTATAGCTCGCATCGGGCGATGAGTCGGCCAGTTTGCACAAGCTGGGGTGGGTCCTTAATCCCCGGAGAAAGTTGACTTCGTGGCCAAACGCGCTCTTGGCCGAAGGACGTACGCTGGGAAGCTGACCCAAGTCCGCAAGCTTCGAAAGGATCCAGATTCTGGTCTCACGCGCCAGCATTTCCATGAGCTCGCCACATCTCTTGACCTCATCGCTGGCGTTACTACGCGTCCTCGACGACTTCCTCCAGACTTGCCATGACACTTGCAGGTTCTTGTGAGCGGTGATGAAGTCGTCCAAGACTACCAGGCTCTTAGGCATTCCATACCTCCACTGCAGACCGTGCCGATGCCGATAACGATGTGCCATCAGCGGTGACCGGCCAGCGCGTCACCAAGTTCGCCAGGATCGCTCCTGCCTCCACCGTGACTCCCTCGTGGGAAACGAGATCGACGTCGAATCCGGGAAGCGCATCGGCGGCAGGCTCCTCCAGCAGCCGTGCGGCACCGGCATGCACGACGATGTGCGCGGCGAGCGGGCGCTGCAACAGGTCCGTCGAGCTAATGTGGTCCGGCGGCGAGAGATCGAGAAAGGCCCCGATATGCGCCAGAAACATGTCCGCGCGGTCGCTCTGACTGTCGAGGACCGCCGACAGGCGCGACGACCCCTGGAAGCGGGGGTTCACCTCCACGACGAATATCTTGTGCTCGGAGAGGATCGCGTCCATGCCGAACGCGCCCCGGTAGCCATGGCGCGCGAGCCAGCCTGCGACGGCATCAAGCGTCCTGTCGATTTCCTGGATATCGCCGACATCGAGCGTGGCGGCTGCTGCGAAGTCATTGCCGCAGTATCCGAATCGACGACTGGTACAGCCTTCAATTCCGACCAATTGCACGGAGACTCCGTGGCGCGAAACGGCGCCATCTGAAAATACGACCGCGTTGACGTTGATCGGCAGCCCTTCAACGAACGACGCGGTCGCCACGAAGCCATCGGAGTGCGGGGGCCAGTCCCGATCGAGGTCCTCCGCGGAGTGGATGAACCGTACTCCAGTGCCGCCGTCGGAACGATTCGACCGCACCACCAGCGGCGTGTTCTCCAGCATCTCCTTGATGAGCGGCCGTTCGCTGTCCGCAAAGTATCGCCAGGGAATCGTCCGAACCCCCGCCGCCGAGAGCTGCGACTCCACCCAGGGCTTGTGCTCGAACGTGTCCTGCAGTTCGTGGAAGTTACCCAAGTGCAGTACCTTGTCGCTCCGTGGAAACCACGCGGACGCGAGTACGGCACCGGCGCGGTAGGGAACGACTGCCGCGAGGGTCTCGAATCGGCGCAGCATCTCGACGCGCAGATCCGAAACTGGCGTGGACACGTCCGCGTCGATGTTGTAGGTGTCGAGATCCACACGTCTCTTCGTCACGGATTCCAAGCAGACTTCCTCGACACCGGCAAGTCCCGAAGGAGCGATCTGGCTGAAGATGCACTCGAAGTTCCTCAGGTCGGTGAGGCTCCGGGCATCCGCGCCGCGCGTCCCGAAGTACACAAGACCTCGCTTCCCGAGCTTCCGTTCCAGCAACTGCCGGTATTCCGATCGGCTCGCGGCAGGTTTCGAGACAGGAGAAGACGGACGTCGCTCGGCTTCCTCAATGCGGCTTGGCCAGCAAGCTTCTAGGACCGCGGCGCGAACGAAGCGTCCTCCTGCGCTTTGCCGGACCCATGCGCTACGCGGGTCGCCATCGACTTGGAGGTCGATTTCGTCGACGCGTGGCAACGGGCAAAGAACGCGCGCCCCGGGGCCGAGGCGCGCCATGGTCTCCGGGCCCACGCGCCAAGGCCGGCGGGAGGCATCGTCAAGCGCGAACTCTCCGCTTCCCGGTGGAAGCCCGGCAACATAGAGCACGTCGAGCCCCTCGACGTCCCCAGGCTCGGCCTCGCCACATGGTAGGCCGCGCAGCAGTTCGGGCGCGGGACCGCGTCCTGGCGGCGCCATGAGACGAACCTCGGCAGGCTCGAACCACACCAGCGCACGAAGCAGCGAATGGACAACACGCATCCAGTTCAAGTCGCCAACGAGACCCCACCGGAGACCTTCAATCCGTCCGAGCTCCCGCTGAACGGAAAACAAGTCGATCAGCGCCTGCGTCGGATGCTCGTCGTCTCCCAGACCAGCGCTGATGATCGAGGCGGGGCCTTCGGGGAAATTCGACGGGTACTGGGCCGTTCGCAGGACGATGACTTCGTAGTACTCCGCGACAGAGGCGAGCGAATCCTCCAGCGTCTCCGGGGCCGACATCGTCGGCGCATACCGTGCTGACTCAAACATCACGGGAACGGCGCCAACATCGACGGCTGCTCTGGCGAAGCCGAGTCGCGTCCGAGTCGAGGGAGTGAGGATTGCCAAGAGAACCGCTCCTCCAAGCCGCTGCGGTCTGGCACCTCGCTCGAGTTCCGTCGCCCGTAGAAGCACACTCTGGATTCCTTCCGGACCGAGGTCGGCGACACGCAGCAAGTTCACGGCGCCTCCGGGAACGTCAGGGTGTTGTGCATGCACGGCACGCAGCGCGGACCGAGACGCATGTCATACCGCCGAACGATCTCTTCCGCTCGCTCCCAGACTTCAGCGAGCTCGGCCTCGGTCGGCGGCGGAAGGGCGCGCATGGGCGTCGAGGGATCTGGCCGAAATGGGGAGAGGACAGGATCGCATCCGCGAGCCGCGAGAGCCTCTACGCCCGCGAGCGTATCCTCGATGGGCTCGATCCCCACGAGAAGAAGCGATCGGACCCGGCCGGGCCCGTAGACTTGCACGGCATCCTCGATGACCGAAAGCCACCGGTCCCGTCCGATGCGCCACTTCGCGGGCATGATCTTACGGGCGCGCTCCTGATTCCACATCTCCAGGTTGATCGCGAGGCCGGCAATGCCATCCGCGTGCAGTTGCGATGGAATCAGCAACTCGGGCGCCGGCACCATCATCACGTCCACCTCCACGCCCGGAAAGGCTGCGGGAATCGCCTTCCATACCTCACGCATCCAATCGTAGTCGGCCTCTCGCGGAAGGCCCCCTGAGATCAGAACGTGGCGAGCCGGAAGCATTTTGTCGCGCAGGGCACGCGCCACAGAGTCGGCGAGGCCCTCAACGGTCTTCGTTCGGTAGCGAAACTCGTACGGAAGGTCGCAAAACTGACAAGTGATCGCGCAGCCCTCCACGGGCGAAATTCTCACGCGGTCGCTATGCGTGATGGCATAGCTCGAATACAGCTCGCCGCGCGCGTTCAACTCCCCTTGATACGCCGGGACGGGGATCGGAATCGCCTCCACCTCGACGTCGTCGCCCCGTACCACGAAGCCGTTACTGCCAATTTCGAGCGTGTGTCTCGGCGAGGTGACGAAGTTCGGATTGTGGTCAACTACGGGTGCGTTCACCCACACGTCGCCCGCGAGGCGCAGCGTAATTCCTGACGTCGATGCGTAGTCGGCCATGGTCAGCGGCCGTGCGCCGTTTCCCGAGAGAATCGCGTTTGCCTCGGGCGACACGGCAATCCCGTGGGTGAAAAGCGAGATCTTCAGACGGGCGGTAGCTGTCAGCATTGAGTCCCTTGGAACAGCGCGGCGATGCGCGAGAGCGCTTCCCCGAGAAAGCCGTCATTCGATGTGCAGTCGCACGGCTCCGAGTCGAACCAGCAGTTCGCATGGTTTCTCATCTCATTCTCTAATTCAGGGGATTTCTAAGTCCATTATTACGGATGGGGCACCCGAGCGTCAATGGGAAGGGAAGTTAAAGTTAAAGTTAAAGTTACGCCTGAAACGCGCAGACAAGATCAGAGTGGCTGTGGTCGCGTGTGAGGTAATACTTTGATGCCGGCCAGTCGCGCCGGGTACAATCCCGGCTCTATTCATGCGCGACTTCGTCCTCGTCCATGTCAATGGTGTGCCGCACCGCATCGGCGGCGCACCGGCGTTTCAAACGTTGTCGCGGTTCCTCCGCTATGACCAGCGAGCCACGGGCACCAAGATCGTCTGCGAAGAAGGCGATTGCGGAGCGTGCACGGTACTGGTCGGAAGGCGCGAAGGGGATCGCCTCTACTATCGACCGATCAACTCTTGCATTCAGTTTCTCTTTCAGCTCGACGGTACACACGTGGTCACGGTCGAGGGACTTGCAAGAGGCGGTGAGCTGACGCCGGTGCAGGATGCGATGGTGCGCTGTCACGGGGCCCAGTGCGGCTACTGCACGCCCGGGTTCGTGATGGCGCTGGCAGGGATGTTCGAGGAAGGTTTCTGCGATCCACACGCCGCGCTGACGGGCAATCTCTGCCGCTGTACGGGATACGAGTCGATCATTCGCGCGGCGGAATGCGTGTCCGAACAGCCGAGGGTGGACGCGATCCATGCGCCGGGTCCGATCCTCGAGGTGATTCGGACCGTCGAGCGAGAGCCGGTGCGAATCGACTCGCTCGAGGGCAGCTTCAATGGCTGCTTCTTCAGGCCCACTCGACTCGATGACGCGATCGTGTTCAAGGCGGAGAATCCAAAGTCTGTGATCGTACAGGGAGCAACCGACTTCGGCGTGTGGCGCAACAAGCGCGGGTTCGAGCCCGGCGCTGTTCTTTCGCTTGATGGTGTGGATGGTTTGGGCGATGTGACGTTCGATGACGGGATGCTCGTCGTCGGCGGACACGCCTCCCTCGCGCAGCTTGAGTCGGCGGTGCGCGATAGCGTGCCTGAGTTGGCGCGCATCATGGATCGCTTCGGCTCACCGCAGATCAAGAACGCCGGAACGCTCGCAGGGAACATTGCTAACGCTTCGCCGATCGCCGACACGCTGCCATTCCTCTTCGTCATGCGCGCTAATCTGGAGCTCACCGGTGCGGCCGGCTCGCGCGTCGTTCCGATCGGGAGTTTCTACAAGGGCTACAAGTCGCTCGACCTGGGAGCAGACGAGATCATCACACGCATCCTCATCCCGCTCCCCGCTGAAGGCGAGACGCTCAGGCTCTACAAGGTCTCGAAGCGCAGCCATCTCGACATCTCGTCATTCACCGCGGCGATGCTGATGACGCGTACGGACGGCCGCATTGACACGATGCGCGTCGCGTATGGAGGCGTCGCCCCTGTGGTGATGCGCCTGCCGAAGACCGAGGAGTTCCTGACCGGGCGGCCCATCGCGCTCGAGACGTTCGCGCGGGCGGGTGAGATCGCGCGTGGGGAAGTCAGTCCGATCTCGGATGTCCGCGGCACGAAGGAGTATCGCCTGCAGCTCGCCGCGAACGTGATGCAGAAGTTTTTCTACGATGCATGCGCACCGGGTAGTCCATGAACCTCGACGCCTAGTGGAAGAAAGGCCAGCGAATCGATGTACGTAGGCAAGGACGTCCCGCACGACTCCGCCCGCGGTCATGTGACCGGCGAGTCGATGTACATCGACGATCTGCCGCCGCTTCACGGCGAGCTCGTCGTCGACTTCGTCTGGAGTCCGCTCGCCCACGCGCGCATTCGCTCGATCGAGCTGCCGCATGACATGCCGGGCGTGGCCGCCCTCTACACGCACCTCGACCTACCGCATTACATGTTCGAGCAGATCGTAAGCGACGAGCCTCTGCTGGCGTCGGACGTCTGTACGTTCCGCGGGCAGCCGATCGTGATCATCGCCGCGGAGTCGCGCGAAGCAGCGCGCGCCGCGAAGAGGGCGATCCGGATCGATCTCGAGGAACTGCCGCCGATCCTGACAATCGAAGAGGCGATCGCGGCGAGGAGCTTCATCGGCGACACGCGAATCATCCGACGCGGCGATCCGGACGCCGTGCTCGCGTCCGCGGAGCATGTGCTCGAAGGTGTATTCGAGAGTGGCGGACAGGATCATTTCTATCTAGAGTCGCAGGCCGCGTTGGTGGTTCCTGGTGAACATGGATCGCTCACCGTGCTTTCGTCGACGCAACATCCGACCGAGGTGCAGGAAGTCATCGCGCACCTCCTCGATCTCGACATGAGCCAGGTCGTCGTCCAAGCGAAACGGATGGGTGGCGCGTTCGGCGGAAAAGAAGCGCAAGCGACGCATCCCGCGGCGATGGCAGCGCTCGTCGCGAGCCGTCTGAAACGCCCGGCCCGCATCATCTACGACAAAGACTCGGACATGCACGTGACCGGGAAGCGCCACCCGTTCCGGAACCGCTATCGCGTCGGGTTTGCAGCGAGCGGTGAGATCGTGGCGATGAAGGTCGAGCTCAACTCCGACGGCGGCGCGTATGTCGATCTCTCGCTAGCGGTCATGGCGCGTGCGATGACTCACGCCGAGAACGCGTACTTCATCCCGCACGTCGAGATCCGTGGGACGGTTTGCCGCACGAACATGCCACCGAACACGGCCTTTCGCGGTTTCGGCGGACCACAGGGCGTGGCGACGATGGAGAACATCATCGAGGAAATTGCCGCAACGCTGAAACGCGACGCTCTCGAGATCCGTCGCGCCAACTGTTACGGGATCGAGGCACGCAATACGACGCCCTATGGCGAGGTGGTTGAGAACAACACGCTGCCACGTCTTTTCACCGACCTCGAGGCGCGCTGCGACTACGGCTCCCGCATGCGCTCAGTGCACGCTTTCAACGCCAGCTCGCCGACGCACCTCAAAGGGCTATCGATGACGGCGGTAAAGTTTGGCATCTCGTTCAACATGAAATCTCTCAACCAGGCGAACGCCCTTGTAAACATCTACCTCGACGGGAGCGTGCAGGTCTCGACCGGTGCGACAGAGATGGGCCAGGGCGTCAACACAAAGATCAAACAGATTGTGGCGGATGCGCTGCGCGTGCCGCTCGAACGCGTGATCTTGATGATCACCTCGACAGAGAAGAATAACAACACGTCGGCCACCGCGGCCTCAAGCGGCGCGGATCTCAACGGCTCCGCGGCGCTCGACGCGTGCCGCCGAATCCGCGCGCGGCTCGACGAGGTCGCCACGCGGCATCCCGGCCTCGAATGGGAGCAACTCGTGAGGGCCGCGTACAACGAGCGCGTGCCGTTGGGCGAGCGCGGCTTCTACGCCACACCGCGCATCGGCGACTGGGACTGGGCCACCGGACGAGGACATCCGTTTCTCTATTTCACGATGGCGACGGCGTGCTCGGAAGTGCTGATCGATCGCTTCACGGGCGAATTGAAAGTCCTTCAAACGGATCTGCTCATGGACATCGGACGCCCTCTCAACCCGGGCATTGACCGCGGCCAGATCGTCGGGGGGTTCATCCAGGGGCTCGGCTGGGTGACAACGGAAGAGCTTCGTTACACGCCAAGCGGAGAGTTGCTCTCGCACTCGCCGACGACATACAAGATTCCGAACATCAACGACCTGCCCGAGGTCTTTAACGCCGACTGGATCGAGAAGGAAAACCCGGTGAACGTCGGCGGCAGTAAGGCCGTCGGCGAGCCGCCGTTGCTGACCGCGATCTCGGTCTGGTGCGCGGTCAAGCATGCGTTGCGTTTCGTATCGAAAGGCGAAATCCCCAAGCTACGGCTCCCGGCGACGAGCGAAGAGATTTTGATGAGGCTCACCGAGTATTCGAAGCGTGGAGCGGCCGTCGCTTGAGCTACGCCGTTTAGGAGTGGCTCAACCTCGAGCTTCGGCAACGAGTTCTGTATCGTCGCCGGCGAGATCAAGAGCGCCGAGACGCGCTCGATCACAGCGATGTCCCCGAAGCGCTGCACGGCCGCGCGGATTGGGTGATGTATGCCGCCAGGCGGACGGCAGGAATCGCGTGCGCATGCCGCGACAAAAAGCGGGCGTGTCCTGCGACGCGCCCGCTTCGGGGGTTCTTACTTCCGCCTTTGCGGCTCTCGCCGCCTCCTTCTGCGCGACCGCTTCGGGCGACGCTTTCCGGACGCGTCCCAGCGCACGGCGCATGTCGGCCACGTACGGAGCCAGGTGCGCGGTCCTGCGCAGTCTCGTCAGACGCTGCGCAGGGTGGTCGATGTAGGTCGGCTTCATCCGGACCTGCTCGAAGGTGAACTGTTCGAGGTTCGGGAGGAAGCCGATGACTTTGCGGAGGGTGTTGAGGGTCACGTTGCCGCCCCGTTCGAGAACGGACAGCTGGCGGCGCTGGAGGCCGCAGAGCATTGTGTTAAAGATATCACATTTGCCTTTTAAGCACAGATTTCTTTTGACCCGTATAGATCACTTCGGTATTATCTGCACCATTATGAGGTGCGTAACACACGCGGCTGAGGCCGCAAGGCAGCGAAAGGTCGATCGAAGCCTGGGAAAGCTCGATCGAAGGCATCGATCTGTCGATCGAAGGGATAGATCTGTCGATCCGAGGGATAGATCTGCCGATCGGAGGCATCTATCTGTCGATTCGAGGCATCTATCTGTCGATCGGAGGCATCTATGTGTCGATCGAAGGGATAGATCTGTCGATCCGAGGCATTTATCTGTCAATCGAAGGCATCGGAACCTCGATCGGACAGATCGATGCCTCAATCCGACAGATCGGAACCGCGATTCGACAGATCCGAACCGCCATTCGACAGATCGGAACCTCGATCCGAGGGATCGAAGGCTTCATCGGAGCCGCGCGCCGCCACGATCCCGGATCTGCATTCCGGCGGGCTGAAGCCCGCCGCTCCACTTCTTACTCATTCACCACACGACAAAAAAGGAAGGAGTTCTTTTATGGCTGATGAAGTGGTTGTCCCCAATCCCCATGCAGAAAGCGCAAAGGCGCTGGCGGAGAAGGTCCGCGCGCTGATCGCGGAGATTCCGCGGCTCACGCCGCCCGGACCGAACGACGCCCGGCGTCTGGCCTCGGCAGCTTCCGTGAGCGAGGAGTTTCTCGAGTCCGCGAGGGCGGTGATGCAGAAGTCCACGTTGCTCGAAGGCGCCTCGCGCACCAATGCCGTGACGATGCGGGACGCATCCGCATTCGCGATGGCGTACGAGGTGGTGCTCCCCGAGGCCGAAGCGTTG
>Ga0070675_100000008_pt1 | contig 250004 bp, 242 predicted proteins | sample KBSM43metaG_FD_65343 | JGI IMG/M metagenome (GOLD analysis project Ga0070675, IMG submission 65343) | Miscanthus rhizosphere microbial communities from Kellogg Biological Station, Michigan, USA - KBS M4-3 metaG | ecosystem: Host-associated > Plants > Roots > Rhizosphere > Soil ... | reverse complement strand
GTCATCGCGCCGAGCGCCATCGAGCGCAGCGCCTGGTTGTCGACCATCCAGAGCCCGGCCAGCGAGATGATCACGGCGAGGCCGGAGAAGGTGACTGCGAGGCCGGAGGTGGAGAGCGAGAGCGCCCGCGCCTCGGCCGGCTCGTGCCCCGCTTCCCGCTCCTCGCGATAACGGGCGAGGATGAAGAGCGAGTAGTCGACGGCGACGCCGATCCCGATCATCGAGGCCATGTTGGTGACGAAGACCGAGGTCTCGATCTGCAGCGAGAAGAAGTAGATGAGAGCACCGGTCACCAGCACGCTGACGAAGCCGAGCGCCAGCGGCAGCGCTGCCGCGGCGAGCGAGCCGAAGACGACGAGGAGGATGATCGCGACGATCGGGAACCCGGTCCCCTCCGCCTTCGCCAGGTCTTCCTTGGAGATTTCCTGCATCCCCGCCCAGATCGTCGGCTGCCCGACCAGGTAGGGAGTGACCCCGGCGTCGGCGCTGCCCGGCTCGAGGTCTTCGCGCAGGGCCGCGGCCGGGTCGATCAGCTCGTCGGAGGAAAGGTCGCTGCGCAGCGGCACCAGGACCACGTCGGTGCCCCGCAGCTGGCGCCGCGCCTGCCGTGCCACCGGCGGCGGCAGGACGACGTCGTCGAGCGTCGCCACCTCCTTTTGAACCCGCGCCACCGCCGCATCCCGCTCCTCCGCGCTCGCCCCCGGCTCCGCCTTCAGGACCACCGCGATCCCGTCGGCCTGGTCGCCGAAGTCGTTCTGCAGCGATTCGCTCACCTTCATCGACTGGCTGCCGGGCACGTCGAAGCCGCCGCCGGTCAGGTGGTCGGTCTGTTTGGAGGCGAAGGGGACCGCAAGAAGGACGATCAGGACCCAGGCCGCGACGACCCATCGGCGTCGCCGCCCCAGGAACCCCGCCAGTGAACTCATCGCGTCTTTCATGCCATCTCCCTCGTCGCCGGGTCGTGTAGCCAGGAGCTTCCCCCGGGAGCGGGAACCGGGTCTGTGAGGGCCATCACTTCGTGAGCCGCATCACTCGCCGCCATACTCTGGGCCGATGATCGTCGACTGCGCGGCGTACGAGAGGGGGCGGCGGCGGCAGGGGGAGCTGCCGATGGAGCGGGCCAGCGAGGCGGCGGCCGAGGAGGGGGCGTTCGTCTGGCTCGGGGTAGTCGAGCCGAGCGAGGAGGAGTTCAAGGCGGTCGCGGCCGAGTTCGGATTGCACGAGCTGGCGGTCGAGGACGCGGTGCGGGCGCACCAGCGGCCGAAGGTCGAGCAGTACGGCGAGACCATCCACGTGGTGGTGAAGACCGCCCGCTACGTCGACCCGAAGGAGGTGATCGAGCTCGGCGAGCTCTCGATCTTCGTCGCCCCCAACTCCGTGATCACGGTGCGCCACGGCAAGGCGGACCTGGCTCCGGTCCGCGAACGGCTCGAGCAGCGTCCCGACCTGCTCGAGAAGGGGCCGGGCGCCGTCCTCTACGCGATCCTCGACCACGTCGTCGACAGCTACATCGAAGCCGCGCACGGGTTCGACCAGGACGTGCGCGAAGTCGAGCTGCAGGTCTTCGGCGAAGGCCAGAACCCGACCGAGCGGATCTACAAGCTGGAGCGCGAGGTGCTCGAGTTCCAGGCGGCGACGGCGCCGCTGGCCGAAGCGCTGGAAGAGCTCTGCAGCAACAACTACGCGGTCGTCCCCGCGACTCTGCACGAGTACTTCCGCGACGTCGAAGACCACCTGGCCCGCGTCTCTTCCCGGATCGAGAGCTTCCGCCAGCTGCTCGACAGCGCCCTGGAAGCGAACCTGACCCAGGTCTCGATGCGCCAGAACGAAGACATGCGGAAGATCTCCGCCTGGGTTGCGATCGCCGTCGTGCCGACGATGATCGCCGGCATCTACGGGATGAACTTCGAGCACATGCCCGAGCTCGAATGGAGGCTCGGCTATCCCGCGGTGCTCGTACTGATCGTCTCGGCCTGCCTCTTCCTCTATTGGCGCTTCAAGCGCGCCGGCTGGTTGTAAGGGCCGGTTACTCGGCGGCGCCGAGCAGGTACCGGGCCGAGGTGACGCCAACGGCGAAGGCGCCGGTGGTGTCGCGGGAGGGATCCGAGAGCGCCTGCAGGGCGAAGCCGTCGCCGAGGGCGAAGAGATAGGAGACGACGTCCTCGGCCGGGTGACGGAGGCTGAGCACACCCTCCTCGTTCTTGCTGTCGAGCACCTCCGCCACGTGGGAGCGGGTGCGCTCGAAGAGCTGGCCGACCTCGCGCTGGATGTCGGGGTTGCGGCGGCCGGCGCTGAACAGCTCGTAGATGAGGAGGAAGAAGCCGGGTTCGTTGTCGATCACCTCGGTCAGGCTGCTGACCAGGGCCTCGATCACGTCGTCGACGCTCTTCGCCGGCGCCAGCCGCGCATCGAGTCGTTCGACCCGCAGCTCGGAGTCGCGGCGGACGACCTCGACCAGGAGCCGCTCCTTGGTCCCGAAGTAGTAATGGAGGAGGCCACGGCTGACGCCCGCCTCGCGGGCGACGTGCTCGAAGGTGGAGCCGGCGGCGCCGCGCCGGGCCACGGAGTCCCGCATCGCGTCGACGATCCGCTGCGCCTTGTCGCCGCTCAGCTCCCGCTCTTTGGTGGCCGCCTCCATCAGGCGGCTTCTAGGAGCCGTTGATGCTGGTGGTCGAGGTGTACTCGAACTCCTCTTCGGCCCCGAAGAGCGCGTCGAGCACGGCCTTGCGAGCGCCCTCGCTGACGGCGAGCGCGATCACGGCTCCGACGATCGCGATCAGCAGCAGCCGGCCGATGCCGCCCTTGCGCCTCTTCGGCTTGCTGCGCAGGGACTCGGAGGCTTCCTGCAGGCTCTCGGCGGCCTTGCGCAGGTCCTTCTGGACCTTCTTGTCGCCGGTCACCGCCTGCACGGTGCCCTTGCCGTTGCCGGTCGCGCGGCCGTAAGCGCTCTTCGCGCTTTCGAAGGCGTCCTTCAAGCTTTCGCGCAGCTCTTCGTCTTCGATCAGTCGCTGCACGTACGGGTTTTCGCGGGCCGTCTCGTAGATGTCCCCGGCGCGCGCCGTTTTGGTCTTGCTCATGCCTTCTCCTCAGTAATTTCCGTGGCCAGAACCAGAATATCTCTCAGACCCATACCCGCGGCAACCCCCAGACATACGACCGATGTCACCCAGGTCCCACTCCATCTAGGAGGACGCCGTTGTTCCGGAAGTTCGTCCGGGCGTGGCGGAGCAGGCGCAGGCGCAGCGGCGCCAGCCCGGGGCCGCGCAGGCGGTAGCGGCGGATGAACAGCGGGCCGACGTCTTCGGCACCGGTTTCGCGGAAGCCGGGGCCGAGCAGGCGGCGCGGAGGCGGCGGTGCTTCGCCCATCGAGACGAAGGTGACTTCGCGGACCAGCCAGTCGTAGCCTTCCGACGCTTTCAGCTGGATCGCCCCGGTCGAGAGGTAGAAGCGCAGCGGCGCCTCGCCGAGCACCCAGGTGACCGTCGCCCGCGGCCCGTCCGGTTCGCCGAGGTGGTCGGCTACCGCCCGCCAGTCGGGCCGCTGCAGGGCCGGGTCGGCGCTCGCCCAGATGCAGAAGCCGAGAGAGTAGGCGGCGAGGACGACGGCGATCGCGGTGCCGAGCCGGCGCGCCCGCTCGGCGCTCAGCGCCACCGCCACCGCGACCATCAGCGGGACCAGCGCCGGCAGCAGATTGCGGGCGAGGACGAAGTCCTTGCCGGCGGAGAGGATCGCCAGCAGCAGCGGGACCCCGACGGTCACCGCGGCGACCGCGAAGGGAACGAAGGCGGCGCGGCGCTCGGCCCGGGTGCCGCGCCAGAGCAGCAGCGCGAAGGCGGCGGCGACCAGCAGCAGCGGCAGCAGCGCCGGCCCGACCTTCTCGCTGCGGCCGATGATGTCCCCGGTCTCCCCGACCATGAAGGTGATCGCGGCTTCGCCCACGCGGTGGCCGAGGGTGAATTTGCCGATCCATTCGGCGTGGCCGTAGGACATCTGGTGGATCGCCAGCGGCGCCAGGAGGACGACCGCGAGGCCGACGATCCAGAGGCCGGAGAGGATCGCGCGGCCGCGACGGCGGGCGAGCAGGACCACCTCGGCGATCAGCGGGAAGACGGCGAAGTAGTGGGTGGCGAGGGCGAGGAAGGAGAAGATCCCCCACCAGACGAAATGACGGCGCTCGCCGTCCTGCAGCGCCCGCACGCAAAACAGCAGCGAGAGGGCGCAGAAGAAGCCGAGCAGCGCGTAGGCGCGGGCCTCCTGCGAGTACCAGACCAGCATCGGGTTGGTCGCGACCAGGGCCGCGGCGAAGACGCCGGCGCGAATGCCGCGCAGCTGTCGGGCGACGAGGTAGGCGACCGGGATCGTCGCCACCCCTGCCAGGGCCGAGAGGAAGCGCAGCCCCCACTCGCCGTTGCCGGTCACCTGCGTCCAGATCCAGGCGAGCGCGTAGTAGAGCGGCGGCGCCGACTCCGAGAACCCGACCGCGTCCATCGCGTGGCCGAAGCCGACCCGCAGCACCCGGCTGGCGGTGACGATCTCGTCGTGGTGGTAGGCCTGGGCGCCGAGGGTGGCGAAGCGGAGGATTGCGCCGAGTGCGGTTAAGCCGGCGACGATCCAGAAGGCGCGGGAGCGGGAGCGCACCGCTTCCCCGACGAAGCGGGCGGCCGAGGCCGGACCGGCGCGGCCGATGCTCGCCGCCTCCATCTAGGAGAGGGCGACGTCGAGGGCCTGGCGCACCTCGTCGACGTAGACGAACTCGAGGTGGCCGAGCTCGTGCTCGGGGATCTCCGCCACGTCCCCCTCGTTGCGGCCGGGGACGATCACCTTCTTGATCCCCGCCCGCTGCGCCGCCAGCGACTTCTCCTTCAGGCCGCCGATCGGCAGCACCTGTCCCGTCAGCGTCACCTCGCCGGTCATCGCGACGTCGTTGCGGACGGGCCGGCCACTGACCAGCGAGGAGAGCGCGACGGTCATCGCCACCCCCGCCGAGGGGCCGTCCTTCGGCACCGCGCCCGCCGGCACGTGGACGTGGACGTCGTGACCGGCGAACCAGTCGCCCTCGACCTTCGGTGCGATCTCGCCGCAGTGACCGCGCACGTAGGAGAGCGCCGCCTGCGCCGACTCCTTCATCACCTCGCCGAGCTGGCCGGTGATCGTCAGCTTGCCCGAGCCCGGCATCGCCGTCGCCTCGATGAAGAGGACGTCGCCGCCGGTCGGGGTCCAGGCGAGCCCGGTGGCGACGCCCGGGTCCTTGGTCCGCCGCCGCTGCTCGGCGAAGACGCGGCGCCGCCCCAGCAGCTCCCGCGCCTTCTTGCCGGAGATCGTCACCTTGCGCTTCGTCTTCCCCTCCGCGACTTCGCGGGCGACTTTGCGGCAGACGGTGCCGATCTGGCGCTCGAGGTTGCGGACTCCGGCCTCGCGCGTGTACTCCTCGATGATCGCGGTCAGCGCCGCGTCGGCGAACTCGATCTGCGAGGGCTTCAGGCCGTTCGCCTCGATCTGGCGCCGGACCAGGTAGCGGCGGGCGATGTGGCGCTTCTCCTCCAGCGTGTAGCCGGCGAGCTCGATCGTCTCCATGCGGTCGAGCAGCGGCCCCGGGATGGTGTCGAGGACGTTGGCGGTAGCGATGAAGACGACGTCGGAGAGGTCGAACTCGAGGTCGAGGTAGTGGTCGCGGAAGCCGTCGTTCTGGGCCGGATCGAGGACCTCCAACATCGCCGAGGCCGGGTCGCCGCGAAAGTCGGCACCCATCTTGTCGATCTCGTCGATCATGAAGACGGGGTTGCGGGTGCCGGCGTCGCGCAGGGCGCGGACGATGGTGCCAGGCATGGCGCCGATGTAGGTGCGGCGGTGGCCGCGGATCTCCGCCTCGTCGCGGACGCCCCCGACCGAGATCCGCTCGAACTCGCGCCCGAGCGCCTTCGCGATCGATTTGCCGAGGCTGGTCTTGCCGACCCCGGGCGGGCCGACGAAGCAGAGGATCGGCCCGGGCGACTCCGGGTTCAGCTTGCGCACCGCCAGGTACTCGAGGATCCGGTCCTTGATCTTCTCGAGGTCGTAGTGGTCGGCGTCGAGGACCTTGCGGGCGTGCTTCAAGTCGAGGTCGTCCTCGGTCTCAACAGACCATGGAAGCTCCGTCAGCCACTCGAGGTAGGTGCGGATGACCCCGTGCTCGGCGGCGGCGGGCGGCAGTTTCTCCAGCCGCGCGAGCTCGCGCTCGGCGGCTTTCAGCGCGTGCTCGGGAAGGCCCGCCGCCTCGATTTTCTCCCGCAGTTCACTCGCTTCGGCCTGCTGCTCGTCCCCTTCGCCGAGCTCGTCCTGGATCGCTTTCAGCTGCTGGCGGAGGAAGAACTCGCGCTGGCCCTTGTCGATCTCCGACTGCACCTGCGTCTGGATCTGGGTGCCGAGCTGGACGACGTCGAGCTCACGGGCGAGGATCCGCGAGAGGTGCCGCAGCCGCTTGGCGACGTCGACCTCTTCCAGCAGTTTCTGCTTCTCCTCGGTGCCGATCCGCAGCGCCCCGGCGATCAGGTGGGCGAGCGCTGCGGGGTCGTCGATGTTGGCGATCGCCATCTGCAGCTCCTCGGGCAGGTAGGGGATCTGCTCGACGATCTCCGAGAAGGTGCCCTGGACGTTGCGGCTCAGCGCCTCCAGCTCGGCGCTGGGCTCGATCACGTCGGGCATCGCGCTGATCCGGGCGACCATGTAGGGCTCCTCGGCGACGAAGTCGCCCAGCTTCACCCGCTGCATCCCCTGGACGAGGATCCGCAGGCTGCCGTCCGGCACTTTCATCATCCGGGCGACGGCGCCGACGACGCCGACGTCGTAGAGGTCCTCCGGTCCGGGCACCTCGTTCTCGGGGTCCCGCGCGGTGACCATCGCCAGCATCCGGTTGGTACCGAGGACGTCGTCGATCAGCTGGATCGAGCGCTCCTGCCCGACCGCCAGCGGCGCCAGCGTTTCCGGGAAGGTGACGGTGTCGCGCAGCGGCAGCACCGGCAGCGCCTCGGGCAGCGGCTGGTTGGCGCGGATCGCGTCCTCCGCGTCGAGCGGGGAGTCGACCACTTCGAGGACCGGCGCGCCCTCCATCACTTGCGGTCGATCGGCACCCGGCGGGTGCTCTCGTTGGGGTCGCGCAGGGGCAGGTCGATCCGCAGGATCCCCTCTTCGTAGGTGGCGCTGGCGCGCTCGGCGTCGACCTCGACCTGGAGCTCGACGACGCGGCGGAAGTGGCCGGAGGGAATCTCGATCTGCTGGTAGACCCGGCCCTCGGACTCCTGCACGTGGCGCTCGCCGACGATCGCCAGGTGGCGGCCGCTGACCTCGATCCCGACCTCGGAGAGTTCGACTCCGGCGAGGTCGACCTTGACGATCGCCCGCTGCGGTTCGCCGCAGTAGTAGACGTCGACGTTGGGGGAGAAGCCGCTGGCGCGGCGGGTGACGTAGCGGGTGCGGCTCCAGGTATCGCCCATCACCTGGTCCATCTCGCGCCGCATGCGAGCGAAATCGGCGAAGAGGTCGCGCTGGGGCATCGAGGGAAACTTACCCCGGCCGCGCGGGATTCGATCAGGCGGTGCGCGAGGCCCAGCGCGGGGCCCGCATCAGCAGCACCGGCTGACGTGGTGGGACGAGGCCCTCTGGTCGGTTCGGCCGGAAGGTGGTGCAGGCCTCGTTCAGCTCCAACGCGCAGAGCAGATTCTTCCGGAAATAGCAGTCTTCGCAGGTGGGTGGCTTTGGCTTGCGCGGCACGGCGGGCATGTTTGCATCCGGGCCGGGTAAGCGCGAGGGCCGTTTCCGCAAATCGGCACCTCTTTGAAACAGCTTCGTCACAGCTTCCCTGCGTCTTGCGGGAACCCGGGCGGCCGGCGCTAATATCGCAGGCGATGGAGGGTCATTCCAGGACCGAGAAGCTCTCCGCTTCTCCCCCACTTTTCAAGAGCGACTTCCTCAACTTCTTCTCCCGCGTCCACCCCGCGGTCCCGGCGATCATCTTCGTCCCGGTGGTGGTGGCGATGGAGTGGATCGGGGCCGATCGCGGCTACGCCGCCTGGCAGCTGGCGCTGCTGACCCTGGTCGGGGTCGGCGTCTGGACCCTGACCGAGTACTGGCTGCACCGGCTCGTCTTCCACTGGGAGCCCGACAACGCCTTCGGCCGCCGCATGCACTTCATCATCCACGGCGTCCACCACGACCATCCCAACGACAAGATGCGGCTGGTGATGCCGCCCTCGGTCTCGATCCCGCTGGCGATCCTCTTCTTCCTCGGCTTCCGCGCCCTTCTCGGCGACGCCGCCTACCCCCTCTTCGCCGGCTTCATCGTCGGCTACCTCTTCTACGACTACACGCACTACTACGTGCACCACTTCGTCCCGAAGAACGACTTCACCAAGCGCCTGCGCGAACACCACATGCGGCATCACTTTCAGGACCACGGCTACGGCTACGGGGTCTCCTCGCCGCTTTGGGACCACGTGTTCAGGACGTATCCCAAGAAACGCAGCAAGTACAGGGGGTAGTTCGGGGCGGTTGGGGAGGGTCCGGTGGGGGTCGTTCGGAGCACCTCACGACCCCCACCGGACCCTCCTGTCACAAAGGTTCATGCTGTTTCGTCTAGGGGGCATGGAGACGAAAAAGAGGAAAGCTTTGGTTGTGGGTGGCGGCCCTGCGGGGCTGACTGCCGCGGGGCGGTTGGCTGAGGGGGGCTTCGAGACGCTGTTGCTGGAGGGCAGCTCGCACCTGGGGGGACGGGCTGCTTCGGAGGTACGGGAGGGGTTTGTGCTGAACCAGGGGCCGCATGCGCTTTATGTGGGGGGGCCGGCGCGGCGGGAGTTGGATGCGATGGGGATCGAGCTGGAGTGGTGGAACCCGGCTTCGGCGGCTTCGGTGTTCCCCCGGAACGGGAGGGCGAAGCGGACGCTTGGGGGCGAGGCGCAGCTGGGGCGATGGTTCCTCGGACTGCAACGGACCGAGCCGGAGGAGCTGGCGGGGATCTCCGCGGCGGAGTGGCTGCGGCGGAGCCTGCGCTCGGAGAAGGCGCGGGCGAGCGCCGGGGCGCTGGTCCGGGTGGCGACCTTCGTGGCCGATCACGAGAGCTTCAGCGCCGACGCCGCCGCCACCCAGCTGAAGACCGTGCTGGTGCCTGGGGTTCGCTACCTGCGGGGAGGGTGGCAGTCGCTGGTCGACGCGCTTGCCGCGAAGGCCGAGGCGAGCGGTGCCGTCCTGCGGACGCGCGCCGCTGTCCGCAGCATCGAGCGGGAGGGCGAGCGCTGGACGGTCGCGCTCGACGAGGAGATCCTGCGGGCCGAGGTCCTCGTTGTCGCCGCCGGCGGCCCGGACGCAGTCGGCAAGGTGCTTGGCGAGAGGGCGCCGGCGGCTCCCGGCCCGGCCGCCGAGCTGAGCGTTCTCGACCTGGCACTGCGGGAGCTGCCGCGCCGTTCCCGGCGCTTCGCGCTCGGGGTCGACAAGCCGACCTACCTCTCCCGGCACTCTCCCCCCGATCATCGGGGCGGCGTCCTCCTCAGCCTTGCGAGCTATGCGCGCGAACCGCGGGCAGCGCTGGAGGAGCTGGCGGACACGGTGCAGCCCGGCTGGCGCGAGCAGGTCATCTTCGACCGCTTCCTCCCCCGCATGGTTGCCGTCTCGGCGATCTCGACGCCGGCAGGCGGAGGCCTCGCCGGGCGGCCGCCAGTCGACCAGGGCGGCAGCCTCTACCTGGCCGGCGACTGGATCGGGCCGGAGGGATGGCTGGTCGATTCGGCGATCTCCAGCGGCGCCGCAGCCGCCGCGGCGGCCTTGGCAAGTCCGGTGCCGGCCGCGGCATGAGGGACGACGCCTTCCTCGCCTGCCGCCCGCGCCTGCTGGGCATCGCCTATGGCCTGCTCGGCGAGCTGACCGAGGCCGAGGACGTCGTCCAGGACGCCTGGCTGCGATGGAACCGGGCCGATGGCGACGCGGTTCGCAACCCGGAAGCCTTCCTCGTCACCGTCACCACGCGGCTGGCGCTGGACCGGCTGCGTTCGGCGCGGGCCCGGCGCGAGGTCTACGTCGGCCCCTGGCTGCCGGAGCCGCTCCTCACCGATCCTGAGACGCCGGAGACGAAGGCGATCGAGGCCGAGCAGCTGAGCCTGGCGCTGCTGGGTGCGCTGGAGCGGCTGAACCCGCTGGAGCGCGCGGTCCTCGTCCTCCGCGACGCCTTCGACCTCGAGTACGCGGAGATCGCCGACATCCTCGAGCGCACGCCCGCGGCCGTGCGACAAATCGCCAAGCGTGCCCGCGACCACGCCGGCGACCCGACCCGCCGACGTCCGGTCGCCGAGGAAGAGCGGCAGCGCCTCGCCGACGCCTTCCTCCTCGCCTCGGTCTCCGGCGATGTCGCGCGGATCCGCGAGCTGCTCGCCGCCGACGCGATCATGTACACGGACGGGGGCGGGGTCGTCACCGCCGCCCGCAAGCCGATCTACGGCGCCGACAAGATCGCCCGCTTCATGGTCGGCGTCCAGCGCAAGGACGCCTATCCCGAGGACCCCGTGTTCACCCGCGTCCTAGTCAACGGCGATCCGGGCGTGCGAATGGACAGCGAAGCCGAGGGTTTCCTCAGCATCGTGGCGATCGAGATCGGCGACGGCGCGATCCAGTGCATCCGCTTCTTCAACAATCCCGAGCGCTTCCCGGTCGAGCCGCCGGCCGACCACCCACGCTGAAATATCTCTTTGCTTTCCTCCACGTCACTGTCACAGTGTGTGTGACTCTGAAAGACTCCATTCCAGGGCCAGTCTTAACTTTGGATGGAAAGGAAATAGATGCCCCCCACCACGAACCACCTCGATGTCGCCCGACAGGCGCTCGAGAGGACCGTACGCGAGCTCGAGGATCAGCTGAAGCAGGCTGAGCAGGCGCTCGCCGCCCTCGGCGGCAAAGCCACCCGTCGCGGGCCCGGTCGGCCGCGCGGCAGCGCAAAAAAATCGAGTGCAAGCTCCGCCGGCGCCCCGCGCCGGCGCCGTAAACGCCGCGGCGGCACCCGTGCCGACCAAGCGGTGAAACTGATCGAAGAGAATCCAGGCATCGGCGCTTCGGACGTCGCGAAGCAGATGAAAATCAAGCCGAACTACCTGTACCGCGTCCTCGGCGACCTCGAGAAAGAGGGCCGCGTCAAGAAGAGCGGGCGCCAGTACCACCCCACCGGTAACTGATCGGTACCCACCGTTAATTGAAAAGAGGCCGGCTTGCGCCGGCCTCTTTTTTGTTTCTAGAGGGTGGGCTAGACGAGGCCGAGCTGGCTGACGGCGTCGCGCTCCTCCTGCAGCTCCATCACGCTGCGGTCGATCCGCTCGCGGGAGAACTCGGGAACGTCGAGTCCCTGGACGATGTTCCACTCGCCGCCACTGCAGGTGCACGGCATGCCGCAGACGATCCCCTCGCCCACCCCGTAGGAGCCGTCGGTCGGAACCGCCATCGAGACCCAGTCGCCGTCTGGGGTTCCGAGCACCCAGTCGTGGACGTGGTCGATCGCCGCGTTGGCGGCCGAGGCGGCGCTGGAGGCGCCGCGGGCGTCGATGATCTCGGCGCCGCGTTTCGCCACCCGCGGGATGTACTCGTCGGCGATCCAGGCCTCGTCGTCGACCGCATCCCAGGCGCTCTGCCCCTCGACTTTCGCGTTCACGAGGTCGGGGTACTGGGTCGGTGAGTGGTTTCCCCAGGCGGTCATGTTGGTAACCGCCGAGACCGGCTTGCCGAGCTTGTTCGCCACCTGCGAGATCGCCCGGTTGTGGTCGAGCCGCATCATCGCGGTGAAGCGCTCGCGGGGGACGTCGGGCGCATTCGACATCGCGATCAGGCAGTTGGTGTTGGCCGGGTTGCCGACCACCAGCACCTTGATGTCGTCGGCGGCGCCGGCGTTGATCGCTTCGCCCTGGGGCTTGAAGATGCCACCGTTGGCCTCGAGCAGGTCCGAGCGCTCCATGCCCGGCCCGCGCGGCCGGGCGCCGACCAGGAGGCCGACGTTGCAGCCGTCGAAGGCCTGCTTGGGATCGTCGCTGATGTCGATCCTGCGCAGCAGCGGGAAGGCGCAGTCGTCGATCTCCATCGCGGTGCCCTCGGCCGCTTTGATCGCCTGCGGGATCTCCAGCAGGCTCAGCTCCACGGGGGTGTCGGGGCCGAGCATCTGGCCGCTGGCGATGCGGAACAGCAGCGCGTAGCCGATCTGCCCGGCGGCGCCGGTGACGGTGACCTTGACGGGGGTGGTGCTCACTAAATCTCTCCTCGAGTCGGGGTTGGAAGGTGAAAGGTTGGAAGCGTTATGCCATCGCCCGCTGGAGGTTCTCGTCGATCGAGGCGAGGAACTCCTGCGTGGTCTGGTACTCCTGGCCGCCGCCGACCAGCAACGCCAGGTCCTTGGTCATCTTCCCGCTTTCGACGGTCTCGACGCAGACCCGCTCCAGCGTCTCCGCGAACTGCGAGACCTCCGGGGTGTCGTCCATGCGGCCGCGGGCGGCGAGACCGCGGGTCCAGGCGAAGATCGAGGCGATCGGGTTGGTGGAGGTCGGGTTGCCCTGCTGGTGCTGGCGGTAGTGGCGGGTGACGGTCCCGTGCGCGGCCTCCGCCTCGACGGTCTTGCCGTCGGCGCTCATCAACACGCTCGTCATCAGCCCCAGCGAGCCGAACCCCTGGGCGACGGTGTCGGACTGGACGTCGCCGTCGTAGTTTTTGCACGCCCACACGTAACCGCCCTCCCACTTCAGCGCGGCGGCGACCATGTCGTCGATCAGGCGGTGTTCGTAGGTGAGCCCGGCCGCCTCGAACTCCTCCTTGAACTCGGCCTCGTAGACCTCGGCGAAGAGGTCCTTGAAGCGTCCGTCGTAGCGCTTGAGGATCGTGTTCTTCGTCGACATGTAGACCGGGAAGCCGCGGTCGAGTCCGTAACGCATCGACGCGCGGGCGAACTCCCGGATCGAGTCGTCGAGGTTGTACATCGCCATCGCGATGCCGCCGCCGGGGAAGTCGTAGACGTCGAGCTCGACCGGCTCGGAGCCTTCCTTCGGGGTGTAGGTAAGGGTCAGCGTCCCCTCGCCCGGCACCACCAGGTCGGTGGCCCGGTACTGGTCGCCGAAGGCGTGGCGGCCGATCACGATCGGTTTCGTCCAGCCCGGCACCAGCCGCGGGATGTTGGAGATCACGATCGGCTCGCGAAAGATGACGCCGCCGAGGATGTTGCGGATCGTCCCGTTCGGCGAGCGGTACATCTCCTTCAGGCCGAACTCCTCGACCCGCGCCTCGTCGGGGGTGATCGTCGCGCACTTGACGCCGACGCCGTGGCGCTTGATCGCTTCCGCGGCCTCGACCGTGATCCGGTCCTCGGTCGCGTCGCGGCTCTCGATCCCGAGGTCGTAGTACTCCAGCTCGACATCGAGGTAGGGCAGGATCAGCTGCTCCTTGATGAACGACCAGATGATCCGGGTCATCTCGTCGCCGTCGAGCTCGACGACCGGCTTCAGAACCTTGATCTTGGCCACGAGGCGCGATGCTATCTGGCCGGCGGTCTGGCTGACCGGCCAGGGCATGCGACAATCAGCGCCGGATGGCAACCGCCGAACGCCCCACTTTCGATACCCACCAGGTGGTCAACCAGCCGCCGCCGCTGGTCGATTACAACGTCTTCGAGAGCGACCGGCCGCTGGTCGAGGCGGTGGCGCGCGAGGGCGCGGACTGGGCGCGCGAGCGGATCGGCGCGGTCGGCGAGTACGCCGGCTCCGCCCAGGCGCAGGAGCTGGGACGGCTGGCGAACGAGAACGGCCCGAAGCTGCGCACCCACGACCGCTACGGCAACCGCGTCGACGTCCCGGAGTTCCATCCCGCCTGGCACGAGCTGATCGCGGTCGCGGTCGAGAACGAACTGCACTGCTCGCCGTGGAAGGACCCCCGGCCCGGGGCCCACGTCGCCCGCGGCGCCGCCTTCATGTGCATGTCCCAGGCCGAGGCTGGGATCGGCTGCCCGATCTCGATGACCTACTCGGTGATCCCCGCCCTGCGCACGCAGCCGGAGCTGGCCGCCGAATGGGAGCCACGCTTCCTCTCCCCCGCCTACGACCCCGCCAACGCGCCGGCGCCGGAGAAGGCGGGGGCGCTGGCCGGGATGGGGATGACCGAGAAGCAGGGCGGCACCGACGTCCGCGCCAACACCACCCTCGCCCGCCCGGTGAACGGCGGCGGCCCAGGCGCCGAGTATGAGCTGACCGGCCACAAGTGGTTCATGTCGGCGCCCCAGTGCGATGCCTTCCTCGTCCTCGCCCAGGCCGACGGCGGCATCTCCTGCTTCCTCTTCCCGCGCTGGACGCCTGACGGCGAGCGCAACCGCTTCCGCCTGCAGCGCTTCAAGGACAAGCTCGGCAACCGCTCCAACGCCTCCAGCGAGATCGAGTTCGACGCCGCCTCGGCCTGGCTGGTCGGCGAGGAGGGCGCCGGGGTGCGGACGATCATCGAGATGGTCAACCACACCCGGCTCGACTGCGTCCTCGGCGGCGCCACCGGGATGCGGGCGGGCGTCGCCCAGGCCATCCACCACACCGCCCACCGCTCGGTCTTCGGCCGCGAGCTGGTCGAGCAGCCGCTGATGCGGAACGTCCTCGCCGACCTGGCGATCGAGTCCGAGGCGGCGACGATCTCGGCGCTGCGGCTGGCGCGCGCCTACGACGAAGCGATCGCCGGCGACGATGAGGCCCAGAACCTGAAGCGCATCGCCAACGCCGTCCTCAAGTACTGGATCTGCAAGCGCGCCGTCGTCCACGCAGGGGAGGCGCTCGAGTGCCTCGGCGGCAACGGCTACGTCGAGGAGTCGGGGATGCCCCGCCTCTTCCGCGAGAGCCCGCTCAACTCGATCTGGGAGGGATCCGGCAACGTCCAGTGCCTCGACGTCCTGCGGGCGATGGTCAAGAGCCCGGCCTCGGTCGAGGCCTTCTTCGCCGAGGTCGAAGAGGGCGCCGTCGCCGAGCCCCGCCTCAAGGCCTTCACCGCCTCCCTCCGCGAGGAGCTCCCCGGCGACCTCGAGACGATCGAGTCCCGCGCCCGCCGCCTGGTCGAGAAGATGGCCCTCGCCCTCCAAGCCTCCCTCCTCGTCCGCTACGGCGACGAGGCGACCGCCGACGCCTTCTGCGCCTCCCGCCTCTCCGGCGACTGGGGCCAGGCCTTCGGCACCCTCCCGGCCGGGACCGACTTCGGCCGCATCATCGAGCGACACCGCCCGGCCGCGATCGGCTAGCGGTCACCTGTTCCTTTCTGGTCCTATCGGACGATAAGGAACAGGTGAGTGTCAGCGGGCGGTCGCATCTCGCAATGCCCTGCCTACCTGCTCGATCGTGACTACTCCGCTGAGGCGGCCGTCGGCGTCGACGGCCATCAGGGCGCCGAGGCGGCGGAGGTTCTGGTTGGCGAGCAGGGAGTCGAGGGGGGTGTCGTCGCGGACGAAGAGGCCGATGTCGTGGTCGACGTATTCGGAGACGTGGGAGTTGGCGCGGGAGATCTCGGGGACCTCGTCGGCGCGGTCGCGCTCGATCAGGCCGAGGAAGCGGCGGCCGGCGTCGACGACCGGGAACCAGGGCCAGCGGTAGCGGAGGAAGTATTCGTCGAGCGCCTGCTCGACGCTCAGCTCACCGGGGATCGTCACCGGTTCGCGGTCCATCACATCGGCGACGCGGACGTCGCCGATGCGGTCGGTCAGCGCCGTCTGCATAGCGGCGCCGCGGGCGGAGCCGTTGATCACCATCCCGATCAGCGCCAGCCAGACGCCGGTGAGGACCCGGCCGGTGAAGGCGAGGGCGATGCCGCCGCCGATGAACAGGTAGGCGAAGACGCGGCCGAGATTGGCGGCGAAGCGGGTGGCCGAGTTGCGGTCCCCGGAGCGGTACCAGGCGAGCGCTTTGGCGACCCGGCCGCCGTCCATCGGGTAGGCCGGCAGCAGGTTGAAGACGAGGACGAGGATGTTGATCGTCACCAGCCAGGCGACGAGGGCCATCAGGCCGGAGACGTCGGAGCGCGTTTCGAGCACCACCGCCTCCCAGAAGCCGTGGGGACTGGCCGCCAGGGTGCCGATCGCCGCCAGCACGATCGCGATCGCCGCCGTCACCGCCGGCCCGGCCAGCGCCACCTTCAGCTCCGTGCCGGGCGAGTCGGCTTCGCGGTCCATCCGCGCCATCCCGCCGAAGATCCAGAGCTGGATGCTGGAGATGCCGATCCCGTTGCGCATCGCCACCACGGCGTGGCCGAACTCGTGCAGGAGGATCGAGCCGAAGAAGCCGATGGCGCTGAGCAGCGCCAGCAGGAAGGGGCCGCTCCCCGATTCCCCAAGCAGGTCTTCGAAGAAGTTGGTCATGTAGAGGATGACCAGGAAGAGGACGATGAACCACGACCAGTCGACCGTGACCTTGATCCCGCGGAAGTGGAAGAGGGTGATCGACCCACCGCCGAGCATCTGCCCATGGTAAGCGGCTAGCTTCTTCCGGGATGCCAGACGAAGCTATTTGGCTGCGGGAGCGGCTCGAGGAGCTGGAGCGGATCGAGCGGCCGTCGGCCTCCGACGGCGAGCGGCAGGCAGCCGAGTGGCTGGTCTCGCAGTTCGCCGAGCTGGGGGCGGAGGCGCGGATCGAGGCCGAGGACGCGCACGGCACCTACTGGTGGCCGCTGGGGATCGGCGCCGGGCTCGGAGCCGTCGGGGCGCTCGCGGCGCTGCGCGGCCGCCGCCTTCTCGGGACGCTCCTCGGCGCCATCGGCGCCGCCGGCATGGCCGACGACTTCCCGCCCGGGCAACGGCGCCTCCGCCGCCTGCTCCCCAGGCGCACCACCTACAACGTCGTCTGTGAGCTCGGCGACCCCGCGGCCGAGAGGACCGTCGTCCTCATCGCCCACCATGACGCCGCCCACTCGGGGCTCGTCTTCCACCCGGCGCTGCCGGAGCTGGCCGCCCGCCTCGGCCTGACCGAGAAGACCGACACCAGCCCGCCGCTGATGGCGCCCGTCGTCGGCGGACCGGTGCTGGCGGCGCTGGGCGCGCTCAGCGGCCGCCGGCTGCTCGCCAGGATCGGACTCTTCCTCGGCCTCGGCTCGGTCGCGGCGATGGCCGACATCGGCCTGCGCAAGTCGGTCCCGGCGGCGAACGACAACGGGACCGCCGTGGTGGCGCTGCTCGAGCTCGCCCGCCGCTTCGTCGCCGAGCCACAGCAGGGTATCCGCGTCATCCTCCTCTCGACCGGCTCGGAGGAGTCCTTCAGCGAGGGGATCAAAGCCTTCGGCGAGCGCCACTTCGGATCGCTGCCGCGGGAGAGCACCTTCTTCCTCTGCCTGGAGACGCTCGGCGCCACCCACCTGCTGGCCCTGCGCGGCGAGGGCTTCCTGAAGATGCGCGACTACCCGCCGCGGGCGCTGGCCTTCGTCGAGCGCGTCGCCGGCGAGCTTGGGATCTGGCTCTACCCCAACCTCCGCACCTACAACGGCACCGACGGCCTCGAGCCCGCAGCCGCCGGCTACGAGACCGTCGCCCTCTGCAGCTGCACCGACCACAAGCAGCCGGGCCGCTACCACTGGCCCAACGACGTCGCCGCCAACGTCGATTTCTCCACTCTCCAACGAGCGATTGCCTTGTCGGACGCGCTCGTCCGTCGCCTCGGACAACACTGGCTGTAGAGGGGGGCGGGGGTGCCCCTCCCCGGACCCTCCCCGCTGTTGTCCGGGGAGGGGCACCCCCGCCTCCTCCCCACCAACGTGACGAATTGCAAAGTGACGAATCCCGACTACGCAATCGGGATTCTCCGCTATAGCATCCGCGCCCGTGCCATCCCATGACGTTCTCGTAATCGGGGCCGGACTCGCCGGCCAGCGGGCCGCTCTCGCCGCCGCCGAGGAAGGCGTGTCGGTCGGGATCATCTCCAAGGTTCACCCGGTCCGCTCCCATTCCAACGCCGCCCAGGGCGGCATCAACGCGGCGCTCAACCCGGGCGACTCCTGGGAGTCCCACGCCTTCGACACGATCAAGGGCTCCGACTACCTCGGCGACCAGGACGCGGTCGAAATCATGACCCGCGAGGCGCCGGAGGAAATCCTCCACCTCGAGCACCTCGGCGTCACCTTCCACCGCAACGAGGAAGGGAAGCTGGGCACCCGCGCCTTCGGCGGCGCCTCCGCCGCCCGCACCTACTACGTCGCCGACATCACCGGCCAGGCGATCATGCACGTGCTCTACGAGCAGCTGATGAAGTACTCCGAGCAGATCGCCCGCTACGAGGAGTGGTTCTGCAGCAGCCTGGCGATCGACGAGAACGGCGAGTGCTGCGGCGTCGTCACCCGCAACGTCGCCGACGGCCGCATGGAGCTCTTCCAGGCGAAGTCGGTGATCCTCTGCACCGGCGGCAACGGGATGGTCTGGAAGCCGTCGACCAACGCCCTGATCTGCACCGGCGACGGGATCGCGATGGCCTACCGGGCCGGGGCGAAGCTGATGGACATGGAGATGATCCAGTACCACCCGACGACGCTCGCGGGCAAGGGCTTCCTGATCACCGAGGGCGCCCGCGGCGAGGGCGCCCACCTGCTCAACGCCAAGGGCGAACGCTTCATGGAGAAGTACGCGCCGAACAAGATGGAGCTGGCCTCGCGCGACGTCGTCTCCCGCGCCGAGCAGACCGAGATCAACGAGGGCCGCGGCTTCCCCGATGGGACCGTCGCGCTCGACATCACCGTCGTCCCGAAAAAGCGCGTCCACGAGGCGCTGCGCGAGATCGTCCTCGTCGGCCGCGACTTCGCCGGCGTCGACATCACCCGCGAACCGATCCACATCAAGCCCGGCAACCACTACACGATGGGCGGGGTCAAGACCGACGTCGACGGCCGCACCGACATCCCCGGCCTCTACAGCGCCGGCGAGACCGCCTGCGTCTCGGTCCACGGCGGCAACCGCCTCGGCGCCAACTCGCTGCTGGACACCCTGATCTTCGGCAAGCGCAGCGGCCGCGACGCCGCCGCCCGCGCCAAGCGGATCGACTACTCGCGCGCCTCCAAGCAGGTGCTGGAGGACGAGGAGAACCTCGTCGCCGACATCATCGGCCGGGAGAAGGGGTCGGGCCGCCGCATCTCCGAGATCAAGCTGGAGCTGGGGCAGACGATGGACGCCAAAGTCGCCGTCTTCCGCGACGAGGCCGGGATCACCGAAGCGCTGGAGACCGTGCGCCGGCTGAAGGAGGAGGCGAAGACCGCCTACATCGACGACCACGGCAGCGTCTTCAACCAGGACTTGATTGCCGCAATCGAGCTCGGGTACATGCTCGACAACGCCGAGTGCACCTGCGTCGCGGCGCTCGAGCGCAAGGAGAGCCGGGGCGCCCAGTACCGCACCGACTTTCCGGAGCGCAACGACACCGACTGGCTCAAACACATCGACCTCGAGCGGACCGACGACGGTCCCGAGATCTCCTACTCCGAGGTCACGATCACCCAGTGGGAACCGCAAGAGAGGACCTACTAATGGCCGATTACACGATCAAAGTCCGGCGGTTCCAGCCCGAGAGCGACGAGGGCCCCTACTGGGAGGAATTCAACGTCGACCTCGACCCCTCGCTCTCGGTCCTCGACGGGCTGCTGCAGGCGAAGGACCGCGACGACGGCTCGCTCGCCGTCCGCTGCTCCTGCCGCGCTGCGATCTGCGGCTCCTGCGGGATGAAGATCAACGGCCAGTCCGGGCTCGGCTGCAAGACCCAGATCGGCGAGGCGCAGGAGCAGGCGGACAAGATGAAGGCAGCGACCGGCGTCAGCGCCGCCGCCGCCGACAGTCCGATCCGCGGCGAAGGCGCCGACGCAGGCAGCGCCGGCAACCCGATCGTGATCGAGCCGATGGGGAACATGCCCGTGATCAAGGACCTGATCACCGACATGGAGTCGACGCACTGGACGAAGATCCGCCGCGTCACCCCCTGGCTGCTGCCGCACGGCGAGCCGCCCGAGCGCGAGTACATCGTCGAGCCGGAGTCGATGATCGACATCACCCAGTCGATGGCCTGCATCCAGTGCGGCGCCTGCGTCTCCTCCTGTCTCTCGATGGAAGCCGACCCCGGCTTCATCGGCCCGGCGGCACTGGCCAAGGCCTACCGCTTCGTCGGCGACCCGCGCGACGCCGAGACCCACGAGCGCCTGCACGACCTCGCCGACGACCCGCACGGGATCTACGACTGCACCCACTGCTTCAGCTGCATCGACGCCTGCCCGAAGGGGGTGGCGCCGATGGACCAGATCATGCGCCTGCGCCGCAAGGCCGGCGAGGAGGGGATCGAAGACCCCAACAGCGGCCACGACCACGAGATCGCCTTCGTCAAGATCATCGAGAAGAAGGGGACCCTGGACGAGTCGCTGCTGCTGCAGGAGTCCTTCGCGCCCGGCGTCAAGGGCAAGCTGAAACCGAGTAAACGGGCGATCCGGGAAATGCTGGGCTCGATCCCGACGGCGATCCGAGGGATCAAAACCGGGAAGATGCGCTCGCTGCACAAGCTGATCCCCGGCGTCCACCCCAAGCTCCCCGACCAGGACGACGTGAAGGCGATCTACGCCCACGCGGAGGAGCACAACGAGGAATTCAACCTGTACATCAAGGGCGAGGAGGGCGAGCTCGCGGAGGACGATGTCGAGAAGGGCATCGAGCGCTCCACCGCACCCGCCGGACAGGAGGCAGACAAATGAGCGCCGAGAACATCAAAGTCGCCTACTGGCCCGGCTGCGTGTCACGCGGCTTCACCCCGGAGCTTCACGGCTCGATGGGCCTCGTCGCCGAGAAGCTCGGCTGGGAGCTGGTCGAACTCGACCGCGCCAACTGCTGCGGCGCCGGCGTCATCGCCGAGCACAACCAGGAGCTCGCCGACACCCTGAACGCGCGGACCTTCGCGCTGGCCCAGCAGACCGGGCTCTCGATGATGAACATCTGCTCGACCTGTCAGGGAGCGCAGTCGGAGTGCCAGCAGCGCCTCGACGCCGACTCCGCCTACCGCGCCCACATCAACGAGGCGCTCTCCGGCCAGGGCCTCTCCTACGAGAAGGGCGAGGAGGGTGGCTGGACCAACAAAAACTTCCTCTGGCTGCTGGTCGAGGACTACGGCCTCGACCGCCTGCGCGAGCAGGTCGTGCGGCCGCTCAGCGGCCTGCGCGTCGGCCCCTTCTACGGCTGCTACATCGTGCGGCCGAAGGAACGGCTCGGCTACAACCACCACCCGGACCGCGACGTCTACCTCGAGAAGGTGATCGAGGCCCTCGGCGGCCAGGTCGTCGAGTACGACGGCGCCCGCAAGTGCTGCGGCTTCCCGGTGATCACGATGGCCCGCGAGACCTCGCTGCGCCAGGCCGGCACCCACGTCGGCGACGCGATCGACGCCGGCGCCGACTGCCTCGTCACCCCCTGCCCGCTCTGCCACCTCAACCTCGACATGCAGCAGCCGGAGGCGGCCAAGGTCGTCAACCGCGACCTCGGTCTCGCCGTCCTCCACCTGCCGCAGCTGGTCGGCCTCGCCCTCGGCGCCGAGCCAAGCGAGCTGGGGATGGCCAAGCACATCGCTTCGACTCGCTGGGTCGAAGAGCGCTTGACCGCCGGCGCTCCGGCTTAGCTAGCCGCTGCTAAGCCCGACCCGGCGGGCGAGCCAGCGGGCGCCGACGGTGTCGGTGAGGCCGTGGGCGACGATCGAGGCGATGATCGTGATCGAGGCGATGTCGAAGATCAGGGTGTCGTGACCGACGCGGGATTTGAGAACGAAGAGGGCGAAGAGCATCGAAGCCACCCCCTTCGGGCCGAACCAGGCCATGAAGTACTTCTCTGACTTCGGGATCCCCGTGCGCAGGAAGGAGAAGAGGACGGCGGCGGGACGGGCGACGAGCAGGGCGAAGAGGACGAAGAGGACCAGCGGCGGGATGTCGTAGTGGAAGCCGGTGGCGTAGATCAGGCCGCCGAAGACGAAGAAGGTCAGCACCTGGAGGATTGCGCTGGCGTTCTCGGCGAACTCGACGAACCCCTCGGGGACTTCCCGCTCGCTTGCCCCCATCGCGATCCCGCAGACGAAGGCGGCGATCAGGCCATTGCCGATCGTCACTTCGGCCAGGCCGAAGGCGAAGAGGGCGAAGCCGATCGCGTAGATCCCCTCGTAGCGGGCGGTGATGCCGCCGCCGGGCAGGCGACCGTGCAGGCGCCCCGCCCCGACCCCGAGCGCAACCCCGATCGCCGCCCCCACCGCGGCCTCGCCGATCAACTTCAGCGCTTCAGCGGCGGCGTCACCGCCGGGAGAGGCGAGGACGAGGAAGAAGAGGACGAACGGCAGCGCCAAGCCGTCGTTGAGTCCGGACTCGAGGTTGAGCGTGTGGCGGACCTTGCTCGGAACCAGGCGCGAGGTGACGACGGCCGAGGTGACGACCGGGTCGGTCGGCGAGAGCACCGCCGCCAGCAGGAACGCCTCCGCCCAGGTCAGGTCCGGGAAAAGCGCTTTCCCGGCGAGCGCGAGCAGGCCCATCGTGATCGGCATCGCGATCGTCAGCGCACGGGCCGTCGGTCCCCAGTGGCTGCGCAGCAGCTCCCGCTCGACGAACATCCCGTCGGAGAAGAGGGTGAGGATCAGCGCCAGCTCGATCAGCTCGACGACCCCCTCGTCGGTGGCGTCGACGTGGATCAGGTCGGCCGCCGCGAGCCCCATCCCCAGCGCCACGGAGAGGACCGAGGCGGAGAGTACGGTGCCCCGCATCACCCCCGAGAGCGCGCCGACCACCGCGAGCAACGCGCCGAAGATCAGCAGCGCTTGGCTGAAGCCGATGCCCACGGGGCAGGGAGTATGACCGGCGACCCGGCCGAGGGTGCTCCGGGTGGTCGTCGGTTCGCTAGCCTGGGTCTCGGTGCGCCGGGAAGCCTGGTCGGCAACGTCGTCGTCGACCCCTGAAAGGCTCAATGGCCGTAGCCGTAGGCATCTTCCTGATCGCGCTGGCGCTGATCGTCAGCGAGAAGCTGCACCGCACCAAGGTGGCGCTGCTCGGCGCCGCCGTCGTAACCCTCTTCGTCGCCGAGTTCTCCCAGGAGCAGGCGATCGAGTCGGTCGACTTCAACACGATCGGTCTCCTGGTCGGGATGATGATCCTCGTCTACCTGACCCAGGAGACCGGCGTCTACGACTACCTCGCGATCCGCGCCGGCCAGCTCTCCGGCGGGCGTTCGTTCGCGACCACGATGGCGATGGCGGGGATCACCGCCCTGCTCTCGGCCTTCCTCGACAACCTGACGACGATCCTGCTGATCGCGCCGATCACCTTCCTCCTCGCCGACGCCCTCGACATCGAGGCGGTGCCGCTGCTGATCATCGAGGTGATGGCCTCCAACATCGGCGGCACCGCCACCCTGATCGGCGACCCGCCCAACCTGATCATCGCCGGCGCCACGAACCTCAGCTTCAACGCCTTCATCGTCAACCTGGCCCCGATCGTGATCGTCACCTTCGCGGTCGTCATCCCTCTCCTCTACGTCGTCTTCCGGCGCCGGCTCCACATCGAGGAGAAGGACCGCCAGGCAGTGATGGAGCTGGACGCCGCCGCCTCGATCCGCGACGCGGCCGAGCTGCGGCGGACCGGGCCGGTGCTGCTGGCGACCATCCTCGCCTTCTTCGCCCACCAGGCCCTCCACATCGAGCCGGCGACGGTGGCGCTGACGGGCGCCGCGATCGCCCTCTTCGTGACCCGGATCGATCTCGAGAAGGCGCTGTCGGGCATCGAGTGGACGACGCTCTTCTTCTTCATCGGCCTCTTCGTGATGGTCGGGGCGCTGGAGGCGACGGGGGCGATCGAGCACGTCGCTTCGGCGGTCAAGGACCTGACCGGCGGCGAGCGCACCGCAGAGCTGCTCGGGATCACTTGGATCGCGGCGGTCGGCTCGGCGGCCGTCGACAACATCCCCTTCACGACGGCGATGATTCCCGTCGTTAGGGACCTGCAGCAGAGCTCGGGCCACGGCGGCGACGACGCCTACTGGTGGTCGCTCGCCCTCGGTGCCTGCTTCGGCGGCAACGCCACCCTGATCGCCGCCGCCGCCAACGTGGCCGCGGCCGGAATGGCCGAGCGGGCCGGCACGCCGATCGGCTTCCTCACCTTCCTCCGGATCGGCCTGCCTGTCACGATCATCTCGATCCTGCTGGCCACCGCTTACATCATGCTCCGCTACGTGGCGCTCTAGGAGGAGAGATGGACGACTCGATCGTCAAGCAGACCAGCCGTGAGATCGAACCGCTGCGGGCCGACGAGCTGGTCGGCGTCGCCGCCCGCCGGGTGCTCGACGCGGGGTTGCCGGGGCTGCCGGCGATCGAGGAGGACGGCCGCTTCGCCGGGATCTTCGGCGAGCGCGAGTTCCTCGCCGCTCTCTTCCCCGGCTACGTCGGCCAGCTCGCCTCGGCGGCGATGATCCGCCGCTCGGTCGACGAGACGATCGAGCGGCGCAGCAACTGCAGCGTCGAGTCGATCCGCCGCTATCTGACCACCGACCACGTCCTCGTCGAGGACGACTACTCCGACACCCAGTTGGCCGAGCTCTTCCTCCACCACCGGGTCCTGATCGTTCCTATCGCCACCCGCGGCAGGGTGCATGCCGTGGTGACCCGCGGCGACTTCTTCTCCGAGCTGGTTTCCCGCTTCGGCTCGATCGCCGAAGACCGCTGACGGCGTCAGCTCCTCAGAAGCCCTTTTTCGATCAGCAGCTCCGCCACCTGGACGGCGTTGGTGGCGGCGCCCTTGCGCAGGTTGTCGGACACGACCCAGAGGTCGAGGGCGCGCTCGTTGCCGGGATCGCGCCGGATGCGGCCGACGAAGACGTCGTCCTTGCCGGCGGCGTCGATCGCCATCGGGTAGCGGCCCGCGGCGGGATCGTCGACGACGGTCACGCCGGGGGCGGCGGCGAGCAGGTCGCGCGCGCGCTCGGGCTCGAGCGGCTCGCGCGTCTCGACGTTGACCGCCTCGGAGTGACCGGTCTCGACCGGGACCCGCACGCAGGTGGCACTGACCTTGATCTCAGGATCGCCAAGGATCTTGCGGGTCTCGTTGATCAGCTTGCGCTCCTCGTCGGTGTGGTCGTCCCCCTCGGGGAAGCTGCCGGCCTGCGCCAGCACGTTGAAGGCGATCTGGTGCGGGTAGACCTGCGGCTCGGGGACGTCGTAGCCGCCGACCACGGCCCGCGCCTCGGCGCGCAGGGCATCGATCGCTCCCTTGCCGGTGCCGGAGACGGCCTGGTAGGTGGAGATCACCAGGCGCTCGATGCCGGCGGCGTCGTAGAGGGGCTTCAGAGCGACGACCATCTGCATCGTCGAGCAGTTCGGGTTGGCGACGATCCCCTTGTGGCCGTCGAGGGCGTCGGGGTTGACCTCGGAGACGACCAGCGGCACGTCGTCGTGCATGCGCCAGTAGCTGGTGTTGTCGACGACGGTCGCGCCCGCCGCGACGATCTTCGGCGTCCACTCGGCGCTGACCGAGCCGCCGGCCGAGGAGAGGACGAGATCAAGGCCCTGGATCGATTCCTCGCTCACCGAATGCACCGTCAGCGATTTCCCACCCCACTCAATCTGCTTGCCGGCCGAGCGCTCGGAGGCCAGCGGCCGCAGCTCGGCGATCGGGAAGTCGCGCTTGGCCAGCAGCTCGAGGATCGTCGTCCCGACCAGGCCGGTCGCGCCCAGGACTCCGACCTTGTAGCCGTCGCTCACCCGCGCCTCCGCGGGCTCAGCCGGCGACCGTTGGCCGGTGGCCGGGGCCGGTCGGGTCTTCGGGCTTGATCGCGTCCTCGCCGAGGTCGAAGGCCTTGTGGAGGACGTTGACGGCGTCGGCGACCCGGTCGGCGGCGATGACGCACGAGATCTTGATCGGCGAGGTGGAGATCATCTCGATGTTGATCCGCTCCTCGCCGAGGACCTGGAAGACCTTGGCGGCGACGCCAGGGTGGGAGCGCATGCCGGCGCCGACGATCGAAACCTTGCCGATCTGCTCGTCGGTCAGGACCTGAAGGGAGACGTCGCCGAGGGAGGCGATCGTGTCCTTCGCCGTCGTCAGGTCGGCGCGGTCGACGGTGAAGGAGAGGTCGGCGAGCTTGTCGTCGCCGATCGGCTCGTTCTGGATGATCACGTCGACGTTGACGTTGGCGTCGGCGAGGGCGCCGAAGACGCGGCCGGCGACCCCGGGCTCGTCGCGCAGCCCCGAGAGGGTGACCCGCGCCTCGGAGTCGGAATGCGTGACTGCGGTTACGAAAGGGTTCTCCATGGTCTCTTCCTCTGAGACGACGAGGGTACCGGGACCGTCCTCGAAGCTGCTGCGGCAGTGGATCCGCACCCCGTGGTTGCGCGCGTACTCGACCGAGCGCAGCTGCAGCACCCCGGCGCCGGAGGCCGACATCTCCAGCATCTCCTCGAAGGAGACGCGGTCGAGCTTGTGGGCGTCGGGGACGATCCGGGGGTCGGCGCTGTAGACGCCGGAGACGTCGGTGTAGATCTCGCAGACGCTGGCCCGGAGCGCCGCCGCGAGGGCGACGGCGGTGGTGTCGGAGCCACCGCGGCCGAGCGTGGTGACGTCGCGGCTGTCGGTCGAGACCCCTTGGAAGCCGGCGACGAGGACGATCCGGTCCTGCTGCAGGGCCTCGGAGATGCGGTCGGCGCGGACGTCGATGATCCGCGCCTTGGTGTGGGAGGAGTCGGTGACGATCCCCGCCTGGGAGCCGGTCAGCGAGATCGCCTCGTGGCCCATGTCGTGGATCGCCATCGCCGCCAGCGCGCAGGAGATCCGCTCGCCGGTCGAGAGCAGCATGTCCATCTCGCGGGCGACCGGCCGCTCGGAGATCTCGTGGGCCTGGGCGACCAGCTGGTCGGTCGTCTTGCCGCGGGCCGAGAGCACGGCGACGACCCGGTTGCCCGACTCGCGGGCGGCGACGATCCGCGCCGCGGCGCGCTTGATCCGCTCGGCGTCGGCGACGGAGGTGCCGCCGAACTTCATCACGACGATGTCGGAGCCATCCCCAGTCATCGAGGTCTGAGGATAGTCGGAGACCGCGCCGGGCCAACGCCCGGCGAAAGCCCTACTCGGCCGCGCCCCCGAGGTTGCCGAGCATCGCCTGTTCGGCCATCCGGATCAGCCCGAGGCCGCTGTGCGGGCGCATGTCGCTGCTCCGCACGCGGACGTGCGAACCGTGCGGCCCGACCACCTCGACGATCGTGCAAACGTCGCCGATCTCGCAGTCGTCGCCGTAGTCGTTCTCGATCGCCTCCATCTGTTCAGCCACGACCCGGCCGACCTTGCTCTGGTCAAGCGACATCTGGACCCCTTCCTCGCATGTTTGCTGTTCGAACGCGGCCCGCTGACCATAAGTGATGAAGACCACACTTACAGATATATCGATTCGATATATAGTGTCGATAGATGGAGGAGCTGAACGCGACCGCCTACGTAATCCTCGGCTTCGTCCGCGGCGAACCGCGCTCGGGCTACGAGATCAAAGCGCTGGTCGACAACTCGACCCGGTTCTTCTGGGCCGCCAGCTACGGGCAGATCTATCCCGAGCTGAAACGACTTTCCGAAGCGGGCCTGATCGCCGGCAAAGACGTTCCCACCGGGGGGCGGAAGCGGACGGTGTACGAGATAACCGCCGACGGCGAGGAGGAGCTGAGGGCCTGGCTGCGGCAGCCGCCGCAGACCTTCGAGATGCGCGACGAAGGGCTGCTGAAGCTGTTCTTCGCCGCCGCGCTGCCGCGTGAGGAGGTCTTGGAGATCCTGCGCTCGATGAAGGCGCAGCGGCTGGCGATGAGCGAGCGGCTGCGGGCGATCGAGCAGATGAAAGGTGAGATCGAGGACCCGTTCCCGATGATCGTCCTGCGGGGCGGGCTCGAGTTCACGGAGTGGTTTGCCGAATGGTGCGAGCGGATGGAGGCGCAACTCCTCGATGCCGCTCTCGAGGAAAGGAGCAAGTGATGTTCGACTCCCTGGCGCGGCTCGCGAACGGCAGGGCCAAGCGGATTGGCCTGCTGGCGATCGTCTTCTTCCTGGTGGCGGGGGCGGTCGGCGGCTCGGTGGCCGACCGGCTCGACCCCTACGGGGCAGACGACCCCTCGACCGAGACGGTGCAGGCGCAGGAACGGCTGGAGGACGCCGGTCTGCGGGTGCCGGCGGTGATCGCCGTGGTCGAAGACGCTCCCGTGGCGAAGGCGTCGACCAGGCGGCGCGTCGTCGCGCTCGAACGCGAGGTGCGCGAGCGCCCCGACGTCGCCTCGGTCACCGGCTACTACGGCACCCGCTCCCCCGCCTTCGTCTCCCGCGACGGCGACTCCACCTACTTCGCGGTGGCGCTGAACGCGACCGAAGACAAGGAGCTGCAGGAAGTCGGCGCCGAGATCGCCGACCGGCTCGACGAAGAGCCAGGGGTCGTGGTCGGCGGCTTCGCGGTCGCCCAGGAGCAGGTCAACAGCCAGGTCGAGGAAGACCTGAAAAAGGCCGAGATGCTCGCCTTCCCGCTGCTCTTCCTGCTCTCGCTGCTCTTCTTCCGCAGCCTCGTCGCCTCGGTCCTGCCACTGATGATCGGCGGCCTGGCGATCGTCGGCACCTTCCTGATCCTGCGGATCGCCAGCGAATTCGGCTCGATCTCGATCTTCGCCCTCAACCTGACGACGGCGCTCGGGCTCGGGCTGGCGATCGACTACAGCCTTTTCATCGTCTCCCGCTACCGGGAGGAGATCGCCAAGAGCGGGCCGGGACTGGAGGCGATGCGGCGGGTGCTGGCGACGGCCGGGCGCACCGTCTTCTTCTCCTCGCTGACGGTGGCGGCGGCCCTCGCTTCGCTGCTGGTCTTCCCGCAGCGCTTCCTCTACTCGATGGGCCTCGGCGGCTCCCTGGTGGCGCTGTTCGCGGCGCTGATCTCGCTGACCGTGCTGCCGGCCGTCCTCACCCTGCTGGGAACGCGGGTCAACGCCGGCGCCCCGAAGTTCCTGCAGCGGCGGGCCGAGGCTGACGCGCGGCCTGCGCAGGAGGGCTTCTGGTACCGGCTCTCCCGCTTCGTGATGCGGCGGCCGGTCCCCGTGGCGACCTTCAGCGCGCTCTTCCTGATCGTCCTCGGGCTGCCGTTCTTCGGGATCAAGTTCAACACCGTCGACCCGACCGTGCTGCCGGAGTCGGCGAGCGCGCGTCAGGCCTACGACACCGTCAGCCAGCAGTTCCCGCCCTACCACGACACGCCGATCTGGCTCGACGTCGAAGGCGGCGGCCCGAAGGCGGCGGCCGCGGTCGCGGCGCAGGCGCGCCGGGTCGACGGTGTTGCCGAAGTGGCGCCGCCGCAGCGGCTGGCCGGCGGCGTCACCGCGGTCCAGGTCGTCTCCGCCAACCCGTTCGTCTCCGACGCCAGCCAGGCGACGGTGAAGACGATCCGCAACCTCCCCAAGCCGGCCGGGACCACGGTCAAGGTCAGCGGCGCCAGCGCCGACTTCGTCGACTTCCAGTCGAGCCTCGAGCGGCACATGCCGATCGCCCTGGCGATCGTGATCGGAGCGACGCTGGTGATCCTCTTCCTGATGACCGGTTCGGTGGTGCTGCCGATCAAGTCTCTGCTGATGAACTTCCTCAACCTCAGCGCCGTCTTCGGTCTGCTGGTGCTGATCTTCCAGGACGGCCGGCTGGAAGGGTTCCTCGACTACTCGAGCCCGGGGGCGATCGAGCAGACGATGCCGATCCTGCTCTTCGCCGTCGCCTTCGGCCTCTCCACCGACTACGCCGTCTTCCTCCTCTCGCGGATCAAGGAGGCTCGGGACAACGGCGCCTCGGACTCGGAGTCGGTGGCGATCGGCCTCGAGCGGACGGGCCGCATCGTCACTGCCGCGGCCCTGCTCTTCGCGGTCGCGATGGGCGCCTTTGCCACCTCGAAGATCATCTTCATCAAGGAGAACGGCGTCGGCACCGCGCTGGCCGTCTTGATCGACGCCAGCATCATCCGCGCCCTCCTGGTCCCGGCGCTGATGGAGCTGCTCGGCAAGTGGAACTGGTGGGCGCCGCGGCCCCTGCGCCGGCTGCATGAACGCTTCGGGATCAGTGAGAGCGGGCGGGGCACCCCTGCTCGGAGCACCTCCGCCGCGTGAATCGCGGATGAGCTGATGCCTCAGGAGCTTGTGGCGCGGCTCCATGCTGAGTACCGAGCAGGGGTGCCCCGCCCGCTCTCCCGACACGCATCTCCAGGGCGGCTCAGGGTCGACAGCTTTTGGAGAGCTGCTCAACCCTTGTATCGCTACCTAACCCGAGACCGCAAAAACACCGCTCTAGGATCGCTTTTTCGGTCTCGGTGCGCAGAGGGTGCCGGTGGGGGTCGCTGGGTACTCAGCATGGAGCCGCGCAGGGGGCCTTCGAGGCGTCAGCCCGCGACAATTCACGCGGCGGAGGTGCTCCCAGCGACCCCCACCGGCACCCTCCCCCAGGGTTCTAAGCGAAAGCCTGAGTTGCGCGGCGCCGCAGATCGGCATTGAGCATGCCGGTGACCTCGCTCGGCCGGTGGCCGGCGGAGGGGACGGCGGCGCCGATCAGGCCGTCGGCGCGGAAGCCGTAGAGGGGGGCGACGAAGCCGAGCTCGCGGATCTTGCGGACGAGCTTGACGGCGCCCTGGGTGTCGGCACCGGGGCCGCAGAGGACGATCGCGGTCGGGTCGAGGGCGTCGAGGGCGCGCCCGAGGCGGTCGTCGCCGAGCTCGTTGGAGAGGACGAGGACGCGGAAGCCGGCGCGACGGAGAGCGAGGTCGAGGGCCTGGGTGTGGACCTCCTCGGCGTCCTGGCCGTGGCTGGAGTCGAGCAGCAGGATCCCGGCCGGGCGGGAGGCGGCGGAGGCGAGGCGGCGGGCGCCGTGCAGCCAGCCGGTCGCCCAGCGGGAGGCGAACTCGAGCTCGGCCTCACGCCCGGGGTCGGCGGCGAGCTTGTCGATCGCCGGCAGCAGCAGCTCCTCGACCGTGCGCTCGAGCGAGCGCAGGGCGAGGCTCTCCTCCACCGCGCGGTCGGCGCCGGACTCGTCGAAGCTCTCGAAGGCGGCGAAGAGGCTGCCGTCGTTGGCCGGCGCCGCCTGGCGCTGGCGCGCCAGCTCGATCGCCGAGGAGATGTTGCCGGTCTCGGCCAGGGCGTCGCGCAGCGCCTGCAGCTCCACCAGCTCGTAGTTGCGGTGGTTGCCCTGGGTCCGCTTCGGCGTCGGGTAGCCATAGCGGCGCTCCCAGCTGCGAAGGGTGTTCGGGCTCACGCCGAGGACTTCGGCGGCGGCGTTGGTGCGGATTCCTGGCATTTGGATAAAGAGGTCGAACGGGTGGACTGCGCGTCTATTTCGACGGCGGGTGAGGATTCTCCCACCCGATTCCCAGGTTTACACCGGTTATCGGCAAATTTGGCCGGAACTGTTAGCGATCTTGCAAGGCGCCGACGCCCACGGGCTGTCCCACGGCGCGTGCGCGCCACATCGCGGCGTCTGCCTTGTGCAGAAGTTCTTCCGCGTCGGCGCCGTGGTCGGGGCAGGCGACGACTCCGGCCGAGATCGAGATCCGCAGGCCCCCGGCGCGCTCGAGGTCATCGAGCGCCCCCAGCAGCCGCTCGCACATCTGCACCCCTTCGACGGTGCCGATGTTGGGGGCGAGGACGCAGAGCGCGTCCTCCTCGAGGCGGAAGGCTTCGTCGACGATGCGGATGCTGTCGCGGAGGGCGGCGCCGACGATCGAGAGCACCGTCTCCTGGCCGCCGGCGGCGTCGCCGGGCCGGATGCCGGGACCGGAGGCGTCGAAGACGGCGAGGCCGAAGGGGTGGCCGTACCTACGGTTCGTCTCCAGCAGCTGCTCTAAGCGCCGCCTCATGTGACCGGGCTGGTAGAGGCTGGGCAGTTCTTCGATTTGCTCTGGAACCAACGCTGCGCTCCCGTTCGTGGGCGCCCGTCCGGCGCCTTGGGCAGCTTCGATGGCGGCTGCGGTCACCGAGCCGAACTCGCCGGCGAGCCGCTGGGCCGCTCGCGCGAAATCCTCTCCACTGGTTCCAAGCTCCTCGTGCAAGGTGCCTAGAAGATCGGCCTGCAGCTCCGACACCTTGAGGGCGACGCGGCCGGCGGGGGAGCAATCTTCCTTACGACGGTTGAAGCGCGACTGGTCAGGCACGGAGTGACCTTGGCGGAAGCGGCGGACGACGGGCTTCCGAGAAGCCGCTATTTGCGGCTCGACGGTCGTCCAGGACGGATTTCCGGTGCCGCTTATTCCAGGCTTCTGCGGCCCGCGAGCGCCTTCCCCAGGGTCACCTCGTCGGCGTGCTCGAGGTCGGCCCCGACCGGGAGGCCGCTGGCCAGTCGGGTCACGGTGACCTGCCCGCGCAGCATCTCGGCGATGTGGAGGGCGGTCGCCTCGCCGGTGGTGGTCGGGTTGGTCGCGAGGACGACCTCGGCGATGCCGCCACGCTCGACCCGCCGCCGCAGCTCGCCGATCTTCAGGTCTTCGGCGTCGACGCCGTCGATCGGGGATAGCGCTCCGCCAAGCACGTGGTAGAGGCCGCGGTATTCGTGGGTGCGCTCGATCGGGATCACGTCGGCCGGCTCCTCGACCACGCAGATCGTCGCCCGGTCGCGGTTCTGGTCGGCGCAGATCCGGCAGAGCGGTCCCTCGGCGAGGTTGAAGCACTCTTCGCAGAGGCCGACCTTCTCCTTGACTTCGCGGATCGCGTCGCCGAGTGCGAAGGCCTCTTCGTCGGGCGCGCGCAGGAGGTGGAAGGCGAGCCGCTGTGCGGTCCGCTGGCCGATTCCCGGCAACCGCGAGAGCTCGGCGACGAGGCGCGCCAGCGGTGCCGGGCCCTCGCTCAACCGCCCAGCATCCCGCCGAGGCCGCCTATGTCGCCGCCGGCGATCCCGCCCATCTTCGAGCTGACTAGCTCCTGGGCGGCGCGCAGACCCTCGTTGACCGCGGCCTGGACCATCTCCTGGAGCAGCTCCGCCTCCTCGGCGTCGATCGCCTCGGGGTCGATGACGATCTCCCGCAGGGTCAGGTCTCCTCCCATCTTCACCTTGACCATGCCGCCGCCGGCGCTCGCCTCGACGACCTCGTCTTTCAGTTTCTCCTGCGCCTCCAGCATCTCGGCCTGCATCTGCTGGGCCTGTTTCATCAGACCCTGGATGTCAAAGCCTCCGGGACCGCCTCCACGTGCCACCTAACTGACCTCCTCCGCGTCGAACTCGCTTTCCAGCGTCTTCAGGATTCGATCCTCGTCGATCTCCTCGCTGCCCGGCGCCGGCGTATCCGGCGGCGCCTCCCCCTCCAAGACCACATAAGCGGGCCGCAGCCCCGTGCCCGTCACCGCAGCGAACGCCGCCGCCACGGTGTCCCGCCGCTCCGGACTGTCGGCCTTCTTCTTGTTGAAGGTCATTTCGGGAGGAAACCCGACCTGCAGTCCCTCCTCCCCATAGCTGACCGGCCGCGCCCCCTCCAAAGTCGCCGCCAGCGCCGGCGCCGTCTCCGACAGCTTGTGGAGAACAGCAGGCCAGACCCGCTGAATCTCCTCTAGGGACAGAGCGTCCTGGCCGGCGGGTCCTGTCTCCGATGCTGGGCTCTCCCTAGCGGGAGAGTCCTCAGCATCGTCGCCACCCGCCGGAGGAGGCGTCTCGGCCTCCTCCTCTTCCGCTGGAGGTGGATCGCTTACCGGAGTGGGCTCTCCCGCGGGTGGCACGGTAGGGGGGACCATCTCTGAGGAAGCTTTAGCTACCGGAAGAGATGGGGGGTCCCCTGCCGTGACAGGACCCGCGGGCCGGGCGCCCCCGTCCTCCAGCCTCTCGATCCGCCTCAGGAGACCAGCCGTGTCTGGATCCAGATCCGGCCGGGCCGCCTTCAGCAGCGCGATCTCAACAGCCAGCCGCGCGTCGTCGCCCTCGCGCACAGCCGTAAGCGCATCTGCCAGCTCGTCGATGGTCCGCACCAGGTTCGCCGGTTTGATCGCGCTCGCCTGCGCCTGCACCCGCGCGGTATCCGTGGCGGTGACGACGAAGCTGGTCGGCACTTCGCCGGTGGTCTGGGCGATCAGGAGGTGGCGCAGGTGGGCGAGGAGGTCGCGGGCGAACTGGGAGGGGTCGCGGCCGGAGCGGGCCATCTTCTCGACCCCGAGCAGGACGCCTTTCGGGTCCTCGGCGACGACCGCGTCTACGGCCTCGAAGAGGAGGTCGGCGTCGGCGGCGCCGAGCATCTCCAGCACGTCCTTCAATTCGACCTGGCTGCCGCCGAAGGCGACGAGCTGGTCGAGGGTGCCGAGGGCGTCGCGGAAGCTGCCGGAGGCCGAGCGGGCGATCATCGCCACCGCCCCCTCTTCGACCTCGATCTGCTCGGCCGCCGCGACCCGGGTCAGCACCTCGGAGATCTGCTCCAGCGAGGGCCGCTGGAAGTCGAAGCGCTGGCAGCGGTCGGCGATCGTCGCCATCACCTTGTGCGACTCGGTCGTGGCGAGGACGAAGACGGTGTTGGGCGGTGGCTCCTCGAGCGTCTTCAGGAAGGCGTTCCAGGCCTCCTTGGTCAGCATGTGGGCCTCGTCGAGGATGTAGACCTTCCAGCGGCCGCCGGTGGGGGCGTAGGCGACCCGCTCGCGCAGATCGCGGACGTCGTCGACGGAGCGGTTGGAGGCGGCGTCCATCTCGATCACGTCGACCGAGGTGCCGGCGGCGATCGTCACGCAGGACTCGCATTCGCCGCAGGGGGTGACCGTCGGGCCGCCGCGCTCGCAGTTGAGCGAGCGGGCGAGGATCTTCGCCATCGAGGTCTTGCCGGTACCGCGGGAGCCGACGAAGAGGTAAGCGTGGTGGACCTTGCCTCCCTCGACCGCGTTGCGCAGGGTGCGGACGACATGGGTCTGCCCCACGACCTCGTCGAAGGATCCCGGGCGGTGGCGGCGGTAGAGGGAAGTCGACTCGCTCATCGTCTCTGGGTTGAGTGTATCCACGGGCAACGCGCGCCCTACGGGCGCACCGATACGGTCCCCGCCGTGCCGAAGGGGGCTCGCAATTGGCTTTCACCCGCCGCCTGGATCGCCGGGGTGACGGCGGCGCTGCTGCTCGTCTTCCCCTACGGCTTCCCCAATTACGACACCATCTACGCCCTGGTATGGGGGCGCGAACTCGCCCATCTCGAAAGCCCCGACTACGGTGCCGCGCTGCCCCCCACCCCGCACCCGCTCACCGACCTGATCGGCCTGGTCACGACCCCGCTCGGCGACGGCGCGATCACGGTGACGATGATCGTCGCCTACCTCTCCCTCGCCCTGATCGGGTTCTTCGTCTACCGCCTCGGTGCGATCTGGTTCGACCGCTGGATCGGCGCCGTCGCCGCCGCGATCGTCCTCACCCGCGCCCCCTTCCTCTCCAACGGACTCCGCGCCTACATCGACCTCCCCTACATCGCCCTCTGCCTGGGGGCCCTGCTCATCGAGGCGAAGAAGCCAAGAGCCGGCTGGCCCGTCCTGGCTCTTCTCGCTTTAGCCGGCCTCCTACGTCCCGAGGCCTGGGGCTTCGCGATCGCCTACTGGCTCTACCTAGCTCTCCCGCTGACGGGCCGAAAGTACCCCTATATGGAGGGAAATCGTCCCGTCGGCAGGAAGGAGCTGGTGTGGTTGGGGGTGCTGGCGTTGGCGGCACCCCTTCTCTGGATTTTCTTCGACGCGATCACCACGGGTGAACCGCTCTACTCCCTCACCGGCACGCAGTCGACCGTCGAAACCCTGAACCGCCACACCGGCCCTGTGGACGTGGTCCTCTATGGCCCCCGCGCCCTCGGCGAAGTCCTGCAGTGGCCCGGCATGGTCGGGGCTCTGGGCGGGATCGTGCTCGGCTACCTCTACCTGCGCCGCCGCTCGATCCTCGGCATCGCCGCCGTTCTCCTCGCTCTCCTCGCCTTCGCCTTCCTCGGCGTCGCTGGCCTGGCGATCATCGCCCGCTACACGATGCTGGCGGCGGCGATCCTCTCGATCTTCGTCGCCCTCGCACTGCTCGGCTGGCGCCTGCTCGACCCGGGTCATCCCGCCCGCCGCGCCTGGCAGGTCTTCGCTGCCGCGGTCGCCCTGATGTTCGTCCTTTGGCTCCCGAACCAGTGGGACCTCGACTCCCGCGTCGACACCGACCTCACCAACCAGGCCCGGATCGAGGGTGACCTCACCGACCTCGTCGACGCCGGCGCCTTCGAGCCGCTCTGCGGCGAGATCGCCGTCCCCAACCACCGCGCCGTCCCCCGCCTTGCCTTCGGGCTCGACCTGAAGCCGACCGAAATCGTCAGCGCCAGCGAGGAAGCGGCGCCGAAGCGCGGCTACTTCGTCGCTCCCGCCAGCCCCTTCGTCATCCACAACTTCATCCTCGACCCCAACGACCCGACCAAGGCCTCGTTCCCGCCGCCGCCGGGATTCGACCAGGTCGCCCGCAACGACTCCTGGGTGGTCTACCGCCGCTGCTGACGTAAAAGGTCCGCTCATGAAACCATCAGGCGATGGCGGCGATAGAGCTACGCGACGTGGTCAAGACCTTCGGCCCGATCACCGCGGTCGACGGCCTCGACCTCGAGGTGCCGGAAGGCATCTGCCTCGGCCTCCTGGGCCCGAACGGCGCCGGCAAGTCGACGACGATGCGGCTGCTGACCGGCCAGGCGGTCGCCGATTCCGGCACGCTCCGAGTGCTCGGCTACGAGCTGCCGGGGGAGTCGAAGCCCGCCCGCGCAGAAATGGGCGTCGTCCCCCAGCTCGACAACCTCGACGTCGACGTCACCGTCGAAGACAACCTCGCCGTCTACGCGCGGCTGTACCGGGTCAAGGACGTCGGCGCCGCCGTCGACCGCTGCCTCGATCTGGCGCGCTTGCAGGATCGCCGGCGCGACGCTGTCGACAAGCTCTCCGGGGGGATGCGCCGGCGCCTGCTGCTCGCCCGCGGCCTCGTCCACGAACCGCGCCTGGTCCTCCTCGACGAGCCGACGGTCGGCCTCGACCCGCAGATCCGGACCGAGCTCTGGACCCTGATCGGCGACCTGAAAGCGCGCGGGACGACGATCCTGATGTCGACCCACTACATCGAGGAGGCCGAACGCCTCTCCGACGAGGTGGCGGTGATGCACCAGGGCAAGATCATCAGCCGCGGCCGCCCCGCCGACCTGATCTCCGAGCACGCCGGCCGCCAGACTGCCGAGGTCTATGCGCCGCCGCAACGGCTGACCGAGCTGCGCGCGGGCGCCGAGGCGGCGGGGCTGCGGGTGCGGCCGGCCGGCCCGGCGATTGCGATCGTCGGCTCCGAGCAGGCGACCGACGGCACCGTTCCCGAGGACGCTGTGATCCGGGCGGCGACGCTCGAGGACGTCTTCGTTCTGCTGACCGGCGAGGAGGCCGAGTGATGGAGGCCTCGACGCGGGCCCAGCCGCGGCCGCGAAAGATGCGCAGGCTCGAACCCGCCGCGATCGCCGGGGTGATGAGCCGTGAGGTGGCGAACTTCCAGACCTACTGGAAGGGAACCACCTTCTCCAGCGTGCTCGAACCGCTGGTCTACCTGCTCGCATTCGGGCTCGGCCTCAGCGCCACCCTGGTCGACGAAGTCAACGGCATCCCCTACATCCAGTTCGTCGGCACCGGGATGGTGGCGACGGCGGTGATCTTCTCCAGTGCCCTGCCGGCGATGTTCGGCACCTTCGTCAAGCACCGCTTCCAGAACACCTACGAAGCGATCCTCGCGGCGCCGGTCGACGTCGAGGAGCTGGTCAGCGCCGAGATGCTTTGGATCGCGACCCGCTCGGCCGTCTACGGCTGCGTGCCGCTCGTCGTCACCTTCTTCTGGGGGCTGGACCCCGAGCCAGGCATGCTGCTCACCCCGCTCTTCGCCTTCGTCACCGCGCTCGGCTTCGCCGGCTTCGGGGTGGCGATGGCGGCGACGGTCGCCAAGATCGACCAGTTCAACTACGTCACGGCGCTGTTCGTGACGCCGCTCTTCCTCGTCGCCGGCACCTTCTTCCCGATCGAAGGGCTGCCCGAGGGCTTCCAGGTGGTGGCGCAGGTCAACCCCCTGCACCAGCTGGTCGAACTGGTCCGCGGCGGCGCCTTCGGGTTCGAATGGGAGGACCTGCTGCGCTTCGCCTTCCTCCTCGTCTTCGCGACGATCACCTGGCGCGTCGCGATCCACCAGATGCGCAAGCGCCTGATCGACTGATCGTCGAAAAATATGGACCGTGCACCCGTCCTTCGAAACGAGGTCACCGGGCGTGTCCGTCGCTTATGGCTCGGGCCGGGCTCGCCTGCGGCACCCGCGGCATCCGCTTAAGGCTGCTTCCTTCCGGACCTGACCTGATTCGCGTGCCCACGTCGCGCAGGACCCGGCCGTCAACGCCGCCGCGACGCACTGACCCCGACGGCCAGTCCCTCGGAACGGTAGTCGGCCCCGCTAAGCGGATTTCGGGTCACAAGGCACCGCTGACACCCCGCCTAGCACGGTCCGCTGGTGATCCTACCCTGCCGGCCATAGGATCACGCCCTTGATCCAGGTCGACGCCGAGTCCTTCTTCTTCATCGTCCTCTCGGCCGCGGTAGCGGCAATCCTGGTCGCGACGCTCCCGGGCCGCTTCGTGCCCCCTGTCGTGGTGGTCGAGCTGGGGCTGGGGATCCTCGTCGGGCCCCAAGTCCTAGGCCTCGCGAAAACCGACGGCTTCATCGAATTCTTCTCCAACCTCGGCCTTGGGATGCTGTTCTTCTTCGCGGGCTACGAGATCGATTTCCAGCGGATAAAGGGAAGGCCGCTGAAGCTTGGCGCCTGGGGATGGCTGGTCTCGATCGGGATCGCTTACGCGGTCGGCGGGGTCCTGATGGCCCTCGGCGTAATCGACTCTTCCCTCTACGTGGGTTCGGCGATGGCGACGACGGCGATCGGCACCCTGATTCCGATCCTACGGGACGCGGACGAGTTGAAGACCCGCTTTGGCAACTACCTGATGGCCGCGGGCGGCATCGGGGAGTTCGGTCCGATTCTGCTGGTCACCCTCTTCCTCTCGACCGGCCACCCCCTGCACGAGGCACTGATCCTGATCGCCTTCATCATTCTCGCTCTCGCGGTGGCGCTGATATCCGTTCGCCTCGCCTGGCGCGGTTGGCCCGCCCTGGAAAAAACCTTCGAGGCAAGCAGCCAATTGGCGGTGCGGGTCACCGTTGTCCTGGTCTTCGGCCTCGTCCTCCTCGCCAGCAATCTCGGCCTCGACGTGCTGATCGGCGGCTTCGTCGCCGGACTGATCACCCGCCTCGCACTCAGCGGCCACGAGCTGCAGGTCTTCGAGTCGAAGCTGACGGCGGTCGGCTTCGGATTCTTCATCCCCTTCTTCTTCATCACCAGCGGGATCACCTTCGACCTCGACGCGCTGGGCTCACTCGGCGCGATGCTCAAGCTGGTGATGTTCTTCGGCCTCTTCCTCGTCGTCCGCGGCACCCCGGCGATGCTCCTCTACCGGGGCGTACTCGATGTCCGAGACCGCGCCGCCCTCGCCTTCTACTCCGCCACCGAGCTGCCCCTCGTCGTCGCGATAACGACGATCGCGGTCGAGGTCGACAAGATGAAAACCTCCACCGCCGCCGGCCTGGTCGGCGCGGCGATGCTCTCGACCCTGATCTACCCCTTCGTCGGCATGGCCCTGCGCAAGGGCGCACCCGACCGCGACAGCGCCAGCGAGCCCCCCTCCCCAGCCGGAGACCTCGCCCCGTCCACCGTATGATTGGCCCCTCCCGGGCGCGTAGCTCAGTGGGAGAGCGCTCGCTTCACACGCGAGAGGTCGCTGGTTCGAAACCAGCCGTGCCCATGAGAACCGTCTAGTCGGTCGGCGCCAGGAACGGCACCAGCCTGATCGGCAGACGACGGCGATCCTCCTCGGGAATGTCCTCGTAGTGACGCACCCATAGACGGAAGAAGTCGGTCGCGTCGATCAGACGAATTCGCCGAGACTCGGAGCGTGCCTCTGCCTCCGCATCGGTCGTGAACCCTCCGAGATTTACGAATACTCCGATGTCTCCCTCGTGCAGGACCGAGTAGAAGGCTCGCAGCGTAGGTGCCTTTGCCTTCTCTCCCTGCCGCTTGACCTGAACCTTGATCCGAGGGCCTCCTGATCCGATTGGATCGGAGAGGGCAACCACGTCGATCCCTTGTCTTTCCCGGGCGGGGAGATCCACTCGACGAAGTAGCCCATCCCTCGAAGGAGACCGGCGACAAGCTCCTGGAAGTCATAGGGATCCATCGTGCGAAGGACCTCCCGCACCTCGTCCCATGAATCCTCTTCCGCCCGCTCGAGAGTGACGGAGGTTCCCGACAGTTCCTCATCGGCTTCCTCCTGACTCACGGGCGGCGCCTGCTCCGGCTGTTCCTTCTCCCATGCTCGGTAGAGCTTCTGGGCTTTCAGCAAGAGCTGCTCGGGGTCGTCGATCTCCTTGTACGCCTGGACCCCCTCGTCCGTCAACGTCCACACACCGGCTTCCTTCACCATCCAGCCAGCCTTGACGGCGTTGATCGTCACGAATCTGACGGTCTTCTCGAACCTGCGAACATCCGACCCGGGGTAGTTCGCAGCCTCGAACTCGGTCATCCCCGCCTCCTTCTCGACCTCCGGGAAGACGTCGCGGGCCTTTATCCCGTCGGGGTTCCGATCGAGCACAGAGAAGACTCCTCGAAGAAGTTCTCCTCGCCGTTTGCGATCAAGGGACGCCATACCGCGACAGTACTGAATATTCGGGAGGCGAGCCACCGCGATTGCCTACAGTCCTCAACGGTGGCGCCTACCCATGTCCTCCAACGGCAACAGCGCATCGCCCTGCCGGTCGCCGAGGTCTTCGACTTCTACGGCGACGCGCGGAACCTCGAGCGGATCACGCCGCCGTGGCTGGGGTTCGAGGTGACGACGGCGGGGCCGATCGAGATGGGGGTCGGGACGCTGATCGAGTACCGGTTGCGACTGCACCGAGTGCCGGTCCGGTGGCGGACGCGGATCGAGGCGTGGGAGCCGCCAAGGCGGTTCGTCGACGTGCAGGTGAAGGGGCCGTACTCCCTCTGGGAGCACACGCACGAGTTCGAGGAGGACGGGCCGGGGGCGACGATCATCCGCGACCGGATCCGCTACGCGATCCCTTTCGGACCGCTCGGCGAGTTGGCCGAGCGGGCTTTGGTGCGGCGGGACCTGCGGCAGATCTTCGACTACCGCCGCGACGCGGTGGCACGGGAGCTGGGGCGCGCGGCTCCGTAGTTTCGCCCGCCGGGTCGGGGGCGTGCTGCCGATTACCCGGCCTGCGATCGGGTCTAGCTTTCTCTCCGTGGATCCGAGGGGACAGCTGCGCGAGGCCTACGTGCCGAACCGGCGGGTGCGCTTCGCCAGCGACGTCGCCGGCCTCTGCGCGGTCTTGCTGCTGGTCGGGCTGCTCGGCACCGCCTTCACCTGGTGGGGCCGCTCCGACCTCTTCGACCTCGCGGGCAACTCGCTGCAGGCGGTGAAGATCGGCACCGGCTTCCTCGTCGGCCCAATCCTGATCCTGGTCGCGCTGCCGCTGGTGATCGGCCGCTCGAAGCAGCTGGCGCTGAAGCGCTACTTCCGCATCCGCCTCGCGGTCGCGGCGGTGCTCTGGCTGGCAGGAATCGCGATCCTCCTCGCCAAGGTCAGCGGGCTCGACCCCAGCTACGAGCTGGAGGCGGGCACCTACGTTTCAGCCGGGCTGATGGCGCTGGGGCTGATCTCGACCCTGGCGATGTGGCCGGGCGACCTCCCGGTCGTGCAGATCGACCGCAAGGGGATGGTCCGCGATTCCGGGGTTATGGGCCCGGAGGTCGAGCGGGCCTAGACGTTGAGGACTCGCAAAGGAGAGTGCGCGTCGGCGATCTCCTCGAAGTCAGCATCCTGGGTGACCACCGGTAGCCCGTGCTCGACGGCGGTGGCGGCGATCAGGGCATCGGTCAGCTTCACCATCCGGGAGACGCCCGCGCGGCGACAGTCGGCCACCAAGCGCGCCCACGACACCATGATCGCCTCGCTGATTGGAATCGGGTCAGCAGCCCTGGCGAGCGCAAGGGTGTCGGCGCGGCGGGCTTGAACATCGTCATCGCTTGCGTTGAGGACGCCCACTTGCAGCTCGCCGATCGTGACCACCGATACCGCGACCCGATCCGGCAGGGCCCCGAGGGATCGCCCGCTCTCACGGGCGATGAAGACCGAGGTGTCGAGGAGCCCCACGGTCATGACTAGAGATCGTCGAGCGTCTGCCCGGCCACTGCGTCGAGCTCAGCGGTCAACCCCGAATCGGCAGAGCGCTCCACTAGCAACTCCCGAAGGTGCTCGCCGCTCAACCAACGAGCCCGGCTCCCGTGGGGAACGATGTCCGCAGTGGGCTCCCCATTCACGGTCAGCACCACTCGCTCGCCTGCTTTGACCGCATCGATCACGTGCGCCGTCCGATTGCGCAGCTCGCGGACGCCGATTTCCATGTGCGACAGCGTAGCACCGTAATTCCCATGGCCGGAACCTAGCCGGCCTGGAATCAAGAGTGACGCGCACTTTTAAACGATTGCGCAGCATTCCTGTCTCGATTTCCGCAAGTGAAATCGAGCCCCGCCCAGCTACGGCTGCTGCAGGACCGAGAGCGTGTTCCCCGACGGGTCCTTGAACCAGGCGATCTGGGGGCCGGGGCCGCGGACGATGCCCTTCTCGTCGTGCTCGAAGTCGTCGTAGCGCTCGAAGCTGACGCCTCGGCCAGTCAGGTCCTCGACGGCGACGTCGATGTCGTCGACTTCGAAGTTGAGGATCGTGTAGCTGGGCGGGGTCATGTCGGCGCTGAGGTACATGAGGACGTCGTAGCCCCCGGCCAGGTGCAGCATCGTCAACCCGTGCTGCTCGTCGAGCACCTCGACCCGAACCCCCAGCTTCCCCTCGTAGAACTCGCGCGCCGCGACGATGTCCTTGACGGCGAAGCCGCTGTTCGCTTTCCGCTCCCCCAACATCGTCTTCACTCTAACGGCGGTTGCCGGCGTCCGCGCTTTTTTTCTCCAGTCCGCCGCTTCTGCTCGAGCCGCCGCCGGCGGGAAGCCTTGGTCGGCTTGGTCGCGCGGCGCTTGCGCCGCACGCGCAGGCCCGCCGCGAGCCTCGCCGCCAGCCGTTCCAGCGCCAGCTCGCGGTTGCGCGACTGGCTGCGCGCGTCCTGGGCGACCGCGGTGACGACCGGCCCGAGCCGCTCCAGCAGGCGCGCCCGCTGGGAGTCGCCGAGCGTCGGCGAAGCCTCGACGTCGAAGACCGCTTCGACCCGGGAGGCGGTGACGTTGGCGTGCTGGCCGCCTGGGCCGGAGGAGCGGCTCGTCCGCAGCTCGATCTCCCCCAGCGGCAGCGAGAGCCGCTCGTCGACGCGCAGCTGCGCCACCGGTCACCCGGCCAGCTCGGGGATGTGGTCCTCGAGGTGCCGGGCGATCGTCTGCCGCACCCAGCGCTGGGTCTCGGCATCGGCCATCCGGTAGCGGCCGAGCAGCATCCTCTGCTCGTCCAGCGGCAGGCCGGCGATCTCCCAGCGCACCGCGAGCCGCTCGAAAAGGACCTCGTAGCGGCGGTGCCAGGCGTCGTCCTGCGAGGTAGCCGCCCCCGCGGGCGGCTCCCCCACCTTGGCGATCGTCCCTGCACTCAGCGTCTGGCGCAGGGTCAGCACGTTGCCCTCGGCATCGGCGTAGTCGACGGTCGGCGTCTTCTGCCGCTGCCGCCGCTGCTTCTTCCGCTTCGCCACCGTCAGGGCGTCTGGGCGAGGGCGTCGATCTTGCCGGCGAGCTCGAAGTCGCCCGCGGTCAGGCCGCCCTCGGAGTGGGTGGTGACTGTCACCGTCACGGTGGCCCAGGAGATCGTCAGGTCGGGATGGTGGCTCATCTCCTCCGCCGGTTGAACGAGGCTCTGGGCGAAGCGGACGCTGCCGACGAAGTCGCCGCACTCGAAGCTCTTCTCGATCGCGTCGCCGCTGCGCTCCCAGCCGGAGAGCCCGGCCAGCCTCTCGTCGATCTCCGCGTCGCTGAGCCGTGCCACGGGCTTATGCTGCCATGCGCACGATGGCGACGCAATCGCAGAAGCCTGTCCTCTGGCAGCTCGACTACTCCCACTACGCGGAGAAGGTCCGCTGGGCACTCGAGCACAAGGGGATCGACCACGTCCGCCGCTCGCCGCTGCCCGGGACGCACATCCCGATCGCGCTGGTGCTGACGCGGGGGGCGCAGCCGACGGTGCCGGTCCTGCAGATCGACGGTCGCACGATCGGCGACTCGACCGAGATCATCGCCGCGCTGGAGTCGATCCATCCCGAGCCGCCGCTGTACCCGATCGACGCCGAAGAGCGAGCGCGGGCGATCGAGCTGGAGGACTGGTTCGACGAGAACCTGGGGCCGCACGCGCGGCTGCTCTCCTTCTACGAGCTGATCCAGGAGCCGGAAGTCTTCGCCGACGTCGCCGCGCAGGCGGTTCCCGGTCCGCTCGGCAAGGCGAAGCCGGTAATCGGCGCCTACGCCCGCGCCTTCACCAGCATCCGCTTCGGGGCCAACAGCGACGAGGCCGCCGAGCGGGCACGGGAGGCGATCGCAACCGCCTTCGACAAGCTCGAGGCGGAGATGGAGCGCGACGAAGGCGAGTTCCTGGTCGGCGAGGACCTCTCCGTCGCCGACATCACCGCCGCCTCGCTCTTCTACCCGGTCGTGGTGCCTCCCGAGGGCCCGCTCGACCCGAGTCTCCCCCGCCCGCCGGCCTTCGACCGCTTCCGCCAGAGCCTCAGCGACCGCCCCGGCTTCGAGTGGGTCGAGGACACCTTCCGCCGCCACCGGCACCGCTGAAGAATTTTCAGAGAATTTACTTTCTCAGACAATATGTTGCATATTTTTCGCTAGCCTGGCAGCATGCAGAGAATGGCCTGGACGAACGAGAGGCTCGAGGAGCGCTTCGCGCGGATCGACGAGCGGTTTGACGGAGTCGATCGCCGGCTCGACGACCTGACGACCGAAACGAGGGGGCTACGGAAAGAGATGACCTCCCTTCACGCCACCTTTCAACGAGGCAACTACACCCTGCTAGCCGCAATGCTCGGTGTGATCGCGGCGATTCTCGCCAAAGGAGGCTGATTCAGCCGCCGATCGGGGCCCTTGGGTTGGACCCCCAGAAGACGACGGTGCCGAGCATGCCGATGATGTGGACGGCGACGATGTTGAAGACCATCGACTTGGCGGTCGCGGTGCCGACGCCGACGGGGCCGCCGGAGGCGGTGTAGCCGTAGTAGCAGCCGACCAGCACGATCACGGTCGCCATCACCATCCCCTTGATCACGCTGAAGATCAGGTCCGGCGGGCTCTGGTACATCCAGAAGATCAGCAGGTAGCCGCCGGAGGAGACGTCGCCGACCTGCTGGACGACCGAGATGTAGCTGGCGAAGTAGATGACTCCGATCCCGACCAGGTAGAGGAAGGGGAGCGCGATCCAGGCCCCCAGCAGCCGGGTGGCGCAGAGGAAGGTCATCGGCTGGATCCCCATCACCTCGAGCGCGTCGACCTCGTCGGAGATCCGCATCGCCCCGATCTCGGCGACGATCCCGGTCCCGACCTTGGCCGCGAGGATGTAGCCGAAGGCGTAGGGCAGTCCCTCGCGCAGGTCGCAGTAGGCCGAGAAGACGCCGGCCTGGGAAGGGGCGCCGATCGAGCGGATGAAGTAGGCGCCCTGGAGGCCGCACTGGAGGCCGAGGATGAAGCAGAAGGCCCAGATGATCAGGGCCGAGCCGAAGATCAGGATCCCCGCCTGCCGCAATCCCTCGCCGAAGAACTTGAAGACCCGGCCCGAGTAGACGAGGCCGGCGACGCGGAGGCCGAAGCGGCCGATGTCGCCGAACGCGTCGAGCCAGCCGCGCGGTACCTCGAGCCAGCCGGTCAACGGATCGCCTGCAGTTCCGGGTGGGTGGCGAAGAGGATCGAACTGACGACGAACTGGAAGAAGAAGACCGCGACGAGCGAGATCACCACGGCCTGGTTGACGGCGCGCCCCACCCCGGCCGCGCCGCCCGAGGCCGACATCCCTTTGTAGGAGCAGACGATCGCGACGATCGCCCCGAACAGCGTGCACATCATCACCGAGGACCAGAGGTCGGTGATCGTCGCGTTGGTGAAGAGCGTCGCGAAGAAGCCGCCGAGCGGCTGGTGGTAGAGGAGCTCGGCGGCGATGCCGGCGCTGAGCCCCATCACGATCGCGAAGATGTCGAGCAGGCCGGTGATCACCATCAGCGCCAGGAAGCGGGGCACGACCAGGTTCTTGACCGGATCGACGCCCAGCACCTGAAGGGCGTCGAGCTCCTCGCGGATCTTCCGGGCTCCCAAATCGGCGGTGATCGCGGTCCCGGCCACGCCGGAGACCACGACCGCGGTTACCAGCGGGGCGATCCAGCGGATCGCGATGACGACGAAGAAGCCGCCGAGCCGGTCGAGGGCGCCGAACAGGGAGAGGATCCCCGCCGCCTGCAGCCCGGGGGCGCCGAGGTTGAGGGCGAAGGTGGAGACGAGGAGGGGGAACCAGGAGAGTTTGAGGACGAAGAGGAGCTGCCAGACCAGCTCCTCGCCATAGGGATACGGCGGCCTCACCGCCGAGATCAGCGTCTTGACGGTGAGGATCATCATCACCCCCACCTGTTCGAAGACGTTCTTGACGGGCAGCAGCCCGCGCCCTACCGCTTCGCCCGCCACCGGCTCATCGCCCTCCCCAGGGGGCCGCGGCTGCTCGCCCGCCGCCGCACCTCCTGCTCGCTCTGCCGCTGCGCCGCCGCCAGCTGCGCGATCAGCGTGTCCCGCGTCTCCTCCAGCTCCTCGACCCCGGCGACGTGGGCGACCGCCCGCTTCGGCGCCGTCGCCAGATCCTCCTTGAGGTGGCCGGTGTAGCTGGCCAGCTCGGCCTCGAGCCGGGCGATCTGCCGCCGCAGCTCCTGCCGCACCTCGAGCGTTTCGCTCTCCTCAGGCAGGCTGGCGCAGGTCATCGCGACGATCGCCAGGTCGCGCTGGCCGAGGCCCGCCTCGTGCGCCCGCCGCAGCGCCTCGGCGGCGATCTCTTCCAGCTGCGGGGCCGCCTCCACCCCCTCGGCGACGAAGGTGCCCTGCCCGTGACGGGTGACAACCAGGCCGTCGGCCTCGAGCGCCTCGTAGACGGAGCGCACGGTGCCGACGTTCACCCCCGCCCACTCGGCGAGCTGGCGGAAGCTCGGCAGGCGCTCGCCGGCGGCCAGCTCTCCGGTGCGGATCAGCGCCCGCAGGCGCCAGCCCAGCTGCAGCCCCACCGGCAGCTCGTCGCCGGGATCGATCGCGAAGGGGTTCGCCTCAAGCTGTGCCACCAGATCGCACAGTAACTGCAGGTACTGTGCGAGTCAACTGATACAGCGCTACGGCGTCAAAACGATCTTCAGCGCTTCGCGCCGGTCGTAGATCTCGTAGGCCTCGGCCGCCTGGTCGAGCTGCATGTGATCGGTGACCAGCGGTGAGGGGTCGAGCTTGCCGCCCTCCATCAGCGCCAGCACCCGGTCGACATGGGCGATCACGTTGGCCAGCCCCAGCCGCAGCTGCAGGCCCTTCAGCCAGGCGAGCCCGAGCGGCACCTCGCCCTTGCCGGCGTAGGCGCCGATCCCGGAGACGGTGCCGGCGTCGCGGGCGAGGCTGACCGCCAGAGCCAGCGGGCCCGGGTCGCCGACCGCGTCGACGACGACGTCCACCCCCATGCCTTCGGTTGCCGCCCGCACCGTCTTCTTCGGGTCGTCCTCGGTCAGGTGCAGCGGCGTCGCCCCGAAGCGCTCGGCCATCGCCAGCCGATCCTCAACCGTGTCGACCGCGAAGACCTTGACGGCGCCGCCGGCCAGCGCCGCCTGGACGGCGCAGAGGCCGACCGGGCCGAGGCCGAGCACGGCAACCGTGTCGCCGGCCTTCATCTCCGCGTGGGCGACGGCGTGGTAGCCGGTCCCCATCACGTCGCCGGCGAAGAGGGCGACGTCGGCCGACATCCCCTCCGGAACCCGGCGCAGGGTCAGGTTCGCCCGCGGCACCAGCAGCAGCTCGGCCTGGGCGCCCTGGAGGTCGCCGAGGTTGGCGCCGTGGCCGAAGGTTCGGCCGTTGCGGCAGCGGTGGTAGTCGCCGCGCAGGCAGGAGGCGCAGGTGGCGCAGGCGGTGTGGAAGGTGCCGAGGACGCGGTCGCCGACGGCGACCCGCTCGACGTCGTCCCCGGCCGCAAGGACGGTGCCGACGAACTCGTGGCCGATCGTGAAGCCCGGCTCGACCGGCACCCGGCCATGGTAGATGTGGAGGTCGGAGCCGCAGATCCCGCTCGCCTCGACCCGGACGAGCGCCTCGTCCGCGACCGCGATCTCGGGATCGGCCTTCTCCTCCACCCGCACCTGCCCGGGCGCCTGGAAAGTGACAGCGCGCATGCGCGGCAACGTTAGTTGACGCCGGCGACCTGGAAGCGGCTGGCCTCGCCGTCGGGGCTGGCGGTCTCCTCGATCCGCGCCTCCAGCGCCAGCTCTTTCTCGAAGTCGGCGTCCTCGCCGTGCTGGAAGGAGACGTCTTTGCCCTCGAGCAGCTCGATGAAGGTCTCCACGAAGCGGGCGTCGAGCTGTTTGCCGGCGACGCGGCGCAGCTCGACGATCGCGTCGTAGCTGGACATCGGCGTCCGGTAGGAGTCGCGGGCGGTCATCACGTCGTAGGTGTCGGCGACGGAGATGATCCGCGCCAGCTCGGGGATCTCGTCCCCGGCCAGCCCCCGCGGATAGCCCTTGCCGTCGATCCGCTCGTGGTGGGCGAGGATGATCTCGGCCACCGGGCCGTAGCCGTCGAGCGAGGAGACGACGCGGGCGCCCTGTTGGGGGTGGCGCTTGATCAGCATCCAGTCCTCGTCGGTGAGCGGCACGTTGGCCTTGAGGATGCGGTCGGGGAGGATGAACTTGCCGATGTCGTGGAGCAGGGCGGCGATGTGGACGAGCTCCTCCTCGCGGCGCGAGTAACCAGCGCGCTGGGCGATCGCCCGCGAGTAACGGGCGACCGCGGCGCTGTGGCGGGCAGTCATCTGGTCCCGCAGGTCGAGCGTCCGCAGCATCGCGCTCAACATCCCGACCTGGAAGCTGGCCAGCTGCTTGGAGCGCAGCTCCAGCTCGTGGGCACGCTGCTGGGAGAGGAGCAGCTGCCCCAGCAGGTACTGGAAGGTGACGAGGACGACGCCGAAGAGGGCGATCGCCGAGATGCCGATCACGTGGTAGATGAAGGCGACCGCAACGGCGAGCATCGCGCTCGCGAACTCGGAGGGGAGGACCGGCGGGAGCACCGCCAGCTGGCTGGCGAAGGAGACCCGCTCGACGTAGGCGCGGTAGCCCGCGGTGAGGATGAAGTTAAGGGCCAGCGAGACCTGGAACAGCGCGAAGACCAGCAGGTAGAAGGAGGCGTCCGCCGAGGTGATGCCGGTCCGTTCGGCGACGATTCGAAAGAGGACGCCGCCGACCAGCGGAAAGAGCGCGTAGGTGAAGACGTTGTTGACGAGGTAATGGGGTTCGTCGCGCCACCGGAACCAGCCGATCAGGATCGTCATCACGCCGATCAGGGCGGCCGGGGTGCCGCCCAGGAAGACCATCGCGACGACGAGCGCCAGGAAGCTGCCCGATACCTTGACCTTGGACTCGGTGGAGACGGCGGTCAGATCGCTGAAGATGGAGAAGGCCAGCAGCACCCCGAAGAGGGCGAGGTCCCAGTTGCACTGCGGTGCCTCGACCAGCGCCACCACTGCGACGGCCACCAGGCCGACGATCATGACGGCCATAACGGCCCGGGATGGGGAGGTCTTGGTCATTGCGCTCTTCGACTCGCGGGAATCTTGTAATTCCTGGACACGGCGTCAATCCCTGCGCGGGAACGAGGATGCTGGTCTGCGGGAATTCCGCCGATTGCAACCGTAGTGACGTTGTTTGTCATCGGCAAGAGCTTTCGCCCAATTGAGCGATTTCTCCCAGGGTGGCCTTCGACTCTTGGCGCTCGCGGGGGAACAACGCGGAGAGCGGCGAAAAGAGCCAAAAAAAAGGACAAGGGCACCCCATCCGAGTGCCCCTGTCCAAACCTCAGCGGCTCCGGTCATGTCGGTGCCGCGTTTCAAAAAAGTCTAGTTGCGGAAGCCCATTGCTGCCCCTTCCTTGCCTTGGTTGAAGCCCAAGCTGTGCGTCGGTTTCCAAAACCTCAAAATCGTTGGAGAGTTTGTAGCACAGATTGTCGGAAACTTGTGCATTTGCAAGGAAACTTGTGCAGAAATGCAGTAGGACAGACGTGCAGATATGCCTGAGACCCGCGTTCTAAAGCCCTTGCGGCGTCCCCTCTTCCGTCGCCTGGCGACGACCTACGCGATCAACGAGATCGGGGACTGGATGGGGATCATCGCCCTCTCCGTACTCGTCTTCGACGAGACCGACAGCGCCCTGGCGACCGCTGCGCTCTTTCTCGGAACTCGCTTCCTGCCTGCGTTTTTCGCCCCCCTGCTCGTCACCCGAGCCGAGCGGCCGCCGGTGCGGATCGCGCTGCCGGTCATCTACTCGGGCGAGGCCGCAGCCTTCGGCGGCCTGGCCCTGATCGCCGGCCCCGGCAACTTCTCGCTGGCAGCGGTGACCGTCCTTGCAGCGGTCGACGGCTGCCTGGCGCTGGTGGGGCGCTCGCTCACCCGCGCCTCGGTCGCTGCCCTACTCGAGCCCACCGGCGAACTCCGCTCCGGAAATGCCCTCCTGAACGTGGCGTTCACGGGCGGGGCCGCGGTCGGGCCGGCCATCGCCGGGCTCGTCGTCGGCGGATTCGGCGTACAGACGGCGCTGCTCCTCGACGCGGTCTCCTTCTATGCGATCGCCTGGATCCTCTTCACCGCCGGCGAGATCCCCCAGGCGGAGCCGGAACCGGGGCGGATGCGGGAACGGGTTCGCGCCGGGATCGCCTACATCCGCAACCAGAGCGCTCTGCGGAGGATCCTTACCGCGCAGGGCGCGGCCTTCGTGTTCTTCGCCGCCGTCCTCCCGGTCGAGGTCGTCTACGCCAAGGAATCGCTCGGCACCGATGACGCCGGCTATGGCGCCATGCTCGCGAGCTGGGGCCTGGGGATGGTCGTGGGCAGCTTGATCTTCGCCCGCATCCGCGAGCGCTCGCTTCCCGCCCAGCTCTTCTTCAGCACGCTCGCCGTCGGCGTCGCCTACCTTGGCCTCGCGCTGGCGCCGACCCTGGCGGTGGCCTGTGCCGTCTCCGTGCTGGGAGGCGCGGGAAACGGCGTCCAGTGGGTGGCGGCGATCAGCGCCGTGCAGGAGCTGACGACGGAATCGATGCAGGCGCGGGTGATGAGCGTCCTCGAGTCGATCGGCGCGGCGATGCCGGGAATCGGCTTCGCCCTGGGCGGTGTGATCGCCGCCGTCGCCAGCCCCCGGATGACGTTTCTTGTCGCGGGGCTGGGGGTAGTGGCCATAGTTGTCGTCATGGCGCCGCTGCTGAGGGGGAAATGGCTGCAAAGCCACGAAATACCTGTAAAGCCGTCGCTTGACGGTCGTGAAGACGTTGTGCTGGAGTTGGTACCCGGGTCTACCGGTCAACCGAAATCGGAGGAGATGCGTTGAAGAAGCTAGGAGCACTCATCGCGGTTCTGGTCCTTGCAGCGGTCGGACTGGCCTCGTGCGGGGGCGGCAGCGACACCACCTCCGGCGGTAGCGGCGGCGGCCAGAAAGGCGGGACCCTGGACGGGACCTACGCCTCTTTCCCCGATTACCTGGACCCGGCGCTCTCCTACACGGCCGAAGGATGGACGGCGATGGCTGACGTCTACATCCCTCTGCTCACCTACAAGCACGCCAACGGCGAGGAAGGCAGCGAGGTCGTTCCCGGCCTGGCGAAAGAGCTGCCGAAGATCAGCAACGGCGGCAAGACCTACACCCTCTTCCTCCGCCCCGGCCTCAAATACTCCGACGGCACCCCGGTCAAAGCCTCCGACTTCCCCTTCGCGGTCGAACGGATGATCAAGCTCAACTCCGGCGGCTCGCCCTTCTACCTGACGATCGAAGGCGCCGAAAAGTTCGCGGAAACGAAAAAGGGGCCGATCCCGGGGATCAAGGCCAACGACAAGACCGGCGAAATCGTCATCAACCTCGAAGGCCCGCGAGGCACCTTCACCAACGAGCTCGGCCTGATGTTCGTGGCGCCGCTGCCGCAGGACACGCCGATCGAAGACCTCTCCGCCAACCCGCCCCCCGGCACCGGGCCTTACATGATCACCAAGTCGCAGCCGGGCAAGGGCTGGGAATACGAGCGCAACCCCTACTGGGCGAAAGCCAACGGCAAGGCGATGCCCGAATACCCCGAAGGTTCGATCGACAGCGCCAAGATGACGGTGATCCGCAACCCGGAGACGCAGGTCGACGACATCGAACAGGGCACCTACCAGTGGATGCAGAACCCGCCGCCGGCCTCCCGCTACCAGGAAGTCAAGGAAAAATTCGAAGGCACCCAGTTCCGGGTCGAGCCGACGATCAGCACCTACAACTTCTGGATGAACACGCAAGAGGCGCCGTTCAACGACCTGAAAGTGCGGCAGGCGGTCAACTACGCCGTCGATGCGAAAGCCCTCGAACGGATCTACGCCGGCCAGATCGCGGCCACCCAGCAGATCCTGCCACCGGGGATGCCCGGGTACGAACAGTTCGAACTGTATCCGCACGATCTGGGCAAGGCGGAAGAACTGATGAAAGAAGCCAACCCGTCGGACATGGACATAACCGTCTGGACGGACACCGAAAGCCCGAACAACGAAGCGGGCGAATACTTCAACGAGGTGCTGAAGGAACTCGGCTTCAACACGACCCTGAAACTGATCAACGCCGACAACTACTTCACGGTGATCGGCAACCTCTCGACGCCGAACCTGGACGCCGGCTGGTCTGACTGGTTCCAGGACTACCCGCACCCGAACGACTTCTTCCAGCCGCTGCTGGCCGGGGAATCGATCCAGTCGACGAACAACAACAACTTCGCCCAGTACGACAATCCCGCGGCGAACAAGAAAATGGTCGAACTGGCCGAAGAACAGCTCGGGCCCGAACAGGAAGAAGCCTACGCGGCGCTCGACAAGGAAATCATGGAAGAAGCCCCGTGGGCGCCGTACGGGACCCGGACCCTGTCCACCTTCGTCTCCGACGAAGTCGATCTCGAAAGCGTCATCTTCAACCCCACCTTCGGCCACTACCTGACCAGCTTCGAATTCAAGTAGGTCGCGAGGGGTAGAAGTACCTCGTGTCCACCGAACCGAGCGCAGAGCGAGGGCCCTGGTCCCTCGCTCTGCGGCGGTTCCTGCGCAACCGCCTCGCCGTCGCCGCTCTCGGCGTCTTCCTGGCGATCATCGTCTTCGTCCTCGCGGCGCCGCTCTGGGCCGACCACGTGGCCCACACGGGACCGAACGAGGAGCACACGGTCGAACAGATCACCGTCGGCGGTGAAAAGAAGGACGTCGTCACCGTCGAGGGCAAACCGATCGGCCCGCAGTGGTTCGGCGCCGGCGGCAAGTTCTTCCTCGGCGCCGACAGTCGCCTCGGCCGCGACGAGATGGTGCGGTTGATGTACGGCGGCCGCACCTCGCTGTTGATCGGGATCAGCGCCGCCCTCCTCGCCACCATCCTCGCGATCGTCCTCGGCCTCCTCGCCGGCTATTTCCGCGGCTGGGTCGACAGCATCATCGCTCGGACCCTCGACACGATCTGGTCGCTGCCCGTCTTCCTGATCGGCCTCTCGTTCGGGATCGCCCTCGCCGTCGGCGGCCTCGACCTCGGCTTCGTCGAAGTCTCCGGCGGCTCGCTCTGGATCCCGATCCTGATCATCAGCATCTTCACCGTCCCCTACATCGCCCGGCCGATCCGCGGCGAAGTCCTCGCCTTCAGCGAGAAAGAGTTCGTCGAAGCGGCGATCGCGCAGGGCGCCAGCCCTGGCCGGGTGATGTTCACCGAGATCCTCCCCAACCTCGCCTCGACGGTGATCGTCTTCTTCACCCTGATGATCGCCAACAGCATGTTGTTCGAGGCGGGCCTCTCCTTCCTCGGCGCCGGCGTGCAGCCGCCGAACTCCTCCTGGGGGACGATGATCACGACCGGGGTGGAGCTGCTGCGGATCCAGCCGTTGCTGGCGATCCTGCCCGGGACGATGATAATGCTGACGGTGCTGGCGCTGAACATCGTCGGCGACGCGTTGCGCGACGCGCTCGACCCGCGCGGCAAGGCGCGTATGGACGCGGCGCTGCAGTTCGAGGCGCAGTCGGGCGCCACTCGGCCCGTAGGCGAGGCGAGCTTCTCGTGACCCGTTTCATCGTCAGGCGCCTGGTCGGGATGATCACGGTCCTCTTCGCCGTCTCCGCAATCGTCTTCGTCGTCTTCATGGTCCTGCCGAAGCAGAACCCGGCGCAGACGCTGGCCGGCAAGAACGCGACCCCGGTCCTGGTCAAGAACATCGAAGAGGAATGGGGCTTCGACGAGTCCCTGCCACAGCAGTATCTGACGATGATGAAGAAGGTCTTCACTGGGGAGCTGATCCAGTACTCGCCGCGGCTTCCTGTTCTCGATCTCATCGTCGAAAAAATCCCTGCCACCTTCTCGCTGACGATCGGCGCAGCGTTGATCTGGCTCTTCTTCGGTCTCCTGCTCGGCTATCTCTCGGCGATTCGCGCCGGTGGCTGGCTCGACCGCATCCTCACCGGTGTCTCGATCGCCGGCATCTCGATCCCCGTCTTCCTGTTGGCGCCGGTGCTGATCTACGTCTTCGCCAACAAGCTCGAAGTTCTCCCAAACGGCCAGTACGTGCCTTTCGAAGAAGACCCGGTCGAATGGCTGAAGCACCTGATCCTGCCCTGGATCACCCTCGCCGTCCTCTCGATCGGCTTCTACAGCCGCGTCCTGCGCTCGAACATGCTCGACGTGATGAACGAGGACTACGTCCGCACCGCCCGCGCCAAGGGGCTGAACGAGCGGCAGGTGATGACGCGGCACGTCCTGCGCAACTCGCTGATCCCGGTCATCACCCTCTTCGGCCTCGACTTCGGCGCCACCATCGCCGGCACCGCGATCATCACCGAAGCGATCTTCGACATTGACGGCGTCGGCAACTACGCGGCCAATGCCGTCGCGAAATTCGAACTGCCGCCGATCATGGGCGTCGCGCTTTACGGCGCCTTCTTCGTCGTCCTCCTGAACACGATCGTCGACGTCGTCTACGCCTACCTCGACCCGCGGGTGCGGCTGGGGGAGAGCGCCTCCTGATGAGCGCGCCGCTGCTCTCGGTCAAGGATCTCCGCGTCGGCTTCGCCACCGAAGACGGCGTCGTGCAGGCGGTGGACGGGGTCAGCTTCGACCTGCGCCCGGGTGAGGTGGTGGCGATCGTCGGCGAGTCCGGCTCCGGCAAGAGCGTCACTGCACAGACGCTGATCGGCCTCACCCGTGCCAACAACGCCCGCATCGAGGGCTCGGTCAAGCTCGGTGGCGAGGAGCTGACCAGCGCTGGTGACGCCGAGATGCGGCAGCTGCGCGGCGAGCGGGTGGCGATGATCTTCCAGGACCCGATGACCTCGTTCAACCCGGTCTACCGGCTCGGCGACCAGATCGTCGAAGCGATCCGCGCCCACCGACCCGACACCTCGAAGAAGCGGGGGCGGGAGCGGGTGGTGGAGCTGTTCGAGGCGGTCGGCATCCCCGACGCCGAGCGGCGGGTCGACGACTACCCGCACGAGTTCTCGGGCGGGATGCGGCAGCGGGCGATGATCGCGATGGCGCTGGCGCTCGAGCCGGAGGTGCTGATCGCCGACGAGCCGACGACTGCCCTCGACGTGACCATCCAGGCGCAGATCCTCGGCCTGATCGAGGAGCTGAACCGGGAGCACAACCTGGCGACGATCCTGATCACCCACGACCTCGGCGTCGTCGCGGAAGTGGCGGACCGGGTGCTGGTCATGTACGCAGGCAAAGTGGTTGAGGAGGGGACGCTCGACGAGATCTTCTACGACCCCCAGCACCCCTACACCTGGGGCCTGCTCGGCTCGCTGACCAGGCTCGACCGGCCGCGGCCGCACCGGCTGCCGCAGATCGCCGGCTCGCCGCCCTCGCTGCTGGACCTGCCCGAGGGCTGCCCGTTCCGGCCGCGCTGCCCGCACGAGTTCTCGAAGTGCCCGGAGTACCCCGGCCTGGAGGCGCGGCTGCCCGAATCCTCCGGCCACCGCGACCGCTGCTGGCTGACCCCGGAGGAGAAGCGCGAGAGGCGGATGGTCGAAGGGCAGATCGGATTGGAAGCGCCGCGCGAGGTCGGGCAGGCATGAGCGAGGCGGGGAAAGAGGACGGCGCTCCCCTGCTCGAGGTCACCGACCTCGTCAAGCACTTCCCGATCAAGCGCGGGATCCTGATCGACCGCGAGGTCGACCAGGTGCGGGCGGTCGACGGCATCAGCTTCGAGGTGCGGCGAGGGGAAACTCTGGGCCTGGTCGGCGAGTCGGGAAGCGGGAAGTCGACGGCCTGCCGCGCCGTCCTGCAGCTGATCGAGCCGACCTCGGGCTCGGTCAGGTTCGAGGGCAGGGAGATCGCCGGCCTCGGTCGCCGTCAGATGCGGCCGCTGCGGCGGCAGATGCAGATGATCTTCCAGGACCCCTACGCCTCGCTGAACCCGCGCAAACGCATCGGCCAGATCGTCGGCGACCCCCTGAAGCGGCAGGGCGTCGCCTCGGGCTCGGAGCTGCGGCGCCAGGTCCAGGAGCTGCTCGAGCGGGTCGGCCTCTCCAGCGAGCATTTCAATCGGTACCCGCACGAGTTCTCCGGCGGCCAGCGGCAGCGGATCGGGATCGCGCGGGCGCTCGCGCTGAAGCCGAAGCTGGTGATCTGCGACGAGCCGGTCTCCGCGCTCGACGTCTCGATCCAGGCGCAGATCGTCAACCTGCTCGACGACCTGCAGGACGAGTTCGGGCTGGCCTACCTGTTCGTCGCCCACGACATCGGCATCGTCCGCCACATCTCCGACCGGATCGCGGTGATGAACGAGGGCAAGATCGTCGAGCAGGGCACGGCGGACCAGGTCTGCGAGACGCCGAAGGACGAGTACACGAAGAAGCTGCTGGCGGCGGTGCCGATTCCGGATCCAAGGGAGAGCCGGGAACGGACGAAGGCCTAGGGCGGCGGGTCATATGCTCGCCGGATGACGCTTCCGCTCTCGCCGCCGATCAAGCCGCAGCTGGCGCTGACGCGGAAACAGCTGCCCGAAGGCGAGGAGTGGGCTTACGAGCCGAAGCTGGACGGGTTTCGGGCGATCGTCTTCGTGGATGGCGATGAGTTCTACGTTCAGTCTCGGGGCGGCAAAGACCTCAACCGCTACTTCCCCGAGCTGAGCTTCGCGCCAGGGCGCTGGGTGCTCGACGGGGAGCTGGTGATCCGCGACGCCGAGGGCAACCTCGAATTCGACTCGCTGCAGGAACGGATCCACCCGGCGCAGTCGCGGATCGAGCTGCTCTCAGAGCAGATCCCGGTCTCCTACGTCGTCTTCGACCTGCTCGCCGAGGGGGACGAGGTGCTCTGCGAGCGGCCGCTGCGGGAGCGGCGCGAACGGCTCGAGGGGATCGCCGAAAAGGCGGGTCTTGAGCTGACTCCCCTAACCCCCGACGCCGGGCAGGCGGAGCGCTGGTTAGCGAATATCGAGGGTGTGATGGCCAAGGACTTGACCGCCCCCTACGTCCAGGGCAAGCGCAAGGGAATGGCGAAGGTGAAGCGCGAGCGGACGATCGACTGCGTGGTCATGGGCTGGCGCCCCGGCAAAGAGGAGAGCACGGTCGGCTCGCTGATCCTTGGCCTCTACGATGGTGCCGAGCTGCGCTCGGTCGGCCATATCTCGGGCTTCTCGAAAGCGGCGAAACAGAGCATGCGGGCGATGCTGGCGCCGCTGGAGACGGGCAAGAGCGGGTCGGCGGAGCCGAGCCGGTGGACCGGGGGACGGGATCTGGAGTGGGTGGAGCTGCGGCCGGAGCTGGTGATCGAGGTGGGGTATGACCACGCGGCGTCGGGGCGGATCCGGCATGGGGCGCGGTTTCATCGGTTTCGGGACGACAAAGCGCCGCGGGACTGCAAGTTCGAGCAGCTTGATGAAGGGACGGCTTAGAACAGGGAGCGCTGGGCGGGCGGGACCCGTCGCGGGCTGTTCGGGGACCCCTGCGCTGGATGCTCGGGGTCCCCGGCGCCCGCGCCACCCGCCCGAGGCGCCGCTTGGGCTGACGGCCGTGACCCTGAAGAGCTGGCTGGGGCTCTCCTTGCTCGGGAGCGGCCCCAGGTTTTTAGGGCTCGGGTGGCGTGCTTGCGTTGCTCGGGCCGCATGTAGGAGCGGCCCTGGTAGAGCGCCTCGTATTTGGGGAGGAGGTCGGGTCTCTTTGCCTCTAGCCAGGCGAAGAAGACGTCCTTGACCTCTCCTTTGAGGTGGAGGGCGACGCCGCCGAGGAAGGTGGCGCCAGCGGCTTTGGCGCGGTCGACGATCGGCTGGACCTGGGCGGGGTCGTCGTTGATGCCGGGCATCAGCGGGGCGATCAGGACGCCGGAGTCGATGCCGCGGGAGCGGAGCTCGGCGACAGCGTCGAGGCGGGCGGCGGGGCTCGGGGTGTGCGGCTCGGTCGCGCGCCAGGCCTCCTCGTCGAGGGTGGGGATGGAGAGGTTGACCGAGACCGGCAGCTTCTTCGCCATCCGCTCGTAGATCTCCACGTCCCGCAGGACCAGCGGCGACTTGGTCAGGACCGAGACCGGGGTCCCCGCCTCCTCCAGCGCGACGAGAATCTCGGGCATCATCCGGTAGCGGCTCTCGACCCACTGGTAGGGGTCGGTGTTCGTCCCCAGCGCCACCAGCTCCCGCTTCCAGCTCGGCCGCCTCAGCTCCGCCCGCAGCAGCTCCGGCACATTCACCTTGACCACGATCTCCCTCTCGAAGTCCCGGCCCGCCCCCATGTCGAGATAGGTGTGGGTGCGACGAGCGAAGCAGTTGTGACTCACCACCCCATTAGCTATGAAATCTCCGGTTCCGGTGGTGATGTCGTACATCTCGATCTGTCGCCCCAAGGGCTCGATCTCGGCGATCCGCAGCTTTGCGTCTGACTTAAGGGCGATGCCATCGATGGTCCGCTTGCGCGAGATGGCAGGATCGATGTGCTGGAAGAGCCGCATCTGCTGACGCAAGCCTCCAAGTAGCCGCACGTTCCGAGCGCCGCAGGAGTTCGGCTTCTCGATCTTTACGTTGAACCCGAGGCTCCTTATGCCCGCAGCGGTCCGCTGGATGATCGCCTGATCCTTGTTGCAGATCCGCAGAGATCCGTTTCTACTGCCCTCTGCGTCGAAGATTCCGGCTAGGAATCCCCGCGTCCAGTCAGGGCTGGGAGAGCGCGGCCAACGGATCAGGGAGCGGACGCGGTCGACTCCATCTTTCGACGAGCTCCTGATAGCCCGCAAAGGGCGACACCGGTCGCTGCCCTCGGAAAATTGGAATTCCCGAGTCGGGACTCCCGAAGCCGCTAGATACCCACGCGCCCTATCCATCGCCTCCTGGTCGGTCAGGGCTAGGCGAAACCGATGGTGATCGCACCGTCCTCGTCCGGGTCGGACATACGAATACGAGGCGACGTGGCCGTCGCCTCGGATCATTCCGCACAGATATCCCCGGCGATATTCATCTGAGGCTCCATGGGGCGGGCCGAAAGAGCCGAGTCCCAGCATCTTGTTGTTGGTCGTCAAGAAGGGCCTCTGTCCGGGTCCCTGTTCAGCGCCGGTGACGTACTTCCAACCCCGATCGGTGAGGAAGCGGTGGTCACCGCTTGCCACCAGTTCCGTCCCATCCTCGAGAACTAGGCGATATGCCTCTTTCCGCGTCTCCCAATGGGCCTTGACCTCCGTGATCTCGTAGCGCCTGTAGTTGCCTCGACGGACAGTCCCGTAGATGCGGTCCCCGATCCCCAGCTCTGCCAGTGGGCGCGTTGTCCCGTCGGCCATCAGGATCGGGGTTTCGCCGTCAAGGCAGTAGGCACATGCATGACTGCATCCCCTGAACGGGTTGACGGTCCAGCTGAATCCGTAGCGGCTGCCGGGCACGTGGTTGAGCGCCGACTGGGCACGGACCTCATGGAAGTTGATCCCCATCGCCTCCGGGGCGTCGAAGGTTCTGACGACGGTGCCGGCTCCGACGCCGGGAATACGAAGGTCGTTCTCGACTCTCTGCTCATCCCACCTCATACGAACACATGTTCGCAGATGGCCAGGCGGCGCGTCCGGTTCTCGCCCCACCCGGCTGTGCCAGAAGTCGGCTGTGGCAGCTACCCGGAGCGTGCCACTGGTCATCCCCGGTTGGCCGGACAGCTCCGCGGCCCGCCGTCGTTCTGACAACCTTGCGCGAGAGGGATTGACCGGTGCCTAAACGATGACCGACCTCGCCCAAAGCCTGATCGACGCCCTGGCCCTCGGCGGCCTTTATGCGCTGATCGCCGTCGGCGTCACCTTGATCTACACCGTGATGGGGATGATGAACTTCGCCCAGGGCGAGTTCATCATGCTTCCCGCCTACGCCCTCTACGTCCTCGCCGGGCTGCCGTTCGCGATCGCGGTCGGGGGTGCGCTCGCCACCGGGGTCGCGATCGCCGTCCTCGCCGAGCGGGTGGCGTTCCGGCCCGTCCGCAACGCCGACCTCTCGGCCCAGCTCGTCACCTCCCTCGCGGTGGCGACGATCCTGCAGAACGTCGTCAGCGCCTCGGTGGACGCCCGTGCCCAGTCGGTGGCAACGCCGCCGCTGGTCAGCGAATCGAGCCAGATCGGCGCCCTCTCGGTGCCGAACCTGGAGATCCTCACCCTGGTGCTGACCGCGATCGTCCTCGGCGGTCTCGGCTGGCTGCTCTACCGGACCCGGATCGGCCTCGAGATGCGGGCGGCGGCGGAGAACTTCGAGATGGCCCGGCTACTTGGCGTCCGGGCCAACCGCGTGGTCGCGATCGCCTTCGCGATCAGCGGCGTGCTCGCCGCCGCCGTGGGGGTGCTGATCGTGATGCAGACGGGCCAGGTCTCGCCGACGATGGGCCTGACCCCCGTCCTGGTCGGCTTCATCGCCGTGGTGATCGGCGGCTTCGGGAGGATCTCCGGCGCCGTGGTCGGGGGGCTGGTGCTGGGGATGGCCTCGTCGCTGCTCGGCGCCTACCTGCCGGACGGGCTGGTCCCCTTCCGCGACGCGATCGTCTTCTCCCTGCCCGTCGCGATCCTGCTCGTCAGGCCGCAGGGCCTGCTCGGCCCAGCGACCGGAGAGGCCCGCCGCATATGAAGGGCGGGGGCCTGCGCTCGCCGGCCTCCGCGGCCGCTTCTCTCGTCGTCCCCCTGGTCCTCGTCGGGCTGACCGTCGCGGTCGGGGCGAGCGGGACGCCCTCCTTCGAAGACACCGTGACGATGGCCCTCTGCAACCTGATCGTCGTCCTCGGCCTGCAGGTCTTCATCGGCAACAGCGGCGTCTACTCGTTCGGGCAGCTGGGCTTCGCCGCGAGCGGCGCCTACGCCGCCGCCCTGCTGACGATCCCCGCGGCCTTCACGGCCCTGCAGACGCCCGATCTGCCGAGCCTGGTCGCCGACGCCCAGCTCAGCCCTCTGCCCTCGACGCTGATCGCCGCGGCGGCGAGCGGGCTGTTGGCGGCGGTGGTCGGCTGGCCCCTGATGAGGACCTCGACGCTGGCGATCCCGATCTCAACCTTCGCCTTCCTGATCGTCGCCTACAACGTGCTCGCCAACTGGGACGCGGTCACCGGCGGCAACAGCGGGCTGGTCAGCATTCCGAGGACCACCGGCGTCGCCTCGGCTGGGATATGGGCCGCGGCGGCGGTCGTCGTCGCGCTCGCCTTCAAGTGGTCGGCGGCCGGCTACCGGCTGCAGGCGACCCGCGAGGACGAGGTGGCGGCGCGCTCGATCGGCATCGGCCTGATGCGGGAGCGGCTCCTCGCCTTCACGCTCAGCGGCACGCTTTGCGGGATCGGGGGCGCCCTGGCGGTGCACCAGTCCGGGACCCTGTCTCCCAGCACCTTCTACTTTGCCGCCTCGGTGACGACGATCACCATGCTGGTGGTCGGCGGCGCCCGCAGCGTCTTCGGCGCCGTCGTCGGGACCCTCGCCGTGGCGACGGTCAACGAGCTGCTGCGCAACCTCGAGGAAGGCGCCCACGTGCTGGGTCTGTTCTCGATCGGCGAGACGCCGGGACTGGCCGCCATCGGCCTCGGCCTGATCCTGCTGGTGACGATGGTCGCGCTGCCGCAGGGCCTGAGCCGTGGCCTCGAGGCGGGGGAGGTCGGGGGGCTCCGCCGCAGGCTGCGTTCCCGAGCGCTGCCGACGCCGCCCCCGGCAGAGACGGAGCAGCCAGGGCTGCGACCTGTTGGAGGACCGGCGGGCGGGCTGCGCGCCGCGCGCGTCTCCCTTGCCTTCTCCGGACTGCAGGTGCTGAGAGGGGTGGACCTGGAGCTGGCTCCCGGCGAGGCCCTCGGGCTGATTGGCCCCAACGGCGCCGGCAAGACGACGCTCGTCAACGTCCTCAGCGGCTTCCAGGCCCCGGATTCCGGAAGCGTCCTGCTCGACGGGACCAGCGTCACCGGCTGGTCGCCGGCGCGACTCGCGCGAGCGGGGCTCGGGCGCACCTTCCAGGCAGCGCTCCCCTTCGCAGGTCTGACCGTGGTCGAGAGCGTCGCCGTCGGGGCGATGGGCGTCGGAGTGGGCCGGCGCCGCGCCGTCGGCGTCGCGGCCGGGGTGCTCGAGCGCCTCGGCCTGGACAAGCAGGCGCAGAGCCCTGCCGGCCTGCGGCCGCCGGGAGACCAGAGGCTGCTGGGCATCGCCCGCGCCCTGGCCACCGGGCCTCGCTACCTGCTGCTGGACGAGCCCGCGGCGGGGCTGAACGACGAGGAGCGCCGGGACCTGGTGGCGATCCTCCGCGGGGTGAGGCAGGACTTCGGCTGCGCGATCCTGCTGATCGAGCACGACATGAACGTGGTGATGGACCTCTGCTCGCGGGTGCAGGTGCTCGACGACGGCAAGACGGTCCTGGTCGGAGCCCCCGAGGAGGTCCAGGCCCATCCCGCCGTTGTCGAGGCCTACCTCGGCACGTCCTACCTGGAAGGCGCCCATGCTTGAGCTGCGCGGGCTGAAGGTCGCCTACCGCGGGGTCGAGGTGCTCCACGGCGTCGAGATGAGCCTCGGCGAGGGAGAAGTGGTCGGCATCGTCGGCCCCAACGGCGCCGGCAAGAGCTCGCTCCTGCGGACGATCTGCGGCCTCATCCGTCCGAGCGCGGGGGAGGTCAGCTTCGAAGGCAGGGCGCTGCGCGGGCTGGCGCCGGAGGAGATCGCGAGGCTGGGAATCGCGCTGGTGCCGGAGGGCCGCCAGATCTTCGGCACCCTGACCGTGGCGGAGAACCTGCGGCTGGCCGCCCAGGGCAACGGCAGCGGAACGATGGAGCGGGTCCTGGGGCAGCTGCCGATCCTGCGGCAGCGGCTCGGGCAGCGCGCCGACCGTCTCTCGGGCGGCGAGCAGCAACAGCTCGCGGTCGCCCGGGCGCTGCTGCGCAAGCCACGGCTGCTGATCCTCGACGAGCCCTCGCTGGGCCTCGCGCCGAAGATGATCGACGTCGTCTACGGGCTGCTGGAGGAACTCCGCAGCGAGGGAGCGACGATGCTCATCGTCGAGCAGAACGCGGCCCGGACGATCGACTTCTGCCAGCGCAGCGTGGTGCTCGCCGGCGGCCAGGTCCGGGCGAGCGGCAGACGCGAGGAGCTGCAGCGCAACCCTGCGGTCCTCCGTGCTTACATGGGTAGACAGCTATGAGCGCCGGAGAAAGGGATGACTGATCGAGCTTCTTCCGTGCCGAGCGGAGCAGACCTGATGCTGGCGCTGCGCCACTGCTGGCAGCCGGTGGCGAGGCTGGAGGACCTCGCGGACGGACCCCAGCGAGCGGTCCTGCTCGACGAGGCCCTCGCCGTCTTCCTCACCGAGGGCGGGGAGCCGGCCGTAGTCGCCGATCGCTGCGCTCACCGTGGCGCCCTGCTCTCGATGGGCAAGGTCTGCGGCGACAGCATCCAGTGCCCCTACCACGGCTGGGAGTGGGCGGGCGACGGCTCCTGCACCCGGATCCCCTCGCTTGCCGATCAACGCCAGATCCCGCCGCTGGCCCGGATTCCGTCCTACCCCGTCCGCGTTCGGTGGGGCCTTGTCTGGACGACGCTCGAGGAGCCGCTGACCGACGTGCCTAACGTTCCCTGGTTCGACCCTGACAAGTGGACGTGGGGTCACGGCACCCCCTTCGAGCTGCCGGTGGCCTTCGGGCTGATGATCGAGAACTTCCGCGACGTCGCCCATTTCGCCTTCGTCCACGAGGCCACCCTGGGACCGCAACCGGCGGTGATCGAGCCGCTGACACCGGAGAGGAACGGGCTCGAGGTGAGGCTCCGCCGGAACATGGAATGGGGAGACGGAGCAAGCTCGGCGTGGGGATCGCTACGAGAGATCTATTACCACGCGATCGCGCCCAATTTCACCTCGGCGCAGTTGTTCACCGACGAAGGCGAACGCTGCCTGCTCCATGCCGCACGCGCCGTCAGCGCGACCGAGTCGGTGCACTACTGGATCGAGGGAGGCCTCGAGAACTTCGACGAGGAGCGCCTTGCGAACGTGATTGCCTACGACGCCGGGATCTACGCCGAGGACGTGGTCGTCCTCTCGAAAGTCCAGCCGCCCGAACTGTCGCTGGATCCCAATGCAGACGTCAATACCCTTGCCGATCGGTACACCCTCGCCTACCGAGAGGCGTTTGCCGATTTCGTCAGCCAGGCCCTCGCCAGACGCGGCGCTCTAGCCGCACCGGCGGGCTGATCTCATTCGCCGTACTCGGGAATGAACTGCGGTTTGACCTTGGCCACCAGCTTCGGCTTGCCGTTGGAGAGGACGTACATCGGCCAGATCCGGCTTGGGTAGTGGTCGTCGGCGCTGTAGGTCATTTTCCCGTTGATCGTGTTGTGGGGTTTGGCTTCGAGAGCGTCGGCCAGCACGCTGCCGCTAACGCTGTGCGTTTCTTCGATCGCGTCGAACATCAGTTGACCGGCGGCGTACCAGGCCAGGAGGTTAGTTGCGATGTCGGTGTCGATTCCAGCCTTCTCCAGGTGGTCGAGCAGCTTTGCGCTGGCCTTGTTCGGCGGGTCGTAGCTCGATCCGTTCGAGGTGAAGTAGATGTCTTCGGTGTCTGGAATGCCCTTCACCCAGAACAAGCCGTCGAAGGCCGTCGGCCCGTAGATCGGCAGGTCGACTCCTGCAGCGCGGATCTGCTTGATCGCCGCGGCGCCGCCAGGCGGATAGGAGCACATGACGACGGCGTCGGCATCGGAGCTTTTCAACCTGCTGATCTGGCTCGAGAGCGAGGGGTCGGTGTTCTCGAAGTCGACGGAGTCCGCAATCGTGCCGCCGAGCCTTTCCCAGGCCTGCTGGAAGCCGGAGCAGGCAGCCTTGCCGTAGATGATCGCCGTGTCCCGGAATAGGAACGGATGCCTGATGCCCTTGTCGTAGAAGAACGAGGCCGCGGCGCTCACCTCGCTGAGGAGGCTCGGATTCGAGCTGAAGGAGAGGCGACCGGACGTCGGGGGCCCGAAGCCCGGCTCGTTGACGATCGCGAAGTTGAGCTTGTCGTTTTCCTCGGCGAGAGGGGACCCGGCTGCCGCGGTCAGCCCCTCGCCGCTGAAGGCGAGCACGTCAGCACCGTCTTCGATCACCTTCTGCACCGCCAGCACGGCCTGCTGCGGATCTGAACGGGTGTCCACCTGGATCACCCGCAGCTTGTGGCCGTCGATCCCCCCGCGAGCATTGGTTTCCCTCGCGAGCTGTTCGAGGGCGACGATGGCGTCGTCGTAGACCGCCATGTAGCCGGTCTTGGCAATCGCGGCGCCGACCACTATTTCGTCTGGAAGACCAGAAGCGGACGTGGCTTCATCCGGCTCCCCACTGCCCCCGCACCCGCCCAGCAGAATCAGGGTGAAAATCAACAGCAGGGGAGAAAGCTTGGCGATCTGGCGCATTGACACTCCAATAGAGGACTGAAGGGGTACTTGGATTCGCATCCTACGCACGCGCATTCAGCGCCCCCGTCCCCGACCTCGCTCGAGCGAGGTGGCGGCCTCGTAGTGAAGCTGTGAGATGTCGCTGCGGGCGAGGATGCGGGTCAGCTCCACCGGGCGTTCACGGCTTTCGTCCGCGGATCCGTACTGGAAGAGCCGGCTGATGAAGATAGGATCCCCAGTACGGGCGCCGAGGCTTTTCGCGGTCCAGGGACCGCAGGAGGAGCTCTCGAAGGAGGCGTCGATCCGGCCCAGCTTCGGGGACTCGCCGAGGACGGGCTGTTCGCCGCCCTGAAGCGAGATCGCAGCGCCCAGCAGCCAGGGCACCCGCACGACGGGGAAGAAGGAGTCGATGATGCAGATCGGTTTGTCGATGCGGAAGATCGAGGTGACCTGGGCGACCGTCTCCCCCTGCGAGACGTCGAGGAAGTCGGCGATCGCCTGGTCGTTGGTCTGGTGGCGGATGCGCAGGACGCCGATCCGCGACTGGCTGAAGGGGTCTTCCCGCAGGGAGCGGATCAGGCCCCTGATCGGTACCCGACGCTTCGGGGCGGAGACGTAGGTTCCCGAGCCGCGGCGGCGATAGATGTCCCCGTCGCGTTCGAGCAGGCTGAGGGCGGGACGAACGACCGCGCGCGAGACGCCGAAATACTCTTCGATCTCGCGCTCCGAAGGGAACAGGGTATCGGGCTCCCAGCCGCCCCCCTCGAGCCTCTGCTTGAGGATCTCACCGAGCTGGTAGTAGAGGGGCACCTGGCCGCCGCGCTCAGGGCGCCGGAGCCCTTCGAGTCCGATCTGAGAAGGCCGCTTGCGGCGGCCTGAGGTTTTGCGACGGCCGCCCGAAGCGGGATTCTCAGGCTCCAATCAACTCACCGGGCGACTTACTGTTCGCAGATGTAACACGGGCCCGAGGGTAGGTGATTAGTGGCCACACAGCCAGGGGGGCTCGTCAACGCTGGTGAACGAAGGGTGTGCCGCATCGGAGACATCCTAGGTAGAGGTCTCGCCGCGCCTTCGCGCACACTGCCCGAGGACGCCTAGTTGTTACTACAGGCTCAGCTCAAGCCGGTGCTATCGTAATTGACGTGAACGTAAGGAACAGCTTCATTGGAAACAGGCGCGTCGCCGCGAGCCACGAGCACTACAAGTGGTGGGCCCTCTCCTGCACCAGCCTCGGGATGCTCCTGGTGGCGACCAACTCTGGGACGCTGATCATCGCCCTGCCAGACCTCGAGCGGGCGCTCGGGACCAGCCTGCTGGAACTGGTCTGGGTGATCCTCGCCTACATGATCTCTTCGACCGTGCTGGTGCTGACGGCAGGACGCCTCTCCGACCTCTTCGGCCGCAAGAGCGCCTTCGTCGGCGCCTTCGCGATCTTCGGCCTCGCCTCGCTCGGCGCCGGCTTCGCCGCCGACGGCACCCAGCTGATCCTCTGGCGGATCGTCCAGGGGATCGGCGGCGCCTTCATCTTCGCCAACGGCCCAGCCCTGGTCACCGACGCCTTCCCCCGCGACCAGCTCGGCCTGGCGATGGGGACCAACACGATGGTCGCCGCGATCGGGCTGGTGATCGGGCCGGTCCTGGGCGGCGCCCTGGTCTCGATCTCCTGGCACTGGGTCTTCTGGTTCAACGTCCCCCTCGCCTCCGCCGGCGGCCTCTGGGGCGCCCTGGTCCTCCACGAGCTCGCCCGCCGCGACAGCGTCCGCGGCTTCGACTTCGCCGGCACCCTCACCTTCGTCCTCGGCCTGACCGGGCTCGTCTACGGGATCTCCCGCGGCGGCATCTCCGGCTGGGACGACGCGCTGGTGATCGGCTCGCTCCTCGTCGCGGCGCTGCTGCTGCCGCTCTTCGTCTGGATCGAGCACCGCGGCTCGGCGCCGATGCTGGACCTGGCGATCTTCCGCAACCGCCTCTTCGCCGCCGCGACCGGGGCCGCCTTCATCAACGGGCTCTCCCGCTTCGCCCTGATGTTCATCTTCGTCTTCTACTACCAGGGGGCGCAGGGGGACGACCCGATCACCGCCGGGATCAAGCTGGCCCCGATGGCGATCGGGATGCTCGTCTCCTCGCCCCTGGCCGGCGTCTGGGCCGACCGGCACGGATCCCGGGCGCTCGCCGCCGCGGGGATGCTCGTCACCGCCCTCGGCCTGGCGCTGATGACGACGCTGGAGGCCGGTTCCCCCTACTGGCAGGGCGGCCTCTGGCTGCTGCTGGTGGGGATCGGATCGGGCATGTTCAACTCGCCCAACACCGCCGCGATGATGGGCACGGTTCCGGTCGAGCGGCGCGGCGTCGCCGCCGGGGCGCGGACGATGCTGCAGAACACCGGCGCTGTGATCTCGATCGCCTTCGTGCTCGCGATCGTCACCAACTCGATTCCGAAAGAGGTCCTCTTCGCGATCTTCTCCGGCCTCGCCTCCGGCCTCTCCGCCGCCCAGCTCGACCCCTTCATCCACAACATGCACGAGGCGCTCTGGGTGCTGGCGGCGACCTCGGCGCTGGGCGCGGGGGTCTCCCTGATGCGACCGCGCCACGTGCGCGAGGAGGCAGGAGAGCCAACGGTCGGGGAGGAGGCGAGGGCGGTCTCATGAGCGAGCCGGAGCTGCGGATCGGCGAGGTCGCGAAGCTGGCTGGCACGACCCCTCGAACGATCCGCTACTACGAGGAGATCGGCCTGCTGCCGGCGGCGAGTGGCCGCCAACCGGGGGCGCACCGCATGTATGCCGGGGCGGATATCGAACGCCTCACTGAGCTGCTCCGCCTCAGGGACCTGCTCGGCCTCTCGCTCGAGGAGCTGAAAGAGCTGGTCGAGGCAGAGGGTGCGCGCGCCGAGTTGCGCCGCGAGTGGCGGGGCGGAGTCGAAGACCCGGTCCGCCGCCGTCAGATCCTCGAGCAGTCGCTCACCTATATAGCCCGCCAGTTGGAGCTGGTGCGACGGCGCCGCGACGAGATCGCCGAGCTGGAAGCGGAGCTGCTGGCCCGCCGCAAGCGGGCCCGGGCACTGCTCAAGCGTCAGCCGGGATAGCGACGCCGGCGGTCTGCTCCTCGAAGTGCTTGCTGAGCATCGTCACCTGGCCCTGGTAGTTCGAGCCGAGATCGGAGCCGTAGAGCCGCTCGGCGGGGGCCGACATCCACTCGAGGCCGAGCTTGCAGACCGGCTGGCGGTGCTCGACCATGAAGGAGACGTCGCGAGCGCGGACCTCGAGCGCGGCCCGGCTGCCGTGGCGCCCCCCCTCGGGGTCGTAGCCGAAGCCGGGGTCGAAGAAGCCGGCGTAATGGGTGCGGAGCTCTCCCGCGGTCGGGTCGTAGGCCATCATCTCGGCCGCGATCTGGGGAGGGATGCAGACGCCCTCGGCCGAGAGCAGGAGGTAGAAGATCTCCGGCTCGAGCACGACCTTGCTGCCGGGCTCGGGGTAGACCGGGTCCCAGTAGTCGGTCCAGCGGTAGGCGCGGATTCGGGAGAGGTCGACGGGAAGGCTGTTCTTCTTCGCCCGGTAGCCGACCACCCTGTCGGTCGGCCCGGAGAGGTCGAGGCTGAGGAAGAGGCCGTCGGAGACCGCCATCTCCGACTGGCGCAGCGCGTGCGAGTCCAGGTAGAGCAGCGGGAACTCGTCCTGCAGCTCGCGGATTTCCTCGTCGGAGAGGCGGACGTCCCCCCGCGCCAGGCGCAGCTGGTTGAGCGAGAGGCCGGTCTTCACCTGGATCGCGAACGAACGCGGAACGATCTCCAGGTAGAGCCGGCCCCGGTAGCCGGCGCGGATGTCGTCGAAGCGGTGGTGGCGGTCGGTGATCACCCGCGTGAAGACGTCGAGGCGCCCGGTCGAGCTCTTCGGGTTCGCCTTCGCCCGCACGTCCTCCGGCAGGCTCAGCTCCTCGATCAGCGGCACCAGGTAGGGGCGGTCGCGCTCCAGCACCGCGCCGTCGCGGAGGTCGACGCGCTGGAAGGCGAGGCCGTCGATCTTCTCCTCCACGGTCGAATCGACGTCGGGCAGGAAGGAGCAGCGCAGGGCCCAGGCGAAGTCGCCGAGGCGCAGGTCGATGCTTGCCGGCTGCACCGCCTGGGGGCGGATCCGGTACTCGCCGGAGCCGATCCACTCGGCCTCGATCGCCTGGTTCAGTGCCTGCGAGGGAAGAACGCCGCGCCGGAGCTCGCTCATCCCGCGGAGACTATTCGCCGCGCCTCCTCCCCGCCCAGGTAGGCGGAGAAGGTGAACTCGACGATCTCCGTAAAGAGGTCACTCAATCGCTCTCCTTCGCCGGCGAGGATGCGGCGGCTGAGCAGAGAGGTGATGCCGCCGATCACGGCCTCGTCGGTTGCCTCCGCCATCTCGCCTCCCACCGCAGGACGCGGGGATCCCTGCCCGAGGAGGGCGACGAAGGACTCGAGCGCCGCCTGGTAGCGGTCGTAGACGCCCCGACCCGCCCTCAGCCCTTCGACCAGCGCAATGCTGGCGAGCGCCGGCTCCTCGTCGAAGAGGTCGAGCAGGCCGCCGACCGCTTCCGGCACGCGCTCGGCCCAGCTTTTTCCTTCCGCCCCTTCGCAGGCAGCGAGGACCCGCTCGCGAATCCGCTCGATCGCCGTTTCGTAGGCGGCGACGAAGCAGTCATCCTTACTTTCGAAGTGCTTGTAGAAGTCACTCTTGGAGACGGCCGCCCGGCGACCGATGAGTGAGACGGTGGTTTCGTGGTACCCCACCTCGTACAGGGCCTCGGTGAGGCCGGAAATCAGCCTCTCACGCTGATTTCGGGCGACGAACTCGGCTGAGAGACCATGACGTCCGCGTGGTAGTCGCTCCATCCCACCACGAAGTCTGGCACCGCACTGTCAGTCCCGGCTGCCACCGCCGTCGACCACCCGGCCGACCCCGAGGTACGGCGAGAGGACGAACTGGGACAGTTCGGGGAGAAGATCGGGGGCCTGCTCGGCATCGCCGCGGCGGATCTGGGACTGCAGGATCCAGGCGACGCCGCCGACCAGCGACTCCTCGATCGTCTCCGGCAGGTCCGCCCCGTCCGGAGCGCTCTCCCGGAACAGGTCGACGAAATCCCGCATTGCAGCGTCGTAGAGCCGGGCCGAGCTGGGCGTGGCGGAGATCGCCTCGACCATGCACATCCGCGCAGCCGCCGGCCGCTCGGCGACGAACTCGAGCAGAGCTTCGAGGCCGCCGACGATCCTGGCCTCGGAGGACCCGTCGCCGCCTCGGCAACCCTCTTCGACGGCGAGCCGCAGCTCGGACACGCTGGCGTCGATCGCCGAGAGGAAGAGGTCCTCCTTGCCGTCGAAGTTGTCATAGAGGGTCTTGCGGGCGACGGCGGCCCGGCGAACGATGTCGGCGATCTTCGTCGCCTCGTAGCCGTTCTCCGCGGTCAGCTCAGCGATCGCGTCCATCATCCGCCGCCGCTTGTGGCTGGCGACGAACTCGCGCGGCAGCTCCGGGCGGGTGGAGCTCATCGAACCCGCCCCCTGGCTTCGAACTTGGCGCTCCGCCCGCCGCTCAATGGACTCTGAATCCAACCAATGTTCTGGTACCGTGATAAAACTTGCATTGTTTTTAATGGAAACTTGTGAGTTACTCGGTGTCCGTCGATCGAATCCAGCTGAGCCAAGAGACCCTTCTCGCTGCGATCGGTGACGAGTGGCCACCCGATCAGGTCGAGGCAGCGCTCGAGTTGCTCGCCAACAGCAGTGGGAAGTTTCCCGCCGGGGTGCGACGGTTCCCGGCCGAGCTGATCCGCGCGATCCAGCGGGAGCGCCTGATCGTAGCGATGCTCAGCGCTGCCGCCGACCTCGGCTACCTGGAAACCAACGTCCAGGACGTGATCGACCGGGCGGGGGTCTCCAGACCGACCTTCTACGAGCACTTCTCGAACAAGGAAGACTGCTTCCTCGCCGCCTTCGACACCAGCGCCGACCGTTTGCGCAAGAAGGTCGCGGCCGCCAGCCGCAGGGGCGGCGAGGTCTGGCGCGACCGGGTTCGCCTCGCCCTCGAAGCACTGCTCGGCTTCGCCAGCCGGGAGCCCGCCACGGCGCGCACGATGGTGGTCGAGGCGAGGGCTGCCAGTGCCGCTGCGGTTAAACGCCGTGTCGAGCTGATGGACGAGTTCGCGCGATGCCTCCAAGCGCAGGCCGAGGAGCTGCTCCCCGCTGGCGCGAGCGAGAACCCGGTGACCGCCGCGGGAATCGTCGGAGGGGTCGAATCCCTCCTCTACTCCCGCCTCTGCAAGCACGAGTACGAGCAGCTGGAGGCACTCCTGCCCTCGCTGATGTACTTCGTCGTGCTGCCCTACGAGGGTCACGTGGCGGCGGCTGAGGCGTTCGCGGTCAACTAGTTCCAGAGTACTAAAATTAGACAACAAGTACAGCCGTTTTCTGGGTTGCACAACTTGGTGTCTAGGAGGGTCGCGGGGCGAATCCGCAAGCGTCCCTAGAATCAAGCCCGGCTTCCTGGAGGGGTGCCGGAGTGGTTGAACGGGGCGGTCTCGAAAACCGTTGGCCCTCGTAAGGGGGCTCGTGGGTTCGAATCCCACCCCCTCCGTTGAGCTTGCATCTCTCAAGGGCGGGGAACGTCCTGCCGAAGAAACCGCGTGAGCGCAGGCGAGCAGACCCCTCTCGGGCGGTTCTTCGACCGCCACCCGCGGCTGCTGCGGGGGTTGGCGCTGATCGCCCTCGTCTGGGGCGTCGGCTACCTGACCTGGCGCGTCGGCTGGAGCGGCGAAGGCGCCAGCCCGGTCGCCTTCGGGATGCTGCTGGCGACCGAGGTCTACGGCCTCTACGCGCTGGCGATCCTCGCCTGGTTCTCCTGGTCGCGACCGGCGGCGGTTCGCCCGGCGGTGACGCCTGGCCGCAAGGTGGACGTCTACGTCTGCACCTACGACGAGCCGGCGGAGGTGGTGATGGCGACCCTGGCGGGCTGCCGCGCCCTCACCTACCCGCACACGACCTACCTGCTCGACGACGGCCGGCGGCCGGAGATGCGCGAGCTCGCGGAGCTGGCCGGCGCCGAGTACATGACCCGGCCTGACAATTCCCACGCCAAGGCCGGGAACCTGAACGCGGCGCTGCCGCGGACCGACGGCGACCTCGTCTTCGTCCTCGACGCCGACCACGTGCCGATGCCCGACGCGCTGGACGCCCTCGTCGGCTACTTCGACGACGAGCGGATGGCGATCGTGCAGACCCCGCACGACTTCTTCAACCACGACTCGGTCCAGCACTACGTCGTCGGCCGGCACGAGCAGTCGCTCTTCTACCGGGTCGTCTGCCCGGGCAAGGACCGCCACGGTGCCGCCTACTGGTGCGGTTCGGCGGCGCTGATCAACCGCCACGCCCTGCTCGAGATCGGCGGTGTCGCCACCGAGACGATCGCCGAGGACTTCCACACGACGATCCGGCTGATGCGCCACGGCTGGAGCAGCCGCTACCACGACGAGGTCCTGGTCCAGGGGCTGGCGCCGCACGACCTCGACGGCTACCTGCTGCAGCGCGACCGCTGGGCCCGCGGCAACCTCGCCGTCTTCAGGCTGCCGGAGTCACCGCTGCGAGCGAAGAGCATGAGGCCGCTGCAGCGCCTCTCCTTCCTCGCCAGCCTGCTCGCCTACCTGGCGCCGCCGATGCGGCTGCTGCTGCTGCTCACCCTCGGCCTCGTGCTCTGGACCGGCGAGCTGCCGATGAAGATCAGCGTCGTCGCGCTGGCGGCGCTGTGGCTGCCCTACGTCCTCCTCAACTTCGGCGCCGGTGCGGCGCTGGCCCGCGGCTACATGCGCGTCCCCGAGTCGGCGCACTACGAGTTGCTGACGATGGAGATCTACACCCGCGCCCTGCGCTGCGCTCTGGTCCCCGGCAAGACCGCCTTCAAGGTGACGCCGAAGCAGGGGCGCGACGGCGGCGGCCTCGATGCCGTCCGCAAGCTCCACCTCGTCCTCTTCTGCACCTTGCTGCTGGCGGCGGGGACGACGATGCGGCTGCTGGACCTCGCCGGCGTCGGCCCGCTGCCGGACCTGCCGGGGATCGCCGCCGTCGTCGTCCCCCTGCTCGGGCTCTACGAGCTGCGGCGGCTGCTGGCGACGCTGACCGCAGTCGGCCGCCGGCGCCAGCGCCGGCTCGTCTACCGCTTCGAGGGCGACGCCCCCGCGAACCTCTATACGCCCTCCGCCCACACCACCGCCCGCCTCGTCGACGCCTCGGCCGCCGGGCTGGGGCTGGTCGCCTCGGCGCCGCTGGAGGCCGGCAGCGAACCCGCCGTCCTGCTGACCCTGACCGACGCCGCCGGCAGCGAGCACGAGGTCGCCGCCAAGGTCGAGGTCAGGACCTGCCGCGAGGTCGAGGGGAGCTTCCTGATCGGGGCGACGATCCGCGAGATCGACCCCGAGGCCCGACTGCGGCTGATGGAGTGGTGCTACGTCGTCTGCACCCACGAGCGGCTGCGCGGCCGCCGTCCCGCCGCACCGATCCCCGAGTCCGAGGCGATCGTCGTCTCGCTCGAGGACTACCGCGAGGAGCCGGTCCCGGCCCGGCCCTCGATCCCGGCTCTGCGCCAGGCCTGACCCGCTACCCTTGCTTGACGCCGCGGTTCGCAGATCCGCTGCGGAGGGGAATGGAGAGGACCGGCACTATCGGCCAAGAAATGCCGGCCCTCCCGCGCTGCAACGAAGCGTCGTCAGAGAGAGCTCCATTACATCCCTGAGTATAGAGTTGACCTCAAACTGGTCGATGGATTCCTCGTTAAGGAATCGCCAGGTTCCGGAAAGCGGAGAGGGTGGGATTCGAACCCACGAGGCGGGTTAACCCCGCCCACGCGATTTCCAATCGCGCTCCTTAAGCCACTCGGACACCTCTCCAGGTCCCGACAGGGTACCGGCGGGCTAGCCGCGGCGGGTCGCGAAGAACTCGCGCAGGAGGGCGGCGCACTCGGCTTCGCGGACGCCAGGGACGACCTGGGGCCGGTGGTTGAGGGCGGGCTCGGAGAGGACGTCGAGGACGCTTCCGGCGGCGCCCGCCTTCGGATCGGGGGCGCCGTAGACGACCAGCGGCACGCGGGCGAGGACGATCGCCCCCGCGCACATCGCGCAGGGCTCGAGGGTGACGATGAGGGTCGTCTCCGGCAGGCGCCAGCCGCCGAGCGCCTCGGCGGCCGCCCGGATCGCCAGCACCTCGGCGTGGGCGGTGGGGTCGCGGCGCAGCTCGCGCTCGTTGCCGGCCCGGGAGAGCAACTCCTCGCCGCGGACCACCGCCGCCCCGATCGGCACGTCGCCGTGCCCCTCGGCCTTGCGCGCCTCCGCGATCGCGATCTCCATCCCGGCGTCGAAGTTGCCCGCGCTCACGATCCGGGAGTATGTCCGCCGACAACTTCCGCGGCAGCGCGGTGTTCGGACCTAGAGACGATGAGACGACTTCTGCGCACCCTCCTGCCGCCGGCGACGATCGCCTGCATGGGCCTCCTCGCCGCACCCGCTCAGGGGGCGAGCGGCATCGCCCCGGCGCACGGCTTCGCACCCCGGCAGCTACTGGTCAAGCACGAGGGACAGCGGCACGGGCAGGCGGTTCGGCTCGGGCGCGGGGTCGGGGTGCGCGAGGCCGCTCGGGCCCTGCGGCGAAACCCGAACGTCGTCTACGCGGTGCCGAACTACATCGCCTCGGCCTCGGCGCTGAACCCATCCCCGTTCGACCCCAACGACACCGGCAGCTTGGCGGGGGTGGCTCCGGAAGCCTCCAGCGGCGCCGGCGACTGGGTCTTCAAGCAGTGGAACTTCCTCGCCCCCGACTCCGCGGACGCGGGCCGAATGCCGGTCAGCCCCGGCGGGATCGACGCCCCTGGCGCCTGGCGCAACCTGATCGAACGCGGCCGGCCCGGAGCATCCGGGGTCGTCGTCGCCGTCCTCGACAGCGGTATCGCCTACCGCTCGCTCGGCACCGGCTTCCGCCGCAGCCCCGACTTCGGCCCGCGGCAGTTCGTCCCCGGTTTCGACTTCGTCGACGACGACCGCATCCCCCTCGACGAAAGCGGCCACGGCACCCACGTCGCCGGGACGATCGGCGAGAAGACCGGCAACGGCGTCGGCGTCACCGGCCTCGCCTACCGGGCGAAGCTGATGCCGGTGCGGGTGCTCGACGGAAACGGCTTCGGCGACGCGCTCGACATCGCCAAGGGGATCCGCTTCGCCACCCGCCACGGCGCCCAGGTGATCAACATGAGCTTCAATTTCGACTGCGGCAAGAAGGTGCCGCTGGTTGACGAAGCGCTGCACGAAGCCTTCGCGGCGGGAGTCGTCACTGTCGCCTCCGCCGGCAACCTCGGCTCGGAGAGCTGCGTCTCGGCGCCGGCGACCGGGCCGCGGGTGATCGCCGTCGGCGGCACCACCGAGGGCGGCTGCCTCGGCGACTACTCGCTGGCCGGGAAGGCGATCGACCTCGTCGCGCCGGGGGGAGGCGTGCCGCAGAGCCGCTGCCCCTCGGTCGCGGCACGCCCGATCTATCAGGTGACGCTGCAGCCGAAGAGCACCAGGGAGTTCGGGATCCCCGCCTACTACGTCGGCACCTCGATGGCCGCCGCCCACGTCTCCGGCGTCGCCGCGATGGTGATCGCCAGCGGCGCGGTCAACCCGGTCCTGCCGCCGCGCAAGAAGGTGGAAGTGGTGGCCAGGAAGCTGCGCCAGACCGCGCGGGACCTGGGCCTGCCGCGGACCGAGCAGGGCGCCGGCCTCGTCGACGCCGCGGCGGCGACCGGGACCTTCCCGGTCTTCGCCAAAGCCCCCTGACGGCGACTGGCCAAGCAGGTCAAGGACGCAGGGAGCGCCGCGTGCTCTGCACGCAAGCGACCGAGGACGCAGAGATGCGCCGGCCAGACGTCGTCAGGTCAGGTGGTGCGGACGATGATGACCGAGCAAGACGCGTGGTGGGAGACGTTGTTGGGGACGCTTCCAAGCAGGTAGCGGCGGGCCCCGGTCATCCCCTTGTTGCCGACGACGATCAGGTCGGCCTTGACCTCTTCGGCGACGTTGAGGATCGCGTCGGCGGGATCGGCCTCGACCGGGTGGGTCTGGACCTCGATCCCCGCCTCTTTCGCCTCCGCGGCGGCGGCGTCGAGAATGAGGTTGACGTCCTCGCGGGGCCCCAGCTCGTACTGGACGTCGGCTGGCGCTTCCTGCGCCTCTGACTGGACGCGGCGGCCCGCGGCCGGCGAGTAGGCGCTGACGATGCTCAGCCGGGCGCCGCTCAGCTTCGCCAGCTCGATCGCCTGGCTGACCGCCTGCCCGGCCGTCTCGGAGCCATCGGTCCCAACCACGATGCGAGTGAACACGCCGCCTCCTCTGTCCGGGTCCTGAACGCGCCCGATACTAATCGCTCAGCGAGCCTGCTTCGCGGGGAGGCCGCGGAAGCCGTCGCCGAGGATTTCGTTCGGGGTCGTCGCCAGGCGGTAGACGGCGATCACCATCGCCAGGAAGAGGCAGACGACGAGGACGACCATTCCCGCTCTCCAGATCCAGGGCACGGGGGAACCCTAGATGGTCCCATCGCCGCGTTAAGGTGGTCGGCGATGGCGCTGGAGAAGGTCGCAGACGGCGTTTGGCTCCTGCGCGGGGACTTCCGCGGGGCGATGAACATCTACTTCCTCGAGGACCGCGACGGGGTGGTGCAATTCGACGCCGGCACGAAGGCGATGCGGAAGAAGGCGAAGGCCGCGGCGGCGGAGCTCGGCGGCCTGAAGCGGGTCGTCCTCGGCCACGCCCACGCCGACCACCGCGGCACCGCCCCCTACATGGACGTGCCGGTGCTCTGCCACCCCGACGAGCGGGCCGATGCCGAAAGCGACGCCGCGATCGCCCCCTACATGGACCTCTCGCAGCTGCCGGTGGCCTGGGTGCGCTGGCTCTACCCCTTCCTGCTGCGGCGCTGGGACGGCGGCGCGGTGCGGATCGCCGACACCGTGATCGAAGGCGACGAGGTCGCCGGCTTCAAGGTGCTGCACCTCCCCGGCCACGCGCCGGGGCTGATCGGGCTCTGGCGCGAGAGCGACCGCGTGGCGCTGGTCTCCGACGTCGTCTACCTGGTCGACTCGGCCCGGCTGAAACCGCTGCCCGAGGGGGAGGCGAGCGTCCCCCATCCGGCCTGGGCCTGGGACCACGCGAAGGCGAAGGAGTCGCTGCGGCGGCTGGCGGCGCTGGAACCGCGCGTCGTCGGGACGGGGCACGAGCATCCGCTGCGGGGGGAGAACCTGCGCGAGACGCTCGAACGGGCCGCCGAGAAGTACTGAAAGCGCCCGCTGCCATAACTTCCAGCGCCTGATGATCGCGACCTACGCCTCGGCGGCGCTGATCTGCGCCGTCTCGCTGCTGGTCGGCCGCGCCGTCCTCTCCCTCGCCGGCAGACGCGAGTGGTCGTGGCTGGAGCCCGCCGTCGGCTTCGGCGCCGTGCTCACCGTCACCGGCCTGCTTGCCCGCGCCCCCGGACACGGCACCTCGGCGACCCTGGGCCTCGTGGCGCTGATCGTGGCCGCCGCGCTGGTCCTCTGGCGTATCGGCGTTCGTCCTTTGTCGCCCTCTGGGCGACAAAGGACGAACGCCGGGGTGCCGTGGCGGGAAGGGCTGCCGGTGGCGCTGGCGGTCATCGTCGTGCTGGCGATCCCGTTCGCGGTCAGCGGCCGCTGGGGGCTGCTCGGAGTCGGCTTCAACAACGACCTCGGCCTCCACCTCGCCTGGGCCGAGTGGCTGCGCAGCGGCTTCGGCCCCGAACCCGATCCCGGCTACCCCCTGGGGCCCCACGGTCTCGCGGTGGCGACGGCTGTCGTCCCAGGTATCGGCCTCGGCCAGGCCTTCCTCGGCGAGATCGTCGCAATCGGCGTGATGACCGGCCTCACCGCCCTCGGAGCCCTCCGAGCCCTCTCCCCAACCCGCCGCACCATCGCCGCCGCCCTGGTAGCCCTCCCCTACCTGGCCGCCTCCTACTACGCCCAAGCAGCCTTCAAGGAGTTGGCCGAGGCCCTGCTCGTCCTCGCTTTTGCGATCTGGCTGACCACGTTCGACAGCCAGAGCAGGGGGGGGCCTTCGCCAGACATTCAACATCGAGCACGGCGAGATGTGTCTGGCGTGGGACCCCCCCTGCTCTGGCTCCTGCCACCCCTGGCGCTAGCGGGAGGAATCTTCTTCTCGTACTCCTTCGCCGGCATCGCCTGGCCCGTGGCGATCGCCGCCCTTTGGAGTCTCACCCTCCCCGAGGTCCGCCAGGCCCTGCGCCCGCGCTCGCTTCTGCGCTTCCTGCTGCGCCCGGGCACGCTGATCACGCTCGCCGTCCTCGCGGGCCTGGCGATCCTGGTCACCATCGTCGGCCCCTTCGGGTTCGCGAGCAGCTTCAACAAAGTCGCCGGCAGCAACACCTACGGCCCGGTCTCGCCCCTTGAGGCCCTCGGCATCTGGCCCGCCTCCAACTACCGCCTCGACGCCGCCGGCGGCGCCCGCCTCCCCGGCCTCGCCGGCGCGATCGCGATCCTCGCCCTCCTGATCGGCGTCGCCTGGTGGGTCCGCCGCCGCGAGCCGACCATCCCGATCGCCCTCGGCGCCGCCTGGCTCCTCTACCTCCTCTCCCTCCCCTCCGCCGGCGATTACAGCCAAGCCAAGGCCCTGATGATCGTCTCCCCCCTGGCGATGCTCGTCGTCATCCGACCACTTCTTGAGGAGCTCCCGCGCTTCGGGCGCCGGGGAGGGGGCCTCTCCGGACCCTCCCCGCTGTTGTCCGGGGAGGCCCCCTCCCCGGCGCCCCTCCCGCGCCTAGCCTGGACCGTCCTCGCAGTCGCCTTCATCGCCGGCGCCGTCTACTCGTCCTTCCTAGCCCTCCGGGACGCCCCAGTCGGCCCCCCCGGCCACGGCTCCGAGCTGCAGGCCTTCCTGCCGATCCTGCACGGCCAGCCCGTGCTCTACGCCGGCCAGGACCGCTACGCGGCCTACGAGCTGCTCGGGGCCGACACCCACGTGCCGCTGGTCGAGTTCCCCGACGACGCCGTCTCCCCCAACCCGGAGAAGCCGTTCGACACCGGCGACGCCTACAGCCCGATCGACTTCGACTCCTTCTCGCGGGGGACGCTCGATCGCTCCCCCTACGTGATCACCGGCCGCGCCGCCTGGAACAGCCAGGCGCCGCCCAACTTCGAGCGCGTCGACGCCACCCCCTCCTACGTGCTCTGGAAGCGGACCGGCCCGACCCCCGAGGATCGCCACGTCCTGCTCGAGGGGACCGAGGCGGCCGCCTTCGCCGGCTGCGCGGCGCCGGAGATCCGCATCCTCCTCGGCGGCAAGGGACGCGCCGGCCTCTTCCCCGATGCCGTGATCGGCCGGAAAGGCGCCTGGGACGGCGGCAGCATCCTCGGCACCGGCGCCGAGACCTCGCAGACCCTGCGGCTCCCCGCCGGCGGCTGGAACCTCTCGCTGCAGTACTTCTCCCCCTTCGACCTCACTCTTTCCGCACCCGGTTTCAGCGAAGAGCTGAAGGCCGCCCTCGACGGCCAGCGCCCGAACACGATCAGCCTCGGCAACAACGGCCAGTCCTGGCCCGCCGGCCGTTACGAGAGCAAGGGCGGCAGCGTCCGCTTCACGGTCAGCACCGCGGACGCCTCGACCCTGCAGAGCCTCAGCGGCTACACCGGCAAGGCCTACCTCGGCGAGCTCGTCGCGGTCCCGGCCGAACCCCACCGCACAGTGCCGCTAAGACAGGCATGCAACCAGTGGATCGACTGGTACGAAGCCCCTGAAGCGCCCTGACCGGCGCATCGAGCGAGCGTCAGCGAGCGGTGCGAGCGCGGAGCGCGAGTTCCTCAGTCGGCCGCCTGCGGGTCACGCACTTGAGTGCGCTCCCCTAGTCGTCCTCCCTGCGTCCTTGACCTGCTTGGTCAGGACACTTCAGGAAGTCTTGGAAGCCATTCGCTCCGGGCTGACCCGCACCACGTCCCACGCCAGGCCGACCTTCTCCAGCCCGTCGATCACTAGAGCCGAGACGTCGACCTGGTACCAGCGCAGGCCGTGGGTGGCGGAGGTGGGGAAGGCGTGGTGGCTGTTGTGGAAGGCCTCGCCGAGGGTCGGGATCGCGATCAGCGCCAGGTTCCTCGACTCGTCGGTGGTCTCGAATTCGCGCTTGCCGAAGGTGTGGCAGAGCGAGTTGATGCTGTAGGTGAAGTGGTGGAGGACGAAGACCCGGACGAGGCCGCCCCAGAGCAGACCGGTGAGGCCGGCGGCGATCGAGCCGCCGATCGCCCAGCCGAGGAAGAAGGGCAACAAAAGGCCGAGGATCGCCCAGTAGATGAAGGTGCGGTCGACCCAGTTGATCACCGGGTCCTTGATCAGGTCCGGCGCGAAGCGTTCCTTGTTGCCGCGCTGGGTGTGGATGAAGATCCAGCCGACGTGGGCGTGGAAGAGGCCCTTCATCGCCCCCTTCCAGCCGCCGCCGTGGTCGACGTGGGGGCTGTGGGGGTCGCCGTGTTCGTCGGAGAAGGTGTGGTGCTTGCGGTGGTCGGCGACCCAGGAGATCACCGGCCCCTCGATCGCGGCCGAGCCGAGGATCCCGAAGAGGCCGCGCAGCCAGGGGCTGGTTTTGAAGGAGCGGTGGGTGAGCAGGCGGTGGAAGCCGACGGTGATCCCGAGCCCGGTCAGGAGGTACATCCCGACGAAGAGGAAGACGTCGGTCCAGTTCAGGGCGCTCCCCCACACCTGCCAGCCGGCGACGATGACGGCGAGGAACGGGATCACGGTGACCAGGCCGGTGATGATCCGGTCCCGGGTCTCGTTCTCGACGGGCTGGATGTCTGAGGGAAGCGGTCCGGCGGTCGTCATGGCAGCCGATGATAGGGGGCGCGGTCCTGGCCTCGCGGCCAATTGCTTCTGGGTAGGCTCCCCGCGATGCCGTTCGCAAACACCGCGCCGCTGCGGCGGGAGATCGCGACCCGCCTCCCCGAGCGCCCCTTCACGATCGAGTTCTGGGACGGATCGAGCGTCCCTTCCACCGCCGCCGACGGCGGCCCGGTCTTCAGCGTCCGCTCGCCGCGGGCGATCGCCCACGCCCTGCGGGCGCCCGGCCAGCTCGGGCTCGGCCGCGCCTACGTCAGCGGCGAGATCGAGGTCGACGACATCGACAAGGTGATCCGCGTCCTCGACGGCTGGCAGCCCCCCTCGCTCGACGGCGCCGACCAGCGGGCGCTGATGCTGGCCGCGGTGCGGGCGATGGGGATCGTCAAGCCGCCGCCGCGCCCGGCCTCGGAGCTGCGCCCGAGCGGCAAGCGCCACAGCAAGGAGCGCGACGCCCGCGCCGTCCGCCACCATTACGACGTCTCCAACGAGTTCTTCGAGCTCTTCCTCGGCCCGACGATGGTCTACAGCTGCGCGATCTGGCGCGACGGCGAGATGAAGACGCTGGAGGAGGCGCAGGAGGAGAAGCTCGACACCGTCGCCCGCAAGCTGCGGATCAAGGAGGGCGAGCGCGTCCTCGACGTCGGCTGCGGCTGGGGCGGCTTCCCGCTCCACGCGGCGACCAAGTACGGCGCCAACGTCGTCGGCATCACCCTCTCTCCTCCGCAGGCCGAAAAGGCGCGGCAGCGGGCCGAGGAGGCGGGCGTCGCCGACCGCGTCGACATCCGCGTCATGGACTACCGCGACCTGCCCTCGCTGGGCGAGAAGTTCGACGCGATCGCCAGCATCGGCATGGTCGAGCACGTCGGCTCGGCCAACATCGACCTCTACGCCGAGACCCTCGCCAGCCTGCTCGACTCCGGCGGCCGCCTGCTCAACCACGGCATCACCCGCCTCCGCCACACCGACCCCGAGGCCGGCGACTTCTCCGAGCGCTACGTCTTCCCCGACGCCGCCCCCCTCCACCTCTCCCGCAACCTCCTGGCCATCGAACGCGCCGGCTTCGTCGTCCACCACGTCGAGGACTTCGGCCCCGACTACGCGCAGACGCTCAAGCACTGGGCCGACAACCTCGACGCCAACCGCGCCGAGGGCGAGCGCCTCGCCGGCGCCGAACGGATGCGCGTCTGGCGCCTCTATCTGCGGATGGCGAGGAACGGCTTCGAAAACGGCTTCTTGAACATCTACCAAGCGCGCTGCAGCAAGCCTTAAAGCGGGAAGCCGTCGGTCACGTTCTCGATTGACCAGTCGGCGCCGGCGTCGGTGAGTTCGTCGGCTGCGTAGGAGCCGGTGGCGACGCCGACGACGCGGATGCCGGCGCCGTGACCGGCGCGGACGTCGCGCGGGGTGTCGCCGACGGCGATCGTCTCGGCGCGGTCGAGCGGGTGGCCCGAGACCTGCTCGCCCCGCTCCAGCGCCTTCTTCGTCAGCTCGGTGCGGTCGCGCGAGTCGGAGCCGTAGCCGCCGAAGGCGAAGTAGCGGTTGAGGTCGCCGCGGGCGAGCTTGATGTGGGCGGCGGCCTCGATGTTGCCGGTGACCACCCCGAGCAGGATCCCCGCCTCGACCAGCCGCGGCAGCACCTCCTCGATTCCCTCGATCACGAAGTACCCCTCCGATTCGGAGACCGCGTCGGCAAGGTGGCCGAGGTAGCACCCGATCGCCTCCGCCCGCTCCTCCGGCGACCCCTCCCGGTGCATCACCTCGCGGAAGACGATCTGGGCGATTTCCGGGTCCGTCATCCCCGCGTGCGTATGTTCGGCGATGTTCGCTTCGACCTCGTACAGCTCCTGAAAGGCCCGCTGCCAGGCGACGGCTCCCGCCCCACCGGTGTGGAGCAGCGTCCCGTCGATGTCGAAGAGGACCGCCTTGATCACGGGCGGGAGCGTATCGGCGCGGGGAGTCAGCCCTTGCGGTTCGCCATCCGCTCGAGCTGCTTGCCGAGAGCCCGCTCGGTCTCGTCGCTCAACGTCATCCGGTGGAGCGCGGCGAGTGCCTGCAGCGAGAGCGGCCGCATCCGGTCCAGCGCCGCCCGCACCTCGGGCCAGCGCTCGTCCGGATAGCCCTCCTGTTCGAATGGCTTCCAGATGTCCTCGAGGAAGAGGCGGACGAACTCGTGGGAGATCGACTTGCAGCGGCTGCGGACCTTCTCCAGCACGGTCAGCGCGTGGTCGAGGGAGACGCCGGTGGCGATCAGCTCCTCGGCCGCCTCCAGCAGCGAGGGATAGGGCACCTCGTAGCGGTCTTCCTCGACCGCGACCAGCGCTCCGACGCCGGCGGCGCGCTTCAGCGCCTCGTCGATGCCGTCGCCGAACCGCTCGGCCAGCTCCTCGCGGGTGAAGGTGCTCGGTTGCTCCCCGTCGAAGCCGTCGAGCTCCCGGCGGAAGGCGAGGAACTGCTCGGCGGCGCCGACGTTACGGTTCAGCAGCTTCTCGATCCCCTTGAGGTTGAAGCCGTCGGCCTGCAGCTCCTGGATCATCCGCAGCCGCGCCAGGTGCTCGGGGCCGTAGTAGCCGACCCGGTCGCGGACCTCGGGCGGCTGCAGCAGACCCCGGGCCCGGTGGGAGCGGATGTTGCGGACCGTCATCCCGGTCTCGGCGGCGAGCTCTTCGATCGTCAGGCTGTTCTTCCCCGCAGGCACGGCGGCAAAGCTACCATTGTGTGATGTTTCGCTAGTTGACGTGACGGCATTTGATGTTACCTTGATTGAGTCATGTCGCCGCAGCTCCTTCCCCGCCGCAGCCTCCGCTTCCTCGAGGCGGTGACGACCCCGCACGGCGTCGACTCCTACCTCGAACAGATCGACCCGCTGCTGGTCGCCGGCGAGTGCCGAGGCGAGGTGGTCGGGGTCGAGCGCGGGACCGCGGACAGCGCGACGCTGACGCTGCGCCCGAACCGCGCCTGGCAGGGCTTCCGCGCCGGCCAGTTCCTCAATGTCGCGGTCGAGATCGACGGCGTCCGCCACCAGCGGTGCTACTCGCCCGCCTGCGCCGAGCATCGCCGACGGGACGATTTCCCTCCATATAAGGGTACTTTCGGCCCGTCGGCAATTGAGATCACGGCGAAGCGACATCCCGAGGGGCTCGTCTCCAACTTCCTCGTCGAGCGCGCTGAGCCGGGGATGGTCGTCGGCCTCTCCGCCGGCGAAGGCGACTTCCAGCTGCCGGAGCGCCGCCCGGAGTCGGTCCTCCTGATCGGAGGCGGCAGCGGCATCACCCCGCTGATGGCGATCCTCCGCACTCTCTTCGCCGAGGGCTACGAGCACCCTGTCGCCCTCCTCTACTACACCCCCGATGCCGAGCGCTGCATCTACCGCGAGGAGCTCGAGCGCCTCGCCGCCGCCCACCCGAACTTCCAGCTGCTGCGCTCCTACACCCGCGCTCCCGGCACCGGCGAGCTCGACGGGCATTTCAGCCCGACCCACCTTCCCGAGGCGGAGCCCTGCTTCGCCGACGCCGAGACCTTCGCCTGCGGGCCGCCGGCGCTGCTCGACGCGGTCCGCGGCACCTGGGCCAACGGGCTCGAGCACCGGCTTCACGTCGAGAGCTTCGTCCCGCCCACCTTCGTCCCCGTCGGCGCAGCCGGCGAGGGCACGATCCGCTTCGCCGGCCCCGAGGTCGAGGTCGCCAACAGCGGCGCCTCGCTGCTCGAGCAGGCCGAGGCGGCCGGCCTCAGTCCCGCCTACGGCTGCCGGATGGGCATCTGCCACACCTGCACCTGCCGCAAGCGCGCCGGCACCCACAAGAACCTGATCACGGGCGAGGTCTCCTCCGCCCCCGACGAGGAGATCCAGCTCTGCGTCTCCGCCGCCCTCGGCGATCTCACCGTCGAGCTCTGACCCTGACGAAAGGATTTCGATGACCACCGCGACTCCCGCACCGCCGCAGGCACCCCCGCTGGACCTCGCCGCGCGGCCGACCACCAACCCCTACGGCCTCACCTCCGAGCAGTTCGAGCAGCTCGGCGAGGAGATGAACGCGATCCGCCAGCGCGTGCTCGCCGATCGCGGCCAGCGCGACGCCGATTACATCCGCGGCATCGTCCGCGCCCAGCGCGGGCTCGAGGTCGCCGGCCGCGGCCTGCTCTGGGCCGGCGTCGTCCCGCCCTTCTGGCTCGCCGGGACCGCTGCCCTCTCGCTCTCCAAGATCCTCGACAACATGGAGATCGGCCACAACGTGATGCACGGCCAGTACGAGTGGATGAACGACCCGAAGCTCTCGGGCAAGCAGTTCGAGTGGGACACCGCCTGCCCCGCCGACCAGTGGCGCCACTCGCACAACTACATGCACCACACCCACACCAACATCGTCGGCAAAGACCGCGACATCGGCTACGGGATCCTGCGCATGTCCGAGGAGCAGCCCTGGAAGCCCTACTACCTCGGCAACCCGCTCTGGGCGGCGCTGCTGGCGACCTTCTTCGAGTACGGGGTGGCGCTGCACGACCTCGAAGTCGAGCGGATCGCCGCAGGCGAGATCAGCCTGATGGACAAGCGCGAGCTGCTGAAGGGGATCGGGACCAAGGTCCGCGCCCAGGCGCTGAAGGACTACGTCTTCTTCCCCGCCCTCTCCGGCCCGCTCTTCGCCTTCCCGCTGGCCGGCAACGCGACCGCCAACATCGTCCGCAACCTCTGGTCGTTCACGATCATCTTCTGCGGCCACTTCCCGGAAGGGACGCACGAGTTCGACGAGGCGGAGGCCGCCGAGGAGACCCGCGGCCAGTGGTACCACCGCCAGCTGCTCGGCTCGGCCAACCTCAGCGGCAGCCGGCTCTTCCACATCCTCTCCGGCAACCTCAGCTTCCAGATCGAGCATCACCTCTTCCCCGACCTGCCGGCCAACCGCTACGCCGAGATCTCGGTCGAGGTGCGGGAGATCTGCGAACGCTACGGCCTCCCCTACAACGTCGGCCCGCTGCACCGGCAGTTCGGCAGCGTGGTCAAGAAGATCGGCCGCCTGGCCCTGCCGAGCTCGGCCGCTCTCTCACCCGGCCGGCTCGCCCGCGGGATCGGCGGCGCGGTCGCGAAGGGTGGCAGGCTGCTGCGGCCGCGTCTGAGCCTGAGCAGGAGCTAGTGCTCGGACTCGAGCAGGTCTTTCTGCGCCAGGGTGTAGAGGAGGCCTAGCGAGGGCAGGACGACGACCGCGGCGACGGCGAAGACGATGAAGATGATCGTCATCGTCGGGTCGGGGGCGGCGGCCTGGTCGATCCGGAGGCTGGTCGGCAGCAGGTAGGGAAACTGGGCGACGCCCCAGCCCCAGATCACGGCGACGACGGCGCCGCCGGCGAGCGGGCGCAGGGGGCGGCGGCCGCCGCGGAGGAGGACGGCGAGCAGGGCGATGCCGCAGACCAGCGAGAGGATCACCAGCGGCAGCCCCTGCTCGGTGAGGCGGTCGAAGACGTAGCGGGCTTCCGAGTGGAGGGCGAAGAGGCCGGCGACCGCGAAGGCCCCGGCGACGACCGCGGCGCCGAGCGCCCGGCGCTCGAAGTAGCGCTCCAGCTCGTGGTCGCCGCGGCGGGCGTCGCCGACGAGGAAGACGGCGGCGAGGTAGGCGCCGGTGGCGACGAACATCGCCCCGATCAGCAGCGGCAGCGGCTGGATCCAGCTGGAGAAGGCGTCGCCGTTCCCTTCGGCCGGGACGTTGCCGGCGGCGATCGCGCCGACCACCGTGCCCATGAAGAACGGCGTCACGACGGAGGAGATCGCGAAGGTCGCCCCCATCGCCCGCCGCTCCCGCAGGCCGACGATCGACTTGCGGAAGGCAAAGCCGGCGCCGCGGAGGACGATGCCCACAGCCGCCAGGGCGATCGGCACGTAGAGGGTGGTGAAGATCGCGCTGAAGGCCGGGGGGAAGGCGGTCCAGAGGACGACGAGGACGAAGATCAGCCAGACGTGGTTCGCCTCCCAGACCGGCGTCAGCGAGCGCTGGATCACGTCGCGGGGGCGCTGCCCGCGCTCGTCCCAGCCCGCGACCAGATCCCAGAAGCCGCCGCCGAAGTCGGCGCCGCCGAAGAGCGCGTAGAAGGTCGCGCCGACCCAGAGGATCGCCGCCGCGGCGTCGGCCTTGCTCACACGACCTCCTCGGTCTGCGGAGCGTACGGGCTCTGGACCTCCTCGGCGCCGCCCGCGCGCCAGCGGCGCGACATCGCCCGCAGGACCAGCACCGCGCCGGTCCCGAGACCCGCATAGAGGAGCAGGACGAGGCCGAAGCTGAACCAGATCCCCTCCGCCTCGGTGACCGCTTCGGAGGTCCGCATGTAGCCCTGGACGATCCACGGCTGCCGCCCGACCTCGGTGACGATCCAGCCGGCCCAGAGGGCGACGATCGCGCCCGCCCCGGAGACCGCGACCGCGCGCAGGAACCACGGCGTCTGCGGGATGTCCCGCCTGCGCCACCAGGCGAAGGCGAACCAGAGGGCGAGCAGGAACAGGGCCGAGCCGATCCCGACCATCGTGTCGAAGGAGAGGTGGATGAAGGTGTTGACCGGCGGCCGTTCGTCGGCGGGGATGTCGTTCAGCCCGGTCACCTTGGTGTCGGTGCTCCAGCCGACGAGGAAGGAGTCGAGGCCGGGGATCCCGATCGCGCCCTTGACGCCGTCCTTGGTGCAGACGCCGCCGAGGTACTCGGTCTGGTTGGTGCCGGTCTCCTGGATGCACTCCATCGCCGCGAACTTCGCCGGCTGGTGGTCGGCGACGCCCCGCGCCGCGGTGTCGCCGACGAAGAGCTGGAGCGGGGTGGCGATGCAGGCGATCGTCAGCGGGATCACCAGCCCGAGCCGGTGCAGCCGGTCGCGGCGCCCTTTCAGCATCCCGACCGCGTAGATCGAGGCGACGAGGAAGCCGACGACCATGTAGGCGGCGAGGATCATGTGCACGACCTCGTAGCCGGTCGCGGGGTTGAAGAGGACCTTGAGGGGCTCGACGTCGACGACTTCGCCGGCGCGGTTGAGGGTGAAGCCCTGCGGCTGGTTCATCCAGGCGTTGGCGGCGACGACCGAGAAGGCGCCGCCGATCCCGGTCACGACCATCGGCATCCCGGCCCAGAAGTGGGCCCACGGCCGCAGCCGCTTCCAGCCGTAGATGTAGACGGCGAGGAAGATCGCCTCGAGGAAGAAGAAGATCCCCTCGATCGCGAAGGCGACGCCGAAGACGGAGCCGAAGCGGTGCTCGAACTGCGGCCAGAGGAGGCCGAACTCGAAGGAGAGGACGGTGCCGGTGACGGCGCCGACGGCGAAGGTCACCGCCATCGCTTTCGACCAGCGCCGGGCCAGCTCCAGCGCCCGCTCGTCGCCCTTCCTCAGGCCGTAGTAGTTGGCGACCAGCATCGTCGCCGGCAGCGCCACCCCGATGCAGGAGAGGACGATGTGGAAGCCGAGGGTGAAGGCCATCTGCTCGCGGGCGGCGAGCAGGTTCGACTCCGACGCCGCCAGCGGCAGCAGGTCGAGCGGTGGCATGTGCCTGAGGCTAGCGCCGCGACCGGGCGCTGTCAGGGTGAATTCGTCACGCCTGGCGCTGGGAGCGGTAGCGCCGGATCAACGCGTTGGTGGAGCTGTCGTGGCGCAGCTCCGGAGAAAAACCGGACTCGAGCTCGGAGATGATCGCCACCGCCAGGACCTTGCCCAGCTCCACCCCCCACTGGTCGAAGGAGTCGATCCCCCAGACCGCTCCCTGGGTGAAGACGCTGTGCTCGTAGAGGGCGACTAGTGACCCCAGCGTCGCCGGCGTCAGCCGCTCGGCGAGGAGCGTGTTCGAGGGCCGGTTGCCCTCCATCACCCGGTGCGGGAGGACCTCCTCCGGCGTCCCCTCCGCCCGTACCTCCTCCGGAGTTTTGCCGAAGGCGAGCGCTTCGCCCTGGGCGAAGACGTTCGACATCAGGATGTCGTGGTGGTCGCCGAGCGGGTTGAGCGAGTTGGCGAAGCCGATGAAGTCGCAGGGGATCAGGCGCGTGCCCTGGTGGATCAGCTGGTAGAAGCTGTGCTGGCCGTTGGTCCCCGGCTCGCCCCAGTAGACCTGGCCGGTGTCGTAATCGACGTGGGCGCGGTCCAGGGTCACGTGCTTGCCGTTCGACTCCATCGTCAGCTGCTGCAGGTAGGCGGGGAAGCGGTGCAGGTACTGGTCGTAGGGCAGCACCGCCTGCGTTTCGGCGCCGAAAAAGTCGGCGTACCAGACCGAGAGCAGGCCCATGATCAGCGGCAGGTTGGCCGCGGTGGGCGCCTCGCGGAAGTGCTCGTCCATGGCGTGGAAGCCGGCCAGCATCTCGGCGAAGCGGGCGGGGCCGATCGCCAGCATCGTCGAGAGCCCGATCGCCGAATCCATCGAGTAGCGGCCCCCGACCCACTCCCAGAAGCCGAACATGTTCTCGGTGTCGATCCCGAACTTGCCGACCTCCTCGGCGTTGGTGGAGACGGCGACGAAGTGTTTGGCGACCGCCTGCTCGTCGCTGCCAAGGCCGGCCAGCGACCACTCGCGGGCGGTGCGGGCGTTGGTCATCGTCTCCAGCGTCGTGAAGGTCTTCGAGGAGATGACGAAGAGGGTGGTCTCGGGGTCGAGGTCGCGAGTCTTCTCGGCGAAGTCGGTGCCGTCGACGTTGGAGACGAAGCGGAAGGCGATCTCCCGCTGCGAGTAGTGCTTGAGCGCCTCGTAGGCCATCACCGGCCCGAGGTCAGAGCCGCCGATGCCGATGTTGACGACGGCGCGGATCGGCTCTCCGGTGTGGCCCCGCCACTCGCCCGAGCGGACCCGCTCGCAGAAGGCGGCCATCCGATCGAGCGTCTCGTGGACCTGTTTGACGACGTCCTCGCCGTCGACGATCAGCGAGCGCTCGCGCGGCATCCGCAGCGCCACGTGGAGGACGGCGCGGTCCTCGGAGACGTTGATGTGCTCGCCGGCGAACATCGCTTCGCGCCGAGCAACAACTCCGCGCTGCTGCGCCAGCCCGCCGAGCAGCATCAGGGTCTCGTCGGTGATCCGGTTCTTCGAGAAGTCGAGGTAGAGGCCGGCGCCCTCGGCAATCAGCCGCTCGCCGCGCTCGGCGTCTTCGGCGAAGAGGTCGCGCAGGTGCCTCCCGCGGATCCCCTCGTAGTGCTCCTGGAGCTGGGCCCAGGCCGGCGCCTGGCGCAGCGCCGAGGGCTCGGTCACCCGGCCTTGACCCCGCTCTTGGACTCGATCGTCTCCAGCATCTCGTTCCAGGCCTTGTTGAAGCTCTCTTTGCCCTCCTCCTGGAGGCGCGCAGCCAGGGCGGCGACGTCGATCCCGGCCTCGACGAACTCGGCCAGGACCTGCTCGCAGTTGCCGCCGTCCTTGGGGAAGAGGTCGGTGACCGCTCCGTGGTCGGCGAAGGCGTGCAGGGTCGGCTCGGGCATCGTGTTGACGGTCAGCGGCGAGGCGAAGGCCTCGATGTAGAGGGTGTCGGAGGCGTCGGGGTCCTTGGTCCCGGTGCTGGCCCAGAGCAGCCGCTGCGGCCGCGCGCCCTCGTTCATCAGCCGCCGCATCCGGTCGGATTCGAGCAGCTCGTTGTAAGCGCGGTAGGCGCGGCCGCCGACCGCGATCCCGAGCCGGTTGACGAGCTGGTCCGGCACGTCTTTACCCACGGCGACGTCCCAGCGGCTGATGAAGAGCGAGGCGACGGAGGCGACGTCGGGGTCGAGTCCGGCCTCGATCCGCCGTTCGATCCCCCGCATGTAGGCGTCGGCGGAGCCGAGGTACTGCTTGTCGTCGAAGAGCAGGGTGACGTTGATCGGGACGCCGGCGAAGATCGACTCCTCGATCGCCTCGCGCCCGGCCTGGGTGCCGGGGATCTTGATGTAGAGGTTGTCGCGCTCGCCCTTGGCGTGGAGCGCCTTCGCCTCCTCGATCGTCGCCGCCGCGTCGTCGGCGATCAGCGGCGAGACCTCGAGCGAGCAGAAGCCGTCGACGCCAGACGTGCGGCGGTGGACGTCGGCGAAGAGGTCGCAGGCGTCGCGCAGGTCGGCCAGTGCCAGCTCGAAGAAGACCTTCTCGTTCTCGTTGGCGCCGACGCCCTCCCCTGCAGCGGCTTTCGGGGCCTCCTCGGCGATCTGCTCGTCGTAGGCGTCGCCGGCGCCGATCGCCTTGTCGAAGATCGACGGGTTCGAGGTGAGGCCGGTGACCGAGAGGTCGCGGATGTAGCCCTCCAGCACCCCTTCGCGCAGCATCGGCCGGGTGATGTTGTCGAGCCAGAGGCTCTGGCCCAGTTCGTGCAGGCGCTGCGTCGGCTTCATCTGGAGCCTCCTAAGTCGTTGATTTGGCCGCCCGCTCGGCGACCTCGCGCGCCACCTTGGTGACGTTGTCGACGGTGAACCCGAACTCGGCCTCGACGTCCGCGAACGGAGCCGACTGTCCAAAGGTACTCATACCCATGATCGCGCCCTCCCTACCGACGTACCGCTCCCAGCCGAGGGGCGAGGCCTCCTCAACCGCCACCCGGGCGGTGACGTCCGGCGGCAGCACCTGGTCGCGGTAGGACTGGTCCTGCTTCTCGAAGATCTCCCAGCAGGGCAGGCTGACGACGCGGGAGCTGATCCCGTCCTCGGCCAGGCGCTCGTAAGCGCCGAGGGCGAGCTGGACCTCGCTGCCGGTGGCGATCAGGATCAGCTCCGGCTCGCCGCCCTCGGAGTCGGCGAGGACGTAACCGCCGCGCTGGACCCCCTCGGCCGAGGCATATTTGGAGCGGTCGAAGACCGGCACGTTCTGGCGGGTCATCACCATCGCCACCGGGCAGTGGCTGCGGTCGAGCGCGATCTTCCAGGCCTCGACCACCTCGTTGGCGTCGGCGGGGCGGATCACGTCGAGGTGGGGCATCGCCCGCAGGCCGGCGAGCTGCTCGACCGGCTGGTGGGTCGGGCCGTCCTCGCCGAGGCCGATCGAGTCGTGGGTGAAGAGGTGGACGACCGGCAGCTCCATCTGGGCCGAGAGGCGGATCGCGGCCTTGCCGTAGTCGGAGAAGGTGAGGTAGGTCGACCAGAGCGGCCGCAGCTTCGCGGTTGACATCCCGCTGCAGGCCGCGGCGGCGGCGTGTTCGCGGATGCCGAAGTGGACCTGGCGCCCGTCGTAGCTGCCCGGCTCGTACTGGTCGGCGTCGCTGAGCCGGACCGAGGTCGAGTCGGTGAGGTCGCAGGAGCCGGCGATCAGCCACGGGATCCGCTCCGCGATCGCGTTCTGGACCTTGTTCGAGGCCTTGCGGGTGGCGAGGCCCTTCTCTTCGTCGGCCTCGAAGCTCGGCAGCTCGGCGTCCCAGCCGTCGGGCAGGGCGCGCCGCTGCATCATCTCCAGCTCGGCGGCTTTCGCGGCGTTGCCGCTCTTGAACTCGTTGAACCTCTCGACCCAGGCCGAGTGCGCCTCGCCGCCGCGCTTCCCGATCACCTCGTCGAAGCGCTCGCGGACGCCGTCGGGGACGAGGAACTTGGCGTCCTTCGGCCAGCCGTAGGCCTCCTTGGTCAGTTCGATCTCCTCTTCGCCGAGCGGTTCGCCGTGGGCGGACTCGGTGTCCTGCTTGTTCGGCGAGCCCCAGCCGATGTGGCTGTCGACGACGATCAGGGTCGGGCGTCCGGTCTCGGCCTTGAACTCGTTGAAGGCTTTCCCGAGCAGGCCGAGGTCGTTGGCGTCGCCGACCCGCAGCACGTTCCAGCCGTAGCCCTCGAAGCGGCTGAGGACGTCGTCGGAGAAGGCGAGGGCGGTGTCGCCGTCGATCGAGATGTGGTTGTTGTCGAAGATCCAGCAGAGGTTGTCGAGCTTCAGGTGCCCGGCCAGCGAGGCGGCTTCGTGGGAGATCCCCTCCTGCAGGCAGCCGTCGCCCGCGAGCGCGTAGACGTCGAAGTCGAAGAGCTCGGCGCCGTAGGTCGCGCCGAGCCACTTCGAGGCCATCGCCATCCCGGTCGAGCTGCCGACGCCCTGACCGAGCGGGCCGGTGGTCGTCTCGACGCCGGTCGTCCAGCGGTACTCGGGGTGGCCCGGGGTGCGGGACTTCAGCTGGCGGAAGTTTTCGATCTCCTGCAGCGAGCAGGCCGGCTCGTCGGTGACGTTGTAGTCCTCGTCGACCTTGCGGACGCCGGTGAGGAAGAGCATCGAGTACAGGAGCATCGAGGCGTGGCCGGCCGAGAGCACGAAGCGGTCGCGGTTCGGCCAGATCGGGTTCGCCGGGTCGTAGCGCAGGTGGTTCTGCCAAAGCTCGTAGGCGACGGGGGCCAGCGACATCGGCGTCCCGGGGTGCCCCGAGTTCGCCTTCTGGACGGCGTCCATCGAGAGGGTGCGGATCGTGTTGATGGCGAGCTGATCGATGTCCTGAGTCATGGCGACCGATCCTAGATGTTGGCCTCGCTCCGCAGCCGGCCGACGCTCAGGGCTCGATCCGGGTGACGGTCCCGTCTCCGTTATTTGCGACCCAAACCGCGCCGCCGCCGACCGAGACCGCGCCGGGTTCGGGGCCGACCTGGATCGGCGCCCCCTCGACCTCGCCGCTCTCGATTTCGATCTTCCGCACCGCGTCGTCCTCGCGGTCGGCGACCCAGACGGCGCTGGTGCCGCCGTCGATGCCACCGGGGTGCCCCTCGACCTTGATTCGCTCGACGACCTGGAGCGAGAGGGGGTCGAGCTTGGAGACGAACCCCGCGCGGCTGCTTGCCACCCAGACGTAGCCGCCGGACACGGTCACGCCGGCCGGACCGCCCCCGACCCGGATCGGGTCGCTGGTGGCAAGGGTCGTCGGCGCGATCCGGCGGACGACATTGGCGTCCGCGACCGTGGCCCAGAGGCTTTCGGCGCCCCAGGCGAGCCGCAGGCCGGGCGCCTGGGGCGGCAGACCGCGCCCCTGCGGCGCAATTTCGCCGGCTTCGGCGTTCACCGCCGTGATCCCCTTGCCGCCCTCGTCGGCGACCCAGACGCGCTGGCCGCCGAGGGCGATCGGGCCGGGTTCGCCGGGCAGCGGGATCCGCTTCAGGACCTTGCCGCTGAAGGGGTCGAGGCGCAGCAGCTGCCTCCGCGCGGGGTTCGTAACCCAGGTCCACTTGCCGCCGACGGCGACCCCCGCGACCCCCTTCCCGACCTTGTGCGGGCTGCCGACGACTTCGCCGGTCTCGGGGTCGAGCCGGGTCGCGGTGCCGTCCTTTTCGCTCGTCACCCAGACCGCCTTCGGCCCGGCGTCGAGCCGCAGCGGCGGCGTCCCCACCTTGACCGGGGCCGAGACTTCGGGGCCGTCGTCGCCGAGCAGCAGGAAGAGGGCGGCGGCGACCATCGCCAGGACGAAGACGAGGACGCCGGCGGCGATCCAGGCGGTCGCCCGGCCACCGAACCGGCCGAAGAAGCCCCGTGAGGGACTGGGGACGGTGCTGCGCTCGCTGCGGTCCTCGGATAGGACCGCCGTCGGCCGCACCTCCGATCCCGCGGCGGCCCGGGCGGCGGCGATCAGGGCGCCCGCGGTCGCGTAGCGCTCCCCCGGCTCCTTGGCGACCGCGCGGCGGATCGCCGCCTCCACCCCGTGCGGCATCTGCGGCGGCGTGTCGGCTTCCTCGCGCTCGAAGGGCGGGATCCCGGTGATCGCCTCGTAGAGGACACAGCCGAGCGAGTAGACGTCGGCGGCCGGCCCGATCGAGTCGCCGCGCCATTGCTCCGGCGACATGTACTGGGCGGTGCCGACGACCGAGGCGCTGGAGGCGGCACCGCTCTCGTCGACCGCCTTGGCGAGGCCGAAGTCGGAGAGGTAGGCGCGGTCGCCTTCGACGAGGATGTTGTGCGGCTTGACGTCGCGGTGGACGATGCCGGCGGCGTGGGCGGTGTCGAGCGCGTCGGCGATCTGGGCCAGGTAGTCGAGAGCGCGGTGCGGAGGCAGCGGCCCCTCGCGGTCGATCAGCCGCCGCAGGTCGCCGCCGCGCACCAGCCGCATCGCCACGATCAGCTCGCCGTCGACCTCGCGCGAGTCGTAGACCGGGATGACCGAGGGATGGTCGAGCCGGGCGGCGAGGCGGGACTCGCGCAGGAAGCGCTCGCGGAAGCCGGGCCGGTCGACCAGCTCACGGGCGATCACCTTCAGGGCCACCGGCCGCTCGAGCCCGAGGTGGGTGGCGCGGTAGACGACCCCCATCCCACCGCGCGCGATCTGCTCCTCGATCCGGTAGCCGGCGATCTCCGAGCCGATAGAGAAATCCCCCACCCGGCCGTTATAGCCGGATGGGGGACGGGAACGCCGACTGGTCCTGCGCCGATAGGCGCGCTTTTAGCGACGCTGCGGCACCGGCTGCCAGTCGATCACCGGGCCGAGGACCGTGCTTTCGCCTTCGTCGAAGTTGTAGCCAGAGGCGAGCTGGCTGGTGCGGCGGGTTTCGACGTTGATCGAGACCAGCTGCTGTTCGTCTTCGGCCTGGACGAAAGCGGCGACGCGCCTGCCGTCGGAGGAGAAGACGGAGCTCGTCGTCGACTGGTCCGGCAGGGTGCTCAGCTTGCGGGCTTTGGTCGGGCCGATCTTCTTCGCCCAGAGACCCTGAGCGCGGCGGAAGATCAGCAGCTTCCCGTTCGGCGAGACGTCTTCGACGTAGGCGGAGCCGACGCCGGCGACCTGCGGCTTGGGCCGGGTGCCGTCACGGCGCATCGTGTAGATGTCGGCGTAAGCCGCTGGGCCCTTGCTGCTCTCGCCGCGGCTGTAGATGACGCCGCCGGCGAAGAAGCGGGGCGCAAACTCGTCGACGCTCGCGGTTTTGGTCAACCGGGCGATGCCGGAGCCCGTCGGCCGGATCGAGAAGACGTCGTCGTTGCCGCCTTCGGCGCCGGCCGCGCTGCGGACGAAGACGATCGCCTTGCCGTCGGGGGAGAAGGCGGCGTCGTGGTCGTCGCCGCCGCTGGTCAGCGCCCGCAGGCCGCCGCCGGTGGCACCGACCGTGTAGAGGCTGGCGGGGCCGCCGAGGGCGCCGCGCCGCTCGAAGACGACGTATTTGCCGCTGGGGGCGATCTTCGGCAGCGAATCGACCTCGGGGCCGCTGGTCAGCTGCCGCTGGCCGGAGCCGTCGGGCCGGACCGAGTAGATGTCGCCGCCGCGGACGAAGGCGATCGTGCGCCCGTCGGGCGAGAAGTTCGGTTCGCTGTCGGTCGGGTCTTCGGTCAGCTGGTTGAGGTGTCCCTCTTTGACGGCGAAGAGCCCGCCTTCGGCGACGCCTTCGACGGTCGAGGCTTTGGAGAAGACGACCGCGCCCGTGTTGGACGCCGCCGAGGCCGCTGCCGGAATCACGAGGGCGAGCAGCGCGGACAGTGCGATCAGGGTCTTCTTGAACATCGGATTGCTCCTTTCGCGAGCAGTCGGTGACTTGATGCACCAATGCTCGGACCGGGAGGCGTGCCGGCCAACGACAGCCGGTGCACCTACCGGGCCACGGGTGGCCCGGTGCGGGCCGCTACCAGCCGAGGACGGACCCGACGCTGGTCTGCACCGGCCCCGGTTCTTCCCGTTCCCAGGTCTCGATCGCGCCTTGGCCGATGCCGGTGGCGACGTCGATCGACATCAGTAGGTAGAAGGGGGAGACTTCGCTGCTGGTGTTGGCGAAGGTCCCCGCTACCCTCCGGCCGTCCGGGGAGAAGACGAGGTTTTCGCTGCCGCTCGAGTAAAGGCGGTGGGCGCGCGACCAGCGCCCGGACGACAGCAGCCGCTTCTTCCAGAGGCTGTTGCTGTTGAACAGCAGCAGGCGACCGTCCGGAGAGACGGCACCGACGCGCGAGTTGCTCTTGCGTCTGACCAGCGGCGTGACGTCGCTGCCGTCGCGGCGCATGGTGAAGAGGTAGAGCGGGCTGTGGATCGCGTTGCGGGCCTGGAAGACGATGCCGCGCGCGGAGTAGCGCGGCCGCAGCTCGTCCCGGGTCGTGTGGGTGAGGCGGGTCAGGCCCTCGGCCGACGGCCGAATCGAGAAGAGCTCGGCATTGCCTTCGAATTCGCCGCCGCCCGGTCCCGGCAGTCCGCGCACGAAGACGATCAGGCGTCCGTCGGGGGAGAAGGACGGTTCGAAGTCGTCCCCTTTTCCGCTGGTCAGCTGCCGCGGAGCGCCGCCGGTCAGGTAGACGGTGAAGAGGTGGCGCGGCTCTCCCAAGGCAGCGCGGCGGGTGAAGAGGACATAGGACCCGGGAATGGCGGGAGTGATCTGCGGCCGTTCGTCGAGATCCGGGCCGCTGGTCAGCTGGCGCTGGTCGGAGCCGTCCCCGTTCATCACGTAGACGTCGCCATCGCGGACGAAGACGATTTCCTCACCGCTCCACGAGACGTCCGGTTCCCTATCCCCGGGGAGATAGGTGAGCTGTCGGTGCGCGCCGTTGCCGGCAGCGTAGAGCCCGCCCCATTCGCGCAGCGGTCGCCCTTCTCCCGGCCATTCCGACTGCGTTTTCGAGTAGACGAGGGGGTGCGGTTCCACCGCCGTCGCGGTTCCCGTGAGGACGGACCCCAGCAGAGCGAGCACAACGAGGGGAATGATCGTGGTGCGACGCATGGTGCACCTGAAACACCCGGCCCTTGCGGTTGGAGCGGTGCTCAGCGCGGCCTGTCGAGCCCCAGCTCGATCACCCGCGCGGCGATCTGGCGGGGGCGGTCGCGGCCGGCGTCGCCGGGGACGGCGAGCTTGGCGGCGAGGGCGTCGAGGCGGCGCTGGGCGGTGCGCTCGGAGACGTGGAGCTCGGCGGCGATCTCGGCGCGGGTGGCGGGGCGGCCGGCGAAGGCGCCCTCGCTGCGGTAGGGGGCGACGAGGGCGGCGGCGGTCGCTCGCTCCTCCTCGCTGAGTTCGACCGAAGGCTGGCCGGCGGCGACGGTGGCGCCGACGGGGGTCACCGAGCCCGTCTTCACTTCCAGCCGGTAAGCGCCGACGATCAGGGTGTCGCCGTCGCGCAGGCGCCGCGGCTTGTCCAACGGCTCGCCGTTCAGCGCGGTGCCGTTGCGGCTATCGAGGTCGGTCGCCATCAGCACGTCCCCGCGACGCTCGATCTCCAGGTGGTTCCAGGAGACCGCCTCGTCCTCGAGCACCACGTCCGCCTCGGGCGAGCGCCCGACCACGGTCCGCTCAGCCGTTACCGCCACCGAGTGCGGCGCCTCACCGCTGGAGGAGATCCAGATCCTGGGATCCATCGACCGAGATTAGATCGGCGACGGGACGATTCCCCTACATATAGGGGTACTTTCGGCCCGTCGGCGGGCTAGTAGCGGTAGTGATCGGGCTTGAAGGGGCCCTCGACCGGGACGCCGAGGTAGGCGGACTGCTCGGGGGTGAGCTCGGTCAGCTCGACGCCGAGGGCCGCCAGGTGGAGGCGGGCGACCTTCTCGTCGAGGTGCTTGGGCAGCACGTAGACGTTGGGAGCGCCGCCGTATTTGTCCTCGCGGTGGCCGAAGAGGTCGATCTGGGCGATCACCTGGTTGGTGAAGGAGTTCGACATCACGAAGCTCGGGTGCCCGGTGGCGTTGCCGAGGTTCAGCAGCCGGCCTTCGGAGAGGACGATGATCGAGCGGCCCTCGGAGAACTTCCACTCGTCGACCTGCGGCTTGATCGTGATCCGCTCGGCGCCGGAGCCTTCCAGCGCGGCCATCTCGATCTCGTTGTCGAAGTGGCCGATGTTGCCGACGATCGCGTTGTGCTTCATCCGTCGCATGTGGTCGAGGGTGATGATGTCCTTGTTGCCGGTGGCGGTGACGAAGATGTCGGCGGTCTCGACGACTTCCTCGAGCTTGCGCACCTCGTAGCCCTCCATCGCCGCCTGCAGGGCGCAGATCGGGTCGATCTCGGTGACGATGACGCGGGCGCCCTGACCGCGCAGGGAGTCGGCGCAGCCCTTGCCGACGTCGCCGTAGCCGCAGACGACGGCGACTTTGCCGCCGATCATCACGTCGGTGCCGCGGTTGATTCCGTCGATCAGCGAGTGGCGGCAGCCGTAGAGGTTGTCGAACTTGGACTTGGTGACCGAGTCGTTGACGTTGATCGCCGGGAAGAGCAGGTCGCCGGTCTCGGCCAGCTGGTAGAGCCGGTGGACCCCGGTCGTCGTCTCCTCGGTGACTCCCTTGATCCCGGCGGAGGCGCGGGTCCAGCGCTGCGGGTCCTCCTCGAGCGAGCGCTGCAGCGTCTGCAGGACGATCTTGAACTCCTCCGACTCGGCCGAGTCGGGATCGGGGACGGCGCCCGCCTTCTCGAACTCGACGCCCTTGTGGACGAGCAGGGTGGCATCGCCGCCGTCGTCGAGGATCATGTTCGGGCCCTCTCCGTCGGGCCACATCAGCGCCTGCTCGGTGCACCACCAGTACTCCTCCAAGGTCTCGCCTTTCCAGGCGTAGACCGGGATGCCGGCGGCGGCGATCGCGGCGGCGGCGTGGTCCTGGGTGCTGAAGATGTTGCAGCTGGCCCACCGCACCTCGGCCCCGAGGGCGACGAGGGTCTCGATCAGGACCGCGGTCTGGATCGTCATGTGGAGCGAGCCGGTGATCCGCGCGCCCTTCAGCGGCTGCGCGGCGCCGTACTCCTCGCGGGTCTGCATCAGGCCGGGCATCTCCACCTCGGCGAGGGAGATCTCCTTGCGGCCGAAGTCGGCGAGGCCGATGTCGGCGACCTTGTAGTCCTGGGTTGCGGTTGCGGTGCTTGAAGTCATTTGGGCAATGTAGCGTGCCGGTCGTGAGCGCGGTTGACACGGAGAAGCGGCTCGCCGCCGAGGCGGCTGCGGAGCTGGTCGAGAGCGGAATGACGGTTGGTTTGGGGACCGGCTCGACGGTCGCCCACCTGCTGCCGGCGATCGCCAGACGCGGCCTCACCGGGATCCGCTGCGTCGCCACCTCGGTCGCGACCTCCGAACAGGCGCGTGGACTGGGGATCCCGGTCGAGGAGTTCGACAACCTCCGCCGCCTCGACATCGCGATCGACGGCACCGACGAGGTGACGCCCGACGGCTGGCTGATCAAGGGCGGCGGCGGCGCCCACCTGCGCGAGAAGGTCGTCGCCGCGGCCGCCGACCGCTTCGTCGTCATCTGCGACTCGAGCAAGCCGGTGCAGGCGCTGAGCTGGCCCGTGCCGCTGGAGCTGTTCGGCTTCGGCGCCGCCTCGACCCTGGCGCGGCTTGGCTCCGAGGTCACCCTGCGGGACGCTCCGCGCAGCCCCGACGGCGGCGTAATCGCCGACTACCACGGCCCCGGCCTCGATGACCCGGCGGGGCTGGCGGCGCGCCTGGAGGCCGACCCCGGCGTCGCCGCCCACGGCCTTTTCCCCCCGGATATGGTCAGCGAGGTCTTCGTCGCAAGGGGAGGCGCCGTCGACCGCACCAGCTTCAGTTGATTCAAAGGAGGCTCTCCAGATGACCGACTTCAGCGCCTTGGCGATCGCCGGCCGCATCGCCACCCCCGCCGACTCCGACTGGGACCAGGCCCGGCAGGCCTGGAACCTCGCCGCCGACCAGAACCCGGAGGCGGTGGCCTTCGTTGAAAGCGCCGGGGACGTGTCCGCGGTCATCCGCTTCGCCGCCGAGAACGACTTGCGGGTGACTGCCCAGGGCAGCGGCCACGCCGGTCCCGCGCTCCCTTCGATGGAGGGGGCGATCCTGATCAAGACGGAACGGATGCGAGGGATCGAGATCGACGGCGGCGAGCGGACCGCGCGGGTCGGGGCGGGCGTGCTTTCGCTGGCACTAGCCGAAGCGGCCCAGGCCGAGGGCCTCAGCTCTCTCCCCGGCTCCTCGCCGGATGTCTGCGTCACCGGCTACACGCTCGGCGGCGGGCTGGGCTGGCTGGGCCGGCGCTACGGCTTCGCCTGCAACAACGTGCGGGCGATCGAGCTCGTCACCGCCGACGGCCAGCCGCGGACGGTCGACGCCGAGAACGAGGCGGACCTCTTCTGGGCCCTGCGCGGCGGCGGCGGCGACTACGCCGTTGTCACCTCGCTGCACCTGGACCTCTTCCCGGTCGCCGAGGCCTACGGCGGGGCGCTGGTATTCCCGGCCGAGGTCGGAGCGGCGGCGCTCCGCACCTACCGCAACTGGGCGGCCGGCATCTCCGAGGATGTCACCTCCGACATCCGCTTCCTCAGTCCGCCGGACATCCCCGACGTGCCGGAGCCGGTGCGGGGCAAGAAGCTGCTGGTGATCGACGCGGCGGTCCTCGGCGACCAGGCCCATGGGGAAGCCACGATCGCACCGCTGCGCGAGATCGGAACGCCGGCGATCGACAGCTTCGGCCAGATACCGGCGGCCGGCCTCTGCAGGATCCACATGGACCCCGAGCAGCCCGTCCCCGGCTTCGGCCACCACGGCGTCCTGCGCGACCTGCCCGACGAGGCAATCGACGCCTTCGTCGGCGTCGCCGGCCCCGAAGCCGGCTCTCCCCTGTTGCTGGCCGAACTGCGCCAGCTCGGCGGTGCCCTCTCGCGCCCGGCCGAGGGGGCCGGCGCCCTCTCCCACCTCGACGCGGCCTTCGTGATGATCGGGATCGGGATGCCGATGACGCCGCAGATCGGCGAAGCCGTCAACGCCCACCTCGACAAGCTCGAGCAGACGATGGAGCCCTGGGCGGCCGAGGGCGGCTACTTCAACTTCGCCGACCGCCCCTGCGACGCCGACGCGATCCTCCCGCCCGACGTCTGCTCCCGCCTCGCCGACGTCAAGCGCCGGTGGGACCCCGACGGCCGCATCTTCGGCAACCACGCGGTCTCACTGGACGCGGCTGCCTAGCCGCTCAGGGTGGATTGGCGGCGGATATCTCCGCGAGCTTCAGGTAGGAGGGGTCGTCCTCGCCGACGAGGCCGGCAACTGCCTTGACCGCGGTATCGACGTCCTCCGGCGTCGCCAGCGCCACCTCCTCGATGTCGCCCCAGTCTCTGGTCCGCGAGAAGAACGACTTGAAGATCACCAGCGACGCGCAGTCGAGGACGGGGATCTGGGTGCCCTGCAGATCCACCCACACCACCCCGCTCGCCACCTCCTCGTGCAACGGCAAGTTGTTGAGGAAGACGTCAACCGGGACGCCATCCCAGAAGAGGCGCGTCTGTCCGTCGCGAATCGCTTTCTCCACGTCGCCCTCCTCCACTCGCACCCCCTCTGGAAGGGCCGCTAGAACCTCAGCCGCCTTCCCGGCGTCTACGAAGACGTTGACGTCGAGGTCCCTGGTACCGCGCGGCTCCTGAACGCAGTAAGCCAGAGCGATGGCGCCTCCGAAAGCGTGCGGCAACGCCCGTGCCTTCAGCGCCGTGTGGATCTCCAGAAGCTTTTCGACCAGCTCGGCATTCATGCTGAAGCTGATTTGGCGAGTCGGTCCTTAAGCGGCGGATACGCCATGTCGGCCCGCGGGCGGTATGGAAGGGCCTCGGCGAGGCCCAGCACCTGATTCAGGATCCTGCCGGCCCGTTTGGGGTCGACCGGTGGCTTGCGCTCCTCAATCCCGAGCTTCACCCCACCCGCTGCTGCGATCCGTAGAAGTGCGTCCGCGCCTGGCTCTCGGTGCCCTTTCACGTAGGCATTGAGGACTGATCGGGGCAGCCCTGCGCGCCGGGCAAGCTCCGCTTGCGTAAGCCCACTCTTCGCCACCACCTCAGCAATCAAGCTCTTGGAGCTCATGGGCAAATGTTAGCGGATTCGCTAACAACTACCCAGCAGCCGCCTCGTCCGCCACCACCAGCATCTCCTCGTTCCTAACCCGTCCGGCCGGGATCGATTCGTCGCCGGCCAGGAGCTTCTGCAGCGGCTCCTTCTTGTCGGGGCCGGTGACGAGCCAGAGGATGCGGCGGGCCGCTTTCAGGGCGGGGTAGGTGAGGGTCATGCGGAGGTGGTCCTGGTAGGGCTCGGCGGTGATCGCGACGCGGCGATCGCTGACCTCGAGCACGGGGTCGCCGGGGACGAGGGAAGCGGTGTGGCCGTCGGGGCCGAGGCCGAGGTGGACGAGGTCGAAGCGGTCGGGCAGGGTGGCTTCGTAGTCGCGGGCGGCGCTGCTGAGGTCGCGCTGGGTGACCGGCATCGGCCGCAGCGTCGCCTGGTGGTCCATCGAGAGGCCGAGGACCATGTGGGTGAGGTTGCGGGCCTCGTCGCCGGGGGCGGCGACGCGCTCGTCGACCTGGAAGAGCCGGGTCCGGTCCCAGGGCATCTGCTCCAGCTCGCCGAGGATCGCCAGCATCGCCCACGGGGAGCGGCCGCCGCTCATCGCCAGGTCGAAGCGGTCGCGCTCGGCCACCGCTTCGGCACCGACCTCGGCGATCAGCTCGGCGGCGCGGCGCGAGGCCGCCTTTTCGTCGCCGGCGACCTCGAGCTCGATCGCCATCGGCTCAGCTCGCCTTCTCGTCGTGGCCGCCGAACTGCTTGCGCATCGCCGAGAGGACCTTGTCGCCGAAGTCCCCGAGCCCACGCGAGTAGAAGCGCTCGTGCAGAGCGGTGGTGAGGACCGGCGTCGGCACCCCCTCGTCGATCGCGGCGATAGCCGTCCAGCGGCCCTCGCCGGAGTCGGAGACGCGGCCGGTGAACTCCTCGAGGTCGCCGGATTCCTGTAGCGCCGCCGCGGTCAGGTCGAGCAGCCAGGAGCCGATCACGCTGCCCCGCCGCCAGACCTCGGCGACCTCCGGCAGGTCGAGGTCGTACTGGTAGTACTCGGGGTGGTCGAGCGGCGCCGTCTCGGCGTCGGCCTCGCGCTCGACCTTGCCGGCGTTGGCGTTCTTGAGGATGTTCAGCCCCTCGGCATACGCGGCCATCACCCCGTACTCGATCCCGTTGTGAACCATCTTCACGAAGTGGCCGGCCCCGTTCGGGCCGCAGTGGAGGTAGCCGTTCTCCGACGGGGTGGGGTCGCCGTCACGCCCGGGGGTGCGCTCGGCCGCCCCTACCCCCGGCGCCAAACTGGCGAAGATCGGGTCGAGCCGCTCGACGGCGCGATCCGGACCGCCGATCATCAGGCAGTAGCCGCGCTCGAGGCCGAAGACGCCGCCGCTGGTCCCGCAGTCGACGTAGTCGATCCCCTGGGTCCCCACTTTCTCGGCGCGCCGGATGTCGTCGCGGTAGTAGGAGTTGCCGCCGTCGACGATCGCGTCGCCGGACTCCAGCACCGCCGCCACGTCCTCGACCGTCTTCTCGGTGATCTCCCCGGCGGGCACCATGATCCAGACCGAGCGGGGCGCGCTCAGCTTCGCGGCCATCTCCTGCAGCGAGGAGGCCTCCTCAGCGCCCTCGCCGGCCAGCGTCGAGACCGCCTCGGGGTTGACGTCGTAGGCGACGATCTTGTGGCCGTCGCGCATCAGGCGCCGGGCCATGTTGGCTCCCATCCTGCCGAGACCGACGATTCCGAGTTCCATGAGACCTCCGCTGGGTGGCGATGCAGGGACAGGCGGACGATAGCCTGCTGCCGATGGGCAACGCCGGAGCCACCCGCTCGACCGACCCGGCCGACGTGCTGGCGATCTTCGGGATCAGCGGCGACCTGGCGAAGAAAATGACCTTCCGCGCCCTGTACCGCCTGGAGGAGCGCGGTCAGCTCGACCTCCCGATCGTCGGCGTCGCGATCGACGATTGGGACGACGAGCAACTGCGCAAGCATGCGCGGGAAGCGATCGGCGACACCGTCGGCGACCCCGACGAGGACGTCTTCGGCCGCCTCGCCGAGCGGCTCAGCTACGTGCAGGGGGATTACGAAGACCCCGAGACCTTCAAGCGGGTGAAGGAGGCGATCGGCAAGGCGAAGCGGCCGGTCTTCTACCTGGAGATTCCGCCGTCGCTGTTCGCGACCGCCGTCAAGGGCCTCGGCGAGGCGGGGCTGACCGAGAACGCCCACGTGGTGATCGAGAAGCCCTTCGGGCACGACCTCGAGTCCGCGCGGAAGCTGAACGACGAGCTGCGCAAGGTCCTGCGCGAGGAGCAGATCCTCCGCATCGACCACTACCTCGGCAAGGAGCCGGTGATGGACATCACCTACCTGCGCTTCGCCAACGCGCTGCTGGAGCCGGTCTGGAACCGCGAGCACGTCTCCCACGTACAGATGACGATCGCCGAGGACTTCGGGGTCGAGGACCGCGGCCGCTTCTACGACGCGGTCGGGGCGATGCGCGACGTGGTCCAGAACCATGCCCTGCAGGTGCTGGGGATCGTCGGCATGGAGCCGCCGACCGGCAACCACCCCGACAGCGTCCGCGACAAGAAGCTCGAGTTCTTCAAGGCGATGTGCGCGGCCGACCCGAAGCGCTACGTGCGCGGGCAGTACGAGGGCTACCGCGACGTCAAGGACGTGAAGGCGAACTCGAAGACGGAGACCTACGCGGCGATGGAGCTGGAGGTCGACAACTGGCGCTGGGCGGGGGTGCCGTTCTTCGTCCGCGCCGGCAAGTGCCTGGCGGTCAAGGTGACCGAGGTGTCGGTCTTCTTCAAGCGGCCGCCGCGGCTCGGAGTCGGCAAGGGCAAAACGCCGGAACCCAACCAGCTGACGATCCGGATCGAGCCGAAGCCGGGGGCGCGGATCCGCCTCTACGCAAAGGCAGCCGGCAAAGAGGCCTTCCAGGCCGCCGACATGGAGGTCCTCTTCGAGAAGGCGCCGGGCGAAGACCCCGAGCCCTACGAGCGCCTGCTCGGCGACGCGCTCGCCGGCGAGCACCAGCTCTTCACCCGCCAGAGCTCGATCGAAGAGACCTGGCGGGTGGTCCAGCCGCTGCTCGACAAACCGGGTCCGGTTCATCGATACAAGAAGGGAAGCTGGGGACCCAAGGAGGCGGAGAAGCTGGTCGCCGGGACGGGTCAGTGGGCGAAGCCGTGGCTGCCGGCGCCGGATAAGCACCTAGGCTGACTCGTTCATGACCGAGGCGGGAAAACGTGCTGACGAGCTGTTGCGGGAGCTCGGGTACGAGAGCTGGCGAGCGGGCCAGCGGGAGGCTGTTGTCGCTGCCCTCGAGGGGCGGGACAGTCTTATCGTGATGCCCACGGGGGGTGGGAAGAGCCTCTGTTACCAGCTGCCGGGGCTGGCGTCGGAGAAGCTGACGATCGTGGTCAGTCCTCTGATCGCGCTGATGCGGGATCAGTGGGGGAAGCTGAACGCGGGCGGGCATCGAGTGGCGATGATCACCTCGGGGATGGACGACTGGGAGGTCTCCGAGGCGCTGGCGATGGTGCGCGAGGACGCGCGGATCGTCTACTGCGCGCCCGAGCGATTCGCCTCCAACGTCTTCCTCGAAGCGCTCTCGCACCGCAAGGTCGACCTGGTCGCGGTCGACGAGGCCCACTGCGTCTCGGAGTGGGGGCACGATTTCCGGCCGGACTACCTGCGCCTGCCGCAGGTGGTCGAGCGGCTGGGGCGGCCGACGGTGATGGCCTGCACGGCGACGGCGACGCGCCCCGTGGCGGCGGAGATCGCCTCCCGGTTCGGGATGCGGGAGCCGCTCCAGGTCCGCTCCGGCTTCGACCGGCCGAACCTCTCCTTCGACGTCGTCGCGCTCGAGGGCAAGGGCTGCACCGCTCGGCGGCAGGCGCTGCTGGAGGCCGGGCTGCGCGACCCCGCCAACCTGCCGGCGATCGTCTACTGCGGCACCCGCCGCCAGACCGAAGAGGTGGCGGAGGAGCTGCGCGAAGCCGGCGTCGCCGCGGTCGCCTACCACGCCGGCCTCGAACCCGAGCACCGGACGGCGATCCAGGAGCGGTTCATGGCCACCGGCAGCGGCGTCATCTGCGCCACCAACGCCTTCGGGATGGGGGTCGACAAGCCCGACGTGCGCTCGGTCTGGCACGTGACGATCCCGACCAGCGTCGAGGCCTACTACCAGGAGGCCGGCCGCGCCGGGCGCGACGGTCTCCCCTCCCGCGCTGTGATGCTCGCTCTCAAAGCCGACCTCGGCCGCCTCGTCCGCTTCAACGAGCAGCGCACCGGCGATGACCTGGCGGTCGCCCGCGAGCGCGGCTGGCGCGCCTACCACGCGATCAAAGCCTTCATCTACGGCACCGGGTGCCGCCGCCGTGCCCTTCTCGACCATTTCTCCGACCGCACCGCCGGGGCGCCGCTGGAGCGCTGCTGCGACGTCTGCGACCTGCTCGAGTGGCTACCCGATCCCGACACGATTGCCGTCCGCAAGAACGCCAAGGCAAAGGCGCCGCCGATCCCCGCCCCCGATCTCTCCCCCGCCGACGCGCCGCTGTTCGAGGCGCTGAAAGCCTGGCGCCTGACCGCAGCAGCCGACAAGCCTGCCTACACCGTCGCCGCCAATAAAACTCTCGCCGCGATCGCCGCGGCACGGCCGAGCTCAGAGGAGGCGCTGCTCGCAATCAGCGGGGTCGGCCCCGCCTTCATCGAAAAGTACGCCGAGGAAGTGCTGGCGCTGATCGGCGAGCACGCCACCGCCCCGGCTTAACGCGGCTTCGGCTTCAGGGTCGGCAGCGTCACCCGCAGGTTCTTCACCTTGACGCTGAACGGGGTGTTGCTGACCTGGTAGTAGGGGGCGTCGCGGCCGAGCAGCTGCAGCCAGATGCGGTGGCCCTTGGCGAAGCGGTAGCCGTTGCCGTGCAGCTGGAAGGTGATCCGGCCGCTCTGGCCGTCGGCGAGTGCGTAGACGCCGCGGTCGACGAGGAGCATCGTCCCCTCCGGCGAGACGTCCCAGAGTCGGCCGACGATCTCGCCCTGCTGGCCGGTGGTGGCGATCTCGGCGTCGACCGTCGGGCGGCCGAGCATCGTGAAGCCGTCGAGCACCTTGCGCTTGTAGAGGGCGACGTTCGGCTCGATGTTTTCGGCGATCGTCTTGCAGGCTTCGGCGGTGCCGAAGACGGGGTCGAATTCCCGCGCCACCGTCGGGTTGCCGCCGGCCGAGGTGAACTCCTGGACCGGGTCGGAGCCGAAGCGGAAGGCACCCGGGTGGAGCTTCTTCCAGCCGATCGCCTTGAAGGGGCCGACGTCGGGCTTGTCGCTCGGGCAGGTGGTGAGGGTGGCGGTGACCTGACCGGGCGCCGGCGCCCCTTTCTTCGCCCTCAGCAGGTGGGCGGCGAAGAAGCGCGCCGCCTGGTCGTTGAAGAAGTGGTTCATCCCCGGCTTGTTGGAGCCTCGGCTGTGGCCGAGATCGCCGAGCTGCAGCGCCACCGGGGCTTTGCGGTAGCGCTTGCGCAGGTAGGTATAGACCCGCAGCCCTTGCTCGATCGGGAACAGTTCGTCGGTGAAGCCGCTCTGGATCAGGAGCGGCGCCGGCTGCGAGGCGCCGGGGAGGAAGCGCAGCGGGTAGCCGCCGTGGTCGGCATAGATCCCCTTCAGCGCCTCGACGGTCGCCGCTGACAGCGGCTGGCCGGCGTCGATGTAGGCCTTGTCCTGGGTGATGTCCGCTTCGGGGTCGGCGCAGGGGAACGACTCCGGCGGGCCGCCGCAGTAGTAGCCGTTGACGATCCCAGTCAGGTAGAGGCCGTCGAGGAAACTGCCGATCGGGACGCCGTAGGGGCGCAGGCTCTGTTCGGGCCCGGCGACCGCCGTGTCGAGGTAGCGGCCGTTCGGGATCAGGGCCGAGACCAGGTCCGACCAGGGCCAGCGCGGGTAGGCGGCGGCAATCCGCATCTTCAAACCGCCGGGGCTTCGCCAGGAGACGAGCTTGCCGTCGGGCCGCAGGACCTTGTCGCGGAGGAAGGCCAGCTCCATGGTCTGGCCGCCGCCGTAGGAGATGCCGGTGACGCCGATCGTCCTCGGCCGCGCCACCCCTTCGTCGGCGAGCAGGCCCAGCAGGTACTGGGTGTCGCGGGCCTCGTAGCGGCTGTCGCCGAGGCGGATGTAGCCGCTCGCGCAAGCGCCGGAGTGGTCGCCGTTGGCACCGCCGCCGCAGGAGCCGCCGAAGCCGCGCGCCGTGTAGTTGACAACCGCGTAGCCGTGGCGGGCGAAGAAGTCGTTGTTGTAGTGGTAGATCGTCGAGCCGTTGCCGGCTTCTTCGGGCGCCGGCCCCGCCGCGCTCGTCGCCTCGAAGTCGGTCTTGCTGCCGCCGAGGCCGTGCAGCATCACGATCGTCGGGTAGGGCGCCGTGCCGGCTTCCGGCAGGGTGACGTCGACGTCGAGGGGGACGCCGTCGAAGGAGGACACGCGGGAGGCGGGGTCCGGCGTCGGGCAGAAGCGGACGCCGTTCTCGGCGGTGCAGGCGTGGCCGAACGGGGCCGTCGCCGAGCCCGCGGCCGGCGCCGCCCAGACGAGGGCGAGCAACGCAACCGCCGTTGCAGTCCCCAGACGCAAGTTCAACCTGAAACCCACCGCTTGCGAGCATACGGACCTCCGGTGCCCGGCCCGTCAAACCACCGAGCCGCACTTGCGGTTGCACTCCTCAGCGCGCTGGCGCTGGCGCTGCTCGTCGCTCCCGCCGCCGGCTACAGCCCGCTGAAGCCGCCCGGCAAGAAGGTCTACTGGGGCGTCTCCGACACCGGCGACCCGGCCGATTTCGGCCAGTTCGCCGACGTCCTCGACAAGCACCCGGCGGTGATCCAGTCCTTCCGCACCTGGGGCACCGACTTCGACGAGGTGATCCGGCGCTGGCAGATCGCCCGGGCGCGGCCGATGATCCACCTCTCGACCGCCGACAACAACACCGGCGCCGAGCTGATCACCCCGGCACAGATCGCCGCCGGCGCCGGCGACCGCTACCTGGTCCGCCTCAACAAGCTCTTCTACGAAAAGAAGATGCGCGCCTACGTGCGGCCGCTTGGGGAGCCCAACCGCTGCCTCAACGTCTGGGCCGCGTACGACTGCGCCGGCGCCTCGCGCGGACCAGAGCACAGCCCCCGCGCCTACAAACGCGCCTTCCGCCGCATCTACGTGATCGTCCACGGCGGCGGCAAGGCCCGCGGGATCAACCGCCGCCTCGCCGAAGCCGGGCTGCCGCCGCTGACCGTGAGGCTGAGGGCGATGCCGAAGGCGCCGGTCGCGATCGTCTGGAGCCCGCTCCCCGCCGGCTCGCCGACCGTCCCCCATAACCGGCCGCGCTACTTCTTCCCCGGCTCGCGCTGGGTCGACTGGGTCGGCACCGACTTCTACTCCGGCTATCCGGAATGGAAGGCGCTGACGGGGCTCTACCGCCGCTTCTCCGGCAAGCCGTTCGCGATCACCGAGTGGGCGGTCGAAAGCGGTGACGATCCCTCTTTCGTCAACAAGCTCTTCGCCTGGCTGAAGAGCCACCGCCGCACCCGGATGATCGCCTACTACCAGGACTTCGGCACCAGCAACAGCTACCGGATCCAGAACTACGGCTCTAGCCTGAACGTCCTCCGCGCCCGCCTGCATTCCGGGCTTTTCCCGGCTTACGCGCGGGGTGCGCCTCACCTACCGCCGCCACCCCCCGGTGGGGTTGGAGCGCGGTGATCGAGGAGTAGCCGGTCAGGTAGATGCGGCGGCCGTCGGAGATCACCGGCGTGTAGGTCCCCTTCGGGTAGCGGAAGACGCGCTTGCCGCTGCGCATCATGAACCCGCTGGTCGTTTTGTTCGTGAACTCGGCGACGTAGACGATGTCGCCGACGGCCGAGAGCGAGCCGACCACCTGGCCACCAGCCGAGCGGCTCCAGCGGACGCTGCCGTCCTTGGCGTCGAGCGCGTAGACGTTGCCGTCGAAGGAGCCGATGAAGACGGTCGGCGGGCTGTGCCTGGTGTTGGCGACGGCCGGCCCGGAGTAGGCGTAGCCGCCGGTCGAGTAGGACCAGGCGAGCTCGCCGTCGGAGGTGTCGTAGCTGTAGACGCGGGCGTCGTTGTTGCCGGCGTAGACGCGGCCGTAGGCGACCGCCGGGGTCGAGTAGAAGGCACCGGAGCCGCCGAAGCCGGGGCCGAGCGAGCCGCTCTGCCAGACCAGCTTGCCGCTCTTGGCGTCGACCGCGTTCATGTAGCCGCCGTAGTCGCCGACGAAGAGCTTGCCGTCGGAATAGGCGGGCGCGGCCTTGATCGCGCCGCCGAGAGGGGTCGACCAGCGCACCTGCCCCTTGCCGGTGCTCATTGCGAACAGTTCGCCGTTCTCGCAGCCGAAATAGACGGTGCGGTCGATCACCAGGGGCGAGGACTCGGCCCGTCCCGGCAGGTTGCGTTTCCAGATCACCCGGCCGGTCTTCGCGTCGAGCTTGACGATGTGGCCGGGGACGAGGTTGACGATGTAGAGGCGGTGGTTGTAGTAGGCCGGCGAGGAGGCGTTGAGGCGGCCGATCCGGCGCTTCCACAGCTTCTTGCCGGTGTCGGCGTCGAGCGCGTAGGCCCAGCCGCTGTTGTTGACGAAGTAGAGCTTGCCTCCGACGTAGATCGGCGGGAACTCGAGCAGCGGCCGGTCGGTGAAGCGCCAGAGTTTGTCGAAGGGCGGCTTGATCCCCTTCACCGGCAGGTAGCGGGTGCGGGCCAGGTTTCGGCCGTAGATCGGCCAGTTGACCGTCTTCGGCTCCTTCGGCGGCGGCGGCTTCTGCGGCTTGAAGCGTTCGATCGCCCCCTCGTTGTGGACGTCCCCCGGGCGCTTCAGCAGCTCGTAGGCGAGGATGGCGCCGCCGACAGCGAGGAGGACCGCGGCGATGAGCCCGATTGCCCAGGGCCTGTGCTCCTTCCAGAGCCGCTTCGGGTGCAGCAGCAGCCGCAGCCGCTCAGCCATCCGCGGCGCGGCGCTCTGACTCTTTCGCGACGCCGCCGATCAGGTCCCTGATCGCTTTCTTCAGGGCCAGCATGAAGACGGGGCCGGCGAGGGGGATCGTCGGCGTCGTCTTCACCGCGTAGGTGACCTCGGTGCCGCCGTCCTTCGGCTGCAGTTCGACGGTGCCGACGTGGTCGCGGACCGGCAGGCCGGAGAGGATCTTGTAGGCGAAGCGGAAGGGCGGCTCGTAGGCGATCACCTCCTCGCGCATCGGCGGGCCGGCGACGGTGAGGACGCGGATCGCGCCGAGGCCGTTCGGCGCCGGCTCCCCCTCGCGCTCGAGCTCGGCCTTGCGCAGCAGGGTGATCTCCGGGTAGCGACGGTGGTCGGTGAGGACGTCGAAGACGACCTCGGGCGGGGCGACCACCTGGCGCACGTAAGTGAAGCTCGCCATCGCCCGACAGGCTACGTGAGCCGCCAGCGCTGCGGGTCGGTCCCCTCCACCTTCTCGACCCTGCCGGCGATCGCCAGGTGGTCGAGGCAAGAGAGGACGATCTGCAGGACCCAGGCGCTGGCGGGGGTCTTGACCATCTCCGGGCCGACGATCCCTTCGACGATCTCGAAGGCGGGCTTCTCCTCGCCGCCATCCAGGGCCGCCGGCACTTTCTTCAGCAGCTCCTCGACCTGGCGGCGGGACTCGGCGATCTTCGCGTCGGGATCGCGGAAGGTGCGTCCGTGGCCGGGGATGACGAGGCCGACGTCGAGCCCCTCGACCACGTCCAGGCTGGAGAGGAATTCGCCGACCGGGTCGGGGCTGTGGCCGTGGTCGAAGAAGAGGACCGTGCGTCCCAGCAGGTGGTCGCCGGAGATCAGCAGCTTGCGCTCGGGTTGGTGGAGGACGACGTGGGACGGGGCGTGGCCGGGGGTCTCGTGCACCTGCCAGGTGCCGAGGTCGGTCTCTACATCCACCCCTGGCACGAGGTCGCGGTCGGGCTCCTTGAGGATGTCGATCCCGGTCTCGTCGTCTTCTTCGCGGCGCTCGCGATAGCGCTCCAGCGCTGCCGGCGGGACGCCGCTCTGGCGCGCGACCTCGATCCGCGCCTCCAGCGCCGCCGCCGAGTCTTCGGCCAGCGGCCGCACGTGCTCCCAGCGCGGGTGCATCCAGAGCTCGCAGCCGGCTGCCTCGACGATCGAGCCGGCGAGGCCGTAGTGGTCGGTGTGGGAATGGGTGCAGACCACGAGCCGCACGTCCTCGACCCCGAAGCCGGCCTGGGTCAGCGCCAGCTCGAGCTGCCGCAGCCGCCCCTTGCCCCCCATCCCGGTGTCGAACATGACGATGCCCCCGTCGTGCTCGACCGCCCAGGCGTTGCCGTGGGGGACGCCCGGCCAGGGCAGCGGCAAGCGCAACCGCCAGATGCCGGGCAGGATCTTTTCGGTCCGAGGCGCCTCGGCTTTGTTTCCCGCACTGGCCACGCAGCCAATCCTTTCAGGGGCGCTCGAACTCTTGCATCGCGCCGGCAACGGCAAAGCAGGCGGCCCCGAAGAAGCAGGCCCAGTTGGCGATCCCGACCGCCAGCTCGTCCCCGGTCGAGGGACGGACGAAGGCGGCGACGGCTGAGACCATGAACAAAACCGAGCCGACCTGGTTGACGACGACGATCCACCAGCCGAGGTCGGCGCGCCGACCGCGCGGCCGATCGCGATGCATCTCGGTCAGGGCGAGGTGGCCGGAGATGAGGAAGAGCACGCAGCCGACGAATTCCGGCGCCCAGACGAGCCGGTGCTCCTGAGCCATCGTCACGTCGCCGAACAGCGCCACCGCCAGGCTGGCGCCGAAGTAAAGGGTGCCGAGGAAGAGGACGACCGCGCTCGCCCAGTCGAGCCGCCCCGGCTCGGTCGACCACCAGCGCCACTCCGGCGCCCTGACGACCCCGTCCGGATCGGCCCCCCGCGGCGCGTTCGCCACCTGCAGCACCGAGGCGTAGCCTCCCGTCGTGAAGAAGATCCCGCCGGCGAAGAAGACCACAGCCGGCAACCGCGGCCCCCCGACATGCCCCTGCGCCAGCAGCGCCCCCAGCGAGAACAGCGAGCCACCGACGACAAACGCCGTCGCCGCCACGGCGTTGATCCGAACCAACCGCCGTTTGGTATCCCCGTCGGCCCGAGCCCGCGCCTCATCTAACCCTCCCCCACCGCGGAGCAGGATCCCCCGCTTGCGCAATGCCCGCCGATCGAACTCCATCGGGCGGCAGCGTATTGCCCGTCAGCCAGTCCGGCGCCTCCGGCGGGTAGCGCGGGCGCCGGGGTTCCGAGCATCCAGCGCAGGCACCCCCGAACAGCCCGCGACGGGCCCCGCCCGGCCGCTACGCCACGTCAAACAACGCCGGATCTGGACCGGTGCGCTTCCCGCTGTCGAGCCGCTCCAGCGCTGCCATATCGTCCTCGCTCAGCTCAAAGTCAAAGACTTCGAAGTTCTCCCGAATCCGCTCCGGGTTGGAGGATTTCGGGATCACGACGTTGCCGATCTGCAGGTGCCAGCGAAGGATCACCTGCGCCGGGGTGCGGTCGTGGTGGGCGGCGACGGTTTCGATCGTCCCGTCTTCGAGCAGGTCGCCCTGGGCGAGCGGGCTCCAGGCCTCGGTCGCGACGTCGCGCTCGGCATGCCAGGCGCGCAGCTCGACCTGCTGCAGCCGCGGGTGTAGCTCGATCTGGTTCACGGTCGGCTGCTTCTCGGCCTCGCTTTCGATCCGCCCAAGGTCCTCGACCCGGAAGTTGGAGACGCCGATCGAGCGGGCGCCGCCTTCCTCTTGGATCCGTTCGAAGGCGCGCCAGGTTTCGAGGAAGAGGTCGCGCGCGGGCAGCGGCCAGTGGATCAGGTAGAGGTCGACGTGGCCGGTCCCGAGCCGCTCGATGCTCTTGTCAAAAGCGCGCAGGGTCGAGTCGTATCCCTGCTCGGAGTTCCAGAGCTTGGTGGTGACGAAGACGTCCTCGCGCCGCACTCCGGTTGCGGCGATCGCCGCCCCGACCCCGACCTCGTTGCGGTAGGCGGCAGCGGTGTCGACGTGGCGGTAGCCGACCCCGAGCGCCTCCTCGACCTTCTCCTGCGTCTCCTCCGGCGGGATCTGGAAGACCCCGAACCCTAACTGGGGCATCTCGACGCCGTTGTGCAGGGTGAGGACGGGAACATCGGTCGCATTGGTCATGCGACGCGGCTACCCATGGTGCTCCGGGGCTAATCGACTAAGAGGTGGCGAGGCCGATGGCCAAGAGGGGGAAGGCGCTCATCACGCCCAGGTAGGCGCCCATCGCCACGCCGGTGCCGAGGCTGGCCGTACGCGAGCGGGCGCCGGCGATGGCGCCGATCAAGACGAAGGCGGCGGCGATTCCGAATCCAAGCCAGAAGACTTCGGGCATCAGGGCGGCGAGAATACCCGAAGGCGGGGAGGAATCGCGGCCCGCGCGGCAAAGGGCGGCGGATGAACCAGCCACCCGCCAAGAACAGCAAGCTGATCCTCGCGGCGATGATCTTTGCCGTCTCGATGACCTTCATCGACCAGACGATCGTCGCGATCGCGATCCCGACGATCCAGGACGACCTCTCACTCTCGGCGACGGGGGTGCAGTGGATCATCAACGGCTACCTGCTCTCGCTCGCGGCCCTGTTCGCCTTCGGCGGCCGCCTCGCCGACATCGCCGGCCACCGCCGCATGGTCGTCACCGGCGTCGTCGTCTTCGCCACCGCCTCCGCCCTCTGCGGCGCCACCCCGACGGGGTCGCTCGACGAGTCCTGGCTGATCGTCTTCCGGGTGATCCAGGGCGCCGGGGCGGCGATTATGTTCCCGGCGGCGCTGGCGATCGTCCTCAACGCCTTCCCGGTCGGCGAACGCGGCAGGGCGATGGCGATCTTCTTCGCGATCGCGGGCCTCTTCACCTCGATCGGGCCGCTGGCCGGCGGCTTCCTCGTCGAGTGGTCCTGGCGGGCGATCTTCTGGATCAACATCCCAGTCGCGCTTCTCTCCCTGCTCCTGATCTGGAGGTCGAAGCCGGCCGACGAGAAGCACCCGGCGGAGCTCGACTACAACGGCACGGCGCTGATCACCCTCGGGATGGGGCTCTCGGTCCTCGGCCTGCAGCAGTCGAGCATCTGGGGCTGGGGCGACGTCAAGACCTGGGCCTGCCTCGGCCTCGGGCTGGCGATCCTCGCCGCCTTCGTCCGCTACGAGCTGCGCGTTTCGAACCCGCTGCTGCGGCTGGCGATCTTCAGGGACAAAGCCTTCGCGGTGGACAACGTCGTCCTCTTCCTGCTGATGATCCCCTTCGTGCCGCTGTTCTTCTTCGCCAGCATGTACGCGCAGATCTCGCTCGGCGAAAGCGCCTCGCAAACCGGGCTCTACCTGCTGATCTTCTTCGCCGGCTTCGCCACCGCCTCGCAGTGGGGCGGGAAGATGCTCGACCGGATCGGAGCGCGCCGGCCGATGGTCCTCGGCTGCGGCGTCGCCGCCGTCGGCTTCTACCTCTGGGGCCACTCGCTGACCGAGCTCTCGGTCTCCGACCAGTGGTACTACATCGTCATCGCCGGGGCCGGGGTCGGGCTGGTCCTCAGCCCCGCCAACACCGACGCCCTCAACCGGGTCTCACGCGATCGCTATGGCGAAGCGACCGGGATCACGCAGACGGTGCGCAATTTCGGCTCCAGCCTCGGCCTCGCGGTGCTCGGCTCGGTCCTGATCCTCGAGAACCGCTCACACCTCGAAGCGACCGCCGACAAGCACGGCTTCTCGAAGGAGATCGGCAAGGAAATCGCCGACCAGATCAGCCAGGGAACGGGCGCCGGCGAATCGCCCGAACACCTGCCCCCGCGGGTCCAGCAGGTCGTCGACGCCATCCCCCACGACTTCGCGATGGCCTCCCGCACGGTCTTCTACGGCATGGCGGCGGTGATGGCCGTGGCCTTCCTCATCGCCCTCGTTGCGATGCCGGGCGGCAAGGTGGAAGAAGCGCCTGAGAGCGAAGCTCCCGCAGCGCCGAGCAGCTAAGTTGAGGCCCGTGAAGATCCTCGCCTTCTCCGACCTGCATTGCGACCTCGAGCAGGCCGCGCAGCTGGTCGAGATGTCGGCCGAGGCCGACGTGGTGATCGGTGCGGGCGACTTCGCCTCGATGCACGAGGGGCTGCCGGAGACGATCTGCGCGCTGGCGGCGATCGAGACGCCGACCGTCCTCGTCCCCGGCAACAACGAGACCGCCGACGCGCTGCGGGCGGCGGTCGACGGCTGGGATGCGGCCACCGTCCTGCACGGCGAGGGAACGACGATCGCGGGGACCGCGTTCTACGGCCTCGGCGCCGGGATCCCGGTCACCCCCTGGGACTGGAGCTTCGACCTCGACGACGACGCAGCCGCCGAGATGCTCGCCGGCTGCCCCGAGGGCGCCGTCCTCGTCCTCCACTCCCCGCCCAAGGACCACTGCGACTCCGCCGGTGGCGGCGGCAACTTCGGCAGCCCCGCCCTGCTGCGGGCGATCGAAGAGAAGCGCCCCCGCCTCGCCGTCTGCGGCCACATCCACGAGTCTTGGGGCTGCGAGAGCCAAGTCGGCTCGACCGCGGTCCGCAACCTCGGCCCCAAAGGCACCTGGCTCGAGGTCTAGGTGGGCTACCGCCTCCTCAGGGCGGCGGCCGCCTTCTGGCGGCGGTCGAATCAGATGAAGACGCCGAACACGGACCTCGGCGGGCAGCTCGAGGCTTCGCAGCTGGGGGCGCGGATGTGGCGGCTGGAGCCGGGGAAAGCCTCGACCAGGCACCGGCACTTCACCCAGGAGGAGCTCTACGTGCTGCTCGAGGGCGAGGGGCGGGTGCGAATCGGTGAGGAGGTGCTGACGCTGGCGCCGCTGGACACGCTCCTGGTCGACCCCGACACCGACCGCCAGCTCTTCAACGACACCGGTGCCGACCAGCTCTGGCTCGTCGTCGGGGCGCCGCGGGAAGACATCACCAGCACCCTGGAGATGAGCGAGGAGCAGTTACAGCACATGTACCCCGAAGGGCCGAAGGCGCTGCCGCCGGAGCTCGGCGGCGGGCAGGCGGACTACCCCGACACGGACTAGAGCGCCAGGGAGACGGGCTCCTCGAGCAACTGCCTGACCCGGGCGAGGAACTCGGCACCCTCGGCGCCGTAGAGGATGCGGTGGTCGCAGGAGAGGGTGGCTTTCATCAGCTGCGCCGGAACCACCTCGCCGTCGCGGACGGCCGGGACCTCGCGGATCGCGCCGACGGCGAGGATCGCCGCTTGGCCCATGTTGATCACCGCGTCGAACTCGTCAACCCCGTACATCCCCAGGTTGCTGACGGTGAAGGTGCCGCCGGAGAGCTCCGGCGGGGTCACCGAGCCGTCGCGAACTTTGGCGGCGACGGCTCGGGTGTCGGCGGCGATCTGGCGCAGGCCCTTGCGGTCGGCGTCGAAGACCGTCGGGACGACCAGCGCCCCCTCCGCGGCCACCGCGACGCCGACGTTGACCCGCGAGTAGAGCTCGAAGCGACTGTCTCGGTAGGCGCCGTTGGCTTTCGGGAACTCGCGCAGGGCGATCGCGCAGGCCTTGACGATCATGTCGTTGAACGAGGGGACGAGGTCGCCCTCCTTCGTAGCCGCCTTGATCGCCGCCCGCGCCTTCACCGCCTTCCCCATGTCGACCTCGATCGTCAGGTAGAAGTGCGGCGCCGTCGCCTTTGACTCCGCCATCCGTCGAGCGATCGTCTGCTGCAGCTTGTTGGGCTCCTGAACCTCGGTCTCCCCTTTGGCGGTGGCACCGCCAGTGGTGGCGGTTCCTGCCCCCTCGGGCTCGGTAGAGGGGGCAGGAGCCGCTGAGCCCGATGCCTCAGCCTCCTCCACATCGTGCTTGATGATCCGCCCCCCCGGCCCAGAGCCATGGAGCGCCTTCAGGTCCAGCCCCTTGTCCTCAGCCAGTCGGCGTGCCAACGGCGAAGCTTTCACGCGCTCGCCGTCGTCCCGCTCATCGGGTCCGCGAGAAGCGTCGATATGCGACGGTTTTGGCGGACTCGCGTCCTCCGCAGAGTCCTCTGACTCGGCGGCTGGTTCCTCTTTGGCTTCAGGCTGCCCGTTCGACTCCCCGATCCGCGCAATCGGAGACCCGATAGGCAGCGTCTCCCCCTCCTGCGCCAGGATCTCCTGCAGCGTGCCCGCGACGTCGGATTCGTAGGCCATGTTGGCCTTGTCGGTCTCGATTTCGACCAGCTCGTCGCCGACCGCGATCTGGTCTCCGACCTGCTTCAGCCAGGTCAGGATCGTCCCCTCCTCCATCGAGTCGGAGAGGCGGGGCATCACCACCTCACTCACGGGGCAGCTCCATGCCTACAGGTTGCCACTTCCGGCAGCCGGCGCTCATCGATGCGCGAGCAGAGCGCCGGCGAGGAGCGAGGCGGCTGCCTGGCGGAGGACGTCGGCCCGGACCGCGTCCATCACCGCCTGCTCGCGCGCCTGCAGGCGGCCGACGGTGGCGATCGGTTCGACGTCGGTGCGCGGTTCGGCGGGCGCGCTCGCGACCGCGTCGCCGTAGGCGAGGCACCCTTGGACGCCCTGCGCGATCAGCTGTGCGCGGTAGTCGGCCCCCTCTTCGATCGGGTGCAGGTTGTCGGCCTGCATCAGCTCCGGATGGGCGAACACCGCCCCCTGCCAGTCGGGCACCTGCGTCCCCGGCCGCGAGGCGGCGAATTCGGCGACGACGCGGTTCTTGCCGCTGTCGTCGACGCCACCGGGATGGAGGCCGTGGATCGTCGGGACGACCATGCAGCGGTCCCCGATCGTTTCCGCGACCTTGGCCAGGTTGCCGGCGAGGATCTCCGGATAGGAGGGGTTGTCGTTGGTGCCGGCGTCGAAGACGATGACGTCGTCGGAGGGTTCGTAGCTTTCCTGGAAGAGGTCGAAGATCTGGTAGCTGTTGTAGCCGCCGATCGCGTTGACAGTGAGTTCGACGCCGGGCAGGTACTTGGCCAGATAAGGGGAGGTCAGCTCCTCGAGGCTGTCCCCGACTACCAGGACGTGAGGCCGCGCCTGAGCCGCCGGCGCGGACGCGCAGAGGAGTAGCGCCACAAGCGCTGCCATCCCGAAGCCGCCGATCCACCGCACGCAGAGCTTTTTACACGACGCCCTCCTCCTAAACTGCGCCGGTGCCTGCCGCCCGCCTCCAGCTGATCGGCTGCGCGCTTTTGGCGGCGCTGGCGCTCGTCGGCTGCGGGGGTGGAGACTCGAGCACGTCCGGCACCGCCACCGTCACCAGCCAGGAAGATCGTCTCCAGGATTCGCCTTCCTCCAGCAAGGACAAGTCTGGAAACGACGAAAAGAGTTTCGCGAAGAGCAGGCGGCGCGTTCTCCCCGGAGGGCTCTGCCAGAGCCAGCTCGGCAGCTTCGTCGGCTCGATGGACGGGCTGCGGCGGCGGCTCGCGGTCGGGGTCACCTACGACCAGTACGTCGCCGAGGTGCGGGGGATCCGTTCGACCTACGGCAAGATCCCGATCGAGCGGGTGCAGATCGACTGCCTCAGCGCCGTCGCCACCCCCGGCGAGAAGGCCTTCAACCGCTACATCGAGGCGGCCAACGACTGGGGCGAATGCGTCTCCGAAGCGGGCTGCGGCTCGGAAGCGATCGAACCGGTCCTGCAGCGCCGCTGGCGCATCGCCTCGCACTTCCTCACCGAAGCCAAAGACGGCCTGGAGGCATAAAAATGCCGGGCCGCCCCGAAGGACGGGAAAAGCGCGAGAGCCGCCCCGAGGGGCGGCTCTCGCCTGGTGCAAAGGAACGGACGCGGGAACTGCTACCGAGCGGGACAAGACCCGGCTCCCAACGAACCGCCGGTGCCCGGGGTGGATTCCGCCGGGCGCCCAAACCAGTGCGGCGCCTAGCGGCCCTGCACCTCCAGAGTCCCATCAAGCATGTGATTCAAGTTAGGACCACCTCCTTTCTCTGGTCTCAGAAGTGAAGCAAACCCGGCCGTCGGCCTCTACACCGCGGACATTGCGCCGGGGTGACGCTTCCTCGAAGATGGAGCGATGCAGGGGAACGGGTCGACGATCGTCTTCTTCCCGGAGGGGGCGTTCGGGCCGACCAACAACTGCGTAGGGATCGGCGCGGTCCTGCAGCGGCGGGGCCATCGGGTCGTCTTCATCGTCGAGGAGTCCTTCGCCGGCACGCTGGAGGCGCAGGGCTTCGAGGAGCGGCTGATGCGGCTGACCCCGCCGCCGGAGACCGAGGAAGCGCCGGGCCAGTTCTGGAAGGACTTCATTCGCGACACCGCCCCGGTCTTCCGCAAGTCGACCGCTGAGCAGCTGTCGGAGTTCATCGCCCCCACCTTCGAGGCGTTGGTCGACGGCGCCCGCTACGTCGACGACCGCCTGCGCGAGATCATCGACGAGCTGCAGCCGGACCTCGTCGTCGAGGACAACGTCGTCAGCTTCCCGGCCCTGCTCGCCAGCGGCCGTCCCTGGGCGCGGATCGCCTCCTGCAACCCGGCCGAGATCAAGGACCCCGAGGTGCCGCCGGTCTTCTCCGGCCTGCCGAGCGCCGATCGCAGCGAGTGGGAGTCGTTCTGGGCCGAGTACCGCGACGCCCACCGCGAGCTGCACGCATCCTTCAGCGAGTTCTGCACCGAGCGCGGGGCGCCGCCGCTGCCGCCCGACGACTTCATCCACGAGAGCAAGTGGCTGAACCTCTACCTCTATCCCGACGAGGTCGACTACCCGCGCGCCCAGCCGCTCGGCCCCCGCTGGCACAACCTGCAGACCAGCGTTCGGACCACCGACCCTGCCTGGGAGCTGCCCGAGGCGCTGACCGAACGCAACGGCCCGCTGGTCTACCTCAGCCTCGGCTCGCTCGGCTCGGCCGACGTCGAGCTGATGCGGAAGCTGGTCGCCGAGCTGGCCGAGGCGCCGTACCGGATCGTCGTCTCCGAGGGCCCCCAGCACACGGAGTTCGAGCTCGCCGAGAACATGGCCGGCGAGGAGTTCCTGCCGCAGACCGAAGTCCTGCCGAAGGTCGACCTGGTGATCACCCACGGCGGCAACAACACCGTCACCGAGTGCCTGCACTTCGGCAAGCCGATGGTGGTGCTGCCGATCTTCTGGGACCAGCACGACAACGCCCAGCGGATAGAGGAGACCGGCTTCGGCGCCCGCCTCGACACCTACCGCCATGGCGGCGAGGAGCTGACCTCCGCGATCGACCGCCTGCTCGACAGCGCCGAGCTGGGCTCGCGCCTCGCCGCCACCTCGCAGCGGCTGCAGGCCGCGCGCGGCACCGAGCGCGCGGCCGACCTGATCGAGGCGACCGCGCGCGGATGAGCGAGCTGCCCGAGCATGTCGCCCGCAACCGCGAGTTCTGGAACGGCGCCGCCGGGGAGTGGGTGCAGCCCGGCCGCGAGGATTGGGCCGCCGAGGAACCACGCTGGGGCATCTTCAGGGTCCCCGAGTCTGAAGTCGGGGTGCTCCCGAACGATCTTGACGGCAAGGAGGCGATCGAGCTCGGCTGCGGCACCGGCTACGTCTCCAGCTGGCTGGCTCGCCGCGGCGCCCGGCCGATCGGGATCGACAACAGCGAAGAGCAGCTGGCGACGGCGCGCAAGCTGCAAGGGGAGTTCGGGATCGAGTTCCCGCTCCTGCACGGCAACGCGGAGGAGGTTCCGCTCCCCGACGCCAGCTTCGACCTCGCGATCTCCGAGTACGGGGCGAGCATCTGGTGCGACCCCTATCGCTGGATACCCGAGGCGAGCCGGCTGCTGCGGCCGGGCGGCGAGCTCGTCTTCCTCGTCAACTCCGTCTTCACGATGCTCTGCGGCCCCGACGACGAGAACGAGCCGGCGACCGACCGCATGCTCCGTCCCTACTTCGGGATGCACCGCTTCGAGTGGGCAGACGGCACGATCGAATTCCACCTTCCCCATGGCGAGATGATCGCCCTCCTGCGCCGCAGTGGCTTCGAGGTCGAGGAGCTGATCGAGGTCCGTCCTTCCGAGGGTGCCACCACCCGCTTCTCGCAGGTGAACCTGGAGTGGGCGCGGCGCTGGCCGGTCGAGGAGGTCTGGCGGGCGCGCAAACGCGCCTAGGCCGTCCCGCCCGAATCGGACTGGTTTACCAATCGTGAGACGGGTAAAGAAGAAGCTATGTCCACCGGATTGAGCATCGCCATAGTCGTCGTCGTTCTCATCCTCCTGGTCCTCGCCGCGATCGCCGCGCGCAAGCGCCGCGCCCAGCGGGAACTGGAACGCGAACGGCTCAGCGAACAGGCCGGCGGCCACCGCCAGGAAGCCGACCTGCACGCGAGCAAAGCGCAGGAGCGCGAGCAGGAAGCGCAGGAAGCCGCGGAGCGCGCCGAGCGCGAGCGCCAGCTGGCCCAGCGGCACGGCGAGAAAGCCGACGACCTCGAGCAGAAGCTCTAGGTCGACTCAACAGAGGGAGAGCGAAGTGGTCATCGGAGTCGTCATCGGCATCTGCGTCCTGCTCGCGATCCTCGGATTTCTGGTCCCGCGACTCTCCGACCACGCCCGCCGCGGCAGCGACAAAGGGTTCGGCATGGGCCAGCGCGCCGGCAGCAAGGCCCCAGGTCCGATCGGCACCCTGCTGAGCAAGTCCTTCGGCAAATCCCAGAAGGCCGCGGACAAGAGCCACTCGGCGGGCAAGGGCGCCCGCGAGAAGCTGCCGTTCTAGGCTTCCACCAGGGGGAGGCCGGCGAGCTCTTTGTTCGCCAGCTCGGGCTCCGCGGCCAACTGTCCGACCCGCATCAGCAGGACCCGCTCGTGCACCCTGACGGGCGGATCCTCGACCTGCCCCCACAAGTGGTCCACGTGGTCGGGAACCACGACCAGCCTCCGCATGTCGGGAAGGGGGAACTCGACGTCGGCGATCCGCGCCCCCGTCTCGATCGCGGTCTTACGGGGATCAGCGACTCTCGCGGCGACCAATGCCCGCGACCCCTCTCGCAGGATGATGAAGTCAGGGCGGTGGCCGCGGTCCTGCTTGAAGTCGACCACCTGCCAGCCGGAATTGACCAGCAGGATCCGGGCCTGCCGATCGAAGGTGCGGCTTGCGAACCGGTAGGCGAATTCCCATGCCCTGCCAAGGAAGTCCTCGCAGTCCTCCTTCTCCAGCTCGTCGAGACGTTTGTACAGATCGCCGAGGAGATCGAGGCATAACCTCGACTCCCTAGGCGTCAGAAGAGCTTCGTTGGCGAGGTTGGAGACGATGACCTCATCCGGGATCTTCGCCCGGTTCCCCAGCAGCGCCTTCGAAGTGAACTGCAGTTTCGAGCGCAGCTCACCTGCGACCTGTTCGATCGCACGCTTGTTGCTCGAAGGCCAGTCGGGCACCGTGACCGTGTGGCCGTCCTCCTCTTTGTCGATCTGCTCGATCGCCAGCTTTGCCTCCTGAACCCGAAGCTCCAGCTTGATGCCGAAGGCGTCGACGTTCGAGACCCGCTCACCCAGGGAGATGAAGCTCCGCGGGTACGCCAGGGCCATCGTCGCCAGACCTGCGAGCAGCAACGCGGTGACCGTGGTCCCGTCTGGAGTCGCGCCGTCGGCAAGCTGCCAGGTGATCAGAGAGATGGCGGCCAAGAGGAGGACCAGCGCGATCAGCTGAACCCCCCACTTCCGGGTCGCGTGCGAGTCGCTGCGGGGCTTTATCTCCATCGGCGCCACTTGGTTCACAAGCCCGGTCTACATCAAAAAAGTTTCGGGTGCTTAGGAACCGTTATGTAGAAGAAAAGGGCTAATCGAAACTAGCGGTCACACCTCCCGAGAAGTTCGAGTTCAGAAACTGGCCAGCTAGCCAGTATGCTGTCCGGGTCGTGGCAGACCAGGCCGAGATCGCCGCCGGGGGAGGAAACGTCGAGGACGCCCTCGTGCTCGAGCGCGAGCACTGGGAGAAGGGGCCGCCCTTGGAGCTGTTCAAGCGGATGCGCAGCCAGTGCCCGGTCCACTGGACCTCCGAGGTCACCGAACTGCCGCAGGCGAAAGGCTTCTGGTCGGTGACCCGGGCCGACGACGTCCACGCGGTCAGCCGCGACTTCGAGACCTACTCCTCCGAACGCGGCGGCGTGGTCGTGATCGACGAGGTCTTCCCGATCGAGCTGGCGCGGGCGATGTTCATCGGCATGGACCCGCCCAAGCACGACCGGCTGAAGGCGCTCTTCCAGGCCGGCTTCACGCCGAAGCGGATTGCCGCCCACACCGACGCTATCCGGGACATCGTCGTCGGCGTCCTCGACCGGCTCGAGGGGCGAGAGGAGTGCGACCTCGTCACCGACGTCGCCCAGCCGGCGGTCTCGCGGGTGATCGGCAGCTTCATGGGGATCCCCGAGGAGGACGACGCCGCCTGGGCCGAGCTGATGAACATGGCGCTGGCGGCCAACGATCCCGACTACAGCCCCGACGTCTGCAGCGTCGAAGAGACGATCCAGAAGGCGATCGAGCAGGTCTTCGCCCGCTGCGGGGCGATGATCGCCGAGCGTCGGGAGAACCCGACCGACGACCTCACCAGCGTCCTCGTCCACGCCGAGGTCGAAGGCCAGCGTCTGGAGGAGCACGAGATCGTGATGGGCTTCTTCCTCCTCGTCGCCGCCGGAAACGACAGCACCAAGGCGACCTATAGCAGCGCCATGCGGGCGCTGATGGAACATCCCGACCAGCGCGACCTCCTGCTCGAGGACCCGGCGCGGATCCCCGGCGCGGTCGAGGAGTCGCTGCGGATGTTCCCCGCCTTCGCCCACTTCCGCCGCACCGCGACCAAGGACACCGAACTGGCGGGTCAGCCGATCAAAGAGGGCGACAAGGTGGTCATGTGGTACGCCTCCTCCAACCGCGACGAGACCCGCTACGAGGATCCCGACCGCTTCGACGTCCTCCGCAATCCCGACCACCAGGCCTTCGGCGCCGGCGGCCGCCACTTCTGCCTCGGCGCCGCCCTCGCGCGCCTGGAGCTGAAGATCCTGCTCGAGGAGACCCTCGCCCGCTACCCGAAGATGGAAATGGCCGGTGCACCTGTCTTCCTCGAGTCCGGCTTCCTGAATCAGCTGAAATCCCTGCCGGTCCGGCTCAACGCGTAAGGCGGCCGGAGTCGGGGGGGACCGACTCCGGCCTTTCCACCGTCGGTCTGGGGTGACTCGACGCAGGACGCGCTTAGGTCGATTGGGCGGGAGCCCATCCGCTAAGCCATGCCGGATACCATAGAGGATCTCGTTTTCAAACGAGAGCTATCTGCGCTCGCTAGCTCCGCAGGAGCAGCGACAGCTGAGGGGCCGCATCTGCGACGGCCGCGGGCGATAGCTCGACCAGCCAAAGAGATAGGCAGCCCAGGGCAGCCCTGACCCGGTGAAGCGAGAGGCGCCGATCCAGTCTGCCGCCGGCACCCGCGTCCTCAAGAGTCGCGGAGGCCAGCGACGCGGCGAGCCGTTCGACAAGCTTCGCTTGCTCCGAGTAGACCCCGGGCAGGTCGAGCAGCGCCATGTCCGCCAGCACGTATGCGAGGGCTGGCTCTTCACTGAAGAGACGCGCGATCGTCTCGACCCCGACGTTCGTTGCACTGCCGGACTGAGCGCCTTCGCACCCCCGCCCCGCCGCCACGAGCACGCTCTCGGCAACCATCGCGTAGGTCTCCACAACACACTCGCCGAGGCTCTCGAAGTGCTTGTAGAAGGTGTCTTTGGAGACCGCCGCCTCCTTCGTGAGGGCGCGGAGGGAGAGTCCCCCGTAACCGCGGGCGGCGATGACCTCGGCGCAGGCTCCGAGCAGCCGCCAGCGCTGGTTTTCGCGGACGTGGGAGTCCGGAAGGCCGTGCCGCCCCGGCGGCAGCCGGAATTGGTCGAATGCCCCCTGCATCGGCGCAGCACCGTAATGCATGAGTTGGTGTCAGTGTTGCGTCAGCTCTCGGCGAGCGAAGCGGTGCTGCTGGCCTGCGCCCCGCCCAGGAAGGGGGTGAGGAAGAGCTCGACGAGGTCGGGGAGCAGGTCGAGCAGTTGCTGCTGCTCCCCTGTCTCGACCCGATGCGCGATCACGGCCATCATCCCGCCGACCTGGGCCTGTTCGACTGCGGCGGACACCTGCCTGACTCCCTCCGCCTGCTTGCCCTTCGTCAGCTCCTCGAGCAGGCGCTCCATGCCCGCGGCCTGGTGGGTGGCCATCTCGTCCCCCGCCCGGAGCGGCGCGATGACGGCGAAGCGGACGAGATCGGGGTTGGCGGCGAAGGTCTCGAGCATCGCCTGGATGCGCTCCCTGACCCGGGCGGGCCAACTCTCCTGCCCGTCGCCTGCCTCGCGCATGGCCGCCACGAGATGGTCGAGGATGAGGTCGAAGGCCTGCAGGTAGCACTCCTCCTTGGAAGAGAAGTACGAATAGAAGGTCCGGCGCGAGAGGCCCGCTGCCGAGCAGATCTTGGAGACGGTGGCGTCGTGGTAGCCGTGCTCGGCGACGGCGGCGATGATCCCAGCGGTGAGGCGATCGCGCTGGTTCTTGACGACGAAGTCCCGGGCCAGCCCGTGGCGCCCTGGGGGAAGGCGCGGCAAGCCCACGGAACTCTCCTCTCTGCCTGCCTCCCGGTTCGGCACATGACGACGATAACGGGATCGCCGCGAGCCCTGCACTCTGGATTCGGGTTTGAGACCCGGCCTGTTCAAACCCGCCGGACCGTAAAACTCAAGCGGTCAGGGCGACGGCTCCAGCTGCGATCTCCTGCTCTGCCCCCTCCTCCCCGAGATAAGGCTCGAGGATCAGGTGTGCGAGCTCGCCGAGCAGGGAGTCGAGTGAATTGGCATCCCGCGTCGAGAGCCGTCGGTGAAGCAGCCAGGCGATCCCGTTGACCGTCGTCTGCTCGAGCGTCTCCGGCAAGGGCCGCGCGACCTCGCCCACCTCTCGCCCCTGGGCGAGGAAGCCGGCCACGGCGTCCAGCGTCTCCTCGTATGAACGAAGGGCGGATGGGCCGGCGCTTTGGATCTCTATCAGGGCGATCCTCGCCTTCGCGGGCTCCCTCTGCACCCACTTGAGGAGCGCTTTCAGTCCGACCGCAACCTGGGCGCCCCAGGTCGCCGCCGAGCTGGCCGCCGTGATCGCCTCGGCTTGCGCCTCCTTCGCCGCCGCATCGTAAGCAGCGACGAGGCACTCTTCTTTCCCTCCGAAAAGGGCGTAGAAGCTGCCGACACCGACGCGGGCGGCATTGACCAGATCGTCGACGGTCGTCGTGGGGTACCCCTTCTCGGCGAAGACGTCGATCGCAGCTTCGACCACCCGCGTCCGCTGGTGCTCCTCCATCACGTCGCGGGAAAGCTTCTCTCGCCCGGCCGGAATCGGTCGCAAATGCTCAGGAAGCGATGCCACCGATCTAGCTTAACGGAGCCCAGCGGGCGCTCCTATTCCTAGAAGTTTTCGTTTCCAATTCAAATGGTAGGGTTTTTAAACGCAAGGGGCCTGGCGCGGAACCTCGACTCGAAGACTCGACGGGCCCTCGTCTGCAGCCGACCAGCGTGCGAACGGGGACATGTGGGGACGCCACGGGCTGAATTGACAAGACTGCAACGCGAACAGGAGCGGCATGGGGACCGACCGCGCGAGAGCATCATGGAGGCGATGCTGCTCTGCGCCGGCGAGGTCGGGTATCGGCGTGTCTCGGTCGAGCAGGTGTGCCAACGCTACGGCGGCTACCGCGCGCACTTCTACAGGTACTTCCGCAGCAAGGGCGACTGCTTCCTCGCTGCCTATGAGTGGAAGGCGAATGAGCTCGCAGACAGGGCGATCTCCCTCCTGGAAGGAAAGGGCCCTGTCAATCGGCGGGTTGATCGCGCGCTCGAGTCGGTGGCTGATTTCGCAGCCAGGGAGACGGTCCTGGCAAGAGCCATCTTCGTCGAGATCCACATGGTCGGCCGGGAGGGATCTTTGAAGCGGCAAGCCGTGATCGAGCGTCTCTCCCGCGCGCTCGACGCGACTTGCCGCGGCACCGCCCAGCAACCTACGCCGCCGCCGCTCACAGGCGAATTCCTGGTCAGCGCAATCGACCAGGCGGTCTCAAACGCGATCCTCGCCGGCCGTTCCCAGGACTTCCGCGAGGCCGTCCCGGAGCTCTCACTGCTGGTCTGCCGCGCCTACGCTCTCTAGCCGCCCTTAGAGGCTCGGGCGCGTCTTCAGCAGGCCCTCGGCGGCGTCCAGGCCAAGGTAGAGGCGAAAGGTGTTGTAGAGCAACCCGGGCACCGCCAGCTCGAAATCGGAGAGACGGCCTTCGGTATTGAGGCTGACCAGCGTCTCCAGGAACGAGCCGACGGCGAGCTCCGCCGCAGCGACCGGGATTCGCTCGGGATCGTCTACCTCGTGGCGAATTGCATCGACCTGGCCGAGATGAAGGCGGAGGCTCGACTCTCCCAAAGGGATGCGTCCTCGGCGAAACCGCTCGTCGATGGCGAATCGCACCCGATCCTCGTTTTCACGGCAATAGCCCACGGCCGCGGCCGCTGCAGCCGAGATGCGCTCCTGCCAGGGTTCGGGCCGCAGGTAGATGGGCAGGAGCAGGCAATCCACCTGCTCGCAAATGGCCTCGAACGCGCGTTGACAGCAGCTGTCCTTATCGCCGACGCTCCGGATGACCATCTCGGCACTGGCTCCTGCCTGCAGGGCGATCAGGTCAGTGGTCGTCGACTCGAAGCCATGGGAAGCGACCGCCGCGATGGTCGCCTCGACGATCAGCTCCGTCAGCTCCGGCTCGCGCCCGGAGCCTTGCCTCTGGACCTTCATGACTCGAAACCGCTGCACTTCCCAACCGGTGCGCCTGTTCCCGATGTCCCCATTTCGAACCCCCGTGACAGTTCGTGTCCCTGGATACGGCGATGACCCTAAGCAGAACCTCGTTACGAGGTCAAATCGCGGCAAGCTGAAGATCGATCCACCAATCGAGACCTCGTTTCGAGCCGAGATTCCCTGGAGCGGCGGGGTGACAAAGCTCGCTTATAGTCATATGGTGTTTGTAGATGAGCTCCTCAGACCTGACCATGCGGGGAAGTGCGGCGGTCCGACACCTCCAACCGGATAACTTTCGGAGCGCGGGGTCGGCAGGGGAATTCCTGGCGGCGGTATCGGACTTCGTCGTCCGGGTCTATGCCGACTGCCTTGGCCGCGGCCCGACCAAAGCCAGGTCCTACCAAGACCGCGATGTTGTCGTCTGTCTTCTGGAGGACACCCTGACGAAGCCCGAGCGGCACCTGCGCGCGGCAGGACGCGACGAGCGACTCCTCGACTTGCGGGTTGTCCTTCGGGAGACGATGCAGGAGGCGCTGGTCACGGGGATGGAAAGCCTGGCCGGACGCGAGGTCATCTCCCTAGTCAGCGGCCGGCAGCTCGAGCCCGACATCGCCTCCGAGGTGTTCGTCCTGGGACCTTCGCTCGGAGACGGCGCGAAAAGCTGAAGTTCTCCAGCGATCGCTGGACCCTCAGGAGCCGGGATCCGTCAGGCCCCTCCGGGCCGCGGCCTCGAACAACAGCGAAGCGGCCCCGATTCGAACTGGCACCTCATCCGTCTCCCGCAATCGGTCTTGGGCATTCGCGATCACCTCGAGAGCGTCGCGCGTGCACTTCTCGTAGATCTCGCTCAGTTCCATCCAGCCCTGTTCGTCGACGTCCGCATGAAGTCGGGCCGCCGCCCACTCAGGCCGACGGACGAAGGTCCCACTCTCGAGCGCAGCCGTCGCGTCGGCGAAGACTTCTCTCAGAACCTCCAGGATGATCTTCTGCTGTCGCCTGACCGGGAGCCCTTCCATCTCCTCTTTCGAGAGCATCAAGATGCCGGTGGCGCGGTAGTAATGCTCGACGACGCCGCTCCTCCTTTTCTTCTCGACGACTTCGACGAGACCCTGCCGGCAGAGCACCTCGAGGTGGTACCTGACCCGCCGGCGGCTCTCCTGAGCCCGCTCCGCGATCTGACGAACGCTCACTCCCCCCGGCTCGGTGGAAGCGGAAGCGACAAAGAAGGCCGGCTCCGAAGCGGCGAGGAAGATCTTGGCGCGGACGGGTTCCGCCAATGCCGCAGCCATCAGCTCATGCCGCTCATCCTTGGGCAATGCCCCCGAATCGCCGGCGTGGCTCGAACGACTCATGATGTCCCTTGGTCGTGGTTGATCCCCGAGCGAGGATAGGCGGTCGGGGCCCCTTGGATGGCGGCGGGATCTGCCGGAGCCCAGGTTCTGCGGCTGCAGGGCGCGCTGGTGGCGGCCTTCCTGCAGGAGCGGCCCGCCACGGCGCTGACCGCCCGTCACCTCCATGAGGCAGCCGCGCGCGGCTGCGAGACCGCGACCCTGCAGTCGACCCCGATGGCCGAGGACGTCTATGCAACGGTCGGCTTCGAGGACCTGGGGAGGTTCCTCGAGTACGCGCCCGGCATCTAATGGTCCTCGATCGCTTCTTCCGTTTGAGCCGTTGCGTCGAAGACTTCGCTCGAGTCGGGCACATCGATTTCGGGGTCGATACCGAAGTCGAAGAAGTTCATGCGCATGTCCGTGGTCGTAACTTTGCCGTCCTCCAGCTGCGGCAATGACTGGATGACCCGCATCCGCCGGACCAGGCCCTTGGCGTCTATCCACACTTCGACCTTGGCGGGCGAGGCGTTTTCCTCGAAGCGTTCAGCGGTTTCGTCGGCGCCCAGGTCTTGCATGTGCTGCGCCTGCTCGGCCACGGGGATCGTGCTGCGGTAGTGGGTGGTGGACACGCCGCGAACGTCCTCCTTGCCGAGCTTTCGGATGTCGTCGCTCACGCCCTTGAGCAGTTCCAGCTCACCCTCCGCGTCCGGATTGCCGGGAACGAGAGATTCTTCTCCCTGTTCGAGGGCAAAGCCGAAGTCGACCCCAAGCCACTTCTTGCCGTCCGGCAGGGAGCCGAAACGGGGCGAGCTCAAGTACACCTTCGTGCCGTCGCTGACCATCCTCATCTGGAACTTCTCCCCCGTTTCAGGCACCGCCGCCGTCACCAGCGCCCGCGAGCGATCTTCATCGTCGAAGACCATCCGGCCGCGCATCGCGACCGTCTTCGAGCCATTGCTGACGACTGCCCTCATCGACACCCGCCCGCCCGGTTCGCCCTGCGTCTTCTCCGCGGCCTGAGCGATCGCGTTCAGAGGTCCGTCACCACCACCGTCCCCGCCCTGCTGCAGAGCCAGCGCGGCGAAGGCAGCTGCGACCAGGAAGGCCAGGACGATGCCGGCCTTCGCCCAGCGGGGGAGTCGCCTGTGCCCCGTCGGCGCAGCCCCGGATGTCGATTGATCCACAGCGATGCCCATCAGGGTACCGGTCCGTCTGCTGTGGTCTTCGAGCTCGACCCCGCCCGCCCGTCAACGCGCCCGACAGGATTTGAACCTGTGACCTTCGGTTTCGTAGGACGGGAGAGCCTGGCGGTGGAGCGGGGATCGCGGCGCCGATGCGACCGAGATGCGACCCGGGAATCGGCTAGAGGCTGAACTGTAGGCGCTGTGCTGCTTGTACTTCGCCTAGCGCACTTTCGATGGGTACCTCGAAATGCGTCTGGTAACGCGCCTGCCAGACATCAATGGAGGTCAGCAGGGCTTCGGGATGCAACTGCTCTAGCGCAGCCGCATACGGCGCTGCGATCAGCGGTGCCTGGCTTTCAGTGAGGTTATGCCCGTCCCATAAAAGGGCCCGAGCCGCGAGTCCATTGCCATCCGCGAGAATCACGTCGAGTCGCACCTTTAGGGGTCCGGCCGGCCAGGCGAGCACAGCGCTTAGCGCCAATCCTTTGGCTGATCGCCCATCTGCGAGATCGGCAGCGACATAAGCATCAAATCCCGCGAGGACGTTGCTATTGGAGGTCGCCATGCTTGGGTTGGGGTGATTGGCCCACCGCCCGACCTTGCTGGAACGCAGGTAGTTGCGGGCTGCCGTCGCTCCACGTTCGTGATAGGTGGAGATCGCTTTGCGAGCCACAGTGACAGGGACCGTCAAGAATGCAGGCGGCTTTTCGCTAGGTCCGGGCACCTGATATTCGGGAGTCCGGACCTTCTTGCTCAGCTCATTTGCAGTCCGCATGCGTCGGTCTCCGAGGCTCTACAGCTACTCGTCGTGCAGCAGATCGTTCAGTGAAGACTTGCCTTCGCGCTTCAGAAGCGTTCCGAGCTCCATGTCGCTGCGAACGCCGAAGTCGCGCCCGTATTGCTCCTCGATCGTGCCCACATGGGTATCGGCGCGCTTGCGGCGAAGGGGGCCGCTCTCAGTCCTAGAGCGGTTTCCTTTCATTCCCGGTGCATCGTTTGAACCAGACAAAGCGAATCTCCTCTCCTCAAACAAAGGTCCAGCTAAGCATAGCACAAAGTCTACAAGGTCGCTATTATCTCTAAAGTCAATTGATTCAACAGGGTTTACAAAGAGACTAAAGCGGCTATAGTTTCCATGTCCATCCAGAAGGAGGGCTAGGAATGAGCACCACCGACTTCCTGAATGTCAGGCAGACCGCCAAGGAGCTTGGAGTTCACGAGAACACCGTCCGCAACCTTGAGAAAAAGGGCACGCTTAAAGCTGTTCGCCTCCCCGGCTCCGGGTTTCGTCGCTTCCGCAAGGAAGACGTCGATCGGATGAGAAAAGAAATGTGGAGCGAGTTCGCTCCAGACACCCAGATCCCGGCCAATAAGCGGAAGTCATCTAAGCGGCGCGTCCTCTCCAATGAGGATTACGCCACCTGAAGTACCAACCGAGCCACGCGATAGCGTGGCTCGGTGTCTTTAAGAGACTGGGAGCGTCGTCCGCCTGACGCGGAGTACTACGCCGACCGGGGCAGACAGCTTCGGCAAGGCGATCTGTTTAGGGACATTCCTCTGGGCTATCCGATGCCGCCCGACGCGGTCGATCATGAAGAGGGGCGGCGAAAGTTCCTTTCGGGTCCTTTTGAGCCAGGCTTTGGCCTCTTGATAAGCCCTACCTGCAGCATGCATGCACAGGGGGCAGCGGGCTATGCCCACCCCGTTCGGATGCTGGCGCCTGTGCTGAGCATTGAGCATCTACTTGGGACCGGCGCCATCAAAGATGCTGCTTTACCGGATCTCAGAACCTACGACCATCTAGTCAACTATCTGTACCTGCCGCCCATCGAGGATCACAATTTCCCCGAGAGCCTGGCACTTCTCTATGGCGCAATAACGATCCATCATGACTACCTTGAAGAACGACGAATCGCTCAGCTATCCAAGGATGCTGCGATTCATCTGAAGTTCAAGCTAACCGCCTTCTATGGAGGATCGCTGTTCTCCCACGAGGACTTCGAAGACGACGGAGACTAGGCCTCAGCCTCCTCTGACGGAATGAAGACGTACGCCTCTCCGTCCTCATCCCAGACAACCTGTCCCTCCTCGCAATAGCCAGCTCGGCCAGTCCCGCAGACCAGTCGAGCCCGCATCGGCTCCGCGCGGTCGTCCGGCAAAACTGGCAGCCCCAAACACTCGTCCCAGCCCAGCAGCTCATGATTTCCTGGATTCAGCAGGATCGCCTTGGGCTCCCTGGGGCATTCTGTTGCATGGCTCTCGATGACGGCGCGAACTTTCATCAGCATTTCGATTTCAAAACTGATGCCGACTTCCAATCCGGGTCGTCGGTCCTCCGGCTTGGATGACTCTGCCGTCATGACCGCGACTGTACCGAGAGAATTCCGAGGGCGTCCTTTACAGGCCTACTAGCCAACCACGTGCCGAACCGCCTGATCGCTCCCTCCCGTCGCGTGCGTATAGCGCGCCAACATCGTCTCGACGCGGTGGCCTGCGATCTCGGCCAAGTCGGCGTCGTTGACGCCGGCAGCTCGTAAGTGCGTGACGTAGCTGTGGCGGCACTCGTGGGGGCGGATGTCTAGGCCGGAGGCTTCCTGGGCTGAGCGCCAGAGGTCGCGGTAGAAGTTGCGCTCTCGCCACATGCGGCCGGTCGGAGTCGTAAAGAGAAGCTCGCTTTCATCGCTGACCTGGAGCTGCGCTTCCAGCATCCAGGCGAGGGTTGCGGGGACGGGCACGATGCGGCCGGCGTCGGGCTCGCCGTGGTCGGTCTTCGTCCCCTCGAGGATCTGTCCCTCATGCGCCGTGCGGCGGACTTGGAGCGTCTCGCCATCGAAGTCTTCGCGGCGTAGCGGGAGAACCTCGCCGAGGCGGAGGCCGGTGTCGGTGAAGACGCGGATCATCGCCTCGTAGTCGCCCGCCGCTTTCGCGAAGCGGTGCATTTCCTCGAAGGTGAAGACGCGGATCGGGCGGGGCTTCTTCGTCGCCCTCGGGTCGTTGGCTCTGATCCGCACGCCCTTGAACGGGTTGAGGTCGCAGACTTCGTCCGTGATCGCGTTCTCGGTCATTGCTGAAAGCGAGCGGATGATTCCGACCGCTCCGGTAGTGGCTCGACCTTCGATCCTGAGCATGTGGTCGACCAGGGCGAGCGCGTGACGGCGGCGCAGCTCGCGCATTGGCCAGTCCTTCAACGCGATCCCCTCGACTTGGATCTCGGTGACTCGGCTGATCCGATGCTCGTTCGTCGCGTTGGTCCGTTCCGAGCGCGGGTGTCTCTCGGGCCAGGTGGCGAAGTAGTCGCCTAAGGTGTCCGGCCGGTCCGAGAGGCCGTACGCCTCGTCAATCGCTTTCTGCGCTTCGCCCTTCCTGGCGAAGGTGCCTTTACCTCGGTTCCAAGACGGCTTGGCGATCTGGCGGCTACCGTTGCGGCCGGTGTACCTGGCGACCCAGACCACCTGCCCGGATGGATTGCGACGCTTGACGGGGGTGTCTCGCCTCATGCCGCCGCCTCCTCCCTGCGCTGTTCAAGGAAGGTCGCTACGTCGGCCGGGTCTATCCGCCTGGATGCGCCGAGCTTGTAGCTGGGCAGCTCGCCGCGCCTGATCCAGTTGCGAACGGTGCGGTCGCTGACGGCAAGGTAGGCGGCGAGACTGCGCTCGGTGAAGAAGGTCGGGCCGCTGACTTTGGCCTCCATGCTCTTTATGCCACCCGCGAGGGCAATCTGCACGGGGTGAGTTGCCGCCATACCCCTTCTGTCCGGCCAGGTGTGTCGCTGCATCGGATTCCGACCGAAGGTCAGACCCCTCCCGGCCCTCCTTAAGGGCGGCCTCCGCACGGCGAAGCCGTGCCAAAATCGGCCGCCCGGAGGGACGGGAGGGGCGGCTTGAAATAGCCGAATCCGGAGGGTCGCTCCTATGTCAAGAACACCTCTGAGAGACGACGGTGTTGCTGGGGATATAGATCAAGAAAAAGAGGGATAAACAGCAATACGATCCGCCCATGGGCGGATCGGAGCAGCGGCGGGTGGAGAAGCCGTGGGGCTATGAGGTCTGGTGGGCCCAAACCGACGCCTACGCGGGGAAACTTCTCCACGTCAAGGCAGGGCACCGGCTCTCCCTCCAGCTCCACCGCGAGAAGGACGAGTCTTCCTACGTGCTCTCGGGACGGCTGCTGCTGACCCGGGGGCCGAGCGCCGAGAGCCTGCGCGAGGAGGAGATCGAGCCGGGCTTCGCCTGGCATGTCGAGCCGGGGACCGTGCACTCGATCGAGGCGATCGAGGACTCGGTGGTTCTGGAGGTCTCGACCCCGCATCTCGATGACGTCGTGCGCTTGGAGGATCGCTATGGGCGCTCGGACGCCGACGCGTCTGAGGAAGGGGGCAGCCCATCGCTTTAGCCCGGCTTCGTTGTTGAATGCCGACTTGTGCATCCAAACCGGAACCAAGACGCGCCCGAGCTGGTGATCTTCGACTGCGACGGCGTCCTGGTCGACACCGAACCGATCTCCAACCGCGTGATGGCCGATGCGATCGGCGACGCAGGGCTCGCGATGAGCGTCGAGGAGGTCACCAAAACCTTCGAAGGGATGCGACTCGACGACATCGCCACCTCGCTGGAAGAACGGCTTGGGAAAAGGCTTCCAGAGGGGTGGGTGGCCGCCTTTGAGAATCGACGCGCAGCTGAGTTCCGCAAGGGCGTTGAGGCGATCCCCGGCGTTGCGGAGGCGCTGGCGGCGATCAGCGCGGCGGGCCTGAGCGTTTGCGTCGCCTCTCAAGCAAACCCGCAGAAAATTGAGCTGACGCTCGGACTCAGCGGCCTGATCGAGAACTTCGAGAAGGGCTCGCTCTTCTCTTCGCGGATGGTCGAGCACGGTAAGCCGCATCCGGATCTGTTCCTGCTCGCTGCCGGCTCGATGGGATTCCGACCTGCCGCCTGCGTCGTGGTCGAGGACGGTGTCCTTGGCGTCCGCGCTGGACGCCTCGCGGGAATGGAAGTCCTCGGCTATGCACCCGAGGGCAGGGGCGATCGCCTCGCAAGCGAGGGTGCCAGGACGTTCGAGTCGATGGCCGAGTTGCCGGGGCTACTCGGTCTCCCCTAGGCCGGAACGGGGATCGGTTCCTGCATCGCCCGGAAGACGACCCGCACCAGGTGTCGTTTGAGGCAACGGAACGCCTCCTTGGTCGACTTCCCTTCGGCCCGCTTCTTCGCCAGGTAGGCGCGAGCAGGCGGATGCACCCGGGCCTGGGTGAGGACGACCTGGTGGAGCGCGGCGTTCAGCTTGCGGTTGCCCATGCGCGAGAGCCGGTGGCGAGCGTAGCGGCCCGAGGAGACCTCGATCGGGGCGCAGCCGGCGTGACGGGCAAGCGCCGCATCGGAGTGGAAACGCCGCGGGCCGCCCACCTCGACGAGCAGGCGGGCGGCGACCAGGTCCCCGACGCCCGAGAGGGCGAGCAGGCCCGGCGCCATCGGCCGCACCAGGACGGCGATCTCGGCGCGCAGGGCGTCGATCGCCCGGGTCAGCTCGCCGATCCGCGCCAGCAGCTCGCGGCAGATCCGCACCTGCACCCCGTCCCCGTAGCGGCCGAGGCGCTGGGAGAGGCCGCGACGGGTGTCGGCGCGGTTCAGGGTGCGGGCAAAGGGCTCGAGGCCGGAGTCGAGATCGTGCATGAGCCAGCGCAGGCGCGAGCAGATGGCGGTGCGCTCGCCGACCAGGTCCTCGCGGTGGTCGACCAGGAGCTTCAGCTCGCGCAGCTTCGGGTCGTGGGTGGCGCGCGGCAGGTTCGGCTCGCGGAGGGCCGCGCGGGCGACGGCGAGGGCGTCGATCGAGTCGGACTTGCCGTAGGTGCGGGCGGTATTCCGCTCCCGCGCCGTCAGGCGGGTGCCGACCCGCAGCACCAGCTCCTCGGCGGCGAGCAGGAAGCGCTCCAGGCGGCCGTTGACGTGGCGGCAGTCCTCAAGCGCGAAGCGCAGATCGCCGTCCTCGCCGGCGAGCTCGTGCGCCCAGGCCAGCAGGCGCTCGTGGCCTTCGGCTGTGCCGGGAATCGTTAGCTCTCCGAGCAACTGCCCGGTGCCGTCGGCGACCGCTGCGGCGGTGTGGGTGTCTTTGTGGGGGTCGATGCCGATCGTGATCACTTCTGTGCGCCTCCCTGGGCTGTGGTTGTCTTAGGGACGGATCGGCGGCGGACAGAACCGGGTGTGGTGGTCAAGCTCCTTAGGTCACTCCGTCGATCCTCGAACGCGGCGGGCGACACGACTCACTCGGTCAGCCTCCAGAGGCGACGAGATAATGCGGAGTCAGCCCGCCGCGCTGAGGACGCTAGGCCGGGTGTTGGACGTCAACTCCGCGGCTTCGTGTAGGCATCGAACCACCCGGTTCGTAGTGTGTCGGGGCTTCGAGTAGGGCCATAGGCCCGTAGCGAAGCTTCGTGGGGAGTCTGCGTTTTGTGCATCAGGTTCGGGCTACTTGGTTGCGTCCTTGAAATGGGCTCGGCTCTTGCTCGGGGTCTTGGGGGTTCGTGGAGTCGGCTGGGACTGGGGGGGTGGTCTCTCTTCACCGCCCCGCGACGCGGAGAGGGCCCCTACGCCGCCAACCGCTCCAAGGTCTCCCGGTCTTCTTCGAGCACCTCCTTCAGCCGCTCCTTGAAGTCGGGCTCGGTGCGCCGTTCCGCGATGAACCGGTAAACCGCCGCGCGGACCAGTTCTGAGACCGGGAGGCGGTCCGCCCTGGCGACAGCATGGAGTTCGTCGGCCAGCTCTTTCGGGAGCCGAAGGGTCGTCACCTTGGTGTTCATCCGAACCTCCTGACGGCAAAGCTGCCTCTCGCGCTCGGACCCGGAGCGATCCACGCGATCCCCTCCAGCAGGCTTTCTATGCGCACGTCGAGGGCTCCAGCGAGCCTCATCAGCGTGTCTACGCGAGGCAGCCGCTGCCCGTGCTCGATCAGTCCGATCTCGGTGCGGTGCAGCGAGGCCACTGCGCCGAGCGCTTCCTGGGAGAAGCCGGCTCGCCGACGGGCCAGCCAAACGTTCCTTCCGAGCTGCCCGGCGACCTCGCGGTCCACGCTTCTGCCGTCCATCAGAGTTCGGCCAGCTCGTGGAAGAGCAGGGCCGCCCTGGTCGGGATGACGCGCCTGGTCTCGGTTCCGAGCAGTCCGCCTGCGGCGAGATCGCGGACAGCTCGCCGATGTCGATCACGTTCCTCGAACGTCGCCTCCAGGCCGCCGCCGGTCATTTCCTTCAGCAGCTCCACCTCCGTCAGCGTCTGCGGGAAGAGTGCGAGGACGTGATTCAGGACCGCCGCCTGGTCGCGAAGATCCTGCTCGGCGGGGGTCGTGGCGCGTTCATTATGGCCCGCGCCTCTAGGCTTGTCGTGCATGGGAGTTCACCCTCCTGTGCCATGCCCCCGGCTGTTTGCGCAGCGCGGGGGCGCTTTGTTGATCGGCAAAGCCTAGCAGGGTCGTAGAGACCCCTCTACACGGTCCTAGTCCCTGCGGAGGATCTGCGCTACTCGGGTGAAGTGCAGGCCGGTCTCGCTTGCGATGTCGCGAGTCGAGAGCCCGGCCGCCTGCGCATCCTCGAATGACTTGCGCCGAGCCTCGCGGAGCGCTTCGAGCTTGTCCTGCGCCTTCTCGAAATCAGCCTGTGCCCGTCGCACGGATTTCCGTGCTTTCGCCTGTGGATCGCCCGCCATCGCCGTGGACCCTATTGGGCCTGAGAAATGAGACCAGGATGCGACCAAGACGACGCGGAACCATGCGGAACCGCCTGGAGACCAGCGGAACGGAGAAACAGGGCGAAGCCGAGGATCTCGCTCTGCACCGGGAAGCACACGGCGTCCCCCGGAACAGCAAGGAACGCGCCCGACAGGATTTGAACCTGTGACCTTCGGTTTCGTAGACCGACGCTCTATCCAGCTGAGCTACGGGCGCGAGAGGCCGGGTGGTGGCCGGCGAGTGTCGAGATTAAAGGATGCCGGGCGCTTTTAGGCGAGTCGGGCGTCGAGGGTGATCTCCGGGACGCCGGCGAGGGCGCGGGAGACGGGGCAGCCGGATTTGGCTTTTTCGGCGTAGGAGCGGAAGGCGTCTTCATCGAGACCGGGGACGGCGCCCTCCACCTCGAGGTCGATCTTGGCCAGGGTCGGCAGGTCGTCGACGATGCGGAGCTGGACCCGGGCCTGGGCGCGGATCGACTCCGGCGGGTGCCCGGCTTCGCTGAGGACGAGGCTGAGCGCCATCGCGAAGCAGCTGGCGTGCGCGGCGGCGATCAGCTCCTCGGGGTTGGTCCCCTCGCCCTCCTCGAAACGGGAGCTGAAGGAGTAGTTGCCCTTGAAGACCCCCTCGCCCACTTCGACCGTTCCGCTGCCGCTTTTGAGATCGCCGAGCCACTCCGCCGTCCCACTCCTCGCCGCCATCCTCGCTCCCTTCGTTTGGGTTCGCGAGCCCCCTACCCGGTTTGCGCGGTTCCGTCTTCCCCGGCGTAGGCGGCGAGCAGCTTCTTCTCTCCCTCGTGGTCGGGGAAGCGGGTGGCGACGAGCAGGGCGCCGAGGCAGATCGCGACGATCCCCGCGACGTAGGCCCAGGCGTCGCCCTGCAGGAACGCCCCCCGCGCTCCTTCGACGATCGATTCGGCGTAGCGGGGGTGCTGTTCGGCCACCGCGGCGGCGCTGGAGAAAGACTTGGTCAGCTCGTTTTCGACGCTGGTCGAGACCGAGCGCGGCGCCGAGGCGACCGCCGCGGCCGCCGCGGCCGCGTAACCGGCGGTGAGCAGGGCGCCGAGGATCGACTGCATGATCGCGCCGCCGAGGTCGCGCTGCAGGTCCGCGGTCGCCGAGGCCATCCCCGCCCGGTGCACCGGCACCGAGGCGGTCAGCGAGTGCGAGGCCGGGGTGCCGGCGAAGCCGACGCCGACGCCGATGAGCAGGTAGCCGAGGCCGATGTGCCAGTACTGGGCGTTCTCGTCCCAGAGGAGCAGCATCACCAGGAAGCCGAGGAGGCAGAAGGCGTAGCCGAGCAGGAGGGTGAAGCGGGCCCCTTTGGTCTCGACCAGCTTCGCCGAGCGGGGCGCGACGACGACCATCCCGATCGCCCCCGGCAGGATCGCCAGCCCGGCGTCCAGGGTCGAGTAGTCCAGCACGTTCTGCAGGTACTGCTGGCCGATGAACATCGCCGCCATCAGCGAGCCGAAGACGATGATTCCGGCACAGGCCGCGACCCAGAAGATGCGCCGGCCGGCGACCTCGAGGTCATAGAGCGGCGGGCGGGCGCGGCGCTGGCGGACGACGAAGGCGACGGCCGCGGCGAGGGCGACGACGCCGAGCCCAGCTGCCGCGGCGCCCGCCCCCGGCACCGGGGCGAAGTTGATCGCCAGGACGAGGGCGGCGACCATCAGCACCGAGAGGATGCCGCCGAGGTTGTCGACCCGCTCGGAGGTCTCGTTGACATGGGCGGGAACGAAGCGCCACGCGAGGTAGAGGGCGGCGGCGGCCAGCGGCAGGGTGACGAAGAAGACCGAGTCCCAGTCGAAGTGCTCGAGCAGGGCGCCGGAGACCAGCGGCCCGAGGGCCGAGATCCCGCCCCCCAGCGCCGACCAGAGGGCGATCGACTTGGTCCGCTCCGGCCCGCTCCAGAGCGCGGTGATCAGGGCCAGCGTGGTCGGGAAGGCCATCCCGGCGGCGAGGCCGCCGAGCAGACGGGCGAAGAAGAGGACGGTGATCGAGGGCGCGAAGCCGGCGAGGAGCGAGGCCGGGATCGCCAGCGCGGTCCCGGCCAGCAGCATCTGCTTGCGCCCGTGGGCGTCGCCGAGCGCGCCGAGGTAGAGAACCGAGGCGGCGAGCCCGAGCGAGTAGCCGACGGCGACGAGGTCGAGCCCGGTCTGGCTGGCGTCGAAGGCCTTGCCGATGTCCGGCAGGGCGACGTTGGCGACCGCGAGGTTGAGGTTGGCGACCGCGGCGACCGCGATCAGCGCCGTCAGCACGAGCTTGGCGCGAGGAGGAGAGGACGGGTTCGACGCGGGCGCTGCGGCATCAACGGTCGAGGCCATCGATCCAACCCTATCCCCCCCAGCGCATAGGCTGGCCGCGTGACCAAGTGGGCGGTACTGGGAGTTCTGGCGGCGGCGCAGTTCCTGATGGTCCTCGACCAGGCGGTGATGAACGTCGCGATCAGCCAGCTGGTCGAAGACTTCGACACGACGGTGACGACGATCCAGTCGGTGATCGCCCTCTACGCGCTGGTCATGGCCGGGCTGATGCTGACCGGCGGCAAGCTCGGCGACATCTTCGGCCGCCGCCGCGTCTTTGCGATCGGCCTCGTCATCTACGCGATCGGCTCCGCCCTTACGGCCGCCTCCTGGAGCGTCCCTTCGCTGATGTTCGGCTGGTCGATCCTGGAGGGGATCGGCGCGGCCCTGGTCCTGCCGGCGATGGTCGCCCTGGTCGCCGGCACCTACCGCGACAGCGACCGGGCTGTCGCCTACGGCGTCCTCGGCGGCGTCGCCGGGGCCGGCATCGCCGTCGGCCCGATCCTCGGCGGCTGGGTCACCACCGACTTCTCCTGGCGCTACGTCTTCGTCGGCGAGGTGATCGTCGCGGCCGGAATCCTGATCGGCACGCGGATGATGGCCGAGCCCGAGCGCGCCCCCGGCAAGCCGACGCTCGACTGGGTTGGCAGCGTCCTCTCGGCGAGCGGGCTCGCGGTCCTCGTCTTCGGGGTCCTGCAGGCAAGCAACTGGGGCTGGCTGACGCCGCACGACTCACCGATCACCCCCTTCGGGTTCTCGCTGACCCCGTTCGTCCTCGCCGCCGGCGGCCTGCTCCTCGCCGGCTTCGCCTCCTGGGAGCGGCGGCGCGAGTCCCGCGGCGCCGAACCGCTGCTGCGCCTCGACCTGCTGAAGATCCCGTCGCTGCGCGGCGGGGTCTCGATGCTCCTCGCCCAGAATCTCGTCCTGATGGGGATCTTCTTCACGATCCCGCTCTTCCTGCAGATCGTCCAGGGCCTCGACGCGCTGGAAACGGGCGTCCGCATGCTGCCGACCTCGGTCGGTCTCTTCGTCAGCGCCCTGGTCGGCTCCCGTCTCGCCTCGCGTTTCGCGCCGAAGCTGCTGGTCCGCATTGGCCTCGCCCTCGTCTTCGTCGCCTCGCTGCTGTTGATGGGGACGATCGAGCCCGAGCTCGACAACACCCCGTTCCTGATCGCCATGGGCGTCCTCGGAGTCGGCATGGGGCTGGTCGTCTCGCAGCTCGGCAACGTCGTCCAGTCGGCGATCGGCGACGAGCAGCGGAGCGAAGCCGGCGGCCTGCAGAACACGGCCCAGCAGCTGGGATCGTCGCTCGGCACGGCGCTGCTGGGGGCGATCGTGATCACCGGCCTCGCCACCGCCTTCACCGGCAACATCGCCGCCGATGCGCAGGTCTCCGCCAAGGTCGAGCAGCAGGTACAGGTGCAGCTCGGCGCCGGCGGCAGCTTCGTCCCCTCGGCGCAGGTCCGCGAAGCCGCCGAGGCCGCGCAGGTCCCGGCCGCGGAAGCCGATGCGCTCGTCAGCCACTACGAAGACGCCCAGTTGGAAGCGCTGAAGCTCGCCTTCCTCGTCGCCGCCCTGCTCGTCCTCGCGTCCTTCTGGTCGACCCGTCGGCTGCCGGGCGAGCGCCTTACCGCTTGAGGAGCGGCCGCCTCAGCCTTTGAGCCGCACGTGCCAGTGGACGGTCGCGGTCGCGACCCGCTGGCCGTTCCCGTCGCTCAGCTCGACCTCGCAGGGGAACTCGACCCTGCCCTCGGCGTCGAGGGTGGCGAGGGCCTCGGCCGCGTCGACGCCGAGCGTGGCGGCCACCGTGATCGTGCCGTTGGCGATCTTCTCGTAGGCGATCTCGGCGCTGCGGGCGAGCGGCGTCACGTCCCCCATCCGCTCGGCGAAGGCGCCGACGAAGGCCGCGCCCGAGGCGGTCTCGGCGGCGGTGAAGAGCGCGCCGGCGTGCTGGGAGCCGACGTGGTTTTTCAGCTCCGCCCGGTCGGGGAGGATGACGGTCGCCTCACCCTCGCGGACCTCGACGATCTCGAGGTCGAGGTGGCCGGCGAAGGGCACCGCCTGGGTCATGCCTTTGGCGATCAGGTCGAAGTCGGTCATCGGCCCTGGAACCTAGCGTGCCCGGGGCCGCCCTTCTCGAGGAAGGTGCGGACGGCGTTCTGCAGGTCCTCGCTGGCGAAGAGCTCGGCCGCTTCGGTCCGCACCGCCTCGTCCGCGGCCGGAATCCCGCCTTCGCGGAAGCGGCGGAGGATGTGCTTGGTCATCGCGTGCGCCTTCGTCGGCCCTTCGGCCAGCTCCTGCGCCAGCTTGCGCGAGGCGGCCTCGAAGTCGTGGTCCTCGAAGATCAGGTTGACGACGCCCCAGCGCTCCATCTCCTCGGCGCCGAAGATCCCGCCCGACATCACGAAGTGGCGGGCGCGGCCGCTGCCGGCGCGCTCGGCCAGCCGCTGGGTTCCGCCCATAGACGGCGTCAGCCCGACCACTTTCTCGACCAGGCCGAACTTCGCCTTCGGCGAGGCGACGATCAGGTCGCAGGCGAGCGCCAGCTCGAAGGCCGCGGTCAGGGTCAGCGCGTGGGCGGCGAAGACGACCGGCGCCGGCAGCGTTTCGACCTTGTCGATCATCTCCAGCAGGTCGGTCCAGAGCGCGCTCCCCTGCTCCGGCGTAAGCCCGGCGAAGACGTGGACGTCGACGCCGCCCGAGACGGCGCGGCCCTCGGCCCGGATCAGCAGCGCCCGCGGCGGCTCCACGGCGACCTCGTCGATCGCCGCCCGCAGGTCGTCGATCATCCGCTGGTCGAAGAGGTTGAGCGGCGGGCTGTCGAGCACGATCGCCGCCAGGTCGCCCTCCCGCTCCAGTCTCGCCGCCGCGCTCATAGCTCCGGCACCCTATGGACCTCGAACAGGTTCGTGCCCAGTTCCTGCCCGTCGAGCCCGGCGGTGATCGCGACCAGCTCGCCCGGCGCGGCGATCCCGTGCTTGGCCGCCTCGCCGGCGCAGTGGCCGAGCAGGCTGCGCAGCTCGGTCCCGAAGTCGCTCTGCACGGCGGTGATGCCGAAGAGCAGGGAGACCCGCCGCACGGTCTCTATATAGGGGGAGACCGCGAGCACCGGCACGTCGGGCCGGTGGGCGGAGACGAGGCGGGCGGTGCGGCCGGTGTTGGTCGGGACGACGAGCGCCTTCAGCCCCAGCCGGTAGACGGCGCCGACGGCGCTCTGGGCGACCGAGTCGGCGACGTCCTGCGTCGCCTGGTCGGTGCGGCGGAACAGCCACTCGCTGTAGGGGAGGTCGGGCTCGGTCGCGCGGGCGATCCGGTCCATCACTTCCACCGCCTCGACCGGGTTGTGCCCGACCGCGGTCTCCTCGGAGAGCATCACCGCGTCGGTGCCGTCGTAGATCGCGTTGGCGACGTCGGTCACCTCGGCTCGGGTCGGGCGCCGCGCGGTCACCATCGAGGCCAGCATCTGGGTCGCCGTGATCGCCGGTTTGGAGACCAGGCCGGCGGCGCGGATCAGCCGCTTCTGCTCGATCGGCAGCTGCTCCAGCGGCACTTCGATCCCGAGGTCGCCGCGGGCGACCATGATCCCGCCGCTGGCGGCGCGGACGATCTCCTCGACGTTGGCCGCCGCCTGCTGGCGCTCGATCTTGGCGATCACCGGGATCCGCGAGCCGAGCTCTTTCAGCCGCGCCGAGACCGGCTCCAGGTCGGCGGCGTTGGAGACGAAGGAGACGGCCAGCAGGTCGACACCGTTCTCGACCGCGAACTCGACCCAGCCGAGGTCGACCCCGGTGGTCGCCGGCAGGTCGACACCGCCGGGGATGTTCATCCCCTTGTGGGAGGAGAGCGTCCCGCCCACCTCGACCTCGGCGCCGACCCCCGCGTCCTCGGCGTCGCCGACCCGCAGCCGGATCGCCCCGTCGGCGAGGTAGACGAGCTGGTCCTCGCGCAGGTCCGAGACCCCGGCCCACTGGACCGGGATCGTCCCCCGGTCGCCCTCCACCTGCTCGGGCGTCAAAGTCACGTGCATCCCCGTCTCCAGCTCGGCGACGTCGTCGCGCAGCGAGCCGATCCGCAGCTTCGGCCCCGGCAGGTCGCCGAGGATCGCCACCTCGCGCCCGACCCGCTCCGCCGCCGCCCGAATCGCCCCGATCGTCTCCGCCTGCCGCTCCTGCCCGGCGTGGGAGAAGTTGAGCCGGAAGACGTCGGCCCCAGCCGCGACCAGCCGCTCCAGCACCTCCGGCGCCCAGCTCGCCGGGCCCACCGTGGCGATGATCTTGGTGCGGCGCCCCTGCCGGGCGCCCGAGGAGGGGACGGGTGCGGCCTGCATCTCAGTCGTGACTGTAGAGGCACAGCCATCGGCTCTCAGTCAAGGGCTGAGGACGAACCAATGAATAAACGGTGACGTTTCTATTCAGGGGGCCGATAAATTTTCGGAGATTGCCGAAAGTTTCCTCGAACGTCTAAAGCATGGCTGATCTTCGCTCATAGGATTTTGCTATCCGCAGGCCCTCCAGAAAAGAGAGCTTGTTGCCCCTCGCGGTGGCTATCAGCTTGCTCCTCGGTGCTTTTGGCCCCAGTGCCCAGCTTGTGGCTGCCCCTCAGACTGCTTCCGCCAACCCCGCGGCAAAGAGGAGTGCCGCGGTCGCCAAACGGCTACAGCGGCAACGTGAACACATGGAACGACAGCGTGAGCGGCTGATGGAGAACCGCCAGCGTTTCAAAGAGCACACGGAACGAGTGCGTGGGCGACTGAAAGAAGAGAGCAAAAAGGCCCAGGCAGGGAATGCCGGCTCCGGAGTGGACGTCCAGACGAGCGAGGACGAGGAGGACCACAACAAGGACCCCGAAGACGACGGCGATCGGAATTCCGATATTTGGAGTGGTTTCTTTCCCTGGGCGACCGACGAAGGCGTTTCCGACAATCTGCTGACCGGCCTCTTCTTCGCGGGACTTGGCGTACTCGGGGCTTCGATCCTGGTCTTCGGCTTGCTCGGGTCCTACCTCCCCTCGATGGGTGGAAAAGCCGAATACGACGCCCTGCAGATCGAAATCAAGAGCTTGACGGAACGGCTCGACCAGCAACTCAAGGCAAGGGAGCGCTACGTGCGCGATGGCACGGACCCCGGGTCGGAACGGCGAAAAGAAGCCGCCAGCCTGACCGACGATCTGAGTCAAGTCGTCGAATCCAAGGAAGAAGAAGCAAGGCATAAGTACCGCCAGGCGTTGTGGCTGGGTGTCCCGATCTACATCCTGGTCGGTGGGGCCCTGGCCGTCCTGGTGGCAAGCAACGCCCTTCAGGCGCTGCTGATCGGCTTCGCCTGGACCTCGATCGCCGACCGGCTCGGCCTCAAACGCGAGCAGAGTGAGAAGAAGGAGATCGAAGGCAAGGAGATAGGAGTGCTGGCCGCAGATGCGAAGGAGGCCGACGAGGCAAAAGCCAAACTCGCCCAAAGAGACGCCGAGAACCAGGAGCTGAAAGCCGCCTTCTCAGAGCTCAGCACCGTTCTTGCCAAAATCAAAGGCTAGAAATGAGCGACTTCAACAAGGAAATCTCGAAATTGCTGCAGGAACTCGAGTCCGGCGCCATAACCGGGGATCAGTTCAAGACCTTGAGCCAAGGACTGGTCGAGACCCTGGGAAAGGACGAGCCGGTCCCTCCCCATGACCCGGTCCGGCTGGAACGAGTCGAAGCTGCAGAGAGGATGCTGCGCGAGCTCTAGCCTCCAGGCTCTCAGCCCGAGAGCGGAGAGGGAGGGATTCGAACCCTCGAGAGAGCTTGCGCCCCCTACTCGCTTAGCAGGCGAGTGCCTTCAGCCACTCGGCCACCTCTCCTGGTGCGCGCCCGGCGCGCTTCGAACGATTGTAGGTATTGACGGGGAATCGCGGGGATAGGCTGGCGCCTGTGTCCGCACCCCATCTCCAGTCGCATGAGCGCTACGAGCGGGTCTTTGCGGATGTCGAGGCGCCGTTTGCGTTCGTCGACCTCGAAGCGATGTGGGCGAACGCGGACTCGATGCTGGAGCGGTCGCAGGGCAAGAACGTGCGGGTGGCTTCGAAGTCGGTGCGCTGCCGGGCGCTGATGGAGGCGATCCTCGGGCGGGACGAGCGGTTCCGGGGGCTGATGACCTACACGCTGCCGGAGACGCTGTGGCTTGCCGAGCAGGGGTTCGAGGATCTGTTGCTCGCGTATCCGACCGCGGACCTGGGGGCGCTGGAGGAGTTGGCGCTGCGCTCGGCGGCGAATCCGGACGGGGCGCCGATCGTGATGGTCGACTGCCTCAGCCACCTGGAGATGATCGAGTCGGTGCTGGGCAAGGGGGCGCCGCCGCTGCGGGTCTGCATCGACGTCGACGCCAGCTGGTGGTGGCTTGGTGGCCGGGTCAAGATCGGCCCCAAGCGCTCGCCGATCCACTCGGTCGAACAGGCGGTGGCGCTGGCGCGGGAGATCGAGAAGCGGCCGCAGATCGAACTCGACGCGCTGATGGCCTACGAGGGGCAGATCTCCGGGGTCGGGGACCTGCCGCCGGGGCAGCGGCTGCGGGGCGCCGCGATCCGCTTCATGCAGAAGCGCTCGGCCGCGGAAATCGCCGAGCGGCGGGGGGAGATCGTCGCCGCGCTGAGCGAGTTCGTCGAGCTGGAGATCGTCAACGGCGGCGGCACCGGCAGCCTCGAATTCACCGCGGGCGAGGAGGCGGTGACCGAGGTGACCGCCGGCTCGGGCTTCTACGCCCCGGTCCTCTTCGACCACTACAGCCGCTTCAGCCTCACCCCCGCCGCCGCCTTCGCCCTGCCGGTCACCCGCAAGCCCTCGGACTGGGTGGCGACGGCCCTCGGCGGCGGCTACCTCGCCTCCGGCCCGGGCAACCCCGCCCGCCTCCCGGCTCCCTGGCTGCCCGAGGGGCTGCGCTTCGACGAGGAGGAGGGCGCCGGCGAGGTGCAGACGCCGCTGCTCGGCGAAGCCGCCGGATCGCTCGACGTCGGCGACCGGGTCTACCTCCGGCACGCCAAAGCGGGCGAGCTCTGCGAGCACTTCGACACCCTCTACCTGGTCGAAGGCGACGCGATCGTCGACGAGGTCCCCACCTATCGCGGTGAAGGAAAGAACTTCCTCTAGGTCGACGGGCCGAAATTACCCCTATATGGAGGGAAATCGTCCCGTCGGCAGCTAGGGGCCCAGGACGCGATCGGTGTACTCGTTGGCGAAGGTGCGGTCGGGGTCGAGCTCGTCGCGCACCCGCTGGAACGCCTCCCACTCGGGGTAGCGCGGCGCCAGCGTCGCCGCGGTCTGGAAGTGGCGCTTGCCCCAGTGGGGGCGGCCGCCGTAGTCGTCCATGATCGCCTCGACCGCCTCGAAGTAGGGCCGCCACTCCATCCCGCGGTACTGGTGGACGGCGATGTAGGCGGTGTCGCGTTCGTGGGAGGGGCTGAGTAGGGCGTCGTCGCCGGCGGCGACCCGCATCTCGATCGGGAAGAAGACCGGGAACTCGTTCGAGCGCACCCACTCGACCACCCGCCGCGCCGCCTCCGCCCCGTGCTCGCGCGGCACCCCATACTCCATCTCGGTGAAGCGGACACGGCGCTCGTTGGCGAAGACGCGGTCGCTGCGGTCGCTGGTGCGGCTGCCGGAGGCGAGTCGCCCGGCCAGCCGCGAGAGCGCCGGGATCGTCCGCGGCAGCGCCTTGCCGGTCCCCGCGAGCGCCCCCAGCGCCCAGTTCTCGAGCACGACGTCGTTGAGGTAGGCGGCGGCGCGGCGGCGCGGCCGTGGCGGCTCCTCGGTGCGGTTGCGCTCCAGCACCAGCGCCGCGTCGTCGTAGGGGAAGGTGAAGAGCTCGAAGTGCTCGTGCGCCTCGGCTCGCTCGTCGAAGCTGTCGAACACCTCCTCCCGCGGATGCGGCGCGTCGATCCGCAGCAGGGTGAAGGCGGGGACGCAGCGCAGGGTGACGGCGGCGATCGCCCCGAGCGCCCCCAGCCCCACCCGAGCCGACCGCAGCAGCGCCGGGTGGGTCGCGGCGCTGAGGTGGCGGACGCTGCCGTCGGCCAGCACCAGCTCGATCCCCTCGACCTGGGCGGAGATGTTGCGCAGGCGGGCGCCGGTCCCGTGGGTGCCGGTGGAGATCGCCCCGGCGATCGTCTGCCGGTCGATGTCGCCGAGGTTCTCCATCGCCAGCCCCAGCGCCGCCAGCTCCTGGTTGAGGTCAGCGAGCACGGTGCCGCCGGCGACCTTGACCAGCCCCGAGCCGGGGTCGGCGTCGAGCACGCCGGAAAGACCCTCGAGCCGGATCATCGTCCCCGCGGTCAGGGCCGCCTCGGTGAAGGAGTGGCCGGAGCCCGCGACCTTCACCTTCTGCCCGGCGGCCGCGGCGGCGGCAACCGCCTCCGCCAGCTCCTCGCGACTGCCGGGGCGCAGGATCCGCGCCGGCCGGCAGCGCTGGTCGCCTGCCCAGTTGACCCACTCGCCGCTACCTCCGCTGCGCCGCCCCCCCATCGCCGGCCTCAGCTCGCCGCGGCGTGCAGCTCGCCGCCAACCTGCATCGCCCGGTAGGCGTAGAAGACCGTGAGCAGCAGCAGCAAGGCGATGGTCAGGCTCGGCAGCACGTTGCCGGTGAGGCTGGCGACCACGCCGCCGCCGACCCCGCCGATCACCTGGCCCGAGGCCCAGGCCATGTTGGAGAGGCCGGCGGCGAAGCCCTGGTGGAGGTTGCTCGACTCGGCAACGTCGGAGATCAGCGTCAGGGCCGGCGCGAAGCAGAGGCCGGCGCCGAGCGAGGTGACGATCAGCGCTGCCAGCACGCCGCCGAGGGTGCCGGCGAGGGCGACGCCGGCCATCGCTGCGGCGCAGACGGAGAGGCCGATCACGTAGGGGAGCCGCCGCCCGATCCGGTCCGACATCCTCCCCGCCACCGGCGCCAGCATCGCCTCCAGCGCCGCCCCGGCGATGAACCCGCCGGCGATCAGACCGTGGCCGCCGCCGAGGTCGTCGATCCGCAACGGCACCAGCACCTCGATCGCGCCGAACATCACCGAGGGGACGGCGACGAAGGCGGCGGCGTCCAGGACTGGTCGGCTGACCAGCGTCGCCATCACTTCGGAGAGGCTCTGGCGCTCCGGTGTTCGTGTCTCCGGGAGCCGCGCCGCGGCCAGCGAGAGGAGGATCGTGACCACCAGCACCGAGCTGAAGACCGGCTCGGTCCCGATCGAGCCGGCGATCGCGCCGAGAGCCGGGCCGAGCAGGGCGCCGGCGACCGCGGTCCCGAGGGCGGTGCCGATGATCGAGCCGCGTTTGTCCTCCGGGGCCGAGCTGATCAGCCAGGTCAGGGCGCCCGACCAGATCAGCGCGCCGGCGACGCCCTGCACGAAGCGGGCACCGTCGAGCAGGAAGATCTCCTCGCCGAAGCCGAAGACGAGGCTGGCGAAGCCGAGGAGGAGGAGGCCGGCGATCACGGTCCGCCGCGGCCCGACCCGGCTCGCCACGAAGCCGGCCGGCAGCGACCCGACCAGGGTTCCGGCCGCGTAGGCGGCGGAAAGGATGCCTGCTTCGGCTTTGCTGAGGCCGAGCTCGTCGACGTACTCCGGAAGCAGCGGTGCGATCGCCGCGAAGAAGGCGACGTCGAAGAAGATCATCGCCGAGGCGAGGATGAGCAACCGGCGCACCCCCTGCATACAATCAATGCGAGCAAGCCTGAGCGCTCTGGGAGGGGTGGCAGAGCGGTTGAATGCGGCGGCCTTGAAAGCCGTTAGGCCGCGTAAGCGGTCTCGTGGGTTCGAATCCCACCCCCTCCGCTCGCGAGCCGTTCGCGGCAGGAAAGCGACCTCCGCGGACGAACGAGCAGGCCATGGAGAACGCCGGCAGGCGCGCCGACCGCCGCGACGTCTGGCGGCAGCGCGCGGAGAAGGTCAGGGACGCATTCGGGCTGGTCCTCGCCCTGGTCCTGCTGACCTACGTGCTTGCGTCACTGATGGAGAACCGCGGCTGGTCGGCCGTGGTCCTCACCCTGGCGACCAGCGTCACCTCGATCGTCGCCCTGACCAGCTCCCACGTCAGGCCGCGGGTAGTCCACGTCTCGATCTGGCTCGCCGCCCTGACCATCCTCTTCGCCGCAACCGCCGCGGTGACCGGCGAGAAGACGCTCCTCAACCTCGGCTCGCTGATCCAGATCTGCCTGCTGGCGTTCGCGATGGCGGCGGTGCTTTGGCGGGTCGTCTCCAGCGCCGAGGTCGGCTCACGTACGATCCTCGGCGCGATCAGCGTCTACGCGGTCCTCGGGATCCTCTTCACCTTCGCCTACGGGACGATCGACCGGATCCAGGGCGGGCCCTTCTTCGAAAATGCCGCCCACCCCAGCGGCAGCGACTTCATCTTCTTCAGCTACACGACGCTGACCACCACCGGGTACGGGAACCTCGTCCCCGCCGGACAGCCGGGGCGGATGATCTCCGGCCTGGAGATGATGCTCGGCCAGATCTTCCTCGTCACCCTGGTCGCCGGGCTGGTCAGCCTCTGGCGCCCCGGCGAGGCGCTGCGCCGCCGCCGCGAGCGGCGCGAAGCGCCCAGCGAGCCCGCCTGACGTCAGCTCTCGTCGAGCTCGACCCGTTCGATCGTCTGCGCCTCCAGGGGCTTGTCGCCGGCGTCGGTCGGCACCGACTCGATCGCGTCGACGACGTCCATGCCGTCGATCACCTCGCCGAAGACGGTGTGCTTGCCGTCGAGCCAGGGCGCGGCGCCGGTGGTGACGATGAAGAACTGGGAGCCGTTGGTGTTCGGCCCCGCGTTGGCCATCGCCAGCGCCCCGCGCACGACCTTGTGGTCGTTGATCTCGTCCTCGAAGGTGTACCCCGGCCCGCCGCGGCCGCTGCCCTCGGGACAGCCGCCCTGGATCATGAAGTCCGGGATCACCCGGTGGAAGACGAGCTGGTCGTAGAACCCGTCGGCGGAGAGCTTGCGGAAATTCTCGACGGTTTTCGGCGCGTCCTCGTCGTGAAGCTCGAGCACGATCGCCCCGGCGCTGGTGTGAAGGGTCGCTTGCGACATGGCCGAAACCCTACCCTCCGTGGACCCTGATGGTCACCGGCGCGGATGATCCCGGCGCATACGGCCAGCGCTCCTCCGCCAGGGCCGTGGCGCGGAGCCGGATCGCCGCCCGCCCGCTGACGTAGCGGAAGCGGTAATGGGCCCGGAAGCGACCGTGGTGGTCGGTGCGGGTCACGAGCACCGGCCGCCAGCGGTGAGTGGCCTGCTCCAGGTACTGGATCGCGACCAGCTTGCCGCGGCGGGGGATCGGGGCGCCGCGGCTCATCACCTTGCCGGCGAGGCGCAGCGCCTCTCCGGTCCTCAGGCTCATCGGCGAAACGCGGAGGGAAGCGCCGCTGCGCACCCGCAGCTCCAGACCCGGCCGGCTCGCCGCCTCGAGGCCGCCGTCGCCGGCGAAGCTGACGGTCACGCGCCGGGAGGGCCCGGGCGGCAGCCGCAGCTCGAAGCCGCCTTGTTCACCGGTCCGCACCGCCGCCGCGCCGATCGGCGCCAGCGCCCCGCGCGAAGGGTGGGAGACGACCCGGATCTCGCGGTCGCCGAGCCCGGCGCCCTCGGCGGCGCGGGTGAGCCGGCCGCTGATCAGCGCCGGGGCGCCGAAGGGGACGGTCAGCGAATCGCCGCGGCCGTGGCCACCGCGGAGCCGCGCGAAGAGCCGCGACTTCGCCTTCGCGACGCGCGGCGGTGGCACCCTGCGGATCGCCATCTGGGTGCCGTCGGCACGCAGTGAGGTCGAGGCGGTGTTGCCGGCCGCGTCGGCGGCGTCGGCGCGGAAGACGAAGGTGCCGGTGCCGAGATCCGGCATCGGCGCGACCAGCTCGGCCTCGCCGGCGGCCCCTGCCGGGGCCAGCTTCGTCGCCAGCTCGGTCCAGCGATCGGAGTCGACCCGCCGGTAGAGGATCTGGCCGGACGCGGGACCGGAGTGGGAGTCAGCGACTTCCGCCACCACCTGGCCCTCGGGCTGCGCGGTCTCGAATGCCAGCTGGGGGCTGACGTCGTCCAGCCGCAGCGGCACGGTCACCGCCGAGCTCGGAGCCTCGTTGCCGGCTTCGTCGCGCAGCCACAGCTGCAGCGAGTAGCTGCCCGCGGCGGGCACGGAGAGGTCGGCGAGGCCATGGCGATCGCGCCCGGCGGCGAACTTGACGCCGCTGTCGTAGCCCGCGCTGCCGACCAGCCGCCAGGAGGCCCCGGCGATTGGGCTCGCCGCCCCCTGGTCCGGGTTCTCCCAGCCGAAGTCGAAGTCGTTGGTGCGGCGCCAATCCTCGCCGCCGGCGAGGACGACCGCCTTCGGGTGGACCGGCGGGTTGTTGTCGATCCGCACCGTGTAGATGGAGGTGCAGCGGCGGTTTTCGGCGAAGTCGGTGGCGCAGGCCAGGACCTGATGGGAGCCATCGCCGAAGACCCAGGTGTTGACCCCCTGGTGGACGAGGGCTTCGTTCGGGCACGGCCGCATCGCGGTGGCTCGCCACTCGCCGCCGACGAGAGCCTTGGCGCAGGTGTGCTCGGTGAAGCCGATCCGGGTGCCGTCGAGGAAGCTCTCGGCGAAGCGAACGCCGCCGCCGAGGTCCGCCGACCAGACCGCGACGTCCTGGTTGCCTCGGCGCCAGCCGCCCCCGAGCAGGTCGCCGCCGATGCCGACGTCGGGCGCATGGTCGTCCTGGACCGTGATCGTCAGGCCGCGCAGCGCCGACCACGAATCCTGTTCCAGCGAGCACCACTTGTCCGCGGCCCGAGCGCAAAGGAGGCGGTCTTCGAAGGCGCCGACCGGCGTCGGGAACCCCTTGCTGAATTCGCGCAGGGTCGTGTCGGTGGCGCCGGCGCTGAGGAAGGGGGCGAAGCCCGATCCGCCGTCGACGCCGAGCCGCTGCTCGATCCCATCGTGGAGGGCGTGCCACCAGGTGCCGCGGACGGCGGTGATGCCGGCGCCCAGCGGCGCCGTCCAGCGCCAGCGGGCGAAGCGGGTGCCGGATACCGTCCCCTGCCCGTCGCGGGTGAGGCTCTTGACGTGGACGCCGTCGAAGGGGTCGCCGCCGGGCGGGACGCAGTAGGAGTCGGGGCGGAACTTGGCACCGCCGGTCGTGTCGGCCCAGCTCGCGTCGGCGCCGGCGTACCAGCCGCACTGGGCGACCGCGTACTTCCCGGCCTCCGCCCTCGCGGCCGCGAACAGCAACAGGCTGAGGGCCAGCAGCAGCCCCAGCGCGATGCTCCTTCCCACGGCAAGTCTCGTCCCTGACATCGGTCCTCCTTCGCTCGATTGCGTACGGAGGTCCAAGGGCTGGGCGGCGAAAACTCTCCCCCCTCGGCGCGGCCAAAGCAACGGCTTTGCGAGAATCGGGGGCGATGCCACTCCCCACCGAAGATCAGATAACCGAGAAGCTTCGCGCCGTCATCGACCCCGAGCTGCGGCGCTCGATCGTCGAGCTGGGCATGGTCCGCTCGATCGAGGTCAAGGACAGCGGCCGGGTCGAGGTCGTCGTCTCCCTGACCACCGCCGGCTGTCCGATCCGCTCCCACTTCGAACAGGCGGTCGCCCAGAACGTCTCCCAGCTGGAAGGTGTGACCGAGGTCGCGGTCGGCTTCGACGTCCTCTCCGACGAGGAGAAAGAACAGCTGCAGCAGACGCTCGGCCGCGGCAAGCTGCCGCAGGGCGCTCTGGCGAAGGTGAAGAACGTGATCTGCGTCTCCTCCGGCAAGGGGGGCGTCGGCAAGTCGACGATGACCGCCAACCTGGCCGCGGCGCTGACCGCCGAAGGCCATCCGGCCGGGGCGCTCGACTGCGACGTCTACGGCTACTCGATCCCGCGCATGCTCGGGGTAAACCGCAAACCGGAGGTGAATGGCGAGCGGAAGATCCTGCCGCTGGAGTCGCCCAGCGGGGTGAAGGTAATGTCGATCGGCTTCTTCGTCGAGGAGAACTCGGCGGTCGTCTGGCGCGGCCCGATGCTGCACAAGGCGATCCAGCAGTTCCTCGAGGACGTCGCCTGGGACGAGCTCGAGTACCTGCTGCTCGACCTGCCGCCGGGGACCGGGGACGTCTCGATGACCCTCGCCCAGCTGCTGCCGCAGGCGAAGTTCCTCGTCGTCACGACGCCGCAGCCCGCCGCCCAGTCGGTCGCCCACCGCGGCGCCGAGATGGCGAAGAAGTTCGACCTCGAGATCCTCGGCGTGATCGAGAACATGTCCGGCTTCACGACCCCCGACGGCGAGCGCTTCACGATCTTCGGCGAGGGCGGCGGCCAGCTGCTCTCCGACGAGCTCGACGTGCCGCTGCTCGGCAAGGTGCCGCTGTCGGAGCCGCTGCGCGAGCACGCCGACAACGGCACGCCGCTGGTGATCGCCGAGCCCGACGCGCCCGCCTCACAGGCGATCCGCCAGGCAGCGCGTGGCATTGTCGCCTCGACGCCGCAGGAGCTGCCGGTGCTGCAGGCGACGCCGAACGCCGCCGAAGCGCCGCCGGTCAGCGGCACCCCGCTGCCGGTCGTCCAGTAGGCGGCTCGCCCCACCGGGCGAGGCCGAGAGTGACGAAGCACACACTCAGCAGCGAAACTTCCGCCATCCTGCCAGGTTAGGATTTGCACACAAACGCCTAATCCTCGGCTCATGTCGAGGAGCGGGGGACCCAGGTTTCTGGGGCTAACCCACCTTCGAGTGGGGGCGCAGGCTCCTTCAGCGCCAGCCCGACAGCTAACCCCGCCGGCCGACGAAGGAGGAGTGAATGACGAACGCCCAAGGGGCGGCAATAAAGCCCGTCCTGCGCATCTCCATAGCGATTCTGGCCTTGGTGGCGGCCATGTTTGCCGCGTCCGCACCGGCCCAGGCGGAAACCCCGGGTGGGGTCTCCACGACTACCCCCGAAGCCGAAACTCCAACCGCGCCGCCGGGCAAGGCGATCCTCGTCCGCGGCCGGGCGATCGCCCCCGCCGACGCGCCGCCGGCGGTGAAAAAGGTGATTGCCGCGGCGAACAAGATCCGCACCAAGCCCTACATCTACGGCGGCGGCCACGGCCGCTGGTGGGACGCCGGCTACGACTGCTCCGGCGCGGTCAGCTTCGCCCTCCACGGCGGCAGCCTGATCTCCACGCCCATGCCCTCGGGCTCCCTCGCCGGCTGGGGCAGTGCCGGCAGGGGCCGCTGGATCACCGTTTACGCCAACGGCGGCCACGCCTACGCGATCATCGCCGGCCTCCGCTGGGACACCGCCGGCACCACCAACGGCACCGGCCCCCGCTGGCACAAATCCCTGAGAGCGCAAGCGAGTGGGCCTTTCACGGCCCGCCACCCGGCCGGGTACTAAGCCAGCTCCCAGGCGGCGACCAAAAACGATGACCGGGAGGGGCGGGTGCCCCCTCCCAGGACACTCAACATCGAGCCATAGCGAGATGTGTCCGGGGAGGGGGCACCCGCCCCTCCTTAGACCATCAAGCAGCCTGATTCTTGAAGTAGTTCGCGTTGATCTCCGCGTATTTGGCCCACTCGGCCGGGAGCTGGTCCTCGGCAAAGCAAGCGTCCACCGGGCAGGCCTCGACGCAGGCGTCGCAGTCGATGCACTCGTCGGGGTCGATGTAGAGCTGCTCGACGTTGTCGTAATCGGCCTCGTCAGGCGTCGGGTGGATGCAGTCGACGGGACAAACCTCGACGCACGAGTTGTCCTTCTGGCCTATGCACGGCTCGGCGATGACGTAGGTCATTCGGGCAAGTTCTCCTAGCTCGTATTTCCGGTGCCTGCCGGGGGCCCCGGCCAAGCGCGAGCGCACATTTTAGGGATGATGCGGACATGCTGCTCTTGACGGGGGCCACCGGAAGCATCGGGTCGCGCCTGCTGCCGCTGCTGCTGGAGCAGGGCGAGGATGTGCGCTGCCTGGTGCGGGAGCCGCGGCGGCTCGGGGCGCGGCGCGTCGACGTCCAGATCGCGCTCGGCGACCTCGGCGAGATGTCCGACCCCTACCTGGTGCGCCAGGCGCTGCGCGGGGTCGACCGGGTGATCCACCTGGCAGCCTCGATCCGCGATCAGCCGCCGAAGCGGATCGAGGAGCTGAATGGACTGGCGACGGTGCGGCTGCTGCGGGCGGCCGAGCGCAGTGGGGTCGAGAGCTTCCACTTCTTCAGCGCCCTCGACGCCCAGGCGGCGCAGCGGACCCGGTTCTTCCGCGCCAAGTGGCTGGCCGAGCAGGCCGTTCTCTCCTCGTCGCTGCCCTCGACGGTTTTCGCGCCGTCGATCGTCTACGACCACAGCGACCCCTGGATCACCCTGCTGCGGCGCTTCTCCTTCCTCCCGGTGCTGCCGGTCTCGGGCGAGGGGCAGGCGCGCTTCCAGCCGATCTGGGCGGAGGACGTGGCGCGGTGTGTCGTCGCCGCGCTCGAGCTCGAGCGCCACGAGGGGGAGCGAACGCGGCGCTACGAGCTGGCGGGGCCGGAGACGCTCACCTACGACCAGATGTCCGACCTGGTCAGCCGCATCGCCGGGCGGCCGCGGCCGCTGGTCCACATGCCCCTGCCCATCGTGCGGCTGGGGCTGATCGCCCTGCGCAACCTCTTCGGCGAGGCCGTGTTCGCAACCTGGGAGGAGGCCGAGCTGATGGAGGTCTCGATGGTGAGCGAGCGAGGCCCGGCCGACGCGCAGGCGCTCGGAGTCGAACCGCGAAGGATGAGCGATGTACTGGAGAGCAGCTAGGAGGAACTCGAGGTGGCGAGCATGGGTCGCTGCCGTGGTCGCGCTCTGCGCGCTCGCCCCGCCCGCCTCGGCCGGAGCGGTCTCGCTGGTGCCGCCGAAGCCAAGCGTCTTCCTCGGGGTCAGCGACCGCGGCACCACCACTGAATTCAACGAGTTCGCCGAACTCACCGGCAAGCACCCGGCGCTGCTGCAGACCTTCCATCCCTGGGGCAACAGCCTCAACGAGGCCTACGAACGCTGGCGGGAAACGGCGACGCGGCCGATCCTCCACATCTCCACCGCGGACGACCAGACGCTGGCCGAGCTGATCACCCCGCAGCAGATCGCCCTCGGAGCAGGCGACGACTACCTGCTGCAGCTGAACGCCTTCTTCGCCAGCAAGGGCCTGCCGGCCTACATCCGGCCGCTCGGGGAGCCCAACCGCTGCCTCAACGCCTGGACCGCGGTCGACTGCGAAGGGAACCAGCGCGGCGGCGAACACACGACCGGCTGGTACAAGCAGGCCTTCCGCCGCATCGTCGCCATCGTCCGCGGTGGTCAGAGCCTGGAAGGCGTCAACGCGACGCTGGCGTCGATCGGCCTGCCGCCGGTCAACCGCACCAAAGGCCCGCCGCCGACCGAACTGCCGGCGGCGCCGGTGAGCATCATCTGGAGCCCACTGCCCGGCGGCTCTCCCCGGGTCAAAGGCAACTTCCCCGGCAACTACTGGCCGGGCCGGCGCTGGGTCGACTGGGTCGGCACCGACTTCTACTCGCAGTATCCCGTCTGGAAGGACCTCAACCGCTTCTACGCCGGCAGGCAGTGGCGGGGGATGCCGGTGGCGATGACCGAGTGGGCGGTCTCCGAAGTGGACGATCCCCGCTGGGTCAAGCAGACGATCGCCTGGACCGTGCACCACCCCCGCGTCCGCATGCTCGTCTATTACCAGGGCTTCGGCGCCGGCAACCCCTACGACCTCGGCCGCTACCCCCGCACCCTCAACACCCTCCGCAAGAAGATCCGCCGCCCCACCTTCCTCGAAACCGCCGATTACAACGCCGGCCTCTTCCCCCCGCTGCCGCCGAAGCCGCGGAAGAAATAGCCGCCGCTCCGCCAACCCCAGCCGCCGACGGGACGATTTCCCTCCATATAGGGGTACTTTCGTCCCGTCAGCGGTCGGTTCCGCGGGCCAGGAGGGTTCGCACCGTGCGGATGAGGCGCTTGGGTTCGTTCGTGACCTGATGCCAGGTCGTGTGGATGACGGTCCAACCGGCCACGGCCAGGCGCTGATCGCGCAGGTGATCCTTCTCGAAGGCAGTGGCGGTGCCGTGGACGCGGCGGCTGTCGGCTTCGACAATCAGGCGGGCCTCCCGCCAGAGGAAGTCCGGCATTAACGAGATGCCATCGACTACGAGGTGTCCGTTGACCTCGAACCGCGGTAGCCGCGAACGCTTGAACAGCCGCAGGAGCCTCTTCTCGAGCTCGAGCCTTGCCTCCTGTTCCTGAGGATCGTGAAGCTCGATCGCCAGACGGAGCCGAGCTACCCCGCGCCTGCCCCTGCTTCGCTTGAGCAACTCGACGACTTCCGCCAGATCGAAGATTTTCTCGACTTCGGCTTGAGTGACGGCATAGCGCAGCGTGCTCGACGACTGCGTAGCGGCGAGGTCCAGCAGCGTACGAGCGAGGCTCGTGCAAGGAACCCCGTCGATGACCACTCGATCGGCAGGCGTGAGAGTCCCATCCCGATGTGCAGCGATCCCATCGGGGGAACGTCCGCGCCGGTTAGGCGCAATGACGTCCACGCGGTTTCGGGAGTCTTCGAGGATCCCGTGCAGAGATGCGGCTGACCGGTGGGAAAGGACAGTCCCTGGACCGCAGGCGAGGACCGCCGTCATCAGATGCCCGCGACGACCGAGCAGTTGATGGCCCACGGCATAAACGCCCTGATGCACCCGGTGCAAGCGTCCCGCGGCCACACGCTTGTCGACGACCTTGACGTGAACCCCGAGTTCCTCCAACTGCCAAAGCCCGACCACTCCGTACTGTCGCCCCGCCAGCTCGGCAAGAGCCCGATCAACCCCGCCCTCCCGCCGACGGGACGATTTCCCTCCATATAGGGGTACTTTCGTCCCGTCGGCGGGGGGTAGGGCGGGGGCGCTGGGCATGCTCGGGAGCGTGCCGAGGTAAAGCGCGCTTGTGGCGCGCGGTTCGTGACGTTTCGGGGGCGGAAGAGGCGCGGAATCGTCGCGACACAAAAAGAGAGGCCCAGTTGCCCGGACCTCTCGCAAAAACTCGCTCCCCCGTAAGGGGGTGCTGCATCCCCGAAGGGGGTGCTTACATCATGCCGCCCATGTCCGGCATACCGCCCGGCATGCCGCCGCCGGCGCCGTTCTCCTCCGGCGGTTCGGCGATGATCGCCTCGGTTACGAGGATGTTCTTCGCGATCGAGGCCGCGTTCTCCAGGGCGGAGCGGGTGACCTTGGTCGGGTCGATGACGCCGGCCTTGATCAGGTCGCCGTACTCGCCGCTCGCCGCATTCAGGCCTTCGCCCTCCTTCAGCTCGCGGACCTTGTTGACCACGACCGAGCCCTCGAGGCCCGAGTTCTCGGCGATCTGCCGCACCGGCTCCTCCAGCGAGCGGTGGATGATCCGCGCGCCGGTGACCTCGTCGGGCTCGTCGAGCTTCTCCGGGTCGAGGCCGGCCTGCGCGTTCAGCAGGGCCACGCCGCCGCCCGGCACGACGCCCTCCTCGAGGGCGGCCCGGGTCGCCTGCAGCGCGTCCTCGACGCGGTGCTTTTTCTCCTTCATCTCGGTCTCGGTGGCGGCGCCGACCTTGACCACGGCAACGCCTCCGGCGAGCTTGGCGAGGCGCTCCTGGAGCTTCTCGCGATCGAAGTCGGAGTCGGTGTTCTCCGCCTCCTGTTTGATCTGCTTGATCCGGCCCTTGATGTCCTCGGCCTCACCGCCGCCGTCGATGATCGTCGTGTTGTCTTTGGCGACGACGACGCGGCGGGCCTTACCGAGCTGAGCCAGCTGGGTGTTCTCCAGTTTCAGGCCCATCTCCTCGGTGATCACCTCGCCGCCGGTGAGGATCGCGATGTCCTCGAGCATCCGCTTGCGGCGGTCGCCGAAGCCGGGGGCTTTGACGGCGACGCCGGTGAAGGTGCCGCGGAGCTTGTTCACGACCAGGGTCGCGAGGCACTCGCCCTCGACGTCCTCGGCCACGATCAGCAGCGGTTTCCCACCCTGCATCACCTGCTCGAGCACCGGCAGGATGTCCCGCACGGAGCCGATTTTCTGGTTGGCGATGAGGATGTACGGGTCGTCCAGCACCGCCTCCATGCGGTCCTGGTCGGTGACCATGTAGGGCGAGATGTAGCCCTTGTCGAACTGCATCCCCTCGGTGAACTCGAGCTCCATCCCGAAGGTCTGGCCCTCCTCGACGTTCACCACGCCGTCTTTGCCGACTTTCTCGATCGCGTCGGCGATCACGTTGCCGATCTCGTCGTCTCCGGCGGAGATGGCGGCGACGCGGGCGATCTGATCTTTGCCGGCGACCTCCTTGCTCTGCTTGTTGCGGAGGTTGTCGACGACCTCCTCGACCGCCTTCTCGATCCCGCGGCGCAGGGCCAGCGGGTTGGCGCCGGCGGCCACGTTCTTCAGACCCTGACGGACGATCGTCTGGGCCAGCAGGGTGGCGGTGGTGGTGCCGTCACCGGCGACGTCGTTGGTCGCGGTCGCGACCTCGCGGACGAGCTGGGCGCCCTGGTTCTCGAAGACGTCCTCGACCTCGACCTCGCGGGCGATGGTGACGCCGTCGTTGGTGATCGTCGGCGCGCCGAACTTTTTGTCGAGCACGACGTAACGGCCTTTCGGGCCGAGGGTGACCTTGACGGCGTTGGCGACGGAATCGACGCCGGCCTGCAGGGCCCCCCTTGCATCCTCTGCGTACTTCAGCTCCTTGTGAGCCATCTGTTCCTAGTCCTCCTTAGTTAAGTCCGATTGGGGCGCTTCAGCCGAGCTTGGCCAGGACGTCCGACTCGCGCAGGACGAGCAGGTCGTCCCCCTCGACGGTCACCTCGGTGCCGCCGTATTTGGAGTAGAGGACCTCGTCCCCCTCCGCGACGTCGAGCGGGATCCGCTTCTCGCCGTCCTCGTCCCATTTGCCGTCGCCGACAGCCACGACCTGGCCCTTCTGCGGCTTCTCTTTTGCCGTGTCGGGGAGGACGATGCCGCTGGCGGTCGTCTCCTCCTCCTCGATTGGCTTGACGATCAGCCGGTCCCCGAGGGGCTTCAGCTTCATCCGTGAACCTCCGTAATAGGTGTGGGTGGTGTGAAAGTTGAGAAACGCCGCTCCAGAGCCAAATTTCAGCTCTTGCGACGTTTGGCACTCTCAGGGTGAGAGTGCCAATGAGCTAAAGATAGCGCAGCGCTAGTCGATCGCCAAGAGCCGACAGCTGAGAAGATCGGAGATTCCCTCGCCGCCGCGGCGCATCACCCAGTCGTGGTTCCACTCGAAGGCGGGACGCAGTAGCGGCGCCAGCAGGTTCATCCAGGGCTTCGTCGTCCGTACGTTCCACTCGTAGAGCACCGCGGTCACCCCGTCCTGCTCGTAGAGGCGCCAGCGCCCGGTGCCTTCCAGCTCCCCCACCGCCCGGCCCTCCATCAGCGTCGGGTACTCGATCCGGGTCGTCGTCACCTCGAAGCAGACCCGGTAGGGCAGCAGGCTCTTCCAGACCATCCGCGAGACGCTGCCGAGGCCCGAGCCGTCCTCGCCGTGCCGAAGCTCCGTGGCCTCCTCCACCCCGCGCCACCAGCCCGGCCACTTCTCCTGGTCGTGGATCGCCTCCCAGACCGGCTCCCGAGGCGACTCGAGCAGCCAGGTCGTGAGGAAGGCGTACTCGGCCATCGCTAGATGCCTACGCCCTCACCCGGCATCAGGTTCAGTTGTGGTGCGGGGTCTCCCCATTGCCCAGATGGGTGTGGGGCGGCTCTACGATCTGGGAGAAGCGGATTACGGTGACTAAGTCGCTGGCGGCGACGGGGCGGCTGTAGATCTGCTCGAGAAAGCGGATCTCCTCCTCGAGGCGGCGGAACTCGGGGTTGTCGTGCTCGATGTCCCTGCGGCTGAGGTCGCCGGCCTTCTTCACCTCTACGTCGTCGATCACCGCGGTGAAGATCTTCTCGCGTGGGCTGTGGCGGAACCCGACCGTGATCCAGACGACCTGGCCGCGCTCGTACTTGTTGCTCTTGTCGCCGAGCCGGATCGTCGCGGTCTTGCGGCCGCGCTTCAGCTGGTCGACGAAGACCGCCGAGTAGAAGTTCAAGACGTAGATGCCGCCCTTCATCTGCGCAGCGAGCGTATAGGAGTGCAGGGGAAGGCAGGAACTGGACGCCTGTCGTAGTGGAATTCGACAAATCTACGGTTTGGCATCGGCCGGCTCCAGGTTTCCGCCTCGCCCGCCGATGCAGGCAGGGATGCGCAACCGCGCCAATTCTCCCCGCCTGTTCCTGGTCCTGCTCGCCGCAACCGCGGCTCTCCTCCTGCTGCCGCTGGCCGGCTCCGCCGCGGCGATGAAGTGCGACGGCAAGAAGGTGACGATCAAGGGAACGCCCGGCAACGACCACATCGTCGGCAAGAAGGCCAGCGACGTGATCTACGGCGGCGGCGGCGACGACGTCATCACCGGCGGTCCCAACGGCAACGACACGATCTGCGGCGGCCCCGGCGACGACACCATCGACGGCGGCCGCGGCTTCGACTCCCTGCATGGCGAAGGCGGCAACGACAAGCTCGAAGGAGACACCGGCTCCGACAACATCGACGGGGGAGAGGGCGACGACGCCATCTCCGGCTCGAAAGGCTCCGACGGCCTCCACGGCGGCGGCGGCAACGACGTCCTCGTCGGCTTCAAAGGTCCCGACAAGATCGACGGCGGCGCCGGCGACGACTACGTCGACGGCCAGCAGGGGAGCGACCAGATCGACGGCGACGGCGGCAACGACAAGCTGCTCGGCGACAAGGGCAACGACAAGATCGACGGCGGCCCCGGCGCCGACCACATCGAAGGCGGCCCCGGCGATGACGCCGACCTGCAGGGGGGCGGCGACGCCGACGAAGTCTTCGGCGGCGCCGGCACCGACCACGTGGACGGCGGGCCCGGAGACGGCGACATCGTCCGCGGCGACGCCGGCACCGACGACCTCCTCGGCGGCGAAGGCGGCGGCGACATCGTCTCCTACGCCAGCGCCACCCGCGGCGGCATCGTCGTCAGCCTCAGCGCCGGCAAGGCCAAAGGCGACGGCCACGACAACCTCGGCGGCTTCGAGGACGTGGTCGGCTCGCCCCAAGGCGACGAGATCGTCGGCGACGGCGGTGCCAACCGAATCGACGGCGGCGTCGGCAACGACGACCTCAACAGCGGCGGAGGCGGTGGCCAGGCCTTCGGCGGCCCCGGCACCGACAACTGCCAAGGCTTCGGGCTCGAGACCTCTTGCGGCCCCGAAGAGTCGCCGCCCCCGAACCTCGCCTACGGGACCCTCAACCTGGGCCTCGACGGCTCCAGCCTGATCGTCCAGGGCAGCCCCCAGAACGACGACATCCGCATCTCCCGCGGCGACGGCGCCTGGGTCGTCTCCTCGGCGGTCCCGATCTTCGCCGGCGACGGCTGCGAAAACCCGCCCTCCAACGGCAACGCCATGGTCTGCCCCGACACCGGCGGCAAGATGCCGCTGATCGTCGCCACCGGCGGCGGCGGCAACGACACGATCGTTGTCGACCCGAGCGTGCCCGCCGGCGCCAAGGTCCGGATCAACGGCAACGCCGGCGACGACGACCTGGTCGGCGGCAACGGCGACGACGTGTTGGAAGCGGGCGAGAACTACAACGGCCCCGACAACGGCCACGACCGGCTCGAGGGCAACGGCGGCTCCGACGTCCTCTACGCCGACCCGGGCGGGGACGCCCTGCTCGGCGGGCCGGGCAACGACCTCCTGGTCAACTCGGTCCCGACCTGCCAGGGGCACGTCTACGACGGCGGCAGCGGCGAGGACACCGTCTCCTACGCCCGCTCCAACGACAACCTCCGCGTCACCCTCGGCGGCAGCGGCGGCCCCCCTGGCTGCGGCAACGACGACAAGGTCCTCGGCGACAACGAGAGCCTCGAGGGATCCGACGGCCCCGACGTCCTCGTCGGCGACAACGGCGAGAACAGCATCATGGGCCACCTCGGCAAGGACACGCTGATCGGCAAGGGCGGCAGCGACTTCATCGAAGCCCTCGACGGCCAGCGCGACAAGATCGACTGCGGCGGGGGCGGCGACGACGTCGCCAAGGACGGCATCGACGTCACCGTCAGCTGCTGAGTCTCAGCCCGCCTCGAACCCGCCCTCGCCGATCAGCGGCACGAAGCGGCACGGGGTGATCGGCTCGGACGCGAGGCGCTCGCCCCGGCGCCGGCAGAGCGTCAACACGTCGGCGTCGCCGGCGTCGAGCGGGACCACCAGGCGGCCGCCCTCGGGCAGCTGGTGGAGCAGCGCCTGCGGCGGCGCCGGCGCCGTCGCGTGGACGGCGATCGCGTCGAACGGGGCGCGCCCGGGCACGCCGAGGCTGCCGTCGCCGAAGAGCGTCTCGACGTTGCCGTAGCCGAGCCGGGCGAGCATTTCCCGCGCGGTCCGGAAGAGCGCCTCGTGACGCTCGATCGTGACGACGTGGTCGGCGAGCTGTGAGAGCACGGCGGCCGAGTAGCCCGATCCGGTGCCGACCTCGAGCACCAGCTCCGAGCCCTCGAGCGCCAGCGCCTGGCAGATCGCGGCGACGATCCAGGGCTGGGAGATCGTCTGCTCTTCGCCGATTGGCAGCGCCGAGTCCTCGTAGGCGCGGTCGCGCAGCTGCCGCGGCACGAAGTCCTCCCGCGGCACCTCTCCCATCGCCGCCAAGACCCGCTCGTCCTCGATCCCTCGCCCCCGGAGCTGCCGCTCGACCATGCGGGCGCGGAGATCGGCGAAACTCGTCAATAGATGTAGTTGCGGAGCTTGTCCGGCTCGAGGACGGTAACGCGGCCACGGCCGGAGCGGACGACCCCGGCGCGCTCGAGCTCGGCGAGGAAGCGGCTGACCGACTCTCGCGAGGTGCCGGCGAGCTGGGCGAGGTCGGTCTGGTTCATGTTGATCGTCACCTCTTCGGTCGGATCGCCGTCGCCGTCGTGACCCTCGCGGCTGAGCTGGGCGAGGATCCCCGCGACCCGGCTGGGGACGGTCTGGAACGACTGGCGCGAGAGGCGGACGTTGGCGGCGCGGAGGCGGCGGACGAGGCCGGCGACCAGCTTCAGCGAGATCTCCGGATGCCGGGCCAGCAATGCCCGCACGTCGTTGGCCGGAAGCGCCAGCAGCTCCCCCTCGCTCAGCGCCTCGGCGCTGGCCGAGCGCTTGTCCCCATCGAGCATCGCCAGCTCGCCGAAGATCTCCCCGGGGCCGAGCGTGGCCAGCGTGATCGCCCGCCCGTCGGAGTGTTCGCGGGTGACCCGGAAGCTGCCCTCCTTGACGATGTAGCAAGCATCGGAATCGTCCCCCTCGTGGAAGACCCGGGTCCCCGCCGGGAAGGTCCGCGGTACGGCGACGTGGGAGAAGCGCTCCAGCTCCCCCTCCTCCAGGTCCGCGAAGAGCGTCACGCTCTTCAGCAGCTCGACCGCGCTCTGATCTGCCTCAGGCACCGCAGCGATTATGGCAATGGTCTGGTCGGTTGGCCAAACGGCGGCGGACCGCAACCGATTCTTGCCGCAGCCGGGTGTGTCAATACTCGGCTACGCCGAGGCGGTCAGTTTGCGCGGGCCGCGGGAGAAGCCGGCACCGACCAAGGAGTCCTCATGGCCGGAGCCGATCACGGGTTCGCCGTCGAGCTTCTCGACCGAGAGCTTCGGCAGGTGGCCGTCGCGGACGGCGTCGGCGAGGGCGCGCATCGCCTCCTCCAGCTCTGGGCCGTCGAGCGCCTTCAGGCGGAGGAGGCCGCGGCCGCCGCGCTCGACGAAGACGAGCGGCTCGCCGTCTCGGATCAGGAGGTGGGCGCCCGGGGTGCGACTTGGGCGGCGGCCGCCCTCTAGCTTCGGCCACGGCAGCGAAGCGCCGAAGGGGTTGGCCGGGTCGGTGGCGGCGAGGACGGTGTAGGAGCCATCGCGTTCGGGCAGTGAGCGCAGGCGCTCGACCGCGCCGGGGAGGGCGAACTGGGCGCCGCCGAGGCCCTCGACGAAGTAGCCGCGGCGGGCGGTGCCGAGCAGCTCCAGGTTCCCGAGCTCCCCGTAGAGGGTCGAGAAGCCGCCCGGGATGCCCTCGGCGAGGACGGTCTCGCGGGTGACGATCCCGTAGCGCTCGAGCATCAGCTCTGCGGTGGCGCGGAGCTTCGCGCCCGGTCCCGGGGCGTTGGCAAAGAGCGGCTCGGTCAGCGACCAGCGGCCCTGGACGGCGGCCCCGGTGGTGCTGCGGCGACGGGCGAAGCGGCGGCCGGGGCGTTCGGAGGGCGGCACCGCGCGCAGGCGCGGCGCCCGCAGCGGCGCGAAGGCGTCGTTGGTCGCCTGCCCGCTCCAGACCAGGTCCCAGAGGGCGTTGTGGATGTCCTCGGCCGGGTGTTCGAGCTCGACGACGAGGTCGAGCCAGAACGAGGGGCCCGCCGCCAGGCGCTCGCGGATCGCCTCGTGGACGTCGCCCTCGGGCGACTCCAGCTTCGAGTTCGACGGCGGCGGCCCGGCGAGGCGGACGTCCTCGCGGAAGTAGAGGGCGACGCGGCCGTCGTTGCGGCCGAGCGCGCCGGCGCCGATCCAGACCAGCTCACCACTGGTGCAGAGCTCGTCGAGCCAGCTCTGCGAGTAGGCGCCGAGCCGGCGCGGCAGCACGTCGGCCTCCCACGTTTTCGGCATCAGCGCCACCCCCTGCAGCGGCACCAGCGCCTCGCGCAGGCGGTCGAGCCCGGCCCCGGTACGACGAAAGGCGTCGACGTTCTGCCAGCTCGGCAGGAACCGGGCCAGCTCCCGGGTGTCGGCCGCCTCGACCTCCTTGCGCAGGCGGGCGAGACTGGCGCGGCGGACCCGGCGCAGGACTTCGGAGTCGCACCACTCGCGCTCGGTCCCTCCCGGCGCCAGCTCGCCGCGGACCATCGCCCCTTCGGCCTCCAGCTCACGCAACGCCGGCGAGGGGTCGACGCCGTAGCGGTCGGCGAGCTGCTGGGTCGGGAAGGGACCGTGGGTGCGGGCGTAGCGGCGGACCAGAGCCCGCATCGCGTCGGGGTGCTCCTCGAGGAAGGTTTCCGGCAGGCCGGGCGGCTCGGGGACGCCGAGGGCGTCGCGGTAGAGGCCGGCGTCCTCGGCGGCGATGTAGCGCTCGCCGCCGGCCATCCGCACCAGCGCCACCCGCCGCTCGGCGACGAGCTTGTCCAGCATCGACTTCGCCGAGTAGCCCTCCGCGACCCGCGCCTCGCACTCCTCCAGGGTGAGGTCGCCGAGGTTGCGCAGCAGCTGCTGCAGCGCGTCGCGGTCGCCGGCGCGGCCGGCCTCGGTCCGGTGCTGCAGCTGCGCCTCGACTTCCTCCAGCGCCTCGGGGTCGATCAGCTCGCGCAGCTCCTCCTGGCCCAGCAGCTCGCGCAGGAGGTCGCGGTCGAGCGCCAGCGCCGCCGCCCGCCGCTCGGCGTTCGGCGTGTCCCCCTCGTACATGTAGGTCGCCACGTAGTCGAAGAGCAGCGAGGAGGCGAAGGGGGAGGCGGTCGGGGTCTCCACCTCGACCAGGCTGAGCGCGCGGGAGTGCAGCTTTTCCAGCAGCTCGGCGAGGGCCGGCAGGTCGAGGACGTCCCGCAGGCACTCGCGGTAGGTCTCGAGCACGACCGGGAAGCGGGGGAAGTCCCGTGCCACCTCGAGCAGGCTCTGGCTCTTCAGCCGCTGCTGCCAGAGCGGCGTGCGCTTGCCGGGATAGGCGCGCGGGATCAGCAAGGAGCGCGAGGCGTTCTCGCGGAAGCGGGCGCCGAACAGGGCCGAGCCGGAGAGCTCGCCGACGACGAGGTCTTCGATCTGGTCGGGGTCGATGAGGACGAGGTCGGCGGGCGGCGGCTCGTCGGCGTCGGGGAGGTGGATGACGATCCCGTCGTCGGACCAGATCGCGTCGGCCTCCAAGTCGCGTTCGTCGCGGATCTTGGCAGCGAGGGCGAGGCCCCAGGCGGCGTGGACGCGGCCCCCGTAGGGGCTGAGGATGCAGAGGCGCCAGTCGCCGATCTCGTCGCGGAAGCGCTCGACGACGATCGTCTCGTCGGAGGGGACGACGCGGGTCGCCTGCTGCTGCTCGCGCAGGTAGGAGACGAGGTTGTTGGCGGCGCGCTCGTCGAGGTCGTACTCCTTCGCCAGCTCGGCGGGCTCGCGGCTGACCGCCTCGCGGGCGAAGGCGCCGATCGCCCGGCCGAGCTCGGCCGGGCGGCCGATCCCGTCGCCCTTCCAGAAGGGCACGGCGCCGGGGGCTCCCGGGGCGGGGGTGACGATGACCCGGTCGCGGGTGATTTCCTCGATCCGCCAGGTGCTCGAGCCGAGGAGAAAGGTCTGGCCGGCGCGAGCCTCGTAGACCATCTCCTCGTCGAGCTCGCCGACCCGGCGGCCGTCGGGGAGGTGGACGCCGTAGAGACCGCGGTCGGGAATCGTGCCGGCGTTGGTGACGACCAGCTGGCGGGCGCCTTTGCGGCCGTGGATCGTGCCTTCGGTGCGGTCCCAGACGATCCGCGGACGCAGCTCGGCGAAGCGGTCGGAGGGGTAGCGGCCATCGAGCATGTCGAGGACGTTCTCGAGCTGTTCGCGGGAGAGGTCGTGGAAGGACTGGGTCGAGGTGACGAGCTTCTCGACCTCGTCGACCTCCCACTCCTTATGGGCGGCGAGCGAGACGAGGTGCTGGGCGAGGACGTCGAGCGGGTTCTGCGGGATCGTCGTCTCCTCGATCTCGGCCTCGCGCATGCGGCGGGCGACGACCGCGCACTCGAGCAGGTCGCCGCGGTATTTGGGGAAGATCCGGCCTTTGGAGACTTCGCCCATGCGGTGGCCGGCGCGGCCGATCCGCTGCAGACCGCGGGTCACCGACTTCGGCGACTCGACCTGGATCACCAGGTCGACCGCCCCCATGTCGATCCCCAGCTCCAGCGAGGAGGTGGCGACGAGGCAGGGCAGCTCGCCGGACTTCAGCATCTCCTCGACCACCGCCCGCTCCTCATGGGAAAGTGAACCGTGGTGAGCCCGAGCGATCTCAACTTCCTCAAGCGGCTCCCCCGTGTCCTCATGGTGCCCCGCATGCTCGGTCGGCGGCAGCTCCTCTTCCCCGTGCCCGTTGGCAAGCTCGTTGAGTCTCTTCGCCAACCGCTCCGCTGCACGACGGTTGTTGACGAAGATCATCGTGCTCGTGTGTTCCTGGACCAGCTCGAGGAGCTTGGGATAGATGGCCGGCCAGATCGACCTCACGTGAGCTGAGGGCTCTACCTCGGTCGGAGGCGGCCCGTCCTCGCTCGGATAGGCCGGAGCCCCCGGGTCGGCCATGTCCTCCACCGGCACCACGATCTCCAGGTCCAGGGCCTTCTTCTGCCCCGCATCGACGATCCGGCACTCCCGCTTCGGCCCGACCAAGAACTGCCCAATCCGCTCCAAAGGCCTCTGCGTCGCGGACAGCCCAATCCGCTGGATGCCCGGGCCATCCCCAGCTCCGGTTGGGGGGTCGGGGGAGGGGTCGCCGGGCCCTCCCCGCTGTTTGCCCGCCGACCCCTCCCCCGACCCCGCCCCAAACCTGACGAGGTGGTCGAGCCGCTCGAGGGTCAGCGCAAGGTGGCTCCCCCTCTTCGTCTGTGCCACCGCATGAATCTCGTCCACGATCACCGCTTCGACCCCGGTCAGGATCTCCCGCACGCTCGAACTCAGCATCAGGTACAGCGACTCCGGCGTCGTGATCAGGATGTCCGGAGGCTCTTTGGCCATCGCCCGCCGTTCTTTCTGCGACGTGTCCCCCGTGCGCAGCCCGACCGAGATATCGGCCCCGATCCCCCGCAGCGGCGCCCGCAGGTTGCGCTCGATGTCGTACGAAAGCGCTTTCAGCGGCGAGACGTAGACCAGCTTCACCCCGGTCCCGAGATCGTCCGCCCGCGCCAGCTTGTCGATCCCCCAGAGGAAGCTGGCGAGCGTCTTCCCCGACCCGGTCGGGGCGCAGATCAGCGCGTGCTCGCCGCTGGAGATCGCCTCCCAGCCGCCCGCCTGCGCCGGCGTCGGGCCCTCGAAAGAGGCCTCGAACCAGCGCCGTACCGGAGCGCTGAACGGCGCCAACGGGTCAGATTTGGCGGTGCCTTTCGCCTTGGTAGCCAACCCACCGATCTTACGCAGACCGATGGGCCGGCTCTAGCGGGCTGACCTGGTTAGGGCTGACCGCCGGCGAACTTGACGTATTCGAACCAGGACTTCTTCGGCGTGAAGCCGGCGCCGAAGAGGCCGGAGCCGTTGCAGAAGTTGCAGGCGGCCCCGTAGTCGTCGATCGAGAACCAGTAGACGCGCTGGATCCGCCACTTGCGCTGGTTCTTCCTCAGCAGCGAGAAGGCGCCCCGCAACTGCTGGGCCTGACCGTTCATGCCTTTGGCGAAGGAGTTGCCCGGCGTCCTCGGTTCCGAGCTCCAGCCGAGCTCGGTGATCCAGATCCCGGTGCCGGCGTCGTGCCGTTTCTTCATCACGTCGCGCACTTCTTCGATCTGCGGCGTCAGCAGCTGGTACTTGGTCGAGTAGGGGTGGAGGGCGATGCCGTCGAACTTGGAGGCGATCCCCCGGACCCTGTAGAGGCCTTCGAGGAACTTGGAAGCGAACCAGTTGTGGTTGCCGGTCTTGGCATTGGCACCCTTCGGCCAGGCGAAGAGGCCGGCGAGGATCACCTTGGCGCCGGAGTCGGAGCCTTTGATCGCCGAGGAGGTGATCTTCACCATCTGCGCGTATTCGGCCGGGTTCGGCTTGTAGACGAAGAACTTGAAGTTGGGCTCGTTCCAGACCTGCCAGTTGCGCAGCGGCCGGAACGGGACCCCAGGGTTTTCGCTCCAGAAGGAGCCTTTCGGCCCGTAGCGGGCGACGGCGGCCCTGACGAAGGTGACCCAGCCGGCCCTGGCCGAGCCCTTGACCGGCAGGTGGGCGGGCACCTGGACGCCGCCACCGACCGGGATCAGCCGTTCGGCCCAGGCCGGGACCCCGGCGAGGAAGGGCAGCACGTCGATGCCGGTGCGGGCCGCCTCGGAAACCTGCGAGTCGGTGGCGCTCCAGTCGAAGGCGGCGCCTTCGCTCGGCTGCGCGGTGGCCCAGTTGATCGGGAGCCGGATCGTGTCGACACCGCCGCGGTGGACCCGCTGGTACTGCTCGACGCTGAGCGGAGACTGGGGCACCGCGCCCCAGAACTTCGCCGGCAGCGCCTGCGCGGCCGTGGCCGTGCAGGCGAGCGCCGTCAGCGCCAGCAGCCCGACCAGGGCCACCTGCAGGCGCACGCCGAGACCGCTGTCACCGCTTGCTCTCGGCATCGCTCAGCCCGCTTTCGGGGCTGCGGATGAGTCCGGCTGGCGACGCTGGCGCATGATCACGATCCCGGCCGAGATCGCCGCCAGCAGCGCCAGGGCGATCAGGATCGGCACGACCGGGGAGGAACCGCCGTCTTCGGATTCGTTGCCGATCGGTTCGGCCGTCTGCACCGCCAGATCACCTGGCGAGTCGCCGCTGCCGTTGCCGTGTTGAGGATTGGTGGAACCGTTTCCGGCCTTACCTCCGGCGGCACCGCTGCCGGAGCCCGTGCCAGCATCTCCACCCGATGAGCCTCCAGACCCAGAGCCCCCACCGCCGCCGGCTTCGTTGGAGGAATGAGCCTTGCCGCCTCCGCCGCCGCCGCCGACTACCGTCGGGGTCGACTTGTGGCTGCCGTAGGCGGACGGGGTTTCGGTTTCGTATTCGGCCCCGGACGAATCCGCGTTAGCGGCGACCGGAAGACAGGCAAATGCCAGCAGAGCAAGCACTGACAGAAGCGAGAAGACGGATCGGTTCCAGGCGTGGCCCTGGTGGCGGCTCCCAAACATGGCGCGCAAGGTTAGAGGAAATCGCGGCGGCTTTCTCCCCAATTTTGCTGATCGGGGGTCTGGCGCTGACGGGCGGCGGTTTCGAGCTTGCAGATCGCCACATCGCCGGCCTTGCCGTATGGCTGCTGGTTGCTGCGCTGCTGGCGCTGGGCGCCGCTGGCCGTGCCTCATTGGGGAAACCCTTCTTTTGGGGGACGGGGCTGGTGCTTGCGCTTGCGGTCTTCTCTGGCCTCTCATCTTTCTGGTCCGGTTCGGTTGAGCTGAGCGTCGCCGAGGCCGATCGGGTTCTCGTCTACCTGGGCGTCCTCCTTGCCGCTTTCCTGATCGCCCAAACCGACCAAAGGCGCCAACGTTTCGCTGAAGGGGTCGTTTTTTCCCTGATCCTCGTCGGCGTCCTCGGCCTGGCGACCCGCCTCCTGCCCCACGTCTTCCCCGTCGCCGAGGGCCTGGGGAGCGGTCCGCGGCTGCGCTATCCGCTCGGCTACTGGAACGCCAACGGCGTCGCCTGCGGGATCGCCGCGGCCCTGATCCCCTGGCTCAGCCGGCGCTCGCTGACGCCGGCACTGCGCTGGCTCGCGGTCGCCTGCCTGCCGGCGGTGTTGCTGACCCTCTACTTCACCTACTCGCGCGGCGGCGTCCTGGCGCTGCTGGTCGCCGGCGGCTGCCTCGTCGCCCTTTCCCACGACCGCCTCTGGATGCTGGGGACGCTGGCGGCGGGAGTCCTCGGGGCGCTGCCGGCGGTGCTGGCGGTGCAGGCCCGCGACAGCCTCGCCGAAAACGTCGACAACGCCGCCGCGGTCGACCAGGGCCTGGCCGTGCTGCTGATCCTGCTGGCGGGGACGGCGCTGACCCTCGCCCTCTTCGCGCTGATGCGCCGGCTGGCCCGCCGCCGCGGCGCCTTCACCGGTCGCGCGGTGGCGATCTCGCGGGACCCGCGTGCGCTGCGGGGAGTCGCGATCGGCTTCGCCGTGCTCGCCCTCGTCGCCGTGGTCGCCGTCGGCGGCCGCGCCTGGGACCAGTTCTCGAGCTCGGACATCGAATTCCCGAACCAGCCCCAGCAGCACTTCAGCAACTTCTCCGGTGCCGGCCGCCACGACTTCTACCGCGTCGCCATCGACGCCTTCGGCGAAAAGCCGGTCGCCGGCAACGGCGCCGGCAGCTACCAGTTCTCCTGGGTGAAGCTGCGCTCGCTGGCGACTCCCGTCCACAACGCCCACTCCCTCTACCTCGAGGCCTTCGCCGAGCTGGGGCTGATCGGCGGCCTGCTGGTCCTGGGCATGGTCGGCTTCCTGCTCTGGACCGGCCTCTCCGCCTGGCGCCACTCCAGCGGCATCGCCCAGGAGCGCAATGCGGCGCTGCTCGCGGTGGCGCTGGCGCTCGCTGTGGCGATGGCGATCGACTGGTTCTGGGAGATCGCCGCCCTCGGCGCCGTCTTCTTCCTCGCCGGCGGCGCCCTCCTCGCCGCCCGCTGCGGCCAGCTAACCAGTGCCCAGGCCGCCGACGACGGCCAGCGCGAGCGGCCCGGGATCGGGCTCGCGGTCGGCGGCCTCGCCGTCGCCTGGATCACCGCCCTGGCGCTGATCGGTCCGCTCCTGGTCGACCGCGAGATCGACGCCAGCCAGGCCGCGGCGGCGGAAGGCAACTTCGGCGTCGCGGTCGAAAAGGCCGACACCGCCCGCTCGATCGAGCCCTGGGCGGCGAGCCCCTACGTTCAGCTGGGGCTGCTGGCGGAGGTCGAAGGCGACTACGCGACCGCCACGGCGCAGATCGGCAAGGCGATCGACCGCGAGGAAGGCAACTGGCTCCTCTACAACCTGCGAGCGCGGATCGAGCACGAGGGCGGAGACGAAGCGGCGGCGCGAGCCGATCGCCGCCGGGCGCTGGAGCTGAACCCGCTGGAGCCCTGCCTGCAAGAAGGGTGGGACGGATGCGGATGACGACCAAGCCCCCGCAGCCGGCCCGCGTGGACGCCGAGAAGCCCCGGCTCGGCGACCAGCAGGGGCCGTGGGGCTCGCGCCGGCGGGGGATGATCCTGCGCCGCCTGCTCGCCGCCGGCGACTGGCTCTCGCTGGTCGGAACGCTCTGTGCCGTCACCGCCGCCACCTCGACCACCGACGTCGCGACCCTCTTCTGGGCGGTCCTCTTCAGCCCCGCCTGGATCCTCGTCGTCAAGCTCCACGGCCTCTACGACAACGACCACCGCCGGATCCGCCACAGCACCCTCGACGAGCTGCCCTCGCTGGTCTCGGCCAGCACCCTGGGGACGCTGCTGCTCGACGGCCTGTTGGCGCTGAGCCCGGTCGGGCCGCTCTCGCCGCAGAGCGCGATCGCCGTCGGCATCGGCACCCTCGCCGTCAGCTTCGTCCTACGCGGGACGATCCGCTTCCTCTGGCACCGGCTGACCCCTGTAGCGACCGGCGTCGTGGTCGGCCCCCCGGACGTCGCCGACCTGATCGCACGGCGGATCTCGACCCACCCCGAGGCGCGGCTGGAGCTGGTCGGCTACCTCTCGGCTTCCGGGGAGCGGCCGGGACGGGAGCTGCCGCGGCTGGGCTCGGTCGAAGACATCGCCCGCGTCGCCGGCGAACACGCGATCGAGCGGGTGGTGGTGACCGAACACGAGATGGGCGAGGCGGGGGCCGAGCGGCTGATCGCGGAGTGCAAGGCAGCGGGGCTGGCACTGACCTTCCTGCCCCAGCACTATGGCCTGCTCGGACCGGGGATCGAGCTGAACCGGCTGGCCGAGCTGCCGGTGCTCGACTTCCGCTTCAGCGACCCGCCACGCTCGACCGTGGCGATGAAGCGGGCGATGGACGTAGTCGTCTCGGCGCTGCTGCTGCTCGTGCTCTCGCCGCTGCTGCTCGCGGTCGCGGTCTGGATCCTGCTCGACGACGGCGCCCCCGTCTTCTTCCGCCAGAGCCGCGCCGGCAAGGACGGTGTGCCCTTCACGATGCTGAAGTTCCGCACCATGGTCACCGACGCCGAACAGCGGCTGCCGGAGCTGGTCGACCTCGCGACCCTCGACCAGCCCGCCTTCAAGATCCCCGACGACCCGCGGGTGACCCGCGCCGGGCGGACCCTGCGCCGGACCAGCGTCGACGAGCTGCCGCAGCTGATCAACGTCCTGCGCGGCGACATGTCCCTGGTCGGGCCGCGGCCGGAGGAGGAGAGCGTCGTCGCCCTCTACGACGAGCGCCAGCGCAGCCGGCTGGCGATCAAGCCGGGGATCACCGGGCCGATGCAGGTCTACGGCCGCAGCGACCTCACCTTCGAGGAGCGGCTGGCGATGGAGCGCGACTACCTCGACAACCTCTCGCTGCTGACCGACCTGGAGATCCTGCTGCGGACGCCGCGGGCGATGGTCCGCGGCGAGGGCGCCTACTAGAAGCGCCGGCAAGCCGGCAAGGGAGGATTCGGACCTATCGCGCTTGCACTCGAGATCGTGATCGTCAGCCACGGCGCCGAAGCGCTGCTGCGGCGCTGCCTGCGCTCCCTCGAAGAGCATCCGATCGCCGGCGGCGAGATGCGGGTCACCGTCGTCGACAGCGGCAGCCCCGACGCGACGCCCGAGATGGTCGAGCGCGAGTTCCCGTGGGTGCGGCTGTTGCGCCGCGGCAACATCGGCTTCTCCGCCGCCAACAACCTGGTCCTGCGCGAGAGCGAGGCGGAGGCGGTGCTGCTGCTGAACCCCGACACCGAGGTCTACGCGGGGACGATCGACGCGGCCCTGGCGCGGCTGCGGAGCGAGGCGCGGATCGGGATGGTCGGGGTGAAGCTGGTTACCGAGAGCGGCGAGCTGGACCACGCCTGCAAGCGCTCCTTCCCCAGCCCGGCGAGCGCGCTCGGACACTTCACCGGGCTCGGAGGAGGCCAGTACCGGGCCGCCCACCTCGGCGACGACGAGCCCGGCGAGGTCGACGCGGTCAACGGCGCCTTCATGCTCTGCCGCGCCGAGGCGGTCCGCGACGTCGGCCTCCTCGACGAGGGCTACTGGCTCTACATGGAGGACCTCGACTGGTGCCACCGCTTCTGGGACGCCGGCTGGAAGGTCTTCTACGAGCCCGCCGGGGTCGCCCTCCACGTCAAGGGCGCCTCCAGCGGCCGCCGCCGCGCCCCCAAGCAGGAGATCGCCTTCCACCGCGGCATGGCCCGCTTCTACCGCCGCTTCGACGCCCCCAAGAGCAACCCGTTGCTCAACGCCGCCGTCTACGCCGGCATCGCCGCCAAGCTGGCGATATCCCTAGCGATTACGGCGATCCGTCGCTGACGGGACGATTTCCCTCCATATAGGGGTACTTTCGTCCCGTCGGCCGGTTGGTGGATCTAGAACGGGAGGGTGTCGGTGACGTCGGCGAGCTTCGGAGCGTTCTTGTCGCGTTCGCTAAGGAGCGGCTCCTCGACTTCCCAGTCGACGCCCACATCGGAGTCGTCCCAGGCGATGCCGGACTCGGTGGCGGGGTCGTAGTAGCTGGAGACCTGGTAGGCGACGTCGGCTTCCTCGGAGAGGACGGCGAAGCCGTGGCCGAAGCCGACCGGGACGAAGAGCTGCCGGTGGCGGACGTCGTCGAGGCGGTGCGCCTCCCACTGGCCGTAGGTCGGGGAGCCGCGGCGGAGGTCGACGGCGACGTCGAGGATCTCGCCGCGGGCGCAGCGGACCAGCTTCGCCTGGCCCGGCTCGGTCTGGAAGTGGATCCCGCGCAGCGTCCCCCGGCGCGAGCGCGAGTGGTTGTGCTGGACGAACTCGACCTCGACGCCGAGCCGCCGCCACTCATCGCGGCTGTAGGACTCGAGCATGAAGCCGCGCTCGTCGCCGTGGACGACCGGCTCGATCAGGACCACCCCGTCGAGCTTGGTGGGGAGGCGTTCGGCCACTAGCCGAGGCTCTTCCCGTACTGCCGTTCGTAGTAAGCGCGGTACTCGCCGGAGCGGATCGGGCCCCACCACTCCTCGTTCTCGCGGTACCACTGCACCGTCCGCTCGAGGCCCTCGGCGAAGTGGACCTGCGCCTCCCAGCCCAGCTCCGTCTTCAGCTTCTCGGAGGAGAGCGAGTAGCGGCGGTCGTGGCCGGGGCGGTCGCTGACGTACTCGATCAGCGACTCGTCGGCGCCGACCAGCTCGATCACCCGTTTGACGACCTCGATGTTCTCGCACTCGTCGGGGCCGCCGACGTTGTAGGCCTCGCCGGCCTTGCCTTTGGCCAGCACGGTGTGGATGCCACGGCAGAAGTCCTCGACGTAGAGCCAGTTGCGGACCTGACGGCCGTCGCCGTAGACCGGCAGCGCGTCGCCGTGGATCGCGTTCAGGACGATCAGCGGGATCAGCTTCTCCGGGTACTGGCGGGGGCCGTAGTTGTTGGAGCCGCGGACGATCGAGGCGTCGATGCCGTAGGTGTGGAAGTGGGCGGAGACGAGCAGGTCGCCGGCCGCCTTGGTCGCCGAGTAGGGCGAGGAGGGATCCAGCGGCGAGGCCTCGGTGAAGGAGCCGGAGTCGATCGAGCCGTAGACCTCGTCGGTCGAGACCTGCAAGTAGCGCTCGACCCCGAGCTCACGCGCCGCGTCGAGCAGCGTTCCGGTTCCGACCACGTGGGTGCGGGCGAAGGCTTCCTGGTCGTCGATCGAGCGGTCGACGTGGCTCTCGGCGGCGAAGTTGACGACGGCGTCGGCGCCCTGCATCGCTTCCCGCACCACGACCGGGTCCTCGATCGCCCCCTCGATCAGCTGCCTCCCCTCGGGCAGGTTCTCGCGCCGGCCGGCGTAGGTGAGCTTGTCGAGGACGACGACGTCGTGCTCGTCCCCCACCAGCCGCACGTAGGTGGAGCCGATGAACCCCGCCGCTCCGGTGACCAAAAGCCTCATCTAAGAAAACACACCTTTCACGCTCCGCGTTCAGAGCTCCGCTTGTCGTTGGGCGAGATAGCCTGCCAGCCCGTCCTGCCAGCTGGGCAGCCGGATCGCGTGCTCGCGCTGGCTGGCCAGGGCCGAGAAGGCCGGCCGCGGCGCCGCGGCGCCGAATTCCTCGCTGGTGATCGAGAGCACCCTGCACTCGACGTGCGCCTGCTCGAAGATCTCACGCGCGAACTCGTACCAGGAGCACTGGCCCGATGCCGCCATGTGGTGGATGCCGTACTCGATCCCCTCGATCAGGCGGACGATCCCGTAGGCCAGGTGCCAGGTGTAGGTCGGCGAGCCGACCTGGTCGCGGACGACGGCGACCTCGTTCTGGGCTTCGGCGAGACGCAGCATCGTGCCGACGAAGTTGCGGCCGCCGACCCCGAAGAGGCCGGCAGAGCGGACGATGAAGTGGCGCTTGTTGGCAGCGGCGACCGCCTCCTCCCCGGCCAGCTTGGTGCGGCCATAGGCCGAGAGCGGCGCCGGCTGGTCGCTCTCCACATAGGGCGCGCCCTTGGCGCCGTCGAAGACATAGTCGGTGGAGACGTGGACGACCCGCGCTTCCACCTCGGCGGCCGCGGCGGCGACGTTGCCGGCGCCCCTGCCGTTGACCGCGAAGGCCGCCTCCTCCGCCGTCTCGGCGCCGTCGACGTCGGTCCAGGCGGCGCAGTTGATGACGACGTCGGGTCGCTCCAGCTCCAGCCGGCGGCCGAGCTGGGCGGGGTCGGTGACATCGAGCTCGACGCGGCCGTAGCCGACGACCTCGTGGCCGGCGTTGCCCGCGGCCAGCATCACGTCGCGGCCGAGCATCCCGGCGGCTCCGGTGACGAGCAGCTTCATCCCTGGTGGGCTTTGAGGTCGAGATACCGCAAGGACGGGACAGGGTACGCAACGAACAGCTAGCTTTGCGCCGGTGAACGGGCAGGGCGCCTGGCGCCAGAGCTTCAAAGCTGCATGGTTGCCGTTCTGGTCGAGCCGCCTGGTCGTCTTCGGCGTAGCGATCTGGGTCGCCTACGTCGGCATGCCGATCAGACCGGAGCCGGACGCCCTGGTTCTCTCCCATCCCTTCGGCGGCTGGCCGGCCGGGGAATTTTTCGACCTGATCTTCTCGCCGCTGGCGAAATGGGACGCTCAGCACTACCTGGCGATCGCCTACGACGGCTACGTCGAAGGCCACGCCGGCCTGCCGCCGGTCGACCGCCGGCCCGCGTTCTTCCCCCTCTATCCCGGGATCGTCCACGTCCTCAGCGGCTTCGGGTACAGCCCGGCCTTGGTCCTGCTCTACGCCTACGCGGTCTCGTTGGCGAGCTTCTTCGGGGCGCTGGCGATGATCCACCGGATCGCCGTGCTCGAAATCGGCGAGCGCTACGCGGGGCCGGCGCTGACCCTGCTCGCCTTCTTCCCGGCCTCCTTCTTCTTCGGCATCCCCTACACGGAGTCGCTCTTCCTCCTGCTCGCCGCCGGCGCCTTCCTCGCCGCCCGCACCGGGCATTGGGCGCTTGCCGGCGTCGCGATGGCGCTGGCCTCGGCGACCCGCGCGCCCGGGGTCCTCCTCGTCGTCCCGGTGGCGCTCTTCTATCTGTACGGTCCCCGCGCCGACGGCGAGCCGGGTCCCAAGCGCAAGCTGCGGCCCCGCTACCCGATCCGGCCCAACGTCCTCTGGCTGCTGCTCGCCCCGCTCGGGCTGATCGCCTTCAGCGCCTACCTGCACTTCGCGCTCGGCGACGCCTTCGCCTGGCAGCACGCACAGGAGACCTTCGGCCGCCTCGGCACCGACCCCTTCACCGGCACCTGGGACTCGGTCAAGCAGTTCGGGATCGCCGTCGGCCAAGCGGTCAGCGGGCAGTACCGCGAGCCGGTGGTCGACCACTGGAACATCCTCCAGTTCGTCTTCTTCGTCTTCGCCCTGGTCGGAGGGATCGCCCTGCTTCGCACGCTGCCCGTCGCCTACGGCGCCTGGGTCCTCGTCTCGCTGGTGCCGATGCTGATCTCGCAGGCGCCGGTCAGCCCACTCTGGTCGGCCCCCCGCTTCGTCGCCGTCCTCTTCCCGCTCTTCTTCTGGCTGGCGATCCTCTGCGAGCGCCGCCGCGCGACGCAGACGGTGGTCGCGGTCTTCGCCGCCGGCACCGCCCTCTTCGTGACCCAGTTCACCCTCTGGTTCTTCGTGGCCTGAGTGGACTGCCGCGGGCGACTCAGGCGACGAAGGACCAGAGGCTGAACTGAGCGGCGAACAGCGCCATGCCCGCCGCAAATACGGCGACGACCCTCGTCGTCCAGCCGCGGCGCTCGGTCACCGTCGCCAGCCAGAGGAAGAGCGGGAAGAGGACGGCGACGAAGCGCGCGGAGGACCAGAAGGGGTCGCCGTCCACCTGCGAGACGAAGGAGGGCGCCAGGGAGATCAGCACCCAGATTCCGTAGGCGGGGGGCAGCGTCCGCAGCGCGCCGATGCCGCCGACCAAGGCAAAAGCCACGAAGACCAGTTGCATCACGTTCAGGTAATCGAGGGTGTCCCGATAGGAGCCCCCTGCGATTTCGCGGATGCCCCTCCCGGCTTCGCGGATTCCTGCCCAGGCCCCGGTCAAGGGATCGACCGTGTGGCGGCCGAAGAGAGACTGGGCGTCATTCCATGCCAGCCAGTCGCCAAGCGTGAAGTGGAGATAGGCGCTGAAGGCGATCAGGCCGAGCGGCGCCAGCAACAGCCAGAGGAAGTCGGGCCGCAGCCGGTATCGCGGCCAGCGCCCGTCGTGGAGCTCGCGGTCGCGGTCGGTCCGCGGCCCGTAGAGGTAGAGCACCACGACCGGCACGGCCAGCAGCAGCCCGGGGACGCGCGTCGCCGAGGCCAGCGCAAGGACGATCCCAGCGACGGCCCAGTGGCCTGTGCGGGCGGCGAGGAAGGCGCTGACGGCAAGCAGCAGGAACATCGACTCGCTGTAGGGGATGCCGAAGAAGAGCGCGGTCGGAAAGAAAGAGAGCAGGAGCAGGGTCGGACTCGCGAACTGCTCACCGAGCTCGATCACGGTCAGCCGATGCAGCAGGACCAGGGCGCCGAAGAAGCAGGCGAGGGAGACGGCGTAGGCGACCACCAGAGTCGCCGCGAGGCTGGCGCCGAACCCGCTGAGGACGTAGACCGTCCCTGGGTAGAGAGGAAAGAAGGCGGCTCGGTACTCCTCCGGCGTCCCCAGCGCGGAGCTTTCGCCGTAGCCGTCGTGGGCGATCGTCAGGAAGTGCTTGGCGTCCCATTTCGCCAGCGGCGAGAAGGCCAGGTCGAAGAGGTTGTGCAGGGGCCAGTTGCCGAACGGGTGCGAAAGGAGGCCGGAGACTTCGCCGTCGACCGGGGTCAGGCTCGCGACGGCAACCCAGATCGCCGCGCCGAAGACGACAAGCCGGCTGGGCCAGAAAACGGCCCAGGCCGCCCGGGCGCTGCCTCGCCACTCCACTAGACGAGTTTGATCTCGGAGCGGTCGCCGACGAGGAGGCGCAGCGTCTTCGGCATCCCCTCGCTGCGGGTCAGCTTCACTTCCTTGCCGAGCAGGCTCGCCTCCATCCGGGTGCCGAGGTCCTCGACGACGGAGCCCGAGAGGACGATCGAGTTCTCGACTTCGGAGCGGCGGACGTGGACGTCGTCGCCGATCGAGGTGTAGGGGCCGACGAAGGCGTCCTCGACGACCGCGCCGGCGCCGATCACGGCGGGGCCGCGGACGACCGAGCGCTCGAGCCGGGCGCCGGGGCCGAGGACGACGCGGCCCTCGACCTTGGAGGCCTCGTCTACCTCCCCCTCGATCTCGGTCACCAGCTCCTCCAGCACGAGCCGGTTGGCCTCGAGCATGTCGGCGAGCTGGCCGGTGTCCTTCCACCAGCCGCGCACGACCTCCGAGCGGACGGCGCGGCCGTCGTCGATCAGCCTCTGGATCGCCTCGGTGATCTCCAGCTCGCCCCGCCAGGAGGGCTCCAGCGAGCGGGCGGCGTCGAAGATCAGGCTGCTGAAGAGGTAGACGCCGACCAGGGCCAGGTTCGAGGGCGGATCCTTCGGCTTCTCGATCAGGCGGACGACGTGGTCCTGCTCGTCGAGCTCGGCGACGCCGTAGGACTGCGGGTCGTCGACCGGGGTGAGGAGGATCAGCGCCTCGGGCTCGCGCTCGCGGAAGGTCGCGACGAGGCCGCGGAGGCCGTCGCGCAGGAGGTTGTCCCCGAGGTACATGACGAAGGGCGAGCTGCCGATGAACTCCTCCGCGGTGAGGACCGCGTGGGCAAGGCCGGCGGGCTCGTCCTGGACGATGTAGGTGATCTCGGCCCCGAATCGGGAGCCGTCGCCCGCGGCCTCGCGGATCTCCTCACCGGTCTCGGGGGCGATGATGATCCCGATCTCCTTCACGCCGGCGTCGACCAGGGCCTCGATCCCGTAGAAGAGCACGGGTTTGTTGGCGACCGGGACGAGCTGCTTGGCCGAGGTGTGGGTGATCGGGCGCAGCCGGGTTCCGGCGCCGCCGGAGAGGATCAATCCCTTCAGGGCCTCCATCGGCTCGCAACCCTACCTAGCAATCGTCCTAGGATGGGGGGTTCATGGTCGCCGCCACCGATCAGCCGCGGGACGAGCTGACGGCGCTCCGCGAGCAGCGCGAGGCGCTGCACCGCGAGCTCGTCCGCAAGACCTACCGCATCGGCGAGCTCGAACAGGAGATCGCCGAGGTCGCCCGTACCTACGAGCAAAGCCTCAGCTGGAAGCTGACCAGGCCGGTGCGCGGCCTGAAGCCGATCCTGAAGAAGCTCCTCGGCCGCTGATGCGACGCGACCTGCGCCTGCTGAAAAGCATCCTCCCCCCCTGGGCGATCGCCTTCCTGCGCCGGCTCCGCGAGCTGCTCCGGCGCGGCCGCCAGCTGCGCCTGCAGACGCCGCGGGCGCGGCGCGAAGCGGCGCAGCAGGAACTGGAAGCGCTGCCGCAGCGGCCGCTTATCTCGCTGGTCATGCCGACCTACAAGACCGACCTCAAGTACCTGCGCGAGGCGGTCGACTCGGTGCTCGGCCAGTACTACCCCGAGTGGGAGCTGATCGTCGTCGACGACGCCTCCGGCGACCCGGAGCTGGCGCGGGCGCTGAGCGCCTACGACGGCGCCCACGCGCGGATCAAGTACCGCCAGCTGGCCGAGAACTCCGGCATCGCCGCCGCCACCAACGCCGGCATGGAGCTGGTCGAGGGCGAGTTCGTCGGCTTCCTCGACCATGACGACACCCTCACCCCCGACGCGCTGCTGCGGGTCGCGCAGGCGCTGGCCGAGGATCCCGAGCTCGACGCCGTCTACTCCGACTCCGACAAGCTGACGATCGGCGGCGTCCGCGCCGACCCGTTCCTGAAGCCCGACTGGTCGCCGGTCTATGCGCTCGGGGCGATGTACATCGGCCATCTGCTGGTCGTCCGCACCGCGGTCGCCGAGGCCGCCGGCGGCTTCGACTCGGCCTTCGACAAGATCCAGGACTTCGAGTTCATGCTGCGGGTCTCCGAGCGGACCGACCGCATCCACCACATCCCGCAGATCCTCTACCACTGGCGGGCGATCCCCGGCAGCATCGCCGCCGGCACCGAGCAGAAGAGCGGGGTCGAGGAGCTGCAGGCGCGGGCGGTCTCCCAGCACCTGGAGCGGCTGGGGCTGCCGGCGCGGGCCGAGCCCCACCCGGCGATCCCGCACCGGGCGGTGCTGACGCCGGCCAACGGGGCGGCGCCGCAGCCGCAGGTGAGCATCGTCGTCCACGGCCGCGAGGGCAGCCCGGAGCTGGAGCGGCTGCGGCGGTCGCTGGAGCAGACGGCCTATCCCGAGCTGGAGACGATCGTGGTCGCGGAGGGCAGCCGGGCGGAGGCCCACAACGAGGGAGCCGCCCGGGCCTCCGGCGAGTACCTGCTCTTCCTCGCTGCCGACACCGAGGTCGTCGACCCGGCCTGGCTCTCGCAGCTGGTCCTCCACGCCTCTCTCCCGGATGTCGTCGCGGTAGGGCCGAAGCTGATCCGCCCCGACGGCAAGGTCGAGCAGGCGGGGGTGGCGATCGGGCTGCGCGATCCGGCCGCGCCGATGCTGGCCGGGGTCGACGCGGAAGGCGACGGCTACTACGGCGCCCTCCCCTGTTCGCGCGAGGTCTCCGGCCTCAACGCCGAGTGCATGCTGGTGCGGCGGGAGGACTTCGAGCGCGAGGGCGGTTTCCTGGAGCTGTACGCCTGCGAGTACGAGGACGTCGACCTCTGCCAGCGGCTCGCCCGGAAAAACCGCAAGTGCGTCTACGCCGCGACCGCGGTCCTCGTCACCCACCGCAGCGAGATCTCCCGCCGGGCCGGCAGCGACATCGTCGACCGCGCCCTCTTCGTCGACACCTGGTACGACCAGCTCGCCGCCGGCGACCCCTACTTCAACCCCGGCTTCGCCCGCCAGCGCGCCGACTACGTCCCCTCCGGCTGGCTGGAGCCGGTGCACCGGGCGGTGGGAGCGATGAGGTCGCGATGAACCGGGTCGTCTTCGTCATGTACGGGCCGCTCGACGTCAACAGCGCCATCCAGGCCTTCCATTTCGGCGAGGAGCTGACCGAGCAGGGCTGGGAGGTGACGCTGGCGGGGGCCGGCGACCCGAGCCGGATCGAGGCGGTCGGGAACCCGCCCTTCGAGTGCATCTCCCACGAGACGCTGGAGGAGCGGGCGCGGACCGGCGCGATCCCGCGCGAGGGGACGATCGTCTGCGGCTGGACGCCGCGCGAGCGGGTGCGGCGGCTGACGACGAGCCTGGCAGCGCGGCTGCGAGCCCCTTACGTGGTCCACCTGGAGGACAACGAGAACTACCTGCTGGAAACGATCACCGGGATGACCCTGCCGCAGCTGCGGCGGCTGCCGCTGCGGGCGCAGGACCGGATCAGCACCCTCGACACGATCCACCCCACCCACTACGAGGAGTTCCTCCGCGGCGCCGCCGGGGTCACCGTGATCACCGAGGAGCTGAACGACTTCAACTTCGGCGAACGCCCCCACCACGTGGCGCGGCCCGGGATCGACAGTGACCGCTTCAGCCCGGAGCGGCCGACGCGGAAGACCCGCGAGCAACTGGGACTGAAAGCCGAGGAGTTCGTCCTCGTCTACCACGGCACCATCCACTACGCCAACCAGCACGAGATGTTGAGCCTCTACGTCGCCGTGCAGCTGCTGCGGCGGCGCGGCCACCCGGTGCGGCTGGTGCGGCTCGGCCACAGCGAGTTCGGCGGCGTCGACCCGCGCGCCTTCCGCGCCGTCAGCGACGGGGTGCTGGAGCTGGGCCGGATCGACTGGCGGGAGATGCCCGACTACCTGGCGCTGGCCGACGCCTTCGTCCAGCCGGGCGCCTGCGACGAGTTCAACCGCTACCGGCTGCCCTCGAAGCTGCCGGAGTTCCTGGCGATGGGTCGCCCGACTATCGTGCCCCACTGCAACATCGGCCACGACCTGACCCACGGGGAGAACGCACTCTTGCTCGAGCAGGGCAACGCAATCGAGATCATGGCGCGGGTCGAAGACCTGCTCGGCGACCGCGAGCTGGCCGGCAGGCTGGGCGCTGGCGCGCGACGGTTCGCTCTCGAGAAGCTGAGCTGGCGCGACAACGCCACCGCCCTCGGCGAGTTCTACCGTGAGCTGATCGGCGCGCCCGCGGAGCAGGCGGCATGAGCAATCTGAAGGAGCAGGCGGCGCGGGCGCGGGCGATGGCGACCGGGTCGCCGGCGCTGCGGCGCGCGGCCGGCAAAGTCCTCCGCCGCTTCCCGCCCCCCGGCGCCAACGCCAACGGCTCCTCCTGGTCGATCAAAGACGGCGCCCTGCGCGGCGTCGTCGACCGCTACCGGGGCAACTTCCCGCTGCCGCCGGTCGGCTACGGGACCGTCGGCGACCTCGCCGACAGCTTCGACCACATGCCCGGGGTGGCAGGGGCCAACTTCGACATGAAGGACATGCAGCGCTGCTGGATGATCAAGGCGGTCCTCGGCAACGTTCCGCCCGGCGCGCGGCTGCTGGAGATCGGTGCCGGCGAACCGCTGATCGCCGGCACCCTCTCGCGCGCCGGCTACGACGTCACCGTCGTCGACCCCTATGACGGCAGCGGCAACGGTCCGAAAGAATTCGAAACCTTCCGCAACGCCTATTCCGACCTCACCTTCGTCCGCGAGCAGTTCCCCCCCAGCACCCAGCTGGGGGAGTTCGCCGCCGTCTACTCGATCTCCGTCCTCGAGCACATCCCGCCGGAGGCGATCGAGCCGGTCATGGCCGGCGCCCAGGCCCTCGTGGCGGCGGAGGGTGGAGTCCAGATCCACGCCGTCGACCACGTCCTCGCCGGCTGGGGGGAGGAGGAGCACCGGCAGAATCTCGGCCGGATCGCCACCGGGATGGGGATCTCCAACGAACAGCTCGACGCCGCCCTGGCGCAGCTTCGGGAGGACACCGAGACCTACTTCGTCTCCGCCGAGACCCACAACCGCTGGCGCGGCGCCCTCCCCTACGAGCAGTACCCGATGCGCCGCGTCGTCTCGGTCAACCTCTTCTCGGGCGCCTGAGGCAAACCGCCGGAATTCCTTCCGTTTTCTTAGTTGAAGATTTTCTACAATCTTTCTTCTAAATCTTCTACAATCTTTCGGGAATCGGCGTGATCCCTTTCCTGAAGCCAAGTGCCCTACGTCCCTAGAGTCGCCGACCAAGAACTCGCAGATCTGCTCGAATTTGCGGGTGCGGTTCTGATCGAGGGGCCGAAAGCGTGCGGAAAGACGGAGACCGCTAGGCAGCGGGCCAACAGCGAGGTGCTCCTGGACGTGGACCGTCGGGCCAGGGAAGCCGCCGAGGTCGAACCGGCTCTGGTCCTCGCAGGAGAAACGCCGCGGTTGATTGACGAGTGGCAGGTAGAACCAAGCATCTGGGATCACGTCCGTCGTGAGGTCGACAAGCGCGACGACCCGGGCCAGTTCATCCTCGCCGGTTCCGCTCAGCCCAGCGACGAGGAGACCCGGCACACCGGCGCCGGTCGCATCAGCCGACTGCGGATGCGACCGATGTCCCTCTTCGAGGCCGGCGCCGGCACCGGCGAGCTTTCCCTCAGCCGACTCTTTGCGGGGGAGAAGGCTGAGGCAGTCGATCCTGGACTGGAGCTGCCCGACCTGGCGGAGGCCCTCTGTCGCGGAGGCTGGCCCGGCTTCCTGCGACTGGGCCCCGACCCAGCGCTTCGCGGGGTGCGGGACTACCTGGGCGAGGTGGTCCGGGCCGATCTCAAGACGGTGGGGCGCAACCACCGACCCGAGAAGGTGATGCGGCTGCTGCGGAGCCTCGCGCGAAACCTGGCAACTGATGTCGCCGCGACGACTCTGGCCAGCGACGCGAGCGAGCCTGGCGACTCGGTCAACTCGGCGACGGTGGCCGAATACCTGGAAGCCCTGAGTCGTCTCTTCGTGATCGAGGACCAGCCGGCTTGGCGCCCGCACCTGCGCTCCCGTTATGCCCTCCGCAAAACTCCGAAGCGGCACTTCGTCGACCCCTCGCTGGCCGTGGCAGCGCTGCAGGCGAGCCCGCAGGCACTGATCGACGACCTCAACAGCTTCGGCTTTTTCTTCGAGTCGATGGTCATCCGCGACCTGCGAATCCACGCCCAGCCACTCGATGCCAGGATCGAGCACTACCGCGACTCAAACGGCTTGGAGGTCGACGCGATCGTCAACCGCCAGGACGGCAGCTGGGGGGCCTTCGAGATCAAGCTCGGCGGGAAAACGGCGATCGAGGAGGCAGCCGCTTCCCTCCTGAGGTTTGCCAGGCAGATCGATACGAGCCGGACGGGCGAGCCCGCCTTTCTCGGCGTCGTCACCGCCAGCGGCTATGGCTACCAGCGCGAGGACGGGATTCAGGTCCTCCCGATAGGTGCGCTCGGTCCCTAAAGACGCTCGGCGATCTTGGGGGCCTCGCGTTTGAAGACCCAGACGCCGAGGACGCAGGTGAGGACGTAGATCGCGGCGGCGGGGAGCATGTTGAGCCACCCGCCGGCGACAGAGACGGCGCCGGGCGCCGTCGGGTCGATGATCCACGCACGGGCCTGCTCGAAAATCAGGGTCAGAGGATTCCCGAGGAGAATGTCCTTGAGGAAGCTTCCTTCGAGGAAGGTGATCGGGTAGATGATCGGCGTGCCGTACATGAGGACGGTCGCCGCAACAGTCCAGATGATCGCGATGTCGCGGAAGCGCACGTTGAGCGCTGAGAGAAGCAACGAGACGGCGCACGTAAGGACGAAGACGAGAAGCAGGATCACCGGCAGCAGCAGCCAGGTCCACATCGGGTCAACCCCATAGAAAAGGATGAAGACGAAAACGGCGATCAGGTTCAGGCCCATGGTGAACAAGGCCACCATCACCGAGGAGAGCGGGATCACCAAGCGAGGGAACTGGGTCTTGCGGACGATGCCCTCCTGGGCGAGAACTGACCCGACTGCCGCACCGGTTCCTTCCTGAAAGAGGCCGAATACAACGAGGTTGAAGAGCAACAGGACCGGATAGTTCGGGACTTCGCTGCCGAAGCGAACAATCCGCGTGAACACCACGAGCAGTACCGCGAACAGCATCAGCGGCCGGACCAGCGACCAGATGTAGCCGAAGGCGGTGCCGTGGAAGCTTTTCTTGAATTCCGTGGCCGAGATCAGCCAGAGGAGTTCGAAGAAACGGCGGTTTCCGCCACCGGTGGCGGAGGGGCCGCGGACCTCGCGCAGCTCCAAGGACTGCGGTCGCACCTGGGGCGGCGTCTGGACCTCGGCATTCATTGGCTCTCGCCTCTCTTCAGCTCGAACTCGACCTCGGTCTCGAAGAAGGCCACGCCAGCCTCGTCTTTGCCGAAGACGACGAAGTCGAGGATGTGGGGGGAGTAGAGGACGATGTCGGAGATGTTGCGGTTGCGGTGGATCCAGCAGCGGACGACGTAGCGGCCGGGGGCGAGGCGGTTTTCGACCTTGCTGCGGATCTGGATCCGCTGGCCGGCGCCGACCCGCTCGGGCAGGTCCTCGAGGGGAACGCCGAAGCCGATCACCTCGACCCCGTCGGGGTTGGCGAAGGTGAAGCCGAAGGTCGGGCCCTCGACGTCGCGCTTGGCCTCCAGCTCGGCGCAGAAGTGGAGCTCCTCGCCCTTCTCGACGTTGGTCGCCCGCTGGCCGTCGCCGTCCTCGAGCCAGGCGTCCTCGACGACGATGTCGGCGACCTCGCCGAGCGAGTCGACGCCGCTGCTGGGGGCTGATTCGAAGTTCAGCCGCAGGTACTTGCGGGCGACCTCTCCGGGGTCCCCGATCGCCCGCAGCTCGCCGTCGTGGAGGAGCATCGCCCGGTGGCAGTAGTGCTCGACCGCGCTCATGTCGTGGGTGACGAGGATGACCGTGCGCTCGGAGTCGCGCATCTCGTGGAAGACGTCGGCGCACTTCTGCTGGAAGGCGGCGTCGCCGACGGCGAGGACCTCGTCGATCAGGAGGATCTCGGCGTCGGACTGGATCATCACCGAGAAGGCGAGGCGGACCAGCATCCCCGAGGAGTAGTTCTTCAGTTTCATGTCGACGAACTCCTCGAGCTCGGCGAACTCGAGCACGGCGCCGAGGCGGCTGCGCGCCTGGCGTCGCTCCAGCCCCATCATCACCCCGTTCAGCTCGACGTTCTCGCGCGCGGTCAGCTCCGGGTTGAAGCCGACCCCGAGCTCGATGAAGGGAGCCAGCCGACCCGCCATCCGCACCCGGCCGCTGTCGGCGGCGTAGATGCTGGCCAATACTTTCAGCAGCGTGCTCTTGCCCGAGCCGTTGCGGCCGACGATGCCGAAGAACTCCCCACGGTGGACGTCGAAGGAGACGTCGCGGAGAGCGTGCAGCTCCCGGTAGTCAGGCCGCGAGAAGGTCGTTATCTGCTCTTTCAGCGAGCTGATCTTGTTCACCGGGAGACGGAACGACTTCTCGATGCCGCGCGCCTCGATCACCACTGGCTGCGCGCTCATCGCTCTTCCCTGAAGATCGTCCGCAGGCGGCCGATCGCCCGCAGCGGCTTGGTCAGGCGCCAGCTGAGCGTGCTTTGGAAGCTGGCAGCGGTCTGTCTCTTCGCCTCCTCTCGCACCTCCGGCACCCGCTGTTCGAGGAGGTAGCGCTCGCCCTGCAGCCGGGTCTGCTCGGCGGCCAGCGCCTGGGCATCCATCCGCGCCCGCCACTCGGTTCGCACCAACCTCGCCATCTCCTCGAGTCCCCCGTGGGCCACCGGCGCCTTCTCGCCCCCATCCCCGATCAGCTCGAGCAGCTGCTGCGCGTGGACGTTGGCGCGATGGTGTGCGATCACGAGGTCGTGGTTGACGGGGCCCATCTCCGGGTCGAACTGGGCGAGGTCGTCCCGGAGCGTTTCGCGGTCGGCGATTTTGCGGCCGGTGCGTCCGGCGAAGCCGCTGGACTCGATCTCCTCATAGGTGCCGGGGGTCACCCAGCCGTCACAGCCATGGCGGTCGTAGACGTAGGCGGCACGGGCGCAGGCCATCGCCTCCAGGACCGAGCGCCCGTAGCCGATGACGATGTCGGCCTCGACCAGCCGGTTGCGGGGGTCGCTGCTCTGGCCGGCGTCGCCGCCGAGTCGGGTCAGCTCGAGACCGGCGCCGGCGCAGGCAGCTTCGAGCATCGCCAGGCGATCGGCGACGGGGTTGTTGCTGAGCAGGAGCGCGCGCCGCGGCCGATCGGGCAGCGGCGGCCCGGCGACGAATCGCTCGGTGTCGATCGGCTGCCGCAACCGCACCACTCTCACCGGAACCGCCAGCGCCCGCAGGCGGTCGGCGACCCGGTCATTGAGGGCGACGATGCAATCGACCAACCCCTTCAGCTGAGGTGGCAGCTGAAGGTCGAAGGACTCGCTATGGGCGACCAACACCTGGCGCGCCCGCGGGTAGCGTGAGGCGAGGTCGAGGGAGACGGCGGCGTCCTGGACCACAGCACCGTCGCACTCGGGCGGGAGACGGCCCTCGTCGACCACCCGGATCCCGCGGGAGCGAGCCAGATCCGCGCCTGAACCGAGCTCCTGCCCGTACAGCGTCGCCTCGTGTCCCAGCCGCTCGAGCTGTTCGGCGACGGTGAAGAGGTAGGACTCGCTGCCGCCGAGGCCGAGGTGATTGCTGGCGAGGATCAGGTGCACCGGCGGCAGCGTACCCGCCGCCCCCGCCGCGACGCGTCTCTATAACTTTCCCGCGTGGCGTTAGGCACAGACGGCCTTCGCCCGCCCGACGCAGGGGCAGCGCGCGAGGCGGGAGTGGGCACTCCCGTTCTCCTCCTCTTGATCTGGCTCTTCGGAGCCTCGGCCTGCCTGCTGCTCTACCTCGGCTCGAAGCTGACCTTCTTGCTCGACGACTGGGAGTTCCTCCTCTACCGCCACGGGGTCAACGCCGACTCGGTCCTCGACCCGCACGGCGAGCACATCGTCGCCCTGCCGGTGCTGATCTACAAGGCACTGCTGGCGACGGTCGGGATGGGCTCCGCCCTCCCCTACCGGGTCGTCTCGGTCTGCCTCTTCCTGCTCAGCGCCGCCCTGCTCTTCGTCTACCTGCGGCGCCGGGTCGGCGACTGGCCGGCGCTGGCGGCGACCGCGATCGTCCTTTTCCTCGGTTCCGCCTGGGAAGACCTCCTCTGGTCCTTCCAGATGACCTACTTCGGCTCGGTCGCCGCCGGGCTGGGGGCGCTGCTTGCTCTGGAACGGGAAGATCGCCGCGGTGAGGCCGTCGCCTGCGCGCTGCTGGTCGTCTCGATCCTCTTCTCCAGCCTCGGCCTCTCCTTCGCAATCGGCGCCGCCGTCCACGTGCTGCTGAAAAAGCGCTGGCGCAGCCTCTACGTCTTCCTCGTCCCGCTGGCGGCCTACGCCCTCTGGTGGCTGGGCTGGGGTCACACCGCCGAATCGAGTCTCAGCTTCCACAACCTCGTCAGGACCCCCCTCTACGTCCTCGACGGGCTCGCCAACTCGGTCGGGTCCGCGACCGGACTCGTCAACGACAGCGTCACCGTCCACGACCGCCTGATCTGGTCGCGACCGCTGGCGGTCGTGCTCGTCTTCCTCGCCGCCTGGCGGCTCTACCGGCTGCCGCGGATCCCGCACTGGTTCTGGGTCGTGCTGGCCGTCGGAGGCTCCTTCTGGATCCTCGCCGGCTTCAACCAGATGCCCGGGCGTGAGGCCGGCGCGAGCCGCTACCAGTACCTCGATGTCGTCTTCGCTTTCATGATCGCCGCCGAGGTGCTGAGGCCGGAGCTGGAGCGCGGGCTGCGGATCGGGAAGGTTGCGCTGGCGGTGATCGCCGTCGTCACCGTCTTCTCCGTCGCCAGCAACCTCGACCAGCTCCGCGACGCCTACCGGGGGACCTACCACCCGATCAGCCAGCTGGAGAAAGCAGGGTTGGGGGCGCTCGACATCACCGAAGCCACGGTCGAACCGGGCTTTGTCCTCAGCGAAGACCTCGTCGACACCGGCTTCGTCAACGTCGACGCCGGCTCCTACTTCGCCGCCCGCGAAGCCCACGGCTCCCCCGCCTACTCCGAAGCCGAAATCGCCGCCGCGCCGCAGTTCGTGCGCTACGCCGCCGACAAGGTCCTCTTCGGTGCGCTGGGGGTGGAATTGGAGACGCTGCGAGAAGCGGCGCTGGGGCGCCAGGTGCCGGCCGGCGGCTGCAAGACCGTCCCCAGCGACGGCACCGCCTCCGGCCTGCTGCCCCTGCCTCCGGGGGGGATTGTGATCCGCGCCGGCGAGGCACCGATCGAACGGTTCGAGGTCAGCCGCTTCTCGACCGGCTCCGCCCCGGTCCTGATCGCCGGGATCGGCGCCGGCGAAGCCGGCCGCCTGGCGATCCCGCCCGACGACGCCAGCGAGCCCTGGAAGCTGCGGCTCGTCACCTCGGCAACTGCCCTCGCCTGCCCGGTGGACGCAGGAGGCGACGGATGAAGCTCTCGGTCGTGATCCCTGCCCATAACGAGGAGGGCTCGGTCGCGGCGACCGTCGAAGGCGTCGCCGCCAAGCTCGACGCCGAGGCGATCGAGTACGACATTCTCGTCATCGACGACAACAGCAGCGACAGGACCAAGGAGGTCGTCGAAGAGATCGGGGCAGCCAATCCGCGGGTCCGCTGCCTCACCTCCTACCACCCGCCCGGCTTCGGCTTCGCCGTCCGCTGCGGGCTGGAGCAGTTCAGCGGCGACGCGGTCGCGATCATGATGGCCGACGCCTCCGACAGCCCCGAGGACCTTGTCGCCTACTACCGGCTGCTCGAGGAAGGCTTCGAGTGCGCGTTCGGCTCCCGCTTCATCCGCGGCGCCCGGGTGGTCGACTACCCGCGGACGAAGCTGATCATGAACCGGATCGTCAACTTCGGCATCCGCGTCCTCTTCCGTCTCGGCTACAACGACACCACCAACGCCTTCAAGGCCTACCGGCGCGAGACGATCGAGGCGATCCAGCCGCTGCTCTCCCACCACTTCAACCTCACGGTGGAGCTGCCGCTGAAGGCGGTCGTGCGCGGGTACAGCTACGGCGTCGTCCCGATCTCCTGGACCAACCGCAAAGCCGGCGTCTCGAAGCTGGCGCTGAGCGAGATGGGCAGCCGTTACCTCTTCATCGTCCTCTACGTCTTCCTCGAGCACCATCTCAGCCGCGGCGACTACCGCCGGCAGCCGGGGGGACGATGAGCGCCCGCCGACCCACCGCGACGCCGCTGCTGCTGGCGGCGATGGCTCTGGCCGCTGCCTACATCGTCGTCCTCGGCCAGAAGCTGAGCTTTCTGCTCGACGACTGGAGCTACATCCTCTACCGGCGAGGGAATGGCTTCGAAGACTGGATGCGACCGGACAACGAGCACTTCGTGGCCGGCCCGGTGACGGTCTGGAAGCTGCTGATCGCGAGCTTCGGGATCGATTCGATGCTCCCCTACAAGCTCGTCTCGACGGCGCTCTTCCTGGTCGGCATCTGGTTCCTCTTCCTCTGGTGCCGACGCCGGGTCGGCGAGTGGCCGGCGCTGATCGGAATGGTGGCGCTCCTCTTCTGCGGCGCCGCATTCGACGACCTCCTCTGGTTCGCCTCGATCACCTTCCTCGGCTCGATGGCCGGGGGGCTGGGGATGCTGGTCGCCCTCGACCGCCAAGACGCTGCCGGCGACCGCCTCGCCTGTCTCGGACTACTCGTCTCGCTCGTCTTTTCCAGCCTTTGGGTGGCCTTCGCCGCCGGCGCCGCCCTAGACGTCTTCCTGCGGCGACGCGAGCGACCGTGGATCGGGCGAATATTCATCATCGCGATACCAGCGCTGATCTACGTCGCCTGGTGGATCGGCTGGGGACACGAGGCCGAAAGCGCTCTCTCCCTCCACAACGTCCTCGAGAGTCCGATCTGGGTTTTCGACTCGATCGCCGCGGCGCTGGCCGCCCTGCTCGGGCTGGCGATCCCGGCGGAAGGCATCACCACCCCCAACGGCCTTGACTGGGGGCGGCCGCTGGCCGGTGCGCTTCTGTTACTGGCCCTCTGGCGGCTGTGGAAGATGCCGCGGGTGCCGCGGTCGCTCTGGGTGGTGATCGCGGTGGCCCTCGTCTTCTGGACCCTTGGCGGCTTCGACGTCAAGCCCGGCAGGGTCGCCTCGGCCAGCCGGTATCAGTACCCTGGCGGCGCCTTCGTCCTGATGATCGCCGCCGGGCTGCTCAGCGGCGTCCGGTTCCAGCGCCGGCTGCTGATTCCGGCGCTGGTGGTGCTCGTCGCCGCCGTCGCACCGAACGTCGTCTTCTTCCACGAAGCCTACGGGAGCTACCGCCGCACCAGCCAGATCGAGCGAGCCGACCTGGCCGCTCTCGAAATCACCCGGCCGCGGATCGGCGCGGGCTTTCGGATCGAGGAAGAGGACGCCGACACGGCCTACGTTCCCGTGGAAGCCGAGGCGTACTTCACGGCCCGCGACGAGGATGGCTCGCCCGCGTACGACGAAGCCGAACTGGCGGAGGCGCCGGAACACGCCCGCGTCCCCGGCGACAAGGTGATGGCGGCGGCGCTCGGCGTGACGCTCGCGCCGGGCAAGATCGGCAAGGCCTGCCACCCGGCGCCGCTCCAAGAAGGCTCGCTGGTCCTGCCGCTCGACCGCGGCGGCGCCTCCCTGATGGCGACGAAGCCGCTGCAGCTGGCGCTCGGCCGCTTCTCCGAATCCTTCCCGGTTGCGCTGGGCGAGCTGGGCCCGGGGACTTGGACGACGCTGCGAATCCCTCCCGACCTCTCGCCGCAGCCGTGGAAGCTGCAGCTGACCGGCGAAGGGCAGGTCACCGTCTGCCTCGCACCCGGGGCATGACCGCCAGGCGCGCCACCGAGCTGCTCCTGGGCTTGGCGATGGCCATCTCCCTCGGACTGATCGTCGCGGCGACGAACGGTCAGGGTTTCGCGATCGACGAACTGTATTACTACGCCCGGGTCGCGATCAAAGACGGCGGCCTCTTCCACTACGACTCGCCCTTCAGCCCCGAGTACCTGCTCTCGCCGTTCAACGGCCACCTCGCGCTCGGCGGCCGCTTCGTCTACGAGACCGTCTTCGCCACGGTCGGTGCCCACTACACCGTCTTCGTCGTCGTCAACGCGCTCGGGATCTGCGCCTGCGCCGGGCTGCTCTTCGCCTTCGCGCGGCGGCGAATCGGCGACGTCGCGGCGCTGGCGCCGGCGCTGCTGATCCTCTTCTTCGGGGTGGCGCGAGAGCAGTTCCTCTGGCCGCTCGACTTCAACACCTCGGTGGCGCTCGCGACCGGGCTGGGGGCGGTGCTCTGCCTGCAGCGCGAGACCCGGCGCGGCGACGTCGCGGCCAGCCTGCTGCTCGCGGTCTCGGCGGCGATGATCGAGGTCGGCCTCGCCTTCATCGTCGGTGCGACGCTGTTGATCGCGATGGACGACAGGCGCTGGCGGCGGGCCTGGATCGTCGTCGCCCCGCTCGTCCTCTACGCGATCTGGTGGATCTGGTCGGCCAAGTTCGGCCAGGGGGAAACCGAGCTCTCGAACGTCACCGCCGCGCCGAAGACCTTCTTCGAATCGATCGCCGTCTCCCTCGGCGCGCTGACCGGTACCAACCCCGTCCACGCCGAATCCTTCGGGACCGAAGCGACGACGCTGGGATGGCTGTTGGCTGTCCTCGGACTCGGTGCGTTGGTCGTCCGCCTAGCTTTCGGCAACCTGCCGCGGACGATTTGGGTCTGGCTGCTCACGGCCGCCACCTACTGGACCCTGCTGGCGATCGCCCAGAGGTCGCCACAGGGCACCCGCTACCTGCTGGTCAGCGCCGTCCTCGTCCTCCTGGTCGCCGCCGACTGCTTTCGGCGGCCGCTGTCGAACCGCGCGGGGGCGGTCCTGGTGGTGCTGGCGCTGCTGCCGCTGCCGGCAAACGTCCACGCCCTCTTCACCGCCCAGGACCAAAATGTGCTCCGCACCGACATCCCCAAGAGCCGGGCCGAGTTCGCGATGCTGGAGCTGGCGGGCGAACGGGTCGACCCTGGCTACGTCGTCTCCGCCGACCCCCGCGTCGCGGATCTTGGCGGCGGCCTCTATCTGGGGATCCCCGCCGGCGCCTACCTCGACGCCGCCAGGGAGAACGGCTCGATCGCCTACAGCCTCCCCGAGCTGCGTGAGCAGCCGGAGGAAATCCGCGAGATCGCCGACGCGGGGCTGGTCGGGGCGCTGCGCCTCGAACTCGAATCCTCCAGCGCGCCCGGGGCGGCGGAGACCTGCCGCACCACGAAGCCCGGAAAGAGCGGCCTTGCCGCCGTCCCCCTTTCCGGCGGCTTCAACCACGTCCGCGTCGCCGGTCCGGGCACGCCGCTGATCGGCTTGCGACGCTTCGCCACCGCCGGTCCCGGCATCCCGATCGCGAAGCTGCGACCCGGCGGCTGGGCCGCTCTGCGCCTTCCCCAGGACGGCGCCGAGCCCTGGCAGCTCATCGCCAAGACCACTGTCACCACCTGCTCGATATCTTCGAGCGCTTCCTGAGCCCACCCCCGAGGAGAAGATCGAACTGAACTACGAGCGCCTCTACGCATTCCGGTTCCGCGGCGTCGACCAGGGCGCCCGCACGGCCGTCTGGGAGGAGATCGCGCCCCACGTCTACGGACTGATGGGCTCACCCCAGCGCGTCCTCGACCCCGCCGCCGGGCGCGGCGAGTTCATCGAGGCGATCCCGGCGCAGGAGCGAGTCGCGGTCGACGAGGTCGCCTATCCCGAGGCCGACCACAGCTCCGGCGTGCGCCGGATCACCTCGAAGATCGAGGACGCGGAGCTGCCGGCAGAGCACTTCGACGGCATCTTCGTCTCCAACTTCCTCGAGCACCTGCCGAGCCAGGAGGCGATTTCCCAGTTCCTGGAAAAGATGCACGGCGCGACGGCCCCCGGCGGCCGCATCGCGATCATGGGTCCCAACTACCGCTACGCCTCGAAGCAGTACTGGGACATGGCCGACCACATCATCGCCCTCACCCACCTGGCGATCGAGGAGCACCTCTACACCGCCGGCTTCGAGCCCGAGCGCACGATCCCCCGCTACCTCCCCTACTCCTTCCGCGGCGGCCTCCCTCCCTCGCGCAAGCTGACCTCCCTCTACCTCCGCACCCCCCTCGCCTGGCGCCTGCTCGGCAAGCAGTTCCTGGTGATCGGCCGCAAGTAGACGGTAAGGGTGCGGCACCGCAAGGTTCTCGACGCAAGCGTGTTGATCGCTCATCTAGACGAGTCCGATCGGCACCATGCGAGAGCCGGAAGTCTGCTGGAATCCGTCAGCGGCGAGCCATGGGGGGCGAGTAACGTCACTCTTGCCGAGGCGCTTGTCACTCCGGCTCGCCTAGGCCATCTCGGGGAGGTGGAATCGGCTCTCGTGGCACTCGACGTTCAAGAGGTTCCGCTGGGAAGCGGCGCCCCGGGGAGGTTGGCCGAGATGCGCGCCGAAGCGGGCCTGAAGTTGCCGGACTGCTGCGTCCTGCTGGCCGCTCAGAACAACGAGGCCCCTTTGGCGACTTTCGACACCGGCCTGCTTGCCGCGGCTGGGAAGCTCGGGGTCGAAGTGGTTTCCGACGCTTCCGCGTAGAACTCAGGGCAGCGGACAGACGTAGACGGGGGCGTTGACGACGGCCCACCAGGGGTCGGGGGCAGAGTCGGGAGGGATCCGCAGCTCGACCCAGCCGCGGGCGGGGATCTTGCCGAGTGGAACGCTCTGTTCACCATTATTGAAGCGGCTGGCGCTGAGGTCGGATGCTCCCTGGCGGGAACCGAGGAGAGCACCGCCCGTGGGCAGCTTGAAGTAGGCGGTGTCAGAGGGGGTCGCATCGAGCACGCTCGGGCACGAGGCCGGATCGGCGGGGGCCGGCGCGCGGTCGGGCGCAAGGCCGAGGGCGCCGACGAGAGTGGCATCGGCAATCTGGCGGACGCCGGAATTCTCGCCGCGCAGCTGGTCCAGCGGCATCGCCAACGAGCCGTTGCGGTCAGCGGCCGAAAAGTAGTCGCGAGCGCTGATCGCCGTCCCCAGGGCTCCGCCGGCTTCCTGCACGCGGCCGTCGGCAGCGGGGCTGTAGCCCGGGTCGACGCGGGCACGGACGAGCTCGAGCATCGCGAACTCGCTGCCGGTGGCCCGGGAGATGTCGAGTTCGTAGGCTCGTCCGTCGTAGAGCTTGGCGATGTTGGCGGGTATGGCAAGGGCGACGACGACTACGAAGCCCGCGGAGGCCGCCCGGCCAAACCGCACGTCCCGGATCGCATCCACCAAAACGAGGAGGACCAGGAGGGCGCCGACGTAGACGTAGCGGGTGGAGTCGGGTGCTCTGGCGGCCGCGGTCATCGTCAGCCAGTAGCCGATCGCGGTCGCCAGGAAGGCCCAGAGGGTCGGCGGGATATTCCCCAGCCGCACGCGGTAGAGGAGGCCGGCGACCGCGAACCCGGCGAGCACCATGCCGCCGGCGGTGACGCCGACCAGGTTCGCGGGCGACCCGTCGCCGGTCGGGTTGATTCCGGTCAGGCACCCCATAATCGCCCCGAGCGCGTTGGAGAGCTCGTACGGGACGAGGCGGATGTTGGCGAAGACAACCTCGGAGGGTTGGTGGAACTGGCGCGCCCAGAGCCACCAGATCGCGTAGAGGGCAAGCGGCGCGACGAAGATCCAGACCCGCGCCCTACGGTCAGGTCGTTGCAACACCAGCACCGCGGCGCCGAGAACGAAGGCGAGCCCCACCTCCAGCATCAGCACCGAGAGGACCAGCAGCACCGCACCCAGCAGGTCGCCCGCGCGGTCCTCGCGCTCCAGAGCGAGAAGAGCGCCGAGGCCCAGGGCCGCGGAGTAGACCGTGTGCAGGTCGAACGGCCACATCAGCGTCTCGTTCGCGTAGCCGAAGAAGCAGAGCAGGATGGCGAGCGCGAGCGCGATCGGAGGCGCGGTGCGGCGAACGGCGAAGGCGAAGAAGAGCGCGGCGCAGGCCAGAACGCCGAGAACCTCGGCGACGCGGAAGACACCGTAATCGCTGCCGCTGAGCGCGAAGAGCGCCTCGTAGAAGAGCCGGCCGAGGAAGACCAGGTGGCCGTTGTGGGGGGCGACGAGGTATTCGATCCCGTAGACGGGGGAAGTGACGCCGTCCCGGGTGACCAGGTTCGCGTAGTAGAACATGTCGTCGCCGTGGAAGGTGAGACCGCGTCCGGCCAGCAGCAACCAGGTCGCCGCGGCGGTCATCGCCAAGACGAGCAGCGCCAGGGCGCCGGTCGGCTTTTGCAGCTTCGCCCCCACCAGGCGCGGCACCCTACCCGAGGTCACGGCCGGCGGCGGCCGAACCGCATCCGCGGCACCCGCCACATCGCCTCGCCCACGATCGAGCTGTCCATCTTCGATTTGCCGACCTCGCGGTCGCGGAAGACGATCGGCACCTCCGCGACCTCGAAGCCTGCCTCCAGGGCGCGGTAGGTCATCTCGATCTGGAAGGCGTAACCGCGGGCGTCGACGCGGTCGAGGTCGATCGCCTCCAGCACCTCGCGGCGGAAGCACTTGAAGCCGCCGGTCAGATCCTTGACCTTTACTCCGAGGATGAAGCGGGCGTAGGCGCTGCCGCCGCGGCTGATCACCCGCCGCAGCGGGCCCCAGTTGCGGACCCCGCCGCCCTCGACGTAGCGGGAGCCGATCACCAGGTCGGCCCGCTTCGCCGCCTCCAGCAGACGCGGCAGGTAAGCCGGGTCGTGGGAGAAGTCGGCGTCCATCTCCAGCACCAGCCCCGCCCCTTCGGCCAGCGCCTTGCGGAAGCCGGCGATGTAGGCGGGGCCGAGGCCTTCCTTGTGCTCGCGGTGGAGGAAGCGCACCCGCTCCTCTTCATCCTCCAGGCGTTTGGCGATCTCCCCGGTCCCGTCGGGCGAGTTGTCGTCGACGATCAGCACCCGCGCCTCGGGCGGGAGCTTGGGGAGGACGGCTTTGACGAAGGGCTCGAGGTTCTCGGCCTCTTCGTAGGTCGGCAGGACGAGCCAGGCTGGGCCCCGCGGGTCGGTGGCGGTCACGGCGCCTAGGGCCGGGCCCGCCCGCCGGTGATCTTCACGAATGCGTGCCAGGAGGGCTTCGGCTTGAAACGGGGACCTTCGCGGAAGAGACCGACCGAGTCGCAGAAATCGCAGAGCAGCTCCGCGTCCTTCCAGGAGAACCAGACGACCTGCTTCAGGTTCAGCCGTCGCTGGTTTTCGATCAGGTAGCCGTAGGCGCCTTTCAGCTGCCGGACCTGGCCGCGCACCCCCTGCTCGAAGGCGTCGTGCTCGAAGTTGTCCTCCGAGCCCCATCCCATCTCGGTCACGTAGAGGCTGGGGCGGTCGTGGTTCTCCTTGCTGACTTCGTGGAATTCCTCGACCATGTCTTCGAGTTCGCGGGTGTCGATCGCGTAGGGATGGAGGGCGACGGCGTCGAACCTGCTCTTGATCCCGGGGCGGCGGTAGAGCTGTTCGAGGAACCTCGCCGCCGGCATCCCCTTCTTGCCGCGGGCGTTCGGCCGGGCGAAGAGGCCGCTGAGGAGGATCCTGGCCCCGGGCTCGACCGACTTGATCGCCCGGTTCGTGATCGTCAGGAGCTTCGCGTAGTCGGCGACCGAGACGGGGAAGGCGAAGTAGAAGAAGTTGGCCTCGTTCCAGATCTGCCAGGTCCGCACCGGCTTCGGCGAGGTGATCGCCGGTTCGTAGTTGACGCCTTCGGTGCGGTGTTCGCGCCAGAACTGGCCGCCGGGGCCGTAGCGTTCGACGGCGGCTTTGACGAAGGCGGTCCAGGCGGCGCGCTGGCGGGCGTTGTGGACCGGCAGCTTGGTCAGCTTGCCGAGCCAGGGCGGGGTCCCGGCGAGGAAGGGCAGGACTTCGAGGCCGCCGCGGGTCGCCGTTTCCATCACTTCGTCGACCCCGGTCCAGTTGTAGCCGCCCCGGCGGGTCGGCTGGACCGAGGACCAGGCGATCGGCATCCGCAGGGTTTCGATCCCGCCGGCGCGCATGTAGCGGACGTCTTCGTCGGTGAGCGGCGTCTGCGGGGCGACGCCGAAGAAGCCGCGGGGGACCTGCGTCCTCGGCTTGGCGCTGCCGCAGGCGGTGAAGACGAGGAGGGCGAGGACGCCGGCCAGCGTCAGGGCGGCGAGGATCCGCAGCTTCACGCGCTGACCGTCCAGCGGTCGAGGTTCTGCTCGTACATCTCCTGCAGGATCTCCTCGATCCCGTAGCGCAGCTTCCAGTCGGGGTAGTCGGCCTGGAACGGGGCGAGGTCGGAGATCCACCAGCGATGGTCGCCGATCCGCGGCTCCTCCCCCATCTCCCACTGCAGCTCCCGCCCGGCGATCCGCTGGCAGGCGTCGATCGCCTCCAGCATCGAGCAGTTGCTGTGGCGGCCGCCGCCGATGTTGTAGACCGCGGCGGCGCGCGGCGCCCTGCGGAAGGCGTCGAAGGCGGCGATCAGGTCGGCGCTGTGGATGTTGTCGCGGACCTGCTTGCCCTCGTAGCCGAAGACGGTGTAGGGCGTGCCGGTGACGACGCACTTCATCAGGTAGGCGAGGAAGCCGTGCAGCTTGGCGCCGGCGTGCTGGGGCCCGGTCAGGCAGCCGCCGCGGAAGGCGACGGTCGGCATCTCGAAGTAGCGGCCGTACTCCTGCACCAGCAGGTCGGCGGCGGCCTTCGAGACGCCGAACAGCGAGTGGGTCGAGTGGTCGATCGACATGCTGGTGTCGATCCCCTTGAAGTAGGGGTGGTCCTCCGGCAGCTCCAGCCGCTTCTCCAGGCTCTGCAGCGGCAGCCGGTTGGGAGTGTCGCCGTAGACCTTGTTGGTCGAGCAGTGGATGAAGGGGGCATCGGGGCAGTGGGCCCGCGCCGCCTCCAGCAGGTTGAGCGTGCCGTTGGCGTTGACGCCGAAGTCGGTCTGCGGCTCGCTCGCGGCCCAGTCGTGGGAGGGCTGGGCGGCGGTGTGGACGACGAGCTCGATCTGGCCGGCGCGCTCGCGGAAGATCCGCTCGACCGCGTCGGCGTCGCGGATGTCGGCGTTCTGCCAGTCGAACTCCGCCGGGTGGGCCTCGATCAGCCGCTCGGTGACGTGCGAGGTCGAGGACTCGGGCCCGAAGAAGCGGGCTCGCATGTCGTTCTCGATCCCGACCACGTCGAAGCCCTCGCGGACGAAGTGCTCGACGGCCTCGGACCCGATCAGGCCACCTGCACCCGTGATGATCGCCACCGGCATACGCGTCATTACCTTTCGTTCACTGGGGTTGGATTTGGAGGGCTTCGGCGATCCGCGCCTCGTCGGCGGCGATCCACTGGTGGATGTCCGCCAGCACCTGCTCTGCGCTGCGTCGGGGTCGCCATGCGTCGAGGGCAAAGAGCCTCGCGCAATCGGAAAGGTACACAGGGACGTCCCCGGAACGGGTCTCCGGCACCGCTGCAATCGGGATCTCGTTCCCGGTCAGCCGGCGGCAGATCTCGGTCGTCTCCAGCAGCGAGAGGCTGCACTCGCGACCGCCGCCGACGTTGACCGTGCGCCCGTCCCAGTCCGCGCTGTCCATCAGCTGCCGCTCGACCAGATCGACCAGGTCCTCGACGTGGAGGAGATCCCGCACCTGCTTTCCATGTCCCCCGAACCCGATGTAGCTGAGCGGGTTGCGGAAGTGGTGGGCGAGCATCCAGTGGGTGAAGACCCCCTGGTCGACCTTGCCCATCTGCCAGGGGCCGGCGATCACTCCGCAGCGGTCGATCGCCGCCGGGAGCCCAAAGGCGGCGCGGTACTCCTCGATCAGCAGCTCGGCGGCGAGCTTGGTCGTCCCGTAAAGAGTCCGTGCCCCTGCCAGCGGGAACTGCTCGGAGACCCCCGCCGGGGAGACGCCGGGGACCGCCTGCCCGGCGGCAATCTCGAAGCGGGTCTCCCCCTCATCGAGATTCAGCTCGACCTGCGGCGCCACCGGGTAGACGCGGCTGGTCGAGAGGAAGAGGAAGAAGGCGCCGTCGCGGCGGGCCAGCTCGAGGCAGTTGTAGGCGCCGGTGAGGTTGGTTTCGAACAGGTAGGAGCTGTCTCCGTCCACTCCGCTCATCACCGAGGGCTCGGCCGAGCACTCGACCAGCGCGCTCAGCGGCGGCAGCGCCGCCAGGTCGCCGGGGTCGCGGACGTCGCCCTTGACGAACTCGACCCCCGCCTCCCCCAGCCGCGGCAGGTTCAGCTGCGACCCCTTGCGGTAGAGGTTGTCCAGCGCGATCACCTCCCAGTCGGGATGCCGGGAGGCGAGGGAGACCGCGAGGTTGGAGCCGACGAAGCCGGCGCCGCCGGTGATCAGCAGCCGCTGCAAGGCTGGCGAAGCTATCACCTAGGATCGGCCCACTTGGAGTTCGCGGCGCCCCCCGACAGCCCTGACCTGCAAACCGGCGAAGCGCACGTCTGGCGGGCGGAGCTGGAGACGGTTCCCGCCGCCCTGACGCTGCGCCGGGTCCTGGCCGCCTACCTGGACGAGGCGCCGGAGGAGATCGAGCTGGCCGCGGGCGAGCACGGCAAGCCACGGCTCGCCGCCGAGCCCGAGCGCCTCGCCTTCAACGTCAGCCGCTCCGGCCGCCTGGCGCTGGTCGCGGTCGCCCGCGACCGCGAGGTCGGGGTCGACGTCGAGCGGGTGAAGCCCGAGCGCGACCTCCTCGCCCTCGCCGAGCGGGCGCTGGCGCCGGAGGAGGCAATGGTGGTGCGCGAGGCCGCCGAACCGGAGCGGGCGCGGCTCTTCTACGAGCTCTGGACCCGGCACGAGGCGCGGCTCAAGTGCCTCGGCGTCGGCCTCGCGGCGCGGCCGGCCTGGCCCACCCCCCCGGTCGCCGTGCAGGCGCTACCGATCGACCCCGGGTTCGCCGCCGCCTTCGCCGTGGCCGGCGAAGCGGTCCCGGTCCGCTGCTGGACGTTCGGCTAACCGCGACCATTTGCCGGGTAGGGGGTTAGCTACCTTGAGCACCTTGATCCGGGCAGCGGGAAAGATCGTCGTCGTCGTCACGCTCCTCGCGGGGCTGTGGTCCGCGAGCGCGCAGGCGCTCACCCTGAACCAGATCGGCAGCTTCGAAGAACCGATCTACGTCACCTCCGCCCCGAACAACCCCGACCGGCTGTTCGTGGTCGAGCGCCAGGGCAGGATCATCGCGGTCGAAAACGGGAGCCAGAGCGTATTCGCCGACCTCAGATCGGTCGTCGAGGTGGAAGAAGGCAGTGAGGGCGGGTTGCTCTCGATCGCGTTCGCCCCCGACTTCCAGACCAGCGGCCGGCTCTACGCGTACTACACGGGCAAGGAAGAAACGCCGGCGGAGATCCACATCGCCGAGCTGGTGGCGAGCGGCGGCACCGCCACCCTCTCCGGCGACCTGGTGCCGACGATCTCCCACCCCACGTACAAAAACCACTACGGCGGGCAGCTTCAGATCGGACCCGAAGGTGACCTCTTCGCCGGCACCGGCGACGGCGGCGGCGAAAACGACGTGGAGGAAAACGCGCAGGACCCGGGCAGCCTGCTCGGCAAGCTGCTCCGCATCGAGCCCGACGCGGCGATCCCGACCGCGCAGGTCTGGAGCTACGGGCTCCGCAACCCCTTCCGCTTCTCCTTCGACCGCCAGACCGGCGCCCTGCTGATCGGCGACGTCGGTCAGGGCGCACGCGAGGAGGTCGACTACGCTCCCGCGCCCGGCCTCGGCAACGGTGCCAACTACGGCTGGAACTGCCGCGAGGGCTTCCTCGTCGAATCGGTGCCCCCGGAGTCAGGCTGCACCGGCGCCGGCCCCTTCACCGACCCGATCTTCGACTACCCGCACGAAGATCCCGGCGACGGCAGCGCTTTCGGCTGCGCGATCATCGGCGGCTACGTCGTCCGTGCAGCCACCTACGGCGACCTCTCGGGCCGCTACCTCTACGGCGACCTCTGTACCGGCGAACTCCGCTCGCTCGTGCCGGCTGCCCCCTCCGCCTCCGGCGACCGCTCGGAGGGCGCAAGCGTGTCGGCTCTCAACTCCTTCGGCGAGGACTCCTGCGGGCGCGTCTACGTCGTCTCCGGCAACGGTCCCGTCTTCCGGCTCGTCGGCCCGGGCGGCGCGGACTGTCCGACGAGTCAGACTGGCTCACCGCCTCCGGTTCTCAAATCTTCCTTCCTCGGGATCAGAGCCCTGCGAAGCAAGGTCAAGCGCCACAAGCGCGCCTTCATCACCGCCTTCGTCTCCCCCTGCGCCGGCCGCCGCGGAGAGCCGGTCAGCCTCTGGCTGGGCCGGCAAAAGATCGGCAGCCGCCGGCTCGACCGCGTCTGCACGGTACGGTTCAGGCCGCGGATCAGACACCGCGTCGCGTTTCGGGCGAAGGTCCTCTCCGACGGCACCTACACCGAAGCGACCTCGCGGCGGCTGAAGATCCGCATCCTGCACCGCAAGCGCAAGCACCAGTAGGTTCCCCGCGGTGTCCTCGCCTCTTCGAGCGCCGCTCGCCTGCGGCGCCCTCGGCCCATATGACCGCGAGCGCGTAGGCCGGCTCGCCGGCCTGCTCGGGGGCGCACCGCGAGCGGTCCACGAGGAGAAGGACTCGATCCTGCTGCTGGACCGCGAGCCGCTGGCCTGGGGGCACGGACGCGAACGTGGCCTCGGCTGGCTGGAAGGAGACCTGCGGCACCTCGGTCCCGGCCTCGGCAGCCGCGAGGTCGCAGCGAAAGCTGGACTCTGCGGCCTCGGCTTCGCTGGCCGCAAGCGCTTCCTCCACACCGCCAGCAACGGACTGGCGCCGATCTACTGGACCGAGGAGGGCGGCGCGATCTATTTTGCCTCCCGGATCGACCCGCTCGTCCGCAGCGACTCGCGGCGGTTCTCGATCGATTGGGACGCCTGGGCCTCGATCATCGCCATGCGCTACCCGTTGGGCGATCGCACCCCCTTCGCCGAGATCCGGCGGCTGCCCCACTCCGCCAGCCTGCGGCTGCGCTTTGGCAAGGCGCGGGTCGAGCGCCACCGCTGGCCCTGGGCGGAGATCGAACCGCGTCTCGATGTGGAAAGTGCCGCCGAGCGGCTCACGGCGGCGCTCGAGGAGGTGCTGGCGCCGCTACCGGGAAACGTTGCCTGCCCGCTCAGCGGCGGCCGGGACTCGCGAATGCTCTTCCTTGCCCTCGCCCGCGACGGCCGCGCCACGTCCGCGGTAACGGTGAACGACGACGAGGGGGACACTCATGAGGAGGACCTGGCGGCGCCGGTGGTCTCCCACTTCGGGATCGAGCATGAGCGCCTGCTCGGCGGCACCGACGAGTACCCGGCCGAATGGGAGGAGCGAGCGAGACGGGTCGAGTACGAGTTCGTCGACCACGCCTGGCTGATGCCGGTCGCGCGCCGGATGGAACGCTCCCCCGCTCCCGTCCCCGACGGCTTCGCGCTCGACGTCTTCCTCCCCGTAGGCCACCACTTCTACGCTCCGGAGACCTTCGGGCCCGACGGAGCTGCCGCCGCGCGGGCGCTGTTCGAGACGATGCGCCGCTACGGCAAGGGCGAGGCCGCCCTCGGCGAGCCCTTCCAGGCAGCGGCGCGAGCGCGGGCTAGCGAGCAATTCCTCGCAGCCACCAAGGACCTTCACGGGCACCCCTCCCAACCGATGCTCTCGCTCTACGCGACCCGCTCGCGGCGCGGCGTCTCCACCTACTCGACCAAGCTGATCGGCGACGGCGCCCAGACCGTGATGCCCGGGGTGAGCGAGCCTTTCGTCACCGTCGCACTTGGGGTCAGCCCCCAAACGAAAGGGGAGGGCCTCCTTTACCGAAGCATCTTCAGGCGCCTTGCATCAGAAGCGGCCGAGTTTCCGTCCACCGCCGAGGCACCCCGGCAGCCGCCGCACCTGCCGCGTCGCTGGCGATCCGCTCCGGCCCTCGCCGCCCACCGGACGCGGCTCGAAGATGGGCCGCTCGCCCCGCATCTCTCACCGCAGCTTCTGGCCTGGCTGGAGAATCCCGAGAGCGAGCTGGAAGGAGATCTGCGCTTGGGAATGGAGAGCGTCAGCCTGCTGCATGCCTGGTGGCAGCATTACCGCGACTGCCTGCACGAGGTCGACGCCGGCGACCTGCTCGGCTGACACCGGCTTTCCCGATCAGTAGGTGCCGCCGAGCTTGCGGTGGTCCCAGGTCGCGGTCCGCAGCGGCCGGAAGCGGATCGCCACCCGCTTCGGCGCCTGCGCTTCCAGGGCCGCCTTGGCGTCGCCCTCGACCGCGGAGATTCCCTCCGCGTAGCGCAGGGTGAGCTCCTCGGCGAAGCCGATCACGGTCTCGAAGTCGCGGTGCAGCTCCGCCTCGGCCTCGATCATCGCCCCCCGCAGCTCACCGTACTCGCGGCCGGTCTCGACCAGGACCGTGGCCCGCGGGTCGCGTTCAAGGTTGCGGACCTTCTGCGACTTCGAGTAGGTCCAGATCCAGACCTCGCCCTCGCGGGGGACGAACCAGAGCGGCATCGAGTGCGGCCAGCCGCGCGGCCCGAGGCTGGAGACGACCGCGATCCGCTCGGACTCGAGCAGCTCCAGCAGCTCCTCCTCGCTGAGCTTGATCTGGTCGCGCCTGCTCATCGTCCGGACTCTATGACGTGTCTGAGAAAACCCCACATATTTGGGGGTGCAACTCAGACACCCCTCTGAGAGGATCGGGGGGTGAAGGTCGCGATCCTGATCTACGACGGGTTCACCGCCCTCGACGCGATCGGGCCCTACGAGGTCCTGCGCTCGGTGCCGGGATGGGAGGTCGAGTTCGTCGCCAAGACCCGCGGCGAGGTCCGCACCGACAGCAGCGCCGTCGGTCTCTGCGCCGACCGCAGCATGGCCGAGGTGACCAGCGCCGGGATCGTCCTCGTCCCCGGCGGCCCCGGCAACCGCCTGCTGCTGGAGGACCGCGAGCTGCTCGCCTGGCTGCGCGACGTCGACCGCACCGCCACCTGGACGACCTCGGTCTGCACCGGCTCGCTCCTGCTCGGCGCCGCCGGCCTCCTGGAGCGGCGCCGCGCCACCTGCCACTGGGCCTACCTCGAGCGGCTGCGCGAGTTCGGGGCCGATCCGGTCGGCGGCCGCTACGTCGAGGACGGCAAGGTGATCACCGCCGCCGGCGTCTCCGCCGGGATCGACATGGCCCTGTACCTCGTTGGGCGCGAGGTCGGCCCGGAGGTGGCGCAGGCGATCCAGCTGGGGATCGAGTACGACCCCGACCCGCCCTTCGACGCCGGCTCGCCGGAGAAGGCGCCGGCCCCGATCGTCGAGATGGTCAGCGCGATCGAGCGCGACGGGTGACCTGAACGAAGGCGTGCCAGGCCGGCTTCGGCCGGAACCGGGCGCCCTGGCGGAAGAGGCCAACCGAGTCGCAGAAGCTGCAGAGGAGCGGCGCGTCCTTCCAGCTGAACCAGTCGACCTGCTGCAGGTGGAGCCGGCGGCGGTTGCCGAGCAGGTAGCCGTAGGCGGCGCGCAGCTCCCGGGCCTGTCCGCGCAGCCCGACCTCGAAGGAGACCGGGCTGCGCGCCTGCGATCCCCAGCCCATCTCGGTCAGGTAGAGACCGCCGCGCCGGTCGCCGTGGCGCAGCATCGTCCGCCGTACCCCCTCGACCAGGACCCGCAGCTCGGTCGCGTCGCGCGCGTAGGGATGGAGTGCGACTCCGTCGAAGTCGGCCTTCGCCCCGCGCACCCCGTACAGGCGGTCGAGGAAGTCGGCCGCGTCCATCGCCGCCGGCGGACCCTGCTTGGGGTTGCCGAAGAGGCCGCCGGTGACGACCGTGGCCCGCGGGTCGGCGCGGTGGATCGCCCGGTGGGAGATCCGCAGCAGCCGCGCGTAGCGGCTCGGCGAGGCGGGCCGGGTGAAGTAGAAGAAGTTCTCCTCGTTCCAGATCTGCCAGGCGTGGATCGGGACCCGCGGCAACGGCTTCTTCGTCCCCGGCGCATGCTCCTCCCAGAAGCTGCCCCGCGGCCCGTAGCGTTCGACCGCGGCGCGGGCGAATTCGGCCCAGGCCCGCCGCTGGCGGCCGCTGTCGACCGGCAACCGCGTCCGGCGACCGGCCCAGTGCGGCGGTGAGCAGAGGAACGGCAGCAGTTCCAGCCGCCCTTCCGCCGCCGTCGCAACCAGGTCGTCGAACGAGCCCCATTCGAAGTCCCCGTTCGGCCGCGGCTGCACCCCGTCCCACTGCAGCGGCACCCGCAGCGCTTCCACTCCCCCGGCCCGCATCCGCGCCGTGTCCTTCGGCCCCAACCCCGTCTGCGGCGCGATCCCGAAGAACCCCCGCGGCAGCGCCTGCGCGCTCGCAGGCACGAGCAGGGCGATGGTCAGAAGCAGGGGAAATGCGTGTCTGGTCCGTGGCATCCCTGGAGAAACCCGGGAGCGGGGCTCAAGTCGCGCTCGGGACCAGCTCCAGCTCCGACCACGGGCTCTCGCCGCACATTGCCTGGGTCCGTCCCTGCAGCCAGTCGACCTGGAGGTCGTCGTAGTGGGGGCTGGCGGGGTGGCCGGACTGGCCGGTGAAGGCCTGCCAGCGCGAGCGGTCGGGGTCGGTCGGGTCGGCGATCATCCGCCAGCTCGGTGCCCAGACAGCGTTGTAGGGGTCGTTCGGGTCGTAGGCGATCTGGCTGACGGTCTCCTGGGCGCCGCCGGCGCGGAGGCGGCGGTTGAGCAGGCGGTCGAAAAGCGGGTTGGCGTCGCCGAGCGGATGCGGGAACTTCAGCTCGTGGACGCGGCCCCAGCGCCAGCCCTCGGGGTCGGGGCCGAAGCGGTCGCCGAGGTCGTCGAGGGCGGCGGCCAGCGCCTCCAGCACCAGCTCCTCCCAGGGACGGCCGATCAGCTCCTCGTCGCCTTCGGCCCAGAGGTCCATCAGGTGCGAGTGCCAGCGCCAGGGGGAGGTGACGTGCGGGAGGAAGCCGTTGCCGGCGCGGTCGAGCCAGCGCTCGCAGAGGTCGCGGTCGCCGATCGCCGCCCGCGCCACCTCGCGCGCCAGCCGCAGCAGGAACGCCTGGTAGATGGTGCCGGCGATCGAGTCCGGCCCGAGGCAGCCGTCCCAGCTGCGCAGCCGCTCGATCGCGCTGCGCTCGCGCTGGCCGTGAGGGTGCAGCCGCGAGAGCCGCGCCGCCGCCTCCAGCCCCGGGATCGAGAAGTTGTCGTTCTGGATCGCCTCGAAGCTCTCGAGGTCGTGCTTCTCGGTCTCCTCCAGCATTTCTTCGATTCGCTTGGCGCGGAAGCCGTCGAGCCAATCGCTGGTGATGTGGTGCGGGTAGTCGTCGCCGACGATCCGGTTGTTGGCGGTGATCACGAAGCCGCTCTCGGGATCGGTCACCTCCGGCAGCTCCTCGTAGGGGACGGTCCCCTCCCACTCGAACTCGCCCGTCCAGCCCGGCTTCGGCAGGTCGGGGCAGCCGCCGCGGCGGATAGGCAGGCGGCCGATCAGCTTGTAGCCGATCGAGCCGTGGCGGTCGGCCCAGACCATGTTCGAGGCGGGAGAGGTGTGGCCCTCGAGCTTCGCGACCAGCTCGGGGCCGGAGCCGATGTCGAGCAGCTCGAAGGCGGCTTCGAAGGCGGTCGATTCCGAGAGCGTCTGCCAGGCCAGCGCCATCGGCTCGCCGTCGTCGGCGCCGAGCGCCTCGTTGACGATCGGGCCGTGGTGGGTCGAGCGGACCTCGAGCACGACCGGCTCGGAGCGGCCCTTGACGACGACCTCCTCGCGCCGGCACTGCAGCGGCCGCCGCTCGCCTTCGAACAGGTACTCGTCGCCCTCGATCCGCTCGACGAAGAGGTCCTGGACGTCGGCCATGACGTTGGTGATCGTCCAGCAGACGTCGTTGTTCTGCCCCATGTAGACGCCGGGCATCCCCGGCAGGGAGGCGCCGCGGACGAAGCGCTCGCCGTGACGGAGGCTGACCTCGTACCAGATGCCCGGCATGCTCGGGGAGAGGTGCGGGTCGCCGGCGATCAGCGGGGTGCCGGTCTTCGAGCGAGAGCCGCTGACGGCCCAGTTGTTCGAGCCCGAGGCCTCGGCGGCAAGCCCGAGCGAGCGGCGCACGGCGTCGATCTGCTCGACCAGCGGCATCCCTTCGCCGCTGAACGGCAACTGGTCGACGACCGGGTTGCCGGCGGGGTAGACGGGGTCGAGGCGGGCCGCCAAGTCAGGTCCCAACTCGCGCACTAGATCGGCGCGGAGCAGCTCCCGCTCCCAGTTGGTCGAGAGCCCGAAGGCGAGGAGCTTGCCGAGGCCGAGGATGTCGACCGGCCGCCAGGGAGAAAAGCTGAGGCGGAGGATCTGCATCTCGAACGGCAGCGCCCGGGCGTCGCGGGCGGCGGCGTTGACCCCGGCGCAAAAGCGCTCGAGCCTGGCCCGCAGCCCCGGGTCCATCTCCTCCACCTCGCGCTCCGCCGTCCAGTAGATCCCCAGCGTCCGCATCAGCCGGTCGACCGCAAGCCCCTCCTCCCCGGCCATCTCGCTGAGCCGGCCGCGGACGACGCGGCGGTAGAAGTCCATCTGCCAGAGCCGGTCCTGCCCGTGGCAGTAGCCCTGAGCGAAGAAGAGGTCCTCGCGCTCGGCCGCCTCCACATGCGGGACGCCCCAGCGGTCGCGGCGCACGCGCACCGTTCCGCGCAGCTCCGGGATCTCGATCCTGCCCTTCACCTGGGGCAGCGGCCGGCGGGCGAGGCGGTGCCAGACGACAGCGGCGGCGGAGGCGAGGAGGCCGGCTCCCACCGCACCCGCGAACACTCCCGTCCTTGCCGCCCGCTCCATAGGCCCAGGGTACTGGCTGAGTAGCCAGTTTGCCGCTAAGGCTCCAGATCGCCCGGCAGCCGCCCCTCCCCTTCGAGCTTTTCGAGGTGGGACTCCATCGCCATCGCCGCCATCGGCAGCAGCTCGATCGGGATGTCGTCCCAGACGGCGGCGAGGAGGTTGGCGCGGGAGCGCTCGCCCTGTTCCAGCGCGGCGAGGAGGCGGCGCTCGCGCATCAGCCGGTGCTCGACGTACTCGGCCAGCTTGGCCTCGGGGTCGGCGATCCAGGGGCCGTGGCCGGGGGCGATCAGCTCGATCTCCTGCTCCTGGAGGAGGGCCAGCGAGTCCATGAAGGCGGCGAGCGAGTTGCCCCCGGGCGGGACGATCGTCGAACCGAGGCCGAGAACGAGGTCGCCGCTGAAGCAGACGCCGGTCTCGGTCAGGAAGCAGACGTGGTCCTCGGCGTGGCCGGGGGTGGCGAGGGCGCGGAGGCCGAAATGCTCCTCCCCGCCCGCGGGCAGCACCACCTCGGCCTCGAGCTGCTCGGCGCCGGCGGTGTGGTCGCCGTGGGAATGGGTGAGGAGGACGAGGCCGATGCCGCCGCGCTCGGCCGCAGCGGCGCGGATCGCCTCCAGGTGGCCGGGATCGTCGCTGCCCGGATCGATCACCACGCAGGGGTCGCCGCCGAAGAGGTAGGTGTTGGTCCCTTCCAGCGTCATCGGCCCCGGGTTGGGGGCGAGGATCTTCAGGACCTCGGGATGCCCCGGAGCTGCTTCCAAAGCCTCAGTTCGAGGCTGCTTCGACTTCTTTGGCGATCGCCTCGCGCGCGTCCGGCGGCTCGAGCACGACCAGGTCGCCGGCCCCGCGGAGGATCTCCCGCACCAGCCAGGGCTTGCCGGCGTAGGGCAGCTCGACCACGACGGCGCCGTCGGCCAGCTCCTCGACCACGGTCCGCTCCTCGCGCAGCCAGCGGGCGCGCTCGGGCGAGACCCAGACCCGCGCCACCTCGGCGGTCGGCACCTCGCCGTGGGTCATCCAGCCCTCGACCCCGGCGAACTCCTCGACTTCGGGCCGCGGCTCGAACTTCTCCTCGGAGAGGCGCGCCTCCTTGACCCGGTCGAGCTTGAAGTGGCGAACCCCTTCTTTGGTCAGGTCGTAGACCTCGACGTACCAGCCCTCTTTGCCGTTCTCGAGCCGGTAGGGCTCGACCCGGCGCTCGGTGAACTGGTCCTCGTTCTCCTTGTAGTAGGAGAGCTCCAGCACCCGGCTCTCGGCGATCGCCTCGTTGACGAGGCGGGCGACCTCGGCGTCGCCGCCGCCGGCGGAGGCGATCTCCAGCCCCTCCTCGGAGGGGTCGTGGCCGAGCGCCTTGACGATTTTCCCGCGCGCGGTCTGCAGGTCGGACTGCGGCAGGTGGTCGCCGAAGAGGTCGATCGCCGCCACCAGCGCCTTCGCCTCCAGCGGCAGCAGGCGGGCGGGACGGGCGAAGTTGTCGCCGTAGGGCTGCGAGTCGACCTCGATCTCCTCGCCGAGGACTTCGGCGTAGAGGACGTAGGTGCCGCCGCCGAAGTTGACGACGTTGAGCAGGTCGACGTCCTCCTGCAGCTCCTCGCGGGTCAGCTCCAGCCGCTCGCAGAGGTCGACGACCTCGAGCCGCTCGCCCTTTTTCGCCGCTTCGATCAGGAGGCCGGCGAGGGTCACGAGGCGGGCGAAGCGCTCGGGCCGGATCGCCCCCTCGCCGCGGCCGTTGGAGCGGCTGCGCTTCGGCTGCTCCTCGAGCGGGCGGTCGACGACCTCGGCCGGGCGGAAGCCGTTGACGTGGCGTTCGAGCAGCAGGCCGCGGCGCTTCTCTGCCTCCTCGCGAAGGTCGTCGGGGGCCAGCACCTGGGCGTTCTGGCGCCAGCGCAGGGCCCAGGCGATCAGCTCCCGCTCGGAGGCGTAGCTGGTCTCGAAGACGCGGCCCTTGCCGGGGGCGCCGTCGGACTTCTTCGCGTTTCGCAGCTCCCCATAGGTGCCGAAGTCGCGCTCGATCAGCCAGGCGATCCGCTCGCGGATGAAGATCTTCGCCGTCCCCTTCGTCTCCCCCAGCTGCCAGTCGGCGCGGCTGCCGTAGTCGCGGCGGTCGAAGTCCTCGGGCGGCGAGAAGTCGTGCTCGGCCTTGGAGGCGTAGCCGACCTTGCCCTGGATCCGCGAGAGGCGGAAGACGCGGACCGCCTCGCGCTCGTGCGAGTGGCCGATCAGGTAGAACTGCCCGCCGCGGAAGACCAGGTGGAAGGGATCGACCTTGCGCTTCTCGGTCTCACCCCGCTCCATCGTGTAGTAGGTGAACTCGATCGTCTTCCGGCGGCTGATCGCGGTCTCGATCTTGGAGAGGCGCTGGGAGAGGTCGCGGCCGCCGGCGGAGGCGGTCATCGCCATCTCGACCGGGGCGCGCTCGCCCTCGGCCAGCGGGTTCGGGTGACCCCAGGCGACCTGCTGCAGGGCCAGCCGCAGCGGCTCGGCGTAGGCAAAGCCGCCGTCGGTCAGCAGCATCAGCGCCGTCGAGAGCGCCGCCAGCTCGTCGTCGGAGAAGGAGATCGGGTCGAGGTAGAAGTTCTCCGGCGGCAGCGAGTAGAGCTCGGCCTCGAAGAAGCCCTCACCCGGCTTCTCGACCCCGAGCTGGATTCCGAGGCTCTCCAGCTCGGCACGGTCGGCGTAGAAACGGCGCGCGAAAGCGTCGTCGTTCATGTCGCTGTAGCCCTCCACCTCCCGCTTGATCTCGAGGGCCGAGACCGGCCTCCCCTGAGCCATCAGGAACGAGATCAACGAGAGCTGGCGAATTAGCTTCTCGGTGTCCTTCGCCACTGGTCGGCAGGATAGTCTGCAAGCGGCTTATGGACGTCCTCCGAAACCTCTTCGGCAACCTAACCGCGGGCATTATCCGGCTTTTGGTGACCGTCGGAATCCTCGCCGCGGTCTACTTCTTCCTCGTCAAGCCCGCTCTGGACACGACCGAGAAGATCAGTCACGAAGTCAACGTCAACGTCCAGAAGGGCTTCGAATCAAGCGATTTCAACGACCTTGGCGACGTCAACAAGCAGATCGAGGACGTCAACCGCCGGGTTCAGCGCGAAGTCCGCAGGTCGCTGCGGCAGTCGCAGCGGCAGGGCGACGCCGACAAGCTGATCGCCTGCATCCAGCGCGCCCACCAGAACGTCAACAAGATCCAGCGCTGCAGCAACCGCTTCCAGTAGCGATGCTCAAAGCTGGGTGGCGATCACGCCAATCAGGGCGGCGATCATCACGAAGAATCCAGCGATCAGCGTCCGATTGAGCGCGTAATAGCTGTTCTCCAACTTTTCGAACCGGCCTTCCAAGCGGTCGAAGCGTAGGTCGACGGCCTTGAAGCCCTCGTCCACTTTCTTTTCGAGGGCACCCACCCGATGCTCGAGTGCGCCCATGCGACGGTCGAGCCCGATCTCTTTCGGCAGCATCACAACCATGATCCTAGCGTAAGTCTTTGTCTGTAACGGAACAAGACCTAAAAGTCGCCGAAGCGAAAAATCTTCGAAGAAACTTCGGGACTTCAGGCGGCGCGCTGGGCGAAGAAGGCGCTGCCGGAGAGGGCCCGGTCGAAGCCCGACCAGGCCTCGCCGGCGGGGAGCTGCTTCTCGATCCGGTCGAAGCTGCCGAGGCGGCCGCCGAGGTTGTCGATCATGTGGACGAGGACGGCCTCGCGGGTGGCGGGGACGACCGGGGAGCCGTGTTCGAGCGAGCCGTGATGGCTGAGGATGATGTGGAGGACGCACTGGGCGAGGTGGGGGTCGAAGCCCGGCAGGTCCTCGATCGCCCGCCGCACCGTGTAGTAGCCGAGCGGGATCTCGCCCTGCAGGCGGCCCGCGTCGGTGAGGTCGATCGCCAGCGGGTCGTCGTTGTAGGCGAGGCACTTGCCGATGTCGTGCAGCAGCGCACCGGTGACGGCGACCTCGCGGTCGATCCCGGGGAAGAAGTTGGCGGCGGCGGAGACGGCCTGGGCGACCGAGAGCGTGTGCTCGAGCAGCCCGTGCCGGTAGGCCTGGTGGTAGGTCTTCGCCGCCGGGGCCACCGAGAAGCGCTGCCAGGTCTCCGACTCGGGGCCGAAGAAGTGGTCGAGCAGCTGCCGCAGCTGCGGGCTCTGAACGGTCGCCAGCAGTTCGCGCAGCTCGCTCTCCAGCTGCTCGGGTGAGATCTCCGACTCGGCCGCCAGGTCGGCGGTCTCGAACTCGTGCGGCTCGGCTGCCCGCAGGCCGCTGAGCTTGATCTTCGCCCCCCAACGCTCGCTGACCTCGAAGATCCCGGTGACGAAGACGGGTTCGCCGCTGCAGCAGACCGCGTGCAGCGCCTCCGCCTCCTCCCAGCAGACCGCCTCGGCGGTGCCGGTGGCGTCGCCGACCGAGAGCCGCAGCCAGGGGTCGCCGTTGCGCTTGCGGCGCAGCTCGCGCTCGCGAACCGCATAGACGCCGGCGACGCGCTGGCCGTCCTCGAGATCGCGCAGGGAGACCCTCGCTGCGGGCTCGGCAGGGTGGGGGGCCGGCGGCTCGACTGCCTCCGGCACGGGCTCGGCGAACGCCTCGATCTGCGTCTGCTCCGTCACGGTTTCTCCAAGGTAGAGACGAGAGCGGACGCGCCTGAACTGTCCGTGGGGGCAGTGCGAGAGGCCGCCCGCGCTCCGGGGCGAAGACGAGGAGGTGCCGAGGTGGTGGCGGTCGGTTAGCTACGGCTGGGCAGCAGCGCGGCGCCGCGGTCGACAGCGCGGTCCCAGTAACCGCCGGCCGTATCGGCCAGACGGTCGACGCGCTGTCGCAGGGGCGGCGCCCAGAGCAGCAGGGCCGCGGCGGCGCCGAGGGCGGCGCCGGCGATCACGTCGCTCGGGTAGTGGACCCCGAGGCCGACGCGGCCGATCGCCAGCACCGTGGCGAAGCCGACGGCGACCCAGCCCCAGGTGCGCTTGCGGAGCAGGATCGCGACGGCGATCGCGAAGGCCGCGGTGGCGTGGTCGCTGGGAAACCCGGGGTCGGCGGCGTGGGCCGCGAAGAGGTGGACCTGGTGCGGTTCGGCGACGAACGGCCGCGCCCGGTCGACGAGTTCGGAGATCACCTTCGCGGCGAGGAGCCCGAGGCCGGCGCTCAGGACCGCGGCGACGGCGGCCCGGCGCCAGGCGACGTTCCGCGCCCCGCGGGCGGCGAGGAAGACGATCGCCAGGGTGGCGACGAAGAGCGCCTCGGAGACGTTGACGTAGAAGAGCAGCGGGTCCTCGACGCCATCGTGGCGGAAGAGGAATCCGTTGACGGCGTGCAGCAGGGACGAGTCCATCGCCGGCCACGCTGTCACAGTTCCTTTACGCCGAGCTAAAGAGACGGGATCGGCTAGAGGACGATCAGACCGGCAAGGCCGACGAAGCAGGTGACCACAATCGTCGCCATCGCGACAAACCCCTGGAACATCATCCGGCGGAGATCGCGGAGCTCGGCGTCGACGCGCCCGAAGCCCGCGACCATCTGGTCCTTTAGATCATCCAGCCGCTCGTCAGTCCATGCTTCTCTCGCCACGGCCTCCATGATGGCAAGTGTAACTCATTGTCTGTGACAGAACAGTCACAAAAGTCAATTCGAGGTTAAGCCGGGGGCGAGTCGATCGCGAAGAGGCGCCACTCGCCGGGGGCCCCCTTCAGCGTCTGCACTCCCCGGTCGGCGAACTCTAGGCCGGAGCCGACGACCAGCTCGCGCACCGTGCTGGAGACCAGCACCTCTCCGGGCTCGGCGAGGGCGCCGATCCGGGCGCCGATGTTGACCGCCATCCCGCCGACGTCCTCGCCGATCAGCTCGACCTCGCCGGTGTGGATGCCGGCGCGGACGTCGATCCCCAACCCTGACACCTCCTCGCGGACCGCGGTCGCGCAGCGGATCGCCCGCGCCGGGCCGTCGAAGGTGGCGAGGAAGCCGTCGCCCATCGTCTTCACCTCGCGGCCGCGGTGGAGGGAGAGCTGCCGCCGCACCGCGGCGTCGTGGCGCTCGAGCAGCTGCCGCCAGCCGCGGTCGCCGAGCTGCGCCGCCCGCTCGGTCGAGCCGACGATGTCGGTGAAGAGGATCGTCGCCAGAGCCCGTTCGGACTCGGGCGCGCCGCGGCTGCCGACGAGGAACTCCTCGACCTCGTCGAGGAGGCCGTCGAGGTCGCCGGCGAAGGGCAGGTGGTCGTTGCCCGGCAGCTGGACGTAGCGGGCGCCGGGGATCGCCTTGGCCAGGTAGCGGCCCTGGGCGGCGGCGATCATCCGGTCGTCCTCGCGGTGCAGGACCAGAGTCGGGACGTCGATCGCCGGCAGGATCGCGCGGACGTCCATCTCGCGGTAGAGGTCCATCAGCGCGATCGCTCCGGCCGGGCTCGTCCCCTGGCGCAGGAGCCGCGCCCACCAGCGTTCGAACTCGCCGTCGCCGACACGGCTCGGGGCCCAGATGTCGAGGGCGACCGGGCCGCCCCAGTCGCGCCGCACCACCGATCCCCAGCGGTCGAGCTGCTCGTCGCTGATCCCGTGAGCGAAGTCCTCCGTCGACACCATCCGCGCGAAGGTCCCGAACAGGGCCAGGGCGGAGACCTTGCCGGGGTAGGTCGCCGCGTAGAGCGCCGACATCGGTCCGCCCTCGGAGACGCCGAAGATCGCCGGCCGCTCAAAGCCGGCGGCCTCGATCACCGCCTTGAGGTCGTCCATCGACTCCTCCAGCGTCGGCGGCCGGCCGGGCCGGTCGGAGAGCCCCTGCCCGCGCTTGTCGAAGACGAGCAGGCGCGAGAAGGCGGCGAGGCGGCGGAGGAAGCGGGCGGTCGAAGGGTCCTCGTCGAGCAACTCTACCTGGGAGACGAACCCGGGAACTAGGACCAGGTCCAGCGGCCCCCCGCCCCGCACCTAGTAGGCGATGCTGACTCCGCCGGAGTCGGCGTAGCGGGTCTCGGCTTCCACGCCCGGATCGTCTCAGTCCCGGCGGGAAACACGCAAGGCCCGCCCGTGCCGCGCCCCCACCCGGCTGGCGCCGGCGCAAGCTAGCCTCCCGTCGCAAGCTACGAAGGAGAGAGATGGGGTCGCTGCGCGAATCGATGACCGGGGAGACGACCATGCGCGAGGTCGTCGAAAAGAAGATCGGCGAGGAAGTGGTGGCCTGCGCGGCGCTGAGCCAGGGCACCCCGCCGTCGATGCTCTCGATGGTGACGGGCGCGGCGCTGATCAAGCTCGTCTCCCCCCGTCCTTCGAAGCAGCTGCCGAAGCGCTTCATCCTCGCCGTCACGCCCGACCGCGTCGTTGCCCTGAAGGGGACGCCGATCAGCGACGAAGACGGCAACGACACCGGCGCCCACATCAGGGGCGAGATCGCCTCCTGGAGCCGCGGCGAGGTCACCGCCACCCGCTCCTCCGAGGGCGACGGCGGCACCCTGAACATCCCCGGCGCCACGATCCCCGTCTTCGACCGCTCCCTCGGCAACCCGCGGGAGCTCGAGCTCTTCCTGGCGCTGGGGGGCTAGCTCCCGCTGCGGCGCCCTTCTTCGTCAGCTCCCACTAGACCGCAAGAACGCGCTGGCACGTCCGGAAACCAGAGTGGCCACCGGGGAGTCGCGCGGGATCACGTCCTCCTCGAGCGCCTGGAGGAGGGCCTCAGAGGTCTTCCGGGCGAATCCAGACCCCGAGGGCCTTAGCCATCAGGATCCTCGTCGGGAAGCGAGACCGTCACCGTCGCCCCCATTCGCCGCAGGGCCAGTATCGCCCGCTCGAGCACGAGCTGTTCGGCGCCGCTCTCGAGGCGGGCGAGATAGCCGCGGTCGATTCCAAGCCCTTCCGCGAGCTGGGCGCTACCTGTGTGGGGACTCGCAGTTCTGGCACGCGGCGGCCGAGAAGCTCCTCTCCCCCATCCTCTTCGCCACAGCCAGGAGCGGCCGCGATATGGCCGACGTGATCCGCTGGCTGAACGACGGTCCCGACGCCGAGGCGGAGGTCCGCCAGCATCTCCAGGACGCCGGCGGGGAGGAAGCCCTCAGCGCCTGGCGGGCGACTGGAACCGCGAGGAGCGCCAGCGCAGCTCGATCTACACGACCGCGGAGACGATCATGCGGGCCTTCTCCGACCCGCGGGTGCTGGAGGCCAGTTCGCGCGCCGACTACACGCCCGCGCGCCCTTCTCGACGGTGGCGCTAACACTCTCTACCTCTGCGGCACCGCTCATGAGCAGGGGCGCCTCGCCAGCCTGTTCGCGGCGATGCTCTCCGAGCTGGTCGGCGTGGTCTACGAGCTGTCGGCGCAGACCGGCAAGCCGCTCGACCCGCCTCTCCTCCTCGCCCTGTACGAGGCCGCGAACACCGCCGCCAAGCCCGAGCTAGACGTGGTCGCCTCGACCAGCGGCGGGGTCGGTATCCAGCTCCTCACCGTCTTTCAGGACCTTGCCCAGGTCGAGGCGCGGTGGGGCAAGCGCGCGAAGACGATCATGAACAACCACCAGGCCGGGGTCTACTGCAGCGGGATCAGCGACCCAGAAACCTTGAGCTACGTAAGCGGCGTGGTCGGCGAGGGCGAGTTTCGCCAGCGCAGCGAGACCGCCGCCGAGCGCGGCCGGGGCTCCTCGACGGAGGCCACCACCTTCCGCGCGCTGACGCCGGGGAACGTGATCCGCGAAGGGCGGCCGGGAACCGCCCTCCTTGTCTACGGGCACCGCCCGCCGGCCCGGATCGAGCTGCGGCCGTGGTTTCGCGACCGGGATCTGAAAGCAATGGTGGAAGGAGAGAGACCATGAACGACGAGCGCTCGTGGGCCGAGGACACCGTGCGGATGGGGCAGGCCGCCCCGCCGGAGCCGAAGATGAGCACCCACGCGCCGAGGCGAAGGCCACCGCTGCCCTCCCGGCGTACTGCGGTGGAGATCGCGGTGGGACTGGTGGCGCTGATCGCGTTGCTGGGCGCTAGAGATGGCGGGGACTCGGGCACCTCGGCGGTCAGGGGGGCCGAGCACCCTGTGTCGAGGGCCGCGAAGGCAACGATGGATACCGCGGTGCCTCCGCGGCGGCGGGAAGTAGAGCAGGAGCCGATCTCGATGCCGAGGCCGCAGAGGCATCAGCGCCTCACTGCGAGGGAGGAGAGCCACCGCCGGCATGCAACCTCTTCTGTCCGGCCCCAAATCCGGCGACCTCAGCCCGCGCCGCCTCCGGCGCCGGCCGAAGCGCCGCTGGAAGCGGCCGTCTATCCCGAACACGCGCCAGCGGAACCGGCGCCCCCGGCCGAACCGGCGCCCCCTACGACGCCGGGGGCCGAGTTCGGGATGTAGAAACAGCTAGCGCCGAACCTGTCGAAGACCGAGATAAAGAGAAAGTCCGCGGGGAACGATCGTTAGCCGGTGGTGCTCGGTTCGGAACACATAAAGGTTTCGTCGTCGAGCACCTTAGCGCCCGCCGAATTGTAGCCCTCTATGGCAGAGAAGCATAGATCGCTCTGTATCCCGAGCGAGACGTAGCGGAATTTGGAAAGTCCGGTCTTCCTCTGCTGAGTGTTGTTGAAAAGCTTGGTCCTCAGGGACAAGATACGACCCGAAGAGGCTACGAGCCTGAGGTGTCGGATGAAAGGAGCTACTGAGATCGCATACACACCTTCACCAATCACAGGTCCGCCCGGCCGGTCTATATATGAGCCGGAGATCGACACAAGGACTGGGGGTTCGCCAGGCTCCGTTGGGGCCAGTGGCCCGCATTGAGTGGCATTCCCATACTCCCCTTCCCGGGTGATGCGTGCGACCGATAGGCATGGCTGCAGCCGACTCCTTCGCCGATGACCAACCCGGGAGGCGTAGGCAGCCCATCTGGTTCGGTTGCGGAGCTTGCCTTCTCCAAGAAGGGCATAGGGCTTACCGGGAACATCCTTTGCCAGCGGAAAGTCGTCATATGGCGATGACGCACTTCGCTCTAGCGCGTCAGCGAAAGTCCCGCCGACGCCCAGCCAGAGCGATGAGGCCAGGATAAGCAACAGCAATCCTCGTTTTGATCTGTCCATGTGGGTCCCCATGCTACTGGAGCTTTTCCGACAGGTGGTTGAAGTCGCACTTGTTGTCAGGATTAATCGGTTCCCTGTAGGTGTGGAACGTTTCTATCAAGACTTTCCCGCCACCTTCCTGATCAACCCAATAGTTGGGTAGGCGTCCGCTTATCCTAAAGCAGATCGCCGAAAGCGGTGCGTAGTCTCCACCCCAGCGGCCGGGCGCGAAGCGATAATCGCCCACCACGTCGATGTCGGGATAGCTTGGAACGCCCAGATCTTTCGGGCCTCCGAAACAGTTGATTTTCGCCGGCTTACTCGGACCCCACTTTTCGCATTCAGCGCGGCTGTTGAGCCAAACAAATTGGTGTGGCTCGTAGTGGTACGTGCCATGAACGGAGACTGCCCACCTGATCGTGTAATAGCCGCCTTGGGGTCCCTGCTCTTCGCCGTGGCAGCCGTGTATCCCCTCGCGTTTTAGACCATCTCCGGGCGGATTGCCGTTATACCCGGACACGTTGAAGCGACAATCGTGGAAGTTGTAGCGCCTCTTTCGTTCTACGGAACCACCTTGGGCGGCAGCGGGCCGGAACTCGGTGGGCGAGAGACTTTCAGGAGGGCCAAAGGTTGCCTCGTGGTATTGATATTCCCCTTCTTCTATCAGTTGGCCTTCGGATACTTCTCCCAATTCGTCACCGGATGGCATCACTATCTGCTCGGTTTGGAATCCGCCCTCCCAACCTGCTCCTCCGACGACGGGATACACGGGGGTCACGCTGCGATGTTCGACGTATAGCGTCAGCGTATTGCCCTGCACGGCGAGATGGGTGGGTACTGATGCACCCACGGCGTCATGGGCCGGAGCCGCCAAGATACTGAACGCCGTGGTTCCATTTGCATACTTGACCTTTGCCGTCTTCGCGTCAACGAGTTGAAGTGACTGTTCGGCGCCGAGGTTGACCGTCCAAGAAAACGCTTCCGGGCCAGCTTTGTCCCTAATCGCGGTATAGGTCATCGCTCCGTCATATAGAGGACGAGTGACGAGATCAGCATTATCCGCCACATTCTCTGCGACAGCTGCGGTGCCAATGGGAGTGAGCACTTGGCTGTCCGCTTGGAGGTTGGCTCCCGGAGACATGGTGAGAGAAACCATTTCCGGCTGAGACTGCGCCAAGGGGGTTTCTGAGCAGGTTACCGTCGTCGCCAGCGCTTCTTCTTCGGCGCCAGTACGTTCGGCTTCTTCTTCTTCAGCCGGCCTGTTAGGACATTGGGTATAGCTTTGAGCGCCTGGAATGGACACGGTGATGGTACCCGGGCTTGCATTTTTCAACGTGGTCGGCACCGCCGACCCGGCGGCAGTCAAGATGCCGCCGTTGCTAACCAGAGAAAGGCCCTCGCTCGTACCTTCGTAGTACGGTTCACCTTTGGCTTCACCAACCGTATTGACCGAGCTGGTGGTATCCAGGGCTTCGAGGGTATCTATGGCTTCCGAGGCGGTGATGTTCCCTTCCGGATCGAGGTTGATCGTCCAGGATTTTTTACGAACGTTCCCAGCGCCGTCTTCCGCGGCCATTACTGCGGCATGAGCGCCACCGGCATAAGGGGTCATATCGACGGTGAAGGTCGCTGACTTTCCACATCCGCCTGCTTCGCAGGTCTGATTAGCAGTTTCTCCAACCAGAACACCGTCAATCAGGAATCGGATCTGTTTAACCCCATAGCCGGCTTCGTCGGTGGCAACGGCGGAGGCGTTGCGACTGCCCTCTTGCACCCAGCCTTCCGGAGCCCCCGGAAGCGAGCCGGAGAGGGTAAGCAGAGGAGCGGTCGTGTCGCGTTCGATTTTGACGGCCAGCAATTTGTTGGTTGAACGCCCCGCTGCGTCAGTGGCTTTGATTTCGACCAAATGACTTCCGGTCGCATACGCGCTCGAGTTGAGCGTCCATTCTCTCGTGATCGAGCAGCCGCCCGCGGTGCAGCCCGGAGAGGAACTGTCGACGACAACGCCGTCGACCTTGATGCTCGTGCTCGCCACCCCGGACTTTCGTTCTTCGGCCGAGCCCAGGTCGGTGGCGGTCTCTTTGATCTTGTAGGTGGGCCTCGTGTTGCCGAGGGTCGCCTGTTCGGTCATCGTGCCCGAGAGCGCCACCGTCGGCGCCTGGAGGTCGCCGTGGGTTTCCACGGTGAGCGACTTTTCGGCTTTGATCCCGGCGCCGTCGGTCGCGATCACGTCGACTTTGTGGCTGCCGACCGAGTAGTTGTCGGCTTTCATCACCCATTCGCGCAAGAGCGAGCAGTTCTTGCCTGCCGCGCAACCGGGGTTGTAGGTGTCGGCGAGGGTTCCGTCGACCTTCACTTCGGTTTTCACGGCCCCGGACTCGATGTGGTTATCAGCGTGGGTCCATCTCGCAACCCGCTTGTTGGCGGCGTCGGCGATGGCGAGGACGTTCCCGGGCAGGACGGCGATGCCCCTCGGTTCCTGCAGCTGACCCGTGGCCGTGCCGGCGGTTCCGAACTGGCGCATGAAGCTGCCGTCGGGCTTGAACTCCTCGATGCGGTTGTTGCTCCCGTCGGAGACGAAGATGTTGCCCGAAGGCGCCATCGCTACGCCGACGGGGTCTTTGAACTTCCCGGCTTCGCTTCCTTCGCTGCCAAAGGAGAAAAGCAGCGAGCCGCTCGGACTCAACTCCACCACCCGGTTAGTTCCCTGCATCGCTACCCAGCCGTTCCCGTACTCGTCGACGTCGATGCCAATCGGGGTGTCGGAGTAGTTCGACCTGCTTATCTTGCGGATCAGCGTGCCGTCCTGTTTGAACTGAAGCACCTTCCCGTTCTGGGCGTCGGTGACCCAGACAGCTCCGTCGGGGGCGATGTCGAGACCGTAGGGGGATTCCATCTCGCCGTTTTTGATCGTGGAGACGATGGCCCCGCTCGGGGTGTACTGGCGGACCCGTTTGTAGGTGGTTTCGGCAACCCAGATGTTGCCGTTGGAGCCGATTGCCAGGTCGCGGGGCTCGTTGACCTGGTTTTCGGTGCCGACCGTGCCGGTGATCTGGCTCAGGTAGACGCCGTTTTGGCTGTACTTGACGATGCGGTTGTTGACCCTGTCGGTGATCCAGATGTTGCCGGCGCTGTCGGCCTCGAGACCGATCGGCCGTTCGAGTTCTCCCGAATTGGTGCCGGCGTAGCCGATCGGGGTAATGGCCGCGGCGACAGCTTCGTCTCCGTCCTTGACATCTAGTTTCAGCGGGTACTGGACTTGTTTCGTGCCCCAGGATTGTTGTTCGGTCAGGGTGCCGGAGAGGCCGAGTTCCGGCGGCTCGCGGTCTACCTTGATCCTCGAGGCTCCGACTTCTGACCAGTGCCCGACTGGGTCTACGGCGTAGACGCTCACCCAATTTTCTCCCTGGGCGATTGCCCCGGCGTCGAAAAGGAACGGCTTGGTCGCAGCCGAGGACGTGCGGGGACAGGGAGAGCTGGCGGTCCCCGTGCAGCCGACGGTGATCATGCCTTCACCTTGGCCCCCTCGTGCCGCCGTGTAGCGGATGCGCAGGTCGTGTATTCCCAGGCCGGCGTCAGTTGCTTTGTAAGGGATGTCTTTCGTTTGAAAGCTCACCCATTCGCCTACGCTGCCGAGTTCGCCCCAGGCGGGAGAGTCTTTGTCGGTGACTTCTACGCTCGCCGAGCCGACGAAGGCCTGTCGCGGATAGCTCGCCGATTCGTACGTGGCGAGGGCAAAGCCGCCGTTCTTGATGTCGGTGTATTCGCCGGAGTTGGGGAGGGAGAACGTGAGGCCGTTGTAGGCGCCTTCGAGCCCTCCGTGCTGGCCATATGCGGCAAATTCACCTTTGTTTTCGTCCCAAAGGCCGACCATTAGGTAGGGGTGGCTGTGGACAGGGCTGTCTTCCAGGACGAAGTAGACCTGCGAGAGCGTCATGTTCTTGATGTAGCTGGTCGGTCGTTCGCTCACCCCAGGGTTTTCTTTGTCGGTGAAAAAGCGCGGGACGTAGTAGTTCCAGCTCATCGACGTTCCCGGTGCCGTGGCTCCAGCCGAGGAGCGAAGCGCAAGGCCATCGCGGAACTGCCCGCCGATGGTCCCGATCCAGCCGGGCTTGAAGACTGCTTCGTTGGAGGTGTAGGGGCGCCAGTCGCTGTAGATCCCGGTCGTGTTGTTGTTGTTCATCCAGGAATAACTCTCGAAGACAGGGTCGACCAGGATCGGGTAGGCGGCGCCCTTATCGGGTTCGGCGCTCAGCAGGAGGCTGGACCCCGACGTTTCCATCTTGACCTCGACCGGATCGCCATTGGCGTCGATCGCGCTCGGCGGATGGACAGCTACGAGAACTTCTTCGCCCCGGGAGACGGCAGCACCACCGAGGCCGGTTTCGTGAAGCGTGGCGCCGGCCGGAAGGTCGAGATCGAGCTTCTGTGAGGTGGGCGCCGCCGGGGAGCGGAGTTGCGTCAGCGTCTCCAGTCCCGTCGGGGTAGGGAGGATGGTCAGGTCCGTCTCATCGGCGATATTCGGGTAGAAGGCAGCTGCCTGGGAGATGACCGAGGCGCCGGGATCGGCAGCAGTTTCGAACTGAAGGCCGAGACCGACTTCCGGTAGTCGCACCTCCTGGTCTAGCGAGGGGGGAATACGGACGTCGACGAGCGGATTGCCCGGCTCGAAGGCGTCCCCCTGCGCCTGGAGGCTCAGATCCACCACTTCCTTCGTCCCGGCGCCGTTGTCGACCCGCAGCGGCAGCAGCGAGCTCAACAGGCCGGGCTCCTCGCCAGGGTGGTCGGCGGGAACCACCGCTACGTGGTCAGATCGAAATGCCTCGACTTCCAAGTCGTTGAAGACACCCGCTTGTTCTTCGAGCGCCGAGGGGAAGACAGAGGTGAGAAGGTCTGCGGCTTCGTCGCGGCCTAGATCGCTGTGCGGAAGTTCTGCGGCAGCAGCTGGGTCGGTAGGAGGATCGGTGACCACCCGGAGGCCGCTTTCCGTTAGAGCCTCCAGTTCGGTCGCTGAGTCGGGAACCACAAGACCCTGAGTTTCTGAGTCAGGGGCCGCGTCGCTCGCGAGGGCGAGGCCGGCAAACAGGGAGAAGAGCAGTACCGCGAACGCCAGCGCGATTCCTGCCGTCTGACTTCTCCTGACTCGGGGCGCCAGATTCTTCGAACTCAAGACATCCTCCTACGGGTAGTTGGTGATTCGTACCGACCCGCAAAAGAACTTGGCGCGTACCGGCTGGTCGGCCATCCTGCACAGGTCCTCCCTCCGCGTCAACCGAAAATTACGGTCAGGTTCACTTAACCCCTTAGCGCACTTCTTGACCAAAAGTTGACACTTCGCTCAGAAATGTCAGGTCTTGTTGCTCGAATTCGCACCCCCGAACCTAATGCCAACCTTTCACCTTCTGGACAGGACGACCAAAGAGCCGCAATAGGGAGAAATTTATTTCTCCGTTCGATTAAATCCTTTCTGCCGCTCTGCGATGAACTTGCGAAGATTTCCTCGCTCAAGGACCACCCGGCGGGGGTGTCAGATCCTTCGCGCTGCATCTCCCCCCGGAGATCCTGGACCTCACGGCGACCTGGCGGATCGGCCGACGGTGCCAGAGGACGAACCGTTCGCCGTCTGAGGGACGGGCGCCCATTGGGGACAGACCGACGCTACGGACTTTCGGCGCCGAGCAGAGATGGAGGGATGCGGCGCTATTCGGCCTCCCTCCTAGCTTTCCGCAATGGCCAGGGCCGGATTCGAACCGGCGACACCACGATTTTCAGTCGTGTGCTCTACCAACTGAGCTACCTGGCCGCCGGGGGAAGGCTAGCGGGAGGCGATGCAGTGAGGCTGATTGCATGGGGGCGTGGGCTGGGCACGGGCACGGGCATCGGTCGGAGTGGTCGCGATCGCGGCGGCGGCCTTGCTGCTCTCGGGCAACCAGGAGGCGGATCCTCGGACGCCCCAGGCCCTGCCCGGGATGCCGCCGCCGTTCCTCGGGGTGGCGGTGCTGGGCGAAGGGGGGCTGACGGCGGCTGTGGACGCCTATGGGAACGTGGTCGACCTGCGGGCGCCGGGGCCGGCGGGACGGGGGCTGATCGAGAACCCGGCCGATCGGCAGGCGGCGGGGACGGTGCCGGCGGACACCGGGATCCAGGTTCGGGTGCGGCTTGGCGGGTCGGCGCTGCCGATGTGGCGGGCGGACGCGGTGCGGCAGCGCTACCTGCCGGGGACGAACGTGCTGCGGACGGCCGCCCGCTTCGGCTCCGAACAGGTGCGGATCGAGGAGGCGATCTACGGCGACCGACTGGCGGTGGTCGCGCGCGGAGGCGGCGGGGACGTGCAGGTGCGGGTCAACGGGGCGGACAGCATGGTCACGCAATCTCCAAAGTTGCTCGAAGCGGCAGCAGTCTCCGACCGACGCTGGCTCCGGGGCAGCCGCCCGCTCGGCAGGGGGGCGCCGCTGTGGGCGCGGGAGATGTACGCGCGCTCGCTGCTCGTCCTCCACGCCCTCACCGACCGCCGCACCGGAGCGGTCGCCGCCGGCGCCCGAGACGGTTGGGCCTACGTGTGGTCCCGTGATGCCGCTGCGGTCGCGATCGCCCTTGCGTCGGCGGGTCATCGAGAGGAAGCCCGCCTGATCGTCCGCTTCCTGCTCGGCCTGGGACTCGAGGACGCCGCCCGGTTCCACGGCGACGGCAGCCCCGTCGCCGGGCGAGGCGCCCAGGGCGACGCGATCGGCTGGGTCGCCGCCGCGGCGAAGGCCGCTGGGGTCATCGGCAGCGCCCGGCAAGCGGCGCACATCCTCGCCGGCGGCGAATCCATCCCCTGGCGCGACCGCCCCGACTACTGGGAGCAGGGCTCCGGCGACTACCTCGGCAACGCCCTCGCTTCCGCGGCGGACGTGTCTGAGTTTTCCCGACATATATGGGGGGAAAGCTCAGGCACCCCCCGGCGAGGGGGCCTGGTGCGGGAGGCTGGCGATCCGGAGTCGGGGCTCGATTCGGCGGCGGCCTGGGGGGTGCGTCCGTTTCCGCATCCCGCGCTCTACCCGGCGATCCGCAGGACCTTGAACGAGCTCGTCGCTGCGGGCGGGCGGTTCGGGATCACCCCCGGCGAAGGCTGGGACGGCGGCGAGGATCCCTGGAGCGCGCCGACCGCCTGGAGCGCCTGGTCGCTCGCCGCGCTCGGGGAGCGAAAGCAGGCGCTGCGGCTTCTGAGGGCGCTGCGCCGCAGCACCACCCCGGCCGGCGCCCTCCCCGAGCGCGTCGACGCCGAGACCGGCGTCCCCCGCTCCACCACGCCGCTCGCCTGGTCGCACGCCTTCGCGATCCTGGCGCTGCGGGAACTCTGGCCCTAGAGCTCTCCCCGCATCAGCCGCATCAGCTCCAGCGCGCCCGCCTTGTGCAGCGGTTCGTTGAGGTTGCCGCACTTGGGGCTCTGCACGCAGGAGGGGCAGCCGGACTCGCATGGGCACTCGGCGATCAGGCGCTCGGCGTCGCCGAGCAGGCGCTCGAACTGCTCGTATCCGCGCTTCGTGATCCCGACCCCGCCCGGGTGGCCGTCGTAGATGAAGATCGTCGAGCGGCCGGTCTGGAAGTGGACGTTGGTCGAGAGGCCGCCGATGTCCCAGCGGTCGCACATCGCGATCAGCGGCAGGACCGCGATCTGGCTGTGCTCGGTCGCGTGCAGGGAGCCGAGCAGGGCCTCGGTCGGCAGCTTGCGGGCGAGCGGGTCCGGCAGCACGTACCAGAGCGCCTGGGTGACGAAGTTCTGCTCCGGCAGCTCGAGGGCGACGATGTCGATCGGCTCCTGGTCGGAGACGGAGACGCGCTGGAAGGCGATCACCTGCTCGGTCACCGAGACCTCGCCGAAGTTCAGCTGCACCCCGGCGACCTCGCGCTGCTCGTGCACCCGCTCGATGTAGATCTCGGTCTCCTTTTTCGGCCGCGTGTACCAGTCGCCGTCGAAGGCGGAGACGATCGCCCGCCGCTCCTCGACGTCGAGGCGGTCGACCTCGTAGGAGCGGCCGAGGTGGAGGTAGACCGCGCCGGGATGGACCGTGGTGAAGGCGCGCTCGGCCTCGACCAGGCCGAGCATCTCGCCGGCGTCGCGCTCGATCACCGCGACCGAGTCGGCCGAAGCCGAGCGCAGCGGGATCCGGTTGGCGACGAACTCGGCTCGGCGCGGCATCAGCTTGCCGCCGACCCCGCGCAGCTCGCCGGCTTCCAGCAGCCGCTCGGCGCGGTCGCGCCACTCAGGCCCGAAGACCTCGTCGTCCTCGTCGCTGAGCGGCAGCTCGTAGGCGGCGGCGATCAGGTGGCGCGCCGCGATCTGCTCGTTGCCGTGGTCGAGGATCGCCGCCTCCACCGGCCGCCCGAGGAACTCCTCCGGGTGGCGGCAGAAGAACTGGTCGAGCGCGTCCTGGCCGGCGACGTAGACGGCGAGGCCGCGGCGGCGGCGCCCCGCCCGCCCCCACATCTGCCGCAGGCTGGCGACGGTGCCGGGGAAGGTGACGCAGATCGCCGCGTCGAGCTCGCCGACGTCGATCCCCAGCTCCAGGGCGTCGGTGGCGACGACCGCGAGCAGCTCGCCGCTGCTGAGGCGGGCCTCGATCTCGCGCCGCTGCTGGGGCGTGTAGCCGCCGCGGTAGGGGGCGATCCGCTTCGCCAGCTCCGGCTTCCCTCGCCGCTCGAGGTTTTCGCGGGCGAAGCACTGGATCAGCTCGATCCCCCGCCGGCTTTTTAAGAAGCAGATCGTGCGCACGTCGTGGCTGACCAGCTCGGCCAGCAGGTCGGCGGCCTCGGAGAGGGCGGAGCGACGCGCGCCGCTGCGCTCGTCGAGCAGCGGCGGGTTCCACATCGCGATCTCGCGGCCGGCGCGGGGGGCGCCGTCGTCGTCGACCAGCTCGAAGGGCGTCCCGACCAGCCGCTCGGCCAGCTCGTCGGGGTTGGCGATCGTCGCCGAGGCGAGCAGGAAGCGCGGCTCGGAGCCATAGGCGCGGGCGAGCCGCCGCAGCCGCCGCAGGACGTTGGCGACGTGGGAGCCGAAGACGCCGCGGTAGGTGTGGGCCTCGTCGACGACGACCCACTCGAGGTTGGCGAAGAAGTCCCCCCAGCTCTTGTGGTTGGGCAGGAGGGCGACGTGGAGCATGTCGGGGTTCGTTAGGACGAGGTTGGAGCGGCGCCGGATCGCCGGACGCTCCTCGCGCGGGGTGTCGCCGTCGTAGATCGCCTCGCGCAGGTTCGGCGGCCGCAGCTGGGCGAGCTTGCGCGCCTGGTCCTGGGCCAGTGCCTTGGTCGGGTAGAGATAGAGGGCGCGGTCTTTGGGGCGGGCGGCGATCCCGTCCAGGACCGGCAGGTTGAAGGCCAGGCTCTTGCCCGAGGCGGTGCCGCTGGTGATCACCAGGTTGGCCTCCCGGGCGGTCTCGTAGGCGCGCAGCTGGTGGGTGTAGAGCGAGTCGATCCCGACCCGGCCGAGGGCCTCCGCCAGCCCCCGGTCCAGCTCCGCCGGCAACGGGGCCGGCCGCGAGCGCCGCACCTCTTCGGAGGCCTCGGCGACGATCCTCCCGTCGCGGCGCGCCGGATCGATTGCAACAGCCCAGTCGGAGGCGAGAAGACTCGAGCCCCGCGGCGTCAACTGTTGCCTCCCTTATGCCGACGGGCCGAAAGTACCCCTATATGTGGGGAAATCGTCCCGTCGACCGGGTTGTCGCGGAGGATCTCGGCGGCGACGCGCATCGCCTGCAGGGAGGAGCGGTCGTGGATGCGGAGGACGTCGGCGCCCTCGCGGACAGCCAGGGTCACCGCCGCGACCGTCCCCCACTCCCGCTCGCCCGCCGGCAGGCGCTCCTCCCAGGATCCGGCGAGCACGGCGCCGATGAAGTCCTTGCGGGAGAGGGAGACGTAGAGCGGCAGGCCGAGCGCGCGCAACTCGCCGAGCCGACGCAGGATCTCGAGGTCCTGCTCGGGGCTGAGGTCGAAGTCGAGTCCGGGGTCGATCGCGATCTGCTCCTCCGAGACGCCAAGGGCGCGGGCCGCCTCGACTCTCCCCTCGAACCAGGCCTTCAGGTGGTCGACGACGTCCTCGTACTCGCGAAATGGGCGATCCACCCGTGGCGGACCCTCTATGTGCATCAGCACGTAGCCGCAGCCCGTCTCCGCAACGAGCTCGAACATCTCCTCGCAACCGCCGGAGATGTCGTTGACCACCTCCGCCCCCGCCGCCAGCGCCCGCCGCGCCACCTCGGGCGAAAACGTGTCGGCGGAGACGAGGTGGGCGGCAAGGCCTTCGACCGCCGGGACCAGCGCCGCGGCCTCGTCTTCGGGCGAGACCGGCGGACCCGCCTTGGCGGCGACGGCGCCGACGTCGAGCATCTCGAAACCGGCCTCGGCCAGCGCCAGACCATCGGCCACCGCCTGCTCGGGGGTGCCGCTTCGCGCCCCCTCGAACATCGAGTCGACGGTGACGTTGACGATCCCGGCGCCGATCGGCCGCGCCAAGTCGAGGGTCCTCTCCGCCAGCTTCCACGCCATCGCCCGCTACGGTAGCGACCGCGCCGATGCCGCTCCGCTGCGTCTACACCGATCTCGACGGGACCCTGCTCGGCCGGGGCAGCTCGCTCTTCCGCGACGCCGAGGGCGGTTTCTCCCTGGCGCAGGGACGGGCGCTGGAGGCCTGCCACCGGGCCGGGGCCGAGGTCGTGATCATGTCCGGCCGGCGCGAGCCGCAGGTGCACGAGGCGGCGCGGCTGATGGGCCAGAGCTCCTACATCTACGAGGCCGGCTGCGCCTTCGCGATCGAAGGCGAGACGACCCTGATGACCGGCGAGATGGCGCCGAACGAGGACGGCACGATCTACGAGCAGATCGAGCAGCGTGGGATCCCGAAGCTGCTGTTCGAGCACTTCGAGGGGCGGCTGGAGTACCACTCCCCCTGGCACCACGGCCGCGTCCTCTCCCATCTCTTCCGCGGCAAGGTCGACGTCGAGGAGGCCAACGCGCTCCTGCAGGATCGCGGCGACACCGACTTGCGGCTGCTCGACAACGGCGCGATCGGCCGGCCGATGGCGGCGATCGAGGGCCGCACCCACGCCTACCACCTGGTTCCCAGGCAGGTCAGCAAGGCGGCGGCGGTCGCCGGCCACGCCCGCGCCCGCGGCTACGACCCGCGCGAGTGCATCGCCGTCGGCGACTCGGTCGAGGACCTCGAGGTCGCCGCCGCGGTCGGCCGCTTCTTCCTCGTCGCCAACGGCCCCGAGCACGACGCCGGTCTCCGGGCGGCGCTGCCGAACTGGGAGAATGTCACCGTCACCGAAGGCAGCATGGGAGACGGCTTCTACGAGGCGGTCGTCACCTCGCTGATGGAAAGCCGGTCCTAAAGGAGAGCTTGTGTCGTCTGAGAACGCGACCGTCGCGGAGCAGGAGTACCTGGAGATCATGTTCTGGCTGGAGGAGGCCGGGCTGCCGATGACGGGCGCCAACATCGCCCGCGCGATGCAGCTCTCCCCGCCGACCGTGCACGAGATGATCGGGCGGCTGACCGACGACGGCTACGTCGAGCGCAACGAGGACAAGACGCTCGCCTTCACCGAGTCCGGGCGCGAGCACGCCAGCTACATCGTCCGCCGCCACCGGATGATCGAGCGCTTCCTCACCGACGTCCTCCACATCCCCTGGGACGAGGTGCACGAGGAGGCGGAGCGGATCGAGCACGCGATGAGCCCGGTGCTGGAGGAGCGGATGCGGGCCGCGATCGGCGACGCCACCACCTGCCCCCACGGCCACCCGATCGTCGAGGGGATCCGCGAGCAGGGCTCGCTGCTGGCCGACGTCGAGGTCGGCGCCAGCGTCGTCGTCCTGCGCTTCGAGAACGAGGCCGAGGAGCTGCTGCACTACCTGAAGGCGGCGGGGCTGGACCCGGGCCTCGAGGGCAAGGTCGAGATCTCCGACGAGGAGCGCGTCGTCATCGCCTCCGCCGACGGCAACCACGAGGTCAGCCGCAGCGTCGCCGAGACCGTCTCGGTCCGCGCCGACCCGGCGCCGCCGCCGCGAGCGGCGATCCCGGAGCAACTGGTGCTGTCCAGCGACCGCTACGGGCGCTAGGTCGCTCTAGCGGAAGCAGAGTTCTTCGCCGGGCGCCGCCGGCGGCCGCACCGCGCAGACCGGAGGCAGGAGGAGGATCGTCGCCCCGCGCGCGCCCGCGGTCCGCACGCGGTGCGCTCCGCGGCCGAGATAGGTCTCGACGGGGGCAGGGATCAGCCCGCTCCCACCCGGCAGGATCCGGAGCTCGTAGCCGCCGACCCTGACCCGAACCGTGGTCGCCCCCTTGTGATGGGCCCCGATCCCGGTGTCGTTGACGAAGAGGAGCCGTTCGCCCGGCTTCACCCGAGTGCAGTGAGGGGCGTCGGAGAAGAGGTGAACCGCCGTCGTCCCGTTCCTGCCGAATTTGTAGCAGGGGGTCGCGGGTAGGGACTGCCCGCCAGGCTCGACCCGGGCCGGGCCGGCCCGATGCCCGACGACCGTTCGCGGTGGCGGCGGTGGTGCCGACGCCGTGTCGTGCGCGCCGGTGCTGTCCGAGCCGCCACCGCAGCCGTGCAGCGCCAGCATCGCCGCAACCAGCCCGATCCCACCGAAACCGATCCGCGATCTGCGGCGCATGGGAGACCGGTACCCGATCTCACCCCAATCGGTCCCAGTACGCCTACTGCGGGACCGCCATCGTCATGATCGGTTTGCCCGTCGGCTGATCGCTGCCGCCCTGCGGCTCTTCGGTGACCATCACGACCGCAACCCCGCTCATGTCGGCGATCCGGGTCTCGGCCTGGCCTTCGCGGTCGGGGACGAAGAGGGCCGGGACGGCTTCGACCTGGCCTTCGCGTTCGACCCAGGCCTCGAGGACCTTGTCCGGGGGCAGCTGGTGGATGCCCGCCAGCTCCAGCGTCCCGCTGTTGCCTTCCTGGACCATCTTCACGTTGATATCGCCGAGCTGGCGTTCGACGGTGGTGCCGCCACCACCACCGCCACCCGAGCCGTCCCTGCCGACCTCGTAGCCGACGACGCCGGCGACCAGCAGGGCGATGACGGCGAAACCTGCCGCGGGCTTCAGCAGCCAGCCCCAGGAGCGGGTCCGGGCCGGGCGCTCGACGGCCGTCTCCGCCCGCGCGTCGGCACGCACCTCGGCCATCAGGCTCTGGCGCAGCTGCGGCGGCGGCTCCAGCCGCTCAACCGACTCCGGCAGCGTCTGCAGCGCCGGCTGCAGCCAGCGCATCTCCTCCTGGCACCGGGCGCAGCCCTCGAGGTGGCGTTCGACAGCGGCCGCCTCCTGGCGCTCCAGGGCACCGAGGACGAAGGCGGCGAGATCCTCGCTCCAGCGGTTGTGATCGGACGCGTTCATGCCAGCCCCTCCGCAAGGTCTCCCCTGATCTTCTCCAAACCGAGCCTCATCCGCCCCTTCACCGTGCCCATCGGCAGGTTCAGCATCTGAGCGATCTCCGAGTGGCTGAAGCCGCCGAAGTAGGCGAGCTCGATCACCTTCGACTGCTCGCCGGGCAGCTTCCCGAGGGCGCCGCGCAGCTCGGCCGAGGTCTCGCGCTGGAGCGCTTCCTCCTCGGTCCGCTCCTGCGCCGGCCGCTGCTCCAGCGCCGAGTCGTCGTCGAAGGTCAGCTTCGGCGCCTTGCCGGCGCGGCTGCGGAGGAAGTCGATCGCCCGGTTGCGGACGACGCTGAGCAGCCAGGAGCGGACGCTGCCGCGGGCGGCGTCGAAGCGGGCGCCGCTGCGCCAGACGGAGATGAACGCCTCCTGGGTCACTTCTTCGGCGGCGGCGCGGTCGCCGACGATCCGGTAGGCGAGCGAGTAGGCAGCGCCGCCGTGGCGGTCGAAGAGAACCTCGAAGGCCTCGGGGTCCTTGCGACCGACGAGGGGCATCAGCTCCTCGTCGGCCAGCCGCTCCGCCTTCTCTCTTCGCACCGCCATCAGCTACCTACGTTCGCACGTGCCTAAACGATGAACGGTTCGACGGCCTTCAGAACCTGCTTTTCGCTCAGCGGGGTGTCGAAGGCCGCGGGAGCCGGTTCTTCGGAGTTCTGCAGCCGGATCGCCGCCGCGTGGCGCGCCTCGACCTGGACGATGCCGCCGGCCGCCGCCAGGACTTCTTTGGACTTGATCATCGGCCCGGCCCCGTTGTAGGCGCCGACCCCGGTGTCCTCGAAGGTCTGGGCCAGCTTCAGGAAGCCCGCGGTGTCGCTGTATTCGAAGTTGAACTTCGGTTCCGCCACCGGCTTGCCGCCGAGCTTCTTCACCGTCGCCGCCAGCGCTTCGACGTGCTGCTGCTCGTCTTCGGCCAGCAGGTTGACGAGGCTCTTCAGTTCGCCCTTGGCCTTGGCCCGGCTCTTCGCTTCTTCGTAGAACTTCGCCTCGAGGAACTCGAGGGTGAGGGCGAAGTTGAGGATCCCGACGTCGCCCGATTCCGACATCGCCAGGGCCTTGCGGACGAAGGGACCGACCATCGCCGTCCCGTAGATCGCCCCCGCCGCCAGCGCCCCCTTGAGGATCACGTCGCTGCGGGAAAGGTCCCCGCCCCCGGCGTCGACCTCGACGGCCGCGAGCTCGGGAGCACTTAGCTTCTCGTTCATCGCTCTTCTCCTTCTCTCGCGGTTTCAGCCGACCAGGAACGGTTCGACGGACTTGAGGACGGTCTGCACGTCGGCCGGCTTGGCGAAGGCGCCGTCCGGGGTGATCGATTCGCCCAGCAGGGTGTTGAGGGTGGCGGCGTGGCGGCCCTCGACGCTGTGGATCGCCAGCGCGCTCGCCAGCACTTCGGGGCTCTGGATGTTGGCCGCCTGGCCGAGGTAGGCGGCGGCGCCGAGGTTCTCGACCGTGCCGGCCAGTTCCAGCACCGACTTCGCGCTCTTCAGCGGGAATTCTGCTTTCGGTTCCGGCGCCGGCTTGCCGCCGAGCTGCTTCACCGCAGCGGTCAGCGCTTCCACGTGTTCGGCCTCCTCGGCGCCGAACTTGCGGATCGTCTCCAGCTCGGCGCCCTTGAAGAGCCCACTCTTCATGACGTCGGCGTAGAAGGCGGTCTCCAGGTACTCGAGGGTGAGGGCGTAGTTGAGGATGCCGACGTCGCCCTTGCCGAATTCGGCGGTTTCGCCGGCGCCAGTGGAGGACCCCATCGTCGACGTGGTCGTGGTCGTGCCGCTGTCGTCGCCGCAGGCGGCGAGGAAGGCCGCGAGGGCGGTCGAGCCGCCGCCGACCGCGAGGAACTTGCGCCGCGACACCGGGTCACGAAGCTGCTTCATCTCAGGCATTTGGGGGTCGCCTCCTGGTCGTTTGCATGCTCGTCCCTACGGGGAGGGCCAGGCGGTGGATCAGAATCCGGCGATGGCGACTGCCGAAGCGAGCTCACCGGTGCCTGCCGCGAGGACGCGGGGCGCGGCGCTGCTGGTCCTGGCCTCGATCGTCTCGGTCCAGTGCGGCTCGGCCCTGGCGACGACGCTCTTCGACGAGATCGGCGCTGCCGGAGCGGTCTTCCTGCGGGCCGGGTTCGGGGCCCTGGTCCTGCTGGCGGTGACCCGCGGCGAGGTCCTGCGGACGCGGGAGTGGCCCCATCGCGACGTGGTCGGGCTCGCCCTGGCGGTCACCGCCGTCAACTTCTTCTTCTACGCGGCGCTGGAGCGGCTGCCGCTGGGGATCACGGTGACCCTCGAGTTCGTCGGTCCACTCGGCGTCGCGATCGCCGGCTCGCGCCGCTGGCGGGACGCGATCTGGGTCGTGCTGGCGGCGACGGGGATCGTCCTCCTCTCACACCCCGGCGGCGAAGTCGATGCGCTTGGGGTCCTCCTGGCGCTGACCGCCGGTTTCTTCTGGGGCGCCTACATCGTCCAGAGCGACCGGGTCGGCGCCCTCGCCCCCGGTCCGGGAGGAGCGACGATGGCGGCGGTTCTATCGACCGTGTTCATCGCCCCCTTCGGCCTTATCCAGGGCGGCGCCGAGATCTTCGTCCCCTCCCACCTGGCGATCGGCGCGGCGGTCGGCGTCCTCAGCACCGCGATCCCGTACGCCTTCGAGATGGAGGCGCTGCGCCGCCTCCCCCGCGCCGTCTTCGGGGTGCTGATGAGCCTGGAGCCGGCGGTCGCCGCGGCGATCGGCTTCATCGCCCTCTCCCAGGGCCTCGACGCGATTGAAATCCTCGCGATCGGATTAGTCGTCATCGCATCCGCCGGGGCGCTGCGAACCGCTGCGAGTCCGCCGCGCGACTAGCGCATCCGATCCTCGCCCCACCCGTCTGTGCCGAAAGTCGGCTGCGCTAGAACGCGCCGATGCCCTTGGGCGTGCCCACGCCGGTGGGACCGTCATAGCCCGCCGCGCCGTTGCACATGATCGTCGCGCAGCTGCCGTTGCTGCCGCCGGTGACGTCGTGCAGGACGGTGGAATCGCCGAGGTGCCCGTAGAGGCCCGACGCAGCGGTGGTCCCGGAGGGCAGCCCGCCGGCCAGGGCGTAGACGCCGGCCACGAGCGGCGCCGAGAGACTGGTGCCGCCGACCCGGAACCATCCCTGCCGGCCCTGGTACCTGACCGAGTCGTAGACGGCGGCGCCGGTGTTGGGGTCGGCGACGGCGGCGACGTCGGCGCTGCCGCGCTTGCCGGCGCAGGCGCTGAGGAAGCTCTGCCAGGAGGGCGCCGAGACGTAGAGGCTGCAGCCGCTGCCGGCGCCGCTCCAGGCGGTCTCGCCGCCGTAGGTGTTGCCGGCGCCGACGGTGAGGGTGGTGCCGCCGACGGTGATCACCGACGAAAGGGCAGCCGGGAAGCCAAAGGAGCCGTAGCCGTTGTCGCCGGAGGAGACGGTGACGGCGACGCCGGGCTGGTTGTAAGGGGCGGCGTAAGCGGTGTTGAGCTCGCTCGAGAACTCGGAGCCGCCGTAGCTGTTGGAGATCTCCGTCGCGCCCAGTTTCGCCGCCATGCCGACGGCGGCGGCCAGGTCGCCGAGGCTGCTCGAGTTCGCCTCGACGAGGAGAACCTTGCAGTTCGGGCAGATCGCATGAGCGACCTCGACGTCCATCGCGATCTCCAGCGACCAGCCGGCGTTCGCCTTCGGGAAGGGACCGGAGGCGCTGCCGCTCTGGTTCACCTTCCGGAAACACGGGTTGGAGGCGTTGCAGAGCGGGAGGCCGAACTGGCTGCTGTAGGTGTTGAGGTCGGAGGCGATGCTCGGGTCGTCGTAGGCGTCGACGATGGCGATCGTCTGCGCGACGGTCGCGGCGCTCGGCAGGCCGTAGGCGCCGCGGAGCTGGGCCGGCCCGTAACCGGCGGGCGCGGTCGTCACCTGCGGGGTGCCCTTGCCGTTGGTGACGACATGGGCGTGGCACTTGGCGTTGCCTTCGGCGGCGGGGCCGGGACAGACGGGCCGCTGCGAGGCCGCGAGCGCCGAAGCGCTCATAGCAAGAGAAACGAGAACCGTCGCTGCCGCCAGCGCCAACCTGAAGGAATACCCGTACGCGCCCAACCCAAACCCCCCTATATCCAGAATGAAGCAGGATCCTAGCCTGGACCTGCCAGTGTGGTGCGAAATTCCCCCGGAATTAGGTAGGTGAGCCGGACCGCACGCGCTCCAGGGCGGAGGCGATCCGGCGAACGCCCTCGGCGGCCCGATCGGCCGGGACCGGGGCGAAGGAGAGGCGGAGGCTGTTCTCGCCGCCCTCGATCATGAAGTCGGGGCCGGCGACGAAGGAGACTCCGTCCTCTTTCGACGCAGCGAGGAGGGCGGCGGTGTCGGTGCCCTCGGCGAGGTCGAGCCAGAGGAAGTAGCCGCCGTCGGGGACGACGAACTCGGCCTCGGGAATCTGCTCGCGCAGGGCCTCCACCAGCGCCTCGCAGCGCGCCTTCAGCTCGCCCTTGACGAACTCGATGTTGCGGTCGAGCTCGCCGCTGCGGCAGAGCTCGAGCACGATCGCCTCGGCCAGCATGTTCGGCGAGATGTAGGTCTCGTTGGCCTTTTTCGCCAGCTTCTTGATCTCCTCGACGGGGCCGGCGAGGTAGCCGACGCGGACGCCCGGGCTGACCGTCTTCGAGAAGGAGGAGGCGTGGACGACCTTGCCGCCCTCGTCCATCGAGAGCATCGTCTCCAGCGGAGAACCGCTGAAGGGCAGCTCGCGGTAGGGGTCGTCCTCGAAGATCCAGAAGTCGTGCTCGGCGGCGAGCTCGACCAGGCGGCGGCGCTTCTCCACCGAGAGCGTGCAGCCGGCCGGGTTGTGGGCGTTGGCGATGACGTGGGCGAGCTTGATCGGCCCCTCGGCGAGCGCCGCTTCCAGCTGCGCCACGTCGAGCCCGTCGGCCTCCAGCCGCACCGGCACCAGCTCGACCCCCAGCTGCTGAAGCAGCAGCAGCGTGCGGTCGTAGGTCGGCTGCTCGACGACGACCCGGTCACCCGGTCCAAGCAGGTGCTGAAACAGCATCGCCCCCGCCTCCAGCGACCCGTTGGTGATCATCACCTGGTCGGCACCGAGATGCCCGTGCCGCTCCGCAACCCACTGGCAGAGCCCCGGATGCCCGATCCCGACCCCGTAGGAAAGCGCCGTTTCCCAGTCGGAAGCGAGCGCTCGCGAAGCCGCCTCCCGCACCTGTTCGTGGGGAAGGATGTCGGCGCTGGGAGCCCCGCGCGCAAACGAAATCGTGTCGCCAGCCATACGTCCCCGACCCTAGCAACGCGCCCCCGTCCCACGATCCGCGGTTATTGCGCATTTCGCCCCGCCCCACGGGGGGCGAATCCAGGCGTGTCTGAGCTTGACCCACATATATGTCGGGAAATCTCAGACACGCCCAGCGGGAGAGGGACTTGCGTGCGCTTGCGACCCGGCAGCACGGGGTCGTTTCGCACCGACAGCTGCTTGAGCTGGGGTGGGAAGCGAGATGGATCGAGAGGCGTTTGGCCGAGGGGCGGCTCGGAGCGGTGCATCACAACGTCTACTCCGTAGGTCACTCCCGCCTCTCGGTGAAGGCACGCTGGTGGGCGGCAGTGCTGGCCTATGGACCCGGCACCGTGCTGAGCCACCAATCCGGCGCCGTCCTTTGGGAGCTCCGGCGGGACCGGTCTGGGCCGATCCATGTGAACGCGTTTCTGGGATGGCAGGGGGCACGGCGACGGCGTGGCATCTGGATCCACCGCTGCAAGCTGCGGGCGGAGGAAACGACGGTCCATGAGGGGATACCGGTGACGACCGTGGCTCGCACGATCTTCGACCTCGCTGAAGTCGCGGCTTACGACGAGGTGAAGAAGGTGGCTGAAGCGGCGGATCGGCGGAACCTGCTTCGCGTGCGGGAGCTGGAGGAGGCCTGCGAGCGGGGACGCGGGCGACGGGCGCTGCGGCCGGTCCGGCGGTTGCTGCTCGAGCTGGGTGCACCCGTGGAAGGACGGTCGCCGTTGGAGATCCGCTTCGGTGAGTTCCTCCGGGCCCGCCGCCTCCCAGCACCTGCCCAGAACGTCGACGTGCTCGGCCACGAGGTCGACGTCCTCTGGCCGGACGCGAAGCTCATCGTCGAGCTCGACAGCTGGGAATTCCACGGTGACCGGGCGGCGTTCGAGCGCGACCGCGCGCGCGACCCGAAGCTGCTGATCGCCGGCTACCGCACGATCCGCGTGACCCACCGTCGGCTCGACCGCGAAGCGGACCAGCTCGCCGCAGAGATTCGCCAGCTACTGGACGTCTAGAGGCTGCGCAGCGTCTCGGCGGCGATGGCGGCCGTCTCGGTCGGGCTTTCGCCGACCCGCACGCCCTTGGCTTCGAGGGCGTCTTTCTTGGCCTGGGCAGTGCCCGAAGAGCCGGAGATGATCGCGCCGGCGTGGCCCATCTGCTTGCCGGGAGGCGCGGTGAAGCCGGCGATGTAGGCGACGACGGGCTTGGAGATGTCGGAGGCGATGAACTCGGCCGCCCGCTCCTCGGCGTCGCCGCCGATCTCGCCGACCATCACGATCAGCTCGGTGTCGGGATCGGCCTCGTAGAGCTTGAGGATGTCGATGAAGTCGGAGCCGACGATCGGGTCGCCGCCGATGCCGACGATCGAGGAGTTGCCCGTCCCGGCCTGCTTCAGCTCGTTGCCGATCTGGTAGGTCAGGGTGCCGCTCTTGGAGACGACGCCGATCGGCCCCGGGTCAAAGAACTGGGCCGGGATGATGCCGACGTTGGCCTTGCCGGGCGAAAGGACGCCGGGGCAGTTGGGCCCGATCAGGCGGACCCCCTTCTCCTGCGCCTTCCAGTAGGTCGAGAGCATGTCGAGGACCGGGATCCCCTCGGTGATCGCGATCACCGTCTCCACTCCGGAGTCGATCGCCTCGTCGATCGCCGCGGCGGCGAAGCGGGCGGGGACGAAGATCATCGAGGTGTTGGCGCCGGCATCGCTGACCGCCTCGGCGATCGTGTCGTAGACGGGCGTGCCCTCGACGTCCTGGCCGCCCTTGCCCGGGGTCACTCCGGCGACGAGGTCGGTCCCGTAGGCCTTGTTGCGGAGGCCGTGGAAGGAGCCCTCGCGGCCGGTCAGGCCGGAGACGGCGAGCTTCGTCCCCTCGTCGATGATGATGCTCACGAGGCACCTCCGGCGAGCTCGACGACCCGGCGGGCGGCGTCCAGCATCGTCTTCTCCTGGTGCAGGTTCGGCAGGTCGGCGTCGGCGAGGATCCGCAGCCCCTCCTCGGAGTTCGTCCCGTCGAGGCGCACGACCAGCGGCATCCCGAGGTCGATCTGCTGCGAGGCGGTGACGATCCCGTTGGCGATCTCGTCGCAGCGGGTGATGCCGCCGAAGATGTTGAAGAGGATCGCGCTCACCTTCGCGTCGCTCTTGATGACTTCGAGCGCGTTGACGATCGCCTCGGCTTTGGAGCCGCCGCCGGCGTCGAGGAAGTTGGCGGGCGCGCCGCCGGCCTGGGCGACGACGTCAAGGGTCGACATGCAGAGGCCGGCGCCGTTGGCGAGGATGCCGACGTTGCCGTCGAGTTTGACGTAGGTGAGGCCCTTTTCCTTCGCCATCTGCTCCTGCGGATCGTCGACGGTGTCGGCGATCTCGGCCAGGTCCTGGTGGCGGAAGAGGGCGTTGCCGTCGATCGTCACCTTCGAATCGAGGGCGACTACCTCACGGCCGGCGGTGACGATCAGCGGGTTGACCTCGATCAGGGTCGCGTCCTCCTCGCGCGCCACCTCGGCCAGCTTCACCAGCACCTCGGCCGCCTCGTCGAGCGCGTCCTCGGCGAGACCGGCGTCGGCGACGATCGAGCGCGCGGCGGCGGCGTCGAACCCGCTCGGGTCGAGGTGCCGTTTGACCAGGGCATCGGGGTCCTCGGCGGCGACCGCCTCGATGTCCATCCCGCCCTTGGCCGAGACCATCGCCAGCAGCTTCTTCTCGCCGCGGTCGAGGATGACCGAGGCGTAGTACTCCTCGGCGATGTCGGAGCCGCCCTCGACCCAGACCTGGTCGACGCGGAAGGGTCCCTCGCCGTGGGGGCCGACGATGTCCATGCCGAGGATCGCGCCGGCGTGCTCGCGCGCCTCATCGGCGTTCTGGGCGATCTTGATCCCGCCTGCCTTGCCGCGGCCGCCGATCAGCACCTGGGCCTTGATCGCGCAGGGATAGCCGATCTTCTCCGCCGCGGCGACGGCGTCCTCGACCGTGTTCGCGACCTCGCCGCTCGGCACGGCGATGCCGTGCTTGGCGAACAGCTGCTTGCCCTGGTACTCGAGGAGGTCCATGTTGGAAGCGGCGCTGGGGGGAGCGCAGCGCGGCAGACTATCCGAATGACATAATGCCGCGCTCGCTCATGGCCCTGCCCAGTCTCAAAAACATCAAATGGGTGACCACCGATTGTTACGGCACCCTGATCGACTGGGAGAAAGGGATCGTCGAAGCCTGCAAGAAAGAGGCGGCCAAAGACGGCTTCTCCTTCGAAGAGGGGCCGTTCCTGGAGCGCTTCATGGAAGTGCAGGCGGAGATCATGGCCGGCTCCTACGAGCTCTACGCCGAGGTGCTGCGCCGCACGATCGTCAAAGTCGCCGGTGAGATCGGCTGGGAAGTCGAGCCCTCCCGCGCCCAGTTCCTGCCCAACAGCGTCGCCTACTGGCTGCCGTTCCGCGAGGCCAACGCGGCGATGGACCGGCTCGGCAAGAAGTACGAGATCGGGATCGTCTCCAACGTCGACGACAAACTGCTGGGGATCAGCCGCCGCCACCTGCGGACCGAACTCGACCTCGTCGTCACCGCCCAGCAGGTGCGCAGCTACAAGCCGGACCCCGTCCACTTCAAAGAGTGCGCACGGCGGATCGGCGGCAAGAAAGGCTGGCTCCACATCGGCTCCGACTACACGACCGACATCGCCCCGGTGCTGAAAATGAACGTGCCGGTGATCTGGGTCAACCGCCACGGCGAGAAACTGGAAGGGCGCAAAGCCCCCAGCGCGACGGTTAAAAACTTTCGCGAAGCAGTGAAAAAGCTCGGCGCGTCCTGAGCGTCTTCTAGCTTTCAGGCCGCAACTCAGGCGTGAGGCGCCGGTTTCGGGGGTAGTGCGCCCCCCGACTCGCTGATGCAGACCCCCCTCCTACATCCCAGTCAGATGCCCGCCCGTGCGCGGAGCCGCGTCGCGATCGCCCTGGCGCTCCTGCTGCTGCTCGGGAGCCTCGCCCTCGCCAGCAGACCGCGGGCCGAGGCGGCCGAAGCCTCGGTCGGCAAACCGAGCTTCGTCGTCATCCAGACCGACGACGAGACCCTCGACCAGCTCTACGCCAGCTTCGACGTCGGCGGCGTCGAGGTGCAGGCGATGCCCTACACGCACGCGCTGATCGCCAACCGCGGCATCACCTTCAACCGCTACTACGTCCCCTATCCCCTCTGCTGCCCCTCGAGGACCAGCCTGCTGACCGGCCGCTACTCGCACAACAACAACGTCCGCGGCAACGTGCCGCCGAACGGCGGCTACACCGGCTTCAAAGCCCGCGGCGCCTACAGCCACAACATCGCCACCTGGCTGCAGGGGGCGGGCTACCGGACGATCCACATCGGCAAGTTCCTCAACGGCTACGGCGACGAACCGTTCGACACGGGCACCGACGTGCCGCCGGGCTGGAGCGCCTGGCACTCGGTGCTGAAGGCCGACACCGAGCACTTCTACTACGGCTACCGGCTCAACAACAACGGCTCGATCGACGGCCCCTACGGCGACCCCGGCAGCTGGGAAACGCGCGAATACGGCGAACGCGACGACTTCGGCTGCCCGAGCGCGCCGCTGGAAGGCAAGCCCTGCTACTACGAGACCGATCGCTTCAACACGGTCGCCTGGGAAGAGCTGACCCAGACCTCGCCCGAACAGCCCTTCTACCTGCAGCTCGACTACACCGCGCCCCACGGAGACTTCCGCCGCCCCGCCGGCCCCGAGCCGGCGACGCGCCACTACGGCACCTTCACCGGCGCCCCCTACCCGCACAGCCGCTCGCAGGGGTTCAACGAGGGCAACGTCAGCGACAAGCCGCGGTTCATCCGCGAAGCCCCCTACCTCTCGCCGACCGAGGTCCACACCTACCGCGTCTACTACCAGAAGGCGCTGGAGTCGCTGCGCTCGATCGACGAAGGCGTGAAACTGATCGTCGACACGCTCGGCGGCCTGCACCGGCTGCGCAACACCTACATCATCTTCACCTCCGACAACGGCTTCTTCTACGGCGAGCACCGCCTCACCGGCGGCAAGTTCCTCGCCTACGAGCCGGCCACCCACCTGCCGCTGCTGATCCGGGGGCCGGGGATCAAACCCGACACCTCGACCGGCGAGCTGGCGGCCAACATCGACATCGCCCCGACCGTGCTAGAACTGGCCGGCGTCAAAGCCGACAAATCGATCGACGGCCGCTCGCTGGTCCCATACATGCGGGACCCGAGCCTGCGCAGCCGCCGCCCGATCCTCTTCGAGTCCTTCGTCGAGACCGCCGACGTCGAAGCCAACGGCGAACCGACCGGGCAGCGGCCGGTAAAGGGATTAAAACGCCAGGCCGACGGGCGGGAGGACGGCGCCAGCGCCTCGATCGTGGCGCCGCCGAAGGACTACGAGGGAATCCGCCTCGGGCCCTACAAGTACATCGAGTGGCCCGACGGGGAGAAAGAGCTCTACGACATCACCAAGGACCCCTACGAGCTCAACAACATCGTCCGCGTCCGCAACCTCTCGCCGATCCGCGCCTTCCTCCACGCCCAGCTGATCCGGCTCGAGGCCTGCGTCGGCCGCGCCTGCCAGGAAGTGGCGCCGAAATTCCCGCTGACCCGCGAACAGCAGCGCAAGGTCGACAAGCAGCGGCGGGAAGAAGAACGGCGCAAAGAAAAGGAACGGGAAGAAAAGCGGCACCACAAACGCCGCGGTTAGGCGCCGGCGTTACTTGATGACGGCGAGGGTGTCGCCGGCGCCGACGGCGGTGCCCTCGGAGATCGGGAGCTCCTCGACCTTGCCGGAGCGGTGGGCGTTGATCTCGTTCTCCATCTTCATCGCCTCGATCACGCAGATCAGGTCGCCCTCTTTGACCTCGGCGCCCTGCTCGACCGCGACCTTGAAGACGGTCCCCTGCAGCGGGGAGGCCAGGGACTCGCTCGAGGCGCCTCCGCCGCCGCCGCCTTTGCGTTCGCGCTTCGGCGGCTGTCTTTGTCCGGGGCCGGCGCCTGCGGCCGGAGCGGCGACGCCCCCCGCGGGGGCCTCGCCGATCACCTTGACGTCGAAGAGCTTGCCGCCGACCTCGACCTTGTAGTCGCGGCTCAGCATCTCGCCGCCGTCCTCGGAGGGCTCGGGCGGCTTCGCGTCGGCCGGGCCGGTCGACTTCAGCCACTCGTTGTCCTCCATTAGGTCGCGGCAGGTCTCGCCCCTGGCCCACTGCTCGGTGGCGAGGATCGCTTCGTGGAAGGGGATCAGGGTGGTGAGGCCGCCGGAGTCGTATTCGCCGAGCGCCCGCAGCATCCGCCGGGTCGCCTTCTCGCGGTCGACGTCCCAGACGACCAGCTTGGCCACCATCGGGTCGTACATCGGCGTCACCTCGGAGCCGCCCTTGACGCCGGAGTCGACGCGGACGCCGGGACCGGAGGGCTCGCGGTAGGACTCGCCGATCGGACCCGGGGCGGGGGCGAATTTCTTGTGCGCCGCCTCGGCGTTGATCCGGCACTCGATCGACCACCCGGTCAGCCTCACGTCCTCCTGGGCGATCGAGAGCGGCTCGCCGGCGGCGACGAGGATCTGCTCGCGGACGATGTCGATCCCGGTGACCATCTCGGTCACGCAGTGCTCGACCTGGACGCGGGTGTTCATCTCGAGGA